>JAESGJ010000023.1_pt1 | contig 437343 bp, 421 predicted proteins | sample 9266241 | NCBI WGS metagenome assembly JAESGJ01 (sample SAMN14514841, study PRJNA621669) | algae metagenome | isolation source: Brasilonema octagenarum HA4186-MV1 and co-occurring heterotrophs from wet... | place: USA: Manoa Valley, Hawaii | collected 2009-07-20
TGCAGGATCCGTATCTCCATCGCCCTCTCCGCCAGCAGCATCGGTCCCTCCGGACGAGGTCCCGAGCCTAGCGAATGGCTCAGTTTTCAACCGGCGAACCGGCTCAGTTTTCCAGCGGTGGCTACACGCCTGGAGGCGCTCGGGGAACAGCTGGACGGGGGCAACGTGGTCCTGCGCCGGATCCGGGCCGATAGCCGGCCGCTGGCGGGCACGCGCCTGATCCGGGAGTGGCAGGGCGTCGAGCACGCGGTCACGGTGCTCCAGGACGGCTTCGAGTATGAGGGCCGGCCCTACCGCTCCCTGTCCGCGGTGGCGCGGCACATCACCGGCACACGTTGGAATGGGTGGACCTTCTTTGGGCTCAAGGGGAGGACGGGCACATGAGCCGGCGCGGCAAGGCAGGGGTCCTCCCCTCCCCCACCCTAGCCTCCACCCCCGTCCGGCGCCTCCGCTGCGCCGTCTACACCAGGAAGAGCACGGAGGAGGGGCTCGACCGCGAGTTCAACACCCTCGACGCCCAGCGTGATGCCTGTGAGGCCTACGTGCTGTCCCAGCGCCAGGAAGGCTGGACCCTCGTTCAGGACCGCTACGACGACGGCGGCTTCTCGGGTGGCACCCTGGAGCGCCCGGCCCTGCAGCGGCTCCTGCGCGACATTGAGGCCGGCCGGGTGGATGTGGTGGTCGTCTACAAAATCGACCGCCTCTCACGGTCACTGATGGACTTCTCCCGCCTGGTGGAGACCTTCGAGGCGCATGGGGTGACCTTCGTCAGCGTCACCCAGAGCTTCAACACCACGACCAGCATGGGGCGGCTGACGCTCAACATCCTGCTCAGCTTCGCGCAGTTCGAGCGCGAGGTGATCGGGGAGCGCATCCGGGACAAGTTCGCGGCCTCACGGGCCCGGGGCATGTGGATGGGGGGCAAGGTGCCGCTCGGCTACGACGTGCGGGAGCGGAAGCTGATCATCAATTCTGATGAGGCCGAGACGGTCCGGCGGGTGTTCGAGCTGTTCCTAGAGACCCGGTCCGGCACCGAGACAGCCCGCCAGCTCCAGGCCGAGGGCCGGACCAGCAAGACGGGGCGGCCGCTGAACAAGGGTGACGTCTACAAGCTGCTGGCGAACCGCACCTACGTGGGCGAGGCGGCGCATAAGGGGCGGGTCTTCCCAGGCGAGCACGTGGCCATCATCTCCCGCGACCTCTGGGACGGGGTGCACGCCATCCTGGGGGAAGACGCGCGCACCCGGGCCAGCGCCAGCCGGAACCAGACGCCGGCGCTTCTCCGGGGGCTCCTGTTCGGGGCGGACGGTCGGGCGATGTCGCCCACCCACACGCGGAGCGGCGGGCGGCTGTACCGGTACTACGTCAGCCAGAGCACCCTGAAGGCTACTGAGGGCGAGGACAGCCCCGACCTGGTTCGGCGCATCTCAGCCGCGCAGATCGAGGGTGTGGTGCTGCAGCAGGTCCGAGCTCTCCTGACCCAGCCTGAGGTCATTGTGGGCACCTGGGCGGCGGCGCGGGCCACCGACCCCGGCCTGACCGAGGGCGAGACACGGGGCGCCCTGCATCAGCTGGAGCCGCTCTGGGACGAGTTGTTCCCGGCGGAGCAGGCGCGGATCATCGGGCTGCTGGTCGAGCGGGTGACTGTGTCGGGCACGGGGGCGGATATCCAGCTCAGGGTGGAGGGGCTGGCCAGCCTGGTGCGGGACCTGGGGGCCAGTAGGGCGCAGCTGCTGGAGGCGGCGGAATGAGCGCCTTCCATCCTCCTAGCCTCACGGTCCAGGTGCCGCTCGCGATCCGGCGACGGCCGGGGCGGAAGACGGTGGTGACGCCGGAGGGCGAAAGCCCTGCCGCGCCTACCTCGGCGATCTCGACCCGCGCTGATCCGGCCCTGGTCAAGGCACTGGCCCGGGCCTTTCGGTACCAGCGCATGCTCGACGAGGGGCGGTACTCCTCCATCACGGAGATGGCCGAGGCTGAACGTCTGGACCGCGGGTACATGGGGCGGCTGCTGCAGCTTACGTTGCTGGCCCCGGAGATTGTGGAGGCAGTGCTGGACGGGGGGCAGTGCGAACAGCTGGACCTCTCCCAATTGCTAAAGGCGCTCCCAGTCAGCTGGGAACAGCAAGGCTTCCTGGGCGCCTAGGGGACAGTGTCGACAAGGCCCGAGTACACCCAGCCCCAAGCTTCTTCCTCCCCAACCTGGACCCATCCTCCGGCACGGGAGAACACTCGCAGCCTGGCCCCGTTCGGTGCGGTACGGACCACGGCCGAGTTCCCGTTCGCCGCGGCCCGGACGTACCCGGCCTGCTTCATGACGACGTGCTCGAGGAAGTTCCCCGGCCTGGACGCTGCCGATGCTGGGCTTGAGATCTGGGGTACAGGGGGGCCGACCACAGGCGGAGGTGTCTCGACTGGCTCGGTCCTCCATGGCTGCACGGGGCGAGCAGGCTCCGGCACCTGGAGGGCGCGTTCCACCGGAGCGGGACGCGCTACCTGGACCTGTGGGGCAGGTGCTGGCGGAGGTGGAGAAACAGAGGGGATCGCGACGGGTGCTGCTGGCCTGACCGTCGCCACCTGGGGTGGACTGTAGCCGGAGGTGGATGGCGACCCTCCGATTCCCGTGACGAGCGCCAGGGCGGCGGCGGCCCCGGACATGGCGAGCAGCCGCTTGTGGGTCGTCCGGTCCTCAGGGACCACGGCCGCGTCGGCCAGGGCCTGGGCGTACTGCGGAACCAGTTCCGCCGCCCGCCCCTCGAGGGCCTGCCGTCGTGCCGTGTGGGCCGCCGCCGCAGCCCTGAGGCGCGTCAGCCCCGCCGCGACCTCGCGTTCCAGCTTCGTCCTCTGTGTCGCGATGTCGCGCTCGACCACCGCGATCTCCGAGGGTGACACCCCCCGGCTCGGGTCGAAGCGGAACGTCATCTCGTGCATCCTGCGCCAGCCCAGGAGCTTTGAGACCATCGCAGGACCGAAGCCGGGTACGGCCAGCAGACGATGGCTGACGATGTCGCTCGCCGTGTCGATGCCATGGCTGGCCAGGGTGGCCACCCGCGTCGGGCCGATCCCCGGGACCTTGGCGTTCGCCAGGGAGAAGTGGTCCAGGTGGTCGTCGAGCTGCTTCTGCTGTCGCTGCTCGTCCAGCTTCTGCAGGCGCCTGGCACGCTCGTTCGGAAGCGCGTCGTGCTGGACCTTGATGCGCTGCAGGCCTGCACGGATCTCGGCGGCGCTAGGGCCTGGAAGGGGCGCGCTCCACGCCCGCTGTAGCGTCTCCCAGTCCCGCTTCACGTCGGCCAGCTTCTGCCGGAACGGGTTCTGCCGCGTCGCCCCACCGTTGCGGTGGATGATGAAGGCCAGCACGCCGATGGCGGGCACCATCAGCGCCCGCAGGTCAGGGGGCGCGATAGTAAGGGCGGCGAGCAGGCTCCCGCCGACCGACGCCCAGGCCGCGGTCTTGAGACTGCCCCCGACACCGGCGAGCGCCTGCGCTGGAGTTAACGGTGACGGGGCTGCCCCAGGTGGAGGCGGACAATGTCCCAGGGAAGGCGCGTCCGGGACCTTCGACACCTCCTGCCAGAGGGCAGCCATCCCAGTGGCGCCGACCGTTGCCCCGGGCCTGAAGACCACGGGGAACAGCGTGATCCCGCTGGCATTCTCGATGGCGCACCACGGGCAGGCGCTCAGGCGCTTGCGGTAGTAGTGCCCGCCATTCGCACCGCAGACCCGCAGGTCGGACGACAGCTCGCCCAGGGCGGCCACCCACCGATCCGCGTCGGGGCGCCCGCCTCGAACGGAGCCAGGGTCGAACGCCTTCTCGAACAGGTCCTGGATGGTGGGAGTCAGGGCGTCGATCGGCAGGCTGCCCGGCGGTGGCTCCATGGCTGTCCGGGACCGGTCGCGGGAGTATGCGTAGCGGGACGCCTGGATGGCATCTTCGATCGAGGGAGGCTCGCCCGCGCCCTTGTAGCGGCCCGCAAAGGGATGGCGGGCGATGCAGAGCAGCTGGAAGATGATGACGGCCAGGCCGAAGCTGTCCTGGTTCGGCGTCCTGACCACCCCGGCGTAGCTGGCGCGGGCCTGCATCTCCGGCGGCTGGTGGGTGCCGACGCCGACCTCGCAGAACCAGGTCTTCCCGCCCTGCGTGACCTGGAAGCTGTCGCAGTCGATCATCCGCACCGTGGCGTCCTGACCGACCACGAGGTTGCCGTGGTTCACGTCGCCGATGACCAGGCCCGCCGCATGCACGGTCGAGAAGGAGCGGGCGGCGTTAGCGGCCGCGTGGATCAGGAATCGCCAGTCGGCCGTCGGGAACTCCTGCATGCGGAGCTTGGGGCCATACAGCTTGAAGACAGGTTCGTGCCCGCCGACCTTGGGCATCACGAAACCAGCGATTGTCCCCGACGGGTCGTGCAGGGTGCCCGTCGGCCAAGCAGCGATCCTCAGGAGCGAAGGGGTCGCCATTCCCGCCATGGCGGAGAGCTTCGCCGCGTGCTGGGCGCTGGGCGGCTTGAGGTAGACCTTGGCGACCGCATCGGGCTGCCCGACGACGTCGAACACGGCTCCCTCGCCACCCCGGCCGAGTTCCTTGCCCAGGGTGATCGGGTTCCCCCGTGCATCGAGGAGGCGGCCAGGCTTCACGGGGTGGCAGCCTTGAGGGGCGGCAGTGCCCGGGTGGCCATGACCAGGGTCTTGTCGTCATCCGTCCGCCGGTTGACGTGGTCCGACCCGAGATAGGCGACCAGGCCCGGGGAAGGCGCCCCCGATCCGTCCGGCTCGGTGCCTGCCAGCCACTCGAAGATGGGCCGGAAGGCCGGGCCGTGGACGGTCTTCGCCGACATGTCGAGCACGAGCCGCTCGATGCCATCCGAGAAGATGGCGATCTCGTTCATGGCGGGCTGGACGTCGAACTGCAGCACGCGCTCGGCCCCGTCCTGGGTGATGAAGTAGGTGCTGTTCGCGTACTCGCCGTGCTGCGGCCAGAAGACCCAGGAGTACCCGGAGGCCTCATCGCTCGAGACCACGATGGCGCCGTCGCCGATCTGGACGTAGGCGGCCGTATCGGGACCGACCACAGCGCCGAGCAGGGTGCAGGCGTAGTCGTTCGGCTCGGCACCGTCCTGGGCCGCACGGGCGGCGATCGCGTCGCGGACATCGTCGAACCACTCGTCCACGAAGTCGCGGTCGACGGCCTTGAGATCAGGCGACGCTGCGACGGTTTCCGCGAACCGTTCCAGGAAGCTCTCCACGGCGAGCGTCGCCCCGATGTCGGACCGCTTGGCCGTGCCAGCTCCGTCGCTCACCGCGGCGACCAGGACCTCCGTTCCATCGGCGGTCTTCACCACGCGGCAGCCCCCTGCGTCCTGGCAGGGGGTGCCGTTCTTCTGGTGCGAGGTTCCGATCGAGGAAGCGTAGGCGGTACGCCAGTTCCTCCCTGTGGTCACACCGCGGACCACCCGGAGGGCGGCGGCAGGGCCACGAGCTGGCCCGGCTGGGACCGCGCGACGCCACCGAGGGAGCTGGACAGCCAGGTGAACAGCTCGCGGAAGCTCAGGCCCTGGAGCTTCAGCGGTGGGCGGTTCGGGCTGCAGATCTGGCCGAGCTTGCCCATGTCGGCGCCCTCCACACCGACCGCGAAGAACGAGAAGGCCTTCCGCTCGGGGCTGTCGCCCTGGCGCACACGCTCGGCGGCCGCAGCGTAGTTGTCGGTCGGCGCACCATCGGTGATCAGGAAGACCCAGGGGCGGTAGTAGGCGACGCCTGCCTGCTTGTAGACCGCCTTGCGGGTCTCGAGCATGTCGAGACCCTGCATGATGGCCGCTCCCATGGGCGTGTCGCCTCCGGCGTGCAGGGTGGGCGGCTGGAAGAGGTCGGCGGTCTCGAAGTCCGAGAGCACGTTGACCGGCCCGAAGGTCATCATGGCGACCTCGACGCGCTGCGAGGCCATAGCGTCCCCGGTCAGTTCCTCCCGGAAGGTCCGGAGGCCGTCGTTCAGGGCCGTGATAGGCCTGCCGTTCATGGAGCCCGAGGTGTCGAGGAGCAGGAGGCAGGGGCACCTCGGCTCAGGGTTCTCGATCAGGCTGCCGGGGATAAAGGGAATCTGGTCCGAGAAGCTCATGGGGAATCCTGACGAGGGAAGGGCAGGATAGACGCTCGACGCACCTCTGCAACAAGCCGGGGACGGAACATCGGCCGGGATCGGGGTAGCCATCCTTGCCGCCCAAGGCTACTCCGTACTGACCTCGCAACGGAGGGGCGACATGGGTTGGCGGTTCCGGAAGTCGTTCAAGATCCTGCCCGGCGTGCGAATGAACGTCGGCCCCAAGGGGGTGACAAGCTGGTCCTTCGGCGGACGAGGTGCCCGGATCAACGTCGGCAAGCGCGGGACTACGACGACCTACAACCTCTTCGGGACAGGCCTGACGTACCGCACCCATACCCCCTCCCAGTCCACCCGGCCCAGGATCGCCGTGACGCCTGTGCGTCAGGCCGTCGTCACCACCCCATCGGCACCGCCCTTCCCGGGGCGGCGCAGCCCGGTCGGAACCTATGCTGTGGTCGGGATGGCGGCACTCGGCGCGTACCTAGTCCTGAAGCCGGAAAGCCCGACGGACCGCCGTCCATCAGGGCCTGCCCCGACGGCCTACCAGGCGCCGGAAGTGCGACGATCTTCCCCGCCACCGCTGCCTGGCACTGCCAGTACTGCGGCGGCCTCGACGCCGGGGACGTCTGCCCCTGCAGCCACGCTGGCATCGGCTGTACCCGGCGAGGCCGTCACCAGGACGGGGGCGAACGTCAGGTCGTCGGCCTCGATGTCCGGCTCGATCGTCCGTGTCCTCGATGCTGGCGCGCGTGTGCGCGTCCTCGGACAGGAAGGCGGCTGGCGACGGGTCGCAGGCCCGGAGGGCGAGGCATGGGGATGGGTGCACGGATCCATCCTCCGCCAGGGCGTAGCCCCATAGTCCTGTCCTGTCACGGAATGCGGCTGCTGTTCACCCTGTCCTCGATCCGGCAGGTCAGCATCCGGATGTGAGCGCGCCGCTTCCGCGCATCCCTCATCGCGGCGTCGGTACCGAGCAGCTACTTCTGCTCCCAGCCAGTGACCACACCATTCTCGACGGTGACCCGGGAGTTGAACCTGTTCTTCCCTGTCTGGCCGTACTTGCAGGTATGGATGACCCGGTGGCGTTGCACCTTCTCGGCGGTGTCTGCGGGACTACCCCAGGAATCCACGAGCTGCTCGTGGCTCATTCCCTGCCAAATCTTTTTCTGCATGATGTTCTCGACGACGGCGGCGTCTCCATACTTAGTCATGAGGGCCTCACGCCGCTGCTTCGTGGTCCAGATGCTCCCGGCGATCCACAAGGCACCCACGACGAGGATTATACCGACGACCTCCAATTTCGCTTCCCCTTCGGTCCGTTTCCGAATCTAAGCGGAATGTGCCCCTTCCCGACAAGGGGGCGTCGATGGACAAAGCACGGACTTCGCAGCAGAGGAAGCGGGCTGACAGGTTTCATGGCAACGTGGCCCTCCTCGATCCAGGGCATGGCGGCTGCCGACTCCTCCGGTGCCGCGCTCGCAAGCCTGCAGGTCGCGGGGGCAGGCCTGCCCCGCTCTGCAGTGATCGTTCCTGCACTCACGGCGAACGTCCTGGCCCAGGCGCTCTGACCTCCCACAGCAGTCCGGTTGCCGGGACGTGTGGGTTTCCTCGGGAACGAAGGAGGAACTTTCCTCTTGGCCGAATCGCAACGAGGCCGGGATAATACCGGCAAAATTGACACGGCATGGGCTGGATGTGGGCTGACACCGAGACCGACAGGGACTTTCTGAACTACGGAGAGCTGGCCGAGGTCGTGGCGCTGATGCTCACCGATCCGAGGCTGCTTCCCCTCTCCATCGGGGTCTCGGGTGGTTGGGGGACGGGGAAGTCGTCGTTCCTGAGGATGGTGGAGGCCAGGCTGCCCGCTGGCGGCAAGGATGCCGACGGGCGACAGTACATCGTCATCCACTACGATGCCTGGCTCTACCAGGGGTACGACGACGCGCGGGCCGCCCTGATGGACCGGATCGGCGAGCGCCTGCTCGCGGAAGCGAAGAAGCGGAAGGACAACCAGCCCCTGATCGACAAGGGGTTGAGCCTGATCCGGCGCACAAGGAAGCTCCGTGCCCTGGCCCTTGCTGGCGACGTCGCGCTGACCCTTGGTGGGATTCCAACCCTCGGCTTCCTGGCGAAGGGTGCCAGTGCCCTCGAAAACATGCTGGACGGCGCCGTCGACGCGAAGGACGTAACCGAGGCACGCGACGCCGCGAAGAAGGCCAGGGAGGAACTCAAGAGACTGGTCAGACCCGAAGCCCAGCCCAGCCCCCCTCAAGAGATTGAGGAGTTCCGGGAGGAGTTCTCGGATCTCCTGAAGGATCTCAACGCCGTCCTCGTGGTCTTCATCGACAACCTGGACCGCTGCCTGCCCACCCAGGTCATCCATACCCTGGAGGCCCTGCGACTCTTCTTGTTTATGGGCAACAGCGCGTTCTGCGTGGCCGCCGACGAGGACATGGTCCGCGGCGCGATCCGCAAGCACTTCGAGGGGATCGAGGGCGACCACGTCCGGGACTACCTAGACAAGCTGATCCAGGTCCCGGTCCGGGTGCCGCGTCTCGGCGTGCCGGAGGTCACCAGCTACCTCATGCTGCTGTTCGCAGAGATCGCGCCCAAGATCGACGTGAAGCGGCTGGATCGCTTGCGCGACCAGATGGAAAATGCTCTGCGCGAGGCCTGGAGGGGAGACCTGCTGGCGCCGGTGGACGCTGCCAGGCTGCTCTCGGACGCCCCCTCGCAGTCCCTGATCGCATCCTTCGAGCTGGCCGAGCGCATGGCACCCCTGCTGGTGAACTCGAGCGCGATTAAGGGCAATCCCCGCATCATTAAGCGGCTGCTGAACACGGTGCGGATCCGCGCCCGGCTCGCTGAGGCCCGGAATCTCGATGCCGACGAGACGATGATCGCCAAGCTGGCCCTGTTCGAGCGCTGCATGGGCGAGAGGGCCGCACTTGCCCTCTACAGCGACATCCAGGGGGCCGAGGACGGCCGCTCCCCTCGGCTGCAGGAGATAGAGAAGGCCGGAACGGACGATGGCGCCTTCAGGACGGCGCTGCCCCAGGATTGGACCGGGCCCGAGCAGGAACGATTCCTCCGGGAATGGATCGGCCTGCGGCCATCCCTGGCCGAGGTTGATCTCCGTGGGGTCAGCTACCTGAGCCGCGACACCGTCATGCTCGCGGGGCGACGGCGTGGATTGTCCCAGGTGTCGGCGGAAGCTCTCAGGGCCCTCTCGGCCGTGGAACGCCTTCCTTCTCCGACAGCTCACCGGACGGCTCTGGGAATACCCACCACGGAGCGGGTCGAGGTGATGGAGGCGCTCCTGACCGCAATGCGTCGGCACAAGGACTGGAAGCAGCAGCCTGCCGAGGTCAACGGGGCGCTGGTGATAGCGCGCCTCGATCCGGAGCTGGACGCGACGTTGAAGAGCTTCCTGCGCGAGGCTGGTGGCACCAGGACGCCACCCTGGATCAATCTTCTGCTCAAGGCTGACGCCGCGCAGGCAGCACGCTAGTGGGAACCTCGTCGAACCACCCCGGATCCGGTCCCAACACGCCCCTCGTGCCGCCTTGGGCGGATCCGGACGGAACGGAGCGGTCACCTCCACCCGAACCAAAACGGTTCAAGGATTTCAGGACAGCGCTCGGACGGTTTGCCTCCGGCGGTGACCAGGCCGACCTGCGGTCGGCCCTGAAGCACTTCGCCGGGAAGGCGAGTGGCGGTGCCGCCACCGGGGCGCGCCGCTTCACCGCCATGGCGGGGGCAGGCGCCGGTGCCATCCTCGCCTTCGGTGGGCCGGGCGGCATCGGCGGTGCCCTCGAGCGGGCAGGCGTGGATCTTGCCGCGCTTCGTGGCGCATCGCTCGAGCGGGTCGTCGAGGAGATCGCCCGGGCCTTCGCCCCGGATAACGGGGATCACGACAAGGTCGAGGCATCGCTCCGTGGCGCGCTCCTGATCGTGCTGGAGAAGATTCCGGACTTCGACGTCGAGAACTTCGGGGGCTTCACGGAGGACCAGTACGTCGAGCTGATGGCCGCGTTCCTGGAGAACTGCGTCTTCGAGCACATCATGTCCGAGGCCGACGCGGCCTGGGACAAGGCAGCGACACCTGCCGTCCAGATCGAGCGCGAGGGGGAGCTACGGACCCTGATCCGCACGGCGGTAGGGCAGCATCTCCAGCCTCTGGCCGATACTGGCATCATGAACATGAACCGCGATGGGCTGGTGGCTGCCCAGCGTGCCGTCGTCCAGGGCGTCCTGCAGAGCTGGGAGGACTACGGTGACTGACCTGCATTTCCATGTCGCCGATCCGCCCCGGACAGAATCCTTCGAGCGAATCCATGTGGTCCTCTACGACGGATCTGCGCCATGGGGTTCGCCACGCGTTGGTGGTCCGGCAAGGACGAGCATCCGCCGCCTCGGTGTGCCCGTGTCCACCCGCGCCTTCGACCTGCTCACTCTCGCCCTGGCCGCCACCGCGGCCGATACCTTCGTTAACCGCGCCACGCAGTCCGAGGTCGGCTGGCAGCGGGACATGACGCTGCACGTACCGCTCGCAAGGCCGGGCGACTGGGACCATGCGCTGCCCGTGCTGCAGGAGGCGCTCTGCTTCCTGACCGGAGACCGGTGGCGGTTCGTCCTCAGGGACGGAGGCTTCCAGCCTCCCAGACCCATGGATCCCAGAGGCGGACTCGTTCAGTGGCGCCGCGCGGATCGCGTTTGCCTGTTTTCAGGCGGCATGGACAGCACCATCGGTGTGCGGGATGCCCTCGAGAGAGGGGAGATTCCGCTTCTGGTCAGCCATCCGTACCGGCTGGATAAGGCCAAGCAGGAACGGATCAACACGACCGCATTTCCTCAGCTGCCTCGCTTCGCCGTCCTTGCGAATCCGACATGCTCAAGGGATATGCACCCTGATCCGACAAAGAAGAATGACGTCACGATGCGCGGGCGGAGCATGAACTTCCTGGCCACCGCCGCCGTGGCCGCCAGCGTCTTGGCCGAGCACCGTGAGGAAAGGGTGCCGCTGATGGTGCCCGAGAACGGCTTCATCGCGATCAACGCGCCCCTCACCTCGAGAAGGATGGGTTCCCTCAGCACCCGTACCACCCACCCTCACTTCCTAGGCCTCGTCCAGCACGTCCTAGACCTGCTCGGCATACCTGCAGACATCCAGAACCCCTACGAGTTCGCGACCAAGGGGGAGATGCTGGCTCGCTGGGAGGATGATGCCGACATGCCTGCCCTGGCGGCGGACACTGTCTCCTGCGGGAAGTGGAAGCGGAAGGGCACCCAGTGCGGACGCTGTGTGCCCTGCCTCGTGCGACGCGCATCCTTCCACCGGGCGGGCATGACGGATGCCACGCCGCCCTACACCTACGGCGAACCCGAGGACATCCTGGCCTCTGACGACCGTGGGGACCTCCTGGCCCTCGGGCGGGCAGCGCGGTGGACGCCGGTCGAACTGTCCCGCGCCGTGGGGGCCTCGGGGCCGCTCCCCCCGGATCCGGCAATCCGCAGGGACTACGAGAGCGTGGTAGGGCGGGGGCTGGCCGAGGTGCGCTCCTACCTGGCTGCCTCTAATGTGGTGGTGTGATCGACTTCCACTGTCACCTCGACCTCTACCCCGACCCGCTATCCATCGTGGCGGCCGCTCGGGACGGGGGGCACCACGTACTGTCTGTCACGACGACGCCCAAGGCTTGGCGAGGCACCGCTGCCCTGGCGCAGGGAGCGCCACGCATCAGGACTGCGCTCGGACTGCACCCTCAGATCGCACACCAACGTCATGGCGAACTCGCGCTGTTCGAGGGGTTGCTTCCTGAGGCCAGGTACGTGGGCGAGGTCGGCCTGGATGGATCGCCTGAACTCCGCCCTCACCAGGACGTCCAGCGCCGCTGCTTCGACCGCATCCTCCGCGCCTGTGCCAAGGAGGGAGGAAGGGTGATGACCGTGCACAGCAGGCGGGCAGCGGACGCTGTGCTCGATGCCTTCGAGAATGCACCAGGCGCCGGAATTATGATCCTTCACTGGTTTTCGGGAAGCCGTCGCGAACTCGATCGCGCAGTTCGCCTGGGGTGCTGGTTCTCTGTCGGGCCTGCGATGGTGCGGTCTCAGCGCGGCAAGGACCTGCTCGCGGCGATGCCGCGTGATTGTGTGCTCACCGAGACGGACGGCCCGTTCGCGTCCGGAGGGGATGGCCCCCTGCAGCCTGGCGAAGTCTCGGTCGCCGTCGCTGCCTGCCAGGCAGCCTGGGGGATACCCGCCGGGGAGACCATCCGCCGCCTGTCCGATAACCTGCGACGGCTGGGGGCGATGGCCCTGGCACCTTAACCACGTACCGAAGGTGCGGGATTTCAGTCTCGGCAGCAGGACGTGACCGCGCCCGATCCGACCCACACCGAACAGATCAGCCACCTCCCAAATACACACGCTCGGCGTCTCATCCGATGTTTCCAGACATCCACTCCCGGAGCTTCGCCCGTCTTCGGCGTGTGTTCCTGTTCTTGACCGCGATGGTGGCCGCGTGCCCGACCACCGTAACCTGGTCCTTGTGCCCGCGCGCCTTCACCCGCAGCACGCAGAAGCCGTTCTCGGCATTGTGGTAGGTGACCCGCTCCACCAACCCGGCCAGGGCCTCGGTCGGAGCGGAAACGGGCGCGGTGGCGCTCATGAGCCAGAGATGGGGTGTTCGGCCCTGGGTGGCGAGCGTTCTGCCCGCTGGACGCTACTCTCGCACGGACTACCCTTGCTCGGGGCAAGCCCGCCCAAGCTGGCCCGGAGCGACCCCTGACCCACCTCGCCTACATCGATAGCAGCAACCTCTTCATCGAGGCCCAGAAGGTCAGCGCTGTCGCACGCGGCATGGCCCACAGCCTGCATGACGCCCGGAAGCGGGGCGTGCTGGACTTCGAGTACCGCCTGGACCTCTACCGCCTCATGACCCTGCTCACCCAGGCGGGGGCGCCGGTCAGGGCCGTCCTCTTCGGCAGCACCACGGACACGAACGAGGGCGTGTGGCGGCACGCGGCCCAGGCCGGCTTCGAGCTGGTCACGGTGGAGCGGGGCTTCTCAGGCAAGGAGAAGAGGGTGGATACGAGCCTCGTCACCCGCCTCTGCCGCGACGCCTACCGCTTCGCTGATCCGCGGCGGGACCGGATGACGCTGGTGGCGGGCGACAGCGACTACGAACCCGCCGTGACGCAGCTGGTCGCGGACGGGTTCGAGGTGACAGTGCTGTACTGGTCTCATGCCAGCCGAGAGCTGCGGGAGGCAGCGACGGCCTTCCACGCGCTCGACCCCTATATTGGCGATCTAGCTTTGGGGTGACGTGGCACTTCAGCGCAACCGGACGGACGCTAGGTCGAAGATACCAGTGCTGGACAGACGAACCCGCCGCAGATCGGTGACAGGTCGCGTCAGCTCACGTGTCACACGCTGCCGAGCTGCATAGGTCGCGGTTTGGACGGGGCCTGCACCGGACGGCAGGAGGGACGACACAATGGCATCCCGGCCGTCATAGCCCAGGCTCTCGGACCACCTTTCCCGGTGCGGGCGCCCTCGCCAACGAAAGCCACACTCGCCTCGCTTGCGGGCGTAGTCGCAGGCAAAGCGCAGCCGACCGCCGGCCAGGGCTGTCAGGGCGCCTACCATCCGCGCCTCGCTCTCGCAGGTGGTGGAGTCTTGGATTTGAAGGCTCTCGATTCCGATCAGGCGCAGGCGACCAGCGTCATCCACGCCAACGATGACCCCAAGGCGCTGCGCCATGCCCGTCCCACCGTTCCCGTCCGTCTCGGCCAGCAGGATATCCCTGTCTCCGAGAGCGAGAACCTTGATCGGCACATCGCCACCGTAGCGGGTGGGGAGCACCACCTCGCCGGCAGGCGCCCCTTGGCCGGACACGCGGATGCGCACGAGCCGGTGGGGGGCGTCTTCTACGACCGTGCTAACATCCAACAGGCTCCCGCCCCGGACCAGCTGTGCCCGAACGGGCAGCAAGTCGCTTCCGTGCGGCCCCGTGGCCGCGCGCCCGCGAGCAGGAAGCAGCAGGAGAAGGGGGAGTGCGAGAAGCCGCCGGCGCGGCACAGCCAATCCCGACGTCCCCGTCATCGAGTCATCGCCTGCGAGCGGCCGAGAACCGGCGCAACACGCCCCTGCTCCGACCGCTCGACTGTCTCGCCCTCGCTGCAGGTGACGCCGGCGGGACGGGAGGGATCCCTATGCCAAGTCACCCGGTAAGTACCACGCAGGTTCCGCCACCCTTCTGAGCGGGTGCTGTCGATCACCAAGCCCACCCCGACCTCGGCATAGGTTTCGCAGGCCAGCACCCACCCGCCGCTCCCCTGGGTGAGGATGCGCACCATGCAGCCGGCGCTGCCGCAAAACGGCATGAGGTTGGCGTAAAGCGCGAGTTCCGGTCGTCCGTCCCCGCTCAGGTCAACACGGAGAACAGTTAGGTCTCGGCCCGGCCTGAAGCGGTGCCGACGAGCGTCAGCGGCCAGGGCGGGATCGCTCTGCAGCAGGCCATCCCAGGCCCTCAAAGCTTCCCGGTCTGGCTTGCTGAAGAGGTGGAGCCGTTCCGCTGCCTGAGTGGAGGCTGCAATCCCGACGATCCCGATCAGGGCTGCCGCCCAACCTCGTCGTCCCATTAAGGCCCCGTTTTCCGTTCTGACGCCGGTTATTGGCTGGTCCCACGGTTCGTTCCGAACCACCAACCGACGCTGGCACGATAATGTCGCCACCGAGCGTTTCCCAGCCTGCATCACGGATGACGGGCCACATCCGCACGGCGGTCAGGACCCTGTAGTGCCTGCCTGCGGTAGCGAGGCAGAGGACGCAGCCCTGCGCAAAGCTGGCGGCCGGTGAGGTGTGAAGCTTGGGGCTGAACGGCGGAAGGTTGGCGATCGGAGGCGACCGCCCGAGGGGGAGGGAACACCAACTCCGGGCGATCCCGACCAGAGAAGATCGTGCGATTACAAGGCGCTACACCTTGTAGACTAAATCGCCCAAGTGCCAAGCTTCGGAGAAGAATGCCTCTCCGGAGAGAGAAAACGTCACTCGTTCCACCTTCGAAGTATCGAGGTGCACGCCGAGAATGCAGGGAAAACACACGGAAAAGCGCGATCCCAACCTCACCAGAGAAAACTTCATCTGAGAAAGATTGGAGCAGCGGTGGGAACCGGATTCCAACCTTCTCTGGTGTTTATGAGACGCGTCTCGCCGTCTGAGTCATCGCCCGGTGTGCAACGCTACGCTCCCGCGGTGCGGGTCTGAGCCGTCGTCGGCAAGACCAGCGTCACGCCCAGCAGAAAATCACTACCTTGCGGTCCATCGGGAGGATCGCGCAGCGCACCACCACTCTATATGATCGCGGTCACATGAGCCTCGATCTCCTCAGCACCCTTCCACCCGGCCGTGATGTCGCTCTGGCAAGGGGCTACCAACTTTTCTTCGCCGGCGATCCTGCCCTCGGCCTTGTTCTCGTGCAGGACGGGACGCTGGAACTCATCCGCACTTCGCCAGAAGGGCGCCGGCTGGTGCTGCATCGCGCCGGGCCTGGCGACACCTTCGCAGAGGCCTCGCTCTTCGAGACCCACCATCATTGCGACGCTGTCGCCGCGGTGCCGAGCCGTGTGACGGTGTTTGCAGCATCAGATCTGCGGCGGGCGGCCGAGACCGATCCATCGCTTGGCTGGCGCATCGCGGCACACCTGGCAGCGCGCCTTGTCGCGGAGCGTGCGAGGGCTGAGCGCCTGGCCCTGCCTCACGCGGCGGATCGGATCCTCGACGTGCTGCATGCCCTGCCGTCGGAGCCTGACGGTTCGCGGCGGCTCGATAGGTCCTGGAAGACCCTGGCAGCGGAACTGGGCCTGTCACACGAAGCGACATACCGCGCCCTTGCCCGTTTGGAACGGGCGGGACGGCTTCGGCGCGACGATGACGGCAGCGTGCACCTGCCCGTGGTGGCCGCAGCATGAAGCCCACCGCACGCCCCTCGATTGCCGGCGAGGTGGGCGGCGCCTTCGGCGACCTTGGTACCTTGCTGCCTGTCTTGCTCGGCGCAGTCGCGGTTGCGGGCATGTCGGCCGGCGGCGTGCTGGTGGGTTTCGGCGTGTTCCTCATCGCGACCGGTGTCATCTACCGCCTGCCGATGCCGGTGCAGCCGATGAAGGCGGTCGGCGCCCTCGTGATCGCCGGCGGGCTGGTGCCGGGCGAGGTTGCAGCCGCGGGGATCGCGGGCGGGCTGATCCTGCTGGCGCTGACGCTATCGGGTGCAACGGCCTGGGCGGCGCGCGTCGTTCCGCGCTCTGCGGTGCTGGGTCTGCAACTCGGCGTGGGCGCCAGCATGGCATGGATCGGGATCGGGCTTGTCTGGGCGGGGCCGCTCACAGCGGGCATCGCCCTGGTCCTGCTGCTCGGCCTGCCGCGGCTCGTCCCACGTCTCCCTTCGGTGCCGCTTGCCCTCGCAGCCGCCATTGCCGTGGATCTCGCCGCAGGCACGGCGCTGCCGCCGATGCCCTCGGTAGCCTTCGCCATGCCGCCGCTCGTTTTGCCAGGCAGCGGCGAGGAGGCCTGGCACGGGCTGCTGTTCGGCGCGTTGCCGCAACTGCCGCTCACGCTCGCCAATGCCGTGCTGCTGCCCGCCCTTTTGGTCCGCGAGATGTTCCCGCCCGCCTCGGCGGCGCATGCCTCTGAACGCCGGCTCGGCTTGGTCACGGGCGGAGCGAATGTGCTGCTCACGCCCTTTGGGGCCCTGCCGATGTGCCATGGCGCGGGGGGGCTGATTGCACAGCATCGCTTCGGGGCGCGCACCGGCTGGGCGCCGGTCCTGCTCGGCGCGCTGCTGCTGCCGATGGGCCTGTTCTTCGCGGAGGACGCGGCTCGCCTGCTCGCGGTGGTTCCATCGGGTGCGCTCGGCGCGTTGTTGATCCTCGCTGGCAGTGATCTCGCTCTGTCGCGGCGGCTGCTCGAGGTCCGCAGCGAGTGCCGGCCGGCCATCGCCGCCGCCGCAGTCGCGACCTTCGCACTGAACCCCGCGCTTGGCATCGCGGCCGGCTGGATCGCGGAATGGGCCCGAACGAGTCTGCGTCCCAGGCGGCGCGCTGACGAAGTCTAGATCAAGGGAGCCGATACCGATCCCACATGACCGCAGTCATACGCTTTGCATGGCGGGAGGCCGTACCTTGTCCAGCAACACGTTTCCGCGGAGCACTTCATGTCGCCAAAGCACTTCGCCATCATGGCTATGGCTATCCTCACCGCTGCAGGCGCCCTCGGCGCGCTGCATCTTGCGCCCGTGGCAGCCCAGGCTCCGCCCCACGGTCACGCGGGGATGCACCGGCCGGCTACAGCCGCAACACCGACGCTGCCCGGCCAGGACGCCTTCGGCACGATCCAGGAGATCGTCCGCATCCTGGAGGCCGACCCCACGACCGATTGGTCCAAGGTGACCCTCGCCGCATTGCGCGAGCACCTCATCGACATGAACGAGGTCACGCTCAAGGCCGTCGCCGCGGAGCGCCCCGTTGACGGTGGGATCGAGATCGCGGTGACCGGTACCGGCCGGACGCTCGACGCCATTCTGCGCATGATCCCGGCCCACGCCCGTGAACTGGACCAGCTGCCTGCCTGGCGTGCCCGCACGGAGGTGCTGCACGATGGCATTCGGCTCACAGTGACGTCCGCTGATCCGGGGGAGGTCGTGCGCGTCCGTGGGCTTGGCTTCATCGGGCTTCTTGTCAGCGGCGCCCACCACCAGCCGCATCACCTTGCCATGGCGCGAGGCCAGCACTTCCACTGAGTTCTAATCGGAACGTGGATGACGCGTGGGTGCATCGACGATCGCTGGCGGCGGACGTGCGACTCGGTACAAGCGGCTTCTGCCGATGATCGCTCTGCTCTCGCGCGGCTGCCGGGCACGGCTTCCCGTGCCCGGCCGGGGGCACCCGTCGCGGCGAGCTCTTCGGCCCTTACTTGAGCCGCCGTCGCAGAGCTGCGCCCAGGCTGTCCACCACCACGACGCAGGCCAGGATGGTGATGAGAATGGCCGCTACCTGGTCATAGGCGATTAGGCGAAGTGCTGCGATCAGCTCGAAGCCGATGCCGCCCGCCCCCACGATGCCCAGCACGGTCGAGGCACGGAAGTGGTATTCCCAGCGGTAGATGGTGATGTCGGCCAGTTGCGGCAGCACCTGCGGCAGCACAGCCTTGGTAATGACCTGAACGCGCGTGGCACCGGCCGCGCGCGCGGCCTCCACCGGACGCGGATCCGCGTGCTCGATGGCCTCAGCGTAGAACTTTCCGACCATGCCCACCGAATGCAGCGCCAGCGCCAGCACGCCAGGCAGCGCGCCGAAGCCCACCGCCGCCACGAAGATAATGCCGAGGATCAGTTCCGGCACCGAGCGCAGGAAGGAGAGCACCAACCGCGTGACGTGCCCCAGCGCCGGGTGCAGCGTGGTGTTGGGCGCGGCCAGCAGCGCCAGCGGTAGCGAGAGGATCACCGCCAGGATGGTGCCGGCAATGGACATGGCCAGCGTGTCCAGCAGCGGCCTCATCCAGAATTGCCAGCGCGAGAAATCCGGCGGGAACATCTCCGAGCCGAGCTGCGCCAGCGCCGGAATGCCCTCGGCGAAGCGCTGCGCGTCGAAGAAACCCGTGATGGCGAGCGCCGCGACGCAGATCGCCAGCACGCCTGCCACCAGCAGCGCCTGGCGGCGCCCGTCGGCACGCTCGGCCGCCAGGATGCCCTGTTGCATTGTCCCCGACATCAGCTCATCCGACCGAGGTCAAGGTTCAGGATGCGCGCCGTCTCGCGCAGCACGTCGTAAGCAGCGTCGTCAGTGGCGGCGAAGCCCTCCACGCGGAAGTTACGCAGCAACTCACCGTCGCGCAGGTTTAGGAAAGCATTGCGGATGGCCTGCTTCAGCTCGGGCGCCAGGTTGCCCTGCATCACCATCGGGTAGTTGGGGATGGGATCGGAGAAGGCGACGTCCACCAGCCGCTCGCGCTGGATGACATTCCGTGCCAGCAGCGAATGGAAAATCAGCTCCGACAGCGCGCCGACCGGGGCGCGGCCCGACTGCACGGTGCGGGCCACCGCGTCATGCGTGCCGACATGCACCACGCGGAAGTCGCGCTCGCCCACCAGGCCGGTGCGGCGCAGGATGGTGGCGCGCGGCACCAGGTGCGAGGAGGTGGAGGCCTGGTCGCCGAAGGCCATCGGGTGGCCGCGCACATCCTCCAGCTTCTTCACCGGACCGTCGGCGGTTGCGATGATGATGGAGCGATAGGTGGGCGAGCCGCGCTCGACACCCACGGCGAAGGGCTCGATGCCCTCGGCGCGGGACTTCGCCAGCACGTAGGAGAACGGCCCGAAATACGCGATCTCGATGCGGCCGAAGCGCATCGCCTCGATCATGGAGGAGTAGTCGGTCGTCACCACCACCTGCACGTCACGGCCCAGCGCCTGCATCAGATGCGTGCGCAGCGGCTGCGCGTTCTGGATGATGGTGGAGGCGTTCTCGTCTGGCAGCAGCGCCATGCGCAGGCGAGTGGGGTTCTGCGCCTGGGCATGGGCCTGGGTCGCGGCCAGCGCCGGCAGCAGCAGCGGTGCGGCGAGCAGGGAGCGGCGGTTCATGGCGTGGTCTCCAAGATGCGGGTGGCATGTACGGGGGTGGGCGCGGTGCCGCCGTAGATGCGGCGGATCGCTGCCTCATCGAGATCCTTGGGCGGTCCGTCGAACACAACGCGCCCGCCACCGATGCCGATGATGCGGTCGGCGAACTGGCGGGCGAGGTCGACCTGGTGCAGCGAGACGATGGCGGAGAGCCCGTCCTGCCGGCAGATGTCGTGCAGCAGGGCCAGCACGCGCTCGGAGGTGGCGGGGTCGAGCGAGGCCACGGGCTCGTCGGCCAGGATCAGGTTGGGCGCCTGGGCGAGTGCGCGCGCGATGCCCACGCGCTGCTGCTGCCCGCCGGAGAGCTGGTCGGCGCGGCGCAGCGCAAATTCCAGCAGGCCCACGCGCTCCAGCGCGTCCAGTGCGAGGTGCTTCTCGGCGGGCGAAAGCGGCAGCAGGCTGCGCAGGGTCGAGTGGTGGCCCAGGCGGCCGGTTAACACATTGGCGAAGGCGGTCAGCCGGCCGATCAACTGGTGTTGCTGGAACACCATGCCGGTGGAGCGGCGGTGCTCACGCCAGCCGCGCGTGCCGCGCACCACGCCAAGGCGGCTCGTCTCCACATGCCCCTCGCTGAGCGGCACAAGGCCGTTGAGGCTGCGCAGCAGGGTGGATTTCCCGGCGCCCGAAGGGCCGAGCAGCACGGTGAAGGCGCCCTCAGCGAAGTCGAGACTCGTGGAATGAAGTGCGCGCGTGCCATTCGGATAGACGACGCCAGCGGCGATCAGTCGTAGCGCAACGGCGCGGTCTCTTTGATCATTCATTTGCAACTCCACGCTTGTTTGATAATTTATCGCCGTATAACCCGGCCACGACGGCTATCGGAGTGACATCTCGATGAAACCCGCCCCGCCACCTCGCATCCTCGCGACGCAGCCACTGCACGAGCGCGTCCTCGCGCGCCTGCGGGGCTTTGCCGCCGTCGAGATGAACCCGGGCCCCGAGCCCTGGCCGGTCGTGGAGCTGCGCGCCCGCGCCGCCGAGGCAGACGGGCTGCTCGCCTTCATGACGGACCATGTGGACGAGGCCTTCCTCGCTGCCTGTCCGCGGCTGCGCATGATTGGCTGTGCGCTGAAGGGGGCCGACAACTTCGACCTTGCCGCTTGTGAGCGCCGTGGCGTGGTCGTCTCCGTCGTGCCGGACCTGCTGACCGCGCCTACGGCCGAGCTTGCGGTCGGGCTGCTCATCGGCCTCGGCCGGCATGTTCGCGTAGGTGATGCGCTAGTGCGCGGCGGCGGCTTCGCGGGCTGGCGGCCGATTCTCTACGGAGCCGGGCTCGAAGGCGCGACAGTTGGGCTGCTGGGCTTCGGTCGAGTGGGCCAGGCTGTGGCTGCGCGGTTGCAGGGCTTCGGCTGCCGGATCCTTGGCCATGACGCGGGCGCCCCGGCCCCGCCGGGTGTGACCGCTGCGCCGATCGAGGAATTGCTGCCAGTGGCCGATGCGCTGGTGCTGGGCCTGCCGCTGACGCCCGCCACCCACCACATCCTCGACGCGAGGCGCTTGGCGTTGCTGCCGGCCCACGCGCTGGTGGTGAACGTGGCGCGTGGCTCGCTGGTGGACGAGGCGGCGGTGGCGACGGCCCTCGAAGCCGGGCGCCTCGGCGGATACGCGGCCGACGTGTTCGCCATGGAGGACTGGGCCCTGCCGGACCGTCCGCGCGAGATCCCGCCTGCGCTGCTCGCGCACCCACGCACGTTGTTCACGCCGCATCTCGGCTCGGCCGTCGCGCAGGTGCGCGAGGCGATCGAGATGGCGGCCGCGGAATCGATGGCCGCCTTCTTCGCCGGCGCGCCGGTGCCGGGTCTGATCGGAAGGGCGGCATGATGCTCGACCTCGGCCTGCTGAATAGCTTCGTCGCGGTCGTCGAAGATGGAGGCTTCCGCGCTGCGGCGCGGCGGTTGGGCGTGTCGCAGCCGTTGCTGACCCAGCGCCTACACCGGCTGGAGGAGGAACTCGGTGTGCCGCTCATCCAGCGCAGCCGCCGAGGCGGTACCCCGACGCCACAAGGGCAGCGCCTGCTGCCGCATGCCCGCCGCCTTGTGGAAGGCGCACGCCAAGCTGCGAGCCTGTTCACATCGCGTCCGCTGGTCATCGGCTCGGCGCGCAATCCGGGCCTTTACCTCCTTCCGCCACTGCTGCGTGCAGAAGAGGAACTGCGCCTCGGCTCCAACCCAGAGACACTCGAGTTGTTGGCGGCTGGCGAGACGGACATCGCTTTCACCGAATGGTGGGACGGACGACCAGGCTTCGAGGCGTTGCCGTGGCGGGAGGAGCCAGTCATCGGCATCGTGCCACCAGGCCACCGCTATGCGGGCACGGAACCGATACCGCTGGAGATCTTCCTGGCCGAGCCGTTGATCGGCGGAGAACCCGGCACCGGCATGGGCCGGGTGCTGGCCGAGGCCTTGGGCAGCGCGGCACCCCCGATGCGCGTGGCCCGGGCGATGGGCAGCACTGAGGGCGTGAAGCGAGCGGTGGCGGCGGGGCTTGGCGTCTCGGTGCTGCTGGAATGTGCGGCGCGCGACGAGTTGGCGGCGGGCTCGCTCGTCAGGGTCGCCCTTGCGGGCCCGGCCATGCGCCGACAGATCTGGGCAGTGCTTCCCGCCGATTTGCCGCGGCGCGCGCCGGCGCGGCTGTTCTATGAGCGCGTGCGCGAGCTGGCGTAGATCTTTCGGAGGCAGCGCGCCCGGGCTTGAACCATTGCCTATCGCGGAGGCTCCGTCCCTATGGGTTCCTGCGGATACTGCGGCGACCGTTTCGCCCTCAGGCTACTTCAACAGTCAGGCCCGCGACCTTGTCGTGCCTGGAATCCTGAGCCGCGCAGTGCCTCAACAGCATCGAACGACAACACGCAGTATGGTCCGCGGCAATAGGCGACGATCTCCATGTCGCGTGGCAGCGCGAGCATGGCCCGATTGAGCGAGGCGAGAGGCACGATCAGGGCGCCGGGCAGGTGGCCGGCCGCGAATTCATCCTCCGGACGCACGTCAAGCACGACGACGTCGCGCGCCTTCAGCCGGCCGAGCAGATCCTGCCGCGTCACGGCTTCCAGGCTGTCGCGGGCGGGCGTCACCACGGAGATGTTCAATTCGGCAGTCGGTCGGGCGACGATATGGCTCATCGACGCAGCGCGACGCTCATTGCGTGGCGCGCTCCGCAGGCGGCGGAGGAGCAGCCCGTGGCTACCCGTCTACCAGCGCCACGCAGAGCGGCGCGTGCCCGCATGCCCGCACAAAGCTGAGCAAATCGTCCGGGCGGATGCTCGTGCTGCCTGTCTGCTCCAGCGGGTGGAAGTTGAGCCATTCAGCAGCCAGCAGCGCGGCCTCGATCACCGGCACCACGGCCTGCTCCGTGTCGTTAATCAGCCCGAAGGGCGTTATCGCTCCCGGATCGACGCCGAGCAGGCCACGAACCTGCTCCGGTGTGGCGAAGCCAAGGCGGCCCTGACCGCCGACGCGCGCATGCAGCGTCTTGAGGTCGAAGACGCTGTCCTCGTGCGCCACCACGAGGAACAGCCGCCCCTTCTTGTCCTTCAGCAGGAGATTCTTGGTGAAGCTCCCCGGCATATCGCCGCGCAGCGCCTTGCCCTCCTCCACTGTTCGGTGCTCGGGGTAGGGCAACGTCGACGTCTCGATGCCAAGCGCCGCCAGGCGTAGGAACAGATCCTCTCGCGTCACAGGCATCCGACCGCTCCCCCCTTCATTGCGGCCGTGCCGCCTGCTCCGCCGTCACGCCGCCTCTACGGCCAGGCCGGCCGCCTTCCACTCCGGGAAGCCGTCTTCCAGGCGCCGCGCCCGAAATCCCCGACGCCGGAGCTCCTCCACCGCATCGAAGGACAGCACGCAATAGGGACCTCGGCAGTAGGCGACAACCTCGCAGTCGCGCGGCAGCGCGGCGATGGCCGCATCCAGCCGGTGAAGCGGCACGTTCAGGGCGCCGGGCAGGTGGCCGGCCGCGAACTCGTCCTCCGGCCGTACGTCGAGCAGGATGACGCCGCCTTCACCGAGCCGGGCGAGCAGATCGTCCCGTGACACCGCTTCCAGGCGGTCGCGCCCAGCGAAGTAGGTGGCGACCACGTGCTGGACCTCGGCAAGGTTGCGCTCCGCTACCCGCCGCAGCGCGGTGAGCAGCGCCGGTACCGCGTCATCGCTCAGGCGGTAGACCACGTGCTTGCCCTCGCGCCGCGTCTCGACGAGGCCGGCACGGCGCAGGTGCTGCAGGTGCTGCGAGGTGTTCGCGAAGGGCAGGCCGGAGCGCGCGGCCAGCGCGTCGACTGTGCGGTCCCCCTGCGCCAGGACTTCGAGCAGTTCCAGCCGATGTTCGTGTCCAAGCGCACGCCCCACGGAAGCGAAGGCGGCGAGGAGGCGGCGCTTCGGGGTGCTGTCGCTGCTTGACACGGGCTTGGCCCCGATCCTACGTTCAATCGTGTGATTGAATAATGAACAGCCGCCAGGGCCACGTCAACCCGGAACCGCTCCATGAACAGCCTTCTGGCCCACGAGCCACTGATCCGTTTGGCGGTCTTCGCCGGCATCCTGGCCCTAATGGCAGGCTTGGAGGCTTGGCTGCCGCGCCGCCAGCGCAGCGCCGGGCGCTGGCTGCGCTGGCCGAGCAACCTCGGCGTAGTGGTGCTCGACAGCCTGGTGGTGCGCCTCGTCTTCCCCACCGCGGCGGTCGGCTTGGCGCTCGCCCTGGAGGGGCGCGGGGTTGGGTTGCTGCCCTGGCTCGGGGTGCCGCAGCCGCTTGCGATCCTACTCGCTGTCGTGCTGCTCGACCTCGCCATCTATCTGCAGCATGTGATGTTCCACGCTGTGCCCGCGCTATGGCGGCTGCACAGGATGCACCACGCCGACCTCGACTTCGACGTCACCACCGGCCTGCGCTTCCACCCGGTCGAGATCCTGCTGTCGATGGTCATCAAGCTGATGGTGGTGGTCGCCCTCGGCGCGCCGGCGGTCGCGGTGCTGGTGTTCGAGGTGCTGCTGAACGCAACCGCGATATTCAACCACGCCAATCTGCGCCTGCCGGAACGGCTCGACCGCCTGCTCCGGCTTGTGCTGGTCACGCCCGACATGCACCGCGTCCATCATTCGGTGGTGCCGCGCGAAACCAACAGCAATTTCGGCTTCAACCTGGCGGTCTGGGACCGGATCTTCGGCACCTATCGCGCCCAGCCCGCCGCCGGGCACGAGGCCATGACGATCGGCATCGAGCAGTTCCGCGACCCGCGTGAGCTGCGCCTCGATCGCATGCTGACCCAGCCGCTGCGAGAGGATGATCGCGCCTATCCGCTCGGCCGGCGCGAGCGCGCCTGATGTCGGCGCCCCAGCGGCCGTTGTCCCGCTGGCTGCTGGCAGCGGTGCTGGCGGCGGCGGTCGCGGCGACCTTCCTGGTGCGTGACCGGCTGGACCTCACGGCACTGGAGAACGCGGTGCGCGGCCTCGGCGCCTGGGGCGCGGTCGGCTTCGTCCTGATCTTTGCGGCGGCGACTGTGCTGTTCCTGCCGGGTTCGGTGTTCGGTTTGGCCGGCGGCGCCCTGTTCGGGCCGGTGCTCGGCACGGTCATCAACCTCGCGGGTGGAACGCTCGGGGCAACGCTCGCCTTCCTGGTGGCCCGCCATCTTGCCGGCGACTGGGTGGCACGACGCGCTGGCGGGCGGCTCAAGCAGGTCGTCGACGGGGTGGAGGCCGAGGGCTGGCGTTTCGTCGCGCTGGTCCGTCTGGTGCCGGCGGTGCCCTTCAATCTTGCCAACTACGCGTTGGGCCTAACGCGCATCCCGATCGGCCAGTATGTGCTGGCGACCGCCATTAGCATGATCCCGGGCACGGCTGCCTATGCCTGGCTCGGCCATGCCGGGCGCGGCGCGCTCTCGGGCGACGACGCGGCGGCGCTGCGCTACGGGCTGCTCGGCCTGGCGGTGCTCGCTGCCATTGCCTTCCTGCCACGGCTGCTGCGTCGCGTCCGCCGGCCCGCCCCGGCCGGGGAGCCGATGGCCTGGACCGATGTCGATGCCCTGTCGCAGGTGCTCGCCGCAACCGGCGCGCCGAGGGTGATCGATGTGCGCGGAGCTGACGAGTTCACCGGCCCGCTCGGCCACATCGCGCGCGCCGCCAACATCCCGGTGGAAGCGTTGGTGGCGGACCCGGCTCAGGCCGGCACGGGCGCGGTGGTGCTGGTCTGCTTGACCGATCGCCGGTCCGCCCGCGCGGCCGAGGCGCTGGTCGCCGCCGGGCATCAAGATGTCGCTGTGCTGCGCGGCGGCATGAAGGCATGGACCGCTGCGGGTCTACCCGTGACCCGCGGCGCGCCGATCGCCGGCGCAACGCCGAAGGAGGCGCCCACGTGAAGATCCTCTTCATCGTCAACGATCCGCCCTACGGCACCGAGCGCTGCTACAACGCACTGCGGTTGGCTGGTGCCCTGCTCAAGCGCGATCCGGCCACCGAGGTCACGGTCTTCCTGATGGCCGATGCGGTCGGCGCCGCGCGGCGGGGCCAGAAGGTGCCGGAGGGCTACTACAGCCTTGAGCGCATGCTGAAGCGCGTGGTTGTCGGCAAGGGCGCCGTGCTGCTTTGCGGCACCTGCATGGATGCCCGCGGCATGACCGATCAGGACATCATGGACGGCGCCCGTCGCAGCACCATGGACGAACTCGCGGCAGCGACCATCGATGCCGATAAGGTGCTGGTGTTCTGAGCGGGGCTAGCACCGCGCCGATCCCCACGGGGCCGGAAGCCTATCGCGCCTGGCGCATCTCGTCGCTCGGCCGCATCACCGATGCGTGCGAGGCCGCGGCGCTTCGGCCGATGATCGGCGACGTGGTCGGGCTCGACAGTCTCGACATTGGCTGCGGCGACGGGCTGCTCGCGGTGGAACTCGCCGCCGCTGGCGCGCGCGTGACCGGCATCGATCCGGACGCCGCCATGCTGCGCGCGGCGGCGGAGCGAACGGCCGGGCAGGACATCCGCTTCGTGCAGGGCCGCATCGAGGCGCTGCCCTTCCCCGACGCCTCTTTCGACCTGCTCACGGCCGTCACCGTGCTGTGCTTCGTCAAGGACGAGGCGACGGCCTGGCGTGAGATGGCGCGCGTATTGCGCCCCGGCGGGCGGCTGGTGATCGGCGAGCTCGGACGCTGGAGTCTGTGGGCGCTGCGCCGGCGCATCCGCGGCTGGATCGGATCGCGGCTCTGGCGCAGCGCGGCCTTCCACTCGGCCAGCCAGTTGCGCCGCGCGGCGGCAGCCGCCAGCCTGGTGATCGACGACGTCCGGGGGGCGGTCTTCCACCCGCCGAACGCCGCGATGGCGCGACTGATCTCCGGGTTCGATGCGCAGCTCGGCCGTGTGACGACCTTCGGGGCGGCGTTCATCGCCCTGCACGTCCATAAGCCCGCCCGGCCGGCTTCCGGCTGAACCGACACTCACGAGGAGCCGCCATGACCACGACGCACCAAACCCGCAACGTGCTGCTGCTCGCCTCGGCCCAGGCTCTGTTCCAGACCGCATCCGTGCTGGTAATGACGGTCGCTGCGCTGGCCGCGACGCACCTCGCCCCTGCGCCATGGCTCGTCACCGCGCCAATCGCGGCGATGTTCCTCGGCACGGCCGCGGCGACCTTTCCGGCCTCGATGCTGATGGCGCGGCGCGGCCGCCGATATGGATTCCTCATAGGTGCGGCACTCGGCGTCCTCGGCGGGCTCTGCGGCGCCGCCGGCATCTGGACCGGGTCGCTCGTGCTGCTCGGTTTCGGTACACTGCTGATCGGCGCCTATCAGGGCTTCGCCCAATTCTACCGCTTTGCCGCGGCCGAAGTGGCCGATGCCGCCTTCCGGCCGCGTGCCATTTCCTACGTGCTCGCCGGCGGCGTCTTCGCCGCGATCGTCGGGCCGGAGCTCGGGCGGCATGGCGGTCCGCTGCTGGAGCCGGAATTCACGGGGTCATTCCTGCTGCTCTCGGTCGTCAGCCTGCTTGCTATGAGAATTCTGCTCGGCCTGCGCATGCCGGCGGCACCGCCCGCGGCCGCAGTAGCAGGGGCAGCGACGCCACGCCCGCTTGGCAGCATCGTTCGCCAGCCATCCTACCTCGTGGCGCTGTTCGGTGCGGCGACCGGGTATGGTGTGATGATCCTTGCCATGACGGCAACGCCGCTCGCCATGATCCACCACGAGCACGGCATCGCGGACGCGGCGCGAGTGATCCAGGCGCACACACTCGGCATGTTCCTGCCCTCCTTCTTCACGGGCTCATTGATCGCGCGCTTCGGGGTGCTGCGGATCATGCTGACCGGGGTGGTGGTGCTCTGCGCGCATGTCGGCATGACGCTGACCGGGACTGGGTTCCACAGTTTCGTCGCAGCGCTCGTACTGCTCGGGGTCGGGTGGAACTTCCTCTACATCGGCGGCACGACGCTGCTGACCGAAACCTACACCCAGGCGGAGCGGGCGCGGGCACAGGCCGCGAACGACCTGACGATCTTCGCGGTGGGCCTCGCCTCCTCGCTCGCTGCCGGCGCGATGCTCGATCGGCTCGGATGGCAGATGCTGAACATCGTGCTTCTGCCTTGGCTTACGCTCGCGGCCGCGGCGATCGTGGCGCTTGGCCTGGTACGGCGTCGCCGGCTTCGGGCGACTGCCTGAACGGGCGTGCCCGACCCACGAAGCCTGCCGGAGATGTGCGGGATGATTACTCACAAGTACTTGGTGATGGCCTTGAAGTCATCGATAGGCCCGCGGTCGGCGCGCGGGATCGCGCCGACGACGTGGTCCAAGCAATGGTCGAGATGGTCGTGGATAAGGGTGCGTTTTGCTTTGGCGATGGCCGCTTCCACCGCGTGAAGTTGCTGCGCGATGTCCAGGCATGGCCGACCCGACTCGATCATCTCGACCACGCTGCGCAGATGGCCCTCGGCCCGCTTCAGCCGTTTGACGATCTCGGGGTGGGACCCGTGGGTATGGGGATCACTCATGAGCCTGTCCTATCCCCCTGGTAGGGATAGCGTCAATCTGCTATCCAGTGCGAGCAACACAGGAGTGGGGTAGCCGCGCGGCATGAGGGGGTTTCGACACATCGTCAGGCTGCTGCTCGTGGCACTGCTTGTCTTCACCTTCGCGCCGCCCATCGCCGCGGTGTCGAAGCACGGTGCTGCCGACCACATCCACGCCACGGACGATCACGACCTGCCCGGGCCCCACGATGCCGTCGATCATGCGATCACAGACCATGTGCATGAGGCGGTGACCGTGCGTTCGACCTCCCTGGTGCCGCGATGGATGCCGCGTACCCGGCTCGCAATCCTGGGGCAGGAGGGCCTGACGCCAGGGCCAAACAGCAGGATGGAACGTCCGCCCCGCGGGCTCGGCTGAGCTGCCCGTGCCGCCGTCTTCGGACGATCCCTTCCTTATCTCAGCTGAGCGGTCTCACCTCATGAATCCCATCATCGCGGGCGCCGCGCGCCTGTCGCGAATTCCATGGCTATGCCTGTGCATCCTCGGCCTCACCCTGCTGGGTGCCACCACAGAGGCGCTCGCCCATGCCGTCGCCGAGGGTGACAAGGGCTACATCCAGGAGATCACCGGCGTTCACCTGCTGCCCTTCGTCTATCTGGGCGCCAAGCACATGGTGACCGGCTACGACCACATCCTGTTCCTGTTCGGGGTGATCTTCTTCCTATACCGGCTGCAGCACATCGCCCTCTATGTGAGCCTGTTCGCGCTCGGCCATTCGACCACGATGCTGGCCGGCGTCTATTTCGGCATCGGGATCAACAGCTACCTGATCGATGCCATCATCGGCTTCTCGATCGTCTACAAGGCGCTCGATAATCTCGGCGCTTTCCAGCGCTGGCTCGGCTACCAGCCGAACACCAAACTGGCGACGCTGATCTTCGGCTTCTGCCACGGCTTCGGCCTGTCCTCGAAGATCCTCGACTACAACATCTCGCCCGATGGGCTGCTGCCGAACCTGCTGGCGTTCAACGTCGGCGTCGAGGTTGGGCAGTTGCTGGCGCTCGGCGCCATTCTCATCGCCATGGGCTTCTGGCGTCGCAGCCCAAGTTTCCTGCGCCACGCCTATACCGCCAACGTCGTCATGATGACCGCTGGGTTCGTGCTGATCGGCTATCAGCTCACCGGCTGGTTCGTCTCCTGAGGAATCCCTGACATGTACAACACCGACCTTCCGACCCGCGCCGAACTGCCGTCCTCGAAGCAGTTGCTGCGCTCGACCGCCATCGCCATCGTGACGGCGGCCGGCATCCTCGTGACCGTCGTGCTGCCGGCGGAATACGGCATCGATCCGACCGGCATCGGGCGCCCGCTTGGCCTGACCGAGATGGGCGAGTTGAAGATGCAGTTGGCAGCCGAGGCCGAGGCAGACCGCGTGCCACCGGCCGCAACACCAGGCCCGCGTTCCAGCCTGCCGGGGGCGATATTCGCAGGGCTGTTCATCCGCTCGGCCGCTGCACAGACCCCGGCGCCGGCCGCCGCGTCTCGGACCGACGAGACCACCATCACGCTCCGGCCGAACCAGGGCCTGGAAGTGAAGCTCGACATGCGGCGTGGCGCCCGAGCCAGCTACAGCTGGACCGCCACGGGTCCGGTCAATTTCGACCTGCATGGCGAGCCGCCCAACCCCGGGCGGAACGCCGCGCACAGCTATCGCAACGGCCGCGGCTCGTCCGGCGAACAGGGCGAGTTCACCGCCATCTTCGACGGCACCCATGGCTGGTTCTGGCGCAACCGCTCCGGCCGTGATGTCAGCGTCACGCTGCGCACAACGGGCGATTACGCACGCATCATCCGCCCCTGATACTGGCCCCCGCCGGCTTCGGCCGGCGGGGATCGCCACGGAGCCAGAAACGTCATGCTCAGCCCGCTTGCCAACCTGACGTATCGACATCTGTTCGCGGCGCAGGTGCTGTCCCTGCTCGGGACGGGTCTGGCGACCGTGGCGCTCGGTCTGCTGGCCTTCGACCTGGCGGGTGCTGATGCAGGCGCGGTGCTCGGCACCGCGCTCGCCATCAAGATGATCGCCTATGTGGGAATCGCGCCGGTGGCGGGCGCCTTCGTGCATCTGGTGCCACGCCGCAGCCTGCTGGTGGCACTCGACCTGCTGCGCGCCGCGGTCGCGCTGGCGCTGCCCTTCGTGACCGAGATCTGGCAGGTCTATGTGCTGATCTTCGTGCTGCAAACTGGCTCGGCCGCCTTCACGCCGACCTTCCAGGCGACCATCCCCGACATTCTTCCGGAGGAGGCCGAGTACACCAAGGCGCTGTCCCTCTCGCGGCTGGCTTATGACCTTGAGGCGCTGGCGAGCCCTGCCATCGCCGCGGCGCTGCTTGGGCTGGTCGGCTTCCATTGGCTGTTCGCCGGAAATGCGCTGGGGTTTGTGGCCTCCGCCGCCCTGGTGCTGACTGTTGTGCTGCCCTCGCCCAAGCCGCCGGCGACGCAGGAGGGCGCGTGGGGCCGTATCACGCGCGGTGCGCGCATCTACCTCGCCACGCCAAGGCTGCGCGGGCTGCTGGCGCTGAACGTCACCGTCGCCATGGCCGGGGCGATGGTGATCGTGAACACGGTGGTGATCGTCAGGGTTGGCTTCGGGTTAGGCGCGGCGGAGTTGGGCTGGACGCTGGCGGCCTATGGCGCGGGCTCGATGGTCGCAGCCCTAGCCGTGCCGCGGCTGCTGGATGGCGTGATGACCGACCGCACGGCCATGATGGCCGGTGCCGGGCTGCTTGTCGCTGGCCTGCTACTCGGGCTGCTGGTGCCGAGTTGGTCGATGTTGCTGCCGCTATGGATGCTGCTCGGCTTCGGAAACGGCCTGGTGCTGACGCCAAGCGGGCGGCTCCTGCGGCGCTCGGCCCATGCGGGCGATCGACCTGCGCTGTTTGCTGCACAGTTCGCGCTCAGCCATGCCTGCTGGTTGATCGCCTATCCAGTGGCGGGGCGCTTCGGGGCCATGGCGGGGATGCCGGCCACTTTCCTGATTCTGGTGGTGCTGGGCGCCATGGGGCTGGTCGCGGCCATTTTGCTGTGGCCGAGGGACGATGCGGCGGAGGTCGAGCATATCCACGATCGGCTTCCGCCTGGGCATGCGCATCTGGGTGATGTGAGCCCGGATCCCACAGGCGCAGTCCGCCACAGCCATGCCTTCGTGATCGATGATCTGCACCAGCGCTGGCCTCGGTAGAGTACTGCATGAATGCAGGATGCCGGCGCGGATGATGCGAAGGCGGCGCACGAGCAATTACGGAAAGCGCCGCTTTGTCACCTGCACCGACAGACCCGCCGCCGCGAGATCAACTGTTGACGCGCTTACGTTCCGCGCGGTGACCCGGACGCTGTTGTTCGACCACACATGGCAGTCGAGCACGAAGGCGATGCTGCTGGTGTCGAGCGAGGCGTCGGCATAATCGCCACGTCGCGCGCCAGGCACGGTCACGTCGATGTTGGCCGTCGCGCCTGCCGTGAGGCTCGGCAGGTCCCAGGACGTCTCCAGCGCCAGGCTGCGCGTCCCCACCGGCACCGAGGGGCACGCATACAGCACCGCCGGTGCCGCCTCCGGAAGGCCGAACAGCCTCAGCGCCTCGAGCTCGATCTGGCCGTCAAAGCCCACGATCCCCACCTGCGCGAAGGCTACGCCCGCACCCACCCGGATGGTCTGCCGCCGATTCAACGAGGCGTCGGCCATCACCGCGCCCGCGTTCCACCCCTTCGCCGGGCTGTTCCACTGCATGGTGGTGCCGGAGGCCAGCACATCGCCGGCGATGTTCTCCCTCACATTCGCGGCGCCATCGAACACCCGCACGAAGAGCCGCCCGCCATCGACCCCTCCGACCAGCCAATGCGCCAGCGCAAACTCTTTGGCCGAGGAGGTATCCACCACGAAGGCCATGCCCCGGTTGGCGTCCAGCAACAGCCCGCGGGACGTCGCCGCGATCCCATCCAGCCCGTTGAAGCACAGCCCGGCCAGCGTGGTCGCCGCGGTGGTCGAGGTCGCCACCGTTGCCAGCCTTTCCACGCCGATCTCGGTCCCACTCTGCCGGAAGGCCGCGGCGCGGAGGTTCGGAACCGCCTCCAGCACGCGCAGCAGCCGCGACGCCGGCGCGCGGTGCCGGTTGATCACCGCGTTGCCGGCGCGGTCCGCGGTCGAGGTGTAATCCATCCGAACGGCATAGGTATTGGCCCAGGCCACCTCGTATTCGCAGTCGGTCGCACTGCCGGTGTGCCGCGCGACGATCGGCGAGCAGGCCTCCATGCGCAGCGCGCGGCCGATGATCGCGGTGCCGTCCGTCTCGTTCAGGAAGGGAATGGCGACGTTCGGGTCGAGCTGGCGCAGCTCGAAGTTCGGCCCGTCGAAGACGTGCCGGTTGTGGTTGTTGTAGCCGCCCGCGCCGCGCGAGAAGCGGATGCCGAAGCGGTCGATGGTCGGGTTGATGCCGGTGGCGAGGGCGAAGTGGCCGCCATAGTAGCGAACCGATGTGTTCCAAGCCGTCGCCGTCTCGGCGCGGATATCGAGGCCGTAGCGGTTGTTCAGGATGCGCAGCAGGTAGAAGGTGCTGTCCTCGACGCCGCGGCCGTCGCCCAGCGTGCGCATGCCTATGGTGAAGCCCGAGACCAGGCGTAGCTCCACCACGGATGCGTCGATGTTGCGGACCAGGATGCCGATGTCGGACTCCGAAACCCAGTCGGATTGCGTCTGCCGCACCACCTGTAACCCGGCATAGAGCTTCTCGCCGTTGCGCGTGGTGCCGCCATCGCCCAGCGTCAGCACGGTGGCAGGTGCATTGGCCGCGCCGGTGTAGCGGATGACGCCGCGCATGATCAGCCCGCGGGCGCCGCCGCCGAGGGTCACGCCGCTGCCCACGTTCCAGGTGCCTGGCGGGATGACGGCGAATTTCTGGTCTGCCGCGGCGCGATCGAAGCAGGCCTGGATGGCGGTGCGGTCGTTCGCCACGCCATCGCCGAGCCCGCCAAAGTCGGTCGGCAGCACGGCCTCGCGGTCGCGCAGATACTTCGCGAAGTCGCTCTTGTTGAGGTTGGCGTTGAGAACCAGCAGGTCGTCGATGCGCGCCGGCATGGCGTTCTCCGATCAGAGGGCGGTGGCGGTGACCGGACCGGCGAAGGCGGAGACGTTGCCTTCGGCCGAGACGCTGCGGAGCCAGTACCAGCGGGCCTGGCCGGTGGTGAGGCCGATGCGGTCCCAGGGCAGTGCGGTCGGCTCGCTGGCCAGCTTGGTGGCGGCGGCGAGGCTGGCGCTGCTCGCCTCGAACACCTGCAGCCGCACCCCGTCCGCGGGAAAGCCGCCCGATAGGCGCACGCCGCCAACAATACCGGTCGCGGCCAGGCCCGAGGCGTCGGCCGGGACCAGCGCCTCGCGCCAGCCCGACACCGCCCCGCTGCGCGCCTGCGCCCGCGCTCGGAAGGCGGTCGGCTCAGTCGTGGGAATGGCGACGGCGGTGGCGCCGAACCCGCCGGCGTAGCCCTGCCAGACCGCCACCGAGGCCGGCCGAAGCTCGATCTCGTAGCCGGCGAGATAGGCCGAGCCCACTGCGGACCAGGACACCGCGATCGCTGTGAACGACGTCCCGATCGGCGTCTCCACCAGGATCGCGGCAGGCGCGGCGATCACGCCTGGATTCGGCAGCACCACGGACGGGTTCTGCCCCGTCGCGCGCTCATCCGTTGCCGGGTTCCATGCCCAGACGGCGGGATCCTCCTCGGCCAATTGCAGGTTCACCCCGCCATCTGGCGCCAGTGCCCAGCCCGTGACCCGCGCCGGGAATGGCGTCAGCCGCTCCAGCGCCACCGTCACGCCGTCCCATGGCCGCAGCCGCAGTGCCGAGAGGTTGGCCTGCATCGCCACCTCGCGCTGGCGGCGGTTGCGCTCCAGCTCGATTTTCATCAGGCGCTGCACGGTCGCGGCCGAGGTGGTGAGCGGGAATTCCATGTCGCGGTAGATCGCCTCACCGCCATCCTCGGTGACGTAGTTGCTGGCGAGCAGCGGCGGCGCATCGGTCGGCTGCCAGGCCGCGGCGGGCTCGACATAGACGGCGCGTACCCCGTTGAAGAGATCGCGCCGCGGGCGCGAGCCGACGATGGTGACGTCGCCACGCAGATCATCCGAGGTGAGCGTGGCGGCCGGCAGCGCCGGCGCCCCCGCGTGGATGTAGAAGCGGCCGCCCGACACGACCAGCGCGCCCGCCATGGCGGCGACCAGCTTGCGGGTGATGGCGATCTTGCCCTCGCCGAGGGTGACCGCACCGTTCACCGTGTAGCGGCGCTCGGCGGTGGCATCGCGCCGGCCCATGATCTCGTCGCAGATGTTGGCCGCGGCCATGAGCGCCGGCAGGTCGATATCCGCCCAGGCTGCGCGCCACCCAAAGGGCGAGGTCAGGTACCAGGCCAGGCACAGCGCCGGATTGTCGGACCAGCCGGTGGCACCGGTGCGCGGATCCAGGATGGTGTCCGTCCCCTCGACGATGGCGGATAGGCTGGGGGCACCGGAGGGGAAGGCCTCGGGCCGCAGCTTGAGCCGCACGGCGAGATAGGCGCGCCCCTGGCCGCGATGCGCCGCGGTCCACTGGCCTCCCGTGTCTGCCACGAGATTGGCATTGGCGGCCTGACCGGGATCGCCGAGCGCGCGGTCGATGCGCAGCAGGCCGGCGAACTTCGCGTCGGTCGAGGCGGTGCCGTTGAGGAACACCTCGCCGATGGCGCGGACGCGATGCGCGGCCAGCACCACGACGACGTGCAGGAAGCCGTCGGCGCGACCCTCGTCATCGGTGGCGGAATGCAGGAACACCACGGGGCCGGAGGTGCGGCAGCGGCCGAAGACGATCTGGTGCTCGGTGATCGGCTGGCGGAAGGACTGGGTGCGGCCGGCGCCGGGCGTGCGGGGATCGAAGCCGGAGCCTGGTCCGGTGTCGGTCCCTGGCGTGACGTTGGCGCTGCGGGCGGCGGAGGGCGACTTGGGGCGGAAGACGGCGGCACCGACGGCGGACACCACCAGGGCGGCGCCGGCGGCGGCCACGGCGCCCAGGACGCCGCCCCCAATGACGGCGGAGGCGGCGGCGCCCGCGGCGGCAGCGATGAAGGGGATGGCGACGGGCATGGTCTGTCAGTCCCTCACCAGCCGATGCGCCACGCCACGGCGCAGGACGTGATCGGCGCGTGCAGCAATCCCGCGCGTCCGACGAAGGCGGCGCGGCCGGCATCCAGCACGACGCCGAGGCGGTCCGGGTCGGCGGCCAGCACCACGTCGCCAGCGCGGGCGAACGGCACCGGTACGCGCGGATAGCCCGCGGTGTCGGCCATCGCCGCGAGCGTGGGACAGTGCTGCCAGGACGGCCGCCGCCCTGTGGAGGCCACCACCGCCGCCATGGCGAAGCGCCCGCAGTTCCAGCGTGCCGCGTCAAAAGGCCGGTGCTCAGCCGCGTTGATCAGCGCCGCGAGCCGTTCCGGCCAGTCCGGCAGCCGGCTCACTGGTTCGGCAGTCGGATCTCCGCCTCCTGGAGCGCCGGCACGAACTCGAAGAATCGATCGCCGGGATACTCGGCCTGCTGGTCGGCGTCGGTGTAGCGCCGCACCTCGGCACGCTCGAGGTCGACCAGCCGGCTCTCGCAAGCCAGCGCCACGGAGGGCTCGGCCCCGTCGGTCACCTCCATCGTGTCCATCAACCCCGCCCAGAGCGGGAACGGGTCCGCCACGAAGGCCCCCTGCGCATCGAGCAGCGCGCCCCACAGCGTGACCGGCCGCAGGCGATAGCTGCGCTCGGCCAGCGCGATATCCACCACCTCCTGCGGCACCGGCGAGAGCGCGAGGGTGAGCCGCACGGCGCGCAACTCCACCGTCTCCTCCACATCCGAGATGGCGCCGATGCTGCCGGCACCCTCGAAGACCTTCCCCGCCCAGTCGAGCGGCCCGAGCCCGGTCCAGACGCGAAAGGGGCCGGTGGCGAAATCGAGCTCGACCAGGACCACCGGTGTTGCGATCGGTGCGGTGGCGGCGGAGGCGGCCTGGTTGCTGAGGCGTGGGGTGCCGGACATCACAAAGCCTCCTCCATGCGGATGGTGACGGCGGCGAAGGGCCCGGGCCGCGTCGGGTTCGCCGCCTCGTCGTCCGACACCAGCCGCATTGGCACGCTTGGCAGGGAGAGGATCAGTGGCTCGCCCACCACCACCGCGGCGCGCAGCGGCGGCGCGATCGCGATGCTGGCGGTGCCCGCGCCGGAGGCGGCGACCGCGGCAGTGGCGATGTAGAGCCGGCCGCCAAGCCCGATGTAGTCGCCCGCACCGACCGCCACCGTGCTCGGCCACCAGCCCTGCGTGACGATGGACAGCGCCCCACGAGGTGCGCCGGCCGCCAGCGACGGATTGCCAGACCCCACCACCAGCCCGGTGCCGTCCGTGAAGATGGTGGCGTCCGAGAAGGAGTACGGCCCAGTCGGCACGTCGCCCTGGCTGCGCGGATCACCGGTGCGGTACTCGCGCCGCCAATCCCAGATGCGCACCGTGTTGGCGGATCCCGCCAGTGCCGCCAGCAGCCCGTCCATCACCCCGGCCTGGACGCGGCCGAGCGGCTCGAAGCTGGCCTCCGCCACCCAGCGCGCGCCCTCCCGTCGCAGAACCTGCGTGGCGCGGGTGACGGGCGAGACGAAGCGCAGCGTGTTGTGCTGCAGATAGAAGCTCAGCCGCGACGGCCGCAGCGTGGCGGGCCAGGCATATTCCGTCATGACCCTAGCCCCGCACGATGGAGGTGGCGCTGCCGCCGCGGCGGATCGCGTCGAGCGTCGCCGCACTCGCCTGGCGCACGATCTGCGCCGAGAGCACCCGCAGCCGCGCCTCGACACCGGCATCGGCACCGCGCGCATCGATGGTGATGCTCTGGTTGATCACCGGCCCACCGGGCGCCATGCCGTTGGGCAGCACCGTGCCGCTGCGGTTGGGCACGAACCATTCGGGCCCGCGCTCGCCGACGATGTAGGGCTGGCCACCAGCCACCGGCCCGCCCTCGGCGCGGAACAGCCCGCCCAGCGCCGTGCCCAGCCCCGAGAAGATCGAGCCGAAATCAAAGCCGGCCAGGCTGGAGGTCACCGCCGTGCCGAGCGGCTCGGTGATGGTGCGCCGGACCACGATGCGGGCGATGTCCTGCAGGATGCCCTGCAGCACCTTGGAAAAACTCTCGCCCTTGATGATCGCGTCCTCGAAGGCCGAGGAGAATGTCAGGCCGAGTTCGCGCGCCGTGTTGCTGGTGCGCTCGGTCGCCTGCTGGACGCGCTGCTGGCTGCGCTCCAACTCCTCCAGCGCTGCATTGGCTTCGCGGGAGACGGTCTCGTCGGGGATGGGCTGGCCGATGCGCTCAGAGCGCTCGACCAGGCGGCCGAGGGTCTCCAGGCGGCGGGTGTAGCGTTCCTGGGCATTCTCGTTGGCCTGGATCAGCCGCTCGCGCTCGCGGATGATGTCGTTGATCTCGCGCTCGGCCTCGCGGTCCGGGCGCGGGATGGACGCCACGCGGCGGGTGGTGCCCTCGATGCGGCGGAGCGCCTCGTCGCGTTCGCGCAGCGCCAGGGTCTCCAGCCGGGTGCGGTCCGCAGCGGTGATGCCGCCGGCGGCCTCGGCCTCGCGCAGGCGGCGGACGCGGTCCTCGTACTCGCTGTTGATCCGGAAGCGATCGTCGAGTGCCTTGCGCAGTTCCTCGGCATCCGCGGCGGTGCGGCGGCGCCGGGCCTCGGCCGCCTGGCCGGCCGCGGCCTCCTGCTCGGTGCGCTGGCGCTCGCCGGCGGCCTGCTCGCCGCGGGTGATCTCCTCCTGGAGTTCCTGGTACTGCCGGCGCAGCTCCTCCAGCCGAGCGGAGCGATCCACGCCGGCCTGCTGCTGGGCGGTGCCGACCAAGCCGCCCTGGATCGAACCACGGCGGGGCTGCGAGCGCAGACTGTCGCGCCCGTCATTCTCCGCCTCGAGGCGGGCGATCTGTGCACGCAGGGCCTCGGCCTGGGCGCGGCGGTCGGCCTCCTGCTCGCTGGGCAGCAGCAGGCCCGAGCCGCGGCGCACCCCGTCCAGCACGCGGGCGGCACCGGACAGCGCACGGGCCAGGGCGTTGGACAAGCCGATCGCCTGGTCGAGGCGAGCGAGGAACTGGTCAGCCGCGGCAGTGAGCTGCCCGAAGGCGCGGCCGACGGAGAGGGGCGCGCGTTCGAACTCGCCATTCAGCCGCTCGACGGCCCGCAGCAGCGCCGGGAACACCGTGTCAGCGGTGAGCTTGCCCTCACTTCCCAGCTTGCGCAGTTCGCCGATCGACACGCCGAGCTCGCGCGCCAGCGCCTGCGCCAGCGTGGGCAGGCCTTCCAGGATGGAGCGGAGCTCGTCGCCCTGGAGCGTGCCCGACGCCAGCGCCTGGGCGAGCTGCTGGGTGCTGGAAGCGATCTCCTGCTGCGACGCGCCAGACGCGATGGCGATGCGCTGCAAGCCACCCACGAGCGTGGCGACCTGGTCAGAGGTGGCGCCGATCTCACGGGCGGCGATCGAGAAGCGGGCGAAGGCGTCCACGCTCTCGCGCACGGCGACACCGGTCTGGAGGCTGTCGCGATACAGCCGGTCGTAGATTTCGCCGGCGCGTTCGACCGAGCCCAGCGCGGTGTTCAGCCGGCCCATGGACTGGGTGAGTGCGTCGCCGGCCACCACCACGGCGCGCAACCCGGCGGCGAGGCCGGCGATCTGCACGCCGCGGACGGCGACGTCGAGCAGGTCTAGCGCGCGGGATGCGCGATCGGCACCGCCCTGGATGCGCTCCAGGCTGCGCTGGCCGGTCTCGCCGACCTCGCGCAGCTCCTGCTTGACCCGGGCGGCATCGTCCAGCGACAGCCGGACGGAGACGCGGCGCGTGCTATCCGCCATGCGTCACGCCTCCTGCGTCAGTGTGGTGGTCAGGACCCGGGGGGATCAGTGCGGCGCGCGGCGCTGCCGGCGGCGAGGCCCATGCGCATGGCCAACAGGAGTTCCGCTGCCGCCCAGCCGCAGACGCCCATCTCGCGGGCGGTGGCGAGCGCCGCCGGCATGTCGAGGTCGAGGCCCGCCATCGTTGCCGTCGCGCAGGTGGTGCTGGCGGCCCAGCACGCGGCTCCCTCGACGCTGGCGGGGGCGTGGGCGGCGTAGGGACACGAGAGGCCGCAGTCGCGGTCCAGGGCCGCGCAGCCGCGGCAGTAGTCAGGGCCCTGGCCGAAGTGCCATTCGGCCCTGGCCCTCAGCCGTTTCCCTCCAGGGCCACGGCAGCGACCGGGCCTGTGGCGCGGTCCCAGAAGGCGGCCGCGATCTGGTCCATGTCCATCAGCCGCTCGACCGCCTCGGGCGAGAGTGGCAGCGGCTGGCCGGCGGCGTCGCCGACGCCCTCCCAGGCGGTGACGGCGTGGCGGGCCAGCGCCTTGACCAGGAAGGCGAAGGCCAGGCCTCGCGCCATGTCGGGGTCGAGCTCGGCCTCCGCGGCTCGCAGCGCGCCGAGACGACGGGCGGAGCCGGCTTGGGCCGCGGCCATGACCGCCGTGGTGATGGGGCGGATTTCCACGCGGACGCCGCGCGGCAGGTCGAGCCAGTACGGCTCGACCGGGAGGTCGAGGGTGAGCATTATGCGTACTCCGTTGCAGCCTGCTGATTGCGCAGCACGGCGGTCATCATTCGGGTGGCGGTTGCGTTGAAGGCGGCGCGGAAATCGAAGCCGGCTTCTACGCCGGCCGGCCCCTCGATCGGGGTCTTGGCCAGCGCCAGATAGACCTCGTGCAGCGTGATGGTCAGGCTGCGGTTGGCATCGATGGTGAAGGCGAGCGCAAATTCCGCCGAGGTGCCCGCCTGCGCCTGGGCGAGCAGCGTGGTGTTCTCGAAGCGCACGGTGATCTGACCGGTGCAGCGCGCGATGCCGGGATCCACGCCCTCCACGCGGCGATCGGCGCGAATGGTCCGCACCGCCTCCATGCCGTTGGCATAGGTGAGCCGCGCGCCGGTAACCTGCGCCAGCGCCGCTGCGCTCCGCGTGATGGATCCTTGGGCCTTGTTGAAGGCGGTATAGGCCGCGCTGGTCGGCGTGCCGCCTGAGGTCGCGCCGGTCCGCACCGAGCCCTGGCCCAGCAGCCCGAAGGTCGCCGTCGCCGCGCCGGTCGGCGTGAAGTCCAGTTCCAGCGTGTCGGCGCGCACACCGGTGCAGACGTCGAAGGACGGGACATCGGGATAGCCGATCTCCATCGCATTGCTCGGCAGCGACGCCGCGCCAGAGCCGAAAGTGTGGATGAAGTTGGTGGTGCCGGTGGTGGTGGGTGCGCCCAGCAGGAGCCGCAGCCAGTGGCCGATGTTGATCAGATCGACCGGCACCACCGCCTGGCCGGCGACGGTCACCGTGTCGAGGAAGGGCGCGGCCGGATCGCGGTTGCTGCCCACGCCGATGACGTCGGCATCCAGCAGCGGCTGCTCAGCACCGAGGTCGCAGGACAGGAACGGCATGCGCCGCCAGTTGCTGCCGGGGGCGGTGCCGTAGACGGTTTCGGGCAGCATGAGCAGGCGGCAATTCGCGCCGATGGCACGGGGCATGGGCTTTCTCCTGGAGCGGGATCAGGCCAGCGGAGAGCCGGCGACGGTGAACCACAGGGTGACGGCGATGGCGGCGGCGCGGACCGCGGCGGCGCCCTCGAACTCGACATCCTCGAAGGAGGCGCTGCCGGGCTGCGCCCATTCGACGGCGCCGCCGAGGGTGCGGTTGGCAGCGATGGCCGCGGCGATGTCCACCAGCAGCGCATCGAGCAGCGTGTTGCGCAGGGCGGGGGTAGTGCCGGCGACGGTAATTTCGACCTCGGCGCGATGCTCGATCTGCCAGGCGAGCGGCGAGAGGATCGGCGTCTCCTCCACCGTCTCGCCGTCGCGGACGACCACCAGCCCGCCAGCGGGGATGCGCTGCGGGACGGTCTCCCCGCGGAGCACGACCGGCGCCGGGCTCCTGGCCGCCAGCGACGTTACGAGCCGGCTGTGCAGCGCGGCGATGGCGGTCTCGCGCGTGCTCATGCGGCCCTCCCGCTCTCGCGTTCCCAGGCCGCCACAAACCGCCCCGGCAGGCGACGCAGCCCGCGCTCCGCGGCACCGCGTACGTCGAGCCGCTTGGCGAGCTTCACCTGGGGCAGGAGCAGGAACATCGGCACCATCCCCTGTTCCAGCAGCCCGCGTGCCCAGGCCTCGCGCCCTTTGCGATTGGCGGTGCCGACTTCCGTTACGCCGCCAGCCACGAGACGGGTGCGTCGCCGCCGGCCTGCCCCCTCGCCCTGGCGCAGCGGCAGGCACCAGACGAAGCCGCGGCCCGACTTGAAGGGCCGGAGGAAGGCCTGGCCGGAGGCGACCATCTGTGCCGGGGTCACGCGCATGCCCCTCTCGCCGCGACCACGCCTGCCGCGCGCTGCGTTGAAGCCGGTGGGAATGGCGAGGAACTTCCGCCCCCCCTTGGTACGGATCAGCGCGCCACGATCGAAGGCGTCGATGACGTTCGGCACCTTGGTGAAGACCAGCCCCGCAGGCCGCAGAGATTGCCCGCTCCGCGGGAAGATCATCGACCGCCAGGCATTGGCGATGCCGCGCGCGTTGCCCGAGAAGGCGGTGGTGACCTGCCGGCGCAGTTCGACCTTCACCCGCTCGGTCTCTGCACGGATCGCGGTCATGGCCGCGCGCTCGCCCGCGCGCACCTCGTCCGCCAGCACCTTGCGGAGGTCGCCGACGATGGCGGCACCGAGCCGCATGGATCAGCGTCCGCCGAATTTGCGGCTGAGGATGCGCAGCAGCAGGTCGTGGAGCGCGGCGTAGCCGAGCGTGCCGGCCAGCCACGCGACGGCGAAGAGCCACCAGCCGTCGAGCTCGAACGCGTGCGCGATCAGCCAGGCGCCGGTGCCGAGGCTACCGCCGGCCAGCGCGTGCAGCAGATAGGCGCGGGTCAGCAGCGGCCGGTCGGTGGAGGAGAAGCGTGCCATCGCCCCGAGCGCACCCAGGGCGCCGGCGAGCAGCGCCTCGCCGATGATCGTGCCGATGCGCTCGGGGTCGATCATGGCGGGGCTCCTATCGGCGGCAGAAGACGCGCCAGGCGATGCCGGCGGCGTCACGCTCGGCGTGCTGGACGGTCAGGGTGTCGGCGCCGAGGGTGAAGGTGTCGTCGGCATCCACTGTGGGCAGCACGGCGATCGCGACGGTCAGCACGTCGCTGGCCTGGATAACGCTGGTCCCGAAGGCGTCGCCGAGCCGGTCCGGTGCCGAGCGGATCACGCGGAGCAGCACCGGCGCCCCGGTCCCCCCTGCGCGATAGCTGGCATCCGTGCCGATGTTCGGATCCGCGGCCAGCGTGTCCATGGCCGCGGCGAAGGCGCTCATGCTGGCCGCCGCAGCCGCCAGGCGAGCACGCCGACCACCGCAGCGACGATGACCGCAATGGCGACGGCGGGCGCCAGCGTGCCGAGCGCCTGGATGGCCGGCGCCGCCTGCGCCACAGCGGTGGCGATGCCGGCCGCGCCAACCAGCACCGCGCCGCGGCCCGTGCCTGTGACGGCGGCGACCTCCCGCAGCGTCACGGGCGGCGCGGGCGGGACACCGGCGAGCGTCAGCGCGCGATCGATGACGCCGGCCGGATAGGCCAGCCCCGCGCATTCATGGTGGATGATCGCCTCAACCAGCGGGCGTAGGTGATCGTGCCGGTGCAGGTCGATCGTATCATCCGGCCCGACGCCGATGCGCCCCGCCACCACCGCGATATAGGCCGCGGTGTCGTTCTCCACCTTCGGTGCCCAGCGCTCGATGATCGCGCGCGGCGTCCGCAGCTTGTGCCGGTCCTGGTAGGTGACCAGCAGCGCCGCCAGGGCACGGATGCCGAGTTCGTGGCTGGTGAAGCGGCAGAAGCGCCCATCGGAGGGGGGCTCAGAGAGGCCCTGCCACTTGTTGGCCGGGACATGCTCGATGTTCCCCGGATTGCGGTTGCGATAGCCCCGCGTGGCCTTGGGATCGAGGCTCATGCGCCGGCCGCCGGGACACGCAGCAGCACGGCGCGGACGGTGGCGTCCGCGGCCAGCGCCGCCACCGTGGCGAGGCCCACCTGGAAATTGCCGGTGGCCGTGGTGGTGAGGCGCCGGTTGGTGTTGTCCCAGAAGAGCCGGGCGCCGGCGGTGATCGCCAGTGCGGGTTCCTTGGTGATATCGAAGACGCCCTTGGTCTGACATTCGATGACGGCGTTCTGCACGCCATCGACGGCTGCCACGCCGAAGAGGGCGCCGACTAGGACGCCCTGGCCGGAGGTGACGCCGCCGGCATAGGGGACGGCGAGAGCCAGGCTGTCGCCGGGCTGCACATAGTTGCGCATGGGGATGAGGTCTCCAGAAACGCAGAAGGCGTCCCGAAGGACGCCCTCTGCATGGATCGATGATGGTTGGACTTACGGGTGGCGGTGGGGATCAGGTGCCCGGGTTGAACCAGGCGCCGCGCCAGTCGATGGCGCCGACCCCGAAGTCGAAGATCACCGACACCTCGACGCCATCCACGCCCTGGACATTTCCGGTGGTGACCTGCGGCCCTTCGGCGCCGTTGAGGTAGCCGTAGACGTAGACCGGTGCGGCCATCGGATCCGAGAAGAGATACCAGCGGTTGTTCGGGATCAGCGGCTCGACCAACGGCTGCACGAAGCCGGCGTAGACGTTGGCGTTGCTGGTCTGCGTCGCCTGCACCGACACTGTCAGCTGCCGCGCCGCGAGTTCCTGGTTCGGGCCGACCAGCAGGCGCATCTGCGCGCCGACGGCGATCGGCAGGCCGTCGAGGGTCTTCTGGCGCATCACCGCGGCCCGGCCGAGGGCCAGGTTCGGCAGGTCGAGCGCGGTGCCCGCACCCGCCTTGTTGGCCCGGGCCGCCGCGGTGCCGAACACCGCCGCGGCACCGGTGATGAGCGTGGGGCCGTCGCCGGCGGCGCTGTTCACCAGGGCATAGGCGGTGGCGTTCTCGAAGTCGGCGACGCGCCGGCCGATCATGCTGGCGAAGTCGGTGAAGGCGCCGAGGTCGTCGTTCACCAGCATCTGCCGCGTGACGCGGATGCGCCGGGCGAAGGTCTGCAGGAAGACCAGCTCCTGGCTCTCGGACATGGTGCCGGCCTGCACCTCGCCGTTCTCCGACAGCGGCAGCAGCGTCGGGAAGTCACCGACACGCAGGTGGCGGTGCGGCTTGAAGTCGCGGAAATCACGCCGGAGGAACAGCGTCCGGTAGGTGGGTGCGGCCGGTGCATAGGCCGCCAGCAGCATCTTGTTGGCCGCGGCCGAGAGCAGCGCGGGGAAGTCGCTGGTGGTGTGGAAGGCGCGCTCGGCCAGGATGGTCGGGTTGCGCGGGACGTTGCGCTCGCCGCGGGCGCGCAGCAGTTCGCCGATCATGTCGGACGGGCGCCAGCCCAGGAACTCGGTGTGGCGACCGGTGGCCGGCGCCTGGTAGCCGGGCATGGTGCGGGCGGCGAGCGCTTCGGCCATGGCGTCGAGGAGCTGCGACGGGTCCTCGTTGGAGGGGCCGGTGTCCGGCCGCGCCGGCAGGGAGGGGCGTGCGGCACCGCTGGTGAAGGCCTCCCACAGTCGGCCGCGCAGCACCTCGGGCGAGACGCGGTCGCGGATGGCGGCCTCGCGCATGGTGTCGAGCATGTCGGCGGTTACCAGACCGCGGGCGGCGGCCAGCACCGGCTCATAGCCGGCGATGCGCTCGACCGCGGCGCGTTCCGCCTCGGCCCGGATGGCCTCGAGATCGGGCGCCGCCGGCGCGGCACGGGTCGGTTCGGGCGGAGAGGTGGTGGTCACGGGGTTCTCCTGGTGCGGGATGGTGGGCGGCGCGGGCGGCGCCGGCGCGGGATCCGGCGAAGCCGGCGTCGTCTCGGGCATGGGTGTGTCCTCTGGGATGGTCAGGGCGGGTTCGATGGCGGTGGCGGGGGTGCCCTGGTCCCCCTCGCCACGGATCACGGCCAGGCCATCCACCGGGACGGGCACGATCGAGATTTCGTAGGGCTCCCAATCCACGGCGCGGTGGATGGTCTGGCCGGTGGCAGCATCGGGCCGTGGGTCGTAGCGATGCACCCGGTAACCGACGCTGACAGACTGCAGCGTGCCGTCGGCCACGCGCTGCCAGACCGGCTCCACGTCGTCCGCGCCGCTGAATTGAAGGGTGGCGTAGCCGCGGCCGGCCTCGAGGCGCGCGGCGGTGACACGGCCCAGAACGTCACGCGTGCCGGCGCGCCGGTGGGTGTCCAGCACCGGTGCGCGACCGGAGCGCAGCGCATCCATGCGCACCGCGGAGGGTGCCATGTCGAGCTCTTCGAGGATCGGCCCATAGGGCGGCACGAAGTTGCGGGCCCGCGCGCCGGTGGACCACACCACCTCGACGGTGCGGGCCGCCCGATTGACGGTGACGGGCGCGGCGAGCGCGCGGCAGGCGGTGATCGACTGCCCAGCGTCGGGCATTCGATCCGGCGCGGGGCTAGGCCCCTCCGGTTCGATCGGCTCGGTCATGGATGTGCTCCTGGCGCGGCGCCGTTACGGCGCGGCGAAGCCCTGCGCGTTGACGTAGAGCTGCGCGCCGGTGGTGATGCAGGCGACGTTCATCGCCGTGGCGGCGGTCCCGCGCAGCGGGGTGGGAAAGGTGATCTCGACCGGGGCCGCCATCGTCGCCGGCAGCAGCTGACGCCAGATCACGGTGGCGCCGTCCTTGATGACCACCTCCGTCGCGACTGTCGCGTGCGCGTTGCGGATATCGATCGAGGTGACGTAGTTCCGGATGCCGGCCGCTGCGGCTGCCCGGAGCACCACGTCGGTGGTGTTGATGATCCCACCCGCGGCGGCAGCATACTGCCAGTCCGCCTCAGGGATCGCGTAGGGCTTGATTACCAGCGCGCCGATCAGCGTCGCCAGCAGGTCCACGCCACGCGCGGTGGTGACGGCGACCGGATTGGCCGAGTAGCCGGTGGCCGCCAGCACCGGCAGCGCGCCGCTGGTACCGCGGGCCTGGCCGCCTACGGGCGTGACGGCCGGCGGGATGGTGCTGAGCACGTTCACGCCCAGCCCCTGGCCCGCGACCGACTGGCCGCGGCCGGCGGTGATCTCCGTCGTCAGCTCGGCATAGTCTGCGATGGTGACGAACTGGACCCTGATGTCGGTGTTCGAGGCCGGCGCCAGGTTTCGGCTGACCGAGGCCCAGCCGGTGTTCAGATAGGCGCCGGTGAAGTTCGAGCCGACCAGGTCGAAGCTGTTCGCGTCGATCACCGTAATGGTGAAACTGCCATTCGCCCCGGGCACGCCCGACACGTCCGCCACCGTGACCACGTCGTTCGTCGCGAAGCCATGCGCGGCACGGGTGACGCGCACCGCGCCGCCGCCGTTGTTCGCCACCGCCGAGATGCCGTTGATCACCTGCCGGTTCCGCACCCGGATCCGGAACCGATACAGCGCATTCGGCTCGGGAATCTGCTGGTGGCGAACATAGGAGTTCGAGCGCGCTGCCGTGGTGTCGAGCAGCCGGCCGTGGAAGTAGCATTCGTCATTGGTCGGCTCGAGTTCCAGCACCGACCAGCCGGCCGGGGCCGTGGTCGGGATGGTGCTGCCGGAGGTGCTGCCGAGACGCGGAGCGCCCTCGCTCTGGACTTCGTAATTCGCGAGAGTCGCACTGGCCCCGTCCAGCCGCCAGGCCGCCGCGCTGCGCCCGTCCGGCTGGGCGGTGGTCGGATCGATGCTGACCAGCTCGAGCCAGACCGACTGGCCGACGATCCGCTGGCTCATGTTCACCGCCACCATGACCCGCAGCGGGATGGTGAAGGTGGTCCGGCTGGTGAGCGTCAATTCGTCGTCGAGCGTGGTGCCGGTGGAGATGGTGACGGCGCCATCCGCCACGGTGTGGGTGATACCGCCGCCGCTGGCCGCGATCTCCCACCGCGCCGGGTTGATCTCGGCACCGTTGAAGCTGTCGCGGAACTTCTTCTGCATGCTCTTGATCTTGAGCATGTCGTCGGTCCAGTCGTAGGCGCCTGCGATCATGGCTGTGCTCCTGGGGCAGCGCCTGCATCCGCACGCGGCGAAGCGGCACCGGTGGCGGCGATTTCGATGGCGGCGAGCTGGGCCGCGTCCTGGGCGGCGCCGGACTTGGCGACGCGGCGTGGATCGCTGTCGAGGGAGAGGCCCGCCTCGTCGAGCAGGGCATTGGCCTCGCGGATCATCTCGACGACCTGGCGGAAGTCGTAGCCAAAGGCACCGACCGCCTCGGGCTGCGGCACGAAGCCTGCCCGAACCTGCGCGATCAGCGCGGTCGTGTCCTTCAGCGGGTCAATCATCTCGTGGGCGGGCGGGACGTGGGACAGGCCGTCCGGCACCTCCGCACCCCAAAGCCCAAGCAGCGCACCCTGGGCGTGGAAGCGGTCCGCGATCGGCCGCACCAGCATCGGGATCAGCATGCCGTACTGCACCTGCTCGCAGAGGCGGCGGAATTCGATCTTGCCGGCGCGCAGGCTGGAGTAGTTCGCCTGCGTGAGGTCGCCCGCCACCTGGTCGTAGGTCAGGCCGGTGCCGACCGCCGAGGCCTCGAGCGCCCGGCGAGCGAAGGCAGCGTGGCTGCCACCGCCGGACGGGTTCACCACCTCCACGGATCCCATGCCGCGGCGATAGAGGATCATCCCGGGCTCGAAGCTCTCCACCGTGCGGCCCTGCGCGTCCCGCAGCAGGCCGGAGGCCGGGCCGGTCATGGCCTCGTCGCCATCTTCGGAGACGACGGCGGCGAGGCAGGCCTCGATCTTGGCCTTCATCAGCAGCGCGGCTTCGTAGTCGCCGAGATCGCGCAGTCGGGTCAGCACCGGCGCCAGCCAGGAGACGTCACGCAGCTGGCCAGGGCGGCGCTTGCGGTAGATGTGCAGCACGTCGCGGGCGGGAACGCGCTGGCTGCTGAGCCAGGTGGCACCACCCGGCAGAACCCAGGACGCGCCGGGATGCACGCGGTGCAGCCAGTACCCAACCGGCTCACCCGCCTCGCCCAGGCCGATGCCCTGGAGGGTGGGGACGCCCTCGATGACGCCCTGACGGGCCGCGTCGAGGTGGTCGCTCTCCAGCACCTGCAGGCGCAGGCCGATCGGATTGGCGGACGTGATGTCGGCCGGCAGCAGCCGGACGAAGCATTCGCCGCTCTCCACCACCGCGCGCATGGCCAGCGCCTGGAGGCCATAGAGGTCGAGCCGGCCCTCGGCGTCGCAGGCGGTGCTGTCGGACCAGCGCCGCCAGGCCTCGGCATGGGGCTTGTCCGGCCAGCGGGTGGTGATCCCCGCACCGACGGCATTGCCTGTCCAGAGATCGACGATGCGGGCGGCGTATGGGTCGTTGCGGACGGCGTCGCGGGCCCGGCGTGCCACCGTGGGGGCGGCAGCGCCGACTTCCGCTGTCGCGCTGCCGCCAGAGGCGGCCCAGCTCGAGGCGCGGCTGTCCTGGGCGGCGGCATAGCCACGCAGCGCGTACCAGGCATCTCGTAGACGCCCCATCACTTGGTTCCCTCGCGAGAGAAGCTGGCGAAGGTGACGCTGGGGCGGCGCGCCGCGGCGTTCTCGGCGGCGTGGAGGACGGACAGCGCGCGGCCGAGCTCATCGAGGGAGCGGTATTCCACCGTGCGGCCATCGAAGGTCACGCGCGTGGTACCGCCGGTGAAGGCAGCCGCGAGGACGGCGGCGCGGGTGCCAGCGGGCTGCGCCAGCGCCCAAGCGAGGACGGTCGGATCCATGCGCGTCCTCCTTTCAGCGAAGCCAGCCGTTGCGGGGCGCGAGCCAGCCGCGTGGGCGTTGGGTGTCAGTCGCGACCTGCGGCAGCGATGGAGGAGCGACATTCCCGCCGGCGGGAATCTCGCCTGCCGGCAGCGACAGCGCATCCGCCATCCGCGCCCAACGCCCGTCGCCCCAGCCATCCATGCCGAGAGCGGCTGCAGCAGCGCGAGCATAGACCCGGCAGTCCAGCGCCTCGTTCCGTTCCCGCGTCTTGACCCATTCCAGCCGGCGAAAGCCGTTGCGGCCGGCGCGGGCGACGAATTGCTCGGCGGTGAGCTGGCGGCAGAATTCCTCTCCGGCCGCATGCAGCGGCAGGTGGACAAAGCCTGGCGGGAACGGATCACCGCTTTCCGCGGTCGGGCGCTCCAGCTTCAGCCAGCCGTAGGTCTCGCCCTTGAGGAAGGACGAGCCGACCGGCCAGACCTTCAGCCCGCCCAGCTTGCGGCCATTCCGCCGCACCTCCGTCGCCGAAGGCTGGCCGATCGCGGCCCGCAACCCGTCCTGGCCCTTCACGGCAATGGCGCGGCCGGCACCGGTGCGGCGCACGAAGGCATAGACCTCGGCGGTGGTCATGCCGTCGCCGCTATCGATCGCCGTCATGGCCAGCCCGAGCCGGTGGCCGGAGGCGTGCCGCCAGGTTTCGCCCAGCAGCCCCCGGAGTTCGTCCCAGACCGCCGTCTCGAAGGGGTTGCCCACCAGGATGCGGTGCTCGATCAGCCAGGACTGCCGGTCCTGCGCCCAGGCCCAGATGCTGGCCTCGAGGCGGTCGCGCTGGACGTCGACACCGGCGGTCAGCAGCAGCCCCTCGGCCGCCACCGTGCCCGGCGCCCATTCCTCGCGGCGGTCGTAGAGCCGCTGCCAATCGGGTGCCTCGCCGCTCTCCTGCCAGGTCTCTCCGAGGACCGTGTTCCGAAACGTCTTGATGGCGCGGTCGTCGCCCTGGGCTGCCTCCCAATCCCGCACCGCCTGCGACCAGGAGAACCAGCCGACCGGCGAGTAGAGTGCCGAGATGTGGAAGCCGATGGCGTGTGGATCCTGCGGGAGTGCGGTGGGACGCCACTCGCCGCCGGCCAGCATCGCTGTCTTGTGCTGCTCTCCGATCGCCCCGTCGCAGGCCTCGCAGAGATAGCGGGCGGTGTCCGGCTCGCCCTTGTCCCAGACCAGCCGCTCGAAGCGCAGCCACTGCATCGCGGCGCAATGTGGGCAGGGCAGAAAGAAGCGCCGCTGGTCGCTGGCCAGATACTCCCGCTCGATGCGCGACAGGCCGGAAATGGTGGGCGTCGAGACCAGGAGCGTCTTGCGCCGCCAGCCGAAGGTGCGGGCGCGGGCCTCGGCCAGCGCGACCGGGTCACCCTCGCCCTCGACGTCGCCAGGATAGGCGTCCACCTCGTCGAGGAACAGGAAGCGCGCCGACATGGAGCGCAGCCCGACCGCGCTGTTGGCGCCGGTCATCACCAACTGGCCGCCGGGGAACTCCTTGCTGAGCTGGCGATTGCCGCTGTCGCGCGAACGGGCCGGCGCCACACGCTGCCGGATGGCCGGCGTCTCCTCCACCAGCGGGTCAATGCGCTGATCGGAGAAGCGTTTGGCCAGCTCGGTGGTGGGCTGCACCGCCAGCATGGGGCCGGGCGCATGGTGGATGACGTAGCCAATCCAATTGTTGCCGCACTCCGTACCTCCGACCTGCGCGCCCTTCATGAAGACCACGCGCCGTGCCGGATGTGCCGGCGACAGGGCATCCATCACGTCGCGCAGGTAGGGCGTGCGGTTGGTGCGCCACGGCCCGGGCTCGGCGCTGCCGCGGGAGCCGAGCATGCGATGCTTATCGGCCCAGTCCGAAACCAGAAGGGCGGGCTCGGGCGCCATGCCATCCCGCCAGGCCTGCAGGATCTCCGCGGCGCCGTCGAAGTTGCCGAGCTCGCCGATAATCTGCTCGCCGGTCATCAGGCGACCGCCACGCGGACGTCGTTGCGTTCGGCCAGGTGCTGGCGGAGCCGGGCGTCCATCAGCGTCTGCAGCCGATGCGCGTCGACGCCGAGTTCGGCCGCGAGCTCGGCAGCGATGCGGGCCGGCCAGGCGAGGATGGCATCGCGCTCCTCCTTGGCGAGCCGGTGCACCAGCATGAGGGCCCGTGCCTTCTCGACCAGCTGGCCGCGCCGCTCGTCGAGCCGGAGCTTGCGCTCCTGCGCCTTGAGCATCTCGTTGGCGGTGCGCGCATTGTGGAAGCTGCTGCCGCCCGCGGAGGGTGTGGGCAGCGGCTCCGGCACGGGCGGGGCGACGAATGCCGGTCGCGGTGGGGTCGGCGGTGGCAATGGCTGTACCGGTACTGGCGCCGCCATAGCCGCCGTCTTGCGCGCCGGATCGCTGCTGGCGGCCAGCCGCGCGCGGACCTTCTCGACGTCCCAGCCGCCGCCCGGTTCCTGCGCGATGCGGCCGGACTGCGCGGCCTTCTGCAGCGCGGTGTGCGAGATGCCCAGCCGGCGCGCCACCTCGCGCTGCGAGGGCACCAGCGCATCGGAAGCGGCTGCGATCATGATGTGATCGAACCCCTCCGATCTTAGCAATTCGATGCGCGCGAGATGCACTTGGCTCGTGCGCGGCACAGCGCGAATGGTCCGTCACACGCAGAGCACCTCGCCCTGCACCACGACGGAGACCACCATGACCGACCGCATCGCCCGCGCCGCACGCAACCAGGAAAACAGCCTGGCCGCCTTCCTCGCGAAGAAGGCCGAATTCGACGCCCTCCTCGCGGAACTCACCCAGGCCAGCGAGGACCATTTCGGCGCGGACCCCGAGACAGTGCTTTGGGGCGAAGCCGCCTGGCTTTCGGATGCCACCGCGAAGCTGAAGGACATCGCGGACCAGCATTTCCGCCGCGGCGAATACGAAGCCTGACGCGGGCCACTCCCGCACCGCCCCGACCGGCGACGCCGGCGGGGCTCCCGGCAGTAGGGGCCGATGACCGGCACCCGGAACCGGAGACCACCACGATGATCAAGCTTTCCGACACCCAGCGCGTGATCCTCAGCGCCGCCGCGCAGCACGAGATGGGCCTCGCCCGCGCGCCGAAGACCCTGCCGGCCGCGGCGCGCAACGCGGTGTTCCGCAGCCTGATCAAGAACAACCTGCTCACCGAGATCAACGCGCCGCGCGAGCATGTCGGGCTCGGCTGGCGCCAGGACGACGACGGGACCTGGATCGTGGCGCGCATCACCGACGAGGGGCTGCGCGCCATCGGCATCGACCCGAACGAGGGCGACGCGGAGACCGGCGAGCCCGACTGCTCGGGCATCGAGGGCAGCGTGCCCCACACGGCGCCCATGGTGGCGCCCGACACCACGCCGGGGGAAAGCCCCGCGCCCACCGCCGAGCCTGCCCAGGCCGCGCCCCTGACGGAGGAAATCGCCATGCTCGACCAGGCTCTCGCGGCACGCACCGCCACGCCGCGGACCAGCCTGCGCGACACCGCCGCGGCCATCCTCGCCGCCTGGGACGATCAGGCGGCCCGGTTCGGGACGCATGATGGCGACCTGATCGGCGCGCTGGACGCGCCGATCGCGGCCCTCCGCACCCTGCTCGCCGGCCAACCGGCCCGCACCCCGCGCGAGCCGGGTGCGGCGCGCAAGCCGCGCGAAGGCACGAAGCAGGAGCAGGTGCTGGCCATGCTGCGCCGGCCCGAGGGTGCGACCGTCGCCCAGATAGCCGAGGCGACGGGCTGGGCACAGCACACGGTCCGCGGCTTCTTCGCGGGGCTGAAGAAGAAGGGCCACGCGGTCGAGGTGAAGTCGCGGGAGCGGATGGTCGGCCCGAACAAGACCGGCGCGAAGGGGTCCTTCACGATCTACGCATTGGCGGAGTGAAGCATCTCAGCCACGCCACTGAACATCATCGGAAGCGCCGGGGATCATCCAGATTCCCGGCGCTTTATCGAGTTGGCTGCGCTCCGACACAGCGCGAATCGTCCGTCACGCGCAGGGGCATCCCGCCCCGCCGAGACGGAGACGACAATGAGCACCACCATCCTCCCGCACCTGACCGCCGAAGGCCCGCAGGACCGCGCCGCCTGGCAGCAGCTTCTCGCCACCGCGCCGCGCAGCACGGACAGCGTGGGCCGCGCGACGATCCAAGTCTGCTCCGCCAGCGACGGGCGCGGGATCTACGCCACGGTGGACTACGCCACCTGGCAGACCGAGAAGGAGGAGGGCTGATGCCCTGCGAACGCCGCTGGATCATCCTGGCGCAGGATGGCCGCCACGTGACCATGGGGCGCGCCGCACCACCGAGCGAGGCAGAAGTCGAAGCCGCCGCCACGGCGCTCGCCGCGCAGGGCCTCGCAGGCTGGCTCGCCACGCTGGACGGAAACTACTGGTCGCGCCGCCGCGTGGCCCTCACGCCGATACAGATGCTCGGCAACAGCGCCAGCCTGGATTGGCCTGCTGCCATCGCCGCATTCGACGCGGCCCGGAAGGCCGCGACGGCACCCCGCTGACGCATCACGCCGCGAGTGCCACACCACGTGCGGCGGCCACGTCCCGGAATACGCGATCCTCTCCGAACAGAACTGCCGCCTTGCCGGTGAGGTTCTGCCAACGCTGGATCGCCACATCGACATAGCGGGGATCGATATCCACCGCGTGGCAGACCCGCCCCGTCGTCTCCGCAGCGATGAGCGTGGTGCCGCTGCCGAGGAACGGATCATAGATCGCCTCGCCGGCGGCGCTGTTGTTCATGATCGGGCGGCGCATGCATTCCACCGGCTTCTGCGTGCCATGCACGGTGGCGGCATCCTCGTCGCCGCCATTGGAGATGGCCCAGAGCGTGGCCTGGTCCCGCGCACCCTGCCAGTGGCCGGTCGCGCCCTTGCGCACCGCGTAGAGGCACGGCTCGTGCTGCCAGTGATAGTCGCCGCGCCCCAACACGAAGCGCGACTTCGCCCAGACGATCTGGCTGCGGATCACGAAGCCGGTCGCCTCCAGGCTTTCGATCACGGTGCGGCTGTGCACGCCTGCGTGCCAGACATAGGCCACGTCACCGGGGAACAGCGCCCAGGCCTGGCGCCAATCGGCGCGATCGTCATTCGCCACCTTCCCGGTGCGCATGGTTGCCGAGACGCCGGCTTCATTGCGCCATTCCGGATCGTAGTTCACGCCATAGGGCGGGTCGGTGATCATCAAATGCGGGGCCGCGCCATTCAGCAGCCGGGCCACGTCCGCCGCGTTGGTGGCATCGCCGCACAGCAGCCGATGGGGGCCGAGCTGCCACAGATCGCCGGGACGGGTGACCGGCACGACAGGTGGCTCCGGCGCCGGCGCATCGGGATCCCCGGCGCCAGCGTTCCCCTCGTCGCCCGCGGCGTCGGCCAGCAGGCGATCCAGCATCGCCTGGTCGAAGCCGATCAGGCCCAGGTCGAATTCGTCGGCGCGCAGATCCCGCAGCTCAGCGGCGAGCAGGCTCTCGTCCCAGGTCGAGTTCAGCGCCAGCTGGTTGTCCGCCAGCCGAAAGGCCCGCGCCTGCGCTTCCGAGAGATGGCCGAGCCGGATGGCGGGTACCGCGTCGAGCCCGAGGGCCTTGGCCGCAAGGACGCGACCGTGGCCCGCAATCAGCACACCGGCATCATCCACCAGCACCGGCACGTTGAAGCCGAACTCGGCGATCGACGCAGCCAGTTGCGCCACCTGCTCGGTGGGGTGCATGCGTGCATTGGCGGCATAGACCGCGAGCGATGCCACCGGCATCATTTCCATCTGAAGCTCAGGCCGCATCGGCAGTGACCTCCATGCGGGCCGCGGCAATGGCGTCGTGGTCCCGGCCGTCATCGGCCAGCGTCACAGGCAGGTCTGGATGGAGCATTCGCCAGCGGGCAACGGCCAGATCGACATAGGCCGGTGCCAGCTCGATCGCGCGCACGCGGCGGCCTGTGCGTTGGCCGGCCAGGATGGTGGTGCCGGAGCCGCCGAAGGGCTCGAACACGACCTCGCCCTCGTCCGTGTAGGTCCGCATCAGGAATTCCGGCAGCACGACCGGGAACACCGCGGGGTGCTCGGTCTCGATGCCGCGGCCCTTGTGGCGGGTCAGGCGCAGCACGTTGTCGGGGATCCGGAAATCCTGCACCGGCAAACCGGCATGCTGGTATTCCGAGATGGTGCCATCGGCGGCGCGCAGCCCGCTGCCCTTGTTCGGCGTGCCGGCCCATTTGCAGGGGACGATCTTGTTCGCCTGGCGGGCCTGACGGTTGAAGTGGAAGACGAACTCGAAGGCCGGCGCCAGTCGGCCATTCCAGTCGCCGGGCAGGCCTGGCCCCTGGTCCCAGGTATACAGCCCGAAGCGCCGCCAGCCGCGGGCGCGCATCCAGTCGAGCCATCCGGCCCAGTACGGGATCCATTCGCTGTCGCGATGGATAAGCCCGAGGTTCACCAGCACCTGGCCGTCAGGCCGCATGGCGGCGTCGAGATGCTGGAACACGCCCTGCATGAGCGCATCCCAATCCGTGCCGCCGCCGGTGGTGTAGTCGCGCTGGTTCCCATACGGCGGGGAGGTGAAGAGCAGCGCCGCGCGGTCCTCGCCCATCACGCGCGCCACGGTGGCGGCGTCGGTGCTGTCGCCGCACAGCAGGCCATGATCACCCAGGAGCCAGAGATCGCCCGGGCGGGTGACGGCCTGGCGCGGCGGCTCCGGATCAGCATCGGCGGGGTCTTCCGCGGGCGCGTCGTTGCCAGGGGCATCGCCGCTGGCAACGGCCGGGCTGGCAAGGGTCCCGTTGCCAGGGTCCGTTGCCACCGGCTCCATGCCCGCCAGCAGCCGATCGAGCTCACCGGCATCGAAGCCAGTCAGCGCCATATCGATGCTGCCCATCTCCTGCAGCTTGGCGACCTCGGCGGCGAGCAGTGCCTCGTCCCAGCCGGCGTTCAGCGCGATGCGATTGTCCGCCAGGCGGTAGGCGGCCTTCTGCGCCTCGGTGAGGCCGGCGCGGGTGATGGTGGGGACGGTCTCCAGGCCCAGGGAGTTGGCGGCTTGTAGCCGACCATGGCCGGCGATGACCTCGCCACGCTCGTCGACCAGCACCGGCGCCACGAAGCCGAACTCCAGAATGCTGGCCGCGATCTGCGCCACCTGCTCGGCGGAATGCGTGCGCGCATTGCCGGCATAGGGCAGCAGGGAGGCGACCGCGCGCGCCTCAACGGCGCTCGCAGACCATGGAGCCTGGGGCATGCGCACCTGCTGAAATCAATGTTGGCGGTGAAAGGTGCCGCCCGGCGAGGCTGGCAACGCGGCGCTGTGGCAACCTGGAAAAATAGCCTGGCGCTAGGAATGTTGCGCGCTTCCGCCCCCCGCATACAGCGGGGCCAGGAAGGACCCTGCGGCTCGAGAGCCACTGTCTCGATCGAGCCGCAGCGTGGCTGTTCAGCCGCGGCGCTCTCGCACCTTCTCTACGTGTCTTGCTTCTAGCCTTATCGATTTCGGAGCCGCTACGGGGTGAATTGTAACAGCGTGATCGGGGCGATGATGACCGCCCCGATCATCCCGCGTCACGCCGCCCTCGCTCGTGGCATCAGCCCGAAGTGCACGGCGAGAATGCCGAGGGACCCAACCAGGATGCCCTGTCCCACTGGGCCGTGCACCGTCCGTCCGGCCCAGCCCTGCCGCATCGACCACTCGCGGACCGAGAACTCGAGACCGATGACAAACCACGCGCAGGAGCCGCAGGGGCTGTCCTGCCCCCCCAGCGTATCGAGCGCCGCAGCGACGCGGCGCCGTGCCTCCACCTGCATCGTCGAGAGCGTGTCGACGCGCGTGCCTGGGATGCGCATGATCTGCGACGTCGACATGCTGTCGAAGCAGGCGGCGCGGAACAGCCCGCGGAAGATCTCACCCGCTTCGTGCATCTGTGGCGTGATGCTGCCGTGCGCCAGCATCAGCCCGAGCGTGTCCACGGCGCGGCGATGCTGGACTGGGCTGCCGGTCTCGGGATCCGCCTCGCGGATCGGCTCCGAGAAGCCACCGTGCTGCATCCGCCACTTCGACGGCTTCGCCAGATCGTCGTGCTTCGGCTTCGGCACCTTGGGCTTGCGCTTACCGGCCATGGTGGTTCTCCCCGTTGCGACGCCCCCAGCGCCGATTGGCTTCGTTGGTGATGGCCTGGCGGAGCCAGTCGTCCGTGATGTCGGCGACAGGCAGCGCGGCCACGCCGTGCCGATGCCAAGCGGCGGCGCGCATGGCGTTCACCTCGCTGTCGTTGGTCGGGCTGCGCGTGCCGCGGTCGAGGCAGGACCGGGGCGGTTGCGGCGCGCCGTGCATGCTCATGCGCGGCCTCCCGTGGGGTCAGTCGCCCAGAGCAGAAGGGCGATGGCATCCGCCTCGTTGTCGTCGGCCGGCGCAAAGCCGCGGGCCTGGATGGCGGCGACCATCTTCGCCTTGTCGGCGTTGCCCTTGCCGGTGGCGTAGCGCTTGATCGTGCCGACCGGGACGCCCTCGTAGGGGACGTCGTGCTCCTCGCACCAAGCGGTGAGCATGCCGAGGAAGCCGCCATAGATGTGCGCTGCGTCGGTGCCGGCATGCGCGCGGACCTCCTCGAACACGATCCGCGCCACACCGCCGGACAGGGCAGCCACCTCGGCCAACCAGCCGCGGAAGCGGAGGAAGCGCATCCCGCCGCCCTCGAAGCGGGTCGGCTTGAAGGTCATGGTGCCGGAGGTGATGCCGCCGTCACGCGACCGCAGTGCCCATCCGGTGGTGGTGCCGAGATCGAGGGCGAGCACGGCGTGGTGCGCCAGGCTGATCGCGGGCGGGAGAGCGATGGGCGGGGCGCTTGCATGGGCGGCGGGCATGGTGAGAGTCGCGGGTGCCATGGTGGTCTCCGAGAGGGGATGATCCTGGTGAGGGCGGCGACGGCGCGGTTCTTGGCGGAGCTCGCCGTCGCTGCCCGGCTTTCAGTCGATTGCCGCCTGGGCGGGCCGGTGCTGTGCGGACGGCGCATCACGGCACGCCATCCAGCCAGGCTGGGGGACCAGGGGAGGATGGGGAGGGTTGCGCCGCATCCTCCCCGCAATCCTCCCCTCGAAAAACCGAGGTAGAATCAGGCTTCGGGGAGGATGGGGAGGAAGGGGAGGAAATTCCGGACCCTGGCTTCATGTGTGTGTGCGCGTGCGCGCATGTGTAGGGGGAGGAAAAATCCTCCCCTTCCTCCCCATCCTCCCCCAACCCAGGAAAAACCTGGATCGTTGCTAGGTTAGGATTGTCGGAGGTTCCTCCCCGACCCTCACCAATCCTCCCCGCCTGCGGTCCCATCGGGGAGGAAGGGGAGGATTTTCCGGTGTTGCTTTCCTGAGACGGTGTCAGGCGCCACCGCTGGGCGTTGTGCGAGGCACCGCCGGCCTGGAGACGAACGCGCCTGTCGCTGACCCGGAACACCCGATCTCGCATCTTGCTGAGTGCCCGGCCGAGGCGAACGCGCTGTCCGTTTTCATCCTTCGCGCTGATCGGCAGCGGCGGATCCGCGGCCTTGGCGTGTCCGAAGAGGTCGCTGGCGCTGACCTCCGCGGTCCCGAAGCGGTCCCACCAGGTCTGCACGAAGGCCCTCCACGCGCCGCCTTCCGTGTCGGACGCCGCCATCATCTCGTCGAGGTTGCCGAGGAAGCCCTCGATGCCTGCCACCTCCAGCACGCCGCCCAGCGTCTGCGCCCAGATCTCGTAGCTGCCGATGCTGCGGCCGCCGCGTGGCCGGCCTGCCACGATCCATGCCTGGCATAGGGTGAGGCAGGCCGCGACCAGCCGGCCACGGTTGGCGCGCACCCACACCATGAGATCGGGGTGGCGGAAGGTGTCGCGGCGCCAGGGCTGGTCGGTGTGCGCGTCGAGCCGGATGCGGACGAGCCGCCGCGCCATCTCGTTCGAGAAGGTGGGGTTGTTGCCGGTGGCGACCCAGGCGCAGCGGATCGGCAGTCGCGTCATCTCGGATTGCCCGAGGATGCGGTCCTCCCAGAAGGGGGCGGTCAGGGCTGCGGCGAGAGCTGAGCTGTCCAGCTGCTCGCGCAGATTATCGATCAAGATCAGCGAGGGGATCTGCCGCAGCTTGGCGGTGATGCACTTGCGCCATTCCTCGTCGTCGCGCCCCTCAGTCATGACGGAGGCGCCGACACCGGTGAGCACGGTGGCGATCACGTCCACCATCAGCGTGGCGCCAGTGCCTGGTGTGGGCTTCTCGATCAGATGCAGCGGCGTCGGGCCGTCGATCATGGCGCGGAGGAAGCTGAGCAGCAGCAGGGACAGGGCGTGGGCGCGCTCGGCGGTGCTGGTGAAGGGGAAGTCGCCCAGCAGATCATCCAGCAGCAGGGAGCGCGCGGCGGCGATATCCTGCGCCGATGGACGGTCGGGAACGGCTGGCAGGCGAAAGCCCGTTGTCGGGCGATAGAGCAGGCGGGCGTCGGGGTGGTAGCCCGGTTCGGTGAGCAGCGCGCCGCCGCGCCCAAAGACCGGCGTGGTGACGATGCCGGCAAGGATGGGCAGTCCGGGATCCGGGGTGGCCAGCAGCGACTTCACCACGCCGGTGGGCGGCGGCGCGGGGATGGCTTCGCCCTTGGCGTTGACCTTCCGCCAATCCGCCAGATTGGCCAGCATGTGGCGGAGCCGCTCCTCCGAGACCGTGGCGGCGACGGGCCGCCCCTCATCGTCGGGCGTGACCCAGCTGGGCAGCCCGCCGAGCCGGAACAGCCAGGGCGTGCGGTTGGAGGCGAGGATGGCGCTCCAGGCGCGATCGGTGGCGCGGCGGAGATTGCCCTCATCGGCGCGCAGCACCGGCAATGGCGTTGTGGGTTCCAGGAAGCCCAGCGGCAGGTGCCGGCCGGTCTCGTCCTCGGCTGCTGGTGGAGGCGCAGCAGCCGCACGCAGGGCGACGTCCACCAGGGCGGCGATTGCCTCGGGACCATCGCGGCCGAGAATGTCGTTGAAGTCGTCGCCCTGCTGAGGCGGCATGGTGATGGCGGTGACGACGCTGTTGCGGCGAAGGCGGCCCGCCAAGGCATCCGCGGCGCGCATGCCTGCGCCGGAGGTGTCATGGTCGGCGAGAATGATGATGCGCTGGGCCTCGGGCGGCAGCTGCACCTGCTCGAGGCCGGAGGTGGAAAGCGTGGCCCAGACCGGCAGCCCTGGGCAGGCAGCCATGACGGCCAGGCCGGTCTCGATGCCCTCGCAGAGCCCGAGCACGCCATGGGTGCCGATCGGCGCCAGGCGCACCGCGCCACCACCGACCTTGCCCATCATCATGCGCGGCTTGGGGACATCGGCCTTGCGGACAGTGTCGCCATCCTGCTGCAGATAGGTGCGATGGAGCGCGATCACCTCGCCGGCGACATCACGGACCAGCCCGATCATCGCCAGATAGCCGGCCTTGGTCTCGAAGTTCGTCAGGTCGGGGTGAAAAAGCAGATCGGAGCCGATCGGCACGGCCAGGCCGCGGGCACTCAGATAGGTCTCTGCGGCCGTCCCAGCGATCGGCACCGCGTGCTCCCGCACGAAGCCGATCTCATGCGTCATGTCACGCTCTGGCTTGCGCGCTGGCGGCGGGTCCTGCCGCGCGGGGGCCTCACCCGTCCAACCGACACGCGCCGCAGCCTCGGCAAACAGCAGCCGCCCCGAAAGGCCGGTACCGTGCTCCAGCGTGCTGAATGGGCCGCCACCCTGCGCGCCGTCGAAGTCATGCCAGTCGCCGGCATGCTCGCCGGCCAGCATGATTACGCAGGACCCGGATTGGCGCGGCGGCGCGCCCTGGATGTTGGCCAGCCGCCATTCATCGCCCTGGCGCCGCCCATTGGGGAACAGCCCCGGCACCCAGGCATGGGCGCTGTCGCGCAGGCGGGCGCCGATGGCGTCCAGGTCGTAGCGAAAGGATGGTGCCGCTGGCGTGGCGTCGTTCAGGTCAATCAAGGATCACCAACCCGCGTTCCGCGCGCGTGATGGCGGTGTAGAGCCAGCGGTTGCGGTCCTCCGCCGTGCGGCTCAGCCCATCGTCATAGACGACGACATTCTCCCATTGGCTGCCCTGGGCCTTGTGGCAGGTGATGGCATAGCCCCAGCTGCTCTCGATCAGCCCGCGCATCTCGCGGTAGTCGCGGGTGAGCCGCTCCCGGTCGTAACGGACGTGATCGTCGTAATGGCCCTTGTAGAAGCGGTGCCGGCCGGAAAGGGCGACGCCATCCTCGGTGGTGATGGTGGCCGAGAAGGCGAGGTCGCTCTCGTGCCGAATCTCCGCGAGCGACAGGAACATGCCGTTGACCAAGCCGAGGTCGTGGCGGTTCTTGAGGCAGATGAGTTTCTCGTCCTGGCCCGCGGGATAGGGTGCGGGAAAGCCGGCCGCCTGCTTGATCTGGCTGTTGAGCCAGCGCCGCGTGTCGTTGCGGCCGCAGATGACTTGGCCACCGCGCAGCATTTGCTCGGGCCGCACCGCACTGCGCGGCAGCTTCCAGACATGCGCGTCATGCTCGCCGGGCGGGATGTCGATGCCCTGCCGCGCCATGGTGGCCAGGCGAATGATGGCACTCTCGCCGGCCTGCCGGTGGATCTCGGTGAGCATGATGTCCGGCTTTGCCTCGGTGAAGGCGCCGGTGCCCTTGATGGGTGGCAGCTGGCCGGGATCGCCCAGCACCAGGATGGGCTTGCCGAAGGCCAGCAGATCGGCGGCCATCTCCGGCCCGACCATCGACACCTCATCCAGCACGATGAGGTCGGCATCACGCACGAGCGATTGCTCGTTCAGCAGAAAAGTCGGCTTGTGGATATCCGCCAGGCGCAGCTGCAGCTTGCTGATCTGCATCTCCGCGAAGGCGCGTTCGGCAGGTGCCATGCGGCCGAGGCCACGCTGCAGGTCGAGGAGGTCCCGCTCGACGCGGTCGATTTCCTCGGGCGTCGCCTCCGAGACGCGATAGATGAGGGAGTGGATGGTGGAGGCAGGCGTGCCCTTGCGGGTCATCACCAGCGCCGCCTTGCCGGTGAAAGCCGCGAAGAGGATGCGACGGCGCGCCGCATCCTCCTCGTCATTGCCGGCTGCCACGTCGATGCCGATCGCCTGAATGGCGTAGGTGATGACGGTGCTCTTGCCGCTGCCGGCATAGCCGAACAGCCGGAACACCTGCTGCTGGTGCGTGCGGTTCTGGAACCAATCCACGATGGCGCGGATGGCATCGGCCTGTTGGGGAGAGGGTGTGAAGCTCATGCGAGCTCCCCGCCATTCACCAGGTAATCCTTGATCACGCCACCACGGGCGATATCGCCGACCTCGCATTGGCGGACGAAGACGCGGCGACCATCGGCGAGCGCACGCCAGTGGCCGCGACGAATGTGCCAGCGGGGTGAGGCATGTGAGCCGCTGCGCTCAGCCAGCGCGGATGCGATGATGTGTGGCTGGATGTCGGCGACACGATAGTTCCATCCGCGCACGCCCTCCTTCGCAAAGGATCGTCGACGCAGTGGCGAGAGTTGATGTTCGGCCAGCGGTGTGGGGATGGAGAGTAGTCCGAGCGCGCGCCAGACCATGGAGGTCGCGGCTTCAAAGGTCGGCGCGTAGTGGTTCGGGTCCTGCTCCTTCGGGTGGCCCATGACTTCGGCCAGACCGTTGGGCAGGAATTCCACTGCGGCCATCAGGTCGCTCCAGCAATTCCGCTCTGGGAGAAAGCGGAACAGGAAGCTATCGACGCCTGCCTCGGTGGCACGCGCATAGGAGGCGAGACATGCCTCCGGCTCATCAGGATCCTGAAGTTCAAAGATGCAGTGCGGGTGCGGCAGCTTGAGCGTGCCGCCCAGGTTGCTGGTGGCGAGCCGCTCAACATCGTCCGAGTTGAAGCGGCGACTATCTGGAAAGATGTAGATCGGGGCGGTAGCGACCGCCTTGGCATCGATCTCACACCAAAAGCGATGTGCATGACGAAGGACATGACGCTTCAAGCTGAAGGCAAGGGGCATCATGCGCGAGGAGGTGGCAGGCGTCATTGGGCGTTCTCCCAGCAGCGAGCCGCGTAGGGACAAAAGCGGCAGAGGTAGAAATCGGAATGCGCTGCGATCCGCGGCGGCAATTCGCCGGACTCAGCCGCGCGCAGAATGTCGACGGCGCGGTCGGACAGGCGCTGCGCCTCGGCTGCATCGAAGGGCACCGCCTCGTGGTGCAGCGCCAGCGTGTCGCGGTTCAGCGCGGTGAGCAGCGCGACCTCGAGCTCGAGGTAGGCCATGTAGAGCTGCACCTGGGCGAAGTAGATCGGCTTGGACTGACGCAGGCCGTGCTTGACCAGGTCGGTCCATGATTTCTGACCGAGTGCCTTGTGCTCCCACAGGGAAGGCCAGCGGATGCCGACATCGGGGCCGGCCACGATGACGCCATCGGCATGGCCACGCAGCTTTCCGCCCGCGGCGGCAAAGCCGAATTGCTCGCCATCGGCGCCACGATCGCGCAGATCAAAGCCCGCCTGGCGGAGCCAGCGGATGGACAGCGTTTCGAACTGGTGCCCCGCATCGAAGATGCGCAGGATGCCACCGTCGAAGTCCCGGCCGGCATCCTTCGGCGCGTGGGCTACCTCGTAGACCAGCTTTCGCGCGCAGGCCTCGCCGATGCGGCTGCCGCCAAGATAGTCGCGGGGGCGCTGTTGCTGATTGCGCGCGACCAGCGCCGCATCGACATGCGCGTTGATGCGGGCGGTGACCGCTGGGGCGTCGCAGAGGGCCATGCTTTGCCCTCCGTAGACGAGGCCGGAGCCGTGGTTCAGATCGATCATTGACCCGCACGCCCAGCCGGCGGGGACGTGCGGCAGCTTGTCGCGATGACGATCGATGCGCCGTGAATATGCGACGGGGTGATCACGGCGGTGCCCATCACTCGCTTCTCTCGCCAGCCGCGGTGCCGCGCGCCGAGCGCAAGGGCTGGGTCGTTTTACTGCGAGCCCATTCCAGAGCATCGCCCCAGCGGTAGAGCGCGCGAGCGGCAAACATCGAGTAGGGCGGGCCGCCGCCGCGCGTGGCTTTGGTGGCGAGAGTGCGTGGCGAAACCGGATAGCCAAGTTCAGTGAGTGCCGCGGCCGTAAGCTCGCGCCGAAGCAATGCGTCGGGATTATCGGGTACACATGTCATCGATGGTTGCCTTTTGCTTGAGGGGTCAAAATGGAATCGGGTCGTCGAGCGGATCCCGCTCGGCGGCTTGGCGCTGCATGGATGCCTGGAAGCCGTCGACGCAGGCCTCGATGATGCGGTCGATCTCCGTGGCACTCCGGTCGTGGAACGGCGCCATGAGGTTCAGCTCCACCAGCACCTCGGCGAGCGGCCGGCGCGCGTCCTTCACCGCGCGCTCCTCCATCTGCGTTTTGTCGATCACGCCGTTGGACCTGCGGGCCATCGCCCCGCCCGCGTCGCAGCACCGCATCGAGCAGAAGCGGTGATGGGGAAACTCGCCCAGCCGCATCTCGTGGATGTAGCCGAAGCCCTTCGCCTCCCGGCTGCAGAGCGCGCATGTGAGGCGACGCACCTGATCATCGGGCGAGCAGCCGCGCGGCGGTGGCAGGGACTTGGCCGCAGCACGCGGCTGCGCCGGCCGCGTCCAGCGGCGACGGACCATCGGCGCATCATCCGTTCAGCCAGGCCGGGCCACCGGCGGCGGGGGGTGCCGAACGGTGGGGCGGGGCGGCCGGCGTAGCCGCCGGTGCGGCCCAGGAAGGCGACGCTGGGGCGGCGGCCTGCGGCGCTGCCGCGCTGGCCCAGGCGGGGGCGGCGGGCGCGGGAGCAGCGGCAGGTTTCGCCGCGCGCTGGCCGCTGGGCGAAGCCGGCACCGACTCGCCCGCCATGATGCGCGCATATTCGGGTTCGCCCGGCAGCACCACGCGGTCGAGGCGGTTGCTGTCGCTGTAGCGCGGGTCATTCGCCGGCTCGACCCGGATCTTGGCGGCGAAGGTGATGCCCGACAGATCGGACAATCCGCGAAGGACCCGTTTGGCCTTGGCGGCCTCGCCCATGTCCTGCGGGTCGAGGCCCAGCGCGCTGTCGATCATGGCGCGGAAGGTCCCCTTCGAGATCTTCCAGGCGATGGACACGCCGTGCTCGTCGACCTTGCCGCCGACCACCGTGAAGGTCTGCCAGAACTTGCGGCGGATGTGCGGACCCGCGGCGACGGTGAATTCGCCGTCGACCATGGCGGTGTCGCCGCCGCCACGGGATGCCTTCAGGAGACCGCGGTCGGCCTCGCCCTGACCGTCCACCCCGCCAGGGCGGATCACCATGGTCACCTTGGCAAAGGTGCCGTCCGGGATGAGGTCGGAGCCACGCGGCAGCTCGGCGTCGTTCATGTCGTACATCGATCGGTGTGCCTCTCGGGTTCGGGTCAGGCGGGGGATGGGGCGGGCGCGTTGATCTTGCGGAGCAGCGCGAGCAGATCCGGCGGCTCGGTCTCATCGAGGCGGCCGGAGCGGTCCTTGGCCGGCAGCCCGAAGCGGTTGCCCGCCTGGCAGACCAGCCGGCGTTCCGTGCCGCGCTGAGGGTCGTGGACCAGCGCGCCGTCGCCATCGCGAGAGAACAGCGAGAGGGTGATGACCTGATCGACGATGCCGGGGAGTTCGCGGCCGGCCTTGCCGCCCTCCATCTGCGGCTGCCAGGTGACGCGGCCGAAGTCGTCGGTGTGCTTCTCCAGGATGCCGACCAGGATCACGGTCTTGCCCGGTGCGTGCTGGAGGTGCTTCAGCAAGCCAATGACCTCGCGCCCGAGCAGGCCATAGGCGCCGCGGGTGTCCGGCTTACCGGTCTTGTCCGAGAAGGCCTCGGGCTGCTTCTTCGCCCAGACCATGGCCTGGCGCGTCAGATCGGTGATGCTGTCGACGAAGATGATCGACTTGCGGGCGAGCATCGCGACGAGCTCGGGATGCTGCGCGGCATAGTGGGCGTAGTGCTCGTTCGAGAAGAAGGCGGTGGGCGGGGCGGCAGGGTTCGGGCCGCCGATCAGGGAGGTGAGAACCACCATGTCCTCGAAGCAGCGCACGGGGATGCTGTCGCCGCGCCAGTCCTGGACCGACTTCATGCCGGCCTCGAGGTCGAGGAAGGCCGTCTCGACGGCGGGCAGTACCTTGACGAGCGTGGTCTTGCCCGACCCGCTCTCGCCGACGATGACCATGGTGGTCTTGTTCGCGGCGGCGGAAAGCCGGTCGTCGGCCGTGACGATGCGGAGCGCCATCAGCGACCTCCCTGCATCGGGATGGTGCCGGCGGCATGTGGGCTGTCCCGCCGCGCGGTCTCCGACATGATGGCGAGGCGATAGGTGGCGCGACCTGTGCGCACGGTGCGGGCCGGCTCGAAGGCGGCGCGAATGCGCTCCGGCCAGGCGGTATAGGCGCGCTCCGAGACCTTGAAGCTGACCTCGACATACTGGCCGGGATCCTCGCCGCCAGCGCGGATCTGCTCGGACAGCGCTGCGAGCCGCGCCTGGTCCCAATCCACCCGCTTCGGCAGGTCGACCGCGATCTCCACGGCGCCGTCCTGGAACCGGACCGTGCCGGTATCCTTGCCGGCCGCAGCACGGGCGCCGACGGCGCGCTGTTCGTAGCGGAGCGCGATCGCGGCCTCGATCCAGTCCTGCATGCGCTTGGCGGCGTCCAGCGCCTCGCGCGCATCGGTCTGCAGCAGCGCCAGATGCTCGGCCGGCAGCGCGATAACGTCGCTCACCGGCATGTGGCGCAGCGCGTCGAGGGTGGGGCGGTTGGTGCGGGGCGCGTCCATCACGCGGCCTCCGCGAGCAGCAGCGGCAGGATGGACGATGCGTAGCGGCGCGGACGGCGGCGGGCGACGAGGATATAGGCGTAGTCCTCATAGCCGTGCCGGCGCTGAACGATATCGGCGAGGCCGAGCTCGGCCAGCTTCCAGGCGCGTGCCGCCAGGCGCTGCAGCGCGGTGCGCTCCGGCTCGGGCAGGCACTGCAACTGCGGGCAGACCTGCCGGGCGAGCGCGCCGCGGTGATAGGTGATGCTGTCGCCGGGAGCCGCGGCGCCCAGCCAGGTGCAGAGCGACGCCTCGGTGAGAGGCTTCGACACTGCGCGGATGTCGGTGATGTTGGTGTCCATACTTAGCCCTACCCAGCCCCTCGCCGATGCGTCTCAGGCCGCCGCGGCGATGCCACCGGCGAGCAGCCGCAGGCGCATTTCCCTGATGCGGCGGTAGAGGACCGACCGCGGCAGGGGACCCTGCTGGCCGAGCTCGTGCGGCGTGCACTGCGTCAGGGCTGCGCAGATGCTGTGGTCGCGCTGGTCCAGGACGGCGCCGGCGCGATCCAGATCGAGGCGGCGCTCCAGCGCGGCCACCGCGTCGGTCTGCTGGCCGCACCACGCCGAATACCCCTCTGATTCGGGGATGATGTCGGCGAGCGTCAGCTCCTCCTCCTGGCCCGGCACTGCGTCATCCAGCGACGCCTCGTGCCGTTCGCGCTTCTCGCGGCGAAGGCGTGTGGCAAGACGGGATGCGCGGTGCTGGAAGCAGACCGTGGCGAAGGCCGCCAACGTCCCGCGCGCCGGATCGAAGCCGGGCAACCGCGCCAGGAGGTCGAGCAGCATGTCCTGCTCCATGTCCTCCCGCTCATGGCTCGGCCGCCCGAGGGTGCGGCAGAGGCGCCGCGCGTAGCGCTCGGCGAGGGGGTGAACGACATCGAGATCGGCGAGGGAAAGCTGGGTGGGCATCCGCGGTGGCTCCTGGAGTACGGCTATGACGTCCAGAAGCAACCACACGACCTGCCGGGGCGGAGAGGCGGAATGGGGCGGAATGGGGAATTGGAGGTGCCTGGGATTTATTCCCCATTGCTAATTCAGCGACTTATGGCCGATTTCGTCCGAAATTAGATAGATGGCCCAGCGATTTCCGCCCCACCCATGCGGGAACTGCTCCCTCAGCCGGTCGCCTGTGGATATCGGGGATAGGCGAACATGAGGGGAACAATGCTGTTGACCAATCGCACAGCAATTCGTCATGATCCCGGCATGTCCATCACCGTTGAGTACCCGCATCACGCCGCCTCGGGCGCGCCTCGGCCGTTGTCGGCCCAGACCCTCTGGGCCGTCGCCGCGCAGGTGCGCCGCCAGGCCATGACGGAGCATGGTGCATTCGCGCTCCCGCTCGCCGCTCTGGTCGCCGCCACGCGGACAGTGTCGGCGAACGGTCGGGCCATCGTGGTCGCCTGGGAGCTCGACCATCCCGTGCATGATGGCTCCGGGGAGGCAGTGCTCGGCGTCTGTGAGACGGATCCCGATATGCCCGGCACGGCGTTGGTCTCCGTGAATGCGCGCATGGTGGCCGGTCGGCCGGATCTCGCAGTCAGCACAGCGGCGCATGAGCTGGGCCATGTGGTGTTCGACGTGCCAGTGGCGCTGGGCGAACCGGCGCGGCGCTACCGCGCGGTGACCACCGGCCCGAGCGCGCTGCTCGATCGGACCACCGCGGCCTCCGAGCGTCGGGCGAATGAGTTCATGGGCGCGCTGCTGGCTCCCCCGGTGCAGCTCCACCTCCGCATGCTGGTGCACGCACGGTCCGAGCGGCTGCGCACGGTGCATGCGGCGCATCGGGGACGGCAGGGTTGTCGCGTCCTGGCCGGCGACAATCCGCGTGAGCTGATTGAGGGCGTGGTCGCCGCGCTGGCAGGTGATTTTGGCGTATCGGAGCGCTTTATCGCCGTACGGCTGAGCCGCTACGGCCTGGTTCAAGGAGAGCAACGGTGAGCTTTGGATCGGTCATCCGCGAGCGACGGACTGCGCTCGGCATCGGGTTGAACGATTTCGCGGAGCGATTGGAAATCTCGGCGGCCTATTGGTCGCGCATCGAGCGTGACCAGGAGAATCCGCCCCGCGACGAGCTGATAGAGCGCGCCGCCGCCATTCTCGGCGTGCGGATGGATGATCTGTTCGTCGAGGCGCAGCGACTGCCGCCCGACATGCGGAAGGATATGGCCAAGGTTGTGCAAGCGTATCGGCGGTTGCGCTTTGTCGGGAAGGGATGAATGTCGTGGGCGGCCGAATTGTGAGGAAGCCCTGCTATGGGCTGGCCGAGATCTGTGAGCGCTGGGGCGTGACGGAACTGGACGTGGCGAATTTCGTCGCGGCCAATGAGCTCACCCTGTCCGTCGTCGTCGCGGGCCTCGCTGTCGAGAAGGGCAGCATCGAGGACGTGAATGATCGGGACTGGTGCCACATCCCGGACGAGCGCAGCTATCTCTCGGGCGCCGCAGATCTCCACCAGTCGCAGGCCTGGGCCACCCTCATGAACGGGTCCGAGACGATCAGCAGCTTCAAGGCAGAGCCAGGTCGCTACATCAGTATTGAAGCGCGCGGCGATGACGCGGGCACGATCGTGGTCTCGCGCGAGCGGCTGGTCGTCCGGCATGCCGAGCGTTTGCGCTTCGAGGCGGAGCAGGAGGTGGGTGTGGCGACGGCCAGCAGCGGAGCCGCTGTCGTGGCGCCGCCACCCGCCGCGCGTGGCGCAGCACCGCGTTATGACTGGGATGCCTTCTGGGCTGAGGCACTGGTCAGCATGTTCCAGGACGGTCCGCCGTCCACGCTGGCGGAATACGTTCGCCGCATGGAGACGTGGTTTGCTGATCGTGGCGAACATCCGGACTCCAGCACGATCAAGAAGAAGCTGAGCCAGCCCTGGCGGCGGATCGCGCCTCAGTTGGAACGCCGCCGCGCCTGATTGGGACGGATCGCTGCCGAGGCGGGTAGGGCTAAGTATGAAGCCATCGCCCGTGGGACTGAACGCTCACCTCCCGCCGCACCTCCGCGAGGTCTGCGGCATCCTGGCCAGGGGCCTGGTGCGGCTGCGCAGCCGCGTTGCCGAGGATGAAGCGCGCGATGCCGAAATAGCTCGGGGGGTGGGAGAAGTTCCCCTACACTCCACCGCCCACCAGCGCCTGCATGCGAACCCCAACAGGAAGGGACTCGCATGACCAGACGATCCACCGCCGCGCCCGCGCCGGCGCCCACCATCCCGAAGATCCCGCCGACGCAGGTGCTGTCGCGGCTCGCTGCGCTGCAGGCGGCGCCGACCGCTACGCTGAAGGACCAATGGCGGGAGTTGTTCGGCAAGGAGCCACCGCCCTGGAACCGGGCCTACATCCAGAGCCGGCTGGCCTATCGCATCCAGGAATTGGCCTATGGCGGCCTGAAGCCCGAGACCGTCGACCGGCTCGTGGCGCTGGGCGTGCAGCATGTGGTCACCGTGCGCGTCAACGACTTCGAATTCGAGGGGCGGCCGTATCAGTCCCTGTCCGCCATCGCTCGCCACATCACTGGCACGCGGTGGAACGGCTGGACGTTCTTCGGGCTACGCGCGCGAGGTGACGCGTGACCCGCCGTGCCCGCATCGAGCCGGCCATGCCGGCGACCACGAAGAAGCTCCGCTGCGCCGTCTACACGCGCAAATCCACTGACGAGGGGCTGGAGAAGGAGTTCAACACCCTCGACGCGCAGCGCGATGCTTGCGAGGCGTACATTACCAGCCAGCGCGCTGAGGGGTGGGTGCTGGTCCGCGACCGCTACGACGATGGCGGCTTCTCCGGCGGCACGCTGGAGCGGCCGGCGCTGCAGCGCCTGCTGCGCGACATCCAGGCCGACCTGGTCGACGTCATCGTGGTCTACAAGATCGACCGCCTGTCCCGCTCTCTGATGGATTTCGCCAAGCTGGTGGAGGTGATGGACGCGCATGGCGTGACCTTCGTGTCCGTCACGCAGTCCTTCAACACGACCACCAGCATGGGCCGGCTGACGCTGAACATCCTGCTCAGCTTCGCGCAGTTCGAGCGCGAGGTCATTGGGGAGCGAATCCGGGACAAATTCGCAGCGTCCCGCGCCCGCGGCATGTGGATGGGGGGCAAGGTGCCGCTCGGCTACGACGTCGTCGCCAGGAAGCTGGTGGTGAATGAGGACGAGGCGCCGCGGGTGCGCAGGGTCTTCGAGATTTTCACCGAGACCGGGTCGGGCATCGAGACGGTGGCTCGCCTCCGGGCGGAGGGCGCAACCAGCAAGGCGGGCCGCCCGCTCGACAAGGGCGACGTCTACAAGCTGCTGAACAACCGCACCTATGTCGGCGAAGCCGCCCACAAGGGGCAGGTCTATCCCGGCGAGCACCAGGGCATCGTGCCGCGGGAGCTCTGGGATCGGGCGCATGCCGTGCTGCACATCAGCCCACGAGTGCGCGCCAACCAGAATCGGGCGCAGACGCCGGCGCTGCTGAAGGGGCTGATCTTTGGGGTGGACGGCCGAGCGCTGTCGCCGACCCACGCCCGCAAGAATGGCCGGCTCTACCGCTACTACGTGGCGCAGCGCGTGCTGAAGGGGGACGCCGCCGGCGACGACACCATCGTGCGCCGGGTGTCGGCGGCGGAGATTGAGGCGGCGGTGGCGGACCAAGTCCGGGCGCTGCTGCGGCAGCCGGAGATCGTGGTCGGCACATGGCGGGCCGCGCGCAAGGAGGCGCCGGACCTGACGGAGGCCGAAACCCACGACGCGCTACACCGGCTTGACCCGCTGTGGGAGCATCTCTTCCCCGCGGAGCAGGCAAGGATCGTACGCTCGTTGGTGGAGCGGGTGGTGGTTAGCCCGACCGGTGCGGACATTCGGCTGCGGCTGGACGGGCTCGGCGGACTGGTCCGCGATCTCAACGACATCTCGCCCGGCGCGCTGATGGCGGCAGCATGACGAACGCGACAAGCATCACGGTGCGAGTGCCGCTGGCCATCCGGCACAGGCCTGGCAGGAAGACCGTAGTGACGCCGATGGCGGATGGCGTGGCGCCGGTCACAACGCGGGCCGACCCCACGCTGGTGAAGGCTCTGGCACGGGCGTTCCGGTATCAAAGGATGCTCGACACCGGGGTCTACTGCTCCGTCACGGACATGGCGGCCGGGGAGAAGATCGACCGCGGCTACCTGGGGCGCCTGCTGCAACTCACGCTCTTGGCTCCAGACCTCGTCGATGGCGCTCTCGACGGGAAGAAGCTGCTGGATCCCGGCGCGTTAACGGCGCGCCTTCTTCGGAACTGGGCTGAGCAACGTGCGGCGCTCGGTGAATGAGCAAGCGAGGTGCAGCGTAACGAAGGCCAGACTGGCAATGACGCTGCGCCCCCCCCCCGCGCTTCGCAGGCGATCTATCGCGCGACGCGCATCAAAGCTCCGGAAATTTGCAACAAGAAGCCATTGCGCGGCACCAGGGTGGTGGTTATATGCATCGCATCGGCGTATCTGTGGAACGTCGACATCGGGAATCGTCCATGGAACACTTTCCTATAGTTCAAGCTCTCTGCCGGGCGGTGATGGCCGATGCGTCCCCAGCTGTGCGGAAGCAGGTCGAGCGCCTGCGCGATGCGCTAGCAAATGGTGGAGATCAAAAGCAGGCAGCGGCACTTAGTAGCATCCTTACGACTGCCGACCGGACCAAGGAGCTGGCGCCCAGCCGTATCGAACGATCGAAAGCGAGGATTCTTGGTGAGGTTCTGACGCGTAATACGCCTGCCCCCGTGGATCGTGAGACAGCCGCCACGCTGGCCGACGTGATCTTTCCGGGCGACATTCAGCCAGTCGCGCCCCTATTCAACCCAACAGTAAGTCAGGCAATTGGGACCATCATCGAAGAATGGACAAATTTTGACGCTTTATCTGAGATCGATATTCGACCTTCGAAGACATGCCTAATTTACGGCGCACCCGGAACGGGGAAAACACGACTTGCATTGTGGATAGCGCAACAGATGGATCTTCCTGTTGTGCTTGTGAAATTAGATGGACTCGTGTCTTCTTTTTTGGGTACGACAGCACGAAATATCGGAAATCTATTTAGTTTCGCAAATCGCTATCAATGTATTCTTATGCTCGATGAATTTGATGCAATCGCAAAAATTCGGGATGATCCCCAAGAGGTCGGTGAGATAAAGCGAGTCGTGAACGCACTTCTCCAGAATCTAGATGCTCGTCGTGACGTTGGATTTACTATCGGAATCACCAATCATCCAAAACTTTTGGATCCTGCGGTTTGGCGCCGATTCGAGGTTCAACTCGAGATACCGAAGCCAGACTTCGAGATGAGAAAGGCCATCGCTGCCTATTTCATGCCGCCAGTGCAGGCTCCTGATATTCATCTCCGGTTAATCTCTTGGTTTACTGAAGGAGCGACTGGTGCTGAAATCGAATCCCTCGTCCGTACATATAAAAAAGCCACTACCGTTCGCGATCAAGACAAGCGGGGATTGCTTGATACCTTGCGACAATTCGCGACGCTGAACGCAGCTAGGGTTCAAAGTGAACGCAGGGCGCTTCTGTTCGACGATTCGAGTAATCTATTTCGAGTCATGAGGGATGACCCAATTCTTAGATTTTCGATGGCTGATATTGGGGAAATTGCTGGCAAAGATAAGTCAACAGTGAGCCGGCAGCTCGGTCGCGCGGCAAAACCTGGCGAAGGTGAGGTGGCGAATGGCTAGCCCGATTCAGATCGTCCTTAATCCGGAGAACTACGAGGAAATCCGTGACGCGGGTGGTGGTGGTGGCCGAAAGGATTTTTTCGCGCATCGTGATGCTGCATTTGCCAACCATCGAGCCACCCTCATGGGGCAGATCGAAGCCATTTCCGGAGTTCTTAGTAATCAGTCGCAAGGCGATGTCGGCTACGTGAAGGTTATTCTCAGGCGGGAGGCCTGGGCTAAAAGCCACCGCCCAGTCACCAGCTTGTTTCGTAAAGAGCGCACGCCTGTGGTGGGCGGAGGTGATCTCGGCGTCATGATTGTCGAAGCGCGCCCCAACATGCTTCGGCAGGTTGCAGCGGAGATCGACCGCGCCGAAGTCAACACAGTGATGCGCTTCAACGAACAGAAGCAAAAGGATGAACCGCATCCGTCCGCGCGGAAGAGCGAGACGGGGGCGATCGACCGTATCGAACTCTACGGACCGTCTGACCGCCGTAGATTTTCGGTGGAAGAGGCCATCGCTTGGCTCTCAAACCCGATGACCGGAAGCAGCTATCAGGTGGAGTTGTTTGACAGCCCACCGCCGCGGTCTGAATGGGACAGGTTGGATGCCGGGCACCGGCGCCTCATAGAAAGCTTTGTCGCGGGCTTTAACGCTTTCGATCACGGCATCGAAGTCGACAGGCTAGCGAGCCACCGTCAAATGCAGACGTTCCTTTCAGTTAGGCTCAATCAGTCCAGCGACCAGCCGGTCCTCAGGCTAAATGAACCTTCGGCTGGCGAGCGCCGCCGCGACGTGGCTGTGTTCAGTCCCGACACTAAGCGCCATGCGCGATTGTTGGCCTTTCTTGAAAGCCATCCGCTGGTGCGCCGGATCGAGCTCCCAGGTATCGTCGTGCGAGCGGTGAGCCCTTCACACGCACCGCGCACTCGGCCGACCAATGTTGCAATTCCCACTCGTGACAGCCGACGAACCTATCCTCGGCTTGGCATCATCGACGGTGGTATCAGCGAGGCGCTTTCGGACTGGGTTATCGATCGCTGGGATATCCTTGCCGACGCGGATACCGATCTCAGCCACGGCACATTCATTGGTGGTCTAATCTCGGTGGGCGGCGCGTTGAACGGTGCGGAGGTATGCTCCGAGCAGGATGGCGCCGAGCTGGTTGACGTCGCTGTTTTCCCAAATCAGCAGAAGGCTGGCGCATTTTCCTCCTACTACCCTGTGGGCTTGCCGCAGTTCTTTGATGAAATGGAGACGGCTGTTTCAGACGCATGCGCTCGGCACGGAGTGCGGGTTTTTAATATGAGCCTGAATATCCTGCAGCCAGCTGCACCCGAACGATACAGCCCCCATGCCGCTCGCATGGATCAGATCGCCGAGAACAACAATGCCGTAGTCTTCATTTCTGCGGGAAACATACAGCCGCAAGATCTGCGCGCCGAATGGCCAGCAGACCATGCCGCAGCGCTCGCAAACCTCGCGATCGGCCGCAATGATGGCCTGCTGACGCCGGCGGAAAGTGCACGCAATGTAGCAGTTGCCGCACTAAATCCACCTGGTCATGCTGGGTGCCTTGCCTACGCCCCGACCCGCTACAGCCGACGCGGTCCGGGGCTTCGGGCTGGTGTTAAGCCGGATTTGGCCCATATCGGAGGAGCCGGAAGCCAACACCCAACGCTAGGACACGGGCTATTCTCAATCCTGCCGGATGGGACGATCGTAGATGGATGCGGCACAAGCTACGCATCGCCCCTCGCCGCCAAGACTGCGGCTGCGCTCGCTCATGCAATCGAAGGCGAGGTGTCGCGAGAAACGTTGATCGCCCTGTTGGCTCATCACGCTGAAGTTCCAACGCTTCTTCAATCAAAAGCGCTCGCGCCGATTGCACGCCATATGGTCGGCTTTGGCATGCCACCGTCTGCAAGCAGAATTCTTGAGACTGGTGATCATTCGATCACGCTTGTGTTTGCGTCGCGTATTCGGCGTGACCAGCAGATCAATTTTCGCTTTGCGTGGCCTGCATCACTGGTCGGCGCTGGGGGAAAGTGTCGCGGTCGGGCAAAGATAACTCTCGTTTCCACGCCTCCATTGGATGCGCGTTATGGGTCGGAATTTGTTCGAGTCAACATCAACGCAACTTTGCAGCAGGAGCAAGCAAACGGAGGCTGGAAGGGTCGGCTCGAGCCTCTCTATCTTCCTTCTAGGCGAGAAGCTCCTGCGATCGAGGCCGAACTGATCGAGCATGATCTCAAATGGAGCCCCGTAAAGGTCCTTGCAAAGACTTTTCCGGATGGTGTCGGACCTTCGTCAAATTGGCGTCTCTTCGTTGACTATCTGACTCGCGCTGGCGAAGTAATGCCTGAGGATGGCGTCCCATTTACAGCTATCGTTACGATCAGCGATCCCGCGGGTGAGCAGCCAGTTTTCAACGATATGCGCCAGAATCTCCAAGCGCTCGGTGCACAAATCGCTGATATTCGGACCGCAGCACGAATTACGCCGCGCGTGTGACGGATGCTTTACGCCAATAGTCGGAGGTGACGGGGCATTTACTGGCGTTACGCAGCCGCTGGATCACGCGCATGCTCAGCGAGATATGCGAGTTCTCGCTCCAGCATCTGCGGGTTGCGGCATACATGGAACGCCCACCGCCCGAGCTTCCCCCAGTTGTTCACCGCCCGCACCCAGCGGCGCGCGCCTTCGTGCTTGGCGGTCGTCTGGTTGTCTTCGAAGCCCTTTACCTCCAGCACCAGCGTTAGGTCCGGTATTCCATTCGGCATCGACATACGCACGAGGAAGTCGGGCTCATAGCCGTGATCGACCCCGAGGAACTCGTACGGGATGCTGAGGTCCATTCCCTCGTTCCGCGCGTAGAAGCGGACCAGCCCCTGCTGCGCGGCCTGCTCCAGACGAAATGCCGCGCTTTGCTCCCACGCCGCCGTGTCGGCGACGACGTGCCCAATGTGGCTCGCCATCGTCGCAAAGACCGGCCGCTTCGTGCGGAACTCCACGCCCGTGGTGCTGCCGATTTCTTGCGTGCGGTTCAGTAAGGGCAGCAGCGGCGGCTCGCCCGATGAGTCGTCTGGCTGGATGGCGTCGCGCACCCGCTCCACCACCTGACGCGCATATTTCTCGAGGCCAAGCTCGGGCTCCGGTGCGCCGTTGAAGTCCACCTTCCGGCGCACGTACTCCTCGACCACGCGGAACACCTGCGGGAACAGTGCGTGACGTGATTGCAGCGCGAACACGCGCCGCTTCCGACCCTCGGCACCGGACGTGCCGGCCTGCGTCAGCTCCTCGACGATGCGCTGCGCCGCCTGGAACAGGATCGTCTGGAGGTGGACCGAGGCGTAGTAGGCCTCGCGGTTCTGCTGGTGGAAGCCGAAGGGCGACTGCGTCTCCGCCATGCCGCCACCGACCTGCACACCCACCTGCGGCCGCACGAAGGTGCCGGTGGGCTCGCGGTTCGGCTCGATGCGCAGCGGCTCCATCGCGCCGACATCGCAGCGGATCAGGTTGCGGCGAAGCGCGAAGGCATAGCCCTCCACCACCGGGAAGCGGATCTCCATCGCGGCTCTCTCGGGCAACGCCTTCACCAGGTTGGGAGGCGTGTCGTCCGGCTCGGGCTTGTTTACGGGCCTCCCGCGGAACGGGATGACGGAGAACGGCACGCCGTAGACGTCGCAGTATTCCTCGGTCAGCAGCCCGGTGGCGGGGTCCGGCTTGTAGTCCATCCGCCGCAGACCGCGGCCCACGACCTGCTCGCACAGCAGCTGGCTCGTGAAGGCGCGCAGCCCGAGGATCTGTGTGACGGTGTTGGCGTCCCAGCCTTCGGTCAGCATGGCCACCGAGACGACGCAACGGACATGCTCGCCGGGTTCGCCGGCCTTGCCGACGGTGGCGACAACGCGCCGCAGCTCCTCCGCCGCATCGGCCTTCTTCTTGCCCGGGCCTGTGCCGCCGGCCTCGGCCTGCGCCAGCAGCTTGCTGTCGATGCGGATGGTGACCTTCCGCTCAGCGGTGTTGCTGAAGAGGTCGGAAAACACCTCGCCCTGCCCATAGACGATGCGCGGCTTCGGCTTCTTCCCGCGCTTAGTGGTGGGCGCCTCGTCCTCGCTCTCGTCCTCCTCCAGGACTTCCTGCACCTCGGCCTCTGTGACTGTCTCGATTACCTGCTCGCCGCTGATCCGTCGGTAGAATTCCTCGGCGATGTCGGTGTTGTCGCAGACGATGATGACGCAAGGAGGCGTCCGATCCACGCCGGGCTGTCCAGCACGGATAAGGTCAAAGCGCTCCTTCCACTGACCCATGATCTGGACCAGCGCGCCCTGCGCCTCACGCCAGACCACCTCCGGCTTTGGCTTGCCGGAACGGCCAGGCAGCTTCTCGCCAGGCTGCAGCCCGTCACGGATCGCCTCCCACAGGCGGAAGTATCGCGGGTCAGGCCGCCCCGTAGTGTCTTGCACCGGCAGGCGCGGGATCTTGGTGATGCCGCTCTCGATCGCGTCCACCAGCCCGAAGTCGGAGACGATCCAGGGGAAGGGCTGGCCCTCGGGATAGCCGCTGCCCTTAATACGGAAGGGCGTGGCCGAAAGATCCACCACCATGGATATCCCTGGCACGTCGCCACCCGCCGCGTTCAGCCGGTCGAGCCCGTCCACCCAGACGGTCGCCTCCTGCGCTTCATCTTCGAATGCCGCCTTGTCGTCGCCGGTAAGGCCTGAGCCGACCGCCACGCCCGGCGCCGGCCGCCAGCAATGGTGGCCTTCGTCGTTGATGACAAGGATCGGCAGGCGGTCCGCGGCACTGCCTAGGATGCGGCGCAGGAAATCCGCCGGCGTCTCCTCGCCCTTGTCCACGACGGCATAGGTCTTGTCGCCATCCTTGTGCGGGCTTTCCGGCGCGAAGCGGTGCCAGTTCTCGACGATGACGGTGCCCCGCTGGAGCAGCGGCCGCCACTTCGCCGGCACGAGGTTGAAGGCATCATAGTAGTTGTCGGGCGCGTCGGGCTTCAGCACACCCAGCCGCTCCTTCACTGTCAGGTTCGGCGCGCAGAGCAGGGCGACGTCCGGGTACTCCCGGCTCTCCGGGCTGATGCCGCGGTTCACGAAGGCCCAAGTGATCACCATCGCCGCGACCAGGGTCTTGCCGCTGCCGGTCGCCAGCTTCGTGCCGACGCGGCGCAGTGGCTTCAGCGATGGATCGGCGGGCTTGTCCACCAGGGTCGGAAAGAACTCCGCGCCCTGCGCCAATTGGAAGGCCGGACCGGGGCGCACACCGGTCAGCAGCCGACCGAGATCCTCCTCCGTCACCTTCGGCGCGAAGCGCAGGCGGCTGGTGCGGCCGGTGAAGCGCATCTCCGCCAAATAGATGATCGTCTCCACAGCTTCGCGCTGGCCGAAGAACAGGCGGCGCTCGCGATCCTCGCGGCTCCAGTGGCGGAGCAACTCGCGCGTCGCCAGGGTGGCGCCGCGGTAGTCTGCCTCGCGCCAGCGGCGCACATCGTCGCGCAGCAGGTTGGGCAGCGGCAGGTCGTCCTGCTGCTCCTGCGCCAGCAGTGACATCTGGGCGCTGCCGGTCCGCTCCGTCTTGTACCAGTAAGAGGCGGGACGGCGGCCCGGCTCCTTCCGCGCGGCACCGGTGACGGTGTCGTATTTCCAGTGCTGGTCCGGTTCCTTGTAGGGCGAGCAGAGGATGGGCCGCTCGACCGGCTGGATCGGGATGTCCTGCTGCTGCGGAGGGGCTTTCGCCATCGGCTCAGCCCTCCAGCCGATGCAGGCGCATCACCTCATTGCCGCGCGGGTCGATCACCTTCACCGCGACGCAGGCATGCTCCCCCTTTGGGAAAGGCAGGCTGATGGTGCCGGAGAGGGCGGCGAAGGCTTCTTCATCCACCACGCCCTTCAGCGCGGCGCTCAGCTTCGACCAGGCATCCTTGTCCGGGAAGAAGGCCTGGGTGATGCAGAAGCTGCGGCCGTCGTAGTCGCTGTCCACGAACCAGGCAGCCACCTTGTCGGCGCGGCTCGGCGTGACGGTGTTGGAGACGGGGTCGTAGATATCCACGCCTTCCATCACCACGCGCCATTCGTCCTTGCCGGCGGGTTCGAGCTTGGAGCGTGGCTTGCCGAAGACGGTGAAGAGCTGCGCGGCCGGCGTATCCTTCAGCAGGCCGGCCATGCCCGGATTCACATCCGGGCGGATGTTGGCCATGTGCACACGGACGCGCGGATTGGGGTCGTCGTCGATGATAGCCTGAGCAGCACCGTCGAAGGTGAAGCCGGCGATCACCAACTCCTCATAGCCGCGTCGCGACGCAGCGGAGAGAAGCTGCTCCACCTGCTGCGCCGTGACCGGCCCGTACTGCGGGCCGAAAGCAACGGCGACCGTGGCCCGGCCTTCGGGATCTGCGTCAGTCTCCCCCTTCACCACCCAACGGCCCTCCGCGTGGATCGCCTGCGAGCGTGCGCCGAGCGGCTCTAGCCGGGTGAAGTGCTTTTCCTTGTTGTCCAGGAAACGCACACCGTCCTGCCGGAGAAGCCGCAGCATCTGGTCGAGGTAGGCTTCAGCGTTCTGTGGGTCGGCTGTTGCCGCATCGGCGCTATCGGCGGCGAATGTGTCGTCCAGCGTCTCGGGCGCGCCATCGATGGGGCTGGCATGTACGGCCTCATCCAGGCTGGTCTCGGCGGGCTGCACGGCTTCGACGGTGAACGGGCCGGAGACGCGCGTGACGCCATTCACTTTGTCCGGCTGGTCTACCAATTCTTCCTGCTCGGCAGCGTCCGCGATGGTCTTGTCCACATCATCCTGTTTTGCCCGCCAGGCGGCGCGATAGGCGGTGATGGCCTGGGCCAGCTCGGCGGGATGATCGGGGTCTGTGTCGAACGGGGCCGTCCAGTGCTGAAACCCTTCGGGTAGCTTTGGCAGGTCCCAACGACGCCGGTCTGCATCGGTGATGTTGCGCTTGCCTTCGGCCTTTTGCTTGGCGATCAGCTTGCCCAGAAGATGGTTCCGCTGATTGCTGCCGACGTTCACGAGGGCCGAGTTCAGGTCGGCAAGGCACGCGGCAAGGATCGGATCGTGTTTGGCAAATACGGGGTCGAGCGCGTCCAGCTTAGTGATGGTGCGTAGCATGATGTGCGGCACGGTCTTGCAGCGGAAGCCGCCGGCGACACCCTTGGCTTCGTCCTTCAGCCGGTAATGCTCGAAGCGCGTGGTCATCAACCGCTGTCGAGCAAGGGCGACCGCAACCCGCGATGTATCAATGGTGATCCAGCGCCGACCCCATTGCTCGGCTACCGCGGCGGTGGTGCCGGAGCCGCAAGTCGGATCGAGCACCAGATCACCGGGGTTGGTGGTCATCAGAATGCAGCGCTCAATGACGGACGGGGTGGTTTGGACTGCGTAGAGCTTCTGCGCCGCAAATCCCGAGATGCCCGTGTCAGACCAGACGTTGTTGATCGGGTACACGGGGAAGTCGTCCAGAAAGCGGACATACCGAAGGGTGTTGCCGAGAGCGAGAAGCCGGCCCGCTTGATCGAGGCGGCGAAGACCGGGCGCGTCGGTCTTGAAGGTGCCTTTCCCCGGCGTGAACGTCTGGCCAGCGAAGTCGAACTCTCGCAGATCTCCACCCTGCGCAGGTCGCTGGCTGGTGATGTTGTCGTGAACGAACACCTGACTGCGGGGCGGTGCTGAAGCAATCCCGGCCGCATTGCCGAGATTTTCCCGCGCTCCTGCCTGCGTCTGAATCCAGGTATACTGGGACCCACCGTCACCGCCCGCCGACTTCGCGGTATGGAGTTGCCGGTACGTCATGCGATCGGCGTCACGCGCATACCACAGCAGGAAATCGGCCACGGAGGCGAGCCGATCGCCAGAAGCGCTGCTCGTCTTGTTGAAAGAGATCAGTGAACAGAAATTCGATGCGCCAAAGACTTCGTCCAACAGCGCCCTGACGCGGTGAACGTTGTCATCGCTAATCTGGATGAAGATGCTGCCGGTCTCCGCCAGCAGCTTGTGCGCGACGACGATCCGGTCACGCAGGTAGGTCAGATACGAATGCACGCCGAGCCGCCAGGTGTCGCGATAGGCGCGGACCATCTCGGGCTCACGTGTCAGGTCACTTGTCTTGTCGGAGACTCGCGGCTTCCCCGTCTCGGGTTGGAAATTGCTGCCGAAGCGGATGCCATAGGGCGGGTCCAGGTAGATCATCTGGACCTTGCCGGCGAGGTTCTCCCGCTGCGCGAGGCTGGCCATCACCTGCAGGCTGTCGCCCAGGATCAGCCGGTTCGCCCAGTCCACGTCGTGCTGGTAGAATTTGACCGCCTGCGCGTAGGACAGCGTCGGGTCGGCAAACAGGTCGCGCGTCACATCCTGTCGCGCTGCGGCCCGCAGGATGGCCTGGGTGCTCACCCGCTCATGGATATGCAGCGCCACCGGGTCCACCGCAAAGCCCGGCGCCTCCCGCTTGCCGGCCCATTCCAGCCAGGGCTCGTGCCGCCGCAGCGCCTCGGCCAGGAGGGCGGCCTCCTCGGCGGTCAGCTTTTCCCGCGTCGCCTTTTCCAGTAGCGCCGGCAGGGCATCCGCCCGGCCGGAGGGATCGGCCCGCAGCGCCGGGTCAAGCCGGGGGGAATAGGCGTAGCTGGTCCGTGGCGCGGGCGGTGTCCGGCCCTCGGCCGCGAGGGCGGCGGGCGGATTGTTGGGGCGGGTGGCGCCAGCATGGCGATAGTCCTCGACCGGCAGCGCGCCCTGTTGTCCTGAGGGCTGTGCCCGCCGCCGACCCGCCATTCCCGATTCCCCCTGCAACTCAAGCGGGAGAATACAGAAAGAGAGACGGATTGCGCAGTCATTGCGGAGGCCGGACTACCCCAATTTTGCGGCTCTTCTCGGGGAAGCTTGGGCCTTGCGACAAGCAGTTGGAACCGGGCGGCGATCGCCCAAGCGGTCTCACCCCCAACCCCAAGCCGGATGGGCGCCCGGAGATCGGCCTTTTACCTGGGTTTCCGGCTTGTAGACTAAATCGCCCAAGTCCCGAGCTTCGGAGAGAGAATGGCCTTCGGAGCGACGCAAACGCCGGTCGTTGCGTTCTCCAATCCCCAAGCCCCCACGGCAAAACCCCAGGAAACCTGCGGTTCATGGCGTTATCGAGGAAGGGGAAATGTGAGGTTGGAAAACCGACTGGAGCGGGCGAAGGGATTCGAACCCTCGACCCCGACCTTGGCAAGGTCGTGCTCTACCCCTGAGCTACGCCCGCGCTCCGTGCGTGGCGGCCGTATGACATGGGGCGTGGGGCCTTGCAACCCCCTTCCCCCCGATCGATACGCAGCCATGCCCATCACGCCGGAATCCCTCCTCGCCCTCCTCGAACAGCACGGCATCCCGGCCACCACCCACCGCCACCCCCCGCTCCACACCGTCGCCGAAAGCCAGGCCCTGCGGGGGGACCTGCCCGGCCTGCATGTGAAGAACCTCTTCCTCCGGGCACGGCCGCCCCACCCCTTCCTCCTCGTCGTCGCGGAGGAGAACACCCCCCTTTCCATCAATGCCCTCGCCCGCCGCCTCGGCACCGGCCGCCTCTCCATGGCCACGGCGGAGGAACTGTATGAGCAGCTCGGCGTCCGCCCGGGCTCCGTCACCCCCCTCGCCCTGGTCAACGCGCCCCCGGGCAGCATCCGCACCGTGATCGACCAGCGGCTGCTGGAAGGCCCCGGCCCCGTGAACATCCACCCGTTGACGAACGAGGCCACCACCGCCCTCGCCCCGGCCGACCTCCACCGCTTCCTCCAGGCCCTCGGCCACAACCCAGAACCGATCGACCTGACCCAACCGCTTGCCTGAGCGCCCGCGCGGCGCATCTATGGGGGAACAAGCCCCTGAACCCGCCAGACTCCCGGAAGACCCAGACGATGAGCACCCTCCTCGACCAGAACCCGCCCCCCGCCGCCGACATCATCAAGGACGGCGATCAGAAGAGCTTCATGCAGGACGTCGTGGCCGCCAGCCGCGAGGTCCCGGTGCTGGTGGACTTCTGGGCCACCTGGTGCGGCCCCTGCAAAACCCTCACCCCCACGCTGGAAAAGGTCGTCCGCGCCGCCGGCGGCCGCGTGCGCCTGGTGAAGATCGACATCGACCAGAACCGCGCCCTCGTGCAGCAGCTCGCCCAGCTCGGCCTGCCCCTCCAATCCGTCCCCACCGTCGCCGCCTTCTGGCAGGGCCAGATCGCCGACCTCTTCCAGGGCGCCCTGCCCGAGAGCGAGGTGAAGAAGTTCACCGAGAACCTCCTCAAGCTCGCCGGCGGCCAGATGCCCTCCGCCGACCTCCTGGCCGAGGCGAAGCAGGCCGCCGAGGAAGGCGACCACCAAGCCGCCCTCGAGCTCTACGGCGCCCTCGCCCAGCAGGAACCCGAGAACGCCGCCGCCATGGCCGGCGTCGCCCGCTCCCTGATGGAGCTGGGGGAGGAAGAGCAGGCCGCCCAGGTGATCGAAAGCCTGCCCGCGAAGATGCAGGACCACGCCGAGGTCACCGCCGTCCGCTCCGCCCTCGAGCTCGCCAAGGCCGGCCGGGAAGCCCGCGGCAAGCTCGCCGAGTTCGAGGCCCGCCTCGCCGCCGACCCGAACGACCACCAGGCCCGCATCGACCTCGCCACCGCCCTCAACGCCGCCGATGACCGCGCCGGCGCCGCCGATGCCCTGCTGGAAGCCTTCCGGCGAGACCGCGCGTGGAACGACCAGGCCGCCCGCAAGCAGCTCCTGAAGTTCTTCGAGGCCTGGGGCTTCGAGGACCCGGCCACCAAGGCCGGCCGCCGCAAGCTCTCCGCCCTCCTGTTCAGCTAGGATTCCGGGACCACCTCCCGTTCAGGCCCGCGAGGCGCGCCCGGCGCGGCGCGCCTCCCCCACTCTTCCGGCGAACGGGAACTGACCGACCATGCCCTTCCACCCCACGGGCCTCGACGACCTGCCCGCGGAGATCGCGGTCTTCCCCCTCACGGGCGCGCTGCTCCTGCCGGGCGGCCGCCTGCCCCTGAACATCTTCGAACCGCGCTACCTCGCCATGGTCCAGGCCAGCCTCGGCAACCGCCGCAGCTTCGGCATGATCCAGCCGGACCGCAGCCTCCCCGCCACGGCCAGCGGCCCGGGCCTCTACCGCATCGGCTGCCTCGGCCGCCTCTCCTCCTTCTCCGAGACGGAAGATGGCCGCCTCCTCATCACCCTCACCGGCACCATCCGCTTCCAGGTCACCGAGGAACTGCCGATGCGGGACGGCTACCGTCGCATCCGCCCGGACTACACCCCCTTCGCCGCCGACCTCGCCCGCCCCCTCCCCCCCGTCATCCTCGACCGCCCCGCCCTGCTGGAGGCGCTGCGCGGCTATTTCCGCGCGAAGGAGATCGAGGCGAACTGGGAAGCGGTGGAGCGGCTGGACGACCACGCCCTCGTCAACACCCTCGCCGCCGTCTGCCCCTTCGAGCCGGTGGAGAAGCAGGCCCTGCTCGAAGCGCCGGACGCCGCGGCCCGCGCCACCATGCTCGTCACCATGCTGCGGATGGACAGCCTGCCCGGTCCGGGCCAAGACATCCGCCCGAGTTGAGGACCATACGGATGAGCCAGACCCCGAACCCGGCCGCCAACGCGCCCGCCCCCGCCCCTGCCGCCGTGGACCCGCGCCTGCTGGAAATCCTCGTCTGCCCGGTCACCAAGGGCCCGCTCCGCTACGACCGCGCCGCCGGCGAGCTGATCAGCGAAAGCGCCGGCCTCGCCTATCCCATCCGCGACGGCATCCCCATCATGCTCCCCGACGAGGCCCGCCGCCTCGCCGACTGAGCCCCGGTGCCCACCCCCACCGAAATCCGCCTGAACCGCGCGGAACGCCGGCTGGACCTGGCCTTCGACGACGGCAGCCGCTTCAGCCTGCCCGCCGAATACCTGCGCGTCGAAAGCCCCTCGGCCGAGGTCCAGGGCCACGGCCCCGGGGAGAAGAAGCTCGTCCACGGCAAGCGGGAGGTCGCCATCGCCGCGATCGAGCCGGTCGGCAACTACGCCATCCGCCTCATCTTCGACGACCGCCACGACAGCGGCCTCTACAGCTGGGAAACCCTCCACCGCCTCGGCCGCGAATACGGAACGCGCTGGCCCGGATACCTGGCCGAGCTGGAAGCCAAAGGCCTCTCCCGGGACCTGCGCGGCCGCGCCGCCCGGGCGGAAAGGGGTTGATCCCCCTCCAGCTCCAATCGGCCCTGGGCCTCCTGGCCCTCACGGCCCTGGCCTGGGCGGCCGGCGGCTTCCGCCGCCCGGTGCCCTGGCGCGCCGTCCTCGCCGGCCTGGCCCTCCAGCTCGCCCTCGGCGCCACCCTCCTCCACATCCCGCCGCTCCGCGCCGCCTTCGCCCTGGTGGGGGATGCGGTGGAAGCCCTGGCCCGTGCCACCCGCGCCGGCACCAGCCTCGTCTTCGGCTATCTCGGCGGCGCCCCCCTGCCCTTCGCGGAAACGGCGCCGGGCGCCTCCTTCGTGCTCTTCTTCCAGGCCCTGCCCATCGTCCTGCTGGTGGGCGCCCTCTCGGCCCTGCTCTACCACTGGCGCGTCCTGCCCGCCCTCGTGCGCCTCATGTCCCGCGCGCTCCGCGCCGCCTTCGGCATCTCCGGCGCCTGCGGCGTCTCGGTCGCGGCCAATGTCTTCACCGGCATGGTGGAAGCCACGCTCTTCATCCGCCCCTGGCTCGCCAGCCTGTCGCGCTCCGAACTGCTGGTGGTGATGACCGCGGGGCTGGCCACGATCAGCGGCAACATGCTCGTCGTCTACGCCGCCATGCTCGCGAACGCCGTGCCGGACGCCGCCGGCCAGCTCCTCGCCGCCAGCCTCGTCAGCGCCCCCGCCGCCATCCTCGCCGCCCGCCTCATGCTCCCCGGCGAAACCGCCCCGGAATCGACCGACATCGAGGCCCCCCGCCTCTACGACAGCGCGATGGACGCCCTCACCCGCGGCACCGCGGACGGCCTCTCCCTCCTGCTCAACATCATGGCGGGCCTCATCGTCTTCGTGGCCCTCGTCGCCCTGGCCAACATGGCCCTCCAGCCCCTCACCGGCCTCACCCTCGAAACCGTCGCCGGCACCCTCCTCCTGCCCCTCGCCTGGGCCATGGGCATCCCACCCGAGGACACCGCCGCCGCCGCGCGCCTGCTCGGCATCCGCGGCGTGGTGAACGAATTCGTCGCCTATCTCGACATGGCCGGCCCGGCCGGCGCGGACCTCGCCCCGCGCACGAAACTCATCCTCTCCTGGGCCCTCTGCGGCTTCGCCAACTTCGCCAGCGTCGGCATCATGGTCTCCGGCATGGGCGCCCTCTGCCCCGAACGCCGCGCCGAGATCGTCCGCCTCGGCCTGCCCGCCCTGCTGGCCGCCACCATCGCCTGCTGCATGACCGGCGCCACCGTCGGGCTGCTCTCGCCCTGATCCTGGGCGGCACCCCGGGAGGGAGAATGAATTCTCCCTCCCGGACCCTCCCTCATCTTTTTCGATCGGACTGCCGTGGAATGCGGGGCTGGAGGTGCGCCTGAGGTCCATGACCTCAGGCGACTGTCACGTCCGCTCGCGCGGCCCAAGGTTGAATGCCTGCGGCGCAACAGGCGGCATCGCATCCCCGGCAGGCCGAACGCGGGGTCCGGGGCCCCCGCCGGGGCCCCGGCGGAGGGTCCGGGAGGCAGAGCCTCCCGGCAGCCACAGCAATCAATCACGCCGCCCGAACCAGCCCCATCCCCGCCAGCACCGCCTCCGCCCGCCCGCCGGAGGGATCCCCCGCCCCCAGCCCCAGGCTCCCCAGCGTCGAGAACAGATGCCGCCGCGCCTCGCGCCGCGGCCGGTCCGCCACCACCTGTTCCAGCAGCGGCAGCAGCGCTTCGGCATAGGCGTCCGGCGCGTGGCGCGTCAGCGCCACCTCCCGCCCGCGCGCGGCCAGGGCCGCCCCTTCCTCGGGGTGGGCCAGCAGCCGCTCCAGGTGCCGCATCGCGTCCAGTGCCTCCGCCTCGGGGCGGCAGGCCATCACGGCGTCCTTCGGGATTTCGGCGTAGCAGCCATGGTCCGTCACCAGCGTCGGCCGGCCGGAGGCCATGGCGGTGATGACCGAGGCCGAGGCCCCTTCCAGCACCGGGTTCCGCAGGCAGCTGATGACATCCACGTCCCGCAGCTGCCAGCACAGCGCCTCATCATCCACCCATCCCGTGAAGACCGGCGGCTCGATTCCCAGCACCGCCGCCAGCCCCTCCAGCCGCGCCCGTTCGCCCGCCGTCGCCTCGCCGATCACCCGCAGCCGGCACCGCCCGCGCAACCGCACGGAGGAACCGATCGCCATGATGATCTGGTCGATCCGCTTGTTCGCATTGGCATGGCCGATCGCCGTCACGGTCAGCCGCCCCACCGGCGCGGGCGGCGGCGGCAGGCCGGGCGCGACGAAGGCCAGCGGAATCACCGCCACCGGCCCGGGGCAGGAGTGCCGCAGCCGCGCCTCGTAGTGCCCGGCATGCGCCACCGCCGCCACGCAGCGGCGGGAAAGCCATTCCAGCATCGGTCGCCGCCGCACCATCTCCGAAAGATCGTCCCAGAAGGGCTCGCCCTCCGGCATCCCCTCGGGGCCATACAGGTCCCGCGCGGCGTCCAGCACGCCCATCGGATTGCCCGCATGCTCGAACCAGCCGGCCGCGAGATGGGCGAGGAAGAGGTCGTGGAACACCCCCACCATCCCCACCCCGTCCAGCCGCGTCACCTGCGCGCCGTGATAGGGCTGGTGGTTGCCGAGATGCGCCACCACCACGTCGAAGCGCCGGCGCAGCGCATCGTCGTCCAGCTCGTCCAGATGGAACACGGGGAAGGGGCCCGGGCGTGCCGGCATCGCCGCCGCCTCCCCCGCCTCGCTCCGCAGGATCGTCACCTCATGCCCGCGCGCGAGCAGCGCCTGCCCCACCTCGCCCGCGAAATCCGCGATCGCCGAGCGCCCGTTCCAGGGCGTCGACCAGCCAATCCGAAGCCCCGTCACGAAACCAACCTCTCCACCGTCGTCGGCCAGTCCAGCCGCTGGGCCTCCATCGCCTCGCGCCCGGCCAGCCCCATCCGCCGCGCCCGCGCCGCATCCGCCTGCAAGGCCGCCATCGCCCCGGCCAGCGCCTCGGGGTCCGGCGTCACCACATGCCCGTTCTCGCCATCGCGCACGATGTCCAGCACGCCGCCGGAATCCGTCGTCGTGATCACGGGCTTCGCCGCACGGAAGGCCTCCATGGTGCAATAGCCCAGGCTGTCCTCGTCGAAGGGCAGGTAGGCCACCGCCAGCGCCCCGTTCACCATCCGCGCGAGGTCCTCGCGCGGCACGAAGCGCAGGTCCAGCACCACCCGGTCCTCCACACCCTCCTCGGCCGCCAGCCGCCGCAGCGCCTCCGCATCCGCCGCGCTGTCCGGCGGCCCCGCCACGACCAGCCGCAGCCCCGGCACATGCCGCAGCGCGCGCACCAGCAGCGTCTGCCGCTTCGCGTCGTTCACCCGCCCGGTGGCGAGGATGTAGCCCTCGGATTCCCCGCCCGGGAACAGCTCCGGGTCGTTCAGCGGCGGGCGCAGCACCTCGCTGTCGAAACCATTGTAGTGCTTCAGCCGCCGCCCCGTGATCGGCGCGTTGGTGTAGATCCGCCGCGCCTCCGAAAAGGCCAGCGCATCCCCCGCGCGGATCGCCGCCAGGATCTCGCGCCCGCGCGCATCGTCAGGGATGTTGCTCTGCCCGGCATCCAGCAGGTCATAGGCCTGGCGGTACTGGTGCAGCAGCCACAGCACCCTGTTCTCTGCCGGGATCATATAGGCCGGGAATTTCAGCCCGATCACGCGGTCCACATTGCTCACCCGCAGCCGCCGCGCGACCAGCATCTCCTCGATCAACCCCTCCGCGGGATTCCAGGAGAAGGGAATCCGCATCCCCTCCGCCTCGATCCCCCGCCGCCGCAGGTTGAGCACGAGATGGTCGTAAAGCTCCTCCGCCCCGCCATGCACGAAGGGCACGAGCGTGCTCAGCACGAGAACCTTCATGCGAGCAGCCTTTCCACCACCACGTCCCAATCGATGCCCAGCGCGCGCACATGCTCACTGGCCGCGCGCCCGAGCCGCGCGGCCAGGGCTCGGTCCGCATGCAGCCGGTCGAAAGCCCCGGCGATCGCCACGGGGTCCGGCGGCACCATCAGCCCCGTCACCCCATCCGTCACGAACTCCGCCACCCCGCCCGCATCGGTCGTCGTCACGGTCGCCCGCCCGGCATGCGCCGCCTCCAGCGTGGGATAGCCATAGCTGTCCTCGTCGAAGGGCAGGTAGGCCGAGGCGAGCGCATGCTCCAGCAGCCCGGCCTTCTCCTCCTCCGTGATCCAGCGCTCCTCGATCGTCACGCGCTCCGCCACGCCCAGCCGCCGCGCCGCCTGCCGCAGCCCCTCGACATAGTCCGGATTCAGGCTCGCCCCGCAGAGCCGCAGCCGCACCGGGCTGCGCACATGCCCCATCGCCTCCACCATCAGGTGCTGGCGCTTGTGCGGCTCCATCCGGCACACCGAGACGATCTCATCCCCATGCGCCCCCGCGCGGAAGCGCTCCGGCCGCAGCACGGGCGGATAGAGCACCTCGCTCTCCACGCCGTTGAACCGCCGCAGCCGGTCCCCCACCACGCGGGAATTGGTGAACACCCGATGCGCCTCGCCCAGCACCCGCGTATCCGCCGCCATGATCGCCGCCCGCAGCGCCCGCCCCGAAGCATCATCCGCCACCGGCCGGTGCTCCGTGTCCCACAGGTCGTAGAACACGCGCAGATGATGGATGAACCACACCACCTTGCAGCGATGCGTCACCGCATGCGCCGGCGGGCGGAAGGTGATCACCCGGTCGAAATACTCGTCCAGCCGGATCATCCGGAAGGCCGCCATCTGCGGCAGCACCTCCTCCGGCGCATCCAGGAAGGGCAGGTACAGCACCTCCACCCGATGCCCGCGCGCCACCAGCTGCTCGCGCAGCCAGTCCACGATGAAGCGGTATCCGCCATCCACCAGCGGAACGGCGGAGGAGACCAGCCCGATCCTCATGCGAAGCGCAGGCCCGGATAGAGGTCAGGCGCCTCCCGCAGCATCACCAGGTTCACCGAATGCACCTCGCCCAGCGCCTCTAGCGGCCGCACGGGCCGCAGCACCCCATCCACCTCATCCACCTCGAAGGCGCGGAACCCCGCCCCGGTGAACAGCGCCATCCAGGCCGCGGGCGTGGTCCCCGCGCGCCGCAGATGCTCGGGCCCGAATTCCACCAGCAGCACCAGCCCGGGATTCTCGGCGACGATCCGCCGCATTCCCCGCCAAGCCTCGGCCTCATAGCCCTCCACATCGACCTTCGCGAGCCGCACCCGCGTGCCCGGCGCCACCAGCGCATCCAGCGGCCGGACCTCCACCTCCTCCGTGCGCTCCGCGCCCGGCAGGCCCAGCAAGGAGGAATGGCCGGAGATCGGCCCCATGTTCAGCACGGCCCGCCCGGCCTCGGCACCGGCCGCGCAGCGGTGCAGCTCCACCCGCGCGTCCAGCCCGTTCATCGCCAGGCTCCGCCGCAGCAACCCCGCGATACGGGAGGCCGGCTCCACCGCGATCACCCGGCCCGTGGCCCCGACGCTCCGCGCCGCCGGCAGCACGGTCAGCCCGAGATTGGCGCCCACATCCAGCACCACGTCGCCCTCGCGCAGCAGGCCCTGGATCACCGCCACCGTCCCGGGCTCCAACCGCCCGCCGCTCTCCAGCATGGCGGCGATCAAGGCGATATCCTCGGCCGGCACCAGCAGATACCCCTCCGGCATCCGCACCAGCACATCCTCGCCCAGCGGAAGGGCCAGGCGCCCCAGCAGCGCCTCTGTACGCCCGCCCACCAGCCCCGTCAGCGCATCCGCGCGCTCGCTCAGCAGCCGCGCCACCATGTCCGTGCGCTCGCCCAGCTGCCCCGCAAGCGCCTCCGTACGCCCGCCCACCAGCCCCGCAAGCGCATCCGCGCGCTCGCCCAGCAGCCGCGCTACCATGTCCGTGCGCTCGCCCAGCTGCCCCGCAAGCGCATCCGCGCGCTCGTCCAGCAGCCGCGCCACCATGTCCGTGCGCTCGCCCAGCTGCCCCGCAAGCGCATCCGCGCGCTCGCCCAGCAACCGCGCCACCATGTCCGTGCGTTGGCCCAGCTGCACCGCCAGCGCATCGGCCCGCTCGCCCAGCAACCGCACCACCATATCCGTGCGCCCGCCCAGCCCGTCCGCCGCCGCGCGCAACGCGCCATCCAGCCGCTCCAGCGCCTCGGCCCCGTCCAGCCGCAGCGCATCCAGGACGATCAGCATCCGCTCCAGGCGCACCAGCAGCCCAGCCTGCTCGGCCGAGACCGCGCCAGCCAGCCCCGCCACCAGCCCGGAATCCGCGCGCAGCTGCGCCTCCACCCGCTCCAGCCGGCCGGAGAGATCCTGCGCGGCGGCCTCGCGCGCCGCCCGCTCCTCGCGCAGATGCGCCTCCACCCGCTCCAGCCACCCGGGGAGATCCTGCGCGGCCGCCTCGCGCGCCACCCGCTCCTCGCGCAGATGCGCCTCGATCCGCTCCAGCCGCTCCGAGAGATCCCGCGCCGAGGCCGATTCATCGACCACCCCGCGCATGCGGCTCTGCAGCCGGTTCAGGAAGGGCATGGCCAGGGGCCGCAGCCCCCGCAGCACCGTTCGCCCGGCGCGGCGATGCAGCGGCCGGGGATCCTCGGATGATGACATGGGCGCCCCTGAAGCTGCCTGATCGTTCCGCACCGCGCGACGCGACCCAGGCGCCTTCTGGGCGATCCGCCCGCCCGCCGCAAGCGGCGCGTGAGGCCGCCGCCGGCCCTCGGGTCCCGAGTCTCAGGCCCCGCGTCTCAGACCCCGGATCTCAGGTCGCAGATCTCACGCCGGCCGCCGCGCCCGCAGCGCCGCGGCCAACGTGCCGTCATCCAGCAGGTCCAACGCGCCGCCCATCGGCACGCCCTGGGCCAGCCGGGTCACCGGCACCTCCAGCGGCCGCAACCGGTCCGCCAGGTAATGCCCGGTGGTCGCGCCCTCCACCGTCGCGGGCAGCGCCAGGATCACCTCCTGCACCTCCCCGCCGGCCACGCGCTCCACCAGCGGCTGGATCGAAAGATCCTCCGGCCCCACCCCACCCAGCGCGGAAAGCGTCCCGCCCAGCACATGGTACAGGCCCCGATGCGCCCCGCCGCGCTCCAGCGCCCAGAGATCCGCCACCCCCTCCACCACGCAGACCATCCCGCGCTCCCGCCGGGGGTCGCGGCACACATGGCAGGGGTCCTGGGTATCCAGATTGCCGCAGACCCGGCAGGGCCGCACCGCCTCGGCCGCCGCGTTCAGCGCGCCGGCCAGCGGCAGCATCAGCCGCTGCGGGTCCTGCAGCATCTTCAGCACGGCCCGCCGCGCGGAACGCCGCCCCAGCCCCGGCAGGCGGGACAACAGGGCGACCAGCTGCTCCACCGGGTCGTTCGGAACCGGCCCGCGGGACATGTCGGAAGGGTCGAAGGGCATCCGCCTCATATGGGAACGATGCCCCCCGGTCGCATCGGAAAGGCCGCGTCAGAACGGCAGCTTGAAGCCGCCCAGCCCGCCGCCCATGCCCGGGATGTTCAGCCCCGAAGTGGCCTTGGACATCTCCTCGGACATCATGGCCTCCACCTTCGCCTTTGCATCCGCATGCGCGGCCACGATCAGGTCCTCCAGCACCTCGCGCTCCTCCGCCGCCATCAGCGAGGGGTCGATCGCGATGCCCTTCAGGTCGCCCTTCCCGGAAAGGGTCACGCGCACCATGCCGGCGCCCGCCTGGCCCTCCATCGTGGCGGCCTCCAGCTTCGCCTGCATCTCCTGCATCTTCGACTGCATCTGCTGAGCCTGCTTCAGCATGTTGCCCAGGTTCTTCATCGGCGTTCCTTCAAGAGTTCAGGGAGGGAAGGGTCTCGGCGGAAGGGCAGATGCGGCAGGCCTCAGGGCCTGTCCATCCCCGCGGGCTCCGCATCCAGCGGCGCGAAGCCGAAATCGTCATCCAGCGGCGCAAAGCCGATATCGTCCTCGCCCACCGGCTCCCCGTCGCCCGTCACCTCCGGCGGCGGCAGCCCATAGGCGTCCAGCGACGCATCGCGCACCTCGCGGATCTGCGCGCCGGGGAAGGCATCCATCACGGCCAGCACCAGCGGATGGCTCCGCGCCACCTCCAGCCGCGCCACCGCGGCCGTCCGCCCCTGCTCGGCCAGCGTCGGCTCGCCCTCGGCGTTGGAGAGGGAAACGGTCCAGCGCGCGCCCGTCACCTCCTGCAGCAGCGCGGTCAGCTGCCCCGCCAGGTCGCGCGGCGCATCCGGCCGCGTCCGCAGCTCGATCCGCCCGCCCCCGGCCCGCATCTCGAAGCGAACCAGATGCACGCTGTGCACGAGATGCGCATGCAGCATCGGCTTCCGCCCGGAAGCCAGCGCCGCCACCTCGCGGAAGGTCGCGGGCATCGGCGCCGGCGCCACCTCCGTCTCGGGCTGCACCGCGGCAACCGGCGCCGCCTCGGGCGCCGCCACGGCGCGCATCGCCGCCCCGCCCGCGATCGCCCGCAGCCCGCCCGCACCCGGCCCGCCCATCGAAGGACCGGCCATGGAACCGCCAGCCACGGAACCACCGGCCACGGCCTCCGCCATGCCCCCGCCGCCGCCATTCCCGGAAGGCGCCGGCCCGCCCGGCCCGCCGCGCGGCACGGGCCCCGCCCCGGAAAGCCGCCGCACGATCTCGCCCGGCGTCGGCATCTCCGCCAGATGCGCCAGCCGGATCAGCACCATCTCCGCCGCCGCCCGCCGGTCCGGGCTCTCCGCCACCTCGCCAATGCCCTTCAGCAGCACCTGCCAGGCCCGCCCGAGCACGGGAATCGTCAGCGTCTCCGCCAGCGCCCCGCCCCGCACCCGCTCCGCCTCGGGAATCGAAGGGTCGTTCCGCAGCCCCGGCACGGCGCGGAACCGCGTCAGCAGATGCGTCAGCTCCGCCATGTCGGCCAGCACCACGCCCGGATCCGCCCCACGCTCATGCGCCCGGTCCATCGCCGCCAGCACCGCCGGAAGGTCGCCGCGCATGGCCGCTTCCATCAGGTCCATCACCAGGGCGCGGTCCGCCAGCCCCAGCATGTCCCGCACCGCCTCGGCCGTGACGCCGCCGCCCTCCTCGGGCATCGCGATCGCCTGGTCCAGCAGCGACAACCCGTCGCGCACCGAGCCATCCGCCGCCCGCGCGATCATCGCCAGCGCCTCCGGCTCCACCGAGGCGCCCTCCTTCTCCGCGATCCGCGCGAAATGGGCGCGCAACGTCTCCTGCGGCACCCGCTTCAGGTCGAAGCGCTGGCAACGGGACAGGATGGTGGCCGGCACCTTGCGGATCTCGGTGGTGGCGAAGAGGAACTTCACCGCCGGCGGCGGCTCCTCCAGCGTCTTGAGCAGCGCGTTGAACGCGGCGCCCGAGAGCATGTGCACCTCGTCCAGGATATAGACCTTGAAGCGCCCCTGGGTCGGCCGGAACCGCACCGCCTCCCGGATCTCGCGCACATTCTCCACGCCGTTGTTCGAGGCGGCGTCCAGCTCCATCACATCCGGGTGCCGGTCCGCCAGGATGGCGCGGCATTCCGGGCAAACCCCGCAGGGATCGGCCGTCGGCCCGCCCGTCCCATCCGGCCCGATGCAGTTCAGCGCGCGCGCGATGATGCGCGCCGTCGTCGTCTTCCCCACCCCGCGCACGCCCGTCAGCATGAAGGCATGCGCCACGCGGTTCTGCGCGAAGGCGTTCCGCAACGTGCGGACCAGCGCCTCCTGCCCGATCAGATCGTTGAAATCCTGCGGCCGGTACTTCCGCGCCAGCACGCGATAGGGCTGCGACGGCTCGGCCGGGGCCACGGGCGCGGCCACGGCGGCCGGCACGGCAACAGGCGGGGCCGCCGCGGGCGAGGCTGGCGGCGACGGATCGCCGAACAGCCCCGGCCCCTCCATCGGAGGCTCGGGCAGGTCGTCCTGGCTGTCGGGCGAAAGGTCGGTGTCGCTGGTCATCCGGGCCGCGGTTCGGGAGCGGCCTGGGCCGCCAGGCATCGAAGGCCGGGAAGCCGATCCGGGCCCTCGGGCAAGGCCCGGGGCGAAATCAGCTTCGCGGTGGAAGACCGGACCGCGACCCGAGCGTGACCCGCCTCGGCTGCTTCCTTCCGGACCTGACCGGGTCGACGAGGCGCCCGTCCGCGACCGGCCTTCCGCGGCGGAATATGGGGGGACGGCCCTCCGGAGTCCACCGGGGGACAAGCCGCCACCCCCGGTTGCCCGCCCCCTTGGCCCATGCGACCTTCCGCCCGCCCATGCTCTCCCTCCCCGCCAGCCGCCCCAACGCCTATACCGGCAGCCCCCTCGACCGCGTCTCGGACCGGCGGGAGGACACGGCCTTCGTCACGGCCGCCCTCGCCGCGCCCGAGAGCCTCGTCATCCCCGTCTGGCGCTCGAAGAACCTCCTGCGCGGCACCGAATCCGGCGCGCCGGACGCCGTGCTCCTCACCCGGGAAGCCGCCGAAGCCGTGCTGATGGCGGGCGGCCCCTGGGCCCTGCTCGGCCTGCGGGACGGCATCCCCGTCTTCGCCGTCGATTGCAGCGCCGCCGATGACCCCCTCCCCCTGCTCCCGCCGGGCTTCGGGGAATTCCACGACCTCCGCGCCGTCGCGGGCCTCCTGCCCCCGGGCGAGGCCTCCATGCTCGCCCATGCCCGCGGGCTGATGCACTGGCGCACCCGCCACCGCTTCTGCGGCGTCTGCGGCCATGGCTGCGAACCGCGCTCGGCCGGCAACGCCATGGCCTGCACCAACTGCAACGCCCAGCACTTCCCCCGCACCGACCCGGCCGTGATCATGCTGGTGGTGGATGGGGATCGCTGCCTGCTCGGCCATTCCACGCGCTTCCCCAACACCACCATGTACTCCACCCTCGCGGGCTTCGTGGAACCGGGCGAAAGCCTGGAGGAAGCCGTGCGCCGCGAGGTGCGGGAGGAAACCGGCGTGCGCGTCGGCCGGGCCTGGTACCACTCCTCCCAGCCCTGGCCCTTCCCCGCCTCCATCATGCTCGGCTTCCATGCCGAAGCCCTGAGCCACGAGATCACGGTGGACCCCGCGGAACTGCGCGACGCCCGCTGGTTCACCCGTGACGACATCCGAAACCACCACAACGCCGGCTTCTCGCTGCCGCGGATCGATTCCATCGCCCGCCGGCTGATCGAGGACTGGCTGGAAGCGACGCCATGACCCGCGCCCTCGCCGCCCTCGCCCTGCTGCCCCTGCTCGGCGCCTGCGTGAACGACCCCCTCCCCCGCGCCAACACGCCGGAAGAAGCCGCCTGCCGCTCGGAAGCCGAACGCGCCCCCGAAGTGCGCGCCATCTACGAGCGCATGCCCCCCGCCCAGAACGCCACCGCCCGCGAGCGCGTCATGGGCGAGGTCACGGCCGCCGAGCGCAACGCCTATCTCCGCTGCATGCGCGCCCGCGGCCTCGCGCCGCGTGGTGGGGTGGAGCCGGTGCGGCCGCTTCAATAGGTCGGTGCGTCCGGGGAGAGGAAGAAGGAATTCTTCCTCTCCCCGGACCCCTCACCATCATCTTCTTTTTCGAGTTTGGAATCACGGGGCTGACGGTGCGCCTCGGGTCATGGACCCGAGGCGACTGCAGAGGCAGGAAGGCCGCCCGTCAACCAAAGACCCCGCCGATCATCGTATCCACGGCAGTCAAACGGGGTTCCAAGGGCCTCAGGCCCTTGGCGGGTCGAGGGCAGAGCCCTCGAACGCGAAGCCCCCCTGTCAGGGAAGCTTCGTCGTCTCCCCCGCCTTCAGCACACCCGCCGAGGAGAGGTTCTGCCGCGCCGCCTTCTCCGCGATGCCGCTGATCCCCTCACGCCGCACCAGTTCCGCCCACACATCCTCAGGCCGGATTCCCGCATCCACCCAGGTGACGATCAGGTGGTAGAGCAGGTCGGCGCTTTCCCCGATCAGGCCGCGGCGGTTTCCCGCCATCGCCTCGATCACGGCCTCCACCGCCTCCTCGCCCAGCTTCTGCGCCACCTTGGCCGTGCCCCGCGCCAGCAGCCGCGCGGAATGGGAGGTCTCGGCATCTCCCGAGAGCCGCCGCGCCTCCACCGTGGCCCAGAGCCGGTCCAGCACCGCCGCCACCGGCTCGCCCGCGCCGGGCTCCAGCGGCGCCAGGTGGCGCGCCTCCGCCCGGCGCACGCGCTTCGGCGGGCGGGCCGTCGCCTCGATCGGCGCATCCGCCAGATCCTGCGGAACAGGCAGAACCGGCAGCACGCGCAGGTCCTCCTTCCACTTCGCCGGCTTCAGCTTCGGCTTGGCCTTCACCTTCGCCTTGGCGGGCTTGGGTGTCCCGGCAGGCTTGGGCTTCACCTTCGCGGCCTTCTTCGGGGCGGCCGCCTTGGCCGGCGCCACCGCCTTGGCGGCCGCCTTCTTGCGCGGCATCTCCTCCGCGGCGCCCACCGCCTTCTTCTTCCGCGGCTTCACGCCCTTGCCCATCACGCCGCCTCCCTCGCTTCCACCGCCGGCCGCACCGGCCACCCCGCCGCCGCCAGCGCCGCCTTCGCCTCGGCGATGCGGAACTGCCCGTAATGGAAAACGCTGGCCGCCAGCAGCCCCGTGGCCCCCGCCGCCGCGCCCTCCACGAAATGCTCCAGCTTCCCCACGCCGCCCGAGGCGACCAGCGGCAGCCGCACCGCCGCCCGCACCGCCCGCAGCAGCTCCAGGTCGAAGCCCTCCCCCGTGCCGTCCCGGTCCATCGAGGTCAGCAGGATCTCGCCCGCGCCCAGGCCTTCCACCCGGCGCGCCCATTCCACCGCATCCACGCCCGTCTCGCGCCGCCCGCCATGGGTGAAGATCTCCCACCGCCCCGGCGCCACCCGGCGCGCATCCACCGCCACGACGATCGCCTGGCTGCCGAAGGCCTCCGCCCCCCGCCGCACCAGGTCGGGGTCCGCCAGCGCCGCCGAATTCACCGAGACCTTGTCCGCGCCGGCCAGCAGCAACGCCCGCATGTCCTCCACGCTGCGCACGCCGCCCCCCACCGTCAGCGGGATGAACACCTCCGCCGCCGTGCGCGAGACGACATCCAGCATCGTCCCCCGGTTCTCATGCGTCGCCCCGATATCGAGGAAGGTGATCTCGTCCGCCCCCTCCCGGTCATAGGCGCGCGCCTGCTCCACCGGGTCCCCGGCATCGCGCAGCGAGACGAAGTTGACGCCCTTGACGACGCGGCCGTCCTTCACGTCCAGGCAGGGAATCACGCGCAGCGCCAGCATGGGGGCGGCCCTCCCGAATTATGACAGCGGCCGATTGCGCCGGAAGGCGAAACGGGTCAAGCGCCCAGGCCGGCACGCCCGGCCTAATTCAACCGCGCGCGCCACTCCTCGATCATCTCCCGCCCCCGCGCCGCCGCCTCGCCCGTCGGCACCAGCCCGAGGAAACGCTCCATCCCCTCGATCGCGGCGCCCAGCCGGCCGAGCCGCGCATTCATCACCGCCGCCTCCCGCCACAGCGGCGCGGCATCGGGCGCCAGGCGCAGCATGTCGGCCGTGCAGGCCAGCGCCCCCTCCACCTCGTTGCCCTGCAGCCGCCGCAGCCGGATGTTCGTCTGCAGCCGCAGCAGCACCGCGCGACGGCTCATCGGCGCCAGCATCCCCGGCCGCAGCTCGGCCTGCGGCCCCTCCACACGCTTGATCAGCATCCGCAGCGCCGGCGCCGGCAAGGCGCCGCCCCCGCTGAACGGATCCACCACCACCGAACCGCCCTTGGCCGCCCCATCCAGCGAGATCAGGAAATGCCCGGGGAAATCCAGCCCCCGCGCCGCCCAGCCCGCCGCCTCCGCCACATGCAGCCAGAGCAGCCCGATCGCGACGGGCAACCCCCGCCGCCGCTCCGTCACCCGGATCAGATTGGCATTGCGCAGGTCGTCATAGGTCTCGGAATCCCCGGCATAGCCGCCCTCGTCATGAATGACGCGGGCGATCAGCGCGCGCCGCTCCTCCGCATCCTCGGGCGGCGGCTCGGCCAGCACGCCGCGCACCAGGGCCGAAACCCGCTCGGCCGCGGCGCGCCAATCCGCCTCCGGCGCATCGATCCGCGCGAATTGCAGCGCCACCCCGGCCAGGTCCAGCTCGTCATCCGGCAGATGCCCGGCCGCCTCGATCGCAGCCCGTGCCTCCGCGACGGAATCGGCCATCAGGCCTGGGCGCCCGGAACCATGCGCCCCAGCCGGCGCCCGCCGAAGAGATGCACATGGAAGTGCGGCACCTCCTGCCCCCCCTCCGGCCCCATATTCGTCAGCGCCCGATACCCGCGCTCCTCCAACCCCAACTCCTTCGCCACCCGCCCCACGGCACGCCAGAACCCGGCGATCTCGGCATCGGACGCCTTCGCGCTGAAATCCGCCAGCGACACATAGGCCCCGCGCGGAATCACCAGCACATGCACCGGCGCCTGCGGATTGATGTCGTGAAAGGCGACGGCAAACTCGTCGTCATGCACGCGCTTGCTCGGAATCTCCCCACGCAGGATGCGGGCGAAGATGTTGCTCTCGTCATAGGGCGGCAGGCCGGTGACCATGTCGGCTCCTCAGTCGGCGTTCCATCCTTCCTAGGCAAAAAGCGGGGACGAAGGAATTCCCCCGGGCGGTTCACCTCTTCGCGGGTGGCCCCCGGGAGGGAGAAGGAATTCTCCCTCCCGGACCCTCCCTCATCTTCTTTTGGAAGACTGCCGTGGAATGTTGGGCTGGAGGTGCGCCTGAGGTCCATGACCTCAGGCGACTGAAGCGGCAGCAAGCGCGGCCAGAGTTTAATGCCTGCGGCGCCCCAGCGATCGTCGCATCCCCGGCAGGCCGAACGCGGGGTCCGGGGTGGCCGCTGCCACCCCGGGGGGGGGGGGGCGCCCCCCCCCCCCCCCCGAAGCGCCCCCCTAACCCCGCCCCACCCTTCCATCCACCACAGGCGCCACGCGCCCCCGCGCGGCGAGGTAATCCGCCACCACCTCTTCCAGGGGCGGCCCGTCGTCATAGGCGTCCAGCGCGTCGTCGCGGAACATGGCGTAGCCGTCGCCGCCGCCGCGCATGAAGTTGTTCGTCACCACGCGATAGGCCCGGTCGGCCTCCAGCGGCCGCCCATCGGCCAGCACCACCTCCCGCACCCGCTGCCCCGCCGGCGCGGCGGGGTCGAAGCGCAGGCGCAGCCCCGCCACATGGGGGAAGCGCCCGGCCAGGGCCGGCAGGCGCGAAAGCCCGTTCTCCAGCGCCGCCCGCACCGCGCCGCCGCGCAGCGTCAGCGTCGCCAGCGTATTCCCGAAGGGCAGCACCGCCAGCACGTCGCCATAGGTCAGCATCCCCTCCGGCAGCCCGGCCCGCAGCCCGCCGCCATTCACCACCGCGATCTCCGCCCCGGGGATCCGCGCCAGCGCGGCCTCGGCCACCAGGCTCCCCAGCGCGCATTCGGCCTGGCGGCAGGCCTCGTTCGGAAAGCTCCCCTCCGCGGTCGCCAGCTGCCGGTGCCGGATCTCGCCCAGCGGCGCCGCGTATTCCGCCACCACCGCGGCCACGGCGGGGTCCTCCGCCACATCGGGCCCGATCTCCCGCACCGCGCCGCCATGCGCCGCCACGCGCCCGTCCGCGCCCAGGTCCAGGTCCATCCGCCCGAGATAGCGCCCATGGCAGGCCACCTGCCCGATCCGCACGTCCCGGCCCCGGCCCTGGACCACCAGCGGGTGCGGCCCCACCGCCCCGGCCAGCCCGTTCGCCAGCAGCAGGTGCGAATGCCCGCCGATGATGGCGTCCACCCCCTCCACCTCGGCCGCCAGCCGCCGGTCCGCGGCAAGCCCGAGATGCGAGAGCAGCACCACCGTCCCCACCCCCTGCCGCCGCAGGGTGAAGGCCGCCCGCTCCGCCGCCTCCATCGGGTCGGTGAAGCGCAGGTTCGGCCCGGGCGAGGAGGAGGTCGCCGTATCCGGCGTCGTCACCCCCACCACCCCGATCCGCACCCCCTGCGACTCGATGACGGAGAAGGCGCTCACGCGGTCCCGCAGCAGCGGCTCCGCCCGGGTGTCGAGATTCGCCGAGAGCAGCGGAAAGGGCACCGCCGCCGCGTAGCGCGCCAGGGTCTCCGGCCCGTTGTCGAATTCGTGGTTGCCCAGCGCCATGGCCATGGTGCCCACCGCGCGCTGCACCGCCGCCTCCGCCAGGCCCCGGTGCAGCGTGTAGTAGAGGCTGCCCATGAACTGGTCGCCCGCATCCAGCAGGAAGGGCGCCCGCCCCTCCGCGATCGCGGCCGCCCGCGCCTCGCGGATCGCGCCCGCCAGATGCGCCGAACCGCCCGCGCAGGGCCGCCCGGGCGCGCACACGGTCCCGCCCTCGGCCACGCCCTCATGCTTGGAATGGAAGTCGTTCATGTGGATGAGCGTGATCCGCGCCCCATCCGCCGCCACCGCGCGCCGCAGCGCGGGCGCGGCCAGCGGCAGTGCCGCCGCCGCCCGCAGGAGGTTGCGCCGGGAAAGTGCGGAATTCGCCGCTTCGTGCCGCATGGATGCCCTTTTTCACCGGCCAGGATGTGGCGCCGCCACGCGCCGGCGCGAAGGTCCTACGCCAGCCGGCGGCGGACCGGAATGCACCTTGCGCGGGAAGGGAAGCCGGTTCAAACGGCCCTCGTCCTCTCCGGACGCCATGCCGGGGCGGCACCGCAGCCCGCGCCGCAGCCCGGCTCACGCCGGCCCGCGGCCCCGCCCGCGCGCGGCCCGCGCGGACCCCACGCGCCCCCCTTCCCCGGGGGAGGAGCGGCGAACGCATGCCTGTCTACCTGCCCATCGCCGAGATGTCGGTGGATGCCCTCCTCCTCCTGGGGATCGGGCTGGGCGTCGGCTGGCTGTCCGGCCTCTTCGGCGTGGGCGGGGGCTTCCTCCTCACCCCGCTCCTCATCCTCATCGGCATCCCCGCCCCGGTGGCCGTCGCCTCGGGCGCGAACCAGACCCTCGGCGCCTCCGTCTCCGGCCTCATCGCCCAGTGGCGGCGCGGCAACGTGGATCCGCGCATGGGCCTCGTCCTGCTGGTGGCCGGCCTCGCCGGCTCCGCCGCCGGCACGCAGCTCTTCGTCCTGCTGCGAAGGCTGGGCCAGGTCGATCTCGCCGTCTCGCTCTTCTACGTCGTCGTCCTTGGCACGGTCGGCGCGCTGATGGTGCGCGAAAGCGTCCGCGCCATCCTGCGCCGCCGCCACGCCCTGCCCGCGCGCACGCACCAGCACTCCTGGCTGCACGGGCTTCCCTTCAAGATGCGCTTCCGCAAGTCGCGCCTCTACATCTCCGTCATCCCGCCCATGCTGGTCGGCTTCGGAATCGGCATCCTCTCGGCCATCATGGGCGTCGGCGGCGGCTTCATGCTGGTGCCGGCCATGATCTACCTGCTCGGCATGCCCACGGGCACGACCATCGGCACCTCGCTCTTCCAGGTCACCTTCGTCAGCGCCAACGTCACCCTTCTCCAGGCGCTGCAGACCGGCTCGGTCGATATCGTCCTCACCCTCCTCCTCCTCGTCGGCGGCGTCGCCGGGGCGCAGTTCGGCGCCGCCATGGGCACCCGCCTGCGCGGCGAGGAAACCCGCGCCCTGCTCGGCCTCCTCGTCCTCTCCGTCGCCGCCCGCCTTCTCTGGGACCTCCTCCAGACCCCGGGGAGCCTCTACTTCCTCGGCCCGGCGACGTGAGGGCGCCGCCTCCCGCGGCCCTGGCGCTCCTCCTCGCCCTCGCCGCCCTCGCCCCCGGCCATGCTCAGGCCCAGCGCGAGGCCCCGCCCGCCCCGCCGCCCCCGGCCGGCCCCGCCCTCGCCGCCGAGCTCGCCCAGCCCCGCATCGCGGTGGACACCGCCTTCAGCGGCGCCGAGCTCCTCGTCTTCGGCGCCACCGACCGCCTGCTCGGGCCCGCCGGGGACAATGTCGTCGTCCTCGGCATCGGCCCGGGCCGCGACGTGGTGGTGCGCCGCCGCGTCAAGCGCCTGGGCATCTGGGTCAACGGCCCCTCCGCCCATTTCCGCGAGGTGCCGAACTACTACGCCCTCACCGCCACCGCCCCCGTCGCCGGCCTGCTCGAGGAAGCGGCCCGCCGCGAACGCCGCCTCGGGCTGGACATGCTCACCGCCCGCATCCCCGGCCCGCGCGACCCCGAATTCCGCCGGGCCCTCATCGAACTCAAGCGCGGCTCCGAGCAATGGAACGAGGAGGAGGCCCCGGTCGAGGTCTCGGGCGGCCGCCTGTTCCACGCCCGCCTGCCCCTGCCCTCCACCATCGCCCCGGGCGACTACGTGGTGCAGGTGCTGCTCGTGCGCGCCAACCGCATCATCGCCCGCCAGGAACTCCCCTTCCGGGTGGACCGCGTCGGCGCCACCGCCCGCATCGCCAATGTTTCGCGGAACCAGCCCCTGCTATATGGCCTCGCCTGCATCGCCCTGGCGGCGCTGGCCGGCTGGCTCGGCAGCGTCATCTTCCGCCGGGGCTAGAAGAGGGGGAACAACGGATGCCGCAGGACCGCGTCTTCCTCGTCGTGGTGGATGACAGCCCCGAACGGGCCGTCGCCCTCCGCTATGCCTGCCTCCGCGCCCGCAAGTCCGGCGGCCGCGTCGCCCTGCTGCGCATCACCGAACCCGTCGGCCTGCAGGAATGGGCCGGCGTCGGCGCCCTCATGCAGGAGGAACGCCGCCAGGAAGCGGAACAGCTCCTCTCCGCCCTCGCCACCCAGGTGCAGGAGATCACCGGCGGCCTCCCCCTCCTTCTCATCCGGGAAGGCGACGCGGTGGAACAGGTCCTCTCCGTCCTGGCCGAGGACCCGCGCATCTCCATCCTCGTCCTCGCCACCGCCACCGAAGGCGGCCCCGGCCCCCTCGTCACCGCCCTCTCCGGCCGCCAGGCCGGCCGCCTCCGCTGCCCCATGACCATCGTGCCCGGCGGGCTGGGCGACGCCGAGCTCGACCGCGTGACCTGAACGGGCCCTGAACCGGATGACCTGAACCGGCCGCAGCCCACCCCCGCGCCCCGGAACGGTTGCGCCGCCGCCCCGCCTGCCCCACATCCAGCCCGCAAAGCACGGCGGCACCGCCGAGAAGGGGACCTCCCGCATGTTCATCGAAACCGAGGCGACGCCGAACCCCGCGACCCTCAAATTCCTCCCGGGCCAGGACGTCATGGGCGCCCGCGGCACCGCCGACTTCATCTCCGAGGAAACCGCCGCCCGCTCCCCCCTGGCCGCCCGCCTCTTCCAGCTGGACGGCGTCGCCCGCGTCTTCCTCGGCGCGGACTTCGTCACCGTCACGAAGACGCATGAATCCGACTGGGCCACGCTCCGCCCGCAGGTCCTCGGCGCGCTGATGGAGCACGCCATGGCCGGCCGCCCCGTCCTGGCCGGCGACGAAGCCGAGGACGACGCGGAGGACACCGACCCCGCCGATGCCGAGGTCGTCGCCCAGATCAAGGAACTGCTCGACACCCGCGTCCGCCCCGCGGTCGCTGGCGACGGCGGGGACATCGTGTTCCGCGGCTTCCGCGACGGCATCGTGAAGCTCCGCATGCAGGGCGCCTGCTCCGGCTGCCCCTCCTCCCGCGCCACGCTCAAGCACGGGGTGGAGAACATGCTCCGCCACTACGTGCCCGAGGTCGTGGCCGTGGAGCAGGTTGAAGCCTGAAGGCTTCACCCGAGGTTGAAGCCTGACGGCTTCACGCGGGGCCATTCACGCCCCGTATGACCGCGATGCCGCGCGGCGATTTGCTGCGCGGCACAAGCGGGAGGAAGATCGGCGGCAAGGAGACCCTCCCATGCCCGATACCAACCTCGCCCCCACCACCACCCTCGACGACGCGACCCTCGACCGCCTGTTCCGCAAGGCGCGCACCGCCAATGCCTGGCAGGACCGCCCCGTCACCGACGAAACGCTCCGCCAGCTCTACGAACTGACCGCCCTCGGCCCCACCAGCGCCAACCAGCTCCCCGGCCGCTTCGTCTTCATCCGCACGCCGGAAGCCAAGGAAAAGCTCCTCACCACCGTCTCCGCCGGCAACCAGGAGAAGACCCGCACCGCGCCGGTCACCGCCATCATCGCCTACGACCCGCAGTTCTACGAGCACCTGCCGCGCCTCTTCCCCCATGCCGACGCCAAGTCCTGGTTCACCGGCAACGCGGCCTTCGCCGAGCGCAGCGCCTTCCTGAACTCCACCCTCCAGGCCGGCTACCTCATCCTCGCCGCCCGCTCGCTGGGCCTCGATGCCGGCCCCATGGGCGGCTTCGATTCCAAGAAGACCGACGAACTCTTCCTGGCCGAAACCGGCTGGAAATCCACCATGCTCATCAACCTCGGCTACGGCGACCACTCCAAGACCTTCGGCCGCCTCCCGCGCCTTGCCTTCGACGAGGCGGCGCTGCTCGCCTGAACGCCCATCGGCCGGTCTGTCCCGGGGAGAGGAAGAAGGAATTCTTCCTCTCCCCGGACCCCTCACCATCATCTTCTTTTAGACGTTTGGAATCACGGGGCTGCCGGTGTGCCTGAGGTCGACGACCTCAGGCGACTGCAAAGGCGGAAGCAGCACCCTGAAACCAGAAACCCCACTGATCCGGGGCATCCACGGCAGTCAAACGGGGTTCCAAGGGCCTCAGGCCCTTGGCGGGTCGAGGGCAGAGCCCTCGAAGCGGCCCCCCTCACACCGTCTTCAGCACGTAGCGCAGCACCATCGCGATCGCCCCCAGCACCAGGATGCTGGCGCCCCAGAGCCCCACGAACCAGAGCATCCGCCGTCCCCACATCTCAGTGGTATCCGGTCTCGCCCGTCACCTTCCCGCGGAACAGCCAGTACACATAGCCCGTATAGGCCAGGATGATCGGGATCAGCACCGCCGCCCCCACCAGCAGGAAGCCTTGCGAGGCCGGCGGCGCCGCCGCCTGCCAGATGTCGAAGGCCGGCGGCACGATCATCGGCCACATGGAAACGCCCAGCCCGACATAGCCCAGCGCGAAGAGCCCGAGCGCCAGCAGGAAGGGCCGCGCATCCGCCATCCCCCCGCGCCCCGTATCCTGCGACAGCGCGTGGAAGAAGCGCCACACGAACACCGCGACGAGGATGGGCACGGGCAGCGCGTAGATCAGGTGCGGAAAGGTCAGCCAGCGCGCGGCGAAGGCCGGCTGCAGGAAGGGCATCACCGCCGAGACCAGCCCGATCGCCGCCACGGTTCCCACCGCGAAGGGCCAGGCCAGCTCCACCGCGCGGCGATGCAGCGCCCCTTCCGTCTTCCACAGCAGCCAGCAGGCCCCCAGCAGCCCGTAGCCGATGACCAGCGCCACCCCGGTCAGCAGCGAGAAGGGCGAAAGCCAGTCCCACCACCCGCCCGCATAAGCGCGCCCCTGCACCTCGATCCCCTGCACGAAGGCCCCGAGCGCGATGCCCTGCATGAAGGCCGCGACGGTCGAGCCCCAGGAGAAGGAGCGGTCCCACCACATCTGCTGCGTGGCGTTCTCCGCCCGGAAGCGCATCTCGAAGGCGACCCCCCGGAAGATGAGCGCGAGCAGCATCAGGATCAGCGGCATGTAGAGCGCGGGCAGCACCACCGCATAGGCCAGCGGGAACACCGCCAGCAGCCCGCCGCCGCCCAGCACCAGCCAGGTCTCGTTCCCGTCCCAGACCGGCGCGACGGAATTCACCGCCACGTCCCGCTCCGCCTTCTCCCGCATGAAGGGAAACAGGATCCCGATCCCCAGGTCGAACCCGTCCATGCACACGTAGAAGAACACCGCGAGCGCGATCAGCACCGCCCAGATCAGCGGCAGCCAGAAGGCCCAGCCCGTCAGCTCCATCGCCTGCTCCATGGTCCCTACTCCGCCGGCTGCGGGCCGGGCGCGGCCCCGGCCGCGACCGAAGGCGCCGGCGTCACGCCGGCCGTGCGGATCGGCTGCCCCTGCGGCGGCTCGCTCTCATGGTGCCGCGGCGTCTGCGAGAAGAGCTTGAACAGGAACCAGATCCCCGCCCCGAAGACGACGAAATACACCACCACGAAGGCCGCCAGGGAGGTCGCCACCGCCGGCAGCCCGATGGGCGAGACGCTGTCCGCCGTGCGCAGATGCCCATAGACGGTGAAGGGCTGCCGCCCCGCCTCCGTCACGATCCACCCCGCCGTCACCGCCACCAGCCCCGCCGGCCCCATCGCCACCGCCGCGCGCAGCAGCCAGGGCGTGTCGTAGAGCCGCCCGCGCAGCCGCATGAAGCCGCTGGCCAGGCCCAGCCCGATCATCAGCAGCCCCAAGCCCACCATCACGCGGAAGGCGAAGAAGACCAGCGGGATGTTGGTGGGCCAGAACTCGCGCGGAATGTCCTTCAGCCCGCGCACCTCGCCATCCCAGGAATGGGTGAGATAGAGGCTGGCGAGATTCGGAATCCCGATCGCCATCCGCGTCCGCTCCTGCTCCGCATCCGGAATGCCGAAGAGGATGGAGGGCGCGCCGCGCTCCGTCTCGAAATGCCCCTCCATCGCCGCCACCTTGGCGGGCTGGTGCTCATAGGTGTTGGTGCCGTGCAGGTCCCCCAGCACCGCCTGGATGGGCGCGACGACCAGCAGCATCCACATCGCCATGGAGAACATGAGCTTCGCGCGCGGGTTCAGCCCGCGCTCGCTCTCCTCCGTGCCGCGCTCCTCGCCCGCGCTGCCGGGGCTGGGCCGGTCCGGCGCCTCGGCACCCGCCACGAGCGCCTGGCCCGGGTCATGGAAGCGCGCCGCCGTGCCCGAATCCATCCCCGCGTCGCGCACCGGCTCCTCGCCGCGACGCTCCCGCAGCAGGTGCCACGCGCCCACCGCCCCGACGATCAGCGCCGTCGTCAGATACGCGCCCGTCACCGTATGCGCGAGGCGGAAGGGAAAGGACGGGTTGAAGATGATCGCCCACCAGTCCTCCGGCATGAAGCGCCCATCCGGCGTCACCGAGAAACCGGCCGGCGTGTGCATCCAGGAATTCGCCGAGAGGATCCAGAAGGCGGAGAAGAAGGTGCCGATCGCCACCAGGGAAGTGGCGAGCATGTGCAGCCCCTTCCCCACCCGGTTCAACCCGAACAGCATCACGCCGAGGAACCCCGCCTCCAGGAAGAAGGCCGTCAGCACCTCATATCCCATCAGCGGCCCGATCACCGGCCCCGCCTTGTCCGACAGGACCGACCAGTTCGTGCCGAACTGGTAGGACATCACGATCCCCGACACGACGCCCATCGCGAAGGCCACCGCGAAGATCTTCAGCCAGTACCGGAAGGTGTCGAGATAGACCGCCTTCCCCGTCCAGAGCCAAAGCCCCTCCAGCACCGCGAGATAGCTGGCGAGCCCGATGGTGAAGGCGGGAAACAGGAAATGCCAGACCACCACGAAGGCGAACTGGAAGCGCGCGAGATCCAGCGCGCTCGGCAAAAGGGCATCGATCATCGCTCAGGGGCCCCCCAGGCTTCCCGTGGCTCACCTTGTGGCGCACGCATCCCTTCGCCAATGCCGCCACGGGCTTCGCACGCGCTGTTGACCGGAACGCGCGTCACGAAATCGCGCATGCCGGAACGCAGCTCACACCACGCCCGCATAGGCCCGCGAATCCTCGCGCAACACGCCCGCCACCATCTCCAGCGATTGCCGCAGCCCCGCCCGATCCGTCGCGGCCCCGAGCGCCAGCCGCGCGCGCCACGGCGCCTCGCCCTCCACGGTGAAGGCCTCGCTCGGCACCACGGCCAGCCCTTGCCGCCGCAGCTGCGCGGCGAAGGCCGCGCTCGGCCAGCGCAGCGGCAGCCGCAGCCACAAGTGCAGCCCCTGCGGATGCGCCTCCGCCGCCTCGCCCAGCACCGCGCGCGCCATCGCCTGGCGCGCCGTCATCTCGCGCCGCACGCCGCGCAGCAGCTCCCCGGCCGCCCCACTCGCCACCCAGCCATGCACCAGCCCGGTCAGCAGCCCCGGCGACATCATCGCCGTCGCGCGCAGCGCGGCCGTCATCCGCTCCGCCCATGCCTCGTCCGGCACCGCGAGGAAGGCGGTGCGCAGGCCGGGCGAAAGCACCTTCGAAACCGTCGCCACATGGAACACGCGCCCCGGCTCCAGCCGCGCCAGCGCCGGCAGCGGCGCCTCCGGCAACAGCCCGTAGGGGTCGTCCTCCACCACCATCACCCCATGGCGCCGCGCCACGGCCAGCACCGCCTCCCGCCGCGCCACCGTCATCGTCGCCGTCGTCGGGTTCTGGATCGTGGGGGTGCAGCACAGCGCGCGCGGCGCATGCGCGCGGCAGGCCCGGTCCAGCGCCTCCGGCACCATCCCCTCCGCATCCATCTCCACCCCGGCCAGCACCAGCCTCAGCTGCGCCGCCAGCGCCCGCAGCCCGGGATAGGCACAACGCTCCGCCAGCACCACATCCCCCGGCCGCGCGAGGCTGGAGAGCACCGCCAGCAGCGCCGCCTGCGCGCCCGGCGCCACCAGCACCTGCCCCGGCGCGCGCCGCCCCAGCACCGGCCGCAGCCAGGCCGCCCCCGCCGCCCGCTCCTCCGGCGTGCCCGCGGTGCTCCGATAGGCCATCAGCCCGCCCAGCTCCTGCCGCCGCAACAGGGCGGCGAACCCCTCCTGCATCAACCGCCGGAGCGAGGGCTCCTCCAGCGCCGGCGGCAGGTTCATCGTCATGTCCACGAGGGCCCGCCCGCCCTCCTGCCACAACCGCGCGGAGGCCCCGCCGCGCACGAAGCTCCCGCGCCCGACCACCGCCTCCACCAGCCCCTCATGCCGCGCCTCGTTGAAGGCCCGCGTCACCGTGGTCAGGTCCAGCTTCAGCACCGCCGCCAGCTGCCGCTGCGTCGGCAGCCGGTCGCCATCCTGCAGGTCCCCGCTCTCGATCGCCCGGCGGATCGCCGCCACGATCCCGCGATAGAGCGGCCCCGCATGCCCCTCCATGTGGCGCCGGAGAATCAGCGCGGTGGCATCGGCCGGCATGGGCGGCTCCTCAGGCCATGGCCCCCAGGATACCGGCGGATGGCCCGGCTCAGGAACCGGCCCGCATCACGGGCCGCCCCTCCTCCGCCTTGTGGATGAACTGGGAGCAGACCAGCCAGCCCTTGAAGGGCCGCAGCAGCGCGAGCGAGCCGAGCACCAGCAGCGGCAGCGTCGTCAGCAGATGCACCCAGAAGGCCGGCTCAAACCGAAGCTCCAGCCATCCCGCGAGAACGGTCACCGGCACGGCCACGGTGGACATCACGAAGAAGGCCGGCCCATCCGCCGGGTCCGCATAGCCGAAATCCAGCCCGCACACCTCGCAGGCCGGGCGCAGCCGCAGGAAGCCGGAGAAGAGATGCCCCTCGCCGCAACGCGGGCACAGCCCGCGCACCCCGAGCGCGAAGGGGGAACGCCCCTCGGCGAGCCGCGCCATGTCCTGGTCCATCACCGCCATCCCATCCGCGGGGCCATCGCGCCCCTGCCCGGATATGGCGGCCCGCCGCCGGGCCCCTCAAGCGGATTGCCCGCGGACAATGCCGCGGGATTGCATGGAAAAGCGCCGGCTCAGCCGATCACCCGCCCATGCTCCACCTCCAGCCGCACCACGCCGACGACCGAGCGGAGATTGCCCGCCACCAGATGCACCATGCCCTCCGGCAGCGTCACCGCGATCTCCACCCGCATCGCCGCCCCCTCGCGCCCGGCCCGCAGCCGGTCCGGCACCAGGTCCCGCTTGGCCAGGGGCTGCAGCAGCCGCGGCAACAGCCCCGGCGAGGGCTCCGCCTTCAGCAGGTAGCGCACGCAAAGAACCCGCTCGGCCTCCTCGCCCGCGGCGGGGCAAAGGGCAGCGGAAACAGGCGCCAGAACGGCACCGGGAACAGCATCGAACATCGGGGAACTCTTTTCTTCCGAAGGGTGGGCGGGGCAGCGTGCCCGGCCGCCCGCCCGCGCGGCGCAGGCCAAAAGCCCGCGCGCCGGTCAGACGACCGGGCGGGTAATTCGACGCATTCGGCGCCCGCATGAGGTTCGGAAGAACGACATGCCCGTCACACTACGGCCCCCGCCCCCCGGCGCAAGCCCCTGAATCGGGGCCAGCCATGCGCCGGGCGCGGTTCCGCCACCAGCCGCCCGCAGGGCGCCGCCGCTACGCCGCGGCCGCCTTGGCCTCCGCCTCCGCGGCCTCCTCCTCCGACATCTTGCGCCAGGGCGAGTTGATCTTGATCCCCTCGGCCTCGAAGCGCGCCTGGATCCGGCGGTTCAGCTCCCGCGTCACCGGCCAGCGCTGGGAGGGGTCGGTCTTCATCCGCGCCCGCACCACCACGCCCGTCTCCAGCAGCTTGTCCACGCCCATCACGTCGATCTCGTCGCGCGTGGCCGAAGCCCAGCGCGGCTCCTGCCGCATCTCGGCCGAGATCTCCTTCAGCACCTTGCCCACCTGGTCCGTGTCCTCGCCATAGGGCAGGGCGATATCGACCACCGCGAAGGCGAAGTCCCGCGTCATGTTCGTCACCGAGGTCACGGCGCTGAAGGGCACGATATGCACCGCCCCATCCAGCGCCCGCAGCCGGATGGAGCGGATGGAGAGCTGCTCCACCACCCCCGTCATCTGCGGCGTGCCCAGCGTCACCGTGTCGCCCACCGCCACCGCATCCTCCAGCAGCAGGAACATGCCGGTGATCACGTCCTTGACCAGCGTCTGCGACCCGAAGCCGATGGCCACGCCGACCACACCGGCACCGGCGATCAGTGGCGCCACATTCACCCCGATCTCGCTCAGCACGTTCAGCCCGACGAAGATGAGGATGACGATCAGCAGCGCGGTGCGCAGCATCGGCAGCAGCGTGCGGATGCGCGCGGAACGCGCGGCCTGCGTATCGCGCGAAAGCTTGGCCAGCCGCCGCTGGATGGCGGCATTCGCCACCTCCCACACCGTCACCGCCGCCAGCGCCGTCAGCCCGATCGAGACGATGCTGCCCACCACCCGCGCGCCGAGCTGCCCGCGCCCGAACCAGGCGAAGGCCTCGATCCCCCAGGTCTCCAGCAGGAACAGCAGCGCGACGATGGTGACGATGGCCGAGACGATGCCCTTCAGCACGGGCAGGTAGCGGTTCGCCCGCAGCTCCAGCCCGGGATAGCGCTTCGCCAGGTCGGGCGTGATGCGGAAGCCCCGCTCCAGCAGCCGCCGCAGCCCGTAGTCCGCCAGCTTGGCCACGCCCAGCACCGCCAGCGTCAGCGCGCTCGCCCGCAGCAGCCGCTCGAAGCCGTCCCGCACCTCCAGCGCCCACACGCCCCACAGCGCCAGCAGATAGAGGATGGCCAGCACATGCCACACCTCCGCCAGCCGGTCCCGCAGCGCGCGGAACATCCGGCGCGAACGGTCCGGATGGTCCCCCGGCTTCAGCTCCGGCGCCCGCAGCCGGTCCGCCACCAGATGCCGGTTCTGCATCACCACGATGATGAGGAAGAGCGAGACGACCAGCAGGCAGAAGCGCGAGATGGCATCATACACCGCCCAGGGCACGCCGAAGAGCAGCCCCGCCTCCGCCACCGCCCAGCCCACCACCAGCACCGCCACGATCCGCCGCAGCCAGATCGTGATGTAGGCCGCCGTCTCATCCTGCATGGGCACGAGCCGCAGATGCGACGAATTGGGAGAGAACAGCATCCGGCTGGCCAGCATCACCGCGCGGATCGCGATATAGGCGTTGTTCGCCAGAAGCAGCACCAGCTCGGTCGTCGGCAGCGGCTGCACGGCCCGGATCAGGCCATAGGAAATGATGGCGAAGGCACCCACCGGCAGCAGGTCCAGCACCAGCCGCGCCAGCACATAGGGAATGCGCCGCAGCCAGGTCCAAAGGTTCGCCCGCTCCGGCGCCAGCGTATCCAGCCGGTCCCGCCACCGCGCCAGCAGGCGCCACACCGCCCATTCCGCCAGCAGCCCCATCCCGAAGAGCAGCGCGAGCTTCCAGGAGGCATCCAGCACCCGCGCCTGCGTCACCGGGTCCCGCGCCACGCCCGAGGCCCAGGAGACGATGTTGGGCAGGTCCGTCACCGCATTGGCGCCGGCCACGATCTGGTCCGAAAGCGCCGCCAGCCGCTGGGACGCCCCCATCAGCAGCTGCGCCCCCAGCGTGTTCGGCGCCAGGATCCCCGCCTCCGCCGGCGCCTCGGCCGGGGGGGCGGCCGCAGGGGCGGCGGGGGCGGTGGCCGGTGCCGCCGCGGGCGCGCCGCCAGGCGCCGGGGCCGCCCCGGCCGGCTGGGCAGGCGCCGCCCCCCCGGCGCGGGAGGCCGCCGAAAGCGCCTCCAGGTTCCGGATCAGCTCCGCCCGCCGCGCATCGTCGCGCAGCACCCCCAGCAGCCGCTCCGCCTCCGTCCCCACGGCGGGTCCCGCCGCCGGGGCGCCCCCCGGGGCCGATGGCGCGGCCGCCGGCCGGGCCGGAGCCTGGGCCAGCGCCGGCACCGCGAGCAGCAGGGAGAGCAGGAGGAGGAAGGACCGGAACATCCACATGGGACGGGGTTGGACCCCACCGGCTCCCTGGCGGTCAAGCATCGGCCATCCCCTTCGCCGGGGCGCCCGCCCCATTTCCATCCGCCAGCAGCCGGGGCGGGCTACTTCTCGCAGCGGATGAACATCGTCGCCCGCTCGGCGATCTCGCCCACATCGGCGGCGTTGCGGTCCGTCCCGTCACTCCGCGCCGCCGCCGGCGAAACCCCGGCCGCGCGCAGGAAGGCCGCGGCCCGCTCCCCCTTCACCGCGAAATTGATGTTCTGGGCGATGTCCCCCGTCCGCCCGGCCACAGCCTGGGCATTCAGCTTCGACACCACCACCCCCACCACATTCCCCTGCATGTCCAGCAGCGGCCCGCCGGAATTGCCCGGCTGCACCGGGGCGCTGATCTGGATCTGGTCCGGATTGTCCCGCAGCCCGGCCAGCCCGTTCACCTCCCCCCGCGTCAGCTTCGCATCCGAGGAGAGCAGCCCGGTCAGCGGGAAGCCATAGGCCACCACCCCCTCGCCCCGCCGCAGCGGCGGGTCCTGGCGGAAGGCCAGCACCGGCCCGGTCAGCCCGGGCACCGCCAGCACCGCCAGGTCCAGCCGCGCATCGGTGCGCGCCGGCGGCACGGCGGCGTGGTTGCGCCCGTCCGGCCCGCGCACCAGCACGCGGTCGCACCCGTCCACCACATGCCGGTTGGTCAGCACCCGCTCATTCGCCACCAGGAAGCCCGTGCCGGTCGCCGCCCGCACCCCCGGCCGCGGCAGGGCCTGCGGCGCCGTGGGCTGCTCGGGCGAAGGGCGCGGATTGGCCCCCGCCGCCGCCACCATGCCCGCCTCCAGCGCCACCTCGCGCTGGGCGCAGATATCCTGGTTCCGCAGGACCGCCTCGCGCCCATCGCCCAGCACCAGCTTCAGGTCGAAACGGCAACCCGCCTGCGGGTTGGGCCGCAGCCGGTAGCTGGCGGCATCCGCCAGCGGCCGGGGCAGCAGGTTGTTTCCCCAGTCCGGCCGGCCGCTGCGCACGGCATGCAGCGCATTCGCCACCTGCCCCGTGCGGTTGAACACGCGGAACCCCTCCTCCGCCGCCGTGGCGGTGGGGGGCTGGGCTGGCGCCTGGGCCAGCGCCGGCACCGAGAGGAGAAGGGCGGAGGCAAGAAGAAGGGCGCGCATGCGGCGGCGGATGTGTGCAGGCCCCGGCGGCACGTCAATGCGGAAAGAAGAAGCCCGCCACCCCGCCACGGCGCCCTTGCCCCCACAAGCCGCCACGATCACCAAGCTAAACATCTGATTTCACGAAGAAATGCCCACAGGGGCGCCAGGATGAACAGCGCTTCACTTATTCCAGGGCCCAACCGCCAAGGAGCGCGCCGCCCCTGGAACCGCCCGCCCCGGGACCCGCCCTCCTCCACAAACACGCCGCCGCCCCTCGCAGGGGGCGGAAGCGGCGATGCACCCCCGCCGCTTCCCCCTCTCCCACCCCATGGGGCAGCCGCCCATCCGGCTCAGGCGGCGCTGAGCTTGCCGACGAAGCTGGTGACGGTCCCCCGCAGCTCCACCGCCTGCTTGGAGAGGTTCTCCGCCGCGCCCAGAAGCTGCCCGGCCGATTCCCCCGTCTCCGTCGCCGCATGGCTCACGCTGCCGATCGTGTCGGTCACCGCCCGCGTCCCGTTCGAGGCCTGGGCCACGTTCGAGGCGATCTCCTTCGTGGCCGCGTGCTGCTCCTCGATGGCGGAGGCGATGGTCGTCGCGATCTCGTTCATCTGCCCCACCACGGTGGAGACGTTGCGGATCACGCCCACCGTCTCGGCCGTCACCCGCTGCATGTCGGCCACCTGGTTGGCGATGTCCTCCGTCGCCTTCGCCGTCTGCGCGGCCAGGGACTTCACCTCCCCCGCCACCACGGCGAAGCCCTTCCCGGCATCCCCCGCGCGCGCCGCCTCGATCGTCGCGTTCAGCGCCAGCAGGTTCGTCTGCCCCGCGATGCTGGAAATCAGGCGGACGATGTTGCCGATCTGCTCCGCCGTCGCCGTCAGCCCGGTCACCTGCCCATTCGCCTGCTCGGCCGATTCCACGGCCTGCTGCACCACCACGGTCGAACGCTGCACCTGCAGGCTGATCTCCTGCACCGAAGCCGTGAGCTGCTCGGTCGCATTCGCCACCGCCAGCACATTCGTGCTCGCCTGGTCCGCCGAACGGAACACGCTCACCGCCTGCGAAGCCGTCTGCTCGGCCGAGGAATTCATCGCCCGCGCCGTCTCGCCCATCGTCCGCGCCGCCGTGTCCAGCCCGGCGACCACATCCGTCATGCTCGCATCCAACTCGGCCGCCAGGCTCTGCACGAGGCTCTTGCGCAGCGCCTCGGCCTCCGCCTCCTGCTGCTCCCGCCGGCGCGCGGCGGCCTGCAGCGTGTCCTGCATCCCGCGCAGCGCCCGGGCCAGAACCCCCACCTCGTCCTCCTGCGTCACCTCCAGCTTCTGGTCCAGCTGGCCGCCCGCCACGCCCTCGGCGAAGCTCGCGCAGGCCCGCACCGGCCGCGCCATGCCGCGCGCGACGAACAGCGCGAGCACGATCCCGATGCCGAGCACCGCCGCCGCCGCCAGAAGCTGCCAGGTCGCCGCCGCGCTGTTGCGCGCCGCCAGCGATTCCCCGAGCTGCGTCACCTCCGCGAGCGCCACGTCACGCGGCACCTGGATGAGCACCGCCCAGGGCTTCCCCGTGCCCGCCATGGTGATGGGGGAGAACACCCGGAACCGCCCCGTGCCCTCCTCCAGGCTCACCTGCGGCTCCCCCCGCCGGATCACGTCCAGATCGGCCCGCCAGTTCGCGGAACCCGCCTCGAAGGATCGCCCGATCATCTCCGGCCGCGCGCTGTCCGCGACCACCAGGCCCATGTTGCTGAGGATCGTCACCTCGGCCCGCCCGCCGAACAGCCGGCGCGAAGCCTCCACCGCCAGCCCCTGGACGAATTCCAGGTCGAAATCCGCCCCGGCCACGCCCAGGAACCGCCCCCCGTTCATGATCGGCACGGACAGCGTCGCCAGGTTCACGTTCCGGCCCTGCACCACATAGGGCAGCGGGTCGAGCACGCTTTCCGCCCCGTTGTCCTTCGGCCCGTTATACCAGCCGCCCTTCATCACGCCGTTCGGATGCAGCTCGCGGCTGTCATATTCCACCAGCGGCTGCATCGCGATCCGGCCGCCCTGCCCGCGGTTCCAATAGGGGATGAACCGCCCCGTGGCGTCCGTGCCCGTGTCCCGCCGGTTGCGGTACTCCGCATCCAGCCCGTCCAGCGCGTTCGGCTCCCAGGCGGTGTAGGTGCCGTTGAAGCGCGGCTCGCTCTCCAGCACCCGCTTCAGGATCTCGTTGATCTGCCGCCGCCGCGCCGCCACCGGCGTCGCCGTGGGCGCATTGCCGTCCGCCAGCACGGAAAAGCTGCGCGCCATGTTCCGCGCCGCGTCCAGCGCGGTCCGGAACTCCAGCCGGATCGTGCTCGCCTGCCCCGCCGCGGTCGCCGCCAGCGCCTCGCGCGTGCGCCGGTCCAGCACGCCGCTGACGGTCTCGCCGACATAGTCGCTCGTCCGGGACGCGGAGACGAGGTTGAAGCCGGTCAGCACCGTCCCACCGGCCAACAGGCATGCGCCGGCAAACAGGGCGATGCGCGTCTGCATCGAACGAATCTTCATCGAAACCTCGGTCGCCGCGCGGAAGCGGAGCTGCTTGGGAAAGTGAGCTCTTAGAGCGCCCCGAATTTCCCGCCCCTTAATGGGCCCGCCGGCGCCCCGTGCGCCCGCCCCGCGAAGCGCCGCGCGCCCGCTACTCCGCCGCCACCATCCCCGGCCGCGCCTCCGGCATCTCCGGCCCCATCCCGCGCCGGTGCAGCCAGGACAGCACGTGGTACACCACCTTGAAGGACAGGATCGGCACCACCGCGCGCGGGTCCCCGAAGCGCCCGCCCGCCAGGTTCCCCGCCAGCATGTTGATGATGCCGTCCCGCATCCACAGCGTGTTCTTGGGCGACATGAACAGGCTGCGCATCACCGGGTCGTTGATCCGGTAGATCAGCCAGCCGATGCGGTCCATCGCCCGCGCCAGCTCCTTGTTCACCGCCCGGCAATGCGCCGCGCCGCGCACCGGGTCCTCCAGCCAGGTCTCCGCCGCCTCCGCCCCCAGCTCCCCCGCCGTCATCGCCATCAGCACCCCGGTCGAGAACATCGGGTCCACGAAGCCGAAGGCATCCCCGATCATCAGGTAGCCCTCCCCCGAACCCGAGGTCGCGCGATACGAGTAGTTGGCCGTGGAATAGATGTCCGAGACGATCTCGGCGCGCCGCGTCCGCGCCGAAACCGTCGGGCTGCTCGCGATCCGCTCCAGGAACAGCTCCTTCGCGCTCCCCTTCCGCCCCTTCCAGGCGGACTGGTTCCCGACGAAGCCCACGCTCATCACCTCGCCCGGCAGGGGGATGAGCCAGAACCACCCATCCTCGGCCAGATGGATCGAGATGTAGCCGTCCAGCTCCCCCTCGCGCCGCTCCACCCCCGTGAAATGCGCGTACATCGCGGCGGTGTTGTTGTACTTGTTGCTCTCCTTCAGCCGCAGCTTCCCGGCCAGGAAGGTGTCGCGCCCGCTCGCATCCAGCACGAAGCGCGGCCGGAAGGTCAGCTCCACCCCCTCCTTCGTCCGCGCCGTCACCACCGCCCTCTCCCCCGGCGCGCCGAAGGCGATGTCGGTCACCCGCGTCTCCTCCAGCGCCGTGGCGCCCAGCCGGGCCGCATTGGCGAACAGCGCCGCATCGAAATCCGAACGCCGCACCTGCCAGGAAAAGGTCCGCGCCTTGTTCAGCGCGTGGGCGAAGGGAAAGGGGCAGGAACGCCCCGTCCGGTCCGAGACGAACTCGGCCCCCGGCTTGTGAACCCCCATGTCCCTGACAGCCTCGAGCATGCCGAGCCGCTCCAGGATATCGAGGTTCCGGGGCAGCAGGCTCTCGCCGATATGGAAGCGGGGATGCGCCTCCTTCTCCACCAGCACCACGTCCCGCCCGGCCTTGGCCAGCAGGGCCGCCGCGGTCGATCCCGCCGGCCCGCCGCCGACGACGAGGACATCCGGTGTCGCGCTCTGTTCCATGGGCCGAAGATTTCCGCCCCGGGCCCCGCCGGGTCAAGCGCCACGCGCGCCCCGGGGTCGCCCCGCCCGCCCCGCCATGGCAGGCTCCTCCCCCATGCACCCCGCCTTCCGCCAGGGGGCCCGCGAATCCCTCGGCGCCCATACCCTCGCCATGGCCGCCACCTTCATCGCCTTCGGCGCCGCCGTGCAGGCGGCGGGCTTCAGCCTGGGCTGGGGCCTCGCCTCCTCGGCGGGGGTCTATGGCATGGCGGGGCAGATGGTCCTGCTCGGCGCCTCGGGCACCCAGCCCGGCGCCGCCACGGCGGCGGTCGCGGGCGCGGCCATGGCCAATGCCCGCTTCCTCCCCATGGCCGCCGCCCTCGCTCCCCTGGTGCGCGGCCCCCTCGCCCCGCTCTGCGTGCCCTTCGTCGCCATCACCCCCTGGGCCGCCGCCATGCGCCGCCTCCCCGCCACCCCCGCGCCGGACCGCGCGCCCTGGTTCCTCGGCTTCGCCCTCTCCGCCTGGACCACCGGCCTCCTCACCACCGCCCTCGGCTACGCCCTCGCCGGCCACCTCTCCCCCGCCGTGCTCCGCCTGCTGCTGATGGTGAACGTGCTCTACTTCGCCCTGATGATCGCGGCCGGCATGGCCCGCGGCGGCCCCTGGCGCGCCTCCCTCGGCGGGGCGCTGGCCGCCCCCCTCGCCTTCCTGCTCCCCGCCGGGGTCCCCCCGGCCTGGGGCATCCTCGGCGCCGCCCTCATCGGCGGCACCGCCGCCTTCCTGCTGCGGAAGCGATGACCGAGGGCTGGCTCCCCCTGCTGGCCGCCATCGCGGCCATGGCCCTGCTGCGCGGCCTCGGCATGGCCCTCGCCTGGCGCCTGCCGCCGGGCCACCCCGCCATCGCCTGGGCCGCCGCCGTCAGCGAGGCCGCCCTCTCCGCCTGGGTCGTCCTCGCCCTCCTCTCCCCCGGCCCCTGGCCCGTCGCCGCCCGCCTCGCCGGCGCCGCCATCGCCCTCGCCGCCTTCATGGCCACCGGCCGCCGCCTCCTCCCCGGCCTCACCGCCGGCCTCCTCGCCATCTGGGCGGTGGACGCGCTGCTGCGCTGACCGCCGCGCGCCCGCCAGGCCGCGCAACGCTTCCCCTCCGCCCGATCCCGTGCCGCCGCGAACCGGATCGCCCTTCCGGGATGCCCGGCGCCGCCCCCACCGCCCTTGATCGGCCGCCGGCCGATCCCGCACCATGGCGCCCCCTCGTGGAACCTCCGGCATCCAGGCGATGGACCTACTCGACCACGGCAAGCGCAAGTTCCCCCGCGCCGGCCTGCTCACCTCCTCCCAGGGGCGCGGCTGGCGGGGCATCGGCGCCGAACTGCGCTCGCATCCCGCCGGAGACCTGTCGGCCGTCCCGCCCACCCAGATGGAGATCACCCTGGCCACCCGGCGCAGCCCCGGGGCCGTCGTCAGCCGCACGGGCGCGGGCGCCCGCCAGCACACCCCGGTGGAGGCCGGCACGATCTGGCTCTGCCCCGTCGGCGTGAAGGAGGACGGCATCCACATCTCGGCCCCGCTGCACGAGATCCTGCACATCTACCTCCCCATCAGCCGCTTCACGGAGCTGTCCGGGGCCGGCAGCAACCACCGCTTCCGGGCGGACACGATCCGCTACCTCGCCGATGTGGGGGACCCGCTGATCCGCGCGCTCGGCATGTCCATCCATGCCGAACTCCTCCGCGAGAGCTCGACCGGCCGCATGATGATCGAGGCCGCCGCGCTGGCCCTCACCGCCCGCATCGCCCACGCCCACAACCACGACCACCCTCACCAGCCCGGCCTGCCGGAGGCGGAGGGCTGCCCCGAGCGGATCCGCCGGGCCATGGATTTCGTGCGCGACAACCTCGACCAGGACCTCACCCTCCAGGACCTCGCGCGGGTCGCCTGCCTCAGCCCCTTCCACTTCGCGCGCCTCTTCAAGCGCGTCACCGGCCTCACCCCCCATGGCTATGTCAGCCGCGAACGCCTCGAACAGGCCCGGCGCCTCCTCGCCGCCGGAACCCTGCCCCTGGCCGAGATCGCCCACCGCTCCGGCTTCTCGAGCCAGGCCGCCTTCGGCAACGCGTTCAAGCGCGCCCTGGGCACCTCCCCGGGAGAGTACCGGCGCCTGTTCGCCTGATCCCGCGCCGCGGAGAGCAATCCTCCGCAAAGCCTGAGCAAGGCGCCGAAAGACCGCGACCCCCGCACCGGCCCAGCGTCCCTTCACTCCTGAAGGACCCGAAGCCATGAACCTGGACATGCACACGGCCTCCCCGGCGGGGAGGCAACGCTTCCTGCCCCTGGCACGCGGCGGCCTCGCCCCTTGGCAACTCAGGCGCGCGCAGGAAAGCCTGCTCGCCGACCTCGCCGGCGCGTCCGACCTCCCCGCCGTGGCCGCCCGCTGCGGCCTGTCCTGCGGCCACTTCTCCAGGGCCTTCCGCCGCACCGTCGGCCTGTCGCCGCATGCCTGGCGGATGCGGCAGCGGGTCCTCCACGCGAAGGAACTCATGCGCCTCCGCGGCATCGCCCTCGCGGAGATCGCCCTCGCCTGCGGCTTTTCGGATCAAAGCCATTTCTGCCGCGCCTTCGCGCGCGAAACAGGGATCAGCCCCGGGGCCTGGCGCCGCGCGACGATCGCCCTGCCCGATGAAGCGGCGCCCGACGCGCCCTGAACGCCCCCGCGCCTGGCATCGGCCGCCCCGAAGCGCCAGACTGCCGGCCGCCGCGCAACCCGGCCCCGGCGTCAGGCCATCCACCCGCGCCCGAGAAGAGCACCCATGCGCCCACTCCCCCTCCTCTGCGCCGCCGCCCTCGCCACCACCCAGGCCGCGGCCAGCCCCGCCCTGCCCTCCATCCCCCAGCTCCTCGAACTCTGCGCCTCCACCAGCATGGCCGAGGCCACGACACGCGGAGAGCGCCTGGGCTGGCAGCGGCTGAGCGAGGCCCGGCTGGAACCCTGGCGCTCCGGCTTCCTGCGCCACAATGGCGGCACGGTGGAGGTGGTCGGCTGGCAGCGGGGAGAAAGGGAAGGCGAGGGCTCGCTCTCCTTCTGGATCGCGAAGGGGCCGAACGCGCACCGGGCCTGCTACCTCTCCGTCACCGGCGCGGCCGGGCTCCTGGACGCCCTCTCGGAAGCCCTCGGCCAGCCGAGCAGCCTCGACAAAACCGCGGATATCGTCGCGGCCTCCTGGACCTCCGGCCCGGCCCAGATCCAGTTCGCCCAGACCGGCGCCAGCGCCGTGCTCAACATCGCCCACGCCGTCCGCTGAGCCCGGCCGCTGAGCCCGGCCGCTGAACACCGGCCCCCGAACCGGCCCCCCTACCGCCGCTCCACCAGCCGCGAGACCATCCGCGCCAGCGCCGGCCCGATCAGGATCACCATCACCAGCCGCATCGTCTGCAGCGCCATCACGAAGGACAGGTCCGCCCCGCCCGCCGCCCCGATCACCGCCACGGAATCCAGCCCGCCCGGGCTCGTCGCCAGCAGCGCCGTCAGCGGGTCCAGCCCCAGCAGCGGCACCAGCGCCATGGAAGCCGCCCCGCAGAACCCGATCAGCACGAAAATCGAGAGCAGGATGCGCGGCAAGGCCGCCGCCGCCTGCACCAGCACCGCCCGCGTGAAGCCCAGCCCGATCGTGCACCCGATCTGCGCATAGGCCAGCGCCCCCAGCCAGGGCGGCACCTGCACCTCCACCACCCCCGAGGAACGCAGCGCCACCCCCGCCAACATCGGAATCAGCAGCGGCCCCGCCGGCACCCGGAACCGCCAGCCCAGATGCCCGCCCAGCCCGGCCAGCAACAACGCCGCCCCGAAGGGCACGGGCCGCAAGGCCGGGAACCAGGCCGCGAGGGAAGCCACCGGCGCCGCCTCCCCCGGCCCCACGGAAAGCAGGCTCGCCACCACCGCCGCCGAACCCGCCACGCAGGCCACGCGCAGGTACTGCATCACCGCCACCATGCGGGCATCCGCGCCATAGGCCTCGGCCATCACCACCATGGCGGAAGCCCCGCCCGGCGCCGTCCCCCACACCGCCGTCGTCCCCGGCAACACCTTCAGCACGCTCAGCGCCCAGCCCAGCACGCTGCTCGCCGCCAGGGTGATCAGCACCGCCGCGATGATGATCGGCCAGTCCGCCAGGAAGGTCCCGAGGATCCCCGGCGTCACCAGCGTCCCGATCAGGCACCCCACCACCGCCTGCGCCGCCAGATAGGCCTTGCGCGGCAACACCAGCCCGCCACCGCCGAGACTGACCAGGATGCTCCCCACCATCGGCCCGAGAAGCTGATAGGCCGGCACCCCCAAGGCCCCGAACGCCGCGCCGAACGCCCCGGCCAGCCCGGCCAGCATCACCCAGCGCGCCCATCGGGGCGCCAGGGCCAGCGGCCCCGCCCCGGGCGGCAACGGCCTCACGCGCGCCAGCCCCGACCGGCCGCCAGGGGGCGCGGCAGCTCGACAACCCATCGCCTCGGCAGGGGAAAAGACAGCGGCGCCTCCAGCCCCGCCCGCGGGGCGGCCTCATTCGCCCGGTCGCCATACATCAGGGCCCGGCGGCGGGCGAATCCCGCTGGCGGTCTGTCCCGGGGAGAGGAAGAAGGAATTCTTCCTCTCCCCGGACCCCTCACCATCATCTTTTTCTTCAAGTTAGAGTCATGGGGCTGACGGCGCGCCTGAGGTCTAGGACCTCAGGCGACTGCAAAGGCAGGATCATCGCCCAGCAACCAGAGACCCCGCCGATCAACGGCATCCACGGCAGTCAAACGGGGTTCCAAGGGCCTCAGGCCCTTGGCGGGTAGAGGGCGGAGCCCTCCGTCCCCTCACCCCGTCCTCTGGATCTCCCCCTCCCCGGTGCTTTCGGCCGGCGTGTTCCGGAGCGGGAATTCGATATCGCAAACCAGGCCGGTGGCTTCCCAGGCCATGGAGACGTGGCCGCCGAGCTGGTTGCGGAGGGTTCCGGTCAGCACCCGTGACCCGAAGCCCTGGCGGGCGGGCGGCCCCTCGGCGGGTGGCCCGCCGGTTTCCGCCCAGCGCAGGCGCAGGTGTTCCGTCTCCCCCTGGCGCACCCGCCATTCGACCGTGACGAGGCCGTGGGGCCGGGAGAGGGCGCCGTGCTTGGTGGCGTTGGTCGCCAGTTCGTGGATGGCCATGGAGAGGGGCTGGGTGGCATCCGCCGGGATGGTCAGGCGGGGGCCGCGCAGCGCCACCTGGGGGCCGGAGCCCTCGCGGTCCAGGAAGGCCGAGAGTTCGCCGCGGAGCAGGCTGTGGAGGTCCGCGCCGGACCAGTGTTCGGCCGAGAGCAGCATCTGCGCGCGGGACAGGGCGGCCACCCGGCCTTCGATGAGCTGGATGAAGCTGGCGATGTCGTCCGCCCGGGTGAGGCGCAGCGCGGCCTGCACCACGGCGAGCATGTTCTTGGCGCGGTGGTCCACCTCCCGCGTCAGCAGGGCCTGGCGTTCGGCGGCGCGCTTCTCGCCGTCGATATCGACGACCACGACCAGGGCGGCCGCGACAGCCTTGTTCTCTCCCCGGACGGGGATGCCGCTGACGCGCCGCCAGCGCGCCCCTTCCGGCGCGCCCGCATGCAGGAAATCCATGTCGAGCACCACCTCGCCCCGGAGCGCCCGGGCGGCGGGGTAGTCCTGCGGGGCGACGCGCCGCCCGTCCGGATGGAAGGAAGCCCATTCCGTGCCGACCTTTGCGTCGACCGAGGGAACCATCGGGTGGGGCAGGAGGCGGCGGAGCTGGGGGTTGGCGACGAGGATGTGGCCGGAGGGGCCGATCAGCCCCGCACCGATGGGCAGGTGCTCGACCAGCGCCTCCATGGCATGGGCCTGGCGCAGCGCCTTCTGGGCACGCTCGCGCTCGGCGGCCTCCGCTTCCAGCTGGCGCGTGCGCTCGGCGACCCGGCGCTCGAGCTCGCGGTTGCTGTCCCGCACCTGGGCGAGGACCCTGAGCCGGTCCACCGCCGCGGCGATCAGATTGGCGTAGCCGCGCAGGAAGGCCAGGTCGCTTTCGGTGAACTCGCGCGGCTCGCGGCTGTCCACCTGGAGGATGCCATAGGGCGGGCGGTCCCGCGCGCCGATGATGATGACGTTCGCGATGGCGCGGACGCCGTGCTCCTTGAGGAAGTCCGGGTAGTGGAAGCGCGTCTCCTCGTCGATGTTCGGCGAGATGACGGGCTCCCCCGATTTGAGGGCATGGCCTTCGGAGGATTTCTCGTTCAGCGGCAGCCGGATTTCCCCGACGACGCCGGGCCGCCAGCCCAGGCCGGCGCGCACGAGGAGGGTCTGGCCGTCCTCCTGGAGCTCCACGACCTTGGCGAGGTCGGTTCCCAGCGCCTCGCCGACAAGGCGGCAGGCCTCGGCCAGGATCTCGTCCAGATCCTCGGATCTCAGGGCGAATTCGCCAAACCTGGCGAGGACGGTCTGCTGCAGGAGCAGCGCGTCGTCCCTCCTCTCCTCTTTCCAGGACTCCCGCCCGCTCAACGGATCGCTCCAGCCATTTGCGAGGCCGGTAACGCCGCTCGGTGGGAGCGGGTTCCGGTGGCCCCGGCCTCGGCCCAGGCTTTGGCCCAGGCTTCAGCCGCGCCCTATCCCGCCACCAGCTCCGACAGGCAACGGGCCTCGGTGCGGGTTTCGGTGCCGGCGGCGCGGGCGGCGGCCCAGGCCACGCGGGGGGCGCTGGCCTCGCGGTAGAGGACGACGTCGAGGGCGCAATGGGTGCCCTGGTAGAGCCAGATCTCGGCCTGGCCTTCGGGGCGGCGGCGGGTGGGCGGGCCGAGGGTGGCGAGGAGCGCGTCCGGCGTCTGGCCGAGCAGCGCGGCGACGCTGCCCGGGGCGGCGCCGCCGGGCCGGCGCGGGCCGGCGGTGCGGGATGCGACCGGGGTGATGCCCGGCGCGGGCGCATTCAGCCCGGCGAGGCTGGCGCGATGACTGTCCAGCACCTCCTCCAGCACGAGGCTGGCGGCGCGGTCAGGCCCGGGCGGGGCGCAGCTGGCGAGGGGAATGGCAAGGGCCAGGAGAGCGGCAAGGGAACGGGCACGAAGGGGCGGCGCGGGGCCGCCGGGTGACGCGGTCATGACCGGTCCCATGGCTCGGGGCTGGGTGGGAGACTGGCAGGAAGCGGGTGCGGGGGCGCGCCGTGGCCGCGCAGCGGACTGCGTGGCCCGCCGCGCCCCCGCGGGCGGTTCAGTAGCGCTCGGGCGAGAGGTTGGGCGCCGCGTATTGCGGGGCCTGGGCCGGCTGCGGGGCGGCCGGGGCGCCCATGGGCGAGGCATAGGGCGCGGAGGCCTGGCCCTCGGTCAGCATCTCCATGCGGCCGGAGAGCTGGCCGCCCTCCTCCACCGAGAGCTTGCGGGTGCGGGCGACGCCCAGCACCCGGCCGGTGGCGCGGATGGTGAGGGAGTTGCGGGCCGTGAGGGTGCCGTCGAACACCCCGGCGATCTCGGCGTCATCCACCTGGACCTCGCCCTTGAAGACGCCGGAATGGGTGATCTGCAGCTCCTGGGCCTGGATCATCTGGCTCTCGACCGTGCCGTCCACCACCAGGCGCTCGGCATCCGTCACCGTGCCCTGGAGGGAGATGCCCTTGCCGACGACGAGGGTGCGGCGCTCCGCCGCGGCCGGGCGGCCGGCGGGGCGGGGCGGCATGGTCACGCCGGGGGCGGTGGCGCCCTGCGGCGCGGTCGGCTTGGGCGGCAGGCTCATGGCGGGGTCCTTGAGGGCTTGGCCCGGAGTGGGCCGGAAGGGGGGCACGGCCAGGTCTGGATCGCGCGAGACAGGCACGGTTGCGGGCTCAGCCTCGGAAGGCCCCTGGTCGGCGGGGCGGCGGCGGAAGACGGACATGGCAGTTCCCCCTGCGCAATGGCGGTCATGGACGTGGCGCGGCCGCCGGACGGTCCTCATGACCGGCGCGGGCACCCGTCTCGGCGCGGTGGGATCCCCTCCCCAGTCCCGCGCCTGCCAGCATCGGGCTATCACGGGCGGGAGACGCGGCACAACGCCCGGAATGGCGCGTGGGCCTGATAAATCCGCCATGGCTCCGGTTTATCCGGGCGCGGCGCGTGGTATGGCGGCGGCCATCGGGGCGCGGCCAGTCGGGCGGCGCCGCTTCGGACAGGACCGGGCAAGCCCCGGGCGGATGGGAGACGGGCATGGCGGAGCGGCAGGCGCTGGATATCCTGGGCATCGGCAACGCCATCGTGGACGTGGTGGCCTCGGCGACCGAGGCGACGCTGCGGGACTGGGGCATGGCCAAGGGCGGCATGGCGCTGATCGACACCGCGCGGGCCGAGGCGATCCATGCCGCGGTGGGCGAGGGCGTGCAGACCGGCGGCGGCTCGGCCGCCAACACCTGCGCCGCCGCCGCCATGCTGGGCGCGAAGGTCGGCTATCTGGGCAAGGTGGCGGATGACGCGCCGGGCCGGGCCTTTGCCGAGGACCTGAAGGCGCTGGGCATCCACTTCCCGACCAGGCCGCTGAAGGGGGGCGACCCGACGGCGCGCTGCCTGATCCTGGTGACGCCGGACGGGCAGCGGACGATGAACACCTATCTCGGCGCCTGCGTGGCCTTCGGGGAGGCGGATGTGGACCGGGCGGCGGTGGAATCCGCGGCCGTGACCTATCTGGAGGGTTACCTGTTCGACCCGCCGGCGGCGCAGGCGGCCTTCCGCCAGGCGGCGGCCATCGCCCATGGGGCGGGGCGTTCGGTGTCCATCACCCTGTCCGACAGCTTCTGCGTGGGGCGGCACCGGACCGCCTTCCTCGATTTCATCGCGCGGGATGCGGATATCGTCTTCGCCAATGAGGACGAGGCGCTGTCCCTCTTCGAGGTGGGGAATGTGGACGAGGCCACCCAGGCCTTCGCCCAGACCGGCAAGCTGGTGGCGCTGACGCGCAGCGAGAAGGGCAGCCGGATCATCGGCCCCGCGGGGCTGGTGGTGGAGGTGCCGGCGGTGCCGACCACGCTGATCGATTCCACCGGGGCGGGGGATGCCTATGCCGCCGGCTTCCTGGCGGCCCATGCGCGCGGCCTGCCGCTGGCCGAATGCGGCCGCTGGGGCAGCGTGGCCGCGGCCGAGGTGATCTCCCATTTCGGGGCGCGGCCGCAGGCGGAGCTGAAGGCGCTGGTCGGGGGGTGATCCCGCCCCCCGCCCCCCCTTTTGGGGTGGCGGGTTGCGGCTGGCGCGGGGTGCGGCAAGGGGAGGAAGATGGGGCTCCGGCGGATTCGGCCCGCCCGGCCGCCTGACCCCTTGCGCCAACCCTTGCCACGGGGCGGCGTTCGGGACCCGACCAAGGAGAACGCCATGACTTCCAAGACCACCCTGGCCGCGACCTTCGCCGCCGCCCTGCTGGCGGTGCCGGCGATGGCCCAGACCACCGACCCCGCCGTGCAGGAGATGCGGCGCGAGCGCGCCAACCCGACCGCGACCCCCTGGGTGCCGGCGCAGGACCGCAACGCGGCGGCGGTGGATGCCGACGGGGTGGAGAATGCGCGCGGGCTCCTGGCCGAGGCACGGGCGGCGCTGATCCGCCGCAATCCCGGCCGGGCGATCGAGGCGCTGGAGCGGGCGGAGACGCGGCTGCTGACGAATTCGGTGCTGGCGAGCGAGGCGAACCAGCCGCAGACGAGCGCGGCGCTGAGCCAGATCGTCCAGGCGCGGCGCCTCGCGGCCCAGGGGGATTCGGCTTCGGCGCTGAACGCGCTCGGCCAGGCCGAGGCGGCGCTGCCCGCGACCCCGACGGGCCCGGGCGCCCGGCCGCTGCCGCCGGGCGTGCCGACGGCGGTGGATGCGCCGGTGCCGCCCCGCCCGCGCCGGGCCCAGCCCGGCCCGCGCCCGGCCGTGCCGCCCGCGCCGCCGAGCGGGGTCCCCGCCGAGACCATGCCGCGCGGCTAGTCCCCGGCGCTGATCCCCGGCCCGGAAAGACCGGGCCGGCCGGGGTGAAGGGGGCGAGGCCCGCTTCCCCCGCATGGGCGGGTGGCGCCCCGGCATCGCGGAAACCCTCGCAATCCCCGGTGCGGCACGCTATCTGTGCGCTGCAACACGCCGAACCGCCGAAGACAGGCCCCGCCGCCCTGAGCGCGCGGGGCCTTCCATATGGTTGGATCTTCGGGCGGAGGCCGCCTCCCCGGTGGGGAAGGCGAAACGGGCGCGGTGGACTCCCTGGATGAAATCCTGGGGCCGGCATCGCGCGCAACCGGGGTTCGCGCCCCGGTCCAGGCAAGGGACTTCGCGCGGTGACGCAGAACATCCGCAACGTGGCGATCATCGCCCACGTCGACCACGGCAAGACGACGCTCGTGGACAATCTTCTCAAGCAGGCCGGCGCCTTCCGCGCCAACCAGCAGGTGGCCGAGCGCGCCATGGACCGCAACGACCTGGAGCGGGAGCGTGGCATCACGATCCTGGCCAAGTCCACGGCCGTGGAGTGGAAGGGCACCAAGATCAACATCGTGGACACGCCCGGCCACGCCGACTTCGGCGGCGAGGTGGAGCGCATCCTCTCGATGGTCGACGGCGCGATCGTGCTCTGCGACGCGGCCGAGGGCCCGCTGCCGCAGACGAAGTTCGTGCTGACCAAGGCGCTGGCCCGCGGGCTGAAGCCGATCGTGGTCATCAACAAGGTGGACCGCCAGGACGCCCGCGCCGACGAGGTGCTGAATGAGGTGTTCGACCTCTTCGCCGCCCTCGGCGCGACGGATGAGCAGCTGGACTTCCACACCATGTTCGCCTCCGGCCGCCAGGGCTGGGCCGATCTGACGATGGACGGGCCGCGCAAGGACCTGTCCCCGATGTTCGACCTCATCCTGAGCCATGTGCCGGCGCCGAAGGTGGATGTGGACGCCCCCTTCGCGATGAACGCCTCCATCCTCGAGGCCGACCCCTTCCTCGGCCGCATCCTGACGGGCCGGGTGGAGCAGGGCGTGGCGCGGGTGAACATGCCCGTGCGCGTGCTGCGCCAGGATGGCTCGGTGGTCGAGAGCGGGCGGCTGACGAAGCTGATGACCTTCTCCGGCCTCGACCGCGTGCCGGTGGACGAGGTGCAGGCGGGCGACATCATCGCCATCGCCGGCCTGTCCGACGCGACCATCCCCGACACCATCGCCTCCCCCGAGGTGGCGGAGCCGCTGCCGGCCATTCCGGTGGACCCGCCGACGCTGACCATGACCTTCCGCATCAATGACGGCCCGCTCGGCGGCCGCGAGGGCAAGAAGGTCACCAGCCGCCAGATCCGCGACCGGCTGTTCAAGGAGATCGAGGGCAACGTCGCCATCAAGGTGAAGGTGTCCGAGGAAGTGGACGCCTTCGAGGTGGCGGGCCGCGGCGAGCTTCAGCTCGGCGTGCTCATCGAGACGATGCGGCGCGAGGGCTTCGAGCTGACCATCGGCCGCCCGCGCGTGCTGACGCAGGTGAACCCGGAGACGGGCGAGAAGGAGGAGCCCTTCGAGGAGGTGCTCGTCGACGTGGACGAGGGCTACTCGGGCGTGGTCGTCGAGAAGCTGTCGCTCCGCAAGGGCATGATGCAGGACATGCGTCCCTCGGGCGGCGGCAAGGTGCGGCTCACCTTCCACATCCCCTCGCGCGGCCTGATCGGCTACCACGGCGAGTTCATGACCGACACGCGCGGCACGGGCATGATGAACCGCCTGTTCATCGGCTATCAGCCCTGGGCCGGGCCGATCGAGGGGCGGATCAAGGGCAGCCTGATCTCCAACTCGGATGGCGAGGCGGTGCAGTATTCCCTCTTCGCCCTGCAGGAGCGCGGCGCGCTCTTCGTCGATCCGGGCGTGAAGGTCTATGTCGGGATGATCCTCGGCGAGCATTCGCGCGAGAACGACCTGGACGTGAACCCGATCAAGGAGAAGAAGCTCACCAACATCCGTGCCGCCGGCAAGGATGAGGCGCTTCTGCTGGTTCCGCCCCGCCGCATGAGCCTCGAGCAGGCGATCGCCTATATCGAGGAGGATGAGCTGGTGGAGGTGACGCCCTCGGCGATCCGGCTCCGCAAGCGCTACCTGGATCCGCATGAGCGGAAGAAGCATGCCCGCCGCTCGGAGAGCGAGGCGGCGTGAGGCCAGGGCCCGGGGAGACATCCCCGGGCCTTTTTCTTTGCGCGGCCGCGTTCCTCCGCCCCCCGCTGGTGGCCGCTTCCCCTCCGGCGCTAGGCTGCACAGCGCCGGGGTGAGGAAGCGAACGGGTGGCCAAGGAGAGCAGAGCGGAATCCGCCTATGCCTGGTGGCGGCTGGTCGCGGCGGTGCTGCTGGCGACCATCGGCGGGATCGGCCTCTGGTCCATCGTGGTGGCGCTTCCGGCCGTGCAGGCGGAATTCGGCGTGGACCGTGCCGGGGCCTCGCTGCCCTATACGATGACCATGCTCGCCTTCATGGTCGGCGGCGTGGCGATGGGGCGGCTGGCGGACCGGTTCGGCATCGTCCTGCCCGTGGTGATCGGCACGCTGGCGCTCGGCGCTGGCTATGTCGCCTCCGCCTTCGTCCGGGAACTGTGGCAGTTCACCCTGCTCTACGCCGTCTTCGTCGGCGGGCTGGGAAGCTGCGCGGTGTTCGGGCCGCTGGTGGCCGACACCTCCTTCTGGTTCAACCGGCGGCGCGGCATCGCGGTGGCGCTCTGCGCCAGCGGCAACTACTTCGCCGGCGCCGTCTGGCCGCCGATCCTGCAGCACTTCATCGCCACCCATGGCTGGCGCGCGACGCATATCGGCATCGGCCTGTTCTGCGTGGTGACGATGCTGCCGCTGGCGCTCGCCCTGCGCCGCCCCCCGCCGGTGCAGGCCGCCGGGGGCGGGGCACAGGCCGCGGGCGGGCTGGCGCGGCTGGGCGTTTCCAAGGGCGCGCTGCAATCGCTGCTGATGCTGGCGGGCCTGGCCTGCTGCGTGGCGATGGCGATGCCGCAGGTGCATATCGTCGCCTACTGCGCCGACCTCGGCTACGGGCCGGCCCGCGGGGCCGAGATGCTGTCCCTCATGCTCGGCTTCGGCGTCGTCAGCCGCCTCGTCTCGGGCGCCATCACGGACCGGGTGGGGGCGCCGCTCATGCTGCTGTTGGGCTCCGGGCTCCAGGCACTGGCGCTGCTGCTGTTCCTGCAATTCGACGGCCTTCTCGCCCTCTACCTGCTCTCTGCCATCTTCGGCCTGTTCCAGGGCGGGATCGTGCCAAGCTACGCGGTGATGGTGCGCCAGTTCTTCCCGCCCGCGGAGGCCGGCCTGCGGGTAAGCCTGGTGCTCTCCTCCACCCTGGCCGGCATGGGGCTGGGCGGGTGGCTCTCAGGAGCCATCTTCGACGCCACCTTCAGCTACCGCCTCGCGCTGGTGAACGGGATCGGGTGGAACCTGCTGAACCTGGCCATCGCCGGGTGGATCGTGCTGCGGCTGCGCGGGCGGGGGTTCGGGGCTGCGGGGGGGGTCGGGGCATGATGACTTGGGCTGACGGTTTGTCCCGGGGAGAGGAAGAAGGAATTCTTCCTCTCCCCGGACCCCTCACCATCATCTTTTTCTTCGAGCTGGAGTCATTCGGCTGACGGTGCGCCTGAGGTCCACGACCTCAGGCGACTGCAAACGCAGGATCAGCACCCTAACCAGAGACCCCACTGATCCAGGGCATCCACGGCAGTCCGATGGGGTTCCAAGGGCCTCAGGCCCTTGGCGGGTGGAGGGCAGAGCCCTCCGCTTAACCCCCCAAACGCCTATTCCGCCGCCACCGCGACAGGTTTGGGCGACGGGTTGGCCCAGAGTTCCGGGTGGAGTTCCTCGCGCCGGTCCGGGAAAAGGAAGGCGCAGGCCAGGGTGACGGCGCCGAAGGCGGCGAGGGTGATCATGGCGACCGCGAGGTTGCCGAAGCGGTCGTGGAGGTAGCCGATGGCCGGGGAGGCCGCCGCGGCGCCGAGGAAGCCGACGAAGAAGCGGATGGAGTAGAGCTTCGCGCGCAGGGCGGGGGCGACGTAGCGGGCGGTCATCGTCTCGTTCACCGTGACCTGGCCGAAGATGGCCGCGGCGGCGATGGCCGCGACGGGGAGCACGGCCCAGCCCTGGAGGAAGGAGAGGGCGAGGAGCGCCGGCACGAGCGCGATGGCGAGCGGCAGGAAGACGCGCTTGAGGGTGGTGCGGTCGATCACGCGGCCGACGGTGAACTGGGTGAGGCCGCCGAAGAGGGTGGCGGTGAAGGCGAGGGCGCCGACGAGGGGCAGGAGGCTCGGGCTGTCGGCCATGCGTTCCTGCATCAGCTTCGGGATGAGCAGGGTGAAGGCGTTGAAGACGAAGCCCGCGGAGACGGCCATGAGCAGGAGCGAGATGACGGCCTGGCGGACGACGGGGCGGGGGATTTCGGGGAAGGGGCGGGCGTTCTTGACGTGCTGGCGGGCGTCGTAGGGCGGTTCACGCAGCCAGAGGATGCCGAGGGCCAGCGCCAGGATTCCCGGCACGATGAAGGCCCAGCGCCAGCCGGCCTGGGCGACGAGGAGGGCGGTGACGACCGGGGCGGAGGCGACGCCGAGATTGCCGAACACCCCGTTGTTGCCCATGGCGCGCCCCACGCGGTCCCCCGCGGCTTCCACCAGCATGGCCGTGCCGATGGGGTGGTAGATGGCGTTGAACAGGCCGGCCAGGGCTAGGGCGGCGGCGAGGCCCCAGGGCCCGGAGACGAGCCCGGCGAGGAGGAGGGAGCCGCCGACGCCGAGGAAGAAGGCCGACATGAGCGCGTGGCGGCCGATCTTGTCGGCCAGCCACCCCATGGGGAGGGAGCCGGCGCCGTAGAGGACGAACATGCCGGTGCCGAGGGCCAGGATAGGCCCGTATTCGTTGCCGAAGACGGAGGCGTTGAGCGCCACCATGCCCAGCACCGCCGTCGCGAGGATGAGCAGCATGTAGTGGCAGACGAAATGGGCGGCGTTGATGAACCAGATCTGCCGGGAGGCCGGATCGGTGGGCATTGGCGTTTCTCCTCGGCCTCAGCTTAGGATGGCCGGATGGAGATGTCCGGCCAGAAGCTGTCGGGAACCGGCCAGGAGGCGCGGCGCCTACCCCTGCCGCAGGATGCGGTGGACCGGCCTCTGGCCGCCTTCATGCGCGACTACCGCGACGGGGAATCCACCGGGCGGCACAGCCATGCGCGGGCGCAGCTTCTCTATGCGCTGCGGGGGGTGATGCGGATCGCGACCGACGGGGCGAGCTTCGTGCTGCCGGCCGGGCGGGCGCTGTGGGTCCCGGCGGCGGAACCGCATTCGGTCTCGATCATGGGCCATGTCGCCATGCGCGCCCTCTTCCTGCGGGAGGATGCGGCGCGCGCGGGGCCAGCGGGGGTGACGGTGCTCGCCACCTCCCCCCTTCTGCGGGAGCTGATCCTGGCGGCCTGCGAGGAGCCGCTGGAATGGGACGAGCACGGGCGCGGCGGGCATCTGGCCGCCTTGATGCTGGACGAGATCCACCGGGCCCCAAGCCTGCCCTTCGGCGTGCCGGAACCACGCGAGCCCCGGCTGGCGCGACTTTCGGCAGCGCTGCGCGCAGACCCGGCCTGCCCGCTTTCCCTGGAGGAATGGGCGGCGCGGATCGGGGCCTCCCCGCGCAGCCTCTCCCGGCTGTTCCGGGCGGAAACGGGACTCTCCTTCGGAGCGTGGCGGCAGCAGCTTCGGCTGGCGGAAGCGGCGGCGCTGCTGGCCCAAGGCGTGCCGCCCGCGCGGGCGGCGGCAGCGGTGGGCTATGCCTCGGCACCCGCCTTCGGGGCGGCCTTCCGGGCGGCCTTCGGGGTAACGCCGGCGGAGGGGGCGCGGATGGGGCCTTCCGGGGGAGAGCGGTGAGGGCTCTGCCCTCAACCCGCCAAGGGCCTGAGGCCCTTGGAACCCCATCGGACTGCCGTGGATACCCCGGATCAGCGGGGTCTCTGGTTGAGGGGATTGATCCTGCGGTTGCAGTCGCCTCGGGTCCATGACCCGAGGCGCACCGTCAGCCGAATGATTCCAAACTCGAAGAAAAAGAAGAAGGTGAGGGGTCCGGGGAGAGGAAGAATTCCTTCTTCCTCTCCCCGGGACAAACCGTCAGCGCAGGAAGCCTTAACCCCCCAGCGCCTCGCCCGCGCTCAGCCGCCCGTCATACAGCGCCCGCCCGATGATCACCCCCGCGATCGTCCCCGTCGCCCGCAGCGCGTCCAGGTCCGCCCGCCCGGCCACCCCGCCGCTGGCGATCACCGGCGTCGAAAGCCGCTCGGCCAGCGCGGCGGTGGCCGCCACGTTCACCCCGCCCAGCATCCCGTCCCGGTCGATATCCGTATGGATCACCGCCGCCGCCCCCGCATCCTCCAGCATCAGCCCCAGGTCCAGCGCGGTCAGCGTCCCCGTCTCCGCCCAGCCCTCGGTCGCCACGAACCCGTCCCGCGCATCGATCCCGATCGCGACCCTGCCCGGGAAGGCCCGGCAGGCCTCGCGCGCGAAATCCGGGTTCTTCGCCGCCGCGGAGCCCAGGATCACCCGCGCGATCCCCGCCTCCAGCCAGGCCTCCACCGTCGCCATGTCGCGGATGCCGCCGCCCAGCTGCACCGGCCGCGTCGTGGCGGCAAGGATGGCCCGCACCGCCTCCGCATTGGCCGGCCGCCCGGCGAAGGCCCCGTCCAGGTCCACCACATGCAGCCAGGGAAAGCCCGCCGCGTCGAAGGCCCGCGCCTGGGTGGCGGGGTCGCCATAGACCGTGGCCTCGTTCATGTCGCCGCGCTTCAGGCGCACGACCTGCCCGCCCTTCAGGTCGATGGCGGGGTAGGGGATGAAGTCCATCAGCTGTCCTGCGGGAAGAGCGTCTCGGTCGGCCGCCCGCGCGCGGGCTCCAGCACCCGGAAGTAGTGGTGGCCCGCCACCGTCCGGCCATCGATCCGCGCATAGGCCGGGTGCGTGCCCCAGCGCGTGTAGCCCAGCCCCTCGAACAGCGCGATGGCGGTGGTCTGCGTCTCGCGCACGTCCAGGTTCAGCACCCGGTGCCCCAGCGCCGCCGCCCGCTCCTCCACCCGCCGCACCATCAGCCGCGCCAGCCCATGGCCGCGCGCATAGGGCGCGATATAGGCGTGGGTCAGCTGCGCGGCCCAGGCCTGGGCCTCGTTGTTGCGCCCGGGCCGGACCAGCTGCGCGGAGCCCACCACATGCCCGTCCAGCCGCGCCACGAACAGCTCGCGCTCCGGCACCAGCATCACCCCACGGAAATGCCGCGCCAGCGCGTCGCGCCCTTGCGGCGCCAGCCAGCCGAAGCCGCCGCCCTCGATGATGGCCGCGTCCGTCGCCTCGCAGAGATCGGCCATGTCGGCATCCGAAAGCGCGACCACGCGCTCGACCGAAAGGGAATGCGCCACCTGGCTCACCCGGGCGACCACCGCAGGAAGTTCCGCAGGATCCGCAGCCCCACCGGCCCGGACTTCTCCGCATGGAACTGCGTGCCGGCCATGTTGTCCCGCCCCACCACGGCCGCCACCTCGCCGCCATAGCCCGTGCTCGCCAGCAGCTCGTCCCTCAGCCCGCCGCGCAGGGCGTAGGAATGCACGAAATAGGCATGCGCATCCTCGGGCAGCCCCGCCAGCAGCGGATGCGCCCCATGGGCCTCCAACGCATTCCACCCCATCTGCGGCAGGGGCAGCGGCGCACCCGCGGCGTCACGCGGATCCATCGGCGCGATCTCGCCACGGATCCAGCCGAGCCCGGGCGTCACCCCATGCTCCAGCCCGCGCTCCGCCATCATCTGCATGCCCACGCAAATGCCGAGGAACGGCCGCCCGCGCCCGATCGCCACCTCGCGCAGCGCCTCCGTCACCCCCGGCAGCGCGGCCAGCCCCCGCGCGCAGGCGGCGAAAGCCCCCTGCCCCGGCAGCACCACCCGGTCCGCCGCCAGCACATCCTCCGCCCGCGTCGTCACGGAAAGGTCGAGCTCCAGCCCCTCCTCCCGCGCCGCCCGCTCGAAGGCACGCCGGACCGAAGCCAGGTTCCCCGAACCGGGATCCACCACCGCGAGCTTCATGCCATCACCCCGCGCGCCAGTTCCGGCCGCGCCCGCACCAGGCGGAACACCGCCATCTCCTCATCCGGCGCCGCGACCACGCCCTCGGCCGAAAAGCCCCGCCGCCGCAGCGTCCAGCGCTCCAGGTCCCGCGCATGCAGCCCGAGCATCACCTGCAGCCCAAAGCCCACCCACCCCTCCCAGGGGTCCGGCAGGAAGGCCACCGCGACGACCAGCAGCAGATAGCCCAGCAGCACCAGCCACAAGCCACGCCAGAGCAGCCACAGCGGCCCGAACAGGAAGGCCCAGAAGGAAAACCCCTCGCGCACCAGCCGCGTCCGGGGCGTCCCGCCCCCCCGCGCATGAACCGTGAAGACCTTCATTCAGGCCTCCAGCATGCCCTTGGTGGAGGGAACCGTCCCCTCCGCCCGCGGATCGGCCTCCACCGCCATCCGCAGCGCCCGCGCGAAGGCCTTGAACAGCCCCTCCGCGATATGATGCGCATTCGTGCCGGCACGCTGCGTCAGATGCACCGTCATCGCGGAGTTCATCGCGACCGCGCGGAAGAACTCCTCGAACAGCTCCGTGTCCATCTCGCCCACCTTGTCGCGCGGAAAGCTCGCGGACCAGACAAGGAAAGGCCGCCCCGAAATATCAATGGCGCACTCCGCCAGCGCCTCGTCCATCGGCACCAGCGCCTGGCCATAACGGCGAATCCCGCGCTTGTCCGCCAGCGCCCGCCGGATCGCCTGCCCCAGCACGATCCCCACATCCTCCGTGGTGTGGTGGAAGTCGATATGCAGGTCACCCTCCGCCCGCACCACCAGATCCACCATGGAATGCCGCGCCAAGGCCGTGAGCATATGATCCAGGAACCCGATCCCGGTCGCCACCTCGGCCCGGCCGGTGCCGTCCAGGTTCAGCGACAGATGAATCCGGGTCTCGCTCGTCTCACGGGCGATCTCGGCGCGGCGGGGAAAGGCGTCCATGAGGCCCCTTTAGACCGCAGCGGGCCGGGGTGGAACCAAGGGTGTTAAACCGGGCGGCGAAGAGTTCCGCCCTGAGGAGGGCTCCGCCCTCCACCCGCCAAGGGCCTGAGGCCCTTGGAACCCCGTTTGACTGCCGTGGATACGATGATTGAAGGGGTCTCTGCCCCTGATCCTGCCCTTGCAGTCGCCTGAGGTCCTAGACCTCAGGCGCACCGTCAGCCGAGTGATGCTAAACGTCTAAAAGAAGATGATGGAGAGGGGTCCGGGGAGAGGAAGAATTCCTTCTTCCTCTCCCCGGGGACAGACCGACACCCCAGAACCCTTACCGCCGCCGCAAGATGTAATTGATCGTCAGGTCGATCTCCGCGCTGTCGTCCCGCGTTCCCGGCGGAAAGGGCGGCACCGTCTGTCCCCGCAGCAGCGCCTGCGCCCCCGCATCCAGCCAGATGGAGCCGGACCGCCCGATCAGCTGCAGCCCGCTCACGCGTCCGCTCCGGTCCACGTTGAAGCGCACCACCGCCGTGCCGTCCTCCCCCGCCTCCGCCGCTTGGCGCGGGTAGTATCCGTGCTGCCGCAGCCAGGCCATGAAGGCCGCCCGCCAATCCGCCCCCAGCTGCGCGCCCCGGATCCGCAGCTCCGCGTTCGGCGCATCCGCGTTGCCGGCCGAGGAAGCCGCCGCCGGCTCCCGCTCCCGCCGCACCCCGGATGAGGAGGGCTGCGCGGGCGCCGGCCGCCCCAGCGTCACCGGCCCGGACTGGCTGAGATCCAGCGCCCCCGCGAAGGGATTGGCCGGCGCCGCGGGCCGCGGCCGGGGTTGCGGTTGCGGCCGCTGCGGCGGCACGGGCCGCGCCACGGCCTGCTCCGGCGGCGCGGCCGGCGGCGTGGGCGCGGGCGGCGGCGGCAGGGGCAGCGCCGCCATCTCCGTCTGGCGCGGCGCCTCGGCCGCCGGCGGGGGCGGCGGCAGCACGAAATCGGAAGGCGCCCCCGCGGGCGGCAGCGGCAGCGGCGGCGCCTGGGCCAGCGGCGGCACCACCGGCGGCGGGGCGGGCGGCGGCGGCACCGGAACCGGCGCCTGGGCCACCGGCGGCGGTGCGGGCGGCCGGGGCAGCGGCGGCGCGGGCACGGGCACCGGCGGCGGCGCCTCCGCCACGGGGGGCGGGGGCGCGGGCTCGGCCATGCGCGGCAGCGGCGCGGGCGGCTCGGGCAGGGCCGCCTCGGCCCCCGGCGGGTCCAGCGGCGCGGGCACGGCGGCGGGCGGCGGGCCCGGCGAATCCTCCGGCGCCCCACCCTCGAACACCACATCCATGGCCGAGGGCGTCACCGGCTCCTCCACCGCCCGGCGCTCCACGCCGAACAGCAGCCACCACCCCACCGCCAGATGCAGCAGCACCGAAACGGCCAGCGCCACCCCGCGCCACCCACGCGGGACGGAAGCGCCCGGCCGCGCCGCCCGCGGCACGCGCGGCAGAACCGGCCCCTTCGCGGACAACCCCGCTGCGCTCATGCCCCGCCCAGAACCATCAATGAAGCGGCAGATGGGGAGCCATGCGCCCGGGTGGAACCGCCCGGATTGCGCGGCGCTTCACGCATCGCCACATCGCGCCATCATGAACCTGAATACCACCTCTTCCCACGACCCCCTGGGCTGGCACGGCACCACCATTCTCTGCGTGCGCAAGAACGGGCAGGTCGCCATGGCCGGCGACGGCCAGGTCTCCATGGGCCAGACCGTCGTCAAGAACAACGCCCGCAAGGTCCGCCGCATCGCCGGCGGCAAGGTGATCACCGGCTTCGCCGGCGCCACCGCCGACGCCTTCACCCTCCTCGAACGCCTGGAAGCCAAGCTGGAACGCTTCCCCGACCAGCTGGAGCGCGCCGCCGTCGAACTCGCCAAGGACTGGCGGACCGACCGCTACCTCCGCCGCCTCGAAGCCCTCCTCGCGGTCGCCGACAAGGACCGCTCCCTCCTCATCACCGGCCAGGGTGACGTGATGGACCCCGAGGACGGCATCATCGGCATCGGCTCCGGCGGCAACTACGCCCTCGCCGCCGCCCGCGCCCTGATGACGGTGGACGACCTCACCGCCGAGGAGATCGCCCGCCGCGCCATGACCATCGCGGGCGATATCTGCGTCTACACGAACGGGCGCTTCGTCCTCGAAACGCTCTGATCGGCCACACAGGGGGAGGAGGGCTCCGCCCTCCACCCGCCAAGGGCCTGAGGCCCTTGGAACCCCATCGGACTGCCGTGGATACGATGATCGAAGGGGTCTCTCGTCAGGGGTGCCCTTCCTGCCTTTGCAGTCGCCTGAGGTCTTAGACCTCAGGCGCACCGTCAGCCGAGTGATTCCAAACTCGAAGAAAAAGATGATGGGTCGAAGGCACTGCCTTCGACGGGTCCGGGGAGAGGAAGAATCCCTTCTTCCTCTCCTCGGGACAGACCGTCACCCCAGGCCCGCTACCCCAGCCCCCGCGCCGTCGCCGCCGCCTGGCCCAGATCCTCGACGAAGCGGTCATACTCCCGCGCCTTCCCCTCCGGGTCCGGAATCCGCAGGAGGTAGGAGGGATGCACGGTCGGAAAGAAGGGCCGCCCCTCCGCGTCCCGCAGCAGCGAGCCCCGCGCCTTCGTCACCGGCATCACCCGCCCCGAAACCGCCCGCAGCGCCGTCGCCCCCAGCGTCACCACCAGCCGCGGCCGCACCAGCCCGATCTCGCGCAGCAGGAAGGGCCGGTAGAAGGCGATGTCCCCCGCATCCGGCGACTGGTGCAGCCGCCGCTTGCCCCGGGGCGTGAACTTGAAGTGCTTCACCGCATTGGTGACATAGGCCTCGTCGCGCGGAACCCCCGCCTCCTCCATCGCCTTGTTCCAGAGCCGCCCGGCGGGCCCGACAAAGGGCCGCCCCGCGATATCCTCCTCATCCCCCGGCTGCTCGCCGATGAACATCAGCAGCGGGTTCGGCGGCCCCTCCCCCATCACGGGCTGGGTCGCATTCGCCACCCAGGGCGGCAGGTCGTTGCGCGCCAGCAGGTCCCGCCGCAGCGCGGCCTGGGCCTCGGCGAAATCGGCGGTGTCGTGCAGAGGGTCGGCAGCCATGTCCGGGTGAACGTCCGGCGGCTGGCGCAGATGCGCGGGCAGGTGCACCGCCCGCTGCCGGCGCCCGGCCGGCGCCGTCGCCCCCCGCGCCACCATCTCCGCCACCCGCTTGGGCGCCTCGGCCATCAGCCGCGGAATCTCCCGCGCCTCCGGCAGGTTGCGCCAGTACCGCTTCGGCATCTCCGCGCGCATCGCATCCGGCTTCAGCCGCGCGGGGTTGAACACGGCGGCGAAATAGGCCCGCCACAGCCCCTCCGCCGCATCCTCGGCCGGCGCATCCGCCCGCCGCGCCCCCGGCCCGAACCGCACCGCATCCCCATCCCAATGCGCCGAAAGCCCGGGCGTCAGGATGGACCAGCGCAGGCTGGCGAAGCGCCGCACGAAGAACCCCGCCTCCGCGCGCAGGATGTGATGCTCCGGCTCGAACCAGGCGACGAAGCGCGAATCCGGCACGGCCGGAGGCACGGAAGCCACCACGCCCTCCCCCGGCCCGGCGCCCGCCTCCTCCTCCAGCACCCCCATGTCCCGCAGGGCCAGCGCCACGCTCCGCGCCCCGTGCGGCACCGCCGGGTCGCCGGCGGCGCCCGAGGCGTCAGGGACGGCGGGCGGGGGCGGCAACGGCGCGGCCGGCACCCCCTCCTCCACCCGCACCTCGCGGAACCGCAGGAAGGCATGCATCTTATGCGCGTCCCGCCGCACCGCCCGCGCCATGGCCTGCGCCCGCGCCACCGCCGGGTCCGCCGCATCCTCCAGCAGCCCCCGCTCCGCCTGCAGCCGGTGCAGCAGCCCATGCAGCAGCGCGAAGCGCTCCGGATCGCGGTGCCGGCACACCAGCCGCGCCAGCTCCGGAAAGTCGCGCGGCACGCGCGGCGCGGGCGCATCCGCCGGCGGCCCGGGCGGCGGCCCGCCGCCGAACAGCGGCAGCGGGTCGCCCTCCACCCGCCAGGCCACCTCGGCGGGCTCCACCCCCGCCATCACCAGCCCCCGCGCGGCCGCCCGCCAGCCCTCGAAGTCATCCGGCTCCGCCAGGGTCACGCAGAAGCCGCTCATGCCATGCCCCCCACCGGAATGCCGCCCGCCCCGCGCCCCCATTCTTGATCGCCCGGGCGGGCCAGGCCGGTTGCGGCCCCCCCGCCCCCGGGCCGAGAAGGGCCGGGCGCCCAACCGGGCGCAGCATGGTCCCGCCGGGCCGGGATGGCGGCCCCAGGCCGCCCCCGGCCGGGACCGGTGAGGAGAGACATCACGCCCATGCAGAGCATCCTCCGGAGCGCCGCCCTGGCGGCCCTGCCCATCGCCGCGCTGCTCGCCGCCACCCCCGGCGCCGAAGCCCAAACCCCGCCCCCTGGCGCCAGCACCCCCACCGCGGTCTCCACCACCGCCGATCTCGCGGCCATCTGCCTGCCCACCAACACGGGCGTGCAGCGGCTCGAAGCCATCGCCTATTGCCAGGGCTACATGACGGCCATCGGCCAGTACCACGCCATGCTGCACCCGGCCGGCGGCCGCGTCCCGCCGCTCTTCTGCCTGCCCAGCCCGGCGCCCAGCGTCGCGCAATCCGCCATCGCCTTCGCCAACTGGGCGAAGGGGAACCCCCAGCACGCGAACGAGCCCGCCACCGACGGCCTGCTCCGCTGGGCCCAGGCCACCTATCCCTGCCCCGCCCAGCCCGCCGCACCCGCGCGCGGCGCCCGCACGGCCCGCTGAGATGAGGACGACCATGACCCTCCGTGCCGCCCGCCTGGCCCTGCCCCTCCTCGCCACCCTCGCCCTCGGCGCCTGCGCCGATGCCACGCGCACCGAGCGCAATGTCGGCACCGGCGCCCTCGGCGGCGCGGCGCTCGGCGGCATCATCGGCTCCTTCTCCGGCAATGCCGGCTGGGGCGCGCTGATCGGCGGCGCGGGCGGCGCGGGCGCCGGCTACCTCTACGAACAATCCCAGCGCGCGCAGGACCGCGCCTACTGGCAGGGCCGGCAGGACAGCCGGCGCTACTACCGCCGCTGACCCGGCCGGGGCGCGGCGCGGCCGGAGAGGACCGCGCCCGCCCCCGCCACCCCGCCGCGTCACGCCGCCCCGAACAGCGGCAGCTGCACCGCCCGGCCCACCGGAATCCCCGCCGGCAAAACCCCCGCCCGCTCCGCCAGCCCGTCGCGCGGCACCAGCATCGCCCGCAAATCCGCCCGGTCCAGCAGCCCGCCACGGGGATGATGGTCCACCGCCGTGATGAAGGGCCCCACCTTCCGCAGGTTCACCCGCAGCCGCGCCAGATCCGCCATCCGGAAGGACCGCACGCGCCGCGCGGCCACGATCTTCTCCACCGTCTTCGCGCCCAGCCCGGGCACGCGCAGCAGCATCTCCCGCTCCGCCCGGTTCACGTCCACGGGAAAGGCGGCCCGGTGCTTCAGCGCCCAGGCCAGCTTCGGGTCCACCTCCAGGTCCAGCATCCCGCCCTCGCCGCCCGCCATCACCTCCGGCGCCGTGAAGCCATAGAAGCGCAGCAGCCAGTCCGCCTGGTACAGCCGGTGCTCCCGCACCAGCGGCGGCGCCACGGGCGGCAGGATCGCCGCCGCATCCGGAATGGGCGAATAGGCCGAGAAATACACGCGCCTCAGCCGGTAGGATCCGTAGAGCGCCGCGCTCGTGTTCAGCACCGTCTCGTCGGTGGAGGAATCCGCGCCGACGATCATCTGCGTGGACTGCCCGGCGGGCGCGAAGCGCGGCGCCGCGGCCCGGCGGCCCCCCGCCATCGCCACCTTCACCCGCGCGGCCTCGTCCCGCGCCTCCTTCGCCTCGTCGATCCGCGCGCGCAGCCCCGCCATCGCCACCCGGATCTGCCCGCCATCCTTCTCCGGCGCCAAGGCCTTCAGGCTGCCCGCATCCGGCAGCTCCACATTGATCGAAAGCCGGTCCGCATGCCGCCCCGCCTCCGCCAGCAACGCCGGATCGGCATCCGGAATCGTCTTCAGGTGGATGTAGCCCTTGAAGCCATGCGTCTCCCGCAGCTCCCGCGCCACGCGCACGATCTGCTCCATCGTGTAGTCCGGCGAACGGATGATGCCGGAGGAAAGGAACAGCCCCTCGATGTAGTTCCGCCGGTAGAAGTCGAGCGTCAGCTCCACAATCTCGCGCACGGAAAACCGGGCACGCCGCACGTTCGAGGAGGCCCGGTTGATGCAATAGGCGCAGTCGAACACGCAGGCATTCGTCAGCAGCACCTTCAGCAGCGAGATGCAGCGCCCATCCGGCGCATAGGCATGGCAGATCCCCATGCCCTCCGTGCTGCCCAGCCCCCCATCCCGGCTGTCCCGCTTCTCCGTGCCCGAGGAAGCGCAGGAGGCGTCGTATTTCGCCGCATCCGCCAGGATCTCGAGCTTCTCCCGCAGCTCCATGGCCACCTCTTCAGCTGGCCCGCCCATATGGCCCCGGATCGGAGGACTGCAAGAACAGAAAACGAACAGGGCGGATGAAAGCGCGGCCTCCGCTCCGCTTACCCTTGGGAAATCAACAGCGCAGGATTATGTGCTGCGTCGCACCAGCAGCCGAGCCGAGTCGCATGCCCGACAACTCCTACTCCCAGCTCCACTTCATCTGGGGCGGCGTCTTCACCGATGCCTCCTTCTCCACCCTCGAGCCCGGCACCGAGGAAAGCTACGGCCCCTATCACGACGCGAAAACCGCCGACCGCGTCTGGAACGAGAAGGCCCGCCGCAACATCGATATCGCGAACCACCGGCTCTTCGTCATCTCCGTCCCCCGCCCCGGCGGCGCCAAGGCGGGCTGAGGCAGCCGCGCCACACTGACGGAATTCCCACTCGCTCCGGTTGTGCTCCGGAACTCACTGCCTGATCCTTCTCTCACCAGAACGGCAGGGGGGAAGAATCAGCGTGAGCACGCCCGAGGAAAGCACCACAGCCAGCATCTCGGCCGCGCTCGCCGCGGCCTCCTCGGGGAAGCCGGTCTTCACCACGGGGCAGGTGATCGAGCAGCTCCAGATCCATGGCGAGGGCCCTGCATGGCAGGGCGTCCACATCTTCCAGCCCGCCAGCGGCGGCACGATCACCTATTCCATCCCGACCATCCGCTACGAATCCGCGGAGGACGAGGACGCAGGCTGGCTCCCGCCCAGCGCCGTCATGCTCCAGCAGGCCCGCCTGGCCGCCGAGCTCTGGGACGACCTGATCGCCCCCTCCCTCACGGAACTCCCCGACGATTCGGCCCAGATCGTGATCGGCCGCTCCCGCCTGACCGACGGCGACGGCACCTACGCGACCGTCGAGCTCGCCACCCCGGCGAGCGGACCCGGCTCCTATGCGATGAGGCCCTCCCAGATCTGGCTCTCGGCCAACTGGTCCACCAACACGGATCCCGAGTTCCAGGACGGGCATTACGGCCTGATCACCATCATCCACGAGATCGGCCACTCCCTCGGCCTCTCCCATCCCGGCCTGTACAACGCCGCGCCGGGCCGCAGCATCACCTATGAGCACGACGCCGTCTTCGCGCAGGACACGCGCCAGTACACGCTGATGTCCTACTTCAACGCGGGGCTCGACGGCTCCGGCGCCCACCACATCGGGCCGGACGGCGCCATGCGCTACGCCGCCACCCCGCTGCTCTACGACATCGCCACCATCCAATCGATCTACGGCGCGGACATGACCACGCGCGCGGACGACACGGTCTATGGCTTCAACAGCAGCGCGGGCCGCAGCGTCTACGACTTCAGCGTCAACACCTCCCCCGTCATCGCCATCTGGGACGCCGACGGCCGCGACACGATCGACCTGTCGGGCTTCTCGGCGAACCAGCGGCTGAACCTGCAGGACGGCACCTTCAGCGATGTCGGCGGCCTCACCGGCAACCTCGCCATCGCGTTCGGCGCGGTGATCGAGGATGCGATCGGCGGCTCGGGCCTGGACCTCATCACCGGCAACGCGGTGGACAACTTCCTCTCCGGCGCCGCGGGCAACGACCTCCTCATCGGCCTCGGCGGGGACGACGTGCTGGACGGCGGAATCGGCAACGACACGCTCCTCGGCGGCACGGGCGACAACCTCCTGATCGGCGGCGTCGGCTACGACACGGCGGATTTGAGCGCCCAGGGCCGCCGCGGCGAAACCTTCTCGGCCACCGACGCCACCACCACCATCCGCACCCATGCCTCCGGCACGGATGGCTGGCGCACCATGGAGGTCGCCACCTACGCCGATGGCCGCATGGTCTTCGACGCGAACGACGCTACCGCCCAGGTCATGCGCCTCTACGCCGCCGCGCTGGACCGCAACCTGGACCAGGAAGGGCTCAACGCCCATGTGAACGCCATGGCCCATGGCGCCACGCTGCTGGACATCACCAACAGCCTCCTCTCCAGCACGGAATTCGCCACCCGCTTCGGCGCCAGCCTCACCAACGACGCCTTCGTGGACCTGATCTACACCAATCTCTTCGGCTACACGGCCGATGCCACGAACCGCGCCGCCTGGATCGGCCGTCTCGACGCCGGCATCAGCCGCGCCCAGTTCGTCTCCTCCCTCGCCGAGGACACAGACGCCCGCAACGTCACCGCCATCACCCTCACCGCCGGCCTGTGGGACCTGAACGAAACGGCGGACTTCATCGCCCGCCTCTACACCGTCGCCCTTGACCGCGCGCCCGAGGTCACCGGCCTCACCGGCTGGCGCCACTACGCCGAAAGCGGCGCCGCGGAACTCGACCTCGTCTCCCGCTTCATCGAGTCCGCCGAATACAACGCTCTCTACGGCAACACCGACAACCAGAGCTTCATCGAGAGCCTCTACCGCAACGCCCTCGGCCGCGAAGCCGAGGCGGAAGGCCTCACCGGCTGGGTCAACTACCTCGAAACCGGCGGCACCCGCGCGGGCGTGGTGCTCGGCTTCACCGAAGCCGAGGAACTGCGCATGGTCACCACCGAAACCATCCGCAGCGAGAACCCGGAACACTACGGGATTCTCTTTGCCTGATCTGACGGTCTGTCCCGGGGAGAGGAAGAAGGAATTCTTCCTCTCCCCGGACCCCTCACCTTCTTCTTTTTCTTCAAGCTTGGAATCACTCAGCTGACGGTGCGCCTGAGGTCTATGACCTCAGGCGACTGCAAGGGCAGGAGAAGAACCAGCCCACCAGAAACCCCACCCATCCGGGGCATCCACGGCAGTCAAACGGGGTTCCAAGGGCCTCAGGCCCTTGGCGGGTGGAGGGCAGAGCCCTCCTTTTCCCCCCTCAAAGCAACCGCTCGATATCCCCAACAAGCTTCTCCGGCGCGGTCGCCGGCGCGTAACGCGCCACCACCTGCCCTTCGCGGTCCACGAGGAACTTGGTGAAGTTCCACTTCACCGCCTCGGTCCCCAGCGCTCCCGGCGCCGCCTTCTTCAGGTGCCGGAACACCGGGTCCGCCCCCGCGCCGTTCACCTCCACCTTGGCGAAGACCGGGAAGGTCACGTCATACTTCGTCGTGCAGAAGGTCGCGATCTCCGCCGCATCCCCCGGCTCCTGCCGGCCGAACTGGTTGCAGGGGAAGGCCAGCACCTGGAAGCCCCGCGCACCGAAGCGCCGCTGCAACGCCTCCAGCCCCTCATATTGCGGCGTGAAGCCGCAGCGGCTCGCCGTGTTGACGATCAGCAGCACCTTGCCGGCGTAATCGGAAAGCGCCTGCGCCCCGCCGCCCGGCAGCGGCGCCGAAAGCTCCAGCAGCCCGCTCATGGCACCGGCTCCAGCCGCAGCACGCGCCCCTGCGCCTCGTCCGTCAGGATATAGAGCAGCCCATCCGGCCCCGGCAGCACCTGGCGGAAGCGCGTGCGGTTCCACAGCAGCCGCTCCTCCCCCACCACGCGGTCCCCTTCCATGGTCAGCCGCACCAGCCCCGAGGGCCGCAGCGCGGCCAGGAACAGGTTCCCCCGCCAGCCCGGAAAGGCATCGCCCGCATAGAAATTCCCGCCGGAGGGGCTCACCGCCGGCGTCCAGTGCCGCAACGGCTCCTCGATCCCCGGCGCGCTCGCCCGCCCGGTGCCGATCGGGCTGCCATCGTAATCCGTGCCGTAGGAGACGATGGGCCAGCCGTAATTCGCCCCCGCGCGCAGCAGGTTCACCTCATCCCCGCCCCGCGCCCCGAACTCCACCTCGATCACCGATCCGGTGGCCGGGTTCACCGCCAGCCCCTGCGGGTTCCGGTGCCCATAGGTGAACACCTCCGGCCGCGCCCCGGCCCGCCCGATGAAGGGGTTCCCCTCCGCCGGCCGCCCGTCCCGCTCCAGCCGCAGCACCTTCCCGGCCAGGTCCCCTAGCCGCTGCGCCCGCTCCTTGTCGGTGTAGCGATCCCCAGTGGAGAGAAGCAGCTTCCCATCCCGCCCGAAGACGATGCGGCAGCCGAAGTGGTTCCGCCCGGAAACCTGGGCCGGCCCCGCATCCAGCAGGGTCCGCACCCCCTCCAGCCGCGTCATGTCGGCCGAGAAGCTGGCGCTCGCCAGCCGCGTCAGCGCCCCGCCCTCCGCGGCCCCGGCCAGGCAGAAATACACCTGCCGCGTCGTCGCGAAATCCGGCGCCAGCGCCACGTCCAGCAACCCGCCCTGGCCCTGGGCCACCACCTCCGGCACGCCGGGCACCGGGGCCGAAACCGCCCCATCCCGCCCGAGGATCCGCAGCCGCCCGGGCCGCTCCGTCACCAGCAGCCGCCCATCCGGCAGGAAGGCCGCCCCCCAGGGCCGCTCCAGCCCCGTGGCGAACTCCGCCACGCGGAAGCTGGCCCGCTCGCTCCGCACCACCTCCTGCGACGAAACGGGGGCGGCGCATCCCGCCACCCCCGACCCGATCCCCAGCAGAAGCGCGAGAAGCCGGGCGCCCCGCAAGCCGCTCAGCCCCGTCAGCCCTGCACGCCGATCGCCTGGTCCACCCAGGCCCGGAGCTGGCCGCGCGGCATCGCGCCCACCTTCATGTCCACGGGCTTGCCGTCCTTGAACAGGATCATCGTCGGAATGCCGCGCACAGCATACTCGTTCGGCGTCATCGGGTTCTCGTCGATATTCACCTTCGCGACCGTCAGCTTGCCCGCATAGTCCTTGCCGATCTCATCCAGGATCGGCCCCACCATGCGGCACGGGCCGCACCACTCGGCCCAGAAATCGACCAGCACGGGGCCCTGGGCCTCCAGCACGTCGGTCTTGAAGCTGTCGTCGCTGACGGCCTTGGTGTTCTCGCTCATCTCGCTACGTGTCCCGGCAAAGGAAGGTCGAGACGGAAAGTCGGGATGAAGCCGGGCCGGGTCAAGGCTGCCCGCCCACCCGGCCGGCTAGAGATACCGCCCGCGCTCCATGATCTCGAGCGTGTACTCGCGGTAGCTCATCCCCAGCTCCTCCGCCCGCGCCAGCCGCCGCAGCGCGATCTCCCGCGGCGGCGTCTTCCAAGCCTTCCGATGCGCCCGCCGCCACACGAAAAGCCGCCAGGACGCGCCGGCATCCGGCTCCAGCGGCGGGCCGCCATTATGCCCGATCCCCGGCCCCATGCTGGCCTCCATCCTGTCCGCCGGAAAGGGCAAGCAAGGAAGGGGCCGCCATCCCACCTTCCGCTTCCCGCGCGGCCCCCCTATTCCGGGCCCATGCAGGACGCGACCGACGCCCAACTCGCCGCCCAGTACGAGGCCCTCCCCTACCCGGCCCGCGACCCGCGGGACGAGGCCAAGCGCCTGGTCGTCGGCAGCCCCTCCCATCTCGCGGAGGTGGACCACTGGATCTTCGGCGCCCGCCGCCCGGCCGGCCAACCCCTCCGCGCCCTCATCGCCGGCGGCGGCACGGGGGATGGCGCCATCATGCTCGCCCAGCAGCTCGCCTGGGCCGGCCGCCCCGGAGAGGTCACCTGGCTCGACCGCTCCGCCGCCGCCCGCAAGGTCGCCGAGGCCCGCGCCGCCACCCGCGCCCTGACCAACCTCCGCTTCGTCGAGGGCTCCATCCTCGCCCCGCCCGCGCTCGGTTCCTTCGACTACATCGACTGCTGCGGCGTGCTGCACCACCTGCCCGACCCGCTGGCAGGGCTGAAGAACCTCGCCGCCCTCCTCGCCCCGGGCGGCGGCATGGGCATCATGGTCTACGCCCCCCATGGCCGCACCGGCGTCTACATGCTCCAGGACGCCCTGCGCCTCATCGCCCCGCCGGAGGAAAGCCCCGCCGCCCGGGTGGACATCGCCAAGCGCGTCATGCGCCACCTGCCCGAGACCGCCTGGCTGCGGAAGAACCCCTGGATCACCGACCACCTCCCCCTTCCCCAGGGGGGCGGCGACCCCGGCCTCTACGACCTCCTGCTGAACCCGCGGGACGTCTCCTTCAACGTCCCCCAGCTCGACACCCTCGTGCGCGACGCCGGCCTGCGCATCACCTGCCTGGTCGAGCCCGTCCGCTACGACCCGGACCTCCTCCTGCCGGACCCCAGGCTCCGCGCCCGCACCGCTGGCATGAGCATGATCGAGCGCGCCGCCCTGGCCGAGGCCCTGGCGGGCAACATGGGCATCCACATCGCCTATCTCGCCCGCGCCGAGGACCCGCCCGCCACGCCCGACTGGAACGACCCCGCCGCCATCCCCATCCTGCGCGGCCAGGACGGGGCGGGCTGGGCCAAGGGCATCCGCAACGGCGCCCTGCCCATCACCTATGACGGGCTGCGCATCAACCTGCCCATGCCGCCGCTGGCCGCCGCCATCCTCGCCCGCATCGACGGCAAGGCCAGCCTCGCCGAGATCGCCCGCGCGGTGGAAGCCGGCGGCGCCAACCCCGCCGCCGTGGCGCGGGACATGGCGGCCCTCCGCGCGGCCATGGAACCCACCAACCGCCTCCTCCTCTCCGCCCCGCAGGCCCGCTGAACGGCCGCATGACCGCCGCCATCGTCATCTTCGGCGCCGCCGTCCGCCCGGATGCCCGGCCCAGCGAAACCATGCGCCGCCGCGTCACCGCCGCCGTCGAACTGGGGGAAATCCTGGGGAACGACCCGCTCTTCGTCCCCACCGGCGGCCAGGGCCGCCACGGCCCGGCCGAATCGGCGGTGATGGCCAAACTCCTGCGGGACTGGGGGATCGACCCCGCCCGCATCCTGGAGGAGCCCACGGGCACCGACACCCTCTCCTCCGCCCGCGCCGTCGCGGCCCTGCTGCGCGGCGTGGCGGACACGGCCCACCCGGTCTCGTCGGGCTACCACCTGCCGCGCTGCGCCCTGCTGCTCCGCCTCTGCGGCCTGAAAACCGGGCGCGGCCGCGCCGCCCGCCCGGGGCCCGGCTTCGCGGAATGGCGCTGGCGCCTGCGGGAACTCCCCGCCCTGCCCTATGACGCGGCCCTGGCGGTCTGGCACCGCGCGAAGCCCCGGCACGGCACCCGCCGGTAGCCCCGGGAAGCGAATGGCCGGGGGCTGCCCCCCGGCCATCCCGCCGCGCCTAGAGAAGCGCTTCCTTCGTCGCATTCACCGGCTTGTCCTCGCGCATCGCGCGCTTCTGCCGGCGAAGCTGCTTCGCCACGCGCTCCAGCGCGGTGGAGAAGGCGGTGTAGGCATTGTTCGAATGCTCGCCATGCCCGTCGAAGAACAGCCCGCGCGCCGCATGGACCCGCACGTTGCACCCGAAGCCCGCACCCTTTCCGCCGGGCGAGAAGGTGACGGTGATATCCTCCGCGCCATTGAAATACTTGGCCGAAAGCCGGCGCGCCTGTTCCGTCACATGGGTCCGCAGCGCGTCCCCCACATCGGTCTGATGGCCCGATACGATGATCCGGCCCTCATTCTCGCCATCCCGGATTTCCGGAGCTGCCACGGTTCTTTCCCTCCACGATAGGTCAGGTGGAAAGAGAACAACGCATCGCCCCGCGTCGCGTTGACCCGCATCAACGCGGGGCGCGCCGCTTGTGCCTCCTCACCCCCGCCCGGCCCGCCGCGCGCCCCCGTCCTCCCCGCCCACCCAGCTGGCATGGCTGCCGCCCATCAGGATCCCGAGCACCCCGCCCCGCCCGAGCAGCGGGCCCAGCGCCGGGGTGAGGTCGGCCTCCCCCGTGGTCCAGCGCCGCAGCACCCCGTCCCGCCGCTCCGGGTGCGAAAACCCCTCCACCAGCCCGGGATGGTCGAGCGGAACCGAAACCGTCCCCCCATCGAGGGGCGTGAACTCCATTCCCCGGAGCTGCAACCCCAGCCAGCGCCCATCGGTGCTGCCCGGCACCGTCCCGCAGGGCCGCCCAACCCGCGAAACCAGCCGCAGCGCCCCCGTGCCCGCCGGCACCGGGAAGCGCCAGGCCCCGCCTTCCGCCTCGCCCTCAATCCACCGGCCATCCGCCAGCAGGCGCGGCGCGGCCTCCCGCGTCCGCGTCCAGCCCAGCGCCTCGGCCCGCTCCATCAACCGCGCCATGATCGCCAGCAGCGCGGGGTTCCCCTCCGCCCCCGGCCGCAGGAAGGGCGCGCAGGGCGCATAGGCCGGAATGCCGGGCGCGGCGCCCGCGCGCAGCGCCACCACCGCCGCGCTCCGCGCATTGTCGAAGCCCGCCCGCCCATCCTCGTTCAGATAGCTCTCGGCCAGCGCCCCCTCGGCCAGCACCACGTCATGGCAACCGAGGTCGAGATGCAGATAGGTCACCGCATCCCAGGCCTCCTGCACCACACTCGCCCCGTTCACCAGCGTCTTGGCATGCACCAGCGCGCCATCCAGCAGCAGCCCGTGCTCGGGGCTGACGAGAAGGTCCCGGTGCGGCACCCCCTCCGCCAGCGCCCCGGCCCGGATCCGCACCGGCCGCACCCGCCACGGCTCGGCATGCGCCGCGATATCCACCTGCCGCCGCCCCACCCAGCGGAGCGGCTTGAGCACCGGCCCCCGCCCCGAGAAGGTCACCACCCCCTCCCCGGCCGAAAGCGCCTCGACCGCCACCTCGCCCCGCGCCGTCAGCACCCGCGTGCCCGCCACGTAGCAGGTCACGTTAACGGCCGTGTCCCCCACCAGGTCGTAGCCGTTCGCCCCCGTCACGGGGTCCACCCGCTCCAGCGTCACCAGGCTCGCGACCTCATAGGGAATGTCCGAGAGCAGGATGTAGCTCCCGCCCTCCACCCCGAAGACGATGGCCGAGCTGTCGCCCGCCAGGGTCCCGGCATAGGGAACCAGCGCGCCACCCACCACGTCGCCGGAAAGCTGGGCCAGATCCATGGGGCGGTCCCCCAGCACCGAAAGGTCGTCGAGCGGGTCGTCCACCAGCTCGCCCTCCTCGTCCGCCGCGAGGGGCGCATCCGAAACCCCGATGCTGTACGGCCCCTCCGGCCCATAGGCCGCCACGAGGAACCGTCCGTCCTCCTGAATCTCGAGGCTGTAGAAATAGGTGGCGGTGGTCGGCACGGCATGTCCCCGCTCGCCACCCCGCGGCCCGGCCCAAAGGCGCGCGCCACATGCAGGTGGGCCCGCGTTCCCCTTCAGGCCCCGGCCCCGCGGCCCCGCCCATCCACACCCAACCTAGCCGCGCGGCGCCGTGAAAGCCCGTGCTTTCCGCGGGCGGTCTGTCCCGGGGAGAGGAAGAAGGAATTCTTCCTCTCCCCGGACCCCTCACCATCATCTTTTTCTTCAAATTTGGATTCACTCAGCTGACGGTGCGCCTGAGGTCTATGACCTCAGGCGACTGCAAGGGCAGGAGAAGAACCAGTCCACTAGAAACCCCGCCCATCCGGGGCATCGACGGCAGTCAAACGGGGTTCCAAGGGCCTCAGGCCCTTGGCGGGTGGAGGGCAGAGCCCTCCTCACAGCAGAGCCAGCACCGCCCCCCCGGCCGCCGAAAGCGCCACCACCCCCCAGGACGGCACCCGCGCCCAGACCAGCAGCGCGAATCCCACCGCCGCCAGCGCCGCGTCCTCCCAGCCCAGCACCGCCCCGTGCCAGACCGGCCCGGCCAGCGCCGCCGCCAGCAACCCCACCACCGCCGCATTCGCCCCGCGCAGGGCCGCCCGCGCCCCGGGCCGCGCCCGCAGCCCGGCCCAGAAGGGCAGCGCCCCCACCACTAGCAGCAGCCCCGGCAGGAACACCGCCACCAGCCCCAGCGCCGCCCCGCCCCAGCCGCCGATCAGCGCGCCCAGATAGGCCGCGAAGGTGAAAAGCGGCCCCGGCACGGCCTGCGCCGCCCCATAGCCCGCCAGGAAGTCCTCCGGCCGCACCCAGCCCGGCCGCACCACCTCCGCCTCCAGCAGCGGCAGCACCACATGCCCGCCGCCGAACACCAGCGCCCCGGCCCGATAGAAGGAATCGAACACCGCCAGCCCCGCCGAGCCGGAGGCCAGCAGCGGCAGGCCCAGCAGCAACACCCCGAACAGGGCGAGCGCCGCCGCCCCCACCCGGCGCGAAACCCCGAACCCCTCGGCGCCCGCACCCGGCGCCTCCGCCCCGCCCCGGCACAGCACCAGCCCCGCCAGCGCCCCCAGCGCGATCGCCCCCACCTGCCCGAAGGCCCCGGCCACGAGAAAGGCCAGCACCCCCGCCGCCACCGCGATCCCGGCCCGCGGCAGGTCCGGGCAAAGGCTCCGCGCCATCCCCCACACCGCCTGCGCGACGATCGCCACCGCCACCACCTTCAGCCCATGCAGCGCCCCGGCCCCCACCGGCCCCTGCACGGTCCCCAGCCCCATGGCGAACAGCGCGAGAAGGAGCGCCGAGGGCAGGGTGAACGCCGCCCAGGCCGCCAGCCCGCCCAGCGCCCCGCCCCGCAACAGCCCCATGGCGAAGCCCACCTGGCTGCTCGCCGGCCCCGGCAGGAACTGGCAGAGCGCCACCAGGTCGGCATACCCCGCCTCCTCGATCCAGCGCCGCCGCACCACCAGCTCCTCCCGGAAATAGCCGAGATGCGCCACCGGCCCCCCGAAGGAGGTCAGCCCCAGCTTCAGGAAGGTCCCGAACACCTCCCCCGCCCGCCCCTGCGCCACTGACGACCCCTCTCCGAAACGTCCCCCATCACACCCCACCCGCCGCCCCCGGTGAAGGCACGCCCCGATGACACCGCCCGATCGCACCCGAACCGCGCGCCGAAAGACAACACGGAACGAAGACAATGGCCCGCCATGCGCCCATGGCGGTTGAAGCCGGGGGCGCAGGAGGACTATCTGCGGGGCCATGATCCGCAAGACCTTCGCCGCCCAGGGCCTCGTCCTCGCGGCCCTGTCCCTCCTCGCCGCCAGCCCGGCCCCCGCCCAGCAGCGCAACGCCGCCCAAGGGAATGGCCAGGGGAACGCCCAGGGAAGCGCCCAGGCCAGCAACGGCCCCCAGCGCCTCGGCACCTTCGGGGAATGGACCGCCGCCACCCACCAGGAAGGCAATGCGAAGGTCTGCTACGCCTTCACCCGCATGGAAGGCCGCCAGAACGCCCTCCTCACCGTCACCCACCGCCCTCAGGGCCGGGACCAGGTGGCGCTCCGCATCGGCCGCGCCTTCCCCCGCAACGCCGAGGTGAAGGTGGACGTCGGCACCAACGACCTCGACTTCTACACCTCCGGCGACAACGCCTTCGCCCGTGACGGCCGCGCCACCGTCGCCGCCTTCCGCAACGGCCGCGAAGCCGTCGCCAAATCCCCCGCCCCCAACAACCGCAGCACCACCGAGACCTTCTCCCTCTCCGGCTTCACCGCCGCCTATGAGGCCATCTCGCGCGAGTGCCCCGCCCGCTGAATGGCCCCATGAACGCCCAGACGCCCATCGCCGCGCTGCCCACGGCCTCCCTCACCGAGGCCGAGCGCACCCGCATCCTCGCCAAATCCGCCCTCTTCGCTCCCCCGGCGCAGGTGGACGAGCACGGCCGCCGCGAACTCGTCGGCCTCTCGCGAGAGGAACTGACCCAGGCGGTGGTCGAGTTCGGCGAAAAGCCCTTCCGCGCCAAGCAGATCTGGCACTGGATCTACTTCCAGGGCGCCCGCGACTTCACCCAGATGTCCAGCATCGCCAAGCCGATGCAGGCCAGGCTGGCCGAACGCTTCACCATCGGCCGCCCGGCCGTCACCACCGAACAGACCAGCACCGACGGCACCCGCAAATGGCTCTTCGCCATGCGGGACAAGCAACAGGTCGAAACCGTCTACATCCCCGAGGAAGACCGCGGCGCCGTCTGCATCTCCACCCAGGTCGGCTGCACCCTCTCCTGCCGCTTCTGCCACACCGGCACCCAGAAGCTCGTCCGCAACCTCTCGGCCGGCGAAATCATCGGCCAGTTCATGGCCGCGCGCGACAGCTACGGCGAATGGCCCACCCCCCAGTCCGAAACGAGGATGCTCTCCAACATCGTCGTCATGGGCATGGGCGAACCCCTCTACAACTACGAGAACATCGCCACCGCCCTGAAGATCGCCATGGACAACGAGGGCATCGCCCTCTCCCGCCGGCGCATCACCCTCTCCACCTCAGGCGTCGTCCCCATGATGGACCGCGCGGGCGCGGAACTCGGCGTCAACCTCGCCGTCTCCCTCCACGCCGTCACGGATGAACTGCGGGACGAAATCGTCCCCCTCAACCGCAAATACCCCATCAAGGAACTGATGGCGGCCTGCCACCGCTACCCCGGCGCCTCCAACGCCCGCCGCATCACCTTCGAATACGTCATGCTCGACGGCATCAACGACTCCGAGGCCGAGGCCCGCGAACTCGTCCGCCTCCTCCACGGCCTCCCCGCCAAGGTGAACCTCATCCCCTTCAACCCCTGGCCGGGCTCGCCCTACGCCACCTCCAAGCGCGCCCAGATCGAACGCTTCGCCAACATCCTCAACGACGCCGGCTACTCCTCCCCCGTCCGCCGCCCCCGCGGAAAGGACATCATGGCGGCCTGCGGACAGCTGAAGACGGAAAGCGAGCGCCAGAAGAAGGCCGCGGCAGCAGCATAAAGGCCGGGGGGAGGTATCCCCCCGGACCCCCTTCTATTTTTGGGGAATAGCGCTGGCCGCCTAAACCCGACTGCGGCACTCAACCACCACCGGCCCGGCGCCGTTCCACCCCGGCAAATCACGGGCGTACAGGAATGGCCGAAACCCGCTTCGTCGCCCTCACCATCGTCGCGGTCGCCCTCCTCCTCGCCCTGGCCCGCCTGACGAAAATCCCCCCCTCCATCGCCTGGTTCGCTGGCGGCCTCGCCTCCATCCTCCTCCCCGGCCCCCTCCCCGAAATCCGGGTGAACCCCCTCATCGTCCTCGGCCTCGTCCTCCCGCCCCTCCTCTACGCGGCCATCACCAACCTCCCCCCCTCCCTCCTCCAGCGCACAGCCTGGCGCGGCGTCGCCATGGGCGCAGCCTGGACCCTCGCCCTCACCGCCGCCTGCGGCTACGCCGCCTACCTCCTCCTAGACCTCGACCCCATCGCCTGCATGGCCATCGGCGTCGCGGCCGCCGTCGCCGAACCCCGCGTCCTCTCCGAATCCGGCCTCTCGAACCGCCTCCCCCCCGCCCTCACCGAATCCCTCACCGCCCAACTCGCCTCCGCCCCCCTCCTCGGCGTCTCCCTCTCCATCTGGACGGCAAAACAGGTCGGAAACCCCTTCCCCGGCCTCCTCCCCATCGCAAAAACCCTCGCCTACGACCTCACGGCCGGCTGCGCGGCCGGCATCGCCCTCGGCCTCGCCATGGCCGCCCTCCGCAAAAAACTGGACAACCCAGCCACCGAAACCGCCCTGTCCCTGGCCACCCCCTTCGCCGCCGCCGCCCTGGGCGAAGCCATCGTCGCCTCCCCCATCGCCCCCCTCATCGCCGCCGGCCTCACCCTCGTCGTCATCCGCCACCGGGAAGCCCTGAACACCGAAATCGCCTCCCCCGAATCCCGCCAACTCACCTCAGACCTCTGGCGCAGCCTCGACACCCTCCTCACCGGCACCCTCTTCTTCCTCATGGGCCGCGCCATCCCCGAAGCCCTGGCCGGAACCCACGCCCTCCCCTGGCCCACCCTCGCCCTCACGGCGCTGGCGCTGATGACGCTCTGCTGGGCCGTCCAATTCGCCCTCTCCTGGGCCGCCCTGGCCCACCCCAACTCCCCCACCATCCCCCACGCCGCCGGCGGCTGCGTCCCCTCCTGGAAAGCGGCCTGCCTCATGGCCGGCGGCTCCGGCCGCAACGTCGTGGCCCTCGCCATCGCCCTCGCCCTCCCCACCACCCTCCCCAACGGAGACCCCTTCTGGGCCAGGGACGCAGTGGTGGCCGTGGTGGCGCTAATGGTCGTGGCCTCGGCGGGGCTGCAATGGGTGGGGGTGCCGGGGTTGGTGCGGTGGGTGAGGGTGGGGGCGGGCGATCGGGAAGGGTAGGAGTTCGGCCCGCACAAGGCGCCGCTTCACGCACCCTCCGCCAAATTCTTGGTCCCGGGTCCATGTGTATCCGCTCAGACATACTACACAGTTGCCTTCGATCGGATTCTAGCCATCACTGCCAAAAGAACTGAGCTGCTAGATCCCTCAGGTTCCTTGAGTTAGGCTCGGTACAGAACCGACACACATTAGGTTGCAATTCCTCATGGCACAGCCGTCGTTGAATCTGGTCCGCCGCCTAGGAAACGATAAATCCAACATAACTGTTTGGTGTGGTGATGCCGCTGCTTTCTTAGAAGCCCTTAAGCCTGCATCCGTTAACTTGCTAGTCACATCTCCGCCGTATTTTGTTGGAAAAGAGTACGATATCTCCAAATCAGCGTCAGATTTTTCACGCGAGATCAGGCGCATTTTGCCTCTCATCGATCGCTGTATCTCGCCGAAGGGAAGCGTCTGCTGGCAGGTTGGCAATCATGTAGAGAACGGAAGAGTGCTGCCCTTGGACTATCTGATACAGAAGGAAGTAGCAGAAACATCCAGGCTAGTTCTTCGCAACAGACTTATCTGGACCTTTGGGCATGGCGAACATGCCACACGTCGCTTCAGCGGTAGGCATGAAACTATTCTATGGTATTCTAGAGGCGAATTTCATTTTGATCTGGATGCCGTGCGTGTTCCACAGAAATATCCAGGAAAAAAAGCATATCGCGGCCCTCGTAAGGGAGACTGGAGTGGCAATCCGCTCGGGAAGAATCCGGGCGACGTATGGGACGTGGGCGCAGTTTGGGACATTCCGAATGTAAAGGCTAATCACATTGAGAAAACGTCTCACCCCTGCCAGTTCCCTACAGCACTAGTTCGCCGGCTAATCAAATCCCTTTCCCCGCCCGGCGGGCTTATTGTAGACCCCTATGGTGGCTCCGGAACAACTGGCCTTGCAGCAATGCTGGAGGCAAGGAATGCGGAGATCTGCGACTTGAATCCGCAATACGCTGAAATCGCAGCTTTGCGCAGCGAGGCTCTCCTTTCCGGAAGGCTGCCAGTACGTGAAGACGTACCAGCGCTGAACGTTAGCGCTAGTCATAGCGTCAGCAAACGCCCGCCTCACTTCGCATCATAATGGGAGGAATCGCTTTGCCAAAACAACTCTTCGCCGACGCACAACCCGAGAAGAGGTTATTTATTTCCTTAATTACCCGTGACATTTCTCTCGGGGCAGCTATACTTGACATCATTGATAATTCAGTCAACGCAGTCGTGGAGCCTTACGCCGGGCGTCTTAAGACTGCGGCTGATTACGCGACCATAGCTGCAGACGAAACCATGCAGCCCCGGTCAGATATTTATGTCGATGTAAACAATAAGATCATAACAGTGACAGATGACGCTTCCGGCATCTCGCTCAAGCAGGCGCAAGAGCACATTTTCAAGTTTGGTAGATCAGTGGGAGAGAAGGACTCGAGTGACCGGTTATCGGTGTATGGTATTGGCCTAAAGCGAGCCATTTTCAAGATCGGCAATCGCATTAAAATGACCTCTGATCATACGACCGGCGGCTTCGCTCTGGACTTAGATGTTCAGGCATGGGGACGGCAGTCGCAGAACCATTGGCAGTTTCCTATTTCTTCCAGAGCGCCCGCAACAGGGGGAAAAACAGGCACAAAAATTGAGATATCGGATTTGTACGAGGAGACGCAAAGACGAGTTCAGGATGGTCTTTTTATAAATCAGCTTCGGGAAAGTATTGCGAAGACTTACGCCTTCTACCTTTCTAAGTTCGTGAATATCCACGTCAACGGAACAAAAGTGGACCCCATTTCTACCGAAATTAGCTCCAATAAAGTAGTTGAGACGTTCGTCAGAGGTGATGTTAGCTGTGCAGTTGTTGTAGGGATCGGTACACCGCAAGGAGATTCATTCCGAGACAGAAGCTCAGGCTGGTTTATATTCTGCAATGGAAGGGCAGTATTATCTGCCGACAAAACGGCCCTGACGGGGTGGGGCGGCGGAACTAATGGGCTTCCCATCTTCCAACCTAAGCACCGCCCCTTTCTTGGAATGGTGTTCTTCGTTTCCGAAGACGGGGAGCAGCTGCCTTGGACGACCACCAAATCAGGCATAAACGAGGACAGTGTTGTCTGGCAGCAAGCCAGACAGTACATGATCACTGCCGCTAGAACAGTGATATCCTTTCTCGACAATAGGTATACTGAGGAAGGTACAGAGTTAAGTCCGAAGGACCTCAGAGAGGCTGCGGGCGAACGCGTAAGCGCGATTGCGGCTTCCGTAAGTCAGAAGCAGACCTTCAAGATAGTTAAGAAAGCTCCGCCTACTCAGATGCGCATTCAGTATGACGCTAGGATAGACGATATAAAAAAGATCGAGGGATACCTAAAAAGACCCGGCATGGGTGGCGCAGAGGTGGGCAGGTACACTTTCCAGTTTTTCCTTAAGAACGAAGTCGGGGAAGACTGATGACTAGGAAGTTGCGATCCAGCGGCAACAATATATCCTATGACCTTCGCCCAGCAAAGCAGACTGAGCGTAGGATTATGTTGGACCTCTTAAAGCTAGCAGGAGACATCGGCCTCCCTATTAGCTCCTACCGCTACGTTGGCATGGGAGCGAATCGTTTCTACGATTTTATAATGTTTCACAAATATTTGGGAATTAAAGACATGGTAAGTTTGGAGAACGATCCATCGTTCTTCAAACGGGCAGAGTTTAACAAGCCCTATAACTTTGTCAGAGTCTCTCTGCAGAGCAGCTCAGATTTTCTGTCCGAAGACGGGTTCGAGCGTTCGTCTATCGTCTGGTTTGACTATGACGACGGCTTAGGGCCCGAAATGACCAGTGATATCGAGAATCTTGGCCTCAAGGCCAAAGTTGGCGATTTCTGTTTTGTCACCGCTCCCTGCTTACCGCCAGGATTTCTTTCGAAGCTTAAAATGCAAGAGCGCCTTGCGAAGATCAACGACGTTTTCGGTGATTACGCAAATGGCTTAACGATAGACGATATGCAAGACACTAACTTTGCGGCTGCCGTTTCGCATGTTCTTCTGACTGCTTTTAAGAGATCTTTTGCTTACCGCTCGGAAGGGTCGTTCGTACCAATTTTAAAGGTGCGGTACGCCGACGGCATTCCGATGGCGACGATTGGAGGTGCGTTCCTGCCCGAAAGGCAAGCTTCCGACATTCGAGAGGCAGTGGTGAAATCACTCGAGATCCTCAAAATCGAGAGCGAGGAGCTGTGCAGAATTAAATCTTTCAATCTCACCGAACGGGAGAGAGTTCTTTTCGACCTCGCTGCAACTCGTAAGCGCAAACGATCTGCCGAGAGAAATCGGCTACGAGATCTGGGCTTTAAAGACGACGATATTGAGCAGTACGGTCATCTGCTTCGTTATCTGCCGCGGTACTTTGAAACTATCATATGAGCAAACCTCCACGAAAGTGCGGTGCGCAAACTACTCGCGGTAGAGTACTAGAGGTCGAACCGGTTGACAAAAGGATAACATTCCTCTAATGAGTTTAAACGCCCACGGAGGCCTAAAGTGTCCCGCCTCACCCCACCCCGCCCCCACACCCCCCTCACCGACCTCCAGTGGCACGCCCTCATGCCTTACGTGCTGCCAAGAGCCCCCCAGGGCCGCCGCACGCCCGATCTCCGCGCCCGCATGAACGCCATCTTCCACCTCGCCCACACCCCCGGCGAACCCTGGAAGAACCTGCCCAGCCACTACGGCAACGCCCAGTCCGTCGCCCGCTTCTTCCGCCGCCTCACCCATGCCGGCCTCTGGCACCGGCTGCTGGAAGCCCTGCCCGCCCTCGCCCCCACCCACCCCCTGCGCCAGCTCGAATACGCCATCTGCCGCGCCACCCGCCGCGCCGCCCGCATCGGCGGCATGCCCCTCCTCCTCCTCATCCGCAGGCTGGGCCTCCACACCGCCCTCAACGGCCCGCCCTGGCTCCTCCCCAACCCCCTTTTGTCCGAAATGCTCGCCCGCGCTCCCCTGCCCCGCCTCGCCCCCACCCGCGCCGGAATCGAGGCGGCGCGCCAGCGCCTCAAAAGCCTCGCCTGGCTCGCCAGGGCCGCCCTCGGCCGCAAATCCATCCCCCGCACCGTCCGCTTCGGCTGGCCATGAACCCCGGCGCGAACCCCGGCCGGGGCGCCCCCACGCCCCCCGCCGCCCAACCCCTCGCACCCCCGCCGCGCCGCGGCCCCGCGCGCCCCGCGTCCGCAACCCCGCGCAACCCCGCGCCCGGCCGCGCCCCCGCCTTGCGGCAAAACCCTCGCTGCGGCACACCCGCCCCCCAGCGGAACGCGCCGGCGCTCCCGCCGGGGCCCGCCCACGCACGCCCCCGCGGCAACGCAGGCCCCCCGCACCGAATCCTCGGAAGGTCCCCGCGATGCGCGTGAAAGACGTCAAGAAGGTTGTCCTCGCCTATTCCGGCGGGCTCGACACCTCCGTCATCCTGAAATGGCTGCAAACCACCTATAATGCGGAAGTCGTCACCTTCACGGCCGACCTCGGCCAGGGTGAGGAACTCGGCCCCGCGAAGGAAAAGGCCCGCCTCCTCGGCATCAAGGAGGAGAACATCTTCATGGACGACCTGCGGGAGGAATTCACGCGGGACTTCGTCTTCCCGATGTTCCGCATGAACGCCCAGTATGAAGGCTGCTACCTCCTCGGCACCTCCATCGCCCGCCCCCTCATCGCCAAGCGCCAGATCGAAATCGCCGAAAAGGTCGGGGCAGACGCCGTCAGCCACGGCGCCACCGGCAAGGGCAACGACCAGGTCCGCTTCGAAATCGCCTACTACGCCCTCAAGCCGGATGTGAAGGTCATCGCCCCCTGGCGCGAATGGGACCTCACCTCCCGCACCCGCCTCATCCAGTTCGCCGAGGAACACCAGATCCCCATCGCCAAGGACAAGCGCGGCGAAAGCCCCTTCTCCGTGGACGCCAACCTCCTGCACAGCAGCAGCGAGGGTAAGGTGCTGGAAGAGCCGTGGGACGAGCCGCCCGAGATCGTCTGGCAGCGCACCGTCAGCCCCGTCGACGCCCCGGACCGCGTGACCGAGATCACCATCGAGTTCGAGCGCGGCGACGCCGTCGGCATCAACGGCGAACGCCTCTCCCCCGCCACCCTGCTCACCAGGCTGAACGCCCTCGGCAAGGAAAACGGCATCGGCCGGCTGGACCTGGTGGAAAACCGCTTCGTCGGCATGAAGTCCCGCGGCGCCTACGAAACCCCCGGCGGCACCATCCTCCACACCGCCCACCGCGCGATCGAGAGCATCACCCTGGACCGCGAGGCCGCCCACCTCAAGGACAGCCTGATGCCCCGCTACGCGGAGCTCATCTACAACGGCTTCTGGTTCGCCCCCGAACGCCGGATGATCCAGGCAATGGTGGACGCCTCCCAGGCCAGCGTCACCGGTGAGGTCCGCCTCAAGCTCTACAAGGGCAACACCATCGTCACCGGCCGCCGCAGCCCCAACTCCCTCTACTCGATGAAGCACGTCACCTTCGAGGAAGACCAGGGCGCCTACGACCAGTTCGACGCGCAAGGCTTCATCAAGCTCAACGCGCTGCGCCTCCGCCTCGGCGCCATGGCCGGCCGCAAGGGCGGTGAGCTGTGAGACCCCGCCCGGGAGAGGCACCCTCTCCCGGGCTCATCCATGCCAAGGCCGGCGCGGGCCGAAACCCGCGCCGGTCACAACCCGCCCAGCCGCCGGCAGGCCGAAGGCCGCCGCGGCAGCCAGCAGGGCCAGCCCAGCACCACCCGCGAAGCCACCGGCCGCGCCCCTTCGGGCAGCGCCTCCACCGGCGGCACGATATCCCGCCGCAGCGCCAGCAGCCGCGTCCCCTGCGGAATCGGGTACAGCCGCATGTCCACGATATTCCGCATCTCCCCCACCCCGTCCCGCAGCACGGCCTCGGTCCGGAAATAGCTCTGCTCGAAATTGGGCGTCGGGCCAGGAAGCGTCAGCCCGCGCCACCGCGCCTCTCCCTGCGCCTGGACGGGGGCGGGAGCGGGCATCACCCGCAGGCACAGCACCAGCAGGATCGCCGCCGAAGCGGCGCCCGGCACCGCCCAGCCCCGCCTGCTCCCCGCCGCCTGCACCACCCCGATCCAGGCGAGCAGCGCGAAGGCCGGCCCCATCCACTTGAAGTAGTGGACATTGTGGAACAGCCACAGCCCCGTCGGCAGCAGGTCCACATAGGCGATGTACAGCCCGAGATGCACCAGCGCCGCCCCCGCCAGCACCGCCAGCACGGGCGCGCGCATCACCGCGAAGGGCAGCAGGATGAAGGCCAGCCCGATCCAGGGATGCCGCGCCAGCAGCCCCTCCCCGGTGCCCCACCACGGCTCCGGCGCCACCAGCAGGTTGAACGCCTTCCAGCCATAGGCATGGAAGGAAAACCCGAGCTTGGAGGACATGGCCATATAGGGCGAAGGCGCGAAGCCGTAGATCGCCAGGTGCAGCGCGAAGGCAGCCCCGGCCACCACCGCGCCCCCCAGCGCCGCGCGCCACACCGTGCCCCAGGCGCCCAGCCCCCGGTGCCAGGCCTCGTGCAGCCCCACCCCGCCCAGGATGATCGCCGCCGGCAGCAGGTCGGTCGGCCGCAGCACCCCGATCGCCGCCACCAGCGCGCCGAGGACCAGCCCCCGCCGCCGCCCCGCCATATGCTCCCCCGCCTGCCAGAGCAGCACCCACAGCACCGCCGCGGTCGGGCTGGTGTTCCAGGGGATCGCCCATTGGCGGAACAGCACCCGGTCCGCCGCCACGCTGCCCAGGAACAGCGCCGCCGCCACCCAGCCGCCCACGCCCACCCCGCGCGCGAAGCGCAGGAAGGCGAAGCCCATCAGCAGCAGCGCCGCGAGATCGACCAGGAAGAAGGGATGCGCCGGCCAGGCCAGGGCGAAGGGCGCGCCCAGCAGCGCATAGCCCAGCGGGTACCAGTGCCGGTCGGGGGAAAGGTCGCCCGCCGCCAGCGCCCGGGCGGAGCCGAGGTAATGCGACTGGTCCCACCACCCCCACCACCCCTGGGGGTGGGCCAGGTCATTGCCCGGCAGGGCGGGGTCCGCCAGATACAGGCCGAGATAGCGCAGGGTGAGCAGCACCATCAGCACAAGGCCGGGTGCCCGCGGATCGCGGAGAAGGGATGCCATTCGCAACATCCCCGCTCCATGCCATGGCGCCCCGCGCGCCGCCATGCACCCCGGCACGGCGGAGCATGGGCGCCATGCGGTCCCCCGCCTCGCGCCCCGCGCCGCCCCCCGCTAAGGGAAGGGGAGGAGGCCGCGCCATGATCCAGCGACCGAACCGCGCCGGCATCGTCGCGGCGCTCGACACCCAAAGCCCCGAACAGGCCGAGGCCTGGGCCGAGGCGCTGGCGCCGCATGTGGGCTGCCTGAAGCTCGGGCTGGAGTTCTTCGTCGCCAACGGCCCCGCCGCGGTGGCGCGCATCGCCCCGCACCGGCCGCTCTTCCTCGACCTCAAGTTCCACGACATCCCGAACACGGTCGCCGGCGCGGTGCGCTCCGCCTGCGCGCTCGCCCCGGCGATGCTCACCATCCATGCGGGCGGCGGCCCCGCCATGGTGGAGGCGGCGCGCCGCGCGGCCGAGGAATTCGGGCCGGACCGGCCGGCCATCCTCGCCGTCACCGTGCTCACCAGCACCGATGCCGCCACCCTCTCGGCCACCGGGGTTTCCGGCGGGCCGGCCCAGCAGGTGCTGCGCCTGGCGCGGCTGGCGCTGGAAGCCGGGGCGGATGGGCTGGTCTGCTCCCCGCGCGAGGTCTCCCTCATCCGCGACGCCCATGGCACCGGGCCCCTGCTGGTGGTGCCCGGCATCCGCCCGGCCGGCAGCGCCGCCGGCGACCAGTCCCGCATCGCGACGCCGGAGGAAACGGCGGATGCGGGCGCGGACTGGCTGGTGATCGGACGGCCCATCACCGCCGCGCCGGACCCGGCGGCGGCGGCGGCGGCCATCGCGGCCTCGCTCCACCCATGACCCTGGTGAAGATCTGCGGCCTGAACGACGCCGCCGGGCTGGACGCCGCGCTGGCGGGCGGGGCGGACATGGTCGGCTTCGTCTTCTTCCCGCCCTCGCCGCGCGCCGTCTCTCCCGCGCAGGCGGCCACCCTGGCGGCCGGGATGCCGGCCGAGGGGGCGCCGCTGCGCGTCGGGCTGTTCGTGGATGCGGGCGACGAGGAGCTGGCCGCGACGCTGGAGGCGGTGCCGCTCGACATCCTCCAGCTGCATGGGGAGGAGACGCCGGAGCGCTGCGCCGCGGTCCGCGCCCGCTTCGGCCGGCCCGTGATGAAGGCGCTGGGGATCGCGACCGAGGCGGACCTCGCCCTGCTCGACGCCTATGCCCCCGTGGCGGAGCGCTTCCTGCTGGATGCCAAGCCGCCGCCCGGCGCCACCCTGCCCGGCGGGAATGCGGCGGTGTTCGACTGGTCGCTGCTCACCCGGCGGAGCATCCCGCGCCCCTGGCTGCTGGCGGGCGGGCTGACGCCGGGGAACGTGGCGGAGGCCATCCGCGCCACCGGGGCGCCGGGGGTGGACGTGTCCTCGGGCGTGGAGCGCGCGCGGGGGGTGAAGGACCCGGCGCGGATCGCCGCCTTCCTCACCGCGGCCAAGGGGGCGTGAAGCCCTCCCACCTCGCCCTCGCGCTGCTGACCACGGCGCTGTGGGGCTTCAACTTCGTCATGATCCGGATCGGGCTGGAGGCGGGGCTGCCGCCGCTGCTGATGGCGGCGCTGCGCTTCGTGGTGGTGGCCATCCCGGCCTTCTGGCTGCCCCGGCCGAAGATCCCGCTCGGCCGGATGGTGGCGCTCGGCGCCTTCCTTTTCGTCGGGCAGTTCGCCCTGCTCTTCACGGGCATGGCGGCGGGGATGCCGCCGGGGCTGGCCTCCGTCACGCAGCAATCCCAGGCCTTCCTGACCGCGCTGATCGCCGCGCTCGTGCTGCGGGAGCGGCCGAGCGGGCGCGCGATCGCCGGCATGGGCATCGCCTTCGCGGGGCTGGCGCTGATCTCCACCACCGTGGGCACGGGCGGGGTGACCATGGCGGGGCTGCTGCTCTGCCTCGCCGGGGCGGCGAGCTGGGCGGTGGGGAACGTGCTGCTGCGCGGGGCCGGCCCGCCGGGGGTGGGGGCGCTGGCCTTCATGACCTGGCTGGGCATGGTGCCGATCCTGCCGCTCTTCGCCCTCTCCTTCGCGCTGGAGGGGCCGGCGGCGATCGGGCAGGCACTGGCGAACCTGAATCTGCCGGGGATCCTCGCCATCCTCTATGTGGCGATCCTCGCCACCTCGGTCGGCTATGGGATCTGGGGCTTCCTGATGGCCCGCTACCCCGCGACCACCGTGGCGCCCTTCGCCCTGCTGGTGCCGATCACCGGCGCGCTTTCGGCGACGCTGGTGACCGGGGAGAGCTTCGGGCCGGTGCGGCTGGCGGGGATGGCGCTGATCCTGGCCGGGCTGTTCGTGACGGCGGTCCGATGGCCCCCTCGCAAAGCGGCGGCGTGACCACACCTTCGCCGCACGCTAAAGCATTCGCCGCCCCTCTTCCGGGCCAGCCAGAGACGGGAAACCCCGCCGTGAACAAGCCTCTTCCCAATTCCCTCCGCCCCAATTCCCTCCGCATGGGTCCCGACAACCGGGGCCGCTTCGGCGATTTCGGCGGCCGCTTCGTGGCCGAGACGCTGATGCCCAACATCACCGAGGTGCAGGAGGCCTATGAGGCGGCGCGGAAGGACCCGGAGTTCGAGCGCGAGTGGCGGCGTCTGCTGAAGGACTATGTCGGCCGCCCCTCCCCGCTCTGGTTCGCCGGGCGGCTGACGGAGCGGCTCGGCGGCGCGAAGGTCTATTTCAAGCGCGAGGAGCTGAACCACACCGGCGCGCACAAGATCAACGCGGTGCTCGCGCAGATCATGCTCGCGAAGCGCATGGGCAAGACGCGGATCATCGCCGAGACCGGGGCGGGGCAGCATGGCGTGGCCACCGCCACGGCCTGCGCGCTGTTCGACCTGCCCTGCACGGTCTTCATGGGCGCGACGGATGTGGAGCGGCAGAAGCCGAACGTGTTCCGCATGAAGCTGCTGGGCGCGGAGGTGAACGCCGTGACCTCCGGCGCGGCGACGCTGAAGGACGCGATGAACGAGGCGCTGCGCTACTGGGTCGCGAATGTGCACGACACCTACTACTGCATCGGCACGGTGGCCGGCCCCGCGCCCTATCCGCAGATGGTGCGCGACTTCCAATGCGTGATCGGCGAGGAGACGAAGGAGCAGTGCCTCGCGATCGAGGGGCGGCTGCCGGATGTGGTGGTGTGCGCGGTCGGCGGCGGTTCCTCGGCCATGGGCATCTTCCATCCCTTCCTCGACGATTCCGAGGTGAAGCTGGTGGGTGTGGAAGCGGCGGGGCATGGCATCGAGAGCGGCCAGCATGCCGCGGCCATCAATGGCGGGGCGCCGGGCGTGCTGCACGGGAACAAGACCTACCTGCTGCAGGACCGGAACGGGCAGATCACGGAAGCGCATTCCATCTCGGCCGGGCTGGATTACCCGGGCATCGGGCCGGAGCATTCCTGGCTGCATGAGATCGGGCGCGTGGAATACACGGCGGCGACCGACAACGAGGCGCTGGAGGCCTTCCTCCTCTGCTCGAAGCTGGAGGGGATCATCCCCGCGCTGGAATCGGCCCATGGGCTGGCCGAGGTGATCAAGCGCGCGCCGACCATGCCGAAGGACAGCATCATCGTGCTGAATCTCTCCGGCCGCGGGGACAAGGACATCTTCACCGTGGCGCATCACATGGGGGTGGATCTGTGAGCACGACGATCTCCGAGCCCGCGGCGGCGGGTTGCGTGGAGCCGGTGCCGGGCGGGCGCATCGCCCGGCGCTTCGCGAAGCTGCGCGCCGAGGGGCGCGGGGCGCTGATGCCCTTCCTCGAGGCCTATGACCCCGACCCGGCGACGAGCATGGCGATCCTGCGCGGGATGCCGGGCGCGGGGGCGGACCTGATCGAGATCGGGGTGCCCTTCACCGATCCGGCGGCGGACGGGCCGACGGTGCAGAAGGCGGGGCAGCGCGCCCTCAAGGCCGGCGGCTCGCTGGCCGGGGCGCTGGCCATGGTGCGCGACTTCCGGCGCGACGACGACGAGACGCCGCTGGTGCTGATGGGCTACCTGAACCCCATCCTCGCCTATGGCCCCGAGCGCTTCTGCGAGGATTGCCGCTGCTCCGGCGTGGATGGGCTCATCATCGTGGACATGCCGCCCGAGGAGGCGGACGAGGTGCAGCCCTATGCGCAGGGGCTGGACATGGTGCGGCTGGTGGCGCCGACGACGCTGGAGAGCCGGCTTCCCATCGTGCTCGATGGGGCCAGCGGCTTCATCTACTACGTGGCCATCACCGGCATCACCGGCACGCGCTCGGCCGATGCGGCGGATCTGGCGGCGGCCATTCCGCGCGTGCGGGCGGCGACGGACCTGCCGGTGGCCATCGGCTTCGGCGTGCGGACGCCGGAGCAGGCGGCGGCGGCGGTGCGCGTGGCGGATGGGGCGGTGGTCGCCTCCTCGCTCATCGAAATCCTGGCGGGGACGCTGGATGCCGAGGGGCGGGCCACCAAGGGCACGGTGCGCGCCGTGCTGGACGGGGTGCGGGCGCTGGCGGAGGGCGTGCGCGGGGCGCGGGACTGACCGCGCGCCCGGCTCAGTCCACGATGAAGAGCCGCGCGCCGGTCTCGGTGGAGGAGCGGTGCGGGGCGTCGCCGAAATCGGAGACGGTGTAGCCCTCGCCCGGGCCGAAGGTGAAGCGCCGGCCGTCCTTCAGCTCGGTCTGCAATTCGCCTTCGAGCACGTAGAGGACATGGCCGCGGTCGCACCAATGGTCGGCGAGATAGCCCGGGGAATACTCGACCACGCGCATGCGGACATCGCCGTTGTTCAGGGTGCGCCAGGTGGCGGAGCCGGTTTCGCCGGGATGCTGCGTGGCGGGCAGCGCATCCCAATGGACGGCGGTGAAGGGGAGTTCGGGCAGTTTCACGGCGGGTTCCATCGCGGCGGGGAGCGGCGAGGATAGGGCCGGAGGGCGGGGCGCGCGAAGCCTCTGGACCGCCGGGCGGGGCCGCCGCTTAATCCGGCCGGAGCGCGCCACGGAGATGCGCGACACCGGAAGGAAAACGCCCATGTCCCTCACCCATGCCGCGCGCGGGCTCGCCCTCGGCGCCGCGCTGCTCTTCGGCGCCACGGCGGCGCATGCCCAGGCCCCAGCCCCAACCGCAGCCCGGCCCGCCGTGCAGGCGCTGGACGAGCGCCCGGCCTCGGCGATCTTCATCGGGAACAGCTTCTTCTACTACAACAACTCCATGCACGGGCATCTGCGCAGCCTGATCACGGGCGCGGGGGATCAGCGGCCCTTCTCGGGCGTGTCCGTCACCATCAGCGGTTCGGGCTTCGAGTGGCACGACGTGGAATCCTATTTCCGCCCGAATGCCGTCGGCAGCTACACCTTCGATGCGGACAACAACATCGTCTTCAACAACCGGGCGCGGCTGTTCGACATCGCGGTGATGATGGATTGCAGCCAGTGCCCGATCCATCCGCGGCTCGGCCCGGTCTTCACCGATTTCGCGAAGCGCCACAGCGAAACCGTGCGGCGGCATGGGGCGAAGCCGGTGTTCTTCATGTCCTGGGCCTATGCGGACAAGCCCGAGATGACCGAGCAGCTCGCCGAGGCCTATACGCGCGCGGGGAACGAGAACAACGCGCTGGTCATCCCTGCGGGCCTGGCCTTCGCGCGCAGCATCCGGGACCGGCCGAACCTGAACCTCTATGTCGCGGACAAGCGGCATCCGAGCCTGGCCGGCACCTATCTCGCGGCGGCAACCACCTATGCCGCGCTCTTCGGCACCTCGCCGGAAGGCAACCGCTACACGGCCGGGCTGGATGCGGACACGGCGGCCTTCCTGCAGACGGTCGCGTGGCAGACGGTGCGGGACTATCTCGGCACGCGGCGGGCGGGGAATTGAGGGTTCTGGGGTGATGGTCTGTCCCGGGGAGAGGAAGAAGGAATTCTTCCTCTCCCCGGACCCCTCACCATCATCTTTTTTTAGAAGTTTGGGTTCGCTCGGCTGACGGTGCGCCTCGGGTCATGGACCCGAGGCGACTGCAAAGGCAGGAAGGGCACCCCTAACCAGAGACCCCTTCGATCCGGGGCATCCACGGCAGTCAGACGGGGTTCCAAGGGCCTCAGGCCCTTGGCGGGTGAAGGGCGGAGCCCTTCGCGGCGCCTAAACCCCCAGCGGAATGGCGAGGGTGCAGTGCAGGTGGTCCCCCTCATGCCGGAGGTGGGTTTCGGCGCCGAGGGCGAAGGCCAGGGCGGACTTGATCATGGGCCAGGCCTGGCCGGACGGGGCGGCGGCCGGGGCGTGCCAGTCCAGGTGGAGGCGCCGGGCCGGGACGGGTTCCATCCGCCAGGTCACCCGGGCCTCCTCCCCGGATTGCACGGCCAGTTCGTGCAGGGCGAGGGCGAGGGGTTCGGCCGTGCCGGGGGGGAGTGAGACGGGCGGGCCTTCCAGGGTGGCCGTGGCGGCGCGGTGGCCCAGGATGGCGCGCAGCAGTTCGGACAGGCCGGCGCCGCCCGCCCCCGAGAGGGCCTGGGCGTGGCCGAGCGCGGCGAGGCGCCCGCCGAAGGCCTGTTCCTGTTCCGGCGTGGTGAGGGAGAGGGTGGCGATGGCCCGCACGCTGTCCAGCAGGGCGGCGGTGCGGGTGCACAGGGCCTGGGCGCCGGGATGGGGCGCGCCTTCGCGGGACACGTCGCGCTGGATGGACAGCCAGTGCGTCACCGTGCCGTCGAGGCCGAGTATGGGCAGGACGATCCATTCGTTGAGGTAGCGGGAGCCGTCCTTGCGGTGGTTCACGGCGGCGCCGATGAAGTGGCGCGTGCTCTCCAGTTCGTGGCGGAGCCGGCGCAGCTCGGCGCGGTCCGTCTCCGGCCCCTGGAGGATGCGGGGGGAATGGCCGAGCAGCTCGGCGGCGGGGTAGCCGGTCACCGCCTCGAAATGCGCGTTGGCGTAGCGGATGAGCGGGCCGGGCGGGTCGAGCGCGGCCTCGGTGATGACCAGGGCGAGGCCGGCGACGTCCAGGGCCGCGCCGAGCAGCGCGGCGCTCAGCGCACCGACGCTCCCCGACAGCGCGGCGGCGGGGGGCGGGAGGTCCGGCCGGCCCGGGTCGGGCGTCTCAGCCATGGCCACCGCGCGTCTCCTCGATGGCCTGGGCGAGGCGGCGGAGCTGGCGGCGGGTCTGGTGCAGCTGGTCGAGCAGGTGGAGCACCACGGGGATCGCGGCCTCGTTCACCTCCAGCTCCTCATGGAGTTCGAGGATGAGGCGGCAGCGGGCGATGTCGATTTCCTCAAAGAGGAGGCGGCCTTCCTGGCGCGCGGGGCGGACCCAGCCCTCGGCGATCCAGGCTTCCAGGCGTGGCGCGTCCAGGCCGGAGACGCGGGTGAGCACGGATTCGAAGGGGATCATGCGCGCCTCCGCATCTCGGCACGGGGGTCGGGGGGGTTCTCGGGCGTCCAGCCCTTGAGGAATTCGGCCAGCCGGTCGTCCACCGGGCCCAGCACCAGGCGCAGGGTGACGAGCAGGTCCCCCGCCGCGGTGCCGCCGGATTCGGCCACGCCCCGGCCGCGCAGGCGCATCTGGGTGCCGGCATCGGAGCGCGGGGGGATGGTCAGCATCACCTCGCCGCGCGGGGTGGGGACAGGGACCTTCGCGCCCAGCACGGCTTCCTGCACCGTCACGGGCAGTTCCATGAGGATGTCGCGGCCCTCGCGGACATAGAAGGGGTGGTTGCCCACCGCGACCTCGATCAGCGCGTCCCCGTCCGGGCCGCCCTGGATGCCCGGGGAGCCCCGGCCGCGCAGGCGCAGGACCTGCCCGTCCTCCAGCCCCGGGGGGATGCGGACGTCGAGGTCCCGGCCGTCGGGCAGGGTGAGGCGGCGGGTGGCGCCGTTCACGGCGTCCAGGAAGTCCACGGCCAGGCGGTACTGGGCATCGCGGCCGCGCCGGGGGCCGGCCTGGGTCCGCCCGCCGCCGCGGAACATGCCGAGGATGTCCTCCAGGTCGTCCGGGTCGAAGCTGCCGCCGGACCAGGTGGTGCCGCCGGCCTCGAAGGGGCCGCCGGGGCCTTCCGCGCCCGGTGCGCCACGGTAGCGGGCGCCCTGCGCGCCCTCGGCATAGTCGCGGTAATAGCCGCGGGGCGGCATTTCCTGGCCGGAGGCGTCGATCTCGCCGCGGTCGAAGCGGGCGCGCTTCTCCGGGTCCGAAAGCAGCTCATGGGCGGCGTTGGCGGCCTTGAAGCGCGCCTCCGCCGCCGTGTCGCCCGGGTTCAGGTCCGGGTGGTTCGCCTTGGCGATCTTGCGGAAGGCCTTCCGGATCTCATCCGGGCTGGCGGTCCGGCTCACGCCGAGGGTCTGGTAGGGATCGTCCGACGCCATGGCGGTGAGGATAACGCGCCTCCCGGGGGATCGGTCCATGCCTCTTGCCGGGCTTCGCCTCTTGCACAGCCATGCCCGACGCGCCTACCTCCCGCCCGCTGGCGCCCCGGTGGGGGCGAGGGCCGGCCCGAACCCGTGCGATCCGCGCGGGATGGGCAGCGGATAGGGTTTGGGATGAACTGGATCTCCGACTGGGCGCTGCCCAAGATACAGACGCTCTTCGGCACCAAGCGCGACGTGCCGGAGAATCTCTGGATCAAGTGCCCGCATTGCGGGGAGATGATCTTCCACCAGGATCTGGAGCGGAACCTGCATGTCTGCCCGAAATGCGGGCACCACATGCGGATCTCGGCCCAGCGCCGCCTGGACTACACCTTCGACCCGGGCTGGCAGCGGATCGAGCTGCCGCGCGCGCCGGCGGATCCGCTGCGCTTCCGGGATTCCCGCCGCTATGGCGACCGCCTGCGCGAGGCGCAGCAGAAGAACGGGATGGATGACGCGATCGCGGTCGCGCATGGGACCATCGAGGGGCGGCCGGCGGTGGCCGCGGCCTTCGAGTTCTCCTTCATGGGCGGCTCCATGGGCGCGGGCGTGGGCGAGGGCATCGTCACCGCCGCGCGGCTGGCCGTGCTGCAGGATGCGCCGCTGATCGTCTTCACCGCCTCCGGCGGGGCGCGGATGCAGGAGGGGGCGGTCTCCCTCATGCAGATGCCGCGCACGGTGATCGCGACGCGCATGGTGAAGGAGGCGGGGCTGCCCTTCATCGTGGTGCTGTGCGACCCGACCACGGGCGGCGTGACGGCCAGCTTCGCCATGCTGGGCGACATCCAGATCGCGGAGCCCGGCGCGCTGATCGGCTTCGCCGGCGCGCGCGTGATCGAGCAGACCGTGCGCGAGAAGCTGCCCGAGGGCTTCCAGCGGGCCGAGTACCTGCTGGAGCACGGCATTCTCGACATGGTGGTGAAGCGGCCGGAGATGCGGGCGACTCTGGCCCGGCTGATCGGCTTCCTGCGCCCCGCCGCGCCGGCCCCGGAGGCCGAGGCGGTCGCGCCCTCTCCGGCCCCCGCCCCCGCCCCCGCGGCGGAATAGGCCGCTTCCACCCGCCCCGCCCCGCGCGGGGCGGCCCCGGCCGGGATGCCGGCCGCCCCAACCCGGACGACCGGCCATGGCCGACAGCAAGACCACTCCCTGGGGCGCGCCCGCCGGGCTTCGCGCGGCGCCGGATGCGGGCCGGGCGGAGAGGATCATCGACCGGCTGCACGCGCTGCATCCGAAGCTGATCGACCTCAGCCTCGACCGGCTGCAGCGGCTGCTGGACGCGATGGGCAACCCGGAGCGGCGCCTGCCGCCCGTGGTGCATGTGGCGGGGACGAACGGAAAGGGCAGCACCTGCGCCTTCCTCCGGGCCATCGCGGAGGCGGCGGGGCAGCGGGTGCATGCCTATACCTCTCCCCATCTCGTCCGCTTCCACGAGCGGATCCGCCTGGCCGGGCGGCTGGTGGAGGAGGAGGTGCTGGCGGCCGCGCTGGAGGAGGTGGAGGCGGCCAATGGTGGCGAGCCGATCACCGTCTTCGAGGTCACCACCGCCGTGGCGCTGCTGCTGTTCAGCCGCGTGCCGGCGGATCTGCTGGTGCTGGAGGTGGGGCTCGGCGGGCGCTTCGACGCGACCAATGTGGTGGAGCGCCCGGTGGCCTGCGCGATCGCCTCCATCTCCATGGACCATACGGATTTCCTGGGCGACACGCTGGCGCGGATCGCGGGGGAGAAGGCCGGGATCATCAAGCCCGGCGTGCCCGTGGCCACGGGGGCCCAGCCGCCCGAGGCGATGGCCGTGCTGGAGGCCGAGGCCGCGCGGAGGGGCGCGCCCCTTCTCGCCCGGGGGCGGGACTGGGAGGCGGAATGGGTGGGGGACAGGCTGCTCTACCGCGATGCGGGCGGCACGCTGCGCCTGCCCCGCCCCGCCCTGCCCGGCCCGCATCAGGCGGACAATGCCGGCATCGCCATTGCCGCCCTGCGCGCCTGGAACCCGGCCTGGCTGACGGATGAGGCGGTCGCGCGCGGGCTTTCGGCGGCGACCTGGCCGGCGCGGCTGCAACGGCTGCATGGGGCGCTGGCTGCCATGCTGCCGGCCGGCTGGGAACTCTGGCTGGATGGCGGGCACAACCCCGGCGCGGGGCAGGCACTGGCGGCGCAGCTTCGGGCGTGGTCGGACCGGCCGCTGCATCTCGTCGTCGGGATGAAGAAGTCCAAGGCCGTGGACGGGTTCCTCGCGCCGCTCCTGCCCTTCGCGAGCAGCCTCTGGGCGGTGGCCGAACCCGGGCAGCACCTGGCGGTGGAGCCGGCGGAGATCGTGGCGGCCTCGGGCGGGGTGGCGCGCATCGGGCCGCGCGTGGCGGATGCGCTGGCGGGGATCGAGGGGCCGCCGGGGCGGGTGCTGATCTGCGGGAGCCTCTACTTGGCCGGGGAAGTGCTGAAGGCGGATGGGAGCTGGCCGGAATAGGGGGCTTCCCGTCCCGGGGGCTTTGCCCCCGGACCCCCACCGGGGTGGCGGCGGCCACCCCGGACCCCGCGTTCGGACTGCCGTGGATGCCCGGGATGAGTGGGGGTTCTGGTTGCTGGGTGCTTTTCCTGCCGTTGCAGTCGCCTCGGGTCGATGACCCGAGGCGCACCGTCAGCCGGGTGATTCAAACTTCCAAAAGAAGATGATGGTCGAAGGCACTGCCTTCGACGGGTCCGGGGAGAGGAAGAATTCCTTCTTCCTCTCCCCGGGACAGAGCGCCCGATCAGAATGGCGCCCCCGCCTCCCCGAAGCCCAGCGCCCTCCCCACATGTTGCGCGCCCCCGGCCCAGCGCGCACCATTGGGGCAAAGAACGCCAGAGGAATGCCTCTCATGGACGACATCGTCATCGCTTCCGCCGCCCGCACGCCGGTGGGCAGTTTCAACGGCGCTTTCGCCACCTTGCCCGCGCATCAGCTGGGCGCGATTGCCATGAAGGCCGCGCTGGAGCGGGCCGGGGTTTCGGCGGAGGAGGTGGACGAGGTCATCCTCGGCCAGATCCTGACCGCGGCGGCGGGGCAGAACCCGGCGCGGCAGGCTTCCGTGCTGGCCGGCATTCCGGTGGAGCGGACGGCTTTCGGGATCAACCAGCTCTGCGGTTCGGGGCTGCGGTCGGTTGCGCTGGCGGCGCAGCAGATCGCGACCGGGGATGCCGCCATCGTCATGGCCGGCGGGCAGGAGAGCATGACCCAGGCCCCGCATGCCGCGCAGCTCCGCGCCGGGCAGAAGATGGGCGACCTGGCGATGGTGGACACCATGATCCGGGACGGGCTGTGGGATGCCTTCCACGGCTACCACATGGGCCAGACCGCCGAGAACGTGGCCGAGAAGTTCCAGATCACCCGCGAGCAGCAGGATGAGTTCGCCGCCGCTTCCCAGCGCAAGGCGGGCGAGGCGATGAAGGCCGGGCGCTTCCGGGACGAGATCGTCCCCGTGACCGTGAAGGGCCGCAAGGGCGACACGGTGGTGGAGAACGACGAATATCCGCGGCCCGAGACGACGCTGGAGGTGCTGCAGAAGCTGCGGCCGGCCTTCAAGAAGGAGGGCTCCGTGACCGCCGGGAATGCGAGCGGCATCAATGACGGCGCGGCCGCGATCCTGGTGATGCGCGGGGCGGAGGCGGCGAAGCGCGGCATCACGCCGCTGGCGCGCATCGTCTCCTGGGCGACGGCGGGGGTGGATCCCTCCATCATGGGCACGGGGCCGATCCCGGCTTCGCGCAAGGCGCTGGCCAAGGCGGGCTGGAACATCCAGGACCTGGACCTGATCGAGGCGAACGAGGCCTTCGCGGCGCAGGCCTGCGCGGTGAACAAGGACCTGGGCTGGGACCCGGCCAAGGTGAACGTGAATGGCGGGGCGATCGCGCTCGGCCATCCGATCGGCGCCTCGGGCGCGCGGGTGCTGAGCACGCTGCTGTTCCAGATGAAGCGGCAGGGGGCGAAGAAGGGCCTGGCCACGCTGTGCATCGGCGGCGGCATGGGCGTGGCCATGTGCGTCGAGGCCGCCTGATCCGGTGATGGGGGCGGGCGGGGGCGCTGCGCCTCCGCCCGCCTCCCTTCCTCCGCGGGGCTGGCGTGCCCGGGGCGGGGGTGTTGCGTAGTTTCCCGCTGTTGATTCCCGGGAAACGGGGGCTTAACCCCAATGGCGGAAAACAAATGTCCAGCGCCATGCCCGATTATGATGCCCTCCTCGCCGGCCATCTCGACGCGCTCCGCGCGGAGGGCCGCTATCGCCACTTCCTGACGCTGCACCGACAGGCCGGCGCCTTCCCGAAGGCGCTGCGCGCGGATGGGCGCGCGGTGACGGTGTGGTGCAGCAACGACTATCTCGGCATGGGCCAGCACCCCAAGGTGCAGGAGGCCATGATCGCCGCCATCCGGGAGGATGGCGCGGGCGCGGGCGGCACGCGCAACATCTCCGGCACCGGGCGCCACCATGTGGCGCTGGAGGCGGAGCTGGCCTCGCTGCACGAGAAGGAGGCCGCGCTGGTCTTCAACTCCGGCTTCACGGCGAACGAGGCGGCGCTTTCCACCCTCGCGACGCTGCTGGGGGCCACCATCCTGTCCGATGCGGACAACCATGCCTCGATGATCGCGGGCATCCGCAACGGACGCGGGCCGAAGCGCATCTTCCGGCACAATGACGTGGCGCATCTGGCCGAGCTGCTGGCGGAGCTGCCGCCGGGGGCGCCGAAGGTGGTGGCCTTCGAATCCGTCTATTCCATGGATGGCGACATCGCCCCGATCCGCGCGATCGCGGAGCTGGCGCGGCGCCACAACGCGCTGACCTATATCGACGAGGTGCATGCCGTCGGCCTCTACGGCCCCGGGGGCGCGGGTGTCGCCGCGCGGGACGGGGTGCGGATCGACGTGGTCGAGGGCACGCTCGGCAAGGCCTATGGCGTGGGCGGCGGCTATGTGGCGGGCAGCCGGGTGCTGATCGACGCGATCCGCTCCTTCGCGCCGGGCTTCATCTTCTCCACCACCCTCACCCCGGCCGTGGCCGCCGGGGCGCTGGCGAGCATCCGGCACCTGCGGGGCTCTGACGCCGAGCGGACCGCCCACCAGGAACGCGCCCGCGCCACCCGCGCCGCGCTGCGGGCCGAAGGGCTGCCGGTGATGGAGAACCCCAGCCACATCGTGCCGGTGATGGTGGGCGACGCGGCGCTGTGCCGGCAGGCGAGCGAACTGCTGCTGGAAGACCACGGCATCTACATCCAGCCGATCAACTTCCCCACCGTGCCGCGCGGCACCGAGCGCCTGCGCATCACGCCGACGCCGCTGCATGACGACGCGGCGGTGTCGCATCTGGCGCGGGCGCTTTCGGCGGTGTGGGACCAGCTGGGGCTGGCGCGGCAGAAGCGGGCGGCCTGAAGGGGCGGGGCCGCGGGTTTTCGGGGGGAAGGCAGGGCTCCGCCCTGCACCCGCCAAGGGCCTGAGGCCCTTGGAACCCCTTCTGACTGCCGTGGATGCCCCGGATCAGTGGGGTCTCTGGTTGCTGGGCGCTTTTCCTGCGGTTGCAGTCGCCTCGGGTCGATGACCCGAGGCGCACCGTCAGCCCCGTGATTCCAAACTCGAAGAAGAAGATGATGGTGAGGGGTCTGGGGAGAGGAAGAATTCCTTCTTCCTCTCCCCGGGACAGACCGGACCCTATCGCTGGGAACGCCGCTGCGTGGCCACGGCGCCCGGCGGGGCGCCGACGCGGGTGGCCTGGTCATCCCGCGCACCGGTGATGTTCTGCGCGCAGGTGCCGTTCTCTACCATCATCCGGTAGCCGGAGGCCGTGGGGCCGCAGGCGCGGATCAGGTCGTCCCGGTGCGGGCCGCGGGCGTCGAAGACGTCGCGCACGAACTTGTCCACCTCGGTGTTCGCCTGGGCCTTGTCGGAGGGCGGCTTGGGGGAGACGGCGATGCAGGCGCGCCAGGCGGCCACGGCGTCGTCGCAGCTGGCATTCCCGGTGGAGGGCGGGGTGACGCCCTGGGTGATGGAGCGCGAGCGGAGCTGGACCTGCGCCTGGGCCGGCTGGGTGGCGGCGAGCGCGAGGAGGAGGGCCGGCAGGACCAGCGGCAGGGGGCGCATGGGGCGGTTGTCCCGGAAGGAGGGCGGGGCGGCGGGCCGGGGGGTCCGGCGGGCGCGGCGCCGGCAGTTTAAAACGCCGCATCGTCCCATGTCACGCGACGAAGCGCGCGTATCGGAACGCCGCATGCGAGGTGCTGGCGTGCGGCGCCGCGCTCGCGCATAGACGAGGCATGGCAAACCCCTCCCCCTGGCCCGCGCCATCCGCTTCCGCCCCGCCGCCGCCCGCGCCCTCGGCCGGGCTGGAGGCGGATCTGCTGCTCGACCGGCGGCGGCTGAAGCGCAGCCGGGGCCTCTGGCGGGCCCTGGCCGTGTTCGCCGTGCTGGGTGGGCTGGCCCTGGCCATGACCCAGGCGGGGGTGGAGGCGCCGGGGCTGGAGGGGCTGCGGGGGCCGCATCTGCTCCGGCTGACCGTGTCCGGCACCATCACGGATGACCGGCGGCTGGTGGAAGCCATCGACCGGGCCGCGAAGTCGGACACCGTGCGGGGGATGCTGCTGGCGGTGGACAGCCCTGGCGGCACGGTGGCCGGCGGCGAGGGGCTGCATGCCGCCCTCGCCCGCTTCCGCGCGGCCAAGCCGCTGGTGGCGGTGTTCGGCGGCACGGCGGCCTCGGCCGGCTACATGATCGCGATGCCGGCGGAGCGGATCTTCGCGCGGGAGGGCAGCGTGACCGGCTCGATCGGCGTGCTGCTGCAATCCTTTGATGCGCAGGAGGCGATGCGGATGCTGGGTTTGCGGGCGGAGGCCATCACCTCCGGCCCGCTGAAGGACCAGCCGAGCCCCTTCCGGCCATTGACCGACGAGGGCCGCGCCGCCCTGCGCGCGGTGGTGGACGACCTGCATGCCCAGTTCATCCGCATGGTGGCCGAGGGCCGGCGCATGCCGGAGGAGCGGGTGCGGGCGCTGGCGGATGGGCGGATCATGACCGGGCGCCAGGCGCTGGCGGCGGGGCTGGTGGATGCGATCGGCGGCGAGCCGGAGGCGCGGGCGCATCTGGCCAGCGCGCATGACATCCCGGCCGAGCTGCCGGTGCGCGACCTGCGCGCGCGGGACCTGCGGGAGCGGACCTTCGGCGCCGCGCTGGGGGAGGGCTTCGGCAGCGCCCTGGCCACGGTGCTGGAGGATTCGGTGAAAAGCCTGATTTCAGAAGGGCTTGGCCAGCGCCTGGGCGTTGACGGCGCCTGGGCGCTTTGGCAGCCTTCCGGCCGATGAGACGAGGTGGAGAGCCGCGCGCCCGATGACCAAATCGGAACTGATCGCGGCGCTGGCGGCGGCCAACCCGCATCTGCGTCAGCCGGACGTGGAGCTGATCGTGGCCACGATCTTCGAGGAGATCACGGCGGCGCTGGCGCGCGGGGACCGGGTGGAGCTGCGTGGCTTCGGCGCGTTCTCCGCCAAGAAGCGCGACGCGCGGACCGGGCGCAACCCGCGCACGGGCGAGTCCGTTGCGGTGTCCGGCAAGGCCGTTCCCTATTTCAAGCCGGGCAAGGAGCTGCGCGAGCGGGTGAATGGCGGCCCGTTGCAGCAGCCCCGCCGGGGCGCCGCGCCGGCGGCTGACTGAGGAGTTCCGCCCCATGTGGCGCTGGTTGCTGATTGCCCCGCTTCTGCTTCTGCTGGTGCTGTTCGCCGTGTCGAACATGCAGCCGGTCGCGGTCGGGCTCTGGCCCTTCGACCTGACCTGGCAGACGCCGCTGGCCCTGGCCGTGCTGCTGATCGCGGCACTGGCCTTCCTGCTCGGGGCCTTCATCGCCTGGGCGGCGGGCGGGCCTTCACGCCGCCGGGCGCGGGCGCGCATCCGCGCGGGCGAGGCGGCGCAGGCCGAGCTGTCGGAGCTGCGGGCGCGCGAGGCCAAGCGGGTGGAGGCGGAGACGCTGGCCCGGGACCAGGCGATGTATGCCGGCACGGGCAGCCGTGCCGTGCGGGTGGTGGGCTAGCCCCACCCGCAACCCGGCGGCGGCCGCCTCGGAGCGGCCGGCCCCGGTGCTTTCCTCTGGATTCGAGAGTGAGGTGAGCCCCGCGCGGGGCTGATGGCGCATGCGCGCGGCTCATCCGGGCCGGCGTGTCGCCTGGCGCGTCCGGTCGTGGGATTTTCACGCTGTGAATGCCATTCTCGGTGTTGAATGGTGCCCGGAAGCTGGCTAGCCTTCCCCCAAGAACGAACTTGGGGGGAGCGGATGGCGGGTGCGCCCTGGCGCGCCCTCCCGTCCGGGAGAGGAATGGACGCTTTGCCGAAGGCGGACTCGCGGCTTCCCCCTCCCACGGATGCGCTTTCGGCCCTGCTGGCGCCGCGCAGCGTGGCGGTGATCGGGGCTTCGGGCGATCCGTCGCGGATCGGGGGGCGGCCCATCGCGGCGATGCTGGAGCGGGGCTTCGCCGGGGCCATCCTGCCCGTGAACCCGAACCGGGCGGAGGTGCAGGGGCTGCCGGCCTTCCCCTCGGTCGGCGCGCTGCCGGTGGTGCCGGATGCCGCCATCATCGCCGTGCCGGCCGGGGCGGCGGAGGCGGCGGTGGCGGAGCTGGCGGCCCGGGGCACGCGCGCGGCCATCGTCTTCACCGCCGGCTATGCCGAGATGGGGCCCGCCGGGGCCGAGGCGCAGGCGCGGATGGTCGAGAACGCCCGGGCGCATGGGATGCGCCTGCTCGGGCCGAACAGCCTCGGCCTGTTCAACACGGCGAACGGCTTCTACGGCACCTTCAGCTCCTCGCTGGAGCGGGGTTACCCGGTGGCGGGGCCGATCGGCATCGCCAGCCAGTCCGGCGCCTATGGCATGCATCTGTTCAGCATGGCCCGCGACCACGGGATGGGCCTGTCCTGCAGCGTCACCACCGGCAACGAGGCCGACCTCAACATCGGCGACCTGATCGGCTGGATGGCGGAGGATGAGGGGACGGAGGTGATCGCCGCCTATTCCGAGGGGATCCGCGATGCGCCGCGCTTCCTCGCGGCGCTGGAGCGGGCGCGGCGCAACCGCAAGCCGGTGGTGATGATGAAGGTGGGGCGCAGCGCGGTGGGCAGCGCCGCCGCGCGGTCCCACACCGCCTCCATCGCGGGGGATGACGCGGTGACGGATGCGGTGCTGGCCGAGTTCGGCGTGGTGCGCGCGCGCACGACGGAGGAGCTGCTGGACGTGGCGCGGCTGGCCACGCGCAAGGTCTATCCGGCCGGCAACACGCTGGGTGTGCTGACGGTGAGCGGCGGGGCGGGCGTGCTGATCTCCGATGCGGCGGAGGCGGCGGGGCTGCCGATGCCGCCCATGCCGGAGGCGGCGCAGGAGGCGCTGCGGCGGGACCTGCCCTTCTGCGCCCCTCAGAACCCGGTGGACTGCACGGCGCAGGTGCTGAACGACCTCTCGCTCGTCACCCGTTTCGGCGGCGCGCTGATCCGGGATGGCGGCTACGGCTCCATCCTTCTCTTCTTCACCCATGCGGGCGGCGCCCCTTCCATCACGCCCCGGCTGCGCGAGGCGTTGCGGGCGCTGCGGGCGGAGCATCCGGACCGGCTCTTCGTCCTCTCGGTCCTGGCCGACCCGCCGCAGATCCGGGAGTTCGAGGGGGATGGCTTCGCCGTCTTCGGCGATCCGTCCCGCGCGGTGGCGGCGATCCATGCCATGGGGCGGTTCGGGGATGCCTTCGCGGCGGCGCCGCCGGCGCCTGTTCCCGTGCTGCCCGTGCCGGCCCTGCCGGAGCGCACGCCCAGCGAGGCGGAGGCGAAGCGCATCTTGGCGGAAGCCGGGATCGGGGCCGCGCCGGAACGGGCCTGTGCGGGCGCCGAGGAGGCCGTGACGGCGGCGGAGGCGCTGGGCTTTCCGGTGGTGATGAAGATCCTGTCCCCCGACATCCTGCACAAGTCGGAGATCGGCGGCGTGCTGCTGGGCGTCGCCGACGCGGCGGCGGTGCGGGAGGGCTTCGCGCGGCTGATGGAGCGGGCGGCCCAGGCCGCGCCGGATGCACGGATTGAAGGCGTGCTGGTGGCGAGGCAGTTGTCCGGCGGCGTCGAATGCATCCTCGGGGTGCATCGCGACCCCGTCTTTGGGCCGGTGGCGATGTTCGGGCTGGGCGGGATCTTCGTGGAGGTGCTGAAGGACGTGGCCTTCCACCGCTGCCCCTTCGGCGAGGATGTGGCGGAGGCGATGATCCGCTCCATCCGCGGGGCGCCGCTGCTGCTGGGGGCGCGCGGGCGGCCGCGCGCGGATCTCGCGGCGCTCGCGCGGATGCTCTCGCGCCTTTCCGCCTTCGCCGCGGCGGCGGGGCCGCGCCTGGCGGGGATCGACCTCAACCCGGTTTTCGCCATGCCGGAGGGCGAGGGCGCCTTCGCGGCGGATGCGGTGATCGACATCGCGGAGGGGGCGGCGTGATCGAATACGAGAGGCTGCTGAACCATCCGATCCCGGAGGTGCGTCAGCGCCTCACGCCGGGGGATGCGGTGTTCTACGCGCTCTCGGTCGGGCTCGGGCAGGACCCGATGGACCGGCGGCAGCTGGACTATGTGGATGCGCACAGGGCGCTGCGCGTGCTGCCCTCCATGCCCGTGGTGCTGGCGCATCCCGGCTTCTGGCTCGGCAACCCCGCCACGGGCGTGGATGCGGTGAGGCTGGTGCATGGGGAGCAGTCCATCACGCTGCACGCGCCGCTTCCGACCGAAGGCGAGATCATCGGCCGCACGCGCGTGACGGGGTTGGTGGACAAGGGCGCGGGCAAGGGCGCGCTGCTCTATTCCGAGAAGGAGCTGCGGGATGCGGGCGGGCGGCTGCTGGCCGTGACGGGCAGCACGACCTTCCTGCGGGGCGATGGCGGCTTCGGCGGCCCCTCCGGCCCGGTGAAGCCGGTGAACCCCGTGCCGGAGACGGAGCCGGACATGGTGGTGGACCTGCCGACGCGGCCGGAGCAGGCGCTGTACTACCGGCTGAACGGCGACGACAACCCGCTGCATGCGGACCCCGAGGTGGCGGCGCGCGCGGGCTTCCCGCGGCCGATCCTGCACGGGCTCTGCACCCTGGGGGTGGTGACGCATGCGCTGCTGCGGGTGCTGGGGGATTACGACGCCGGCGCGATGCGGAGCCTTTCGCTGCGCTTCTCCGCGCCGGTCTTCCCCGGCGAGACGATCCGCACGGAGATCTGGCGGGGCGGTGCCTTTCGGGCGCGGGTGGTGGAGCGGGATGTGGTGGTGGTGAACAACGGCGCGGCGGTGTTTGCATGAGCGAGGTGATGCAGCGCGAGAGCGCGGAGGATCGGGCGGAATCCATCCGCATGATCCGTGACAGCGCGGCCGGCATCGCGCCGCGCGGGGGCGACCGGAAGCGCATCCGCGCGCTTCGATTCAAGGAACCGGGCTACGACCCGGCCATGCTGCGGCAGATGGGCGAGCAGGGCTGGATCGGGCTGCGCGTGCCGGAGGAGCGGGGCGGCGCCGGGCTGGGGATGAGCGCCTTCTGTGCCCTGGCCGAGGAGCTGGGCGCGGCGCTGGCGCCGGAGCCGCTGGTGCCCGCCGCGCTCTCCGCCGCGCTTCTGGCCGAAGCCGGGGCGGAGGAGGCGCTGGCCGGGCTGATCTCGGGCGAGGCGCTGGTGCTGACGGCCTGGCAGGAGGCGGCGGGGACGCTGGAGGCGCCGGGGCAGGCCGAGGCGGCGCGGCTGTTCATTCCCCAAGCCGGGGGAGCGAGCGCCTTTCTCGTGCCCGTGCGCGAGAACGGCGCGCTGGCGCTGCGGCTGCTGCCGCGCGAGGGGGCGGAGCTGGTGCTGGAGCGGACGCAGGATGGCGGCTTCTACGGCACGCTGAACCCGCGGGGCGGCGAGGTGATCGCGCGCGATATGGGCGAGGCGATGGAGCGGGCGCTGGACGAGGCCGCGCTGGCGACCGCCGCCACGCTGCTGGGCGTGATGGACCAGGCCTTCGCCCTCACGCTCGAATACCTCCGCACCCGGCATCAGTTCGGCAAGCCGATCGGCAGCTTCCAGGCCCTGCAGCACCGGGCGGCGGATCTGAAGGTGCAGATCGCGCTCAGCCGCGCGAGCATCGACGCCGCGGCGGCGCTGCTGGACCGTGGCGCGGGGCGCGCGGCGCGGCGGGCCGCGGTTTCGCGCGCCAAGGCGCGTGCCTCGGATGCCGCGATGCTGGTGACGCGGCAAGCGATCCAGCTGCATGGCGGCATCGGCTATACGGACGAGGCGGATATCGGCCTCTATCTCCGCAAGGCGATGGTGCTGGCGAACGGGTTCGGCCCGGCCTCGCTGCACCGCCGGCGCTTCGCGGCCGAGGCGCGGGAGGAGGAGGCATGAGCGACCTCAACACGCTGAGCGACGAGGATTTCCGCGCGGAGGTGCGGCGCTTCGTCGAGCGCGAGTATCCGGCCGCGCTGCGCAACCCGCCGCAGCGGCTGCACTGGGAGCAGGGGCGGGCCTGGTTCGAGACCTTGCGGGCCAAGGGCTGGGTGGCGCCGGGCTGGCCGCGGGAGCATGGCGGGCTGGAGCTCAGCGCCTCCAAGCAGATCATCCTCATCGAGGAGTATGAGCGCCACGGCGTCGCGCGCCTGCCCGACCATGGCATCATCATGCTCGGCCCGCTGCTGATCCGCTTCGGCACGGAGGAGCAGCGGCGGCGCTTCCTGCCGCGGATCCTGGCGGGCGAGGATATCTGGTGCCAGGGCTATTCCGAGCCGGGTGCCGGTTCGGACCTCGCCTCCCTCCGCACCGAGGCGGTGCTGGAGGGCGACCACTACGTGGTGAACGGCCAGAAGATCTGGACGACGCTGGCGACCGACGCGAACTGGATCTTCTGCCTCGTGCGGACGGACAAGGGCGCCCGGAAGCAGGAGGGGATCAGCTTCCTGCTGATCGACATGAAGAGCCCGGGCGTGACGGTGCGGCCGATCATCAATCTCGGCCTGCATGACGAGTTCTGCGAGGTGTTCTTCGACAACGTCCGCGTGCCGCGCGAGAATCTGGTGGGCGAGCCCAACAAGGGCTGGAGCATGGCCAAGGCGCTGCTGGGCTTCGAGCGCATCTTCCTCGGCTCGCCCCGCCAATCCGGCTATGCGCTGGCGCGGCTGAGGACGCTGGCCGAGCGGATGGGCGTGTTCGAGGAGCCGGAGTTCCAGGACCGCTACACCCGCCTGCGGATGGATCTGGAGGACCACAAGGACCTCTACGAGACCTATGTGGCGGTGCTGCGCCGTGGCGAGACGTTGGGCCCTGATGTCTCGATGCTGAAGCTGCACCAGGCCGAGCTGTTCCAGCGCATCACCGAGCTGATGCTGGAGATCGCGGGGGAGAATGCGGGGTTGCTGGAGCCGATGGGCGGCAACCGGGACCTTCATCCGGCCGGCCAGTTCATCGAGGCGCGGCCGACCACGATCTATGGCGGAAGTTCCGAGATCCAGCGCGGGATCCTGGCGAAGAACGTGCTGGAGCTGCCGGGCTGAACAGGGGCGACAAGGGGCCGCGGAAGGCCCCGCGCCCAGGGGGAGGGAACGGGATGGCGATGACAGTGACACGGCGTGGGCTGGTGGCGGGAAGCGCCGCGCTGGCACTGCCCGGATTGGCGATGGCGCAGGAGGGCGGCTGGCCCCGGCGCAGCCTTCGCCTCGTCATCCCCTTCCCGCCTGGCGGCACGACGGACCTGATCGGGCGGTTGCTGGCCGAGCGGCTGGCGGCGCGGCTGGGGCAGGCGGTGGTGGTGGAGAACCGGGGCGGCGCGGGCGGGAATATCGGGGCCGATGCGGTCGCGAAGTCCGAGCCCGATGGCTACACCTTCCTGATGGCCTCGATCGGCACGGCCTCGATCAACTACGCGGCCTATGGCGCGCGCATGCCCTACCGGCCGCAGGACCTGGCGGCGGTGGGGCTCGTGATCCGCGTGGCGAATGTGCTGCTGGCGGCGAAGGACGTGCCGATCCGCGATGCGGCGGGGATGATCGCGGCGGCCAAGCGCGAGCCGGGGCGGCTGAACTATGGCAGCTCCGGTTCCGGCGGCAGCCCGCATGCCTGCATGGAGCTGCTGGCCGCGCGCGAGGGGATCCGGCTGCAGCATGTTCCGTATCGCGGCTCCGGCCCGATGCTGACGGAGCTGGTGGCGGGGCGGATCGAGCTGGGGATGGACAACATCCCCTCCGCGCTGGGCTTCATCCGCAACGGGCAGATCCGGGCGCTGGCGGTGACGAGCCGGGAGCGTTCCGCGGTGCTGCCGGAGGTGCCGACGCTGCACGAGGCGGGGATCGCGGATTTCGACGCCGTGTCCTGGTTCGGGGTGCAGGCCCCGGCCGCCGTGCCGGCGCCGGTGATCGCCCGCATGGGGCGGGAGATCGACGCCGTGGTGCGGGACCCGGCCTGGGTGGCGAAGATGCGGGAGTTCGCCGCCGAGCCGCCGCGGCTGACACCGGAGGGCGGCACCACCCCGGAGGCCTTCGCCGCCTTTATCCGGGAGGAGATCGCCCGCTGGGCGGAGGTTGCGCGGGTGAGTGGTATGGCGGTGGAATAGGGGACGGCATGGCAGAGGGACCGTACGCTTGAGCATTCGAGGAAAGGCCTGCATCGCGGGGGCGTATGAGCACCCGACGCGCAAGGCCGGGGACAAGAGCACGGCGCAGCTCCATGCGGAGGTGGCGCTGGGCGCGCTGCGCGATGCGGGGCTGACGCGGGCCGATGTGGATGGCTATTTCTGCGCGGGCGACGCGCCGGGGATGGGGCCGCTGAGCATGGCCGACTATCTCGGCCTGGACCGGCTGCGGCATGTGGATTCCACGGATGTCGGCGGGTCCTCCTACCTGCTGCATGTGGCGCATGCGGCGGAGGCGATCGCGCTGGGGAAGTGTGACGTGGCGCTGATCACCCTGGCGGGGCGGCCGCGTTCGGAGGGGCAGGCGACCGGCACGGCGCCGCGCGCCGGCAACCCGACGCAGCCGGACGTGCAGTTCGAATACCCTTATGGCGCGGCGGTGGCGAACATGTACGCCATGTGCGCCAAGCGCCACATGCATGAGTTCGGCACCACCAGCGAGCAGCTGGCCTGGGTGAAGGTGGCGGCCAGCCACCACGCGCAGCACAACCCGCATGCGATGCTGCCCAAGGTGGTGACGGTGGAGGAGGTGCTCGCCTCCCCCATGGTGGCGGACCCGCTGCACCGGCTGGATTGCTGCGTGATCAGCGATGGCGGCGGCGCGCTGGTGGTGGTGCGGCCGGAGGTGGCGCGCAGCCTGAAGCGCCCCGTGGTGAGCGTGCGCGGCGCGGGCGAGGCGGTGAAGCACCAGATGGGCGGGCAGCTGGACCTGACCTATACCGGCGCCCGCTTCTCCGGCGCCCGCGCCTTCGAGGAGGCCGGGGTGAAGCCGGCCGACATCAAATACGCCAGCATCTATGACAGCTTCACCATCACGGTGCTGATGCAGCTGGAGGATCTCGGCTTCTGCGAGAAGGGCGCCGGCGGGCGCTTCGTGCAGGACGGCAACCTCATCAGCGGCGTGGGACGCCTGCCCTTCAACACGGATGGCGGCGGGCTGTGCAACAACCACCCGGCCAATCGCGGCGGCATGACCAAGGTGATCGAGGCGGTGCGGCAGCTGCGCGGCGAGGCGCATCCGGCGGTGCAGGTGAAGGATTGCGACCTGGCGCTGGCGCATGGCACGGGCGGTTCGCTCGGCACGCGGCATGGCAGCGCCACGCTGGTGCTGGAGAGGGAGTGACGGCGATGAGCGAGCAGACCGCGCGGCGCGTGCCGCCCAGCCCCACCCCCGATCCCTCCACCCTCGCCTTCTGGGATGCGGCGCGGGAGGGCAAGCTGCTGATCGGGCGCAACACCAGGACGGGCAAGGCGCATTACCCGCCGCGCCCCATCTGCCCCTTCGACGACGAGGGCGAGGTGGAGCTGGTGCCCGCCAGCGGGCGGGGGACGATCTACACCTACAGCGTGATGCGCGCGAAGACGCCCTATGTCATCGCCTATGTGGAGCTGGCCGAGGGGCCGCGCGTCATGACGAACATCGTCGATTGCGACTTCGAGGCGCTGCGGGTGGGCCAGCCCGTGCGCCTGACCTTCGTGGAAAGCGAAGGCGGCCAGCCCATTCCCATGTTCACCCCCGCCTGAGAGGAGCCCCGCCATGCCGATGCTGGAGGGAAAGGTCGCGATCGTCACCGGCGCGGGGGGCGGGATCGGGCGGGAGATCGCGCTGGCCATGGCTCTGGCCGGCGCGAAGGTGGTGGTCAACGACATCGGCGCCTCGCTCACCGGCCTGGGCGAGGGATCCGCGACGCCGGGGGAGCAGACGAAGGCCATCATCGAGCAGCGCGGCGGGCAGGCGGTGACGAACACCGACAGCGTGGCCGACTGGGAGAGCGCGAAGCGCATCGTGGCGAGCGCGATCGATGCCTTCGGGCGGGTCGATATCGTCGTGAACAATGCGGGCATCCTGCGCGACCAGATCTTCCACAAGATGACGCCGGAGGAGTGGCGGGCGGTCATCGACGTGCATCTCAACGGCAGCTTCTACGTCTCACGCGCGGCGGCGGAGCCGTTCCGGGCGCAGGGGTCGGGTGCCTTCGTGCACATGACCTCCACCTCCGGCCTGGTCGGCAATTTCGGGCAGGCGAACTATGCGGCGGCGAAGCTCGGGGTCGTGGCGCTGTCCAAGTCCATCGCGCTGGACATGCAGCGCTTCGGCGTGCGCTCCAACTGCATCGCGCCCTTCGCCTGGAGCCGTATGACCAGCTCCATCCCGGCCGAGACGCCGGAGCAGCAGGCGCGGGTGGAGAAGCTGAAGCGCATGACGCCGGAGAAGAACGCGCCGCTGGCGGTCTTCCTGGCCAGCGACGCGGCGGCGGACGTCACGGGCCAGGTCTTCGCCGCTCGGAACAACGAGATTTTCCTGATGAGCCAGCCGCGGCCGCTGCGGAGCGCGCATCGGGGCGAGGGATGGACGCCGGAGCTGATCGCCGAGCACGCCATGCCCGCGCTCCGCGCGCAGTTCCTGCCGCTGGACCGCAGCGCGGACGTGTTTTCCTGGGATCCCGTCTAGCCACGGGTTCCCGGCCAAGGGCGACAAGCCACGAAGGGGAGACGGGCGGGAATGATCAGGCGCAGGCAGCTTCTCGCGGCGGGGGCGGCGGCGCCCCTGGCCGGCACCTTGGGGCCGCGCGCGGCGCGGGCCCAGGCACAGCAGCCCATCCGGCTGGGGGTGCTGGGGGATTTCTCCGGGCCGTACCGCCATCTCTCCGGCCCCACGGCGGTGGCCTGCGTGCGCCAGGCGGTGGAGGATTCCGGCATCCTCCAGCGCGGCATCGCGGTGGAGGTGGTGCAGGCGGACCACCAGCAGAAGGCGGATGTGGGCCTGACCGTCACGCGGGAATGGTTCGACCGCGGCGGGGTGGATGTGGTGCTGGAGGTGAACAACTCCTCCATCGCCCTGGCCCTGAACGGGCTGGTGCGGGAGAAGGACAAGCTGCACCTCAACACCGGCGCCGCCACCTCGGAGCTGACGGCCAGGGCCTGCAGCCCGAACACGGTGCACTGGACCTACGACACCTACATGCTCGCCCGTTCCTCCGGCGGGGCGACGGTGCGGGCGGGGGCCGATACCTTCTTCATCATCGCGGCCGACATGGCCTTCGGGCACCAGATGGAGCGCGACGTGACGAAGTTCGTGGAATCGGAAGGGGGGCGCGTGGTGGGCGCGGTGCGCCACCCCTTTCCCGGCACCACGGATTTCTCCTCCTTCCTCGTGCAGGCGCAGCGCAGCCGCGCGAAGGTGGTGGCCTTCGCCAATGCGGGGGCGGATTTCATCAACTGCGTGAAGCAGGCGCATGAGTTCGGCCTGGTCTCGCGCGGGCAGAAGCTGCTGGGCACCATCGCCTTCGTGAACGACGTGAAGTCGCTGGGGCTGGAGACGACGAAGGGGCTGCTGCTGACCGAGAGCTTCTACTGGGACCTGAACGACCGCACCCGCGCTTTCACGCGCCGGGTGCTGCCGAAGACGCCGGACAACTATCCGAACCAGACCCATGCCGGGAATTATTCGGCCGTGACGCATTACCTCAAGGCCGTGGCGGAGCTGGGCGCGGCGCGCGCCAAGGCCTCCGGGCGGGAGGTGATGGAGGTGATGCGCCGCATGCCGACGGATGACGACGCCTTTGGGGCCGGCAGCATCCGCGCGGATGGCCGCCACCTGCATGACGCGCATCTGTTCGAGGCCAAGGCGCCGGGGGAATCCACCGGGCCCTGGGACCTGCTGAAGCTGGTGCGGACCACCCCGGGGGCGGAGGCCTTCCGGCCGCTCTCCGAGGGGGGCTGCCCCCTGGTTCCGGGCTGAGCCGCCCCCCGGGGCGGCCGGGCCCGCCTTCCCGGCGGCCGGGAGCCCCTGGCCCGGCCCCGCCGGGCCGGGGCGCCGGCCCCGCCAGGCAGCGGTGCGGGGCAGCTTTGCTGCGCCCGCGAGGCGAGACCCCTTGAAACCGGGGGGGTCTCTATGGTCAGTCCGGTTCTCCCTTCCGTCCCCGGGTCCCGCACCATGCTCCCTGACCGCCGCCGGTTCCTGACCGGCCTGGCCCTGACCGGCCTTTCCGCCCCCGCCCTTCTCCGGGGCGCCGCCGCCCAGGGCCTGACGAAAACGCGGCTGCAGCTCAGCTGGATCCCCAATGTGCAATATGCCGGGGAGTGGATCGCGCTGGACAAGGGCCTGTTCCGCAAGCACGGGGTGGAGGTGGACTGGGCCCCGGGCGGCCCCAACGCGCCCGCCGCCCCGGTGGTGCTGGCCGCCGGCCGGGCCGATCTCGGCTATACGAACTGGTTCCCCTTCCTGGACGCGGTGATGCGCGGGAACGACTTCGTCATGGTGGCGGCGGTCTATCCCCGGAACCCGCTGGGCATCATCTCCCTCCCCCGCAAGCCCATCCGCCGGGCGCAGGACCTGGTGGGGGCCCGCATCCTGGCCCAGGGCGCGACGGAGAAGACGGCGGTGGACGCCACCCTGGCGATCGCCGGGCTGCCGCCGCAATGGACCCAGGTGCCAGCCGGCTTCTCGCCGGAGCCGCTGCTGAGCGGCCAGGGCGACGGCTACACCGCCTTCAGCACCAACCAGGTCATCACCCTGGAGAATATGGGGCTGGTGCGGGACAAGGACTTCTTCTTCACCCGCTTCGACGAGATGGGCTTCCGCGCCTTCGGCGCCGTGCTGGCGGCGCCGCGCGCCTATGTCGAGCGGAGCCGGCCTGTCGTGGTGGGCTTCCTGCGCGGGCTGATCGAGGGCATGCGGGAGAACGAGCGCGACCCGACGGTGGCGCCGCGCCTGGCCGTGCAGCGCTACGGCGTGGATTTCGGCCTCGACCTGCGCCAGCAGACGCGCCAGAACGCCGTGCAGATCCCGCTGACCAAGTATGACGAGCCCGGCCGGCCGCTGCTCTCGCTCGACCGCGAGCTGATGGCCGGGGTGATGTATGACGGCGCCCGCGCCACGGGGCGGACCAACCTGCCCGATGTGGACCGGATCGCCGATTTCACGGTGGTGGCCGAGGCGCACCAGGGGCTGTGACGATGACGCTTCCCCAGGGGCCCGTGGATATCCTCGTCCGCGGCTGCGACGTCGTCACCATGGATGAGGCGGGCACGGTGCTGAAGGGCGGCGCCGTGGCCGTCTCGGGCGGCCGCATCGCCTGGATCGGCGCCGATGCGGAGGCCGGGGGCATCCGGGCCGGCACGGTGCTGGACGGGCGCGACCGGATCGCGATGCCCGGCATGATCGATGGGCATGTGCACACCGCCCAGCAGCTGCTGCGCGGCAAGCTGCCCGAGATGAGCCGCAAGGCCCCGCTGCGGAACCCGCCCTGGAAGAACTACTACATTCCCTTCGAGGGGCTGCTGGAGCCGGAGGACGTTCATCTCAGCGGCCTCGTCACCTATGCCAACATGCTTCTCTGCGGCACGACCTGCTTCGCGGAGGCGGGCGGGCCGCATCCGGACGAGATGGCCCGCGCCGCCGAGGAGATCGGCATCCGCGGCTTCGTCGCCCTCTCGACCGTGGACCAGAACACGGCCTTCGCCGGCCGCACCGTGCCCGGCTCCATGCTGATGACGACGCAGCAGGCCCATGACCGCAACGTCGCGCTCGTCCGCCGCTGGAAGGGCGCGGACCGGCGGGTGCAGGCCTGGATGTCCATGCGGCAGATCATCGTCTGCACGCCGGAGCTGATCCGCTCCCTCTCGGATGCCGCGAAGGAGGAGGGCGTGCGGATCCACACCCATCTCGGTGAGGGCACCTATGAGGTGGACTACGCGCTGGAGAATTTCGGCCGGCGCCCCACCGAGTATCTGGACCAGATCGGCGCCCTCGGGCCGCATCTGCACTGCGCCCATTCCGTCACCCTCTCGCCGGAGGAGGTGGACCTTTATGTGCAGCATGGGCTGACGGCCTGCCATTGCGCCTGGGGCAATTACGGCATCGGCGTGCCGCGGCTGCAGGAGATGTGGCGGCGCGGCGTGCCGATCGGGCTGGGCACGGATGGCGCGGCGGGCGCGGCCACGATGGACATCTTCCAGGTGGCCCATGCTGCCCGCGTCGGCCAGGCGGCGCAGATCGGGCACCCGTATCATCAGCGCGTGCCTATGAGCGCGGAGGAGCTGCTGAAGATCGCGACGGTGGGCGGGGCGCGCTCCCTTGGCATGGGGGACCAGCTCGGCAGCCTGGAGGTGGGCAAGCGCGCGGACCTCATCCTCGTGCAGACCACCGACCCCGACCAGATGGGCGCCGAGGACCCGCTCTTCCTCGCCTCCTCCTGCATCGTCGGGCGGGACGTGCAGGACGTGATCGTGGACGGGAAGCTGGTGGTGAAGGACAGGCGCCTGCTGACGGTGGAGCTGGAGGCGATCCGCGCCCGGCTGAAGGCGCGCCGCCCGGAGATCATGGCGCGGTTCGACGCGGCCGTGACCGCCTGATGGACGCGCAGCCCGCCATCGCCGTCCGCGGCGTGACCAAGCGCTTCCGGCTGGATGACGGGAGCGAGTTCACCGCGCTGGACGACATCTCCCTCTCCCTCGCGGAGGGGGAGTTCGTCACGCTGCTGGGGCCGAGCGGCTGCGGCAAGAGCACCATCCTGCGGCTGGTGGCGGCGCTGGAGGCGCCGAGCGCCGGGACGGTGCAGGTGGAGGGCAAGGCGCCGGCCGAGCTGTCCCGCCAGCACCGGCTGGGCGTGGCCTTCCAGGACCATGCGCTGCTGCCCTGGCTGGACGTGGCGGCCAACATCGCCCTGCCCTTCCGCGTGGCGGGGCAGAAGGTGAACGAGGCCCGGGTGGCCGCGCTGATCCGGCTGGTGGGGCTGGCGGGCTTCGAGAAGGCGCGGCCCCGGCAGCTTTCGGGCGGCATGCGCCAGCGCGTGGCGATCGCTCGCGCCCTGGTGCTGAAGCCGGACGTGCTGCTGCTGGACGAGCCCTTCGGCGCGTTGGACGCGGTGACGCGCCGGCAGATGAACATCGAGCTGCAGCGCATCTGGACCGAGCAGCGGACCACCACCCTTCTCGTCACGCATGACGTGGGGGAGGCGCTGTTCCTCTCGGACCGGATCGTGGTGCTGAGCGGGCGGCCGGGGCGCGTGGTGCGGGTGGTGGACGTGCCCTTCGCCCGGCCGCGCGACCCGGCCATCATGCGCTCCGCCCTGTTCCATGAGATGTCGGACGACTTGACGGAGGCGCTGGCCCCGCCGGCCGGCGCGCCATGACCGAGGCGCGCAAGACCTTCCTGCTGGGCGCGCTGGGGATCCTCGCCTTCCTGGCCCTGTGGGAGGTGGCGGGACAGGGGCGCTGGCTGGGGCTGAGCTGGCCGCCGCTGAGCGCCGTGCTGGCGCTGCTGGTGGACGAGAACCGCCAGCCGCTCTTCGCCCGCGCCCTGGGGGCGACGCTCTCCTCCCTCGCCACGGGCTATCTCATCGGCGGGGCCGGCGGCATCGCGGCCGCGGCGCTGGCGCATCTCGCCACGCCGCTGCGGCCGGGGCTGGAGCGGACCAATGCCTTCATCCACGCCATCCCCTCCGTCGCGCTCGCGCCGCTGCTGATCCTGGTGGTGGGGCGGGAGGGCACGCCGGCGACCCTGGCGGCGCTGAACACCTTCTTCATCCTCTATGTCTCGACCGCCTCCGGCCTCGCGGCCACGCCGCCGGCGCTGAAGGACCTGGTGCAGGTGCTCGGCGGCGGCCGCTGGACGCGGCTGCGGCGGCTGGACCTGCCCATGGCCCTGCCGACCATCGTCAGCGGCATGCGCCTGGCCGCGCCTTCGGCGCTGATCGGGGTGATCATCGGCGAATGGTTCGGCGCGCCGCGCGGGGTGGGCGTGCTGGTGATCAACGCGATGCAGAACTTCCAGATCCCGCTGCTCTGGGCCGCGGTGCTGCTGGCGGTGCTGGTCTCGCTCAGCCTGTTCGGCCTGTTCGGCGCGCTGCATCGCGGCGTGGTGGCGCGGCTGCGGTGAAGGCCATGACCCGCTTCCTCCGCACCTCCTGGGGCATCCTCGCCATCCTGCTCTTCTGGCAGCTCTGGGTGGGGCTCAGCGGGGTGAACAGCATCGTGCTGCCCAGCCCCATGGGAATGCTGCGCAGCCTCGCGGCGGACCCGGTCCTCTATCTCTCCAGCACGGCGCAGACGGTGGCGCTCGCGGCGCTGGGCCTCGTGCTCGGCGTGGCGCTGGGGACGGGGCTCGCGGTGCTCACCTGGTTCTCGCGCTTCCTGGCCGGGCTCCTGACGCCGCTGGGCATCATCTTCGCCTCCGTGCCGGTGGTGGCGCTGATCCCGGTGCTGGCGCGCATCTTCGGCTACGACATGCGCACGGTGCTGGCGATCGTCGTGATCATCTGCTTCTTCCCGGCCTTCGTCTTCACCGGGGCGGGGCTGCGGGCGCTGCCGGCGGGCAGCGCGGACCTGTTCCGGGTGCTGGGTGCCTCCACCTGGCGGCGGCTGGTGCTGCTGGCGCTGCCGGCGGCGGTGCCGGACTGGGCGGTGGCCCTGCGGCTGGCGGCGGCCAACAGCATCCTGGCCGCGATGGTCGCCGAATTCCTGATGGGGACGAGCGGGCTGGGCTACCTCTTCGCCTCCGCCCGCAGCGACTTCGACATGGAAAAGGCCCTGGGGGCGAGCGCCATCGCCACGGTGATCTCCGTGCTGTCCTTCCTCCTCGCCTCCCGCTTCGAGGGGTGGGCGGGGCGGAACTGGCGCTGAGGGTTTCGGAGGGCTCCGCCCTCCACCCGCCAAGGGCCTGAGGCCCTTGGAACCCCGTTGGACTGCCGTGGATGCCCCGGATCGGTGGGGTTTCTGGTTGAAGGGACTTTTCCTGCTTTTGCCATCGCTTGAGGTCGTGGGCCTCAGGCGCACTGGCCGGCCCGTGATCCCAAGAGTGAAGAAGTGGATGATGGTCGAAGGCACGGCCTCGGCGGGTGCGGGGGAGAGGAAGGATTCCCTCTTCCTCTCTCCGGGAGGGCCGTGCGTCCGGGCCCAGCGGACCTCCCTCCGGCACCGGATGCAGGCGGAACAGGCCGCGGGCCCGCCACGGGGGCACCGGACCCATTTGCAACCAATTCGCAGTTGCTTTAGACGCGGCAGGGAAGCACTGTCACGGCCCCTGGGCCGCCGGGGTTCATGGCCGACGATCCCGACCACCTCTTCCGCGAGCAGCGCCACGCGCTGATGGCCGTCGCGCGGCGCCGCCTTCGGGACACGCAGGATTCGGCGGATGCGGTCCAGGACGTCTTCCTGCGCTACCTCTCTCGCGGGGAAGCGGCGGCAATGCCGGAGGTGCGGAACCCGCCCGGCTTCCTCCGCCGGATGCTGGCGAACCTGCTGACCAACCGGCAGCAGCGCGGCCGCGCCCTGTTGCAGGGGCACGAGGCGGAGGCGGCGCTCGGCCGTGCGGCGGATGAGGCGCCCGGCCCGGAGGCGGCGCTGCTGTCCGGGGAGGCGGCGGCGCGGCTGCGGCGGCTGGTGGCGGAGCTGCCGCCACGCGGGCGCCAGGTGATCTACCTGCACAAGTTCAAAGGCCTGAGCTATGCCGAGATCGGGGCGCGGCTCGGCATCTCCGAGAACACGGTGATGGTGCATATGAGCCGTTCGCTCGCCACGCTGCGGCGGCGCCTGGCCGATGACGAGGGCGGGTTGTAATGGGCGCGGGGTCCTGCCGGGTCATGCCAGGGGACAAAGCCGGGAACACCCAAGCCGTGCCGCATGAGGAGGAAGCCGCGATCTGGTTCGCGCGCCTGCGCGCGGCAGAGGGAGGCTCGGCGGGAGGCGTGGGCGGAAGCGTCGAGGAACGCGCGGAGTTCGAGGCCTGGCTGCGGGCCGATGCGCGCCATGCGGAGGCCTGGGCGGCGATCGGCCACCTCTGGTCCGCGCTGGACGCCTGCGAGGCGGAGCTGGCCACGGGGCGGGAGGCGCCTGCGCCGCTGCGCCGTCGCGCGCTGTGGAAGCCTGTGGCGGCCACGGCGGTGGCGGCCTCCGCCGCCGGCCTGTGGTGGGCGGCGGATCCGGTGCATCGGGCCGATTGGCGCACCGGCGCCGGGGAGCGGCGCAGCCTGGAACTCGCCGATGGCACCTCGGTGGAGATGGATGCGGGCACCGCGCTTGACACGGCGCTGGACGGCCCCGTGCGGCAGGTGCGGCTGCTCTCGGGCCAGGCCTTCTTCACCGTGCGCGCCGCCGCCCGGCCGTTCGAGGTGGTGGCGGAGGAGGGGGCGGTGCGCGCGGAGGCGGCGGCGTTCGGCGTCACGCTGCTGGAGCAGGGCGCGCGGATCGCCCCGGCGCAGGGCGAGGTGGCCGTGCGCCATGCGGCCCGCCAGGTGGTGCTGCGCGCGGCCGAGGGAGCGGAATACGGGGCATCCGGGCTGCGTGGCCCCTGGGCCGCCGACCCGGCCATGCTCTTCGCCTGGCGGCGGGACCAGATGATCCTGCGCGGCGCGAGGCTGCGCGAGGTGATGCGGGACCTGGAGCGCTATCGCGGCGGGCGCATCCTCCTCACGGATCGCGCGGCGGGGAACATCTCCGTCAGCGGCGCCTTCAGCACGCTGGACCCGGATGCGGTGCTGGATGCGATCGGAAGCGCCCTGCCCGTGCGGATCCGGCGGCTCGCCGGCTATCTCGTGCTCGTTTCCTCGGCCTGAGCACCCTGTTCCCGCGAGGGGAACGATTTCGGCGGCCGGGCTGCATCCGCCGCGTCACGCCCTGTAATGACCGGCGTGTTCCCCGGGGTCACGGATCAGACGCGACTGGCTTTCAGTCGCGCAGCTCCGCGAGGCGACAGGCACATCCATGCACCGGCTTTCTCTCCCCCGTGGCTCCCTGCTGGCCGCGTTGCTGGCCTCCGGTGCCCTGGCGCCCGCCATGCTGGCGGTGCCGGCCGCGGCGCAATCGGGCAGCGTGACCTTCGCCATCCCCGCCCAGCCCCTGGCCACCGCGCTCATCGCCTTCTACCGGCAATCCGGCGTGCAGCTCGTCTATGACGGCGCGATCGCGGAGGGGCGGCCGTCGCCAGGGCTGACGGGCGCCTTCAGCCCGCAGGAGGCGCTGGCGCGGCTGCTGGCCGGCACGGGGCTGACCTACCGCTTCACCTCGCCCACCACCATCACCCTCGCGCCGCTGCCGCGGGTGGAAGGCGCGGTGCCCGTGCCGGAGGTGGCCGTGGAAGCCGCGCATGCCACCTCCACCATGGGCGCCCCGCGGCCGCCGCTGCCGGGCGGGCAGGTGGCCAGCGGCGGGCGGCTGGGCCTGCTGGGCAACCGCGACGTGATGGACACGCCCTTCAGCCAGACGAGCTTCACGGAGCGCTTCATCGAGGACCAGCAGGCGCAATCCGTCGCCGATGTGGTGGCGAGCGACCCGGCGGTGCGGCTGGGCGACCCGACGAATAACGGCAACGCCAATTCCTACAGCATGCGCGGCATCTTCCTCGGCAACGGCTCCATCGGCTTCGATGGCATGTATGGGCTGGCCCCGAACAGCCAGTCCACGCTGATCGGGATCGAACGGGTGGAGGTGCTGCGCGGGCCTTCGGGCTTCCTCACGGGCATGTCGCCCAGCGGCGTGGGCGGCGCGATCAACCTCGTCCCCAAGCGGGCGGGCGCCGACCCGCTGGCGGAGATGACGCTCAGCTATCTCTCGGATTCCCGCTTCGGCGCGCATATCGACCTCGGCCGCCGCTTCGGGGAGGGAGGGGAGTTCGGCGTGCGCGGCAACTTCTTCCTCCGCGCGGGCGACACGACGGTGGACGACCAGTCCCAGCAGATCGGCGCGGCCACGCTGGGGTTGGATTACCGCGGGGAGCGGCTGCGGCTCTCGGCCGATCTCGGCTACCAGAACCTGCGCACGGACCGCGCGAACATCACCATCACCCCGGCGGCCGGCGTGGCGGTGGCGGACCCACCCGCGCTGCGCCGCAGCTACGTCTCCCCCTGGAACTTCACGCATCTCCAGGACCATTTCGGAGCCCTGCGTGCCGAATACGACATCCTGCCGGAGCTGACCGCCTATGCCGCCGCCGGCTTCAGCCATACGGATTGGAACCAGGTGCTGGACCAGGGCACCGACCTGCGCCCGAACGGGAACTTCCTCAGCACCTCCAACTACAACCAGATCACGATCGACCGCCGCACGGGAGAGGCCGGGCTGCGCGGGCGCTTCTCCACCGGGCCGGTGCGCCATGAGGTGAGCTTCGGCGCCAGCGCCTATCGCGCCTTCCGCGACAGCGCGGGCAGCCTGGCGCTCGGCTCCATCCGTTCCAACATCTACCGGCCCGTCTTCCTGGACGAGCCGCTGCGGCCCGTGCGCTCCCCCAACCGGCAGAGCGACACGGTGTTCTCGAGCGTCGCGCTGAGCGACACGCTCTCCATCCTCGACGAGCGGGTGCAGCTCACCCTCGGGCTGCGGCAGCAGAACGTCTCGGCCGACAACTACAACCTGGCGACGGGCGCGAAGACCTCCGGCTATGAGCAGGATGCGCTGACGCCCGTGGTGGGGCTGCTGGTGAAGCCCTGGCGCAACCTCTCGCTCTACGCCAGCTATATCGAGGCGTTGCAGGCGGGCACGGTGGTGCCGGGCAACTACGCCAATGCGGGCGAGGCGCTCGCGCCCTATGTCTCGCGCCAATACGAGGTGGGAGCCAAGCTGGACCTGGGGCGGGCGGTCGCCACACTGGGCGCCTTCCAGATCACGCAGGAATCCGGCATCGCGGACACCGCGACCAACACCTTCCGCGCGAATGGCGAACAACGCTTCCGCGGCATCGAGACGACGGTGATGGGCGAGCCGCTGCCCGGGCTGCGGCTGATCGGCGGCGCGATGTTCCTCGATGCGGAAACGACGCGCAGCGCGGGCGGCCTTTATGACGGCCGGCGCGTGCTGGGCACGGCGCGCACCAACTTCACCCTGACGGGCGAATGGGACACGCCGTTCGTCCCCAACCTCACCCTCAGCACGCGGCTGCTGCACAGCGGCAGCGTCTTCGCGGACCCGGGCAACCAGCAGCGCCTGGATTCCTGGACCACGGTGGATGTGGGCGCGCGCTACACGGTGGAGCGGCCGACCGCCAAGCCCATCATCCTGCGCGCGGGCGTGCGGAACGTGTTCAACGCGAACTTCTGGACGGTCTATCCCGGCTTCCAGCTTCTGACGCCGAGCGAGGGACGGACCTATGTCATGTCGGCGACCTTCAGCTTCTGATCGGCGCGGGATTCTTCGGCTGACGGTTTGTCCCGGGGAGAGGAAGAAGGAGTTCTTCCTCTCCCCGGACCCGTCGAAGGCAGTGCCTTCGACCCATCTTCTTTTTCTAGAAGTTTGGAATCACGGGGCTGACGGCGCGCCTGAGGTCTTCGACCTCAGGCGACTGCAAAGGCAGGAAGGGGACCCCTGACGAGAGACCCCTTCGATCATCGTATCCACGGCAGTCAGACGGGGTTCCAAGGGCCTCAGGCCCTTGGCGGGTGGAGGGCGGAGCCCTCCCCTCTCACCCCACATCCATCCTTAGCCCCTCGCGCTGCAGCACCGCGCCCCATTTCTCGATCTCGCCCCGCACGAAGGCCGCGTATTCGGCCGGGGTGCCGTAGGCCGGCACGCCGCCCATTTCGGCGAAGCGTTGGCGCGTGGCGGGGAGCTCCAGCAGCGCCTTGATCTCCCCGTTCAGGGCGAGGACGGCGGGTTCGGGCGTGCCGGCGGGCAGGAAGGCGCCGAACCAGGTGCTGACGTCGTAATCCGCCAGTTCGGGCATGGTCTCGCGTAGGGCGGGCAGGTCGGGCATCTGCGGGTTGCGGTCGGCGCTCGTCACCGCCAGGGCGCGCACCTTGCCGGCGCGGATCTGTTCGACGGCGGTGGTCAGGTTATCGACCGAGAATTCCACATCCCCCGCCATCAGCGCCAGCATGGCCGGGCCCGCGCCGCGGAAGTGGACGGCGGTGGCCTGGGTGCCGGTGAGCTGGTGGAACCAGACGGCCGAGAGATGGCCGGACTGGCCGGGGCCGGAGGTGGCGTAGTTTAGCCGCCCCTCCTTCTCCTTCAGGTAGCGCACCAGTTCCGGCACGGTCCGCACGGGGATGGAGGGGTGGACCATGATCGCGTTCGGGCCACGGATCATGTTGGAGACGGGCGTGATCTGCTCCGGCCGGTAGGGCATGTTGCGGAACAGCGAATAGGCGATGGCCTGCGGGCCGATATTGCCGATGAGGATGGTGTGGCCATCGGGCTTGGCGCGCAGGAACTCCGCCGTGCCGAGCGTGCCGCCCGCGCCGGAGCGGTTCTCCACCACCGCGGGCTGGCCCCAGCGTTCCTGCAGCAGCGGGGCCAACAGGCGGCCCATGATGTCCGTCGTGCCGGCGGCGGCGGCGGGCACGATGATGCGGATGGTCTGGGTGGGGCGCCAGCCGCCCTGCGCGCGGAGCAGCCCGGGCATGGCCAGCCCGCCGAGGAGCAGGGCGCCGCCGCGCAGCCCGGCGCGGCGATCGAAACGCGTCATGATCGTCCCTCCTTCTGCGGCCAGCCTGTTCCGGCCGGTCCGTTCGGGGCTGATCCTGCGTCAGGCGGCGGGCGATGTCATTCCAAATCAGGAATGCTATTCACCATTCCGAATGGTGACCGGGGCCGGGAAAAGGGCGCGGCCGGCCAACCCGGCCAGCTCACGCAACTCCTCGCCCAGCGCGGGGAAGACCGCGGCCTCGTGCTGGGCGGCGATGGTGATGCCGCTGAGGCCGAACCGGGGCTGGCCCGCCTGGTCCTTCACCAGGGAGGCGACGGTGACGAGGCCGCGATAGAGATGGCCGTCATCCATGCTCCATCCCTCCTCCCGCGCCGCCCGGGTATCCGCGAGGTAGGATTCGAAGCTGGGCGGGGACTGCCAGCGCAGCCCGGCGAAGCGGCGGCGCAGCTCCGCCTCGGGCAGGTCCAGCGCGGCGGCGACGCAACGGCCCACGGCGCCGATCAGCATGGGCAGGCGAATGCCGGCCGACATCTCCACCCGCACCCCGGTGGGGCTGTGCGCGCGGTCGATCAGCACGATGTGGCCGTCCTCCGTCACGCGCCAGAGGACGACGAGCATCCCGTATTTGAGCGCGAGGCGCTGCAGCTCCGGCCGGATCAGCTCGGCATGGCTGACGCCCAGAAAGCCCGCCGCCAGCTCCGCCACCGCCAGGCCGAGCGCATAGGTCTTGTCCGCCTCCCGGAAGGTGACAAACCGCGCGCGGGCCAGGGTGCGCAGGATGTTGAAGCAGGTGCTGACGCTGATGCCGGTGCCGCGCGCAATGGCCGCCACCCCCAGCGGAGCAGTGGCGGTGGACAGGTGACGCAGGATCCCAATGGCATGGACGACCGCGCCCACCTCGCGCTGGCCGCCCGCCCCGCTTTCCCCAGGAGAAGGCGCTGCCATCCAAGATCCTGATCTGCCGTGCTTTTCCGAGTCTAGCCGAGTGGCCCGGGGGCGCAAGCGGCCCGCTTGTTCTGGGGGGGCGGTCTGTCCCCGGGGAGAGGAAGAAGGAATTCTTCCTCTCCCCGGACCCCTCTCCATCATCTTTTTTTGGAAGTTTGGAATCACGCGGCTGACGGTGCGCCTGAGGTCGATGACCTCAGGCGACTACAAACGCAGAATGGGCACCCTGCAACCAGAAACCCCGCCGATCATCGTATCCACGGCAGTCCGATGGGGTTCCAAGGGCCTCAGGCCCTTGGCGGGTGGAGGGCGGAGCCCTCCGGCTCACCCCCAAGCCGGCCGCGCCCGTTCGATGGCCAGGTCCAGCTTGCGGTCCGAGGGGTCCAGCGCCGGTTCCAGCGCGTCCAGCGCCGCCTGGAATTCGGCGCGGAGGGCGGCCTTGCGGTCGGGTGGCAGCCAGGAGGCGTCCACCCCGGCCAGGCTGAGGCGGCGCGCTTCCGGGATGCCCCAGCCGGTGTGGTGGAACACCTGCCGCCAGGAATGGCCGATGGTGGTGGCGAACATGGTGGGGTCGTCGGTGCCCAGCACGATGTTCAGCCCTGCCTCGGCCATGCGGCGGATGCGGTCCAGGCGCGGGATGCGGTTGGGCAGGATGGAGGACCAGCAGGCCATGGTGAAGGGCGTGCCCTCCCGCGCCATGCGCTCCACGATCGCGCGGTCCGCGAGCATGTTGTAGCCGTGGTCCAGCCGGTCGCAGCCCAGGGCGTCGCGGCAGTGGGTGATGTGGGCGGGCGGGCCTTCGAAGAGGGTCTGGTTGTCCTCGCAGACATGGGCGGTGCGGCGCAGGCCGGCGCGGCCGGCGCGGCGCCAGGCTTCCACCCAGACGAGCGGGGGGCCGGCCCGCTCCGCGCCATCGAGCCCGATGCCGACCACGCGCGGGTGGGGGTGGGAGGCCATCCAGTCCAGCATCTGCAAGGCCTCGCTGGGGAGGCAGACGCTGCGGTCGATGCAGGCGATCATCAGGGAGGAGACGCCGAAGTCGCGCTCGGCCCGTTCCAGCCCCGCCGCCAGCCCGTCCGTGATCAGCGGGTAGGTCGCGCCGTTGGGGGTGTAGTAGTGCGGGTTGAAGAAGATCTCGACATGCCTTGCGTTGCCGTGGCGGTGCATGTCCTCGATGCACTCGTAGGCGACGCGCTCGAAATCCTCCCGCCGGCGCACGGCGAGGGCGCCGAGGCGGAGGACTTCGAGGAAGCCGTAGAAATCGGGCCATTGGTAGAGGGTTTCCGCCGGGCGCGGCAGGCGCACGCCGTTGGCGGTGGCGATCTCATGCAGGGTGGTGGCGCGCATGGCGCCGGCGATGTGGCAGTGCAGCTCGACCTTGGGGACCAGGTCGAGCCAGTCGGAGAAGCCGAGCATCAGCGGCCCCGCCGGATGTTCCAGAGGAACATGGCCGGGCCCATCGGCACGTCGTTCAGTTCCGCGCGCCAGGCGGAGGCGGCGACGAACTGGCCGAGGGGCATGTAGAAGCCCTGCTCTGCCGCGCGGGCCTGGATCTTCTCGGCCAGCTGCTTGCGCTCGGCCTCGGAGGAGGTGGCGGCGAAGGCGGCGCGGGCGGCCTGCACCTGCTCGTCCTTCGGCCAGCCGGCGAAGCCGTTCGGGGCGCCCGCGGCTTCCATGTAGGAGTTCTGCAGGGGCGTCTGCATGTCCGGCACGGTGGCGGTGGTGTGGAAGACGTTCCAGCCTTCCGGGCGCGCGCGGCGGCCGAAGAACGTGTTCAGGTCCATGCTCTGCAGGTCGACGTTGAAGCCGAGCTTCGTCAGCAGGTCCTGTGTGACGAGGCCGAGGGCCGCGATGCCCGGCGCGTCGGCGGGGTGGATGATCACCACGGGTTTGGAGAGGTCCACGCCGCTTTCGCGCAGCAGGCGCCTGGCGCCTTCCATATCGGGCCTGGGCGGCATGCCGGCGGTGGTTTCATAGGGCGTGCCGCAGCCGAGCATGGAGCGGCATTCGCGCGCGTATTCGGGCAGGCCGGCGACGCCGGGGAGGTAGTCGCCCTGGTCCACCGCCATCATCACGGCGCGGCGCACCCGCACATCGTTGAACGGCGGCAGCAGGTGGTTGAAGCGCAGGATGCCCTGGTAGCCGAAGGGGGAGACGACCTGCACCTTCACCTCGCGGTTGCGGCGGAGGACGGGCAGCACATCCGCCGGCAGGCGCTCCAGATAGTCCACCTCGCCGGTGGAGAGGGCACTCACCTGGCTCGACACATCGGGCATGGCGATCAGCTCGACGCGGTCGAAGGTCGGGCGCTTGGCGCCGCTGGCCCAGACGGAGGGCTCGGCGCGCGGCCTGTAGCCTTCATGCCGCACGAGCACGATGCGGTCGCCCGGGCGGTATTCGGCGGCCACGAAGCGGTAGGGGCCGGAGCCGATGGGCTCGGTCACCGGGCGGTTCGGCGGCGTTTCGGCCAGGCGCCTGGGCATGATCATCGGCACCATGGCGCCGGGCTTGGACAGGGCCTGGAGGACGAGGCCGAAGGGCTGCTTCAGCTTGATGCGGACGGTGCGCGCATCCGGGGCATCCAGGGTTTCGGTGGCGCGCAGCATGACGCTGCCCAGGGCATCGCGCTGGCCCCAGCGGCGCAGGCTGGCGGCGCAGTCCTCCCCGGTGACGGGGGTGTTGTCGTGGAAGAGGAGCCCTTCGCGCAGGGTGAAGCGGTACTCCATGCCATCCGGGCTCACCTCCCAGCGCTCGGCCATCTGGGGGGTGGGTTCCCACTTGTCGTTCACCGCCAGCAGCGTGTCGTAGACGAGGTAGGAGAAGTCCCGCGTGGTGAAGCTGGTGGTGAAATGCGGGTCCAGGATGGTGGTCAGCGTCTCCGGCACCACGCGGAGGGTGCCGGCGCGGCTGGCGCCCTGGGCGCGGGCCAGGCCCGGGACAAGGGCGGGGGCCGCCAGGAGGGAGGTGGCGGCGAGGAGGGAGCGGCGGTGCATGGGGGTACTCTCGGAAAGGCCAGATGCGAGCGTTTGCAAGCAAGTCCCGCACCACCGGGCCATTTCACGCCGGGGACCGGCGCGCTAGATAGGGGGCATGGTCGCGCTCACCTCCCCTGACTTCAAGCGTCGCGCCGCCCGGGCCCTGGCCGATCCGGGGCTGCAGAAGGCGCTCAAGCGCGGCGGCTCGGGCTTTCATTCCAAGCGCAGCATGGCGGTCGCCGCCCTGCCGGAATTCGAGCGGCTGCGGGAGATCGGGCGGGACATCAAGAACCACACCCTCGCGAATCTGGACCACTATCTCGAGGTGTTCGAGCGCAACGTGGTGGCCAATGGCGGCCAGGTGCACTGGTGCCGGGACGCGGCGGAGGCGCGGGCGACCGTGCTGCGGATCTGCCGCGAGGCCGATGCGCGGACGGTGACCAAGGGCAAGTCCATGATCTCCGAGGAGATCGGGATCAACGAGCATCTGGAGGCGAACGGGATCACGCCGGTCGAGACCGACCTGGGCGAATACATCCTGCAGCTGGTGAACGAGCCGCCCTCCCACATCATCGCCCCCGCCTTCCACCTGAACCGCGAGGATTGGGAGCAGCGCTTCCGCGCGGCGCATACCGACCTGCCGAAGGACCGCGTGTTCCATGAGCGGCGGGACATCATGGTGGAGGCGCGGCAGAAGCTGCGGGAGCGCTTCCTGGCCGCCGATGTCGGCATCACCGGGGCGAACTTCCTCATCGCCGAGACGGGCTCCTCCGTCATCGTCACGAACGAAGGCAATGGCGACCTGACGCAGACGCTGCCGCGCGTGCATATCGCGCTGGCCAGCATCGAGAAGGTGGTGCCGACGCTGGAGGACTGCACCTCGCTGCTGCGGCTGCTGGCGCGCAGCGCGACCGGGCAGGATTTCTCGGTCTACACCACCTTCTCCACCGGCGTGCGGCGCGCGCAGGACCTGGACGGGCCGGAAGCGTACCATGTGGTGCTGATCGACAACGGCCGCTCCAACATGGTGGGCACCGAGTTCCAGGAGATGCTGCGCTGCATCCGCTGCGCGGCCTGCATGAACCACTGCCCCGTCTATGGCGTGACGGGCGGCCATGCCTATGGCTGGGTCTATCCGGGGCCGATGGGCAGCGTGCTGACGCCTTCCCTGGTGGGGGTGGAGAAGTCGGGCCACCTGCCCAACGCCTCCACCTTCTGCGGGCGCTGCGAAAGCGTGTGCCCGGTGAAGATCCCGCTGCCGAAGATGATGCGGCATTGGCGGGAACGGGAGTTCGAGCGTCACCTCACGCCCTCCACCATCCGCCGCGGGCTGGGCGTCTGGGCCTGGTTCGCGCGCCGGCCGGGCTGGTATCGCGCGGCCTCGCGCTTCGGGATGGGCGCGCTGGCGCTGCTCGGCCGCGGCTCCGGGCGCTTCCGCAGCCTGCCCCTGGCGGGTGGGTGGACCCGGGGGCGCGACCTTCCGGCGCCGGAGCCCGGGGGAACCTTCATGGCGCGCTATGCCGCGACGCAGAGGCGGCGATGAGCAGCCGCGACGAGATCCTCGGCGCCATCCGGCGCGGGCTGAAGCGCGGGCCGCTGCCGGCGGACCAGACGGCGATGCTGGATGGCCGGCTGGCGACGCATCCGCGCCACCTCATTCCCGCGCGGTCCCGCGTGTCGCGGCCCGAGCAGATCGCGCTCTTCGTGAAGAACGTGGAGAAGGAGTTCGGCACGGTGGAGCGCGTGCCGGACGCCGCCTCCGTCCCCGCCGCCGTGTCGGATTACCTGGCGGCGCAGAACCTGGAGCCGCGCTTCGTCATGGCGCCGCATCCGGAGCTGACCGCGCTGCCCTGGCCGGACCGGCCGATGCTGCGCTTCGAGACGCGGCGGGCGCGGGCGGATGACGCGGTGTCCGTCCAGCATGTGTGGGCGGCGGTGGCGGAGACGGGGACGCTGCTCTTCCCCTCCGATCCCTCGCGCCCGACGACGCTGAACCTGCTGCCGGAGACGGAGATCGCGGTGGTCCGCGCCTCCGCGATCGTCGGCGCCTATGAGGAGGCCTGGGACCGGCTGCGGGCCGAGCGCGGCGGCGCGGAGCCCTCGGGCGGCTTCATGCCGCGCAACATCATGTTCGTGACCGGGCCTTCGCGCTCGGCCGATATCGAGCAGACGCTGGAGCTGGGCGCGCATGGCCCGCGCCGCCTGCATGTGGTGCTGGTGGAGGACGAGCCCGCGGCCCGCACCACCCTTTCGGAGGTTGCCGATCCGCGCCCCCTCGCGGCGCGGGAACCCGTGGCGCGGCCGGGCGAGATCGCCAACCCGGCCGACTGATGGCCCGCCGGCCCCGCATCGTCTCGGCTTCCGAAAGGGCGCTGTGGCACGCCTATCTCTCGCTGAACGCGGTGGAGGCGCTGCCGGGGCGGGAGGCGCCGCCGCCTCCCCCGCCCGCGCCGGTGCCCGAGCCGGCCCCGGTCCCCGCCGGGGCGCCCGCGCCGCCGCGCCCGAAGGGGCCACCCGCCGTGCCGCCCGTGGCGGTGGGCCAGCCCGGGGCGGGGATGGACGACAAGCGGTGGCGCGACCTGCGGCGCGGCAAGACCCGGCCCGAGCGCACGCTGGACCTGCATGGCCGGCGCGCGGAGGAGGCCCATGGCGCCACCATCGCCTTCCTGCGCGGCGCCCATGCGGATGGGGTGCGCTGCGTGGCGATCGTGACGGGCAAGGGCAGCGGCGAGGGCGGGATCCTCCGGCGGGAATTGCCGCACTGGCTGAACCTGCCCTCCGTGCGGCCGCTGATCCTCGGCGCCGCGCATCCGCACCGGGCCAATACCGGGGCGGTGCATCTGCTGCTGCGGCGCAGGCGGTAGGGGCTGGCGCCGCGATTTGTCACTGGATGCGCGGGGCTGGTTGGATGAACGTCCTGTCATGGGCAGGGAGGCATCCATGGACCGACGGGCATGGCTGGGCGCGACCGCGATGGCGCTGGTCGCGAAAGGGGCGGCCGCGCATCACGGCTGGGGCTGGGCGGAAGGCGAGCAGACGGAGCTGACCGGCACGATCCGCGAGGTGACCATCGCCCCGCCGCACCCGACCCTGCGGGTGGAGGCGCCGGATGGCCTCTGGACGGTGGAGCTGGGCAACCCCTCCCAGACCCAGCGGGCCGGTTTCGTGGAGGGCGTGGCCAAGCCGGGCGACCGCATCGTCGCGCGCGGCAACCGCTCCCAGAACAGGAGCGAGCGCCGGCTGAAGGCGGTGCGGGTGACGGTGGAAGACCGCCGCTTCGACATCTATCCGGAACGCATCCAGGGCGGCTGAGGCCTTGGACGCGCTGCAGGCCCTGGCGGAATGGCCGGTGGCCGTCGCGCTGCGGCAGTCGCCGGCGCTCTACCCGCTGGCCAATGCGGCTCATATCCTCGGGATCGGGCTTCTGGTCGGCGCGATCTTCACGCTGGACCTGCGCGTGCTGGGGGCCTTCCGGCAGGCGCCGCTGGCCGTGCTGGGGCCGCCGCTGGTGCGGATGGCCGCGGCCGGGCTGGGGCTGGCGCTGGTCACGGGCTTCCTGATCTTCACCGTCCGCCCCGCGGGCTATGCCGCCAACCCCGCCTTCCTGGTGAAGCTGGGGCTGGTGGCGGCGGGGCTGGCGAATGTGCTGGTGCTGAAGCTCGGGGCCGGGTGGCGGCGGGCGCTGGCGGGCGGTGCGGTGGGCTGGCCGGTGCGGGCGGCGGCGGTGCTGTCCCTGCTGATCTGGTCCGGCGCCGTGCTGGCGGGGCGCTGGATCGCCTTCGTGGAGTAGGGCGGGAGGGGCTTCGCCCCCCCCCGCCCCCGTCCTCATGCGGCGACGGGCGGGAAGCCGTAGAGCCGCGCCGGGTTGCGGGTGAGGATGCGCTCCCGGGCCTGCTCGTCCGTCCAGTCCAGGAACACCTCCAGCAACCGGGCCGCATCCGGCACCCCGCCTTCCGGGCGCGGATGCGGCCAGTCCGTGCCCCAGACGAGGTTGTCCGGATTGGCCGCGACCAGCGCGTCATGGAACGGACGCGCCTCCGCATAGTCGGGCGCGGTCGCGCCCAGGCGATAGGTGCCGGAGAGCTTCGCCCAGAGCCGCCCTTCGGCCACGCCCTGGCGCAGGGCCTCGAAGCCCGGGTCCCGCGTGCCGCGGCCGTGGTGCAGGCGGCCCATATGGTCCACCACCACCGGCAGCCCGAGCGCCGCGAGGCGAGGCAGGAGCGCGGGCAGGTCCGCCGCGTCGATCCAGAGCTGGAGATGCCAGCCCATCTCGGCCATCAGCGGCGCGAGAGGCTCGATCTCGTCCAGGCGGACGCCCCCGTGATAGGCGGCCTCGCCGGCCCGGCGATACTCGTTCGCGCGCAGGCCGCGGATGCCGGCCGCATGCCATTCGCGCAGGATGGAGAGGTTCAGCTCCGCGCCGCCGACACCCACGCCGCGCAACCGCTCCGGCGCGCGGCGCAGCGCGTCGAGCGTCGCGCGGTTGTCGCGGTCATAGGCGCTGGGCTGGACGATGACGCCGCGCGCCAGGCCCAGCCGGTCCAGCAGGGCGAGGTAGTCCTCCAGCGTCGCGTCCTCCGGCGTGTAGGAGCGCGGCTCGGCATAGGGGAACCGCGCGGCGGGGCCGAAGACGTGGCAATGGCAGTCGCAGGCCCCGGCCGGGACGCGCGGATCGGGCATGCTCATTCCGGCTTGATCCCCGCCAGGTCGGCGGCGCGCTTCGCATCGGCGGCCTGGCGCTTCAGGAAGGCGGCGAAGCCTTCCGGCGTCTGCTCGGGGCCCGAGGCGACCTCCGAGCCCAGCCCCTCCAGCTTCGCCCGGATCGCCGGATCGGCGGTCGCGGCGGCGATCGCGCCCTGCAACGCGGCGAGGACGGGGGCGGGCGTGGCGCGCGGGGCAAGCAAGCCGCAATAGCTGGCGGCGACGAAATCCGGCAGCCCCGCCTCGCTGAAGGTCGGGACGTCCGGCAGCAGGGGCGAGCGACGCGCGGAGGCGATGGCGAGGATGCGGCCTTTGCCGTCCTTGTGCAGGGGCAGGGCGGTGGAGAATTCGGTGAACATCGCGCGGAGATTGCCGGCGATGAAATCCGGCACGATGGCGCCACCGCCGCGATAGGGCACATGGACCAGTGCGGCGCCGGTCGCGCTGTTGAACAGCTCCAGGGTCAGATGCGCGGTGCTGCCCGCGCCCGGCGTGCCCGTGGTGAAGCCGCCAGGCTCGGCCTTCGAGAGGGCGACGGCCTCCGCCACCGTGGCGGCACGGGTGCCGTTGGTGACCATCAGCACCAGCGGCACGGCATTCACCAGCGCGATGGGAGCGAAGTCGCGCAGCGGCTCATAGGGAAGGCGCGCCTGCACCAGCGGGTTCACCGTGATGGGGCCGTTGGAGCCGGCGAGCAGCGTGTAGCCATCCGCCGCCGCGCGGGCCACCTGCTCCGCACCGAGGCTGCCGCCGGCGCCGGGGCGGTTGTCCACCACCACGGGCTGTCCCAGCCGTTCGGAGAGCGCGGGGGCGAGGAGGCGGCTGACGACGTCGATATTGCCGCCGGCGGCATAGGGCACGACGACGCGGAGCGGCCTTTCGGGCCAGGCGGCGCGCGCGGCGCGTGGCAGCAGGGCGCCGGCGGAGAGGCCCGCCAGCGCCAGGGTTTGGCGACGGTTCAGCATTCCTGGATCTCGTTCTTCCCGTTTCCGGGGGGCGGCCGATCTGCGCCGGCCCTGGCCCCCGGGGCATTCTGCACAGGCCGGGGCCCAAGGCGATACGCCGCGCCAGCGGGCGCTTTTGCGGCGGCCCCGCCCCTTCCCTACACTCGCCCGGCCCGCCATCGGAGGAAGCACCGTGGACCCCGCCATCGTCGCGGTCGCCATCACCGGATCGGCGCCGGGCCAGACGCACCATCCGGCCGTTCCCGTCGCCCCGGTGGAATCCAGGCATGAGGCCCGCGAGGGCGGGGCCCGCCACGGCCGCCGCCTGACGCGTTGACGGCGCCCAACCAGACATGACCCCCTTCGGCGCGCGGCTTCGGCAATGGCGCGAGGCGCGGGGCGTGACGCTGGCGCAGATGGCGGCGGCGATGCAGGTCTCCTCCGCCTATCTCTCCGCGCTGGAACACGGGCGGCGCGGCGCGCCCTCCGTCGGGCTGGTGCACCAGGTCTGCGAGTATCTCGGCCTCATCTGGGACGACGCGGACGAGCTGCGGCGCCTGGCGCAGATCTCGCGGCCGCGCGTGGTGCTGGACGCGGGCGGGCTCACGCCCGAAGCAACGGAACTGGCCAACCGGCTGGCGGATTCCTTCCGCCGCCTGCCGCCGGAACGGGTGGCGGCACTGCTGGCGGCTCTGGATGGGCGTTGAAGGGTGGAGGGCTCCGCCCTCCACCCGCCAAGGGCCTGAGGCCCTTGGAACCCCGTTTGACTGCCGTGGATACCGTTGATCGGCGGGGTCTCGGGTTGCTGGGCTCTTCCTGCCTTTGCAGTCGCCTCGGGTCATCGACCCGAGGCGCACCGTCAGCCGAGTAATTCCAAACTGGAAGAAAAAGATGATGGTGAGGGGTCCGGGGAGAGGAAGAATTCCTTCTTCCTCTCCCCGGGACAGACCGACCCGATCAGAACGGCGGCATCAGGCGCCGACGTCCATCCCCGCCGTTTGCAGCAGCGTCACGAAGGCCAGCTGCATGTCGTGCAGTGTCTGCTTCGGCTCCACATCCACCCATTCGTCCAGCGTATGCGCCCCCGCGCCCGCCCCGGCGCTCACCGCGATGCCGGGGATGCCGAGCGAGATGGGGATGCTGGCATCGGTCGAGCTGGCCACTGTCTTCGGCGAGAAGCCGAGCGCGCGGGCGGCGGCGGTGGCGTTCGCCACCAGCTCGCTCTCGCGGTCGATCGCGCCGGCGGGCCGGTCGCCGATCTTCTTCCATTCCACCGTGACGGGGCCCTTGGCGGTGCTGCGCGCCGCGTTCTCGCCTTCCACCGCCTTGGCGACGATTGCCTTGAAGGCATTGTCGATGCGCGCCAGCTCCTGCGCGGAATCCGAGCGCAGGTCCACCTCCAGCCACACCTCGTTGGGGATGGAGTTCACCGAGGTGCCGCCGCCCATCACGCTCGCGCTGAAGGTCGTGCGCGGCTCCTTCGGCACCGCCATGCGGGAGAGGCCGGCCATCGCCTCGGCGAGCGCGAAGGAGGGGCTGACGATGCCGAAATCCATGAAGCTGTGCCCGCCGGGCCCGCGGAAGGTGACGCGGTAGCGCAGCGAGCCCGTGGCGCCGGAGACGATGCTGCCCATGCCCATCGGCCCTTCGACGGAGATGAAGGCGGCGATGCGCCCGGCATAGCGCCCCTTGGTGAAGAGGAAGCGGATGCCGCGCAGGTCGCCCAGCCCTTCCTCGCCCACATTGCCGACGAAGAGGATGTCGTGCTTCGTCCGGATCCCCGCCGCATCCATGGCGCGGAGGAAGGCGAGGTTCATCGCCAGGCTGCGCGTGTCGTCGCCGATGCCGGGGGCGTAGAGCCGCGTGCCCTCGCGCCGCACCTTCAGGTCCGTGCCGGGGGGGAAGACCGTGTCCAGATGCGCGGCGACGACGACCAGCTGGCCGTTACCCAGTCCCCGCCGCAGGCCCATCACATTGCCCTCGGCGTCCATCTCGCATTCCTCGAGGCCCGCCTCGCGCAGCATCTCGAGATAGGCGCGCCCGCGCTCCTCCTCCTGGAAGAAGGGGGCGGGGATCTCGGTCAGGCGGATGGTCTCCTCGACGAAGCGCTCATGCCCGGCCGCGAGGTGCCGCAGCGCCTCCTGATAGGCTGCGCTCTTCATCACCTGCTCGACCATCGGCGGCCCCCGTTTCCTGCGACGGGATGCCCCATGCGACGGGCGCGGCCTCCTGTCCAGACCCGGCCGGGCCTCTTCTCAGAAGCCGAGCACGTTGGCGGCCGGGGGCAGGCCGATGCGGCATTCCAGCCCCTCCGGCTCGTAGGCCAGGGTGACCGTGCAGCCGAATTCATGCTGCAGGCTCTGCTCCAGCAGGCGGGAGCCGAAGCCCCGCCGCTCCGGCGGCCGCACCGCCGGGCCGCCGCGCTCCCGCCAGACGATCTCCAGCATCCGCCTGCCGCCATCCGGGCGCAGCAGGGCCCAGGTGACCTCCACCGTGCCCTCCGGCACGGAAAGGGAGCCATACTTGGCCGCGTTGGTGGTCAGCTCATGGAAGGCCAGGCTGAGCTTGACCACGGCGGCGGAGGCGAGCCGGACGGGCAGCCCCTCGATGGAGACGCGGCCCGGCCCGTGCCGGTGCGGGGTCAGGGCGTGTTCGATGACCTTGCGCAGCGGCGCGCCGTCCCAGCCGCCCTGGGCCAGCATCGCATGCGAACGCCCGAGGGCCTGGAGGCGGTTGGCGTATTCGGCCTGGAAGGCCTCGGGCCCGTCGGTGTGCCGCAGTGTCTGCACCGCGATGACATGCGCGAGCGACAGCGTGTTCCTGACCCGGTGGGCCAGCTCGGCCTGGATCAGCGCCTGGCGCTCCGCCTCGGCCCGCATCTCGCTGCCGTCCCGCAGGATGTTGAGGAAGCCGTGCGGCTGCCCGTCCTCGTCCATCAGGGGCAGCATCAGCCCGCTCGCCCAGAAGCGCGAGCCGTCACGACGCAGGTGCCATCGCTCGTTGACCGCCCGGCCCCGGTCCAGGGCCAGGCTCAGCTCGGCCACGAAGGCGCCCTCGGCCCGGTCCTCCGGGGCGAAGAAGATCTCCCCCGAACGGCCCAGGATTTCGGCCTCCACATAGCCGAGAACCTTGCGGGCGCCCGCGTTCCAGCTGCTGATCCGCCCCCGCAGATCCATGGTGACGATCGCGTAGTCGACCGCGCTGTCCAGGATCCGGTGGAGCTGGTGGTTCTCGGCCCGCAGGGCGCGGAGTTCTTCCTCCATCGCGGCGATCCGGGCCCCCTCCGGAGGGATCGGAGCCGGGGCGGCGGAACCTTCGGGGCCGGTGTCGCGATGGGAAGCAGACGTCGTCACGACCCAGCGTTTAGGAGAGCCCTCCGCGGCCACGCGGTAAGGTTCCGTACATCAGCGGTAAGGTTCCATACGTCAGGAGACGGGAATCCCGACCACCTCCGCGAAGCGGTGGCGCACGACGCCATGGCACTCGCAGGAGGCCGCTTCGAGCCGCGCGCGGTCGAGCACGGTGACACGCCCGGCGGTGTAGCGGATCAGCCCCGCGCGCTGCAGCGCGCCCGCGGCCACCGTGACGCTCGGGCGATGGACGCCGAGCATGGTGGCGATGAAGTCCTGCGTGGTCGGGATCTCGTCGCCATCGGTCCGGTCGTGCACCATCAGCAGCCAGCGGGCGAGGCGCTGTTCCAGCGCGTGCCGCCCGTTGCAGGCCGCCGTCTGGATCACCTGCGCCTGATGCGCCTCGCTGTAGCGGAGGAGCAGCGCGCGGAAGGGCGGGTTCGCCTGCAATTCCTGGCGGAAGGCACGGGCGTCCATCCGCAGGGCGCTGCCGGGGCCCTGGACCACGGTCTCGATATAGGAGGTCTCGACATCGGCGAGGAGCGACGTGCCGACCATGCCCTCCCGCCCGACCATCCCGACCTCGACCTGTTCGCCCTCGGCGAGGATCGAGACCATTGAGATGATGCCGGATTCAGGGAAATAGGCGGCGTCGATCGGCGCGGCGGGGCGGTACAGCGCCTGCCGCATGGAGATTTCGACCAGGGTCAGCTTCGGGAGGAGGCGCTCAAGCACGTCGTGCGGCAGCGCCGCGAGGAGGCGGTTTCGGGGCATCGCGTAAACAAGGATCAAAAGGCACTCCTCGCGGCGTCATGGCGGGAGCGCGTGTCTCAGTCGCCGGCAGAAGGGGTATGGCGCATCAGGCGCGGTCCGGCGGTCGGCTTCCATACATTCAGGAGATCGGCTGCCTCATCACCGTCTCGAAACGGCGGCGCACCGCGCCGTAGCATTCGCAGCAGACCGCCTCGAGGCCCGGCCGGTCCAGCATGGTCACGCGGCCGGCGGCGTAGCGGATCAGCCCGGCCCGCTGCAGGATGCCGGCCGCGACCGTCACGCTCGGGCGATGCACCGACAGCATGATGGCGATGAATTCCTGCGTCAGCGGCATCTCGTCGCCCTCCACGCGGTCATGCACCATCAGCAGCCAGCGGGCGAAGCGCTGCTCCAGCCCGTGGTTCCCGTTGCAGGCCGCCGTCTGGATGGCCTGCGCCTGCAGCGCCTCGCTGTAGCGGAGGAGAAGCATGCGGAAGGGGCGGTTCGCCTCCACCTCCTCGCGGAAGGCATGCGCCTCCATCCGCAGGCCGCTGCCGCCCAGCTGCACCATGCTTTCGACGAAGGAGGTCTCCACCCCCGCCAGCAGCGGGGTGCCCAGCATGCCCTCCCGCCCCGCCATCCCGGCCTCGGCCTGCATGCCGCTCTCCAGGATGGAGACCATCGAGAGGATGCCCTCATCGGGGAAGTAGGCGGCGTCGATGGGGCGGTCCGGCTGGTAGAGCGGCTTGCGCACGGGCAGCTCCACCGGAACCAGCTTGGGCAGGACGCGGGCCAGGGATTCCGGAGGCAGCGCCGCGAGCAGGCGGTTGCGCACGGACGGCGGATGAGGGGTCGTGGCCATGGCGCGCTCCTCGCGAAGACGGGCGGGAGCGCGAACCTCTCTCAGTCGCCAGCAGCCAAATATTCGGCGGGCGATAGCGGCAAGATGGCATCGCGGAAGGCCGGCACCAACGGGGCGCGGGAAAGAATCGGGCCGACTGGCCGCGCGAAAGGCGACGCTAGAGCCCCATCACCCGCCGTGTCGCCTGGTGCAACGCGTTCCCCGGCTCGCCGAAATCGAAGACCAGGTCGAAGTGGTTCGAGCCGGGCCGGGGCGGCACCACCTCCGCCGCGCAGCCCGCGCCGCGCAGGGCGGCGGCGAACTCCATCGTCTGCCGCTTGAAGGCTGCGGTTTCCGTGTCGCCATGGGCCAGCACCACGGGCAGCCCGGTGGGCAGGGGCAGCAGGGCCGGGCTGTTCCGCGCCGCCGCCGCCGCATCCAGCGCCATCCAGGCATTGATATGGGTGTGCGGAAGCGGGGTGAGGTCGAACAGGCCGGAAAGGAGGGTCGCGCCGGCCACGGGGCGCTCCGGCAGGCCCAGCCCGGCCTGCCAGCCCGGCGCCAGCAGCATCGCCGCCAGATGCCCGCCCGCGCTGCTGCCCGCCAGATGGATGCGCGCCGGGTCGCCCCCGAAGCGGGCGATGTTCCCGTGCACCCAGGCCAGGGCCCGGCGGCATTCCTCCACGATCCGGTCCAGGCTGGCGGCGGGCGCCAGGCTGTAGTTCACCGAAACCACGCAGGCCCCCGCCGCCACGAAGGCCGGGGCCATGGAGCCGGAATCGGCCGCGTCCAGCGCGCGCCAATAGCCGCCATGGATGAAGACCAGCACCGGGGCGGGGCCAGCCCCGGCGGGGTAGATGTCCAGCCGCTCCGGCTCGCTCGGCCCATAGGCCTGGGTGGACCAGGGCAGCACGGCCTTCGCCGCATCCGTGCGCGCCCGGTACTCGGCCAGGATCTCCAGCACATCCGGCGTGGTGGCGCGGGCGTTGTACTCCCGGTCCAGCGTCGCGGCGTCCAAGGCTAGACCCCGATCCAGGCGCGGACGCGGTCGTGCTCGCGGTCCAGCTCGGCGCCCGTCCCCTCCCACACCGTCCGGCCCTTCTCCAGCACCGTGTGCCGGTCGGCCAGGCGCCGCAGGGCGGCCAGGGTCTTGTCGATCAGCAGGATCGCCTGCCCCTCGGCCTTCAGCGCGGCCAGGGTCGTCCAGATCTCCGCGCGGATGACGGGGGCCAGCCCCTCCGTCGCCTCATCCAGGATCAGCAGATGCGGGTTGGTCATCAGCGCCCGCCCGATGGCGAGCATCTGCTGCTCCCCGCCCGACAGGGTGCGGGCGGACTGGTGCGCGCGCTCGCGCAGCCGGGGGAACAGGGTGAAGACCCGCTCCAGCGTCCAGGGATGCGCCGCCTTCTCCCGGTCGGCCGCGGTGGCGACGAGGTTCTCGCGCACCGTCAGCGTCGGGAAGACCTGCCGCCCCTCCGGCACCAGCCCGATCCCGCGCCGGGCCACGCCCTCCGGCGGGAGGCCGGAAACCACGGCACCGCGGAACTCCACCCGCCCGCCGCGCGGCGGGTTCAGCCCCATGATGGCGCGCACCGTGGTGGTCTTGCCCATGCCGTTGCGGCCCAGCAGCGTCACCACCTCCCCCTGGCCGACGCGGAGGTTCACGTCGAACAGCACCTCCGCGCCGCCATAGCCGGCGCGCAGCCCTTCCACCACCAGCATCAGACCGCCTCCTCCTCGGAGAGATAGGCGGCGCGCACCGCGGGGTCGTGCCGGATGGTCTCCGGCGTGCCGGAGGCGATGCAATGGCCATAGACCAGCACCGAGATGCGGTCCGCCAGGCTGAACACCGCATCCATGTCGTGCTCGACCAGCAGGATGGGGATGCGCCCCTTCAGCCCGCGCAGCACCTCGGTCATGCGCAGGCTCTCGCTCGCCCCCAGCCCGGCCATGGGCTCGTCCAGCAGCAGCATGCGCGGCTCGCCCGCCAGGGCCACGGCCAGCTCCAGCTGCTTGCGCTCCCCATGGGAAAGATCGGCCACCGCCAGGCCCCAGCGCGCCTCGGGCAGCCCCACCCGCTCCAGCGCCGCCCGCGCGGGGCCGCGCAGCCGCGCATCGCGGAAGGCATCGCGCCAGAAGCGGAAGGAGTGCCCGGCATGGGCCTGCACGGCGAGGGCCACGTTGTCCTCCGCCGTGTCGTCCTCCAGCAGCTGCGTGATCTGGAAGGTGCGGGACAGGCCGCGCCGCACGCGGGCGGGGGTGGAGAGCCGGGTGATCTCCGCGCCCATGAAGAGGATGCGGCCGGAATCCGGCGCGATCTCCCCCATGATCTGCCCGATGGCCGTGGTCTTGCCCGCGCCGTTCGGGCCGATCAGCGCGTGCAGCTCGCCCGGCAGCACCTCGATCGAGAGGTCGTCCGTCGCGGTCAGCCCGCCGAAGCGCTTCACCAGGTGCTGGACGGAGAGAACCGGCTCAGCCATGGGCCGCGCGCTCCGGCGCCGTCCCGCCCGTGGGCAACTCTCCTGGCGGAAGCGGCTGCGCCTCGTGCTCCGCCGGCCGCCCGGCCAGCCGCCGCAGCCCGCCCAGGATGCCGCCGCGCGCGAAGAGCACGACGAGCAGCAGGATGGGGCCGAGGATGAACTGCCAGTGCTCCGTCAGGCCGGAGAGGGTGTATTCCAGCGAAACCAGCGCCGCCGCGCCCACCACCGGCCCCAGCAGCGTGCCCAGCCCGCCGAGGATGACCATCACCATCAGCTCGCCGGACTTGGTCCAGTGCATCATGTCCGGCGAGACGAAGCGGAGGTAGTTCACCATCAGCGCGCCCGCCATGGCCGCGCCCATGCCCGCGATGGTGAAGGCCGCCAGCTTGTACGGATAGGTGCGGACCCCGATCGCGGCCATGCGCCGCTCCCCCTGCCGCACGCCGGCGAGGATGCGCCCGAAGCGGGAGCGCCGGATACGGTCCATCAGGAAGAGCCAGAGCGCGAGCAGGCCGAGGCAGATCCAGTAGAGCGTCGCCGGGTCGCGCAGGTTCATCCCCAGCACCGGCACCACGCGGCGGATCGCCAGCCCGTCATCGCCGCCATAGGCCTTCAGCGAGACGAAGAGGAAGTAGAGCATCTGCGCGAAGGCGAGGGTGATCATGATGAACTGCACCCCCGCCGTGCGGAGCGAGAGCGCGCCGATGACGGCGGCCCCGATGCCGCCCGCCAGGATGGCCGCGGGCATCGTCACCAGCAGGTCGTTGGAGCCCGGGATGAAGCCGAGGAAGGGCTCGCCCGAGACATGATGGGCATAGAGGATCCCCACGGCGTAGCCGCCCAGCCCGAAGAAGGCGGCGTGGCCGAAGGAGACGAGCCCCGCCCCGCCGAGGATGAGATGCAGCGATGAGGCCGCCAGCCCGTAGATGACGATGCGGGTGGCGAGCCCCACCGTCGCCGGGCTGCCCAGCATGGGCGCCACCACCGGGACCAGCGCGGCCAGCGCCAGCAGCAGCACGGCCCAGAGCCGTTCGTCGCGCCAGGCCCTACGCATGGGCGGGGAACAATCCGCGCGGCTTCACCAGCAGCACCAGCGCCATGAGCAGATAGACCCCCATCGAGGCGAGGCCCGCGCCCAGCGCGTCCGCCTCCGACCCCTCCATCACCTGGCGCAGCAGGCCGGGCACATAGGCGCGCAGCAGCGTGTCCACCACGCCCACCAGCACCGCGCCGAACAGCGCGCCGCGCACGGAACCGATTCCCCCGATCACCACCACCACGAAGGTGGTGATGAGGATCTGCTCGCCCATCTGCGGCTGCACGGACAGGATGGGCCCCGCCATCACCCCGGCCAGCCCGGCCAGCAGCGCCCCCAGCCCGAAGATGAGCGTGTAGAGCAGCCGCACATCCACCCCCAGCGCCCGCACCATCTCCCGGTGGGTGGCGCCGGCGCGCACCAGCATGCCGATGCGCGTGCGCTGGATGAGGATGTAGAGGCCGAGCGCCACCAGCAGCCCCAGCGCGATGATCAGCAGCCGGAACACCGGGTAGTCCACCCCCGGAAGCACGCGAAGCGTGCCGCGCAGCGCCTCCGGCACGTTCACGAAAAGCGGCTGCCGCCCGAACAGCAGCACCATCCCCTCGTTGAAGAACAGGATCAGCCCGAAAGTGGCCAGAACCTGGTCCAGATGGTCCCGCGCATAGAGCCGCCGCAGCACCAGGAACTCGATGGCCATCCCCGTCACCCCCGCCGCCGCCAGCCCCGCGAGGAGGGCGAGCAGCGCGGAGCCGGTCGCGGCGGCGGTCACCGCCGCCGCATAGGCGCCGATCATGTAGAGGGAACCATGGGCGAGGTTGATCACGCCCATGATGCCGAAGACCAGCGTCAGCCCGGCCGCGAGGAGGAACAGCGTGACGCCGAGCTGGACGCCGTTGAGAAGCTGCTCCAGCAGAAGCCCCACGCGCGCGTCCTCAGAAGCGGCACTGGGACGCGTAGACGTCCCCGTGGTCGCTCAGCACCTTGCCCTGCGTCACCAGCGCCGGCTTGCCGCCCACATTCTCCACCTTCAGCGCGTACCAGTCCTGGATCGGGTGGTTGTTGGAGCCGAAGGAGAACTTGCCGCGCGTGCTCTCGAAATTCGCGGGCTTCATGGCGCGGTAGAAGGCCTCGGTGTCGTCCACCTTGCCGCCCGTGCCGCGCAGGGCGGCGCCGATGGCCAGCGCCGTGTCGAAGCTCTGCTGCGCGTAATAGGTGGGCACGCGGTTGAACTTCTGCTGGAAGGCCGCGACGAAGCGCTTGCTCGGCGCGTTGTCGAAATCCGTGTTCCAGTGGCTGGTCAGGTTGATGCCCACCGCGGCGTCGCCCACCGCCGCCAGCGTCGTCGCATCCATCGAGGGCGCGGCGAGGGTCATCGGGACATTCGCCAGCAGCCCGGCCTGCACATATTGCCGCAGGAAGGCGATGCCGAGCCCACCCGGATGGAACTGGTACACGCCCTCCGGGTTCGCGGCGCGGATCTGCGCCATCTCCGCCGCGTAGTCGGTCTGGTCGAGGCGGGTATAGACCTCGCCCACGACCTGCCCCTTGTAGAGCCGCTTGAAGCCCGTCAGCGCATCGCGCCCGGCCTGGTAGTTCGGCGCCAGGATGAACATGCGCTTCTGGCCGAGATTGGTGGCCAGCTGCCCCGCGCTCTCATGCAGGCTGTCATTCTGCCAGGCGATGGACCAGAAGTTCTTGTGGCACTCGCGCCCCGCCAGGTTGGAGGGCGAAGCATTGGGCGAGACATAGATGCCGCCCGCATCCAGCACGTCCGGCGCCACGGCGCCGAGGATGTTGGAGAAGATGATGCCGGTGAGCAGCTTGATGCGCTCGTTCTTCATGAAGCGCTCGGCCACCTGCTTGCCCTGGCCGGGGCGGAAGCCGTCATCCTCCACCATGACCTGCACGTTGGTGCCGCCGAGGTTGCCGCCCGAAAGCTCGATCGCGAGCAGGAAGGCGTCCCGGATATCCTGGCCGATATAGCCGCCCGCCCCCGAGAGGGTGGTGATCATGCCGATCTTCAGCGGCGCGCCCTGGGCGATGGCGGGCCGTGTGAGCGAGGCGGCGCCGAGCCCGAGGGCGGCGCCGGAGGCCAGAAGGCCGCGGCGGTGCAGGTTCATTGGAAGCCTCCGTGTCGTTTCGTTGAAGCTTAAAAGGGTTTTCGGCCCTCAGTCCACCCGCGCGTTCGAAAGCCGAACGAGTTCCCGCTTGGCCTCGAAATCCGCCGCCACCAGCACGGCCGAAGCCTCCGGCGTCGCCGCGTGCACGGTGTAGCCATTGGGCGTGAGATGACGGTCCCGGACCATCGGATCCTCCATCGCCGCCGCCACATCCGCCTGGATGCGCGCCAGCAGCGCCGGCGGCGTCCTCGCGGGTGCGAAAAGGCCGAACCAGGTGCGCGGATCCGTCTCCGGATATCCCGCCTCGACCAGCGTGGGCACCTCCGGCAACTGCGGCAGCCGCGCCGGGCGCCCCACCGCCAGCGCGCGCAACTGCCCCGTGGCCAGGAACTCCCGCGCCGAAGCCACGCCCGCCAGCGTGCCCTGCACCTCGCCGGATACGGTGGCGAGCACCGCCGGCGTCAGCCCGCGATAGGCCACCTGGGCGATCTCAATCCCCTCCCGCGCCTTCAGCGCCTCGAAGAGAAGATGCGGCTGGCTGCCCGGCCCGTAGGAACCATAGTTCAACGACCCCGGCCGCGCCCGCGCCGCCGCCACCAGCCCCGCCATGTCCCGCGCCGCCACGCCGGGATGCACCAGCACCATCTGATGCACATCCAGCAGGTAGGAGACGGGCGCCAGATCCCTCATCGGGTCGTGCGGCAGCCGCGCATGCAAATGCGGGTTGGCCGTGATCGACGCGTCGGAGGTCATCAGCAGCACATGCCCGTCCGGTGCCGCCTTCGCGACCGCATCGGTGCCCGGAATGGTCGCGCCGCCCGGCCGGTTGTCCACCGTCACGGCCTGCCTCCACACCGGCGTCAGCCGGTCGGCCAGCGCCCGCGCCAAGGCATCCAACCCACCCCCGGGCGGATAGGGCACGACCAGCCGCACCGGCCGGTCCGGCCAGGCCGGCTGGGCCAGGGCAGGTGCGGCCACGAAAGGCGCTGCGAGGATGAGACGTCGGGTGACGGGCATGGCTGGGGAAGGTTAGGCAGGTTCCGGGCCAGCCCCAAAGGGGCGTCGCGCCGGGGCCTTAGTGTGCCGGGTTTCAGCGAAGGGCTCCGCCCTTCACCCGCCAAGGGCCTGAGGCCCTTGGAACCCCATCGGACTGCCGTGGATGCCCCGGATCGGCGGGGTCTCCTGTTGAGGGCGCCCTTCCTGCGTTTGCAGGCGCCTGAGGTCGATGACCTCAGGCGCACCGTCAGCCCCGTGATTCCAAACTTCTAGAAAAAGATGATGGTGAGGGGTCCGGGGAGAGGAAGAATTCCTTCTTCCTCTCCCCGGGGACAAACCAACAGTTCAGAACAGATGCCGTTCCAGCGCCCCCAACGTCGCCCCGGGCGCCTCCAGCTTCGCCAGGTGCCCCACGCCCTCCTGCACTCGCATCACCGCGCCCGGGATGGCCTTCGCCATGGCACGGCTGACCTCGGGCGGGTTCACCCGGTCCTCGCTGCCGATCAGGATGAGGGTGGGGGTGGCGATACGGGGCGCGAAGTCCAGCGTGTCCGTCACGTCGCTCGCGCGGGCGGAGCGGAGCAGGCCCTTGGCGTGGGTGGCGGAGAGGGTGTCGCGCACCCATTCCCCCACGCTCTCCGGCGTTCCGGGGGCCACGAGGTTCCGCCAGCGTTCCCGGGCCAGGGCCATGCCCCCGCCCGCGATCGTATCCCGCCGCATGGCCAGCATCCGCTCGCGTTCGGCCTGCGGCTTCCAACGTTGCCCGCGGGAGGAGCCGAGCAGGGCGAGGCGCCCGACGCGGGACGGGTATTCCGCCGCGGCCACGGCGCCGATCATGGAGCCGAAGGAGGAGCCGACGATGTGGGCGCGCTCCACGCCCAGCGCATCCAGCAGGGCGATGGCCACGCGCGCGTAATCCGTCGCCAGCGGCGCCTCCGCCGCGAAATCGGCCGAGAGCCAGTAGCCCGGCGCGTTCCAGGCGATGACGCGCGCGCGGCGCGCGAGAGCGGGCAGGATGAAGCGCCAGCCCGTGGCGTTGGAGCCGATGCCATGCATCAGCAGCACCACCTCCGGCCCCGCCCCGGCCTCCATATAGGACAGCCGGCCATGCTCGAGGCCGAGCGCGGCCGCGTCCAGCTCGGCGAAGCGCGTCTCGGGGAGGGGAGGGGCCTCGGTGCCGTCGGGGTGGCGGATCACAGGCTCACCCAACCCTCCGGCGGCGTCTTGCCCGGGTGGAGCGTGCCGCAATGCGGGCAGGTGCGCTTTTCCTCGCTGGCGTAGAACTCGGCATAGAGGGGCGGCAGGTCCTTCACGATGTCCTTCACCACCAGCTCGATGCGATGCACCTTCCCGTTGCACGTGAAACAGTACCACTCGAAGGCGTCCTTCACGCCCTCGGGCCGGCTGCCCTCCACCACCAGGCCGACCGAGCCGGGCATGGGCCGCTGGGGCGAATGCGGCACATGGGCCGGCAGCAGGAAGACCTGCCCCTCGCGGATCGGGATGTCCTGGATGCGCCCGTCCATGTGCACCTTCAGCACCATGTCGCCGCGCAGCTGGTAGAAGAACTCCTCCACGGGGTCGTCGTGGAAGTCCACGCGCTGGTTCGGGCCGCCGACGATCTGCACCACCGTCTGCGCATCCTCGAACAGCAGCTTGTTGCCGACGGGCGGCTTCAGCAGGTGCTCGTTCTCGGCGATCCAGGCCTGGAAGTCGAAGGGCTTGCGCATCGGGTTCACTCGGCCGCCTGGCGGGTGGGAAGCTTGAGGCCGCAGCCGGCGAAGGCGGCGCGGGTGGCGGCGCGCTCGGCCTCGGTCAGCGGCAGCATGGGGCGGCGCACCGGGCCGCCGGCCTGCCCGAGCAGCTCCATCCAGTATTTCGTATGCGCCTGCGGCTTGCCGCCGGGCTTGGTGGAGCGGATGGCCTGCCGCACCGGGGCGAGGCTGTCGAACACCCGCCGCGCCTCCTCGGCCCGCCCGGCGAAGGCGAGGTCCGTGTATTCGCGCATGCGGGTATCCGCCGCCGTCTGCAGCATCGCGGGCGGGGAGGAGCAGAGATAGAGCCGCCAGCCCAGCTCCAGGATGTTGTCCAGCCATTCATCCTCGCTGGCCGTGCTGACCAGCAGCGCATCGCCGGCCCGGCGCGAGAGCTCCGCATACATCTCCCGCGGGACGGAATACTTGATCGCCACCACCCCCGGGTTCTGCGCGATCCGCAGGCAGAGATCCGGGCTCATCAGATAGCCGCTGTCCGGATGCGACCAGAGCGCGATGCCCAGCCGCGTCCGCTCGCTGATATGGCGGTAATACTCCACCAGCGTCTCGTCGCGGTCGTGCAGGAAGTGCAGCACGGGGGCATGGACCACGATGAAGTCCGCCCCGCAGGCCTCGGCATGGGCGGTCAGTTCCAGCACCGTGTCCAGGTTCTGGTCCGAGCAGGACATGATCGTCCGCTTGCCCGTCTCCCGCGCCACCTCGGCCGCCAGGGTGAAGCTCCGCTTCCGCTCCTCCACCGACATGGAGAAGAACTCGCCCTGCTTCCCCGCCACGAAGACCCCGTCCACCCCCAGCTCGGTGAACCAGTGGCGGAGATTGGCGCGGAAACCGGCTTCGTCGAGCGAGAGGTCGGCCCGGAAGGGCGTGGGGGCGGCGCACCAGATGCCCCGCAGATGCTCCCTGGCGAATTGCTTCGCCCCGGCCCGGTCATAGCTCCCGCTCATCGCCCGCCTCCCATGCTGGCGCGAAGCCTATCGGCAGGGGAGGGCCGGCGAAAAGCCCGCCCGAGAAGTTGAACCTTCCAATATTGATGCCCGGCTTTCCACATTCCGCGTGCAACCCCGCCCCGCCCTGGTCACTATGAAGGGGAGCGGAGGTGGCGTTGGACGCAATTAGGCTGCTGGTCGAGCTGGCGGGAGAGGCCGCCCTGCTGCTCTTCGGGCTGCATCTGGTGCAGCGCGGGGTGGAGCGGGGGTTCGGCGCGAATCTGCGCCGCTTCGTGCGCGTGGCCCTCGGCTCGCGCCTGCGCGCCTTCCTGGCCGGCCTCGGCGTCACCGCCGCCCTGCAAAGCAGCACCGCCGCCGCGCTGATGGTGGGCGGGCTGGCCGCCCAGGGCGCGCTCGGGCTGGAACCCGCCCTGGCCGCCATGCTGGGCGCCAATGTCGGCACGGCGCTGATCGTGCAGCTGCTCTCCTTCGACGTCCGCGCGGTCTTCCCCGCCCTCATGCTCCTGGGCTGGGCCGCCTATCGCCGCCCCACCATCCGCCAGCGGGAGGCCGGGCGGGCCGTGATGGGCCTCGGCCTCATGCTCGCCGCCCTCCACCTGATGCTGGAAAGCATGGCGCCCCTCCAGGCCTCCCCGGCCTTCCGCGAGGTGCTGCACCTGCTCGAAGGCTCGCCCGCGCTGAACCTGATGGCGGCGGCGCTGCTCGCCTGGGCCATGCATTCCTCGGTCGCGGCGGTGCTGCTCGTCGGCTCCCTGGCCGGCGCCGGGGTGCTGGGCCCGCAGGCGGCGGTGGCCATGGTGGTGGGGGCCAATCTTGGCAGCGCCATCACCCCCGTGCTGGCCGCGCGGGGCGATACGCGGGACCTGTCGCGCCAGCGCATGCCCATCGGCAACCTGGTGAACCGCATGGCCGGCGCCGCGCTGGCCATGGCGCTGCTGGGGCCGCTGACCGAGGCGCTCCGCGCGCTCGACCCCGCCCCGGTGCGGCTGGTGGCCAATGCCCATCTCGCCTTCAACCTCGTCCTGGCCGTGGCGACGCTGCCCCTGCTCGGCCCCTTCGGGCGGCTGCTCACCCGCCTGCTGCCCGCCCCGCCCGCCGCCGCCGATGCCGCCGCCCCCCGCTACCTGGACCCCGAGGCCGTCTCCACCCCGGCCGTCGCCCTCTCCAACGCCGCGCGGGAGGTGCTGCGCATCGCGGATGAGGTGGAGGCCATGCTGCGCGACGCCTCCGCCGCCCTGCGCCGCGGCGACGCGGACCGCGCCAAGGCCACCGCCCGGCGCGACGACGTGGTGGACGGCCTGCACCGCGCGGTCCACGCCTACCTCGCCGGCCTGCCGCGCGAAGCCCTGGCCCCGCCGGAGGTGACGCGGCTGGAGGAAATCCGCGACGTCGCCATCATCCTCGAGCATGTGGGGGACATGGTGGAACGCGGCCTCGCCCGCCACGCCACCCGCGCCGCCCGCCGCGGCACCGCCCTTCCGCCCGACCTCGCGGAGGAACTCGCCGGGCTCCACCGCCGCGCCATCGCCCAGCTCCGCCTCGCGGTCGCGGTCTTCATGGGGCAGGACCCTGCCGCCGCACGCCAACTGGTGGTGGAGAAAGAGGCCTGGCGCCAGGCCGAGCGCGCCGCCGTGGCCCGGCTGGGCCGCAGCACGGACGAAGCCTCCGCCGCCACCGCGCGGCTGGCGCTGGACGTGACCCGCGACCTGAAAGCCATTGCCGGCCACCTCGCCGGCATCGCCCACCCGCTGCTGGAACGAGAGGGCATGCTGCGCGTCAGCCGGCTTCGGGCCACGCCGGCGGCTTGAGGTTCTGGGTTGGCGGTCTGTCCCGGGGAGAGGAAGAAGGAATTCTTCCTCTCCCCAGACCCCTCACCATCATCTTTTTCTAGAAGTTTGGAACCACTCGGCTGACGGTGCGCCTGAGGTCTGAGACCTCAGGCGACTGCAGAGGCAGAACCGGCGCCCAGCACCCAGAAACCCCACCCATCAACGGTATCCACGGCAGTCAGACGGGGTTCCAAGGGCCTCAGGCCCTTGGCGGGTCGAGGGCAGAGCCCTCGCCTGCTCCGCCCCTAGCGCGAGACGGGCGGCGTCCACCCCCGCCCCGGGATGCTGTCCAGCAGCGCGCGCGTATAGGGGTGGGTTGGCGCCTCGAAGACCTGTGCCGTCGGCCCTTGTTCCACGATCACGCCGCGCTGCATGACCGCCACGCGGTCGCAGATTTCCGCCGCCACGCGCAGGTCGTGGGTGATGAAGAGCATGGTCAGCCCCAGGCGCTTGCGGATATCGGCCAGCAGCGCCAGCACCTGCGCCTGCACCGAGACATCGAGCGCCGAGACGGGTTCGTCCGCGATCAGCAGTTCCGGTTCCATCGCCAATGCGCGCGCGAGGCCGATGCGCTGGCGCTGGCCGCCGGAGAATTCGTGGGGGTAGCGGTCCATCGCCCCGGGGTCGAGCTGCACCAGGCGCAGCAGTTCCCGCGCGCGGTCCAGCGCCGCGCGGCGGGGCGTGCCGTGGGTGATGGGGCCTTCGGCGATGGCCTCGCCCACGGAGCGGCGGGGGTTGAGCGAGGCGTAGGGGTCCTGGAAGACCATCTGGATCTGGCGGCGGAAGGGCTTCCAGGCCTCGCGCGTCAGGGGGCGGAGGTCGGTGCCGTGGAAGAGGATCTCGCCTTCCTCCGGCCGCACCAGCCGCACCAGCGTGCGCGCCAGGGTGGACTTGCCCGAGCCGCTCTCACCTACCACGCCCAGCGTCTCGCCCCGGTGCAGGACGAGGTCGGCATCCTTCACGGCCTGGAAGGACTGGCCCTTGCCGAACCAGCCGCCGCCGCGGTGGTAGGTCTTGCGCAGGCCCTTGAGGGTGAGGATGGGCGGGCCGGGCGGCACCGGTTCGCGCGGGGCCGGGCTGCCATGCGGCACGGCGGCGATGAGGGCGCGGGTGTATTCGTGCCGCGGCGCGTTCAGCACCTCCGCGGCGGGGCCGGTTTCGACGATGCGGCCGCGCTGCATCACCGCCACGCGGTCCGCGATCTCGGCCACCACGCCGAAGTCGTGGGTGATGAACATCACCCCCGTGCCGCGCCGCCCCTGCACCTCGCGGATGAGCTTCAGGATCTGCATCTGCGTGGTCACGTCGAGCGCGGTGGTGGGCTCGTCCGCGATCAGCAGGGCGGGTTCGAGCGCGAGCGCCATGGCGATCATCACGCGCTGCCGCTGCCCGCCGGAGAGGCGGAAGGGGTAGGAGCGCGCGAGGTTGGCCGGGTCCGGCAGGTTCACCGCTTCCAGCAGCTCCGGCACGCGGCGGGCCGCGTCCGCGCCGGCGCCGTGCACGCGCAGGGCTTCGGCGATCTGGTCGCCCACCCGCATCAGCGGGTTCAGCGCCGTCATCGGCTCCTGGAAGATCATGGCGAGGCGGGAGCCGCGGAGCTTGCGCATCTCCTCGCGCGGCTTGGCCAGCAGGTCCTGCCCCTCGAAGAGGATGCGGCCGGAGCGCACGGGCAGGCCGGGCGGCAGCAGGCCCATCGCGGCATTCGCGGTCATGGACTTGCCGGAGCCGCTTTCGCCGACGACGCAGAGGATCTCCCCCGGCGCGACGGTGAGGCTCACCTCCTCGATCGCGTTCGGGCGGTCTCCGCCGGAGGGCAGGCCGATGGTCAGGTTCTCGACCGAGAGAAGGCTCATCGGGCGCCCCGCTTCCGCAGCCGCGGGTTCAGCGCATCCGACAGCCCTTCACCGATGAGGTTCAGCGCCAGCACGGTGACGAAGATGGCGATGCCGGGAAACACGCTCATCCACCAGGCGATGCGGATGACGGAGCGGCCGGAGCCGATGAGGAAGCCCCAGGACATGAGGTTGGGATCCCCCAGGCCGAGGAAGGAGAGCGAGCTCTCCAGCAGGATGGCGCTGGCCGTGTTGAGCGAGGCGAGCACGATGATGGGGGAGAGGGCGTTGGGCAGGATGTCGGTGAGCACGATGGCGATCGGGCGCTTGCCCAGCACCTCGGCCGCCTGGACGAATTCGCGGTTGCGGAGGGAGAGGAACTCCGCCCGCACCACCCGCGCGACGGGCGGCCAGGAGACGATGGCGATGGCCGCGACGATGGAGGTGATGGAGGGCGTGAAGATCGCCACCAGCAGGATGGCGAGCACGAAGGAGGGGATGGTCTGGAAGAACTCGGTGAAGCGCATCACCGCATCGTCCACCACCCCGCCGAGATAGCCGGCCAGCGCGCCGAGGGCGACGCCGATGAGGATGGACACCGCCGTGGAGACCGCCCCCACCATCAGCGAGACGCGCGCGCCATAGGCGATGCCGGCGGCCACGTCGCGGCCGAGGCTGTCCGAGCCCAGCAGCATCCCGTCCTCCCCCGGCGGGGAGAAGGGTGCGCCGGCCATGTCCCATGGGCTGCCGGGGAAGAGCACGGGCGCCAGCAGCGCCACCGCGAGCACCAGCAGCAGCGTGACGGCGCCGACCACCGCGCCGGGATGGCGCGCGAAGCGACGGAGCAGGTCCATCACGCCACCTCCACGCGGGGATCGACCAGGGCGTAGAGCAGGTCGGTCAGCAGGTTGAACAGCACCACCATGACGGAGGTGATGAAGAACACGCCCATCAGCACCTGGTAGTCGCGCGCCAGCAGCGCCTCGAAGGCGAGGCGGCCGATGCCGGGCCAGGCGAAGACGGTTTCCACCAGGATGGAGCCGCCGACGAGCTGCCCGGCCTGGATGCCGGCGAAGGTGATGACCGGCAGCAGCGCGTTGCGCAGCACATGGGCGCGCAGCACGCGGCCTTCCGGCACGCCCTTGGCGCGAGCGGTCTTCACGAAGTCCTGGTCCGCCACCTCCAGCATCGTCGCGCGCGTCAGCCGCGCATAGACCGCGAGGTAGAAGAGGCCGAGCGTGACGGCCGGAAGCACGAGGTGCTGCGCCACGTCCCAGGCCAGCGCCAGGCCGGTCGCGTTCAGGCTCGGGTCGCTCATGCCGAAGCTGGGCAGCCATTCGAGATAGACGCTGAACAGCAGCACCAGCATGAGCCCCACCCAGAAGAGCGGGGTGGCGTAGAAGGCCAGGGCGATGACGGTGATGACGCTGTCGGCCCAGGTGCCCACGCGCCGCGCGGCCAGCGCGCCCATGGCGACGCCGCCCGAGATGGCGATGAGGAAGGCCGCGCCCGTCAGCAGCAGCGTGGCGGGCAGGCGGTCCATGATGAGCCCGGCCACCCCCGCCTGCTGGCGGTGGCTGAAGCCGAGGTCGAGCTGGAGCACGCCCTTGAGGTAGATCCAGAGCTGCGTCGTCAGCGGCTGGTCCAGCCCGAACTGCCGGCGCAGCTGCTCCATGTATTGCGGATCGGCCGCGCCGGACTGCCCGGCCATGACGGTCGCCGGGTCGCCCGGCGCCGCATGGATCAGCAGGAAGTTGCACACCACGATCGCCAGGACGACGGCGACCGACTTCAGCACCCGGCGCAGGAGGAAGCCGGGCAGGCGGGACAATTCCATGCGCTAGGCGAGGAACACGTCGTCATAGCTGGCATGGTCGCCGGTGCCGAGCTGCACGGCGTTGTGCAGCCGCTTGTCCGTCACCGTCGGGTAGTTCACCTCCACCGCCCAGAGCAGCGGCATCTCGTCCACGAGGATCTTCTGGACCTCGGAGAAGGCGGCGCGACGCTCCGCCTCGTTCGCGCCGGTGCGGGCCTTCGCGAAGAGCTCGTCCACCTTCGGGTTGGAATAGCCGGCCGTGTTGGTGAAGAGGATCTTCTGGATGTTGGAGGAGACGTAGCTGCGCTCCACCCCCAGAGTCGGGTCGCCATACTGGTAGAGGACGTTGGAGGTGGTCTCGTAGTCCCAGTTGGCCACGCGCGAGCCCCAGGTGCCGGCATCAGTGGATTCCAGCGTCACCTCGAAGCCGATCTGGCGCATGGCCTGGCGGAAATACTCGCCCATGCGGGTCCAGATCTCGCCATAGGGCGGCACCACATGCTTGAAGCTGCCGCGGATGCCCTGCGCGTTGGCACGCAGCCCCGCCTCGTCCAGCAGGGCCTTCGCCTTGTTCACGTCGAAGGGCGCCAGCTTCGCATTGGCGTCGTAGAAGCGGGTGGTGGAGGCCACGGGGCCGGTGGCCGCCTTGCCCAGGCCGAACCAGAGCCGGTTGACGATGAAGTTGCGGTCCAGCGCCATGCTCATGGCCTGGCGCACGCGCTTGTCGTCGAAGGGCTTCACCCGGTGGTTCACGTCATACCAGAAGAGCGGGGAGAAGTATTCCCAGCCCTTGGTCGTGACGTTGAGGTTCGGGGCCTGGCGCAGGGCGGGGATGTCGAAGGGCTCGATATCGGTCGCGGTGGTCATGTGCACCTGCCCGGACTGGATCGCGAGCCGCCGGCTCTGCCCGTCCGGGATCACGCGCCAGAGGATGCCGTCCAGATAGGGCTGGCCGGGCTTCCAGTATTCCTCGAAGCGTTCCATCCGCACGAAGTTGCCGCGCTGCCATTCCACGAACCTGAAGGGGCCGGTGCCGATCGGGCGGGCGTTGGCCGGGTTCGCGCGGATGTCGCTGCCGTCATAGACGTGCTTGGCCACGATCGGCAGGGCGGTGGCGTCGAAGCAGAGCAGGAAGGGCTGGAAGGCCTGCTTCAGCACGAAGCGCACGGTGTGCGCGTCCGGCGCCGTGGCTTCCGCGATGCCGGAGAGCACGCCGCGCAGGCGGGGCGCGATCTCGCGGTTGAAGGTCATCACGGAATAGATGACGTCATCGGCCGTGAAGGGGCGGCCGTCATGCCACTTCACGTTCTCCTGCAGGCGGAAGACGTATTCCAGCCCGTCCGGGCTCACCGTCCAGCTCTTCGCCAGCTCGGGCAGCGGGTCCAGCGTGGGGGAGAACTTCAGCAGGCCCTGGGTGATCTTGGTGCCGCAGATCAGCGTCGGCGTCTGGTTGTTGACGCCGATCTGAAGGACCGGCGGCTCCGGGTTCAGGATGACGTTCAGCACGCCGCCGCGCTTGGGCTGCACCCCCTGGGCGAGGGCGGCGGAGGCACTCATCAGGAGCGGAGCGGAACCCACCCCGGCGAGCAGGTTGCGGCGCGTGAGCTTCATCGCGGCGTCTCCGGTGCGTTGACGCGGAGACGCTAGGCCGGATGGGAGCGGGGGAGGAAGGGGGAGAAAGGCCGCCGTGGCGGCCCGGGGAACAGCGCGGCGCCGCTATTTGCCCAAAGCAGGGGCAGCATGCCGCAAGGCGGGGCTGTGGGGCGGCAGCGCGCGGGGCCCGGAGGCCCCGGCCGAAACAGGACCGGGAGCGGGCCCCCGGTCTCCGGCCCTCAGGCCGCCATCCGGCGCTGCGCGCCATCCATGGCCAGGCAGGCCGCGGCTTCGGCCAGATGGCCCGCGGCGTCCTCCGCCCCCATTTCCAGGCAGCAGCGCTCCAGATGCGCCATCAGCCGCATCAGCGCGGCCATGTCGCGCCGGGCGTGGTCGGGCCAGAGGACGGCGGCGATCGGGGTGTCCATGGCGGCAGATCCTGAAGAAGGGGAGCGAGGCGGGCGGCGTCCTACACCCGGGCGGGTCCGGATGGCCAGGATTCCCTTCGTCCCGCCGGCATTTTCCCGGGATGGGCGGGAGGGCGGTGTGGACCGCGCGGGAAAAGCTTCTTGTGCAGTGCGAACTTGCGGCGGGCACCCTTGATGAGGCCGGGATGGCGGGTCAGCTTTGTGGGTGGGAGACCAACACCAGGAAAAGGGGCCAGGCCATGGCACGAATCGCTCTCGTCACCGGCGGACAGCGTGGCATCGGGGCGGCCATCAGCGAGCACCTTCAGAAGGTCGGCCGCACCGTGGTGGCCTCCTATGCCGGCAATGAGGAGGCGGCCCGGGCCTTCACCGAGCGGACGGGGATCCGGACCTACCGGTTCGACGTGTCCGACTGGGAGCAATGCGCCGAGGCGGTGAAGCGGATCGAGGCGGAGGTGGGCCCGATCGAGGTGCTGGTGAACAATGCCGGCATCACGCGCGACAACACGATGAAGCGCATGGACCGCAAGATGTGGGACGACGTGATCGATACCAATCTCGGTTCCTGCTTCAACCTGTGCAAGCTGGTCTGGGAGGGGATGACGGCCCGCAAGTTCGGCCGCATCGTCAATATCGGCTCCATCAACGGCCAGGCCGGGCAGTACGGGCAGGTGAACTACGCCGCGGCCAAGTCCGGCATCCACGGCTTTACCAAGGCGCTCGCCCAGGAAGGCGCCCGCCTCGGCATCACGGTGAACGCGGTCGCCCCGGGCTATGTGGACACCGAGATGGTCCGCGCCGTTCCCGCCGACGTGCTGGAGAAGATCATCGCCCGCATTCCCCGCGGCCGCCTGGGCACGGCGGACGACATCGCGCGCGGCGTCGCCTTCCTGACGGCGGATGATGCCGACTTCATCACCGGCTCCACCCTCTCCATCAACGGCGGCCAGCACATGTACTGACGCGGCCCCGCGCGGCATCGGTGGAGAGGACGCGATGACGGAATGCCGGCTGGTGCTGGCCGGGGCGGCGGTGGATGCCGGGGCGCGCATCGGCGCGGTGCGGGAGGCTCATCTGGCCCTGCTCCGCCCGATGGCGGAGGCCGGGGACCTCCTGCTCGGCCTGCCCCTGCTCGATGCCTCGGGCTATCGCGGCTCGCTCATGCTCGTCTCCGCCGCCGCGCTGGACCGCTATCTCGCGGCGGAGCCCTTCCGGCGGGAGGGCATCTGGGCCTGGCAGGAGGTTCATCCCTTCCGCATCGCCCCGCTGCCCTATCGCCCCCTGCCCAGCCCGGAGGAAACGCCGGCGTCGCCCACGCATGCCGTTTCCATCGCCTGGGACGGCACGGATGAGGACGCGCCCGCGCGCCGGCTGGCGGTGCGGGAACGGCACCTGGCGCGGGTGGAGCCCGCCGCGCGGCAGGGCCTGCTGGCCCTGGGCGGCGTCATCCTCGAAGGCCCGGGCGGCGCGATGCGCGGCTCCGTCGCCGTGACCGCGCATCCGACCGTGGAGGCCGCCCAGGCCTGGTGGGCGGAGGACCCCTATGTGACCGGCGGGGTGTGGCGCGACGTCACCCGCTACGCCACGCGCTTCGCGCCCCTTCCCTACCGGCCCCTGCCCGGGGCCGCCTGAGCCGTCAGGCGGCCGGGGCGCGGTCGCCGATCAGCTTGTTCGCCAGCCAGGACACCACCCAGATGATGAGGGCGGCCAGGAAGGCCGTGCCGAAGCTGGTGATCCGCATGCCCGGCATCAGCAGCGCCGTCAGCGCCAGCATCAGCGCATTGACCACGAGGGTGAACAATCCGAGCGTGAGGACCGTGAGCGGCAGGGAGAGCGTCGCCACGATCGGGCGGATCACCGCATTCACCAGGCCGAAGATGATGGCGGCGATGATCAGGTTCGCCAAGCTCGGGAAATAAAGGCCTGTGACCATGTTGGCCGCGATGTAGAAGGCCACGGCCGTGATGGCCGTGCGAATCAGGAAGCCCACCTTGCTCGACTCCTATGCCAGTGCGGCGCCGGACAGGACCGGCGGGACGCGGGGGCAACGCGCCCTTCCTTCCCTGGTTGCCCACCCCGCCGAACGGCGCGTTCCGTGAGCCGCGCCACCCTTTCGGGCATCGGCGCGCTGGTGCTCTGGGCCTTCCTCGCACTGCTGGCGCGCGGGGCGGCGGGGCTGCCGCCGCTGCAGGTGACGGCCATGGCCTTCCTCACCGCCGGGCTGCTCGCCACCACCTGGCTGGCCCTGCGCGGGGAACTCGCGGCGCTGCGCCAGCCGCCCATCGCTTGGCTGCACGGGGTGGGCGGGCTGTTCGGCTACCACGCGCTCTACTTCGCCGCCCTGGCCTGGGCGCCACCGGTGGAGGCGAGCCTCATCAACTATCTCTGGCCGCTGCTCATCGTCCTGCTCTCGGCGCCCATCCTCGGCCTCCGGCTGGGGCCCCGGCGGCTGGCGGGGGTGGCGCTCGGCTTCCTGGGCTGCGCGCTGGTGGTGGGCCCGGGCGCCTCCTTCCCGCCCGGCGCGCTGCCCGGCTTCCTCTGCGCCGCCGCGGCCGCCATCACCTGGGCCGTCTACTCCGTCACCGCCCGCCGGCTCTCGGCGGTGCCGACGGAAGCGGTGGCCGGCTTCTGCCTCGGCGCAGGCGCCCTGGCGGCCCTCACGCATCTCGCCTTCGAGGCAACGGTCATCCCCGACGCCCGGCAATGGGCCTCCGCCCTCATCCTCGGCCTCGGGCCGGTGGGCGCCGCCTTCTTCCTCTGGGATCTCGGGATGAAACGCGGCGACCCGCGCCTGCTGGGCACGCTCGCCTATGCCACGCCCGTCGCCTCCACCCTCCTCCTCCTCCTGGCCGGGGAAGGGGCGTTGACGGGCCGGATTGCCGCCGCCGCCGCGCTGGTGGTGGGCGGGGGGTGGCTCGCCGCCTCGGCGCGGGATGGGAAGGTGGGGTGAGCAGGGGCCGCTGGGAGGCTTTGCCTCCCAGACCCTCCACCGGGGTGGCAGCGGCCACCCCGGACCCCGCGTTCAGCTTGCCGGGGATGGGATGATCGCTGTCGCGCCGCAGGCATTTTGACTTGAGGGCACTGGCTGCATCGTCAGTCGCCTGAGGTCATGGACCTCAGGCGCACCTCCAGCCCCGCATTCCACGGCAGTCTTCCAAAAGAAGATGAGGGAGGGTCCGGGAGGGAGAATTCCTTCTCCCTCCCGGGGGCCACAAGCGCCCCCCCCTCAGGGCTTCCGCAGCAGCGCCCGCACCACCTCGGCATGGCCCTGGTGCTTCGGGCCTTCGTCCAGCAGCACCGTGCCTTCCAGGCATTCCAGCAATTCCAGCCCGGCGAAGTGTTCCCGCACCAGGGCGCCGGACCAGAGCAGCTCCGGGTCGCGCGGCCCGCCGGAGCGGCGGCCTTCCTGGGCCGGGGTGAAGGCTTCGAGCACCAGGAGTCCGCCGGGGGCCAGCGCTGCCGCCGCGCGGGCCGCGACCAGGGTGCGGTCTTCCGGCGGCAGGTGGACGAAGATCCAGGCCAGGAGGTCGAAGCGGCCGGCGGGCCAGTCCCAGCGGGTCAGGTCCGCCACCACGGCGTGGAGTGCCACGCCGCGCGCCGCCGCCAGGGCGTGCGCCTTGGCGAGGCCGGCGGCGGACCAGTCCACCGCCGTCACCTCCAGCCCGCGCTCCGCCAGCCAGACGCCGTTGCGGCCCTCGCCGTCGCCGATGGCCAGCGCCCGTAGGCCCGGACGGAGGCGGGCGGCCTGGGCCTCGAGGTAGCGGTTCGGCGCCTCCCCGAAGGCGAAGCCACCGCCGGCGTAGCGCGCGTCCCAGGCGGCGGCGTCGCTCACGGGGCGGCCGGATAGGGCCTGGCGCCGAAGATGGCGCTGCCCACCCGGACCTGGGTGGCCCCGCAGGCGATCGCCGCCTCGAAGTCGCCGCTCATGCCCATGGAGAGGGTTTTCAGCCCCTCCCTCTCCGCGAATTCGGCCAGCCAGCGGAAGTGGGGCATGGGGTCCTCGCCCTCGGGCGGGATGCACATGAGGCCGGAGATGGCGAGGCCGTGCTCCTCCCGGCAGGCGCGGAGGAAGGCGGGGGCCTCGTCCCGCGCCACGCCGGACTTCTGCGGCTCGGCCCCGGTGTTCACCTGCACCAGCAGCTCCGGCGCGCGGCCCTCCTTGCGGATGGCCTCGGCGATGGCGGCGGCGAGCTTCGGGCGGTCCAGGCTTTCGATCACATCGGCCACCCGAACCGCGTCCCGCGCCTTGTTCGTCTGCAGGCCGCCGATGATGTGGAGGCGCATGGCCGGGAATTCCGCCCGCAGCCCCGGGAACTTCCCAGCCGCCTCCTGCACCCGGTTCTCGCCGAATACAGCCTGCCCGGCCGCCAGGGCGGCCCGCACGGCATCGGCGGGATGGGTCTTGGAAACGGCCACGAGGGTGACGCCGGCCGGGTCGCGCCCGGCCGATTCGCAGGCGGCGGAGATGCGCGCCTTGATCCGGGCGAGGTTCGCGGCGATGGCAGCGGGATCGGGGGCGGCGGGAAGCGGGAGGTCGGTCATGCGGCGGCGGAGGCTAGGGCAGAACCGCACGGGTTGGAACGCGGCCCCACCCCGGCTGTGGCTGCTGAGCGATGCCCGCCGCCTGCCGGACCCGCGCGCGGCGGCGGCCCGCCTGCCCCGGGGCAGCGCGGTGCTGGCGCGGGACCTGGACCCCGCCTTGGTTCCCCCGCTGGCCGCCCTGGCCCGGTGCCGGCGGCTGGTGCTGGTGGTGGCGGGGGATGGGCGGGCGGCCCTGGCCCATGGGGCGGGGCTTCACCTGCCGGATCGCCGGGCGGCGAAGGGGCTGCTCCCGTTCCTGCTGGCGCGCCGATCCGGCCGGCCGGGCCTTCTCTCCGTCGCGGCGCATGGGCGGGCGGGGCTGGCCAGGGCGCGGCGCCTGGGGGCGGACCTCGTCCTTCTCTCCCCGGTGTTTCCCACCGCCAGCCATCCGGGTGCCCGGGCGCTGGGTCCGTTGCGCTGGGCGGCCCTGGCGCGGCGGGCCGGGCGGCCGGTGGTCGCCCTGGGGGGCATGGCCGCGGGGAACAGCCGGCGCTTGCCGGCATGGGCCTGGGGATGGGCCGCGATCGGGGCGCTCGGCGGGGGCGGGGGGCACTCACACAGGTTGTTGCCTTGCGGACACAGTGTTTCGCGCATGTCGCGTTCTGGCCCAATGCACGATGGACGGCCGCAAAGCGCCTGAACCATAGTCCCGGCGGGCTCGGCCGAAGGGGGCGCATCCATTGGGATGCACATCCTCGCGGCAAACCCGCCGAGGGGGGCGGGCGGGTCGCAGGAAGCGCCGGGACGGTTTCCCGGCACGTCAGGAGGATTTGGGATGCGCAAGCTTCTTCTTGGCAGCACGGCCGTTGCCGCCGCTGCCCTCTTCGCGCCCGGTGGCGCAATGGCCCAGTCGCTGAGCGGTGACGCGTTCTCGTCCAGCATCGGCGCGCCGTCGACCTCGCTGCGTGGCCTCGAGGTCCGCATCGGTGGCTACTACAAGGCGATGTACAACTACACGCGCCAGGACAACGTGAACACGGCCACTGCCCGCCTCGGCAGCTCGGACTTCTCGAACGAGATCGAGATCCACGTGCTCGCCTCCGGCAAGGCCGCGAACGGCCTGCGCTACGGCGTCGCCCTGGAGATCCAGAACGACTCCGTCCGGAACACCTCGGCCGGTTCCAAGAACACCCTCGACTATGACGAGGCGTGGGCCTACCTCGCCGGCCCCTGGGGCCAGATCCGCTTCGGTGACGAAGACGGTGCGATCGGCCAGCTGCAGTCCGGCCACATCACCGGCTTCGGCCTCGGTGGCCTCGACTCCGGTGACCTGAACCAGCAGGTGGTCGGCGGCAACTACCGCATGGCCCTGATGGGTCCGAACGACCTGGGCGACAACACCAAGCTCATCTACCTGACGCCGCAGTTCTTCGGCTTCGACGCCGGCGTGAGCTTCGCCTTCAACAACCAGGAAGGCGCCCTGTCGGGCTGCGACGCGGTCGACGCCACCGTCACTGCCTGCGACCGTCTCTCCGCCGTGGCCGGTGGCAACAACCGCCGCCGCAACGAGATCCAGGCCGCCCTGCGCTGGCGCGGGTCCTTCGGCCCGGTCGGCCTCGCCGCCACCGTCGGCTACATCGGCGCGGATGCGGTGAAGAACATCACCGGCAACTCCCCCGACCGCATGGACCTGGTGTGGGCCGGCGCCGTGGCGACCGCCTACGGCTTCTCCGTCGGCGGCTGGTACACTGGCGGCCACGGCAACAACGGTAACTTCTCGACCGTGACCCGCGCTGGCGGCGCGATCCGTGACGACCGTCGTTCCGACGCCTTCCTCGTCGGCGCCACCTACACGATCGACGCGATCACCGTCGGTGGTCACTTCGCCACCAACTGGTCGGCTGGCAGCCAGACCGCTGCGGCCGGTCGTCGTGACCTCGGCTGGTCCGTCGGCGGCAACTACCGCGTCGCCCCGGGCCTCGACTTCTTCGCCGAGTACAACCGCGTTGAGCGCAAGGAGCGCAACGTGCAGCTCACGAACTCCGGCCCGGCTGGCAAGGCCGATACGGATGTCGTGCTCGCCGGCTTCCGGGTCGCTTTCTGATCCGGCCTTCGCCGAACGGAAGGGGGGCGGCGGGGAAACCCGCCGCCCCTTTCCATTTGTGGCCCTCTTCCCCCGGCTTTTAACGTTTTCTCACTTGCGCAGCATCGCGGCGGCGCCTTAGGTGCGGCGCCATGCGCCATCTCCACCTCGCCGTCCTCGCCCTGCCCGTCCTCGTCGGGGCCTGCAGCTCCAGCCGTCAGGTCCAGAACGACGAGTATTACGACGACAGCGGGCGCGCCCGGGTCTCGGGCCGCTTGTCCGGCAATGAGGACGGGCTGCTGGTGCTCGGCACCGACCGCAGCCGCAACCGGCAGACCGCCGGCGCGCCGGAGGGGAATAGCGGGCTGGGGGTGAACGCCTATCTCTGGCGCGCCACGCTCGACACGCTCTCCTTCATGCCGCTGTCCTCGGCCGATCCCTATGGCGGCGTGATCATCACCGACTGGTATTCCCCGCCCGCCGCTTCCGGCGAGCGCTTCCGCGCCACCGCCTATATCCTCGGCCGCCAGCTCCGCTCCGATGGCGTGCGGGTCTCGGTGTTCCGCCAGGAGCTGCGGAACGGCACCTGGGTGGACGCGCCCGTGGCCACCGCCACCGGGACCGAGCTGGAGGACAAGGTCCTCGCCCGCGCCCGGGAGCTGCGGAGCCAGTCCGCCTCGCTCTGATCCTCTCCCGCCGGGGTTCCGGCGGTTCGCTGCCGGGGAAAGGGGAGGGTTCCTCCCCCGCCCCCGGTCAGCGCCGTCGGCTGCGGCCTGGCGGAATCCGGCTCAGCGCTGGAAGGCCGGCAGCGAGCGGATGTCGCCCGAGGCCATGTTGATCGTCACGCGGCGCTCGCCCGGGACCACGCGCAGCCGGTCCAGCGGGACCGAGACATGCTTCTGGGTGATGCCCAGGCGGTTCTCCACCTCGATCACCACGGCGGTGATGCGGCCCTGGGCCGGGTCGATCACCAGGTCGTCCACCTCGCCGATCTCGACATTGTCGGTGCTGTAGACATCACGGTCCAGCAACTGCTCGGCCCGGATCTGCCCGGCGGGCACGCTGGTGGCGGCCGGGGCGGCGGGCGCGGGGGTCTGGGCGGGCGCCAGCACCGGCAGCGCGATGAGGCCGGTGAGAAGGGCCGCCAGCGGAATGAACTTCATGTCATCTTTCTCTCAGGGGAAGGCTAGGGGAACCGCTGAGCCCCGCCCCGGGTTTCCCCGGCCGCTAGCCCCTTCCCACCCCGCCCCCGGGGGAATATCAGGACGGACCACCGAAAAAGCCCCATAGTCACCCCCCCGATGACCGACGGCCCGACTGACGCACCCGCCCGCTACGATTTCGCCGCCGCCGAGCCCCGCTGGCAGCAGGCCTGGAACGAGGCCGCCTGCTTCGCCGCGCCCGACGTGCCGGATGGGACGAAGCCGAAATACTACGTCCTCGAAATGTTCCCCTACCCCTCGGGCAAGATCCATATGGGGCATGTGCGGAACTACACGCTGGGCGACGTGGTGGCCCGCTACAAGCGCGCCCGCGGCCATCAGGTGATGCACCCGATGGGCTGGGACGCCTTCGGCCTGCCGGCGGAGAACGCGGCGCGCGAGCGCGGCACCCACCCCGCTGCCTGGACCTACGCCAACATCGCGAACATGCGCTCCGAGCTGAAGAGCATGGGGCTCTCGCTCGACTGGGCGCGGGAATTCGCCACCTGCGACCCGGAATATTACGGCCAGCAGCAGGCTCTCTTCCTGGACTTCCTCGCGGCCGGGCTGGTGGAGCGCCGCCGGTCCTGGGTGAACTGGGACCCGGTGGACGGCACCGTGCTGGCGAATGAGCAGGTGATCGACGGCAAGGGCTGGCGCTCCGGCGCGCCGGTGGAGAAGCGCGAGCTCTCCCAGTGGTTCCTCGCCATCACGAAGTTCGCCCCGCAGCTGCTGGAGGCGCTGGACACGCTGGAGCGCTGGCCCGAGCGGGTGCGGACCATGCAGGCCAACTGGATCGGCCGCAGCGAGGGCGCGCGCGTGCGCTTCCCCCTGGCCGAGTCGGTGGATGGCACCTCCGAGGTGGAGGTCTTCACCACCCGCCCGGATACGCTCTACGGCATGTCCTTCCTCGCGGTGGCCGCCGAGCACCCGCTGGCCGCCGCGGCCGCCGCGGTGAACCCGGCCGCGGCCGATTTCATCGCCGAATGCCGCAGCCAGGGCACCAGCGAGGCCGCCATCGAGCAGGCGGAGAAGAAGGGCTTCGACACGGGCTTCCGCGTGAAGCACCCGTTCATCGAAGGCGCGACCTTCCCGGTCTGGATCGCGAATTTCGTGCTGATGGAGTACGGCACGGGCGCCCTGTTCGGCTGCCCGGCGCATGACCAGCGCGACCTGGACTTCGCCCGCAAATACGGCCTGCCCGTGCCGCCCGTGGTGCTGCCGCCCGGCGAGGATCCGGCCGCCTTCACCATCGGCAAGAATGCCTGGACCGGCGACGGCACGCTGTTCCACTCCGAATTCCTGGACGGGCTGGGCAGCGAGGCCGGCAAGCGCGCCGCGATCGACGCGCTGGAGGCCAAGGGCCTCGGCCAGGGCGTGGTGAACTGGCGCCTGCGCGACTGGGGTGTCTCCCGCCAGCGCTACTGGGGCTGCCCCATCCCCGTCATCCATTGCGACGATTGCGGCATCGTCCCCGTGCCGAAGGACCAGCTTCCCGTCCGCCTGCCGGAGGATGTGGACTTCTCCCGGCCCGGCAACCCGCTGGACCACCATCCCAGCTGGAAGCACGTCCCCTGCCCCGCCTGCGGCAAGGCGGGCCGGCGGGAGACGGATACCTTCGACACCTTCGTCGACAGCTCTTGGTACTTCGCGCGCTTCACCGCGCCCCATGCGAAGACGCCGCTGGTGGCCGAGGCCGCGAATGCCTGGCTGCCCGTGGACCAGTATATCGGCGGCATCGAGCACGCGATCCTGCACCTGCTCTATTCCCGCTTCTTCACCCGCGCCCTCTCCACCATGGGCCAGCTGAAGACGCCCGAGCCCTTCGCCGGGCTCTTCACCCAGGGCATGGTCCAGCACGCCTCCTACAAGGCGCCGGATGGCCGCTGGCTGGCGCCCGACGAGGTTGAGGCCGCCCCGGACGGCGGCGCCATCGAGAAGGCCACCGGCATCGCCCTGACGGTCTCGCGCAACGACAAGATGTCGAAGTCCAAGCGCAACACGATCGACCCCGGCGCCATCATCTCCCGCTACGGCGCCGATACGGCGCGCTGGTTCATCCTCTCGGACAACCCGCCGGAGCGGGACATGGAGTGGAGCGAGGCCGGCGTCTCCGGCGCGCATCGGTTCGTCCAGCGCCTCTGGCGGCTCGCCGCGACGCTCGACCAGCGTGCCGGGGATGGCGAGGCGCGGCCGCTGATGCAGGCCACCCACCGCACCATCGCCGCCGTGACCGGCGCGCTGGAGGGCTTCGCCTTCAACGTCGCCGTCGCGCGGCTGCATGAATTCGCCAATGCCGTGGAATCCTCCCCCGCCCCGCTCGAGGCGCGGCGCGAGGCGGTGGCCGTCATGGCCCGGCTGGTGGCGCCGATGATGCCGCATCTGGCGGAGGAGATCTGGTCCATCCTCCACCCCGGCAGCACCGACCTCATCGCCCAGATGCCCTGGCCCGAGGCCGACCCGGCGCTGCTGGTGGCGGAGACCATGACCATCGCCGTGCAGGTTCTCGGCAAGCTGCGCGCCACCCTCACCGTCCCCGTCGGGATCAGCGAGGCCGATCTTCTCGCCCAGGCGGAGGTGGAGGAGAATGTGCAGCGTGCCATCGGCGGCAAGCCCATCCGGAAGCGCATCCATGTCCCAGGCCGCGTCGTCAACTTCGTCGTCTGAGCGGGCGATGACCCGGCGGGGCCTGCTCCTCGCCGGGCTGGCCGGCAGCCTCGCGGGTTGCGGGTTCCGCCCCCTCAACGCCCCGCCCGAGCCGGGCGAGGCGGATATCGGGCCGCAGCTGGCCGCCATCCGCATCGGCCGGCTCTCCAACCGCACGGGCCAGCTGATGCACCAGGCGCTGGAGCGGCGGCTGGCGGCGCGCGACCGCAGCGGGCCCGCCGCCCGCTACGAGCTGATCGTCTCCCCCGTGCCGGCCTATGAGGCCCAGGGCTATCGGCGGGACGGCGCTCCCTCGCGCTTCCGCATGGTGATGACCGCGCCCTGGACCCTGCAGACGGTGGGCATGCCGCCACGGCCGATCGCCGCCGGCACCTCCCGCGCCATCGATTCCTACAACTTCCTGGACGACGAGTTCTTTGCCTCCCTCGTCAGCAGCGAGGCGGCGGAGCGGCGGCTGGTGGAGCAGGTCGCCGACGATATCGTGCTGCGCCTCGCCATCGTCTTCCGCGAGAACCCGGCGGCCTGAGCCGCGCATGAAGCTGGATGCGCGCCGCCTCCCGGCCTTCCTGAAGGACCCCGGCGCCGCCCGGGCCGCCCTACTCTTCGGCGAGGATGCCGGCCTGGCGCGGGAACGCGCCGATGCCCTGCAGGAGGCGATCGCGCCGGGGAATGACCCCTTCCGCGTGGCCGAGCTGCCGCGCGATGCCGCCGCCCGGCCGGGCGCCCTCGCCGGGGAGGCGGCCGCCCTGGCCCTGACCGGGGGCCGCCGCGTCATCCGCATCCGTGATGCCACCGACGCCCTGGCCCCGGCCCTGCGGGAGGTGCTGGAGGGCACGGGGGACACGCTGATCGTCATCGAGGCCGGGGAGCTTCCCGCGCGGTCCAAGCTGCGCCAGCTGGCCGAGGCCCATGCGCGCGCGGCCGCCGTCCCCTGCTACCGCGAGCGCGGCGCCGAGCTTTCGGCCACCATCACCGCCCTGCTCCAGGCCGATGGCGTGACGGCAGAGCCCGCCGCCGTGGCCTGGCTGGCGGGGCGGCTGGGGGACGACCGGCAGACGCTGCGCCGGGAGCTGGAGAAGCTCGCCCTCTATGCCGGGCCGGGCGGCCGGCTGGCGGAGGAGGACGTGCTGGCCTGCATCGGCGACGGCTCCGCCCTGGAACTCGACGAGGCCCTGGCGGCCGCCACGGCCGGGGAGGTGGCGACGGCCGACCGGGCGCTGGAATCCGCCCTCTCCGAAGGCGCGAACCCGGTGCAGGTGCTCCGGGCCCTGCTGCGGCATGTGCAGCGCCTGCATCTCGCCTCCATCGCGGGGATGCAGGCGCTGCAGCCCCCGGTCTTCTTCCGGAACCGGCCCAGCTTCGAGAAGGCCCTGCGGATCTGGCGGACCGATGCGCTGGAAGCCGTGCTGGCGGGGCTGCTGGAGGCCGAGCGGCAGAGCAAGTCCGGCGGCACGGGGCGGCCCATTCCCGATGCCGCCGTGGCACGCTCCGCCCTGCTCACCCTGGCGCGGCAATCCGCGATTCTCGCGCGGCGGGGATAGGCGTTCGGCTGTTGGGCCTTTTCTTGGGGGTGTCGGTCTGTCCCGGGGAGAGGAAGAAGGAATTCTTCCTCTCCCCGGACCCCTCACCTTCTTCTTTTTCTAGAAGTTTGGAATCACTCGGCTGACGGTGCGCCTCGGGTCCATGACCCGAGGCGACTGCAAAGGCAGGATGGGGGGCAGAGACCCCTTCGATCAGGGTATCCACGGCAGTCAGACGGGGTTCCAAGGGCCTCAGGCCCTTGGCGGGTGAAGGGCGGAGCCCTTCGCGGCGCCTACCCGAACGGGCTTTCCTGACGCGGCAGGGGGCAGGACGCGCAGGTGGGCAGGCTCGGGATGAGGTAGCGCAGGCAGCAGACCCGCCGCATGCGCGTGGCGGGGTCGGCCGGGTTGGCGTAGCGGACCGGCTCGAACAGGGGGTTCGGGCGACCGCCGGGCCAGGTTCGCGTTCGCAGTAATGCCTCGCCCTGGGCGAGGGCGGGCGCCTGGCCGCTGTGTTGCAGGCGTTGCAGCAGGTTTTCGAACAGCGTGCCCGCATTGCTCCAGAACAGCCGTGGCGCGCCGCGGCCCTTCTGGGCCAGGGCTTCGATCAGCGGCTCCAGATGGCCGAAGACGAGGGGCGCGAAGCGGGTGAACGGGTCCTCGGCGGGGTGGGCTTCGCCGGCGCCGGCGGGGCGGATTCCGATGGTCTTGCCCTGCGCGTCAAGGAGGACGCTGACCGCATCCAGCGGCACGGGGAGGGCATGGTCAAGACAGAGGCTGGCGGCGAGGACGGGCGGCATCACCGCGGCGAAGTGCCATTTCGACCAGATGGAGGCCACCGCCCGCCGGTCGGGCTGATCCGGATAGGTCCGGGCGAAGCGGGACAGGAATTCATCCAACACCTCGGCCCGCCGCAGTTCCGTCCCGGGCAGGACAGGGCGTGGGTCTTCGGGCGTGAGGAGCCGCTCGGCATAGGGCTCCAGCGGTCCGGCGAAGAGTGAGGCGAGCAGGTCGGCCATCCCGTGTCTCGGCACCCCCCATACCCGACGCGCGGTACGGTTTATTGGAAATGCGATGCGGTCGCAACTGAATGGCTGGCCAGGGCGGAGCGGGATGAGCCCCCGGCCTGCCTCAGCCTTGAAGGAGCCGCACGATGCCGTCGAGTTGGTCCAGGTCTCGATAGGCGATCGTCACCTTGCCGGATTTGCCCCGGTGCTCGACCGAGACGCGCAATCCCAGCCGCTCGGACAGTTCACGCTCCAGGGCCCGGGTTTCCGCATCCTGAGCCGCGCGGCCGGCACGGGGGCGGTCGGCGGCGGCGGCCAGTGCCTCGGTCTGGCGCACGTTCAGCCCGCGCGTCACCACCAGCTCCGCCAGCCGAACGGGGTCGGGCGCGGTGAGGAGAGCGCGGGCGTGGCCGGCGGTCAGGCTGCCACGGCCCAGCATCTGGCGGACACCGGAGGGCAGGGCCAGCAGGCGCATCGTGTTGGCCACATGGCTGCGGCTCTTGCCCACGGCATTGCCCAGGGCTTCCGGCTTCAGCCCGAACTCCTCGGTCAGCCGGCGGTAGCCCTCGGCCTCCTCAAGCGCGTTCAGATCCTCGCGCTGGAGGTTCTCCACAAGGCCGGCGGCCATGGCGGCACGGTCGTCCATCTCGCGCACGACGACCGGTACCTCATGCAGCCGGGCGCCCTGGGCCGCGCGCCAGCGCCGCTCGCCGCCGATGATCTGGTAGCTGCCCCGGGCGCCGGGCTTGGGGCGGACCAGGATGGGCTGCAGCACGCCGTGTTCCCGCACGGAGGCGGTGAGTTCCGCCAGCGCCTCCTCGTCCATCGGGCCCCGGGGCTGGAAGGGGCCGGGCTCCAGCGCCTCCACCGGCAGGGTCTGGGGCGTGGCCGTGGTGGGGGCGGAATCCTCGCCCAGCAGGGCCGAGAGGCCCATGCCCAGGCGGGTGGGCTTCCGGCTCATGCCGCACCGGCCTTGGCGGCGCGGGCACGGGCCCGGTCGCGCTTCAGCAGTTCGGCTGCCAGCTTGATATAGGCCTGCGAGCCGGCCGAGCGCACATCGTAGAGCAGCACGGGAAGCCCGTGGGACGGCGCCTCGGAGACGCGGATGTTGCGGGGGATCACCGTGTCGTACACCCGGTCCTTGAAGAAGCTGCGCACGTCGCGCGCGACGAGCTCGGAAAGGTTGTTGCGCCGATCGAACATGGTCAGGACGATTCCGTCCAGCGCCAGTTCGGGATTCAGCCGCTTCACCCGCTCCACCGTGCGGGCGATCTGCGAGATGCCCTCGAGGGCGAAGAACTCGGTCTGCAGCGGCACCAGCACGGATTGGGCGGCCACCAGCGCGTTCAGCGTCAGCAGGCCGAGCGAGGGCGGGCAGTCGATCAGCAGGTAGTCGTAGCGGGCGAGCGCCGTGGCGTCGCGCGCCAGGGCGCCCGCCAGGCGCCGCTCCCGGTCCTCCATGCCCACCATCTCGATCTCGGCGCCGGCGAGATCGTTGTCGGCCGGCAGCAGGTCGAGGCCGGGGATCTTGCTCGGGCGGATCAGGTCGCCCAGGGGGCGGTCCCCCACCAGCAACGCGTAGGTGCCCGCGCCCCGCGCGTTGCGCGGCACGCCGAGGCCGGTGGAGGCATTGCCCTGCGGGTCCATGTCCAGCAGCAGCACGCGCTTGGTCGTGGCCAGCGCGGTGGCCAGGTTGATGGCGGTCGTCGTCTTCCCCACGCCACCCTTCTGGTTGGCGAGCGCGATTCGGCGCGGGCCCGCGGCGCGCGCTGGGGTGGGGCGGTCAGGTGCCGGCACGGCGGATTCCGGTGATGCGAAGGATGGTGGCGCCCGGCTCGGTCCGGCTCTCGAAGCGCTCGGGGTCCATTGTCCAGTCCGCCTGGGCAGCGGTCAATTCCGCTTCGGCCGTGCGGCCCTTGGGAAAGATCGCCGTGCCGCCGGGCGCAAGCAGGCGGGCGGCATGGCCGAGAAGGACGGTGAGCGGCGCCAGCGCCCGGGCCGTGACGAGGGCGAGCGGCGGCAGCGCCACGGCCTCGATCCGCTCTGCATGGACGCTCACATGGGACAGCCCAAGCTCGGCCGAGGCAGCCAGCAGGAAGGCGGCCTTGCGTCGATCGGATTCGACGAGGTTCCAGCGGCGCCCGGTATCGGCGATGGCCAGGACCAGCCCGGGGAAGCCGCCGCCTGTGCCGAGGTCCGCCGCCTCCCCCTGCCCTTCCGGCAGGAGAGGCAGGAGCTGGAGCGAATCCCCGATATGCCGCGCCCGGAGCACGGCGGCGTCCCGCTCGGCGACGAGGTTGATGCGCGCATTCCACTTCAGCAGCAGGGCGAGGAAATCCTCCAGCCGCGCCTCTGTTTCACGTGAAACGCCGGGGGCGGGCGGCATCATGCGGCACCTGCCCGCGCGGAGGCCTGCTGGCGCCGGAGGTAACCGGCCAGCGCGACCATGGCCGCCGGGGTCACGCCCGGCACCCGCCCCGCCGAACCAAGCGTCGCCGGGCGCGCGGCCGCGAGGCGTTGCCGCATCTCGGTCGAGAGCCCCGCGATCTCCGCGAAATCCACATCCTCGGGAATGGGCAGCCGTTCCTCACGTTCCAACGCCGCGAACTCCGCCGCCTGCCGGGAGAGATAGGGGGCGTAGAGCGCCTCCGTCTCCAGCTGCTCCCGCACGCCGCGCGGCAGGTCATGCAGCCAGGGGAAGGCGGCTTCCAGCGCCGGCCCGGCGGCGGCCGGCAGGGACATGACCTCCAGCAGGGAGCGCGGCACGCCGTCCTGGTTCACCGCAATGCCAGCGGCCGCCAGCGCGGCTGGGGTCGCGACGGAAGCCCGGGCGCGCGCCAGCGCCGCCTCCACCGCCTGGGCGAAGGCCCGGTGCCGGGCGGCGCGTTCCGGTCCGACGCAGCTCCATTCCGTGCCACGCCCGGTCAGGCGCAGCACGGCATTGTCGGCCCGCAGCCGCAGCCGGTGCTCGGCACGCGCCGTGAGCATCCGGTAGGGCTCGGTCACCCCCTGGGTGACGAGGTCATCCACCAGCACCCCGGCATAGGCCTCGGTCCGCAGCAGCACGCGCGGCTCCCGCCCCCCCGCCGCGCGATGCGCCGCGTTCACCCCGGCCAGCAACCCCTGGGCGGCCGCCTCCTCATAGCCGGTTGTGCCGTTCACCTGCCCCGCGAGGAACAGGCGCGGCACGGCCCGCACCTCCAGCCCCGGCCGGAGGGCGCGGGGGTCGAGGTGATCGTATTCGATGGCATAGCCGTGCCGCAGGATCCGGGCCCGTTCCAGCCCCGGGATGCTCGCGATCACCGCCTCCTGCACGTCGCGCGGGAGGCTGGTGGAAATGCCGTTGGGATAGACGGTGGGGTCGTCCAGCCCCTCGGGTTCCAGGAAGATCTGGTGCCGCTCACGCTCGGCGAAGCGGACCACCTTGTCCTCGATCGAGGGGCAGTAGCGCGGCCCGGCCCCCTGGATCTGCCCGGTATAGATCGGTGCCCGGTCCAGCGCCGAACGGATGATCTCATGGGTGCGGGGGGTGGTGGCCGTGATGCCGCAGAGCACCTGCGGCCCGGTGATCCGCTCCGTCATCCAGGAGAGCGGCTCGGCCGGGTCGTCGCCCGGCTGCGGCTCCACCGCCGCCCAGTCGATGGTCCGGCCATCCAGGCGGGGCGGTGTGCCGGTCTTCAGTCGCCGCACCGGCAGGCCCAGCCCGGCAAGCGCGAGGGCCAGCCCCAGGGAAGCCGGGTCGCCATGCCGCCCCGCCGCCTGCCGCTCCGGGCCCAGATGGATCTCTCCGCGCAGGAAGGTGCCGGCCGTGACCACGACGGCCCCGCAGCCGATCCGCTCGCCGGCGGCCGTGAGCACGGCGCCGATGCCGCCATCCGGCCCGCGCTCAAGCCCCTCCACCACCCCTTCCCGGATGGTGAGATTCGCGGTCGCCTCCAGCAGCGCGCGCATGGCCTTGCGGTAGAGGGTGCGGTCGGCCTGGGCGCGGGGCCCGCGCACGGCCGGGCCCTTGCTGCGGTTCAGCAGCTTGAAATGGATTCCGGCGGCATCGGCGGCACGGGCCATCAGCCCGTCCAGCGCATCCACCTCGCGCACCAGGTGCCCCTTGCCCACGCCCCCGATCGCCGGGTTGCAGGACATCTCCCCCAGCCCGTCGATCCGGTGCGTCAGCAGCAGGGTCCGCGCACCGCAGCGGGCCGCCGCCGCGGCCGCCTCGGCCCCGGCATGCCCGCCACCCACCACCACCACATCGAAGCCGCCCGCCATGCCCGGGGCTATACCGCCCCCGCCGCGCGGGGTCACTTCCCGATGCAGAACTCGGCGAAGACGCGGTCCAGAATCTCCTCCGCCCCGACCCGTCCGGTCAGGCGCCCGAGGGCGCGAAGCGCCTCCCTCAGCGCATCCGCCCGCAGCTCCGGCAGAACGGACCCTTCCGCCTCCCGCAGCCAGCCGAGCGCATCGCGGATCGCGGCCCGGTGCCGGGGGCGGGTGAGCAGCGTGCTGCCGGAAAGGGGCGCCAGCCGCCGCGCCTCCTCCTCCAGCCTCTCCCGCAAGGCCGCCAGCCCTTCGCAGGTGCGTGCGGAGACCGGGATGGCGTGCTCGGGCACCTCCCCGCCCAGATCGGCCTTCGAGGCCACCAGCACGCAATCCCGCCGCGCCAGCAGGGCCAGGGTCGCCGGGTCTGGCTGGGTGCCGCAGGCCAGCACGGCCAGCACGACATCCGCCCCCTCCCCCCGGTTCAGCGCCCGGCGCACCCCCTCCGCCTCGATCTCGTCCCCCGCCTCCCGCAGCCCCGCCGTATCGGCCAGGACGGCCGGCAGTCCGGCGAGGACCAGGCGGGCCTCCACGATGTCCCGCGTGGTGCCAGCGCGGGCGGAGACGATGGCCGCCTCGCGCCCCACCAGCGCGTTCAGCAGCGAGGACTTGCCCGCATTGGGCGCGCCGAGGATGGCGACATCCAGCCCGGTGCGGACGCGCTCCCCGCCTTCATCCGCGCGGAGCCGCTCCGCCATCTCCGCCGCCAGCGCCGCGATGCCGCCCGTGAGCTGGCCGTCCAGCGTCTCCGGCAGGTCCTCATCCTCGAACTCGATCAGGGCCTCCTGGCGGGCCAGCAGCGCGGCCAGCCGGTCCGCCCACCCCTGGCCGACCAGGGCCAGGGCGCCGCCTGCCAGCCGCAGCGCCTGGCGGGCCTGCGCCGCCGTCTCCGCCTCGATCAGGTCGATCACGCCCTCGGCGGCGGTCAGGTCCATCCGGCCGTTCATCACCGCCCGCCGGGTGAACTCCCCCGGCTCCGCCGGGCGCGCGCCGACCGAGACCAGGGCCGCCGCCACCCCCTCCACCACGGCGGGCCCGCCATGCAGATGCAGCTCGGCGGAATCCTCCCCGGTGTAGGAGGCGGGGCCGGGCAGCCAGAGCACCAGCGCCTCGTCCAGCACCGCGCCCTCCCGGTCCCGCAGCCGCCGCACCGAGGCCCTGCGCGGTGCGGGCAGCCGGTTGCAGAGGCCGGTCAGCACCGCCCGGCTGGCCGGGCCCGAGAGGCGCATCACCGCGATGGCGGCGCGTCCCGGCGCGGTGGCCAGGGCGAAGATCGTATCGGCCATGCCGCGACTTCAGCCTTTCCCGGGCGGCACGTCCTTCTCGGTCAGCATCAGTCGCCGCACCCGCCCCTTGTCCCGCACATGCACGGCGAGGATCTCGTCGATGTCCTCCCGCGTCTCCGCCCGGTACCAGACCCCTTCCGGATAGATGACCAGCACCGGCCCGAACTCGCAGCGGTCCAGGCATCCCGCGCTGTTCACGCGCACCCGGCCGAGGCCCATCTCCTTCGCCCGGGCCTTCATGTAGTCCCGCAGTGCTTCACTGCCCCGCGCCGCGCAGGAGCCGCGGCGGTGGCCGTCGGGCCGGCGGTTGGTGCAGACGAAGAGATGCAGGTCGAACCAGGGCGGCGGGTCGGCCTCTGTTTCACGTGAAACGGCGGGGTTCAGATCGGCCAAGGCGGGCAGTCCTCAAGGGGCGGCGATGCAAAGGATCCCCCCGCATGTAGAACTCGGACCGGGCCAAGACGAGGGCCCGATCGGGGCCGCGGCGGCACGGCCCGCCGCACCCCTTAACCCCCGCTTGACGCGGACCCCGGCTGGCATGACGAATGGCTCCAGGCCAACCCATGCCCCAGACCTTCATCCACACCCCACTCGGCACCCTCACCCTTTCGGAGGAGGACGGTGCCATCGTCGCCCTCGACTGGGGGCAGGGCCGCGACCGCGAGGAGACGCCCGTGCTCCGCCGGGCGGCCGACCAGCTGCAGGACTACATGGATGGTCTGCGCACCGGGTTCGACCTGCCTCTGAAGCCGATGGGCAGCCCCTTCCGCCAGCGCGTGTGGCAGGCCCTGCGGGACATCCCGCATGGCGAGACCCGCAGCTATGCCGACCTCGCCCGCGTCCTCGGCACCGCCTCCCGCGCCATCGGCGGGGCGAACGGGGCCAACCCCATCCCGATCATCATCCCCTGCCACCGCGTGATCGGCGCCGGCGGCACGATCGGCGGCTATTCGGGGGAAGGGGGCATCGCCACCAAGCGCTGGCTCCTCGCGCTCGAACGCCGCACCCGCCGCGCCGATCCCGAACGCCGCGACCTGCTCGACGGCGCCTCTTCCACCTCGCCCCAGGGCGCCGCCCCGCGCGCGCCCGAAGCGTCCTAGGAACCCATCCCATGAACCACGCCATTCGCCTGCACGAGCCGGGCGGCCCGGAGAAGCTGGTTTGGGAGGAGGTGCCGCTTCCCAGCCCCAAGCCGGGGGAAGCCCTGGTCCGCCACGCGGCCGTGGGGCTGAACTTCATCGACATTTACTTCCGCACCGGCCTCTACAAGGCGCCCTCCCTCCCCGCCGTCATCGGCATGGAGGCAGCGGGCACGGTGGAGGCCGTGGGTGAGGGGGTGGAGGACCTCAAGCCCGGCGATCGCGTCGCGTATGCTATGGGCCCCCTCGGTGCCTATGCGGAGGCCCGCACCCTTCCCGCCAAGGTGCTGGTGAAGCTGCCGGACGATATCGGCTTCGACACCGCGGCCGCCATGATGCTCCAGGGCCTGACCGCCCAGTACCTGCTGCGCCGCACCTACCGCCTCCAGGCGGGGGAGACGATCCTGGTGCATGCCGCGGCGGGCGGCGTCGGCCTCATCCTCTGCCAATGGGCCAAGGCGCTGGGCGCCACCGTCATCGGGACCGTGGGCTCGGAGGCGAAGGCGGAGCTCGCCCGCGCCCATGGCTGCGAACATGTCATCCTTCAGGGCGAGGACCTTCCCGCCCGCGTCAGCGAGATCACCAAGGGTGCCCGCCTGCCCGTGGTCTATGACAGCATCGGCCGCGACACCTTCACGGCCTCGCTCGACTGCCTCGCGCCCTTCGGCCTCATGGTGTCCTATGGCAACGCCTCGGGCCCGGTCACCGGCGTCGATCTCGGGATCCTGGCGGCGAAGGGCAGCCTGTTCGTCACCCGCCCCACCCTCGCCACCCACACCGCCCGGCGCGAGGACCTGCTTTCGATGTCGCAGGACCTGTTCGACGTCGTGCGCAGCGGCAAGGTGAAGATCGAGATCAACCAGACCTATCCGCTGCGGGACGCGGCGGAAGCGCATATCGCCCTGGAAGCACGCAAGACCACCGGCAGCACGGTGCTTCTGCCGTAAAATATCCGGGTTTCTTCAGATCTCGCGCACGCCGGAAAATTTCCGGCAATGAGGGCCGCCAACGCGGCCCTCGGCGCGCTCAGCCCTTCAGGAAGTAGCGGTAGCGATAGGCCTCGGCGAAGCCCGCGGCCGTATAGACGGCCCGGGCAGCGGTGTTGCCCGGGGCCACCTGCAGCCAGCACAGCTCCGCTCCCTGGCTGGCACCCCAGCCCGCCAGCGCCCCCAGCAGCCGCCCGCCCAGCCCACGACGGCGGGCCTCCGGCCGCACGGCGAGGTCGAACAGGCCGCACAACCCGCCATCCGCCACCGCATGCCCGCAGGCGACCGCGACGCCTTCCTCCCGCAGCACCAGCCAGCTGGCCGGGCGGGCGAGCAGCGGCACGGCCCTCTCCTTCTCCGCCCGACGCGCGGCGCCCTGGTATTCGGCGGTGGCCAGCACGGAAAGCCATTCGGCGTCCGGGCCCTCCGCCCAATGGGCGGCGGGATCGGTGGCGGGCGGCACCACGCCGCGCATCACCACCGCGCCCTCCGCCTCGCGGTAGCCGCGCTCCTCCAGCGCCGCCGTCAGCCCCGGCGGGTCCAGCGGGGTGGAGCGGAAGCGGCAGGGCAGGCCCAGGCGGGCGTAATGCGCCTCGACCCGCGCGATCCGATCCGCCAGGGCAGGGTCCGGCGACGGATCCAGCGAACAGGCCGCGTTCGCCCGCCCGGTGCCGTTGAGAAAGGCGCGGATGACGAAGCCCCCGTCCCAGGCCACGCGCGGCGCCGGCACGGCATTCAGCGCCGCGCGCTCCAGCAGCGCCACCTCCGGCCCTTCCATCCCCTGCTCCATCCCTCTCCACCGAGGCTCCCTCTTGCGGGCGGGGACCATGCCATGCGCGCCGCCGGCCAGCACCTCCCCTCCCGGCCTTCGCCGGTGCGGCCTGGAGATGACCGCAGCGTGATCCATGCGGCGCAACCGGGGCCGGCAAGGGCGCGTTGGTCCCCCACACCACAGCGGTTGATGGAGAAAAGATCATGAAGAAGACCAGTCTCGCCCTTGCCCTCGCCGCCGGCCTGATCGCCGGCCCCGCCCTCGCCCAGTCCCCGGCTCCGCAGCCCTCGGTTTCCACGGCCCCGACCTCGCGCGCGCCGGGCGGCATGACCAGCGACCAGGGCGCGGGCGTGCCCGGCGCCTCCGCCTCCCCGGCGGCCCCCGCCGGCACGGCCGGCCTGCCGCCCAGCCCGCAGGCTGGCGTTCCCGGCACCCAGGCCCCGTCCCAGCTGGGTCGCTGATCGCCCGCCGGGCAACCGGAAACAGAAAGGGCCTGCCCCGGCGACGGGGCAGGCCCTTTCCATATGGGCTCCGCCGCGCCGGAACCCGGCGCGGCCACCGGCCTCAGGTGTTCATCGCGTCGAAGAAGTCCTGGTTCGTCTTGCTGTACTTCAGCTTGTCCAGCAGGAACTCCATCGCGTCCTGCGTGCCCATCGGGTTCAGGATACGGCGCAGCACCCACATCTTCGACAGCTCGGCGCGGTCCACCAGCACCTCTTCCTTGCGGGTGCCGGACTTGGTGATGTCGATCGCGGGGAAGACGCGCTTGTCCGAGAGCTTGCGGTCGAGGATGAGCTCGGAATTGCCGGTGCCCTTGAACTCCTCGAAGATCACCTCGTCCATGCGCGAGCCCGTGTCGATCAGGGCCGTCGCGATGATGGTGAGGGACCCGCCCTCCTCGATGTTGCGCGCGGCGCCGAAGAAGCGCTTCGGCCGCTGCAGCGCATTGGCGTCCACGCCGCCCGTCAGCACCTTGCCCGAGGAGGGCACGACGGAGTTGTAGGCGCGGCCGAGGCGCGTGATGGAATCCAGCAGGATCACCACGTCCCGCTTGTGCTCGACCAGCCGCTTGGCCTTCTCCAGCACCATCTCGGTCACCTGCACGTGGCGCGTCGCCGGCTCGTCGAAGGTGGAGGCCACCACCTCGCCGCGCACGGTGCGCGCCATGTCCGTCACCTCCTCCGGCCGCTCGTCGATGAGCAGCACCATGAGGAAGACGTCGGGGTGGTTGGCGGAGATGGACTTGGCGATGTTCTGCAGCATCACCGTCTTGCCGGTGCGCGGCGGCGCCACGATCAGGGCGCGCTGGCCCATGCCGATCGGCGCGATGAGGTCGATCACCCGGTGGGTGTTGTCCTTCATCGGGCCCTTGCCGACGCTCTCGACCTCCGCATTCTCCATGCGCAGGCGCCGCGTGGGGTAGAGCGGGGTGAGGTTGTCGAAGTTCACCCGGTGCCGCACCGCCTCGGGCGGCTCGAAGTTCACCGTGTTGACCTTCAGCAGGGCGAAGTAGCGCTCCCCGTCCTTGGGGGCGCGGATCTGCCCTTCCACCGTGTCGCCGGTGCGCAGCGCGAAGCGCCGGACCTGGGCGGGGGAGACATAGATGTCGTCCGGCCCCGGCAGGAAGTTCGACTGGGGGCTGCGGAGATAGCCGAAGCCGTCGGACAGGATCTCGAGCGTGCCGTCCCCATGGATCGCCTGGTCGTTCTCGGCGAGCTGCTTGAGGATGGCGAACATCATGTCCTGCTTGCGCAGCGAGGAGGCGTTCTCGACGCCGACCTCCTCCGCGAAGGCGAGCAGGTCGCCCGGGGCTTTGGCCTTGAGTTCGGAAAGGTGCATTCGGGGTGGTCTCGATCGCCAGCGGGTGGACCACTGGCCGAAGGGGAAGGGTGCGCGGAACCTGGATCGAACCTGGCCGGGGGCCAGACCCTCCGCCGGGCGGCGGGATTCCGATGGCGATGCACGGGGCGGTGGCAGCCTCCGGAAATCCAGGGCGCTACACCGGCCGGGAGCCTAAGAGGCCGGCCAGCCCCGCGTCAAGCCTTCAGGTGGAACAAAAAACCACAGAATCAAGGCTCCGCTGGCTGAAAGGGATTCCTGGGGCCCAAATCCTTGCTCGAGCAAAGATGAACAGGGCGTCAACGGAAGACCACGTCCGGACACCGCACCATCATCGGGCTGTCATTCAGCCCCCCTAAGCAACTCGCCAGCCGGGCCGCCGCCCGGCCCTTGATCGATGGCCCGGACACCGGGTGACGGGGAGCGCCATGAGCAACACCTACTGGTCGCTGCGGAACCAGGGCAGCCTGACCCAGAACTGGGCCGATACGGGGCTGATCGCCGCCGATGACGACTGGGCCGCCGTGCCCTCCATCCTCGCCTATCGCGGCGACGAGCTGACCGCGGCCACCGGCACCGATCCGCGCAGCGTCACCGCCGATGGCAGCACGGGCCCGGTGGACGTGATCGCGAACCAGACGAGCACGGCGATCAACAACGGCGGCGTCGCCGAGTTCGAGATCGCGGACCCGACCGTGGCGCTCCAGGGCTCGGGCACCGCGGACGCGCCGCATCTGGTCATCCATCTCGACACCACGGGCGTCCAGAACGTCCAGCTCTCCTTCACGACGCGCGATATCGACGGCACGGCGGACAACGCGACCCAGCAGGTGGCAGTGCAGTACCGGCTGGGCGGAACCGGCAACTGGACCGACCTGCCCGCCGGCTACATCGCCGATGCGACCACCGGCCCGGGCGAGGCGAACCTGGCCACCAACATCTCCGTCACCCTGCCAGCGGAGGCGTCCAACCAGCCGCAGCTCGAGCTGCGGATCATGACCACCAACGCCGTCGGCAATGACGAGTGGGTCGGCATCGACAACATCGCCGTCACCTCCACCCCGCTCGGCGCCACCACCGTCTCCGTCTCCGACGCGCAGGTGGTCGAGGGGGATGACGGCACGCAGAGCCTCGTCTTCACCGTCACGCGCAGCGACGAGGACAGCGCCTTCACCGTGGACGTCGTCACCGCCGCCGGCACGGCGACCGAGGGCGCGGATTTCACCGGCGGGGCCGGCACCATCAGCTTCGGCCTGGGCGACGGCCTGACCCGCACCATCACCGTCCAGGTGGCAGGCGACACGGCGGTGGAAGCCGACGAGACCCTCTCGCTGGCCCTCTCCAACGCCAGCGGCGGCGTCCAGATCGGCGACGGGACCGCCACCGGCACCATCGCCAATGACGACGTCCAGCTCGCCCGCATCTCCGAGATCCAGGGCGCCGGCCACGTCTCCGGGCGCGTGGGGGAGAAGGTGACGACCGAGGGCGTGGTCACCGGCATCTACCGCAAGGCGACCGGCGAGCGCGGCTTCTTCATCCAGGATCCGGAGGGCGACGGCAACGACGCCACCTCGGATGCCATCCTCGTCTTCACCGGGGGCAGCTATGCCGAGGTGGCCGTGGGCGACGTGGTGCGCGTCAGCGCCACCGTCACCGAGTTCACCCGGGCCGGCCAGGCGGCGAACCTCTCCGTCACCGAGCTGACGGGCGCGACCGTCACCCGGACCGGCTCGGTCCCGATCGACCCCGCCACCGGCCTCCCCGCCGGCATCACTCCCGTGGTGATCGGCGATGGCAGCGCCCCCGGCGAGCGCGTGGCCCCGGCCGGCGACTTCGGCGACGACCCCACGGCCGGCAGCTTCGACATCGCCAACCACGCGATCGACTTCTACGAGAGCCTGGAGGGCATGGCCGTCACGCTGGAGGGCTTCCAGGCCACCGCCCCCTCCTCCTCCTTCACCGAGAGCTGGGGCGTCACCAACGGCGCCGCCAACCCCGACCGGACCCCGAATGGCGGCGTGATCGCCAGCGAGGAGACGCCCTTCACCAGCCATGCGCCGGGCCAGACCGGCAGCTACGACTTCAACCCGGAGCGCGTGCAGCTCGAGAACGACCTCGACAACAACAAGGACGGCACGCTCGACTTCACCTGGACCAACAATGCCGGCGCGCAGTTCGGCGACGCCACCGGCATCCTGCATTACGACCGCGGCGCCTTCGAGGTGCATGTCACCGAGGCCCAGGCCCCGGTGAACACGCTGACCCAGAAGGAGGTCACCACCATCGAGGCCCATGCGGACCGCATCCGCATCGCCAGCTTCAACGTGGAGAACCTCGCCCCCTCCGACGGCACGCCGGAGCCGGACGCGACGCCGGACAAGCTGGACCGCCTCGTCACCGCCATCCGCGACAACCTGAAGCTGCCCGAGATCATCGCCCTGCAGGAGGTGCAGGACAGCACCGGCGCCTCCGACAACGGCGTGGTGGACGCCACCCAGACGCTGCGGGAGCTGATCCAGGCCATCTACAACCAGACCGGCAAGCTCTACGCCGCGATCGACGCGCCGCCCGAGAACAACCAGGATGGCGGCGCGCCGGGCGGCAACATCCGCGTGGCCTATCTCTTCGACCCCGCGGCGGTGCGCGCCGCCGGCACGGCGGAGCTGGACGGCTTCAACAACCTGACCCTCGTCGCCGGCGCCGACGACGCCTCCACCCCCTATCAGGAGCTGATCTACAGCTACCCCACGGGGAACCGCATCGGCGTGGATGCGCCGGAGTTCGACCCCTATGTGGATGCCAACGGCGCCACCCAGGGCGGCACGCGCAAATCCGTGCCCGTGGTGTTCGAGAGCGTGCTGAGCGGCGAGAACTTCCTCGTCGTCAACAACCACTTCAACTCCAAGGGCGGCTCCAACGCCCTCTTCGGCACGGACCAGGACACCCCGGTCACGAACGAGGACATGAACCAGTCCGCCTATCGGCGTGAGGCCCAGGCGGAGGCGGTGCGCGACTATATCGAGGGGATGCTGGGCGCGGTGCCCAAGGTGGTCGTCACCGGCGACGTGAACGAGTACCAGTTCTTCCCCGCCACGAAGATCCTCACCGGGGAGCTGGAGATGACCAGCACCTGGCAGGGCGGCGCGGCGGAGAACACCCCGCCCACCCTCGTCCCCGGCACCCAGATCCTCTTCCCCACCATCGAGAGCCTGCCGGAGAACGAGCGCTACACCTATGTGTTTGAGGGCAATTCCCAGGTCCTCGACCAGATCCTGCTCTCGGCCGCCGCCAATGCCGGCATGCAATACGACGCCGTGCATATGAATGCCGAGTTCGCCGACCAGATCTCGGACCACGACCCCTCCGTCGTCTCCTTCGTCCTCGCCCGCTCCGCCGCCCTCGCGACCGAAGGGGACGACGTGATCGACGGCCGGGCCTTCGGGCAGCGCTTCGGCGCGGCCGCGAACCTCGCCGGGGATGACATCGTCCAGGGCCTCGGCGGCAATGACCGGATCGCCACCGGCACGGGCAACGACTGGCTGGAGGGCAACCGGGGCAATGACGTCCTGATCGCCGATGCCGGGGACGACACGCTTCTCGGCGGCGAGGGCAACGACCGCCTGCTGGGCAAGGCGGGCAGTGACACCATGATCGGCGGCACGGGCGACGACACCTACCTTGTCGACGAGGCCGGCGACCGGGTGATCGAACTGGCCGGGGGCGGCGCGGACCGCGTGGTCGCCAGCATCGACCATGTCCTGGCGGCCGAGGTCGAGAAGCTGCAGCTCTCCGGCAATGCCGTCTCCGGCACGGGCAACGCGCTCGACAACGCGTTGCACGGGACGGACCTCGCCAACCAGCTCTTCGGCGGCGCCGGGAACGACAAGCTCTACGGCTATGCGGGGGACGACCTGCTCGCCGGCGGGCCCGGGCGTGACCTGCTCGCCGGCGGGGAGGGCGCGGACCGCTTCCGCATCCAGGGCGCGCCGGACGGCATCAACCGCACCACGATCACCGACTTCGCCGCCGGCGAGGACCGGATCGAGCTGGACGGTGCCATCTACACGGCGCTGACCGGCACAGGCCCGATCGCGGCGGAGGAGTTCGGCCTTGGCCGGGGCGCCGCCACGGCGGAGCAGCACATCCTCTACGACGCGGCGAGCGGGAAGATCCTCTACGATGCCGATGGCGCGGGCGGCGCGGCCGCGGTCACCATCGGCCTCACCCAGCCGGATGCGGGGCTGACCGCCGCCGACATCTGGGTGGTCTGAACGGAAGGGCCGGGGGGGGGCCAAGCCTCCCCCGGCTGCCGCCGGAAGAACCGGCCCCTCAGAAGGGCCGCACGATCACCATGATGACGATGAGGACGAGCAGCACGGTCGGGATCTCGTTCGCCGCCCGCCAGTAGCGCTCGCTCTTCGGCCGCTCGTCGCGCTCGAAGCGCTTGCGCGCGGTGGCCAGCTGCCCGTGGAAGGCGCTCATGCCGAGGAAGCCGGCCATCTTGCCGTGCCACCAGCCCGCGCTCCAATCCACCACCCCCGGGGTCAGCACCAGGGTGATGCCCAGCAGCCAGGCGGCGCCCATGGCGGGGTTGATGATGGCCCGCAGCAGCCGCCGCTCCATCACCTTGAACATCTCGGAGGTCTCGGAGCCCACCGGCACGGTCGAGTGGTACACGTAGAGCCGCGGCAGGTAGAACATCCCCGCCATCCAGGCGAAGACCGCGATCAGGTGCAGCGCCTTGGTCCAGGGATAGAGGTTGGCCAGCCAGTCCACGGTCATGCCGCCACCCCCGCCGGTGCGATGCCGAGCAAGCCGGGAAGCGCGGCATGGGTGGTGAACACCTCCTTCACCCCCGCCTCCAGCAGGTCCACCGCCAGCGTCTCATGCGCGAAGCCCAGCACGCGGCAACCGGCGGCCAGCCCGGCGCGCGCGCCCGTCACGCTGTCCTCGATCACCACGCAATCCCGCGGGTCCGCCCCGCACAGCTTCGCCGCCGCCAGGTAGAGGTCCGGATGCGGCTTCGGGCGCGCCACGTCCTCGAAGCAGAGCAGCCTTCCGCCGAAATGCCGGAAGAACGGAAAGATGCCGGCCTTGTTCCGCAGCTCGTCGCGCCCGGAATTGGAGGCGACCGCCATGGGCAGCCCCGCCGCCGCCACGGCCTCCACCGCCGCCTCGGCGCCGGGGATGGCATCCAGGATGCCGGAATCGTAGCGGGCGATGATCCGCGCCACGATCTGGCGGGGCCAGTCCGGCGGCAGCTTGCGGCCGAGCTGGCGCTCGATGCGCGGCACCATGTCCGGCAGGGCCGTGCCCATGAAGGCCAGCTTCGCGGCCTCGGTGGTCAGCGGCCAGCCGCGCTCGCTGAGATCCTCGGCGACGGCGCCATTCGCCACGGCCTCGCTGTCCACCAGCACGCCATCGCAATCGAAGAGAACGGCGGCGGGGCGCATCACGCGGCCACCCGCAGGGGCTGGGCCGCGCCATGCGGGCAGTCCTTGTGGCCCTTCGGGCATTGCCGCCCCCCGGCGAAGGAGCAGAGCTTGCCGCCCGCGGCATCGCGCGAGCCGCGCGCCTCCGCCCGCACCTTGTTCACCAGCGCCGCCACGGCCTCGATGAAGGCCGGGTCGGAGTTCTGCGCGGGCACGCGGAAATAGCCGGGCACTCCCTTCTCATGGGCCAGCTCGCGATACTCCACGTCCAGCTCCACCAGCGTCTCGGAATGCTCGGAGACAAAGGCGATGGGGCAGATCAGCAGCGCCACGCCCTCGGCCCCGGCCTGGGCGATCGCCTCCTCCGCGCTCGGCCCCAGCCATTTCTGCGGCGTCACGCGGGACTGGTAGCAGAGCGCATGGTCCAGGCCGGGCATCGCCAGCGCCTCCACCACGGCCTCCACGCTGCGCTCCACCTGCCACTGATAGGGGTCGCCCTGCTTCACGATGGTCTCGGGCAGGCCATGGGCGCTGAACAGCAGGCGCAGCGTCACGCCCTCCGGCACCTTCGCCCGCGCTTCCTCATAGGCGCGGCGGACGATGGCGGCGGTGGCCTCCGCGAAGCCCTCATCCGAATGCCAGCAGCACAGGGTGGTGGTCGGCGCATCGAAGCCCGCCTTCGCGGCCGCCTCCCGCCAGGCAGTCAGGCTGCTGCCCGTCGTCGTGGTGCTGAACTGGGGGTAGAGCGGCAGCAGCACCACCTCGTCCGGCCCCCAGGCCACCACCTCCCGCAGCGCCTGCTCGGTGAAGGGATGCCAGTAGCGCATGGCGACGAAGCAGCGCGCCTGCACGCCTTCCGCCGAAAGCACCGCCTCCAGCGCCCGCCCCTGCTCCTCCGTCAGCTCCCGCAGCGGGGACTTGCCGCCGAGGATGGCGTAGTTGGCCGAAGCCTCCTTCGTGCGCCGCGCGGCGATGAAGCGGCCCAGCGGCTGGCGGATGAAGCCGGGCAGGCGAAGGATCGCCGGGTCGGTGAAGAGATTGGTCAGGAAGGGCCGCACCGCCTCCGGGCTGTCGGGGCCGCCGAGGTTGAACAGCACGACGGCCAGCTTGCGCCGCCCCCCCGGTCCATCCGAAGGGGGCGGCCCGGCCGGGTCGGCAGGCAGGTCGGCGGTGCTGATGCTCATGATCGCGCCAGATGCCACCTCCACCCCCGGGGTCAAGGGGCAAGCGCCCCGCCGCGAAAACATCATGCGGGCACCGGGGACGCCGCCGGCGCGCCATGGTGGGCGCCAGGCCACACCGCGCCACCCTTCCGCCCCCGTTCTCCCCGCCGGCCGCTGCAAGGCCGGGCCCCATGCGGCACAATCCGGCCCGCGCCGAAGACCCAGCCCGGAACCCGCCGATGCCCCAGCGCCCCCATGCCCGCCCTTCCGGCCGCCTCCCCGCCCTCCTGCTCGCCGCCACCCTGGCCGGCTGCGCCGGCAGCGGCACCCAGACCGCCTGGGACGGCCGCCGTGGCTATGGCGGCAGCGGCGACTATGGCTACGACCTGAACGCCGCCCGCACCGAAGCCGCCGTCTACCGCTTCCAGGCCGCCCGGAGCTACGCGGCCCCCGGCCCGCCCTCCGACCCCTGGGGGCCGCATATCCGCGAGGCCTCCGCCCGCTTCGGTGTGCCGGAGGGCTGGATCCGCGCCATCATGCGCCAGGAAAGCGGCGGCCGGCTCTACGACGCCAGCGGCTGGCCCATCACCTCCCCGGTCGGCGCCATGGGGCTGATGCAGGTGATGCCGCGCACCTACGACATCCTCCGCGCCCGCTACGGCCTGGGCGACGACCCCTACGAACCCCGCGACAACATCCTCGCCGGCACCGCCTATATCCGCGAGATGCACGACCGCTACGGCGCCCCCGGCTTCGCCGCCGCCTATAATGCGGGGCCGGACCGGGTGGACGGCTTCCTCTCCGGCGCGATGATCCTGCCGGACGAAACCATCCACTACCTCGCCAGCGTCACCCCGCGCCTGGGGCCAGGCGTGGTGGCCGCCGGGCCCTGGGCCGAATACGCGGGCGGCCCCCCTGGCCGGACAGAGGTCGCCTACTCCGCCGACGACCCGTCCCTCCGCGCCTTCGAAGGCGGCGGCCTCGTCACGCCCGAGGCGCCGACGGGGGTTGGGCGGTAGGCTTCTTCTGGGGTGTCCGGTCTGTCCCCGGGGAGAGGAAGAAGGAATTCTTCCTCTCCCCGGACCCCTCACCATCATCTTTTTCTAGAAGTTTGGATTCACGAGGCTGACGGTGCGCCTGAGGTCGATGACCTCAGGCGACTGCAAAGGCAGATGAAGCGCCCGGGAACCAGAGACCCCTTCAATCCGGGGTATCCACGGCAGTCAGACGGGGTTCCAAGGGCCTCAGGCCCTTGGCGGGTGGAGGGCGGAGCCCTCCCTCACTGCCAGGTCCGCGGCCCGAGGCTGGGGGCCTCCCGGCTGCTGTTCTCCTCATCCCGGCTCCACCGGCCGCCGAGATAGGGCGGCATGCCGTCCCGCGGCGGCGCGGCGTTCCCCTCCGCGCCGCTTCCGTAGGGGGCGGGTTCCTGATCGGGGCCAGGGGGGGTCCAGCCCGGCGGCGGGTCACCCGGCCGGGTGTCATAGAGCGTGCCGGAGGGTGGCGCGTATCCGTAAGGGGGCTGGGCCGGCCGGTCCTCCGGGCGCCAAGCGGGCGGGGCCTCGCGCGGGTCGTAGCGCGGGGGTTCGTAGCGCGGCTCGTCCCGCTGCCAGGCATCCGGCGGCACCCCATAGGGGGCGGCCTCATAGCCACGCGGCACGGGCGGGGGCAGGCCCTGCGGATAGGAGGGCGGCTGGTAAGACGGGGGCGGGTAGGGCTGGGGCTGGTAGGGGCCGGGCGGATAGCCATAGGCGCTGCCGGGGTAGTAGGCGCCCGACATGGGGGCCTCGCAGCCGGCGAGCAGCAGCGCCAATCCGGCGGCGGGAAGCGCGAGGGCTCGGCGCAAGGGGCAACTCCGGGTCTGGCGGGACGTGATCCCGTCCTAACGTTTCCTCAAGGCGGAATTCCGCCGGGCTGATGGCCTTTTCGCGCCGGGGCGTCGCGCATTCAGCCGCTTTCCGCCCTCCGCTTGCCCCGCAGCGCCAGGCGCAGCGCCAGTTGGCCCGTCAGCGCCGCCCCCACCAGCACCAGCGAGGCCGCGAGGGCGGGGTCCTGCCCCAGCCCGGCCAGCCCGGAGCAGACCGCCCCCACGGCCATCTGGATGGAGCCGTAGAGGCCGGAGGCCGAGCCGACGACGCGGGGATTGAGGCTGATCGACTGGGCCAGGGCCGAAGGGCCGCCGATGCCGACGCAGATCGTGAAGACGAACATGCAGCCCATGGCCGAGACCACAGAGAGCCACCCGGCCAGGACCACGGCCAGCAGCGCCAGGGTGGCGGCGAGGCTGACCGCCCCCGCCAGCCGCAGCACCCGGTCGATCGACGCGCGCGCGATCAGCCGGCTCGCCAGCCAGTTCCCGATCGAGATCCCGATGATGAGAAGGGCGAGGTAGATGCCCGCCTCATGCTCCGGCCGGCCCAGTTCCCGGAAGATGAAGGGGGCGGAGCCGAAGAAGGCGTAGGAGGCCGTGGTCATGCAGCCGCCGCAGACGGCATAGCCGAGAAAGACCGGGGAGCCGAGCAGGCGCAGATAGTCCCGCAGCAGGGTGGGCCCGTCCGGCGGCGCGTCCCGCAACCCGGTTTCCGGCAGCAGGCGCCAGGTGAAGGCGAGGTTCGCCACCCCCAGCAGGCAGAGCAGCACCAGCGCCACCCGCCAGCCGGCCGTGGCGACCACCGCGCTGCCCAGCAGCGGCGCCAGCCCCGGCCCTACCGTCACCATCAGGTTCAGCAGCGCCAGCCGCTGGGCGGCCTGCTTCGCCTCCGATGTGTCGCGCACGATGGCGCGCCCGAGAACCAGCCCCGCGCAGCCCCCGAGGGCCTGGAACAGCCGCGCGACGATCAGCACCTCGGCATTCGGCGCCAGGCAGGCCACCAGCCCGGCCAGGGTATAGAGGACCAGCCCGCCCACCAGCACCGGCCGCCGCCCGAAGCGGTCCGACAGCGGGCCATAGACCGGCTGGCCGAGCGCCAGGCCCAGCACATAGAGGCTGACCGTCAGCTGCATGGCGCCCGTGGTGGCGCCCAGGTCGATCGCCGCTCCGGGCAGCGCCGGGACGAAGAGATACATGCCCACCGTGCCGCTGAAGGTGATCAGCGCCAGCAGCCAGAGCGGCACCGAGGGGCGGGGCGCCTCCGCGCCGGCGCTCATCCCCGCGGCCCTCCAGCCCCGGCCCTGGCCCCCGCCCTGGGCAGGGGCGGGGCGTTCGGCGGGGCGGAAGGGGCTTGCATCGCCCTATGGGAGACCAAGCCATGCTGCGGCGCAACACGCCCACCCCCTCTTCCCGGCTTGTCCCACCGCCCGCCGGACCCTAGGTGAAGCGCCGAGACGAGCCCTTGCGGGCCAGGAAAGACCAGAACCACCCCGATGAGCGACACCCCCCACACGAATTCCCCCGAGACTGAAGCCCAGGCCGGCGCGGCCACCCCGGATGCGGCGGGCACCGAGGCCCAGGGCACCGACCTGGCCGCCCAGCTGAACGAGATGCGCGACAAGTGGCTGCGCGCCGAGGCCGAGATGCAGAACCTCCGCAACCGCCACAAGCGCGAGCTGGAGGACGCCCGCAACTACGCCGTGACCAAGTTCGCGCGTGACGTGGCGGACACCGCCGAGAACCTCCGCCGCGGCCTGGACGCCCTGCCCGCGACGCAAGAGGGCGATGAAGGCCCGATCGCCAAGCTGCGCGGCGGCTTCGAGGGCGTGGAGCGCGCCTTCATCGCCATGCTGGAGCGGCATGGGGTGAAGGCCGAGGACCCGGCCGGCAAGCCCTTCAACCCCGAGCTGCACCAGGCGATGGCCGAGCAGCCCGCGCCCGAGGGGGTGGAGCCGGGGACGGTGATCACGGCCTGGACCCCCGCCTGGACGATCAATGGGCGGCTGCTGAAGCCGGCCATGGTGGTGGTCGCCGGAAAGGCTGGTTAACCTGCTCAAATCTGGGGCAGTGGGGTCTTGTCCCGCGCCCCGCCCCTGAATACATCGAGGGCCGACGGGGCGAGCCCCGTCCCCCAACCCCATCCGCGTTGAACAATGGGGCCGCGCACGGTGCCTGACTCTGGGCCGTGCCCCGGCCGCCGCGAAGGAGAGTGAACGGATGAGCAAGGTCATCGGTATCGACCTCGGCACCACCAATTCCTGCGTCGCCATCATGGAAGGCGGCGACACCAAGGTCATCGAGAACGCGGAGGGCGCGCGCACCACCCCCTCCATGGTCGCCTTCGCCAAGAACGGCGAGCGTCTCGTCGGCCAGGCCGCGAAGCGCCAGGCGGTGACCAACCCGACCGACACGCTCTACGCCGTGAAGCGCCTGATCGGCCGCCGCTTCGACGACCCGATGGTGCAGAAGGACGTCTCCCTCGTCCCCTACAAGATCGCGCGCGCCGACAATGGCGACGCCTGGGTCGAGGCCGGCGGCCAGAAGCAGGCCCCGCAGCAGATCAGCGCCTATGTGCTCGGCAAGATGAAGGAGACGGCCGAGGCCTATCTCGGCGAGAAGGTGACGCAGGCCGTCATCACCGTCCCCGCCTACTTCAACGACGCCCAGCGCCAGGCCACCAAGGAGGCCGGCAAGATCGCGGGCCTCGAGGTGCTGCGCATCATCAACGAGCCGACGGCGGCCGCGCTCGCCTATGGCATGGACAAGAAGAACGGCGGCACCATCGCGGTCTATGACCTCGGCGGCGGCACCTTCGACGTCTCCGTGCTCGAGATCGGCGACGGCGTCTTCGAGGTGAAGTCCACCAACGGCGACACCTTCCTCGGCGGCGAGGACTTCGACCAGCGGGTGATCGACTACCTGGCGGACGAGTTCCGCAAGGAGAACGGCATCGACCTGCGCGGCGACAAGCTCGCCCTGCAGCGCCTCAAGGAGGCCGCCGAGAAGGCAAAGATCGAGCTGTCCTCGGCCAAGCAGACCGAGATCAACCTGCCCTTCATCACCGCCGACGCCTCCGGCCCGAAGCACCTGGTGCTGCAGCTGTCCCGCGCGAAGCTGGAGAGCCTGGTCGAGGACCTGGTCCAGCGCACGCTGGAGCCCTGCCGCGCCGCGCTGAAGGATGCCGGCCTGACCGCCGGCGAGATCGACGAGGTGATCCTGGTCGGCGGCATGACCCGCATGCCCAAGGTCATCGAGGCGGTGAAGTCCTTCTTCGGCAAGGAGCCGGCCCGCAACGTGAACCCGGACGAGGTCGTCGCCATCGGCGCCGCCATCCAGGGCGCGGTGCTGAAGGGCGAGGTGAAGGACGTCCTGCTGCTCGACGTGACCCCGCTGTCGCTCGGCATCGAGACGCTGGGCGGCGTGTTCACCCGGCTGATCGACCGCAACACCACCATCCCCACGAAGAAGTCCCAGACCTTCTCCACGGCTGACGACAACCAGACCGCGGTGACCATCAAGGTCTTCCAGGGTGAGCGTGAGATGGCGGCGGACAACAAGCTGCTGGGCAACTTCGACCTGCAGGGCATCCCGCCCGCGCCGCGCGGCGTGCCGCAGATCGAGGTGACCTTCGACATCGACGCGAACGGCATCGTCTCCGTCCAGGCGAAGGACAAGGCGACGGGCAAGGAGCAGCAGATCAAGATCCAGGCCCGCTCCGGCCTGTCGGATGCCGATATCGAGCGCATGGTGAAGGACGCCGAGGCGAATGCCGAGGCCGACAAGCGCCGGCGCGAGAGCGTCGAGGCGAAGAACAACCTCGAGGCCCTGGTCCACTCCACCGACAAGGCCCTGAAGGACAACGGCGACAAGCTCGCCGATGCCGACAAGGGCGAGGTCGAGGCCGCTCTCTCCGCCGCGCGCAGCGCGCTGGAGGGCAACGACCTCGACGCCATGAAGACGGCCGGCGAGCGTCTCTCCGCCGCCTCCATGAAGATCGGCGAGGCGGTGTACAAGGCGCAGTCCGAGGCCGCCCAGCCGGGCGCCGAGGCTGAGCCCGGTGCCGGGGCCAGCGGCCCCAGCAACGCCAACCCGAACGGGAAGGTGGTGGACGCCGAGTTCGAGGACGTGGACCCCTCGAAGAAGAAGCAGGGCTGATCGCCCTTGCCGTAAGGAACGAGGCGCCCGGCATCGCGAGAAGCGGGCCGGGCGCTTCTCTTTGCGGCACCACCCGGGAATGCAACCCTACAGGGCGGCGCTCCGCCCCGCACGGGAACCAAGATGGCCAAGCGTGATTACTACGAGGTGCTGGGCGTCCCCCGCGACGCGAATGAGGACGCGCTGAAGAAGGCGTTCCGCAAGCTCGCCATGCAGCACCACCCCGACCGCAACCCAGGCGACAAGGCGGCCGAGGCGAAGTTCAAGGAATGCAACGAGGCCTATGACGTCCTGAAGGACGCCGAGAAGCGCGCGGCCTATGACCGCTACGGCCATGCCGCCTTCGAGAATGGCGGCGGGGGCGGCGGCGGCAACCCCTTCGGCGGCGGCTTCGGCGGCAGCGGCTTCGAGGACATCTTCGAGCAGATGTTCGGCAACCTCGGCGGCCGGCGCGGCGGGGGCGGCCAGCCCAGCGGCCGCGGCTCCGACCTCCGCACCGAGGTGACGATCACACTGGAGGAAGCCTTCGCCGGCACGAAGACCACCATCCGCGTCCCCTCCTCCGTCAGCTGCGACAACTGCTCCGGCACCGGCGCGGAAGGCGGCAAGCCGCAAACCGAGACCTGCCCGACCTGCAAGGGCGCGGGCAAGGTGCGCGCGCAATCGGGCTTCTTCCTGGTGGAGCGCGCCTGCCCCACCTGCGGCGGCGCCGGGCGCAGCATCAAGAACCCCTGCAAGGTCTGCCACGGCGCCGGCCGCGTGCAGAAGGACCGCAACCTCAACGTCACCATCCCCGGAGGCGTCGAGGAAGGCACGCGCATCCGCCTGGCCGGCGAAGGCGAGGCCGGGCTGCGCGGCGCACCCGCCGGCGACCTCTATGTCGATATCGGCATCAAGCCCCACCCGATCTTCCAGCGGGAGGGGAACAACATCTTCATCCGCGTGCCGCTCCGCATGACGCAGGCGGCACTGGGCGGCACGGTGGAGGTGCCGAGCATCGATGGCGGCCGCGCCCGCGTCTCCATCCCCACCGGCACCCAGGCAGGCGACCAGTTCCGCCTGCGCGGCAAGGGCTTCTCCGTCCTCCGCAGCGCGACCCGTGGCGACATGTACGCCCAGGTCTCGGTCGAAACCCCGCAGAACCTGACGGCGAAGCAGCGCGAGCTGCTGGAGCAGTTCGAGGCGGAGGCCGAGGCGAACAGCCGAACCAGCCCGGAAAGCGAGGGCTTCTTCAGCCGCGTGAAGGAGTTCTGGGAAGGGTTGGGGCGGTAAGGGAAGGGCTCCGCCCTTCACCCGCCAAGGGCCTGAGGCCCTTGGAACCCCTTCTGACTGCCGTGGACACCCCGGATTGAAGGGGTCTCTGGGTGAAGGGGATTGATCCTGCGCTTGCAGTCGGCTGAGGTCATCGACCTCAGGCGCACCGTCAGCCCCGTGATTCCAAACTTCTAAAAGAAGATGATGGTGAGGGGTCCGGGGAGAGGAAGAATTCCTTCTTCCTCTCCCCGGGACAAACCAACAGATCAGAACAAGCGTCCCCCCGGCGGGATCAGCCCGCGGCGGTGGACTTCGCCAGGGTGTCGAAGGCCTTCAGCCGGGCGATGAGGGCCGGCATCTCCCGGATCGGGATCATGTTCGGCCCGTCGCTCGGGGCCTTGTCCGGGTCGGGATGGGTTTCGATGAAGACCATCGCCACCCCCACCGAGACGGCCGCCCGGGCCAGCACGGGCGCGAACTCCCGTTGGCCACCGGTGCTGCCGCCCAGCCCGCCGGGCTGCTGCACCGAATGGGTGGCATCGAACACCACGGGGTAGCCGGTGCGCGCCATGATCGGCAGGCCGCGCAGGTCGGAGACGAGGGTGTTGTAGCCGAAGGAGGTTCCGCGGTCGCAGAGCAGGATGTTCTCATTGCCCGTGGAGGCGATCTTCGCCGCCACGTTCACCATGTCCCAGGGGGCGAGGAACTGGCCCTTCTTCACGTTCACCGCCTTGCCCGTCTGCCCGGCGGCCAGAAGCAGGTCGGTCTGGCGGCAGAGGAAGGCGGGGATTTGGAGGCAGTCCACCGCATCGCCCACCGGGGCGCATTGGGCGGCGTCATGCACATCGGTGAGCACGGGCAGTCCGGTGCGCTCCCGCACCTCGGCGAGGATCGAGAGCCCCTCGCTCATGCCCACGCCGCGCGCGGCATTCGCGCTGGTGCGGTTGGCCTTGTCGTAGCTGGACTTGAAGACCATCCCGACCCCCGCATCCCGCGCCATGGCGGCGATGGCCTCGGCGCATTCCAGCGCATGGGCGCGGGACTCGATCTGGCAGGGGCCGCAGATGAAGGCCAGCGGCAGGTCGTTCCCGACCTCCAGCCCGCCGATGCGGACGCGGCTCATACCAGCCGCGCCTGGCGCACGGCGGCGCCGATGAAGCCCGCGAAGATCGGATGCGGCTCGAAGGGCTTGGACTTCAGCTCGGGGTGGTACTGCACGCCGAGGAACCAGGGATGGTCCGGCCGCTCCACGATCTCAGGCAGCACGCCATCGGGCGACATGCCGGAGAAGCGCAGGCCGGTGGCCTCCAGCTTGTCGCGATAGTTCACGTTCACCTCGTAGCGGTGGCGGTGGCGCTCCATGATCTCGGCCCGGCCGCCATAGATGTCGCGCACCAGCGAATCCTCGGCCAGCAGGGAGGGATAGGAGCCCAGGCGCATGGTGCCGCCGAGGTCGCCGCCCTCGGAGCGCTTCTCCACCTGGTTGCCGCGCTTCCACTCCGTGAGCAGCCCGACCACCGGGTCCTCGCAGGGGCCGAATTCGGTGGAGGAGGCACCGGGCAGCCCCGCCTGGTTCCGCGCGGCCTCCACCACCGCCATCTGCATGCCGAAGCAGATGCCGAGGAAGGGCACGCCGCGTTCACGCGCGAATTGCACCGCGCGGATCTTGCCCTCGCTGCCGCGCTCACCGAAGCCGCCGGGCACGAGGATGGCATGCGCCCCCTCCAGCCGCTTGATCGCGCCCTCGCCCTCGAAGATGGAGCTGTCCACCCAGTCCAGCTTGACCTTCACGTTATGGGCGATGCCGCCATGGGTCAGCGCCTCGCCGAGCGACTTGTAGGCGTCGAGCAGGGACATGTACTTGCCGACGACGGCCACCGTGACCTCGCCCTCCGGCTGCTGGAGGGACTGGACGATGCGCTGCCAGCGGGAGAGGTCGGGCTCGCCATAGACCGACATGTCGAAGTGGCGCAGCACTTCCCGGTCCAGCCCTTCCGCATGGTATTGCAGCGGCACGGCATAGATGGAGGACGCATCGAGCGCCGGGATCACGCTCTCCGGCCGCACGTTGCAGAAATTGGCGATCTTGCGCCGCTCATTCTCGGGGATCGGCCGGTCGCTGCGGCAGAGCAGGACCTGCGGCTGGATGCCCAGGCCCAGCAGCTCCTTCACCGAATGCTGCGTCGGCTTCGTCTTCAGCTCGCCGGCCGAGGCGATCCAGGGCACGAGCGTCAGGTGCACGAAGATGCTGCGGCGCGGGCCCAGCTCATTCGCGAGCTGCCGCATCGCCTCGAGGAAGGGGAGGCTCTCGATGTCGCCGACCGTGCCGCCGACCTCGACGATGACGAAGTCGTATTCCTCGACCCCGGCGGTGATGCCTTCCTTGATGGCGTCCGTGATGTGGGGGATCACCTGGACGGTGCCGCCCAGATACTCGCCGCGCCGCTCCTTCGCGATCACGTCGGAATAGATGCGCCCCGTCGTCCAGGCATCGGCCTGGTTCGCGTGCACGCCGGTGAAGCGCTCGTAATGGCCGAGGTCGAGGTCGGTTTCCGCCCCGTCATCGGTCACGAAGACCTCGCCATGCTGATACGGGCTCATCGTGCCCGGATCGACGTTGAGATAGGGGTCAAGCTTCCGGAGCCGGACCTTGTGGCCGCGCGCCTGCAGGAGCGCCGCGAGGGATGCGGCGGCAATGCCTTTTCCGAGGGAAGAGACCACGCCGCCGGTGATGAATACGTACCGCGTCATGGGAGGCCCTTATAGCGAACGGGAACGCGCCGCGGCCAGAGGCCGCGGACGCAATGAAGCCATGCGCGACACCCGCTTGAAGGGTGCCGCTGCCGGAACAGGGGTTAGTTCGTCGGAACCGCGGGGGCCGGCGGCGCCGCGGGGGCGGCCGGCGTCGCGGGAAGCGCGCCCGGCGCGGCACCCCCGGCGGCGGGCGGCGGCGAATCGAACAGCGAGCGCTGGCGGCCGGTGCCCTGGTTCAGCAGCCCCAGCGCGAGCGCGAGGGCCATGAAGAGGGTGGCCAGCACCGCCGTGGCGCGGGTCAGCAGGTTTGCCGTGCCCCGCCCGGACATGAAGCTGCCCATCCCCTGGGAGGAGCCGATGCCGAGCCCACCGCCCTCGCTGCGCTGCAGCAGCACCACCCCGATCAGGGCGGCGGCGACGAAGAAATGCAGGACGAGAAGGACGGTGGTCATGATTCGCGGCTTCTAGCGCCCTTCGGCTCCCCGGGGAAAGGGTTTCCCCGGGGGAAAGGGTGTCAGGCCGGAACGGCCGCCCCGATCCCCAGGAAATCCTCCGCCTTCAGGCTGGCCCCGCCCACCAGGGCCCCATCCACATTCGGCAGGGCCAGGATGGCGGCGGCGTTGGAGGGCTTCACCGAGCCGCCATAGAGAAGGCGCGTGGCCTCCCCCTGGCCGGGGAAGCGGGTGGCCAGCTCGGCCCGCATCCGGCCATGCATGGCGGCGATATCCGCCTCCGTGGGGGTGCGCCCGGTGCCGATCGCCCAGACCGGCTCATAGGCCACCACCCCCTTGGCGGTGGCGAAATCGGGCGGGAGGGAGCCGGCGAGCTGGGCGGCGACCACCGATTCCGCCTCCCCCGCGTCGCGCTGCGCCTCGGTCTCGCCCACGCAGACGATGGGGATCAGCCCGGCCGCGATGGCGGCCCGCGCCTTGGCCTGCACCTGGGCATCCGTCTCGCCATGGTCGGCCCGGCGCTCGGAATGGCCGAGGATGACGTAGCCGCAGCCCGCATCGGCCAGCATGGCGGCCGAGACATCGCCCGTATGGGCCCCGTTGGCCTCGGCCGAGCAGTCCTGCCCGCCGATCGCGACCGGCTTCCAGCCCATGGAGGCGGCGGCGACGTGGAGATGAAGGAAAGGCGGGCAGATCAGCAGGTCGGCGCCGGCCACGCGGTCCAGCCCGGCGCGCACGCCCTCGGCCAGGGCCGCGGCCTCGCGCAGCGTGCCGTTCATCTTCCAGTTGCCGGCGATGAGGGGGCGGACTCCGGGGGTCATGGGCTCTCCTGGTGTTACGGCGCGTCTCCACGGCCCGTATCGGGGCGCCTGAGGTTTGGCAACGGGGCGCGGGTGCGCTACGGGCTGCCCCTTCTCCGCCTTCCCGACAGGGCCATCCGCATGATCTCCGCGTTCCGCCGCCTCGCCGGCACCTGGTTCGCCAAGGGCCTGTTCCTCCTGCTGGTCCTGTCCTTCGGGATCTGGGGGATTGAGGACGTGATCCGCAATTTCGGGCGGGACAACGCGGTGGCGCGCGTGGGCGGGGAGGCGATCGAGCTGACCGAGGCGCAGAACGCGGCGCGGCGCGAGACGCAGCGCCTCCAGCGCCAGCTCGGCCCGCGCTTCGAGGCGAATGAGGGCTTCCGCCAGGCGGTGGCCCGCCAGGCCGTGGAGAACCTGATCGCCGCCCGCGCCCAGAGCCAGGAGGCCCGGCGCATGGGCATCGCGGCCTCGGTGGATGCGGTGCGGGGATACACCTTCTCCATTCCTGCCTTCCACGGTGCGGATGGCCGGTTCAACCCGCTGATCCTGCAGCAGTTCCTCCGCCAGAACGACCTGAGCGAGGGCGATTTCACCCGCCTTGTGATCTCCGATCTGGAGCGCCAGCAGCTCATCGGCGCCATCCGCGCCGGCGCCCGCGCGCCGGAGACCATGACGCGCCAGCTCCTCGCCTTCGCGGGCGAGCGCCGGGTGGCGGAGGTGGCCGAGTTCCCCCTGCTCAGCGCCCCCGAGGTGCCGGAGCCGACCGAGGCGCAGCTCACCCGCTACCACGAGAACAACCCCGCCCAGTTCTCCTCCCCGGAATACCGGGAGGTGGCGCTGGCCATGCTCTCGGCCGAGGCGCTGCTGCCGCGGGTGACGGTCACGGATGCCGAGATCGAGGCCGGGCTGGAAGCCCAGCGCGAGCGGACCGGCACGCCCGAGCGCCGCACGGTCGAGCAGGCGCTGGTCAGCAGCAAGGAAGCGGCGGATGCCATCCGCGCCGCCTGGGCCGGCGGCGCCGATCTCGCCGCGATCAAGACCCAGGCCGAGGGCGCCGGCGGCACGGCACTGGAGATGGGTCAGGTGACGCGCGGCGAGATGCCGGTGGAGAACATCGCGGCCGCCGTCTTCGCCCTGCCCCAGGGTGGCGTGACCGACCCGATCCAGAGCCCCTTCGGCTGGCATGTGATGAAGGTCACCGCCATCCAGGCCGCCGCCGAGAAGCCCATCGAGGAGCTGCGCGCCGAGACCCGCGCCTTCCTCGCCCGCGAGAAGGCCGCCGACCTTTCCTATGAGGAGGCGAACAAGCTGGAGGACGCGCTGGCCGGCGGCGCCACGGTCGAGGAGGCCGCCCAGCGCTTCGGGCTGACCGCCACGCGCGTGACGCTGGACCGTCAGGGCAACGGACAGGACGGCCGCGCCGTCGAGCTGCCCGGCGGCCCCGCCGCCCGCGCCGCCATCCTCGAGGCGGTCTTCGCCAACCCGGCGGGCCAGGGCGCGCGCCTGGCGGAGGCCGCCACCGGCTTCGTCGCGCTGGACGTGGCGAATGCGATCCCGGCCGCGCTCCGCCCCTTCGCCAGCGTGGAGGCCGAGGTGCGCCGCGCCTGGACGCTGGAGGCCCGCCGCCGGGCCCAGGAGGAGCGGGCCGCCGCGCTTCTCGCCGCTGCCCAGGGCGGCAAGGACTTCGCCGAGGCCGCGCGCGAGGCGGGCGTCGAGGCGGTCCGCATGGGCCCCTCCCTGCGCGACCCGCAGCAGGCCTCGCCGGGTGGCATCCCGCCCGAGCTGCTGCCCGGCCTCTTCGCCGCGAAGGTCGGCGAGGTGACCATGGCCCAGACCTCGGCCGGCTATGCCGTGGCGCGGCTGGCCGAGATCATCCCCGCCGATGTCGCGGCCGATGCCGCCGGCCTGGCGCGGGTGAAGGGCGAGGTCGAGCAGAGCATGCAGGACGACCTGGAGGCGCAGTTCGCCGCCGCCCTGCGCGCCCGCGCGAACGTCACGGTCAACCCGGCCATGATGGAACAGGTGGCCGCCCGATGAACGCGCCCGACAACTACGCCGCCTTCGCCGCGGCCCATGCGGCCGGCCAGGGCCAGGTCCTGTTCCGCGAGCGCGTGGCGGATCTCGACACGCCCGTCGGCGCCTTCCTCAAGCTGGCGGAGGGGCGGCCGAACACCTTCCTGCTGGAAAGCGTGGAGGGCGGGCAGAGCCGCGGCCGCTACTCGGCCATCGGCCTCGCGCCCGACCTGATCTGGCGCTGCCGGGAGGGCAAGGCCGAGATCAACCGCCACGCCCTGTCCGCCCCGCATGCCTTCGTGCCGGAGGCCGCGCCGGCGCTCGACAGCCTGCGCGCCCTCATCCAGTCCTGCCGCATGGCGCTGCCAGCCGGGCTGCCGCCCTGCGCCGCCGGGCTCTTCGGCTATCTCGGCTATGACATGGTCCGGCTCATGGAGCGGCTGCCGGCGCGGAACCCGGATGTGCTTGGCATCCCGGAAGCGATCCTCGGCCGCCCGACCGTGATCGCCGTCTTCGACCATGTGCGGGACATCCTCACTCTCTGCGCGCCGGTCTATGCCGATCGCGGCGAGACGGCGCGCGAGGCCTATGAGGCCGCCCAGGCCCGGCTGGACGAGGCCGAGGCCGCGCTGGACCGGCCGGTGCCGCGCCCGGCGCCTCCCGCCGCCCTGCCCGCCCCCGGCACCCCCTCCTCCAACTTTACCAAGGAGGGGTTCATGGCGGCGGTGGAGCGGGGGAAGGAGTACATCGCGGCCGGCGACGCCTTCCAGATCGTCCTGAGCCAGCGCTTCCAGGCCCCCTTCGCCCTGCCGCCCTTCGCGCTGTACCGCGCGCTGCGGCGGCTGAACCCCGCGCCGTTCCTCTTCCACTTCGATTTCGGCGGCTTCGCCGCCGTGGGGGCCAGCCCCGAGATCCTGGTGCGTCTGCGCGACGGCACCGTCACCGTCCGCCCCCTCGCCGGCACCCGCCGCCGCGGCACCACGCCCGAGGAGGACCTGGCGCTGGAGCGCGAGCTGCTGGCCGACCCGAAGGAACGGGCCGAGCACCTGATGCTGCTCGACCTCGGCCGCAACGATGTCGGCCGGGTGTCGGAGATCGGCACGGTCCGGGTCACCGCCCAGTTCGGGATCGAGCGCTACAGCCAGGTCATGCATATCGGCAGCGAGGTGCAGGGCAAGCTGCGACCCGGCCTCTCGGCCCTGGACGCGCTGGTCGCTGGCTTCCCGGCCGGCACCCTCTCCGGCGCTCCCAAGGTGCGGGCGATGGAGATCATCGAGGAGACCGAGCCCTCCCGCCGCGGCGTCTATGCCGGGTGCTTCGGCTATTTCGGCGCCGATGGCGGCATGGACACCTGCATCGGGCTCCGCATGGCGCTGGTGAAGGACGGGGTGATGTCCGTCCAGGCCGGGGCCGGGGTGGTGGCGGATAGCGACCCCGAGGCCGAATACGAGGAGACGCGGCAGAAGGCCCGCGCCCTGTTCCGGGCGGCCGAGGAGGCGGTGCGCTTCGCCGCTGTTCACCGAACAGCGCCGTAGGGCACTGTTGCATCGCCGTGTCGAGAGCTTCGCCGGGCAGAACTGTGACGGCATGACGCCGCGTTGGACATGCCGTAGCCGTCACGTGGCGGAGGCTTGTGTTGGCCATGGTTGAGCCGGAGGCACTGGACGACCAGCGGGTTGTCGTTGCGCTGAAGACGAGCGGCGGCCTCGGCAACCGCATGTTCGAATGCCTCTTCGCCCACCGCCTGGTCGCGGAGTTGCCAGGCGCAGTGCTCACGGGAAGTGCCCTGCCGGAATGGGGCATCCGCTTCCCGGCCCTCCCCCTACCCCGGCCCTCGGTCTTTGTTCAGGGCCACCGGCCCGAGCTGGCCCGCCTTGTTTCCCTCGTGCGTCAGGGAATCTTGCGGGGGATCGAGACCAACTGCCTGGCATGCCGGGTGGAGCTGCTCCCCCCGATCGGGGATGTGCGCGCGCTGTTCCGCCCGATCCCGCCGCCCGTCGTCCACGGCCCCGGCACGCTGCTGATCAACATCCGCGGGGCCGAGATCCTGGGCCCGCGGCACAAGGATTATCGCCCGCTGCCACTCGCCCATTACGAGCGCCTGATCAACGAGACGGGTCTCCATCCCGTCTTCATGGGGCAGCTCGGCGACGACCCCTATACGAGCGCCCTGCGCGAGCGCTTCCCCCAGGCAGGCTTCGAGCCCTCCCGTGGGGTCATGGAGGACTTCGCGACGATCCGCGCGGCGCGACACGTTGCCCTGCCGGTCAGCACCTTTTCCTGGCTCGCCGCCTGGCTCTCCGAGGCCGAGACAATCCACCTGCCGATCATCGGATTCTTCCATGTCCGTCGTCGGCCGGAGGTTGACCTTCTCCCGATCACCGACCCGCGTTACCGCTTCCACCTCTTCCCGGAAGACCGGTGGGACGGCAGCCCGCAGTCCCTTGCCCACGCCATTCGCTCCGCCGCACCCGCCCAGGAGCTCACCCGCCGCGAGGCCGCGACGCTGGCCCATGGGATCGTTTGGCCGGATTAGGGGACCAGGGCTCCGGCCTCCAGCCCGCTTGACCAGCGGGGCCGCCTCGGCCGATGTGAAGAGGCCATGATCCTGCTCATCGACAATTACGACAGCTTCACCTTCAACCTCGTCCACTTCCTCGGGGAGCTGGGCGCGGAGGTGGCGGTCTGGCGCAACGACGCGCTCTCGGTCGAGCAGGCCCTGGAGATGAACCCGCGCGCCATCGTCCTCTCCCCGGGCCCCTGCACGCCCAACGAGGCCGGAATCTGCCTGGACCTGATCGGGGCGGCCGCGAAAAAGGGCGTGCCGCTCTTCGGCGTCTGCCTCGGCCACCAGGCCATCGGCCAGGCCTTAGGCGGCACCGTGATGCGCGCACCCGAGCCCGTGCACGGCAAGGTGCATGAGGTTCATCACGGCGGAACCGATGTCTTCGCCGGGCTCCCCTCCCCCTTCCGCGCCACGCGCTACCACTCCCTCGTCGTCCGCCGCGACGACATGCCCGAGAGCCTGAAGGTGACCGCCGAGACGGGGGACGGCCTTGTCATGGGCCTGGCCCACCGGGACCTTCCGGTCTGGGGCGTGCAGTTCCATCCGGAGAGCATCGCCTCCGCCCATGGCCACGACATGCTGGCCAATGTCATGCGGATGGCGGGCGTGAACCTGCCACCGCGGCCCCAGGCCGCCGCGCGGGCCGCCTGACCATGTCGCTGAAACCTGTCCTGGCCCGGCTCGCCGCCGGGGAGCGCATGGCCGAGAGCGAGGCGGAGGCCGCCTTCGGCACCGTCATGGCCGGCGAGGCCACGCCCGCGCAGATCGCGGGCATGCTGATGGCCATGCGCGTGCGCGGGGAAACCGTGGCCGAGATGACCGGGGCCGTGCGGGCCATGCGTGCCCGCATGACGGCCGTGGAGGCGCCGGAGGGCGCCATCGACCTCGTCGGCACCGGGGGCGATGCGGCCGGCACGCTGAACATCTCCACCGCCGCCGCGCTGGTGGTGGCCGGCTGCGGCGTGCCGGTGGCCAAGCATGGCAACCGCGCCCTCTCCTCGCGCGCCGGCGCCTCGGACGTGCTCACCGCCCTCGGCGTGAACACGGACGTGCCCTTCGAGCGCCTGCCCGAGGTGATCCGCGAGGCCGGCATCTGCTTCCTCATGGCCCCGCGCCACCACGCCGCCCTGCGCCACGCCGCCGGGCCGCGGATGGAGCTGGGCACCCGCACCATCTTCAACCTGCTCGGCCCCCTGACCAACCCCGCTCGGGTGCGCCGCCAGATGACCGGCGCCTTCGCGCCCCAATGGCTGCGGCCCATGGCGGAGACCTTGGGGCGGATCGGCACCGAGCATGCCTGGCTCGTCCATGGCCAGGGACTGGACGAGCTGACCATCGCCGGCCCCTCCGAGGTGGTGGAGCTGAAGGACGGGGTGATCCGCGAATTCGAGATCACGCCCGAGGAAGCCGGCCTGCCCCGCCACCCCGCGGAATCCCTTCGCGGCGGTGAGCCCGCGGAGAATGCGGAGGCGCTGATCGCCCTGCTTCAGGGCGAAGCCGGGGGCTACCGGGACTGCGTGCTCCTGAACGCGGCCGCCGCGCTGATCGTGGCGGGGCGCGTGACGGATCTCCGCGCCGGGGCCGCGCTGGCCGCCGAATCGATCGCCTCGGGCGCCGCCCTGCGGGCGCTGGAGCGGCTGCGGGCGCTGACCAACGCATAAGGCGCGCCGCCCGGACAGGGGCGTTCCCACGGGTCCGTCCCCCGCCCCATGTCCGGGGCGCGGGACCGTTGGCTCCTGCCGCCAGCCAGCCCTGCAACCCAACCGCTTGACGCGCCCGCCGGAAGGGGGCCAGGAACCGCCCATCATGGACCAGACCCTCCCGGTATCGGACACGCTCCGGCGCATCCTCGACGACAAGCGGGCCGAGGTGCAGGCGCGCATGCAGGAGACGCCGCTTCACGAGATGGAGCGGCGGGCCCGGGCGACCGACAGGCCCCGCCGTTTCACCGAGGCGCTCTGCGCCGCCATGGCGGAGATGCGGATCGGGCTGATCGCCGAGGTGAAGCGGGCCTCGCCCTCCGGCGGGCTGATCCGCGAGCCCTTCGACCCCGCCGGCATCGCCCGCGCCTATGAGGAGGCCGGCGCGACCTGCCTCTCCGTCCTGACGGACGAGCCCTATTTCCAGGGCACCGCGGAGCATCTGCGCCTCGCCCGCGAGGCGACAGCGCTTCCCGTGCTGCGGAAGGACTTCATGATCGACCCCTGGCAGGTCTTCGAGGCCCGGGCGATGGGGGCGGATGCCATCCTCATCATCATGGCCGCCCTCAGCGACGAGGCGGCCTCGGAGATCGAGGACGTCGCGCGCGGGCTCGACATGGGTGTGCTGGTGGAGGTGCATGACGAGGCGGAGCTGGAGCGGGCCCTCGGCCTCGAAACTCGGCTGATCGGGGTGAACAACCGCGACCTCCGCAGCCTCAGGACCGACATCGCCGTGACCGAGCGCCTGGCGCCCCTTATCCCCGCCGACCGGATCCCGGTGGCCGAGAGCGGCATCCGCACGGCCCAGGATGTGCGCCGCATGGTCCATGCCGGGGCGCGCTGCCTGCTCGTCGGCGAGCATCTGCTGCGCCAGCCGGACCCCGGCGCCGCCGCACGCGAGCTGGTGCAGGCCGCTTGAGCGGGCCCCTCACCCATTTCGATTCGGCCGGCCGGGCAGCGATGGTCGATGTCTCGGCCAAGGCCGAGACGGTGCGCGAGGCCACCGCCAGGGGCCGCATCACCATGCGCCCGGAGACCCTGGCCCTGATTGCCGAGGGCCGTGCCGGCAAGGGGGATGTGCTGGGCGTCGCGCGCCTGGCCGGGATCATGGCGGCCAAGCGCACGGCCGAGCTGATCCCGCTCTGCCACCCGCTCCCCCTCTCCTCCGTCACCATCGAGCTGGAGCTGGCCGAGCCGGATGCGGTGGAAATCGCCGCCACGGTCCGCACCGCCGGCCGCACCGGGGTGGAGATGGAGGCGATGACGGCCGTCAGCGTCGCGGCGCTGACCATCTATGACATGGTGAAGGCCGCCGACCGGGGCATGCGGATCGAAGCGGTTCGGCTGACCCGGAAATCAGGAGGCAAATCCGGCCTCTACGAGGCGCCCTGATGATTCCGGTCGAGGAAGCGCTGGAGCGGATCCTCGCCGCAGTCTCGCCGACCGGGGCGGAAACCGTGGCCCTGGCGGAGGGCTGGGGGCGAATCCTCGCCCATCCCGTCACCGCGCGCCTGACCCAGCCGCCCACGGACGTCTCCGCCATGGACGGCTATGCTCTGCGCGCCGCCGATGCGGAGGTTGGTGCGCGCCTCCGGGTTATCGGCGCCTCCCCGGCCGGCCATCCATTCGCGGGTAGCGTCGGCCCCGGCGAGGCCGTGCGGATCTTCACCGGCGGCGCGGTGCCCCCCGGCGCCGACACCATCCTGCTTCAGGAGGATGCCACGGCGGAGGACGGGCATGTTCGCGCGACGGAGGCCCCCCGCCCCGGCCGCCACATCCGCCGCGCCGGCCTCGACTTCGCGACGGGCGACCCGCTCCTTCCCCCCGGACGAAAGCTGACGGCACGCGATATCGGCCTGGCCGCGGCCGCCAACCATCCCTGGTTGCAGGTCCACCGCCGCCCCCGGATCGGCATCCTCGCCACCGGGGACGAGATCAGCCTGCCGGGGGACCCGATTCCCCCGGGCGGCATCGTCTCCTCCAACGCCCATGCGCTGGCGGCGCTGGTGCGCGCGGCGGGCGGCGAGCCGCTGGTGCTGCCCATCGCGGCGGATGACCGGGACGCCATCGCCGGCGCCGCGGAGGCCGCCCGCCGCTGCGACCTGCTGGTGACCACCGGCGGGGCGAGCGTCGGCGAGCACGACCTGGTCCAGGCCGCGCTCGGCCCGCAGGGCTTCGCGCTGGACTTCTGGAAGATCGCCATGCGTCCGGGCAAACCCCTGATCTGGGGGGATTTGCGCGGCACGCCGCTGCTGGGCCTGCCGGGCAACCCGGTCTCGGCCCTGGTCTGCGCCGTGCTCTTCCTCATCCCCGCCACGCGCCGGCTCTCCGGCCTGCCCGCGGGCCCGGTGGAGACCCGCCCGGCGCTTCTCGGCCGGGACATGCCGGCGAATGACCGGCGGCAGGACTATGTGCGCGCCGAACTCTCCCGCGATCCGACCGGTTCGCTGGTCGCCACCCCCTTCGCGGTGCAGGACAGCTCGATGCTCCGCACGATGGCCGGTGCCGGTGCCCTGATCCTGCGCCGGCCGCACGCCCTGGCGGTCGCGGCGGGCGCCGCGGTCGAGGTTGTCGAACTTTCCTCTCTCGGCGTGTGAACGGCGGCATTGACCGACGCGGAAGAACTTTCATAGAACTTCCGTGTCGGTTGCCCGTTTGTTCGTGCAGTAGACTTGCCCCGCCGCCAGGGAGACGCCCGGACCATGCTCACCCGGAAGCAGCACGAGCTGCTCACCTTCATCGACAAACATCTGCGGAACACCGGCTTCTCCCCCTCCTTCGAGGAGATGAAGGAGGCGCTGAACCTCAAGTCAAAGTCCGGCATCCACCGCCTGATCACGGCGCTGGAGGAACGCGGCTTTCTCAAGCGCCGCGCCCATCGCGCCCGGGCGCTGGAGGTGCTGCGCATGCCGGATAGCCTGGCGCCCCGTGCCGCCCAGGCCCAGGCCGCGCAGCCGGCCGCCCCGAGCGCTCCGGCCTTCGCGCCCAATGTCATCCGCGGCAACTTCGCCCAGAACCTGCCCGGCGCGGTGCGCACCGCCAATGACGCGGCCGCCGTGCATCTCCCGCTCTACGGGCGGATCGCCGCGGGCCTGCCGATCGAGGCGCTGCGCGACGGCGGCGACAGCGTCGAGGTCCCGGCGGCCCTGCTGGGCGGCGGCGAGCACTATGCGCTGGAGGTCGCGGGCGATTCGATGGAGGGCGCCGGCATCCTCGACGGGGACACGGTCATCATCCGTCGCGGCGACACGGCGGATAACGGTGCCATCGTCGTCGCGCTGGTGGACGAGAACGAGGTGACGCTGAAGCGCCTGCGCCGGCGCGGCAACTCCATCGCGCTGGAAGCCGCGAATCCGCGCTACGAGACCCGCATCTTCGGGCCGGACCGCGTGAAGGTGCAGGGCCGTCTCGTCGGCCTGGTGCGCCGCTACCACTGAACCCGGGCGCGGGGCCCTTGCCCCGCGTTTATTCCGTCTCGGCCGGCGGTTCGCTCTGGGGCTGTGGGCGTGGAACCGGCACGGGGGGCACCCAGGGCCGGTCGCCCCGGAAGGCCCGGTCCGAGAGGATCCGCGCCCCCTCCGGCTTCAGCCAGATCGCATGGGCGCCGTCGCGCCAGACGGAGAAGCGGTCCACCCGCGGCGTATCCCGGCAACGGCCCCGGATCGGCTCCAGAGACAGCATCACGGCGGCCTGACCGCAGCCGGTTTCGGCCAGCACAGGCGGCGGCGGAGGCGCCGGGCCGCGGCGGGGCCGTGGCGCCTCACGCGGGGGTTGGCGCAGCAGGATGGCCGGCGCGGCCTCGGCCTTTGGCCGGAGCAGGCAGGACAGGGCGGAACAACGGACCAGCCCGTCCGCCGCCTCCCCTTCCCGCGGCAGGGTTGCGGACCCGTCCTCCCCCCAGCTTCGCAGCCAGGACTCGCGGGTGAGCCGGTTCGCGCCCGAGGCCCGCTCCGCCAGCACGCCGGAGGGGGTGGAGATGGCGAGCATGCGCCCGTCGGCGGCGACGAGAATATCCGGCGCTGCGGCGGCCAGGCCGGAGAGCAGCCCGGCCAGCATCGCTGGCACGCCCAGCCATCGCCAGGGCAGGCGCCACAGGCAGAGCCAGCACAGGCCGAGGGCGAACAGCCCAAGCCCCCAGGCCGGGATCGGCGGCGCGGAGAGTGCGGCGCCGGGCCAGCTGGCCACGGTCGCGCCGGTCAGCAGCGTTGCCTCCACTCCCCATCCCATGGCGGCGATGGCAGGCCCCTCGAGCCCCAGGGGCATGAGCGCGAGGGCCAGCATGCCCGCCGGCATGACCAGGAAGGAGGTCAGCGGCACCGCCACGGCGTTCGCTGCCACGCCATAGAGCTGAAGCCGCCCGAAATGGTGCAGCCCGAAAGGCGTGGTCGCCGCCCCGGCGACCAGAGACGTGGCCACGAGCCCGATCACCACCAGCACCGCCCGCCCTCGCCAACCATGCATCCGAAGGGCCTGACCCGGCCGCCGCATCGCCTCGGCGGCGGCGATCAGCGCCAGCACGGCGGCAAAAGACATCTGGAAGGACGGCCCGGTCAGGGCGGCCGGATTGGCCAGCAGCACCAGCCCCGCGGCCAGGGCGATGGCCCGCAGCGAGAGCGCGCGCCGCCCGGTAAGCACGGCGAGGGTGACCAGCGCGGCCATGGCGAAGGAGCGCACCATAGGCACTCCTGCCCCCGTCAGCAGCGTATAGGCCCCGCCAAGCAGAAGCCCCGCCACGGCGGCGGCCGCCTTTGAGTCCAGCCGGAGCGCGAGCCAGGGAATGGCCGCGACGAGGGCCCGGGTCAGGGTGAAGCCGATCCCGATCACGATCGCCACATGCAGGCCGGAGACGGAGAGCAGATGCGCCAGCCCGGAATCCCGGAGCGCCGCAAGCTCGGCGGCTGGGATGGCGGATTGAGAGCCGGTGAGCAGTGCCGCGGCCACCGCCCCGGCGGCGCCCGGCAGGGCGCCAACGACGCGGGCTTCGATGGAGGAGCGAAGCCCGGAGAAGAGTGGCGCCTCACCGCCGCGCTCGAGGTTGGCGGGATTCAGCGCGAAGCCGGACGCGGCCAAGCCCGAGAAATACGCGGCACGCTGCATGTCGAAGGCGCCGGGATAGGCCGGGGGCATGGGGGGCCGAACCAGCGCGCGGATGGAGATCCGGTCCCCGGGCGCGGGGCGGGCCGGGTCATTGGCGCGAAGCCGGATGCGGATCTGCCGCGACAGGGGGGAGCCGTCGTCCAGCCTTGGCGCATCGAGCAGGACGCGGCGCCCTTCCGGCAGGAGATCCACCGCCTCCACCCGGCCGGTCACCACAGTCGCCGTGCGCGGCAAGTCCGGAACGGGCGGGGCGTTGCGGGCATGGAGGATCGCCGTCGCGAAGCCCAGGGCAGCGGCACCGGCCAGCGCCAGCGCCGCCGCGAGGACGGGCGCGCGGCCCCGCAGGCTGAGGCAGAGCACGAGAAAGGGCCAGGGAAGCGCCAGCCATCCCGGCCCTGGTTCGACGCTCAGCCCGAAATAGCCAAGGATTCCCGCCCCCATGGCCACCGGGAGCCAAAGCGGCCACCGGTCCCATTCGGCCGCGACCCAGCCCAGGGCCCGCTCGGTCAGGCGGAGGCGTGGCGCGACGGCGGCGGTCAGGGTGGCGGGGGCGAGCATTCGATGCGATGCTAGCGCAACGCTCACGAAAGCGTGAGGGGTCAACAGAGTCTTCGGGCGGTGTTAGAGGGGCGCCATGACCGTCCGCACGCGCTTCGCCCCCTCCCCCACCGGCTACCTGCATATCGGCGGGGCCCGGACCGCGCTCTTCAACTTCCTCTTCGCGCGGCACCATGGCGGGCAATACCTGCTGCGGATCGAGGACACGGACCGGGCGCGCAGCACGCCGGAAGCCGTTCACCAAATCCTCGAGAGCCTGGAATGGCTCGGCCTCTCACCGGACGAGCCGCCGGTCATGCAGACCTCGCGCGAGCAGCGGCATGCGGAGGTGGCAAAGGAGCTGCTCGCCCAGGGCCGCGCCTATCTCGCCTATGACACGGCGGAGGAGCTGGTCGCGATGCGCGAGCGCGCGCAGTCCGAGGGCCGCCCCCCGCGCTACGACGGCAACTGGCGCGACCGCGACCCCTCCGAAGCGCCCGCCGGCATCGCCCCGGTCATCCGCATCAAGGCCCCGCGTGAGGGCGAGACGGTGGTGCGCGACCTCGTGCAGGGCGAGGTGCGGGTGCAGAACACGGAGCTGGATGACATGATCATCCTCCGCTCCGACGGCACGCCGACCTATCTGCATGCGGTGGTGGTGGACGACCACGACATGGAGATCACCCATGTCATCCGCGGCGACGACCACCTCACCAACACCTTCCGCCAGATCATGGTCTATGACGCGATGGGCTGGGAGCGGCCGGAATTCGCCCATATCCCGCTGATCCATGGCGCCGATGGCGCGAAGCTCTCCAAGCGGCACGGCGCCGTGGGCGCGCTGGAGTTCCGCGACCAGGGCTTCCTGCCGGAAGCGGTGTGCAACTACCTCCTCCGCCTGGGCTGGGGCCATGGCGACGAGGAGTTCGTGCCGCGGGAGCGCGCGATCGAGCTGTTCGACCTGAAGGATGTGGGCCGCGCCGCATCCCGCATGGATTATGCCAAGCTTTCCCACCTGAACGGCCAGTATCTCCGCGCGGCCGATCCCGCCGCCCTGCTGCCGCAGGTTCTCGCCCGTCTGGGCGAGGTGACGGCGGTGCAGGAGGCGCGGGTGGCCGCGCTGATCCCTGATCTGCAGCCCCGCGCCCGCAGCCTTATCGAGATGGCGGATGGCGCGCGCTTCGCCCTCGCCATGCGGCCCTTGAAGTATGAGCCCAAGGCGGCCGAGGCGCTGGACCACCCGGATGTGCGTGCCCGCCTCGCCGCGCTGGGAACGGCGCTGGGCGGCACCGCCTGGGACCGCGCCAGCCTGGATGCCGCCCTGCGCGCCTTCGCCGAGGCGCAGGGCGTGAAGCTCGGCCAGGTGGCGCAGCCCCTTCGCGCGGCGCTGACCGGCAGCCTGCAATCCCCCCCGATCGATGCGGTTCTCATGGCGCTCGGCCAGGAGGAGAGCCTCGCGCGGATCGGGGATGCGGCCGAAGGCGTTAGCCTCGTCGGCGGCTGAGCCCGCGCCGTTTCAGACGGCGCGGACCTCCGAGACGAAGTGGGTGACGGTTCCGTTGAGCCGTTCGGCCTGCTGGGCGAGGTCGGAGGCGGCCGAGAGCACCTGGCCCGCGGCCGCGCCGGTTTCGGCCGAGCCCTGGCTGACGGACGCGATATTGGCCGTCACCGCCTCCGTCGCCCGCGCCGTCTCCTGCACCGTGCGGGCGATCTCGCCCGTCGCCGCCGTCTGCTGCTCCACCGCCGCCGCGATCGCCACCGCGATCCCGCTCACCTCCTCGATCGTCCGCCCGATCCCCCCGATCGCCACCACCGCCTGATCGGTCGCCGACTGGATCTCGGCGATCTGCGCCCCGATCTCCTCCGTCGCCTTGGCCGTCTGCGCCGCCAGCGTCTTCACCTCCGACGCCACCACCGCGAAGCCCCGCCCCGCCTCCCCGGCCCGCGCCGCCTCGATGGTCGCGTTCAGCGCCAGAAGGTTCGTCTGCCCGGCAATGTCGGTGATCAGCCGCACCACATCCCCGATCCGCGCCGCGCCCTCGGCCAGCGCCTGCACCGTCGCATCCGTCCGCCGCGCATCCTCCACCGCCCGTCCGGCCGCCGTCGTCGCCTGGCTGACCTGCCGGCTGATCTCCCCGATCGAGGCCGTCAGCTCCTCCGCCGCCGCCGCCACCGTCTGCACCCCCGTGCTCGCCTGCTCGGCCGCCGAGACCACCCGCCCGGCCTGGGTGCTCGTCCCCTCCGCCGTGCCGCTCATCCCGCGCGCCGTCGCTTCCAGCTCCGTCGAGGCCGAAGAGAGGGTCCGCACCATCTCCCCCGCACGCTCCTGGAAGCCGCGAACCAGGCCTTCCATCTGCGCCGCGCGCGCCTCACGCGACGCACGGGAGGCCTCCGCCTCGGCTTCCAGCCGCCGCTGGGCCACCGAGTTCACGCGCAGCACCTCGATGGCGCCTGCCATCTCCCCCACCTCGTCCCGGCGGTCGCGATGCGGCAGGTCGATTTCAAGATCGCCGGCGGCGATCCGCCCCACCTCTCCCGTCAGCTCCCGCACGGGGGTGACGAGGCGCCGCAGCAGCAGGATGATGCCGCCGGCGGCGAGCAGCAGGGCCAGCCCGGCCAGCGCAAGACTTCCGAACAGGCGGGTGCGGGCGACGGCCGCGGCGGAATCACCCTGCTGGATGGCGGCATCCAGCGCGGCATCGCGCAGCGGCAGCACCCGGACGAGCGCGGCCACCGTCCATCGGGCGAAATCCTGCGCGCTGGTCGGCCAGGATGGGCCGTCCGGCCGCCCGAGGGCGGTCTGGGCGGCGTCCACGAAGGCGCGGTAATGCGGCTCCACCGTGCCCAGATAATCGGTTTCGAGCTTGGCCAGCACCGCGTTCAGCTCGCGGTCGTCGCGCGCCTCGGTCAGGCGGCGGGCCGTCTCGAAGGTCATCTCGATCCGGCCGTTCAGACGCAGAGCCTGGGCAAGACTCTCCGGCGCGACGCGCTGGCCGCCCAGCCAGGCATTGATCACGAGGCTGCGGGCGCCCAGCTCGTTGCGAAGGTTCATCGCCTGGCGCGCGATCTCGGCGAGGAGCGCGACCTTCGCGGCGTCGCGCCCGATCCGCTGCTCGGCGTTGCGGGCCACGCCTTCCAACCCCTCCAGCACCTCCGAGCGGCCCGTGATCAGCTCGGAGACGAGGCGTGGATCACCCTGCCGCGCCCCGCGGGCGAGAAGATCGCCGACCCGGCCGCGAAGCAGGTTGAACTTGCGGGCGGATTCATCGATCGGAGCGGGGTCCAGCCCCTCCGCCACCACGTCCCGCCGCGCGGCATTGAGCAGCGCATCCGTGGTCTGGCGGCCGAGCTGCAGTTCCGCGGCATCGGCCGAGCCCGTCCGCGCGGCGGCGCTGAGCAGCCCGCTTTCGGTGGCCACGGCGGTCATTCCGCGCATCGTTCCGCTCAGGACCCGCGTGGCATAGGTGGCGTTCTCCGCCCTCTCCCAGTTCCCCCAGGCGAGCCAGGCGTTCCAGCCGAGCCCCGCCAAACCCGGCAGGGCGACGGCTGTGATCCCTGCGAGAAGAAGGGTCCGGATGCGCATGGTTGGTCCTCCGAATGCGCGCCGAATGTCCTTTTTCCGGGTTAGGGCGGCGTAAATACGAGGGGCAGGGTCGCCTGCATCCTGCCGTTCCGCAGAACGATGTTCAGGCCTGCCGCCCGCGGAACGGAGTTTCTCCCTCCAATCGTACCACTGGAACGAGTTTCCTTCGGACCGGCCGGCCCCCGCATGGGCGGAGCACCTGAGCAGGCGCCTGGCGGCGTCAGCCCCTCGGGAGGATCCGGCAGGCGGCGCCCGTGGCGCGGGCCAGGGTGATCAGGCGCCGTGCGGCGACCGCGCCGGTCGCCGCCTCGCCCACCACATGGCCGACCAGCGGGTTGGTGACGATGGCGCGCACCGCCGCATCCGTCGCCACCTCGGTGGCGGCGACGGTAGCCGCATCGAAGGCGGCGCGGCGCAGCAGCGAGGCCGTGGCGGCGATCCCCGGCCGCATGCCATGCAGCGCCGCCACCTGCCGCACGAGCCGCAGGCCGCGCCAGCCCACCACCAGCGCGTCCAGCGCCGGAGAGGGGCTGATGGCGGTGGCCGCGAAGCCCTGCATCGCCGCCAGCCGGCCAAGGGCCCGGGATTCCGCGTCCAAGGCAGCCAGCGGCCCGGTTTCGAGCAGGCCACGAAGGGCGGCGAGGTCGGGCGCCTCCCGCAAGGCTGGCAGGGCGGGCGCCGCCAGCGGAATGGGTCCGGCCCAGCTGAGGACATGCGCCTTGGCCGCCGCGAAATCGCCACGGGCGAAGGCGGCGCGCGCCGCATCCACCTCCCGCAGCATGAACAGCGCGCGGAACTCCCGGATCACGGCCCAGAGAATCGCGCCGAAGCCGCCCAGCGCCACGGCAAGGGTCAGCCAGCCCAGCCAGGCCGCACGCAGGAACTGCTCGGCCACGTAATTCCCGGCGGCGAGGCCGGAGAAGCCGAGGATGAGCGCCGCCACGCCGATCGCCAGCAGCGACAGCGTCGAAAGCCCCGCCGAAGGCAGGGCCACGGGGTCGGTCCCGGCCTCCCAGGCCAGATCGATGCGGGCGGGGCCGGCCTCCTCCTCCAGATGGATTCGGGGCGGGCGGGGGGCGGTCTCGCTCATGGCAGAAGGGGATATGGCCCGGCGGGTGCCGGATTACAGCGCATCGCCCAGCAGGGTGGAGAGCAGCGCGTCCAGCCCGAGATGCGGAACCCCGCCACGGCCATCGGGGTCCAGCCCGGGCGGACGGAAGACGGGCATCTGGAAATAGGGGGCGCTCCAGAAGCTTTCCGGCGGGCGGCGGACGGGGACAAGGCCGGGATCCACCGTGGCCCAGCGGCCATTCTCCAGCAGGATGCCGCGCACCGCCGGTGCGGGGCGGCCCCCATGCATCGCCGTCGCCTCCTGGGTGCAGCGGATCGCGGCGACGGCATGGACGGAGACGGCGGCGCCCGCGATCTCGGCGCGCCGTCGTGGCGCGTCCACCAGGTCGGAGAGGAGGGAGGCCAGGCTGTCGCGGCTCACCTCGGGCACATGGTCCGCCTTGGTGGCGGCGAAGGCGACGCGGGCTATTCCGGCGCCGGTCAGCAGGTCCAGCCAGCCCCGCCCGTAGCGCAGCGTGGCGGAGATGGCGGCCAGGGCCTCCGCCGTGTCTTCGAAGGCCTCTCGCCCGGCATGGAGGGCGCCCAGCACGTCCACCAGCACCACCTGGCGGTCGAAGCGTCGGAAGACCGGGTCGAGGAAGCGGTCCCGCTGGTCCCGCAGATAGGCCTCGTGCCGCCGGGCCAGCAGCTCGCCCAGCGGCGAGTTCCGCGCCGCAGCCGGCAGGGGGAAGAACCAGAGCAGCGGCGCATCGCCGGAGGGGCCGGGGTTGAGGAAACGGCCGGGCTGGAGGAAGCGCAGCCCCAATTCGTCGCGGGCGGTGAGGAGGAAGCGGCGGTAGAGCTGATGGCCCCGGCGGGCCAGGGAATCCTCGGCCGGCGCCGTTGCGGGCAGCGCCCGGGCGAAGGCCAGGAACTCAGCCGCCGGGTCCGCCCGCACGCCTGTGGAAATGCGGGCGAGGGTCGCCTCCGACCACTCGGAAAAATCCTGCGCGAACATGGGCAAGTCGAGCAGCCATTCGCCGGGATAGTCGAGCAGGTCGAGCGTGACCTCGCGGTCCGGCAGGATCTGGCCATAGACGCCCCGGCGCCTGAGGGTCAGCGACAGGGAGAGGGTCGAAAGGTCCTCGGTCCGCGCGGGCCATTCGGGCGGGTCCGCCGCCAGCGCGGCCAGGTGGGCCTCCGCATCGAAACGCGGCGTCGCCTCTACCCCCGGCGGGATGGCACGCGCGCCCCGCAGCCGGCCGGATGTCGCCTCCAGCGCCGGCAGGGTGCGCCTCCCCTGCCCCGCCGCCACGAGATTGGCGACGAGGGAGGTGAGGAACACTGTCTTGCCCGCCCGCGAGAGCCCCGTGACGGCGAGGCGCAGGCGCTCCTTCCCCGCAAGGCCGAGCGCTGCCTCCCCCGTGCGGGAGGCGGCGTCGGTGATCAGGCGGATGGGGTCGGGCAGCACGCGGTCAGGCGCGCTGGATCAGCTCGATCTTGTAGCCGTCCGGGTCCTCGACGAAGGCGATGATGGTCGTGCCGTGCTTCACCGGCCCGGCCTCGCGCACCACCTTGCCGCCCTCGGCCCGGATGCGCTCGCAGGCGCCGGCGACATCGGGGACGCCGATGGCAAGATGGCCGAAGGCCCCGCCCATCTCGTACTTCTCGACGCCGTAGTTGTAGGTCAGCTCGATCTCCGCCTCGCCGGCCGCGTTACCGCCATAGCCGAGGAAGGCGAGGGTGTACTGGCCCGCGGGCACGTCGTTCCGCCGCAGCTCCTTCATGCCGAACATCTTCGTATAGAAGGCGATGCTGCGCTCCAGGTCCCCGACCCGGATCATGGTGTGGAGGAACTTGCCCTTCGGGGTATCGCTCATGTCGCGGCTCCTGTGCTTGCCGCCCGCACATGGTCATCCGGGCGGATGGCGAGAAGGAAGAGCCCGGCGGAATCCGCCTGCTCCACCATCCTTTCACGATCGACCAGCAGCGCGCCCTCGGCTTCGAAGGCGATGCCGGCCAGCCCGGCGGCGATGGCGCCGGCCACGGTGCGCGGCCCGAGCGCCGGCAGGTCCAGCTCGCGGTCCTGGCCGGGCTTGACCAGCTTCACCAGCACCCCGCCCGGCCCCTCGCGCCGCAGCTCCCGCGCGCGGGCGAGCATGGAATCCGTGCCCTCGATCGCCTCCACCGCGAGCACCAGCCCCTGCTGCACCACCGCCCCCTGCCCGACATCGGCCGCGCCGAGCGCGCGCACGACCTGGATGCCCCGGCGGATATCGGTGAGCGCCGTCGCGTCCGGCCCGGTGCGGGTCAGCAGCCCCGGCGGGGACTGGGCCTGGTTGAGGAAGCGGGCGGGGCCGATCGGCTCGAAGCCCTCATCCTGCAAGGCCTGGCGGATGGCGCTCAGCAGGCTGTCATCCCCGCCGAAGGCCCGCATGCCGATCCGGGCGATGAGCTTCGCCGCCCCCGCATCGGGGCGGAGCGAGAGGAAGGAGGGGCGCCGGACATCGCCGACGAGAACAATCTGGCGCGCGCCGCTGGCCCGCAGCCAGTCCAGCGCCTGGCCCGCGGCGCCGAGGCGGATGGTGAGGGTGCGCTCCCCAGCCCATTCCGCCGGCTTCGCGAAGCCCTCCAGCAGCACGGCCACGAAGGGGCGGCCCATGGCGCGGCAGGCGGCGGCCACGCGCAAAGGCATGGCGCCGCCACCGGCGACGATGGCGACGGGCGGTTCGGTCATCGGCTCAGGCCCATGGGTCAGGGGCGCCGGTTCAGGCCGCTTCGGCCTCGGCGGCCTCGTCGGTCTGGCGGCCGGCGCGCATCAGGCCGCGCCGGCTCGAGGCCTCGATGAAGGCGAGGATCTCGGCCACCTGGGGCTGGCCTCCCTGGTCCTGCGCCACCAGCGCCATGCGGGCATCGAAGGTGCCGCGGCCGAGGAAGAGGCCGCGATAGGCCGCGCGCAGGGCGTTGATCGCCTCCCGCCCGAAGCCCCGGCGCTTGAGGCCGATGAGGTTCAGCCCGATCAGCCGGGCACGGTTGCCCATGCAGGAGCCGAAGGGGATCACGTCCCGCTCCACCCCGCTCATGCCGCCGATCACGGCCTGGCGGCCGATGCGGACGGATTGGTGGATGGCCGTGCCGCCGCCGACGAAGACGTTGTCGCCGATATGCACATGCCCGCCGAGCATGACGTTGTTAGCGAGGATCACGCGATCCTCGAGCTGGCAGTCATGCCCGACATGGGCGACGCACATGATGAGGCAGTCCGCCCCGACCCGCGTCACGCCCTCGCCGCCCACGCTGCCGCGATGCACCGTCGCATGTTCGCGGATGATGCTGCGCGCGCCGACGATCACGCGGGTGGGCTCGCCCTTGTACTTCAGATCTTGCGGCGGCAGCCCGACCGAGGCGAAGGGCAGGACCTGGACGCCCTCGGCGAGGTCGGTGATGCCGTCGATGACGGCATGGGCGCCGATCTGCACGCCCTCCCCGATCACGACCTGCGGGCCGACCGTCGCATAGGGGCCGATGGTGGCCGAGGCCGCGATGGTCGCGCCCTCCGCCACGATCGCGGTGGGGTGGATGTTGGTCACGCTCAGCTGTCCAGGATCATCGCGGCATAGGTGGCCTCGGCGACGACCACGCCGTCCACCTTCGCCTCAGCGGAGAACTTCCAGACGTTTCCGCGCTGGCGCTCCTTCTTCACATGCACCCGCATCTGGTCGCCGGGGACCACGGGCTTGCGGAACTTCGCGCTGTCCACGGTCATGAAGTACACGAGCTTGCCACGCGCATCGGGCCCGAGGGTCTCCACCACCAGGACGCCGGCGGTCTGGGCCATGCTCTCGATGATCATCACGCCGGGGAAGACGGGGTGCCGGGGGAAGTGGCCCTGGAAGACGTGCTCGTTGATCGAGACGTTCTTGATCCCCACCGCGCTCTCGCCGGGGACGAGATCGACCACCCGGTCCACCAGCAGGAAGGGGAAGCGGTGCGGGATCGCCTCCATGATGCGCGCGATGTCGAGCGTGCTCCGGGTCCCTTCCGGGGCCGTCGCGCCTTCCGCTGCCTTGCCGTCCTGATCCGCCATTCTCAATCGCTCGTCTTCTCTTCGGCCGCCCGGTTGGCGGCCTTGGACTGTCCCAGCTTCCGTATCGCCGCGAAGGAGCGCATCGCCTCCCGCACCGGGATGGCCGGGCTGCCCAGCACATCCATGCCGGGCGGCACATCCGCCATCACACCGGCCTGGGCGCCGATCCGCGCGCCATCCCCGATCTTCAGATGTCCGCTCATGCCGGCCTGCGCCGCCATGACCACATAATTGCCCAGGGTGGTGGAGCCGGCGATGCCGGCCTGGGCCACGATGATGCAGCCCCGCCCCGTCTGGACGTTGTGCCCGAGCATGGCGAGGTTATCCAGCCGCGTGCCAGGGCCCACCACCGTATCATTGCCCGAGCCGCGGTCGATGCAGGCGTTCGCCCCCACCTCCACCCCGTCACCCAGGATCACCCGGCCGAGCTGCGGCACCGTGACATGCTCCCCGCGGCTCGTGGTGGCGAAGCCGAAGCCCTCGCTGCCGATGCGGCAGCCGGGATTCAACGTCACACGGTCCCCGGCGATGCAGTGGGTCACCGTCACATGCGAGAAGATGCGGCATTCCGCGCCGAAGACGCAGTTCCGGCCGATATGGGCATGTGGCCCGACGATGCAGCGCGGGCCGAGAACGGCGCCGGCCTCGATGACCGCATAGGGGCCGATCTCGCAGCCCTCGCCGATCTGGGCGCCCTCCCCCACGACGGCGGTCGGGTGACGCGTGCCACTCGCCGCCTTGGGCGGGTGCAGCAGCGTGGCTATCCGCGCGAAGGCCAGCACCGGCGCCGGGGAGATGAGGGAAATGGTCCCCTGCGGCACCGCATGGGCGTTCTCCGCCGCGAGCACCACGGCGCCCGCGCGGGTTTCGCGCAGGCCGGGCAGCCAGCGGCGGGCATCGAGGAAGGAGATGTCGTCCGGGCCAGCCGCGTGAAGGGTGGCGACGCCGCTGAAGCGGCGGTCGCCCAGGCCCTCGGGTACCTCGATCCCCGCCGCTTGCGCGAGCTGCGCGAGCGGCAGGGGGCCGGCGGCGGCGTGGAAGCGGGGATCCGCCGCCACGGCCTAGCGGCGTTGCTGCTGCTGCGCCGGAGCCTGCGCGGGCCGCTGGCCAGCCGGCTGGTTGCCCCCCTGGCCCTGGGCGGCCGGCTGGGCCGGCGCCTGCCCCTCGGGCGGCAGGGTCACGCTGCGCAGCACGCGGTTGATCTGCGCGCTGATCTCGTCCGTCAGGTCGAAGGGCGCATCGTTGAAGATGACCAGCGGGCGCGGGAGGACGAGGTTCACGTTCCGGCTGGCCGCCACCTGGCGGATCACCACGGCCATCGCCTGCTCGATCTCCTGCAGCGCGCCCTGGGCCACCTGCTCGATGGCCCGAGAACGGTCACGGAACACGCGCTGGCTGTCCGTGATGCGCTCCTGGAGCTCGCGCTCCTTCTGGCGGAGCTGCTCCGGGTTCATGGTCGCGCGCTGGTTGGCGAGCGCCTGCTGCTCCTCGCGCCAGCGGGTCTGCTCGCGCTGGAGGTCGTCGTTCAGCTTCTGACGGCGCTTCTCGATTTCCTCGCGCACGCCGTTGAAGGCGGTGGAATTCCGCTGCAGCTCCGGCACGTCCACGATGCCGATCACGGCCGCCGGCGGCGGCTGGCCCGGGGGCAGCGGCGCCGGATTCGGGCCGGTCGGGCGCTGGGCCTGCTGCGGCGGGCGCTGCGGCTGCTGCGCCGGGCGGGGCTGCGCCTGGGCGGGGCGCGCCTGGCCACCACCCTGCTGCGGCGGGATGAAGAAGCCGGGATCGGACTGGGCCAGGGCGGAACCGACCGGCATCAAAAGGGCCGCAAGGGCGGCAAGCGCGGGGCGCGCGGTCATCATGCGAACTCCAGTCTCTTCGTTCTCAGAACCGCGTGCCGAAGCCGAAGCGGAAGAACTGCGTCTCGTCGTAGGACTTCTTCACCACCGCCTGCGCGAAGTCGAGGTTGATCAGCCCGAAGGGGCTGCGCCAGGACACGCCGACACCGGCGCCCACCCGGGGGGAGGAGTCGTCCACGACGCCCGGGCCGGAGGAGGAGCCGCTCAGCCCGCCGACATCGACGAAGGCGCGGCCGGTGAGGCCGATCTCGTCCGGGATCGGCAGCGGGAAGCGGAACTCGGTGGTCTGCGTGTAGAGGAAGCGGCCACCCAGGCTATCCCGGCCCTGGCCGGGGGTGAGGTCGCGGGGGCCGGCGCCCGCGGTCTCGAAGCCACGCAGGTTCTCGCCGCCCAGGAAGAAGCGGTCGACGATGCGCTCGTCCTTGCCGCCGAAGGGCTCGAGGTAGCCGACCGAGCCGGTGATCGCGAGCACGTAGTTCGGGTCCCCCAGCATCCGCTCGAAGGGGATGTAGTAGGCGCCGTCCACGCGGGTGCGGACATACTGCACGTCGCCGCCGAGGCCGGCGAAATCGGTGCCGAGGCGGATCAGGTAGCCGGTGCGCGGATCGAGGCGGCTGTCGCGGCGGTCATAGGTGAGGGTCTGGCCGATCTGCGACAGCAGCGTCTCCCCGCGCTGCTCCTGGATGTAGCGGGAGGCGTTGGGGTCCACATCGAAGATGTTGCGGTTCGACAGCGTGTAGGCCCAGGACTGCCGCAGATACTCGTTGAACTCGTAGCCCGCGCGCAGCGAGAAGCCGTAGCGGCGCTCGCGATAGCCCGAGTAATCCAGCAGGTCACGGTTGATGTAGAAGATGTCCGCGCCGACCGCGAGGTTGCGGTCCATGAAGGACGGATCGGTGACGGAGAGGTCGAGCTGGCTGCGGCGCTGCGCGATCACGCCGTTGATTCGCGCGTCGATGCCGGTGCCGAGCAGGTTGCGCTCGCGCAGGCCCAGATCCGCCAGCGCGCCGGCATCGGTGGAATAGCCGCCGCCGATCGAGACCTCGCCCGTCGCGCGCTCGCTGACATTGGCGCCGAGGACGACGCGGTCGGGCGCGGAGCCCGGGGTGGTCGTGATGTTGGCGTCGTTGAAGTAGCCGAGGTCGCGGATGCGCTGGCGGGAGCGCCGCACGAGCGCCGCATTGAAGGCGTCACCCTCGGCGATGCGGAACTCGCGGCGGATCACCCGGTCCTGGGTGCGGACATTGCCGGTGATGTCGATGCGCTCGACATAGAGCCGGTTGCCCTCCTTCGCCTCGAAGGTGATGTCCACCGTGCCCGCATCGGTGTTGCGGACGATGCGCGGCGTCACCTCGACGAAGGGCGCGCCAAGCTGGTTCGCGCGATCCGACATGGCTTCCGAGACGCGCTCGACGGCCTCGCCATCGTACCAGTCGCCCGTCGAGACATCGACGGTGCGGCGGAGCTGGTCTGCGGTGACGTTGCGCAGCGCCGAGGTCGTCTCGATCTTGCCGAGGCGGTAACGGCGGCCCTCATCGATCGTATAGGTCACGAAGAAGCCCGAGCGGTCCGGGGTGAGCTCAGCCGTGCTGCTCGTGATGTTCACATCCGCATAGCCCTGGCGCAGGTAGTAGCGGCGCAGCAGCTCGCGGTCGAAGTTCAGCCGCTCCGGCTCATAGGTGTCGCTGCTGCTGAAGGGGCGGTACCAGGCGGCCTCGCGGGTCGCCACGATCTCCTTCAGCCGGCTGTCCGAGAAGGCGCGGTTGCCGACGAAGTTGATCCGGCTGACCAGCGCGACATCGCCCTCCGTGACCTCGTAGACGACATCCACGCGGTTCTGGTCGAGCTGGATGATCTTCGGCTCGACCGTCGCCGAGAGGCGTCCACGGCGGGCATATATCTCGAGGAGCCGGGCCCGGTCGGCCTGCGCGGCCTGGCTCGTGAAGACCGAGCGCGAGCGCAGCTGCACCTCGTTGCGCAGCACGTCGTCGCTCAGCTTGCTGTTCCCCTCGAAGGCAACCCGGTTGACGATCGGGTTCTCCTCCACCTGGACGAGGATCCGGTCGCCCTGGCGGCCGACGCGCACGTCCTTGAACAGGCCGGTGGCGAAGAGGGTGCGGAGGGACCGGTCGAGCCGGTCCTCCTCGAAGGCGTCGCCGGGCTGCAGCAGCATGTAGGAGCGGATGGTCTCCGCCTCGATGCGCTGGTTGCCCTGGACGTCGATACCCTGGACGGTGCCGGCGGCGGGGCGTGCCGGGGCGGGACGCTGGGCAGCGGGGCGGCGCGGCTGGGGCTGCGCCTCCGCGACCGGGGCGGCCACGACGGGCACGAGGCAGGTGGCGGCCAGCAGAAGGGCCCGGGAGAAAGGCGAGGCGTGCAAGGCGTGATCCTGTGCCGGCGGTTCCGGTTCGCGGGGGCGCAACCTAGCGGCAAGCACCGTGTGTTGCCACCCCCGCGAAGGTTTCACGCCCAAAGTGCCGGAAGAAGGGGGAAAAGAGCCACGCCTCAGCCGAAAAGCCCGTGCATCCAGCGAAACAGGCCGAAGCTGGAGAGGTCGTTCCAGGTCGCGAAGATGAAGAGCGTGGCCAGCACGGCCAGCCCGGCGCGGGACCCATATTCCACCGCCCGCGGCGGCAGGGGGCGGCCCCGGAGGGCTTCCAGCGCGTAGAAGACGAGGTGCCCGCCATCGAGGACGGGGATGGGGAAGAGGTTGATCAGCGCCAGATTGACCGAGAGCACGGCCATGAAGGTGACGAGATTGGCCAGTCCCAGGCTCGCGACCTGCCCCGAAAGCTGGGCGATCCGCAGCGGGCCGCCAATCTCCTCCGCCCCGCGCTGCCCGGTGATCATCTGCCAGATGCCGGAGAGCGTCTGGACCGTCACATCGGCCGTGTAGGAGATGCCGCCCCAGACGGCCGAGATCGGGTCGGTCCGCTCATAGGTGGCGGCCCCGCCGCCGACGCCGAGCATGCCGACCGGCGCGGCCCCCTCGCCCCGCCCGGGCCGGGCGGCCGGGGTGGCGTTGACGGTCACTTCCTGCCCCTCGCGCTGCAGGCGGATTCGCACGGGCTGGTTGGCGCGCGGCTGGATATAGGCCTGGACCTGCTCGAAACGGCTCACCGGCGTGTCGTCCAGCGCCACGATCCGGTCCCCGGGCAGGATGCCGGCCACCTGCGCCGCGCCACCCTCGACCACCGAGGCGACCGTGGTGTTGCCGACCGGGCGGCCGACGGCGATGAACAGGGCGGAGAACAGCACCGCCGCGAGGATGAAATTGGCGATCGGGCCCGCCGCCACCACGATGGCGCGGTCCGCCACGGGCTTGTCGTGGAAGCGCGGGCCGCGGGGGTCGTGGCCGGGGGGCGCATCGACCGAATCGGTCACGTCGCCCGGGCCTTCCTGCCCGTAGAGCTTCACATAGCCGCCCAGCGGCAACCAGCCGATCTGCCAGTCCGTGCCGCGCTTGTCCCGCCAGGCCGCGATCGGGCGGCCGAAGCCGATGGAGAACTTCTCCACGAAGATGCCGCGCCAGCGGGCCGCGCCGTAATGGCCGAGCTCATGGAAGAAGACGAGCACGCCGAGCACGACGACGAAGGCGAGGATGGTGCGGAAGGGGTCGGGGAGGAAGTCCACCTGGTTCTCTCTGGTACGGGGCGGCGCGGTTCAGGCCGCGAGGCCGATCTGGCCGGCGATCCGCCCGGCCTCGGCCCGCGCCTCGGAATCGAGACGGAGAACGGCGTCGAGCGATGGCACGGGCGGATTGCCCAGCCGGTCCATCGTGCCCTCGACCACCCGGGCGATGTCCAGGAAGCCAAGACGCCGGGCCAGGAACCGCTCCACCGCCACCTCATTCGCCGCATTGAGGATGGTGGTGGCCCCCTGCCCCGCCCGCAAGGCCTCCCGCGCCAGGCGCAGCGCGGGGAAGCGCACAGGGTCGGGCGCCGAGAATTCGAGCCGGCCCAGCGCCGCGAGGTCCAAGCGCGGCACGTCCGCATGCATGCGCCTGGGCCAGGCCAGGGCATGGGCGATCGGGGTCCGCATGTCCGGGGTGCCGAGCTGGGCCAGCAGCGAGCCGTCGGCATATTGCACCAGGCCGTGCACGGCGGATTGCGGGTGGACCAGCACCTCCAGCCGCTCCTCCGGCACCGGGAAGAGCCGGGCGGCCTCGATCAGTTCCAGCCCCTTGTTGAACATGGTGGCGCTGTCGATGCTGATCTTCGCGCCCATGGACCAGACGGGATGGCGCACCGCCTGCTCCGGCGTCGCGGCGCGCATCTCGGCCTCGCTCGCGGTGCGGAAGGGGCCGCCCGAGGCGGTGATGATGATGCGCTCCACCATGGCGGGGTCGCGCGCATCGAGGGCCTGGAAAATGGCGTTGTGCTCGGAATCGACGGGCAGCAGCGTGGCCCCGGCGGCCCGGGCCTCGCGCAGCACGATCTCACCGGCGCAGACCAGGGATTCCTTGTTCGCCAGGGCGAGGGTGCCGCCGCGGCGGAGGGCGGCCAGGGTGGGGCCCAGCCCGGCCGCGCCGACAATGGCGGCCATGGTCCAGTCCGCCGGGCGGGAGGCGGCCTCCAGCACCGCCGCCTCGCCGGCCGCGGCCTCAATCCCGCTGCCGGCCAGCGCCTCCCGCAGCGCGGGCAGGCCGGCCGGGTCCGCCAGCACGGCGACCCGCGCGCGCAGGCGGCGCGCGGCATCGGCGAGCCCCGCGGCATCGCGCCCGGCGACCAGCGCCTCGACCGCGAACTCGCCCTCGGCGGCCGCCTCCAGCAAGGCGATGGTGCTGCGGCCGACCGAACCGGTGGCGCCAAGGATGGAAATGCTTCGGGTCATGTCAGGGGCACCAGTGGGTCAGCGCCACAGGGCGCCGCCATAGCCAATGAGCAGCGCCAGGATCATCGCGGCCGGTGCCGCGGCGAGCAGCCCGTCCAGCCGGTCCAGCAGCCCGCCATGGCCGGGGATGAGGCTGGAGGTGTCCTTCACCTTGAAGTGCCGCTTGATGGCGGATTCCAGCAGGTCGCCCGCCTGGGTCGCCACCGCCAGCACGGCGGCGGCGGCCGCGGCGCGCCAGGGGTTGCCGGGGGCGAGCTGCAGCGCGGCGAAGCTGCCCACGCCCATGGCAAGCAGCAGCCCGCCCAGCGCGCCGGACCAGGTCTTGGCCGGCGAGACCTGCGGCCAGAGGAGCGGCCCGCCCAGCGCGCGGCCGGCGATATAGGCGCCGATGTCGCTGGCCCAGACGACGAGCAGGAGGAAGAGGAGATTGGCGCGCCCGGCCTCGTTCTCGTGCCGCAGCTCGATGAGGCAGAGGAAACCTATGCCGATATAGAGTACCCCGAGCGCGAGGCGGAGCGCCGGCTGCTGCGCCCGGTCCCGGCCGCGCAGGCGTTCCGCCCAGGCCCAGGTGAGCAGGAAGCCACCGATCAGGACCAGCCAGGCCGCGACAGGCCATTCCGCGACGGCCAGCCCCCCGGCGAGGAAGACCGCGACAGGCACCCCCGCCCCCGGCAGCCTTGCCGTGCGGAGCCCGCAGAGATGCACCCATTCCCAGGTGAGGATCCCGGCGCCCAGCGCCAGCAGCAGCGTATAGGCATTGGCCCCGAGCCAGACGCAGAGCAGCGCGGCCGGGCCGAGCACCAGGGCGGAGAGCGCCCGCTTGCGCAGGTCCCGCCAGTTCTTGCCGGGCTTCGGTGCGGGGGCGGCTGTCGCGTCGGGCATCAGCCGGTCCGCGCGCCGAAGCGGCGGTCGCGGCGGTGGAACTCGGCGATGGCTTCCCGCAGATGCTCGGCGCCGTAATCCGGCCAGAGCACGGGCTGGAAGACGAACTCCGCATAGGCGGACTGCCAGAGCAGGAAGTTGGAAAGCCGCTGCTCGCCGGAGGTGCGGATGATCAGGTCGGGATCGGGCATCCCGGCGGTGTCGAGCCCGGCGGAGAGGGCCGCCTCGTCGATGGCCTCCGGGCGGATCTCCCCGGCAGCGGCGCGCCGGGCCAGCTCCCGTGCCGCCTTCGCGATCTCGGCCCGGCCGCCATAGGACAGGGCGACATTGAGGTTCAGCCGGGTATTGCCTGCGGTCTCGGCCTCGGCGCGCTCGATCTCGGCCAGCATGCCCGGCCCGAAGGCGGCCCGGTCGCCGATCACGCGGAGCCGCACCCCCTTCTCGACCAGCTGCCCGACCTCGTGGCGGAGGTAGTGGCGCATCAGCCCGGTAAGGTCCCGCACCTCATCGGCCGGGCGCCGCCAGTTCTCGCTGCTGAAGGCGAAAAGGGTGAGCCAGGACACGCCCTGCTCGGCCGCCGCCTGCACGGCCCGGCGCGTCGCCTCCGCCCCGGCCTTGTGGCCGAGCGCGCGCGGCACGCCGCGGGCCGCGGCCCAGCGTCCGTTGCCATCCATGATGATCCCGACATGGACGGGCGCGGGGGGGATGGTACCCCCCGTCTGCGGGACAGGCTGGGTGGCGGCACTCATGGCGGTGGAAGGCCTCAGACGGCCTTGATGTCCTTTTCCTTCTCGGCGAGCGCGACATCGACCTTCTTGACGTATTCGTCGGTCAGCTTCTGCACGTCGTCCGACCAGCGCTTGGCATCGTCCTTCGAGATCTCGGACTTGGTCTCCCAGCCCTTGATCGTCTCCATCCCGTCCCGGCGCACGCCACGGACGGCGACCTTCGACGCCTCGGAATACTTCGCGGCCTGCTTGGCCAGGTCGTTGCGGCGCTCCTGGGTCAGCGGCGGCAGCGGCACGCGGATCACCTGGCCCTCGGCCTGCGGGTTCAGGCCGAGATTGGCGTCCCGGATGGCGACCTCCACCTGCTTGGTGATGGTCCGGTCGAACACCTGCACGGAGAGCAGCCCGGGCCCGGCGACGGAGATATTCGCCACCTGGTTCAGCGGCTGGTTGGTGCCATAGGCCTCGACCCGGATCGGCTCCAGCAGGGCGGGGCTGGCGCGGCCGGTGCGGAGGCCGGAGAACTCCTTGCGCAGCGTCTCCAGCGCGCCATCCATGCGGCGCACGAGGTCCTTGCGGAGATCGGGAAAACTCGGGGGGGCGGCCATGGCGTATCCCTCAGCGCTCGTGAACCGTGGTGAACTTGCCCTCGCCCTTCATGACGGCGGTGAAGGCACCGGGCTCGTGGATATCGAAGACGATGATCGGCAGCTTGTTCTCGCGGGCCAGCGAGATGGCGGCGGCGTCCATCACGGCCAGGTCCCGGGCGAGCATGTCGTGATAGGTCAGCACCTCGTAGCGCTCGGCATCAGGGTCCTTGCGCGGGTCGGCCGTGTACACGCCGTCCACCTGCGTGCCCTTGAGCAACGCGTCACAGCCCATCTCGGCGGCGCGCAGGGCCGCGGCGGTATCGGTGGTGAAGAAGGGGTTGCCCGTGCCGGCGGCGAAGATCACCACCCGGCCCTTCTCCATGTGCCGCTCGGCCCGGCGGCGGATGAAGGGCTCGCAGAGGCTGGCCATGGGGATGGCGGATTGCACGCGCACCGGCACGCCCGCCTTTTCCAGCGCGTTCTGCATGGCCAGGGCGTTGATGACGGTGGCCAGCATGCCCATGCCGTCGGCCTGGGCACGGTCCATCCCGGCCGCGGCGCCGGAAACCCCGCGGAAGATGTTGCCCCCGCCGATCACGAGGCTGACCTGGATGCCGAGGCGGGTCACGGCCGCGATGTCCTCGGCGATGGCGTTCACCGTGGTGCCGTCCAGCCCATAGGATCCGCCGCCCATCAGGGCCTCCCCGGACACCTTCAGAAGGACGCGCTTGTAGCGGAGGCTGGTCATTCTTTCAGGCGGTCCCGGGGGCTGGCGAGGGTAGTCGCGCCCGCCCGTCCCGGCAAGGCGCCGGAGCCGGGCTGACGCGGCAAGGAGGGCAGTGGAAGCCGCCGGGCGCGGAACGTCCGGCGGCGGGGGCCTGCCCAGGAAAGGCGGGACAGGCAGCGGGCGGGCCGGAGGCCCGCCCCGCGGCTCAGCCGGCGGTCCCGGCGGCGGCGGCCACCTCGGCGGCGAAGTCCGAGGTCTCCTTCTCGATGCCCTCGCCGAGCTGGAAGCGGGCGAAGCCCGTCAGCGTGGCGCCGGACTTCTGGACCACGGCCTTCACGCGGCTCTCGCCGTCATGCACCCAGACCTGCTCCAGCAGCACCACTTCCTCGTAGTACTTGCGGATCCGGCCCTCGACCATCTTCTCGATGACCGCGGGGGGCTTGCCGGAGGCCTGGGCCTGCTCGGTCAGCACCGCGCGCTCGCGCTCCAGGGCGGAGTTGTCCACGGCGGAGACGTCCAGCGCCTCGGGGCGGGCGGCGGCCACATGCATGCCGATCTGGCGGCCGAGCGTCAGGATGGCGTCGCCGCCATCGGCGGCCTCGAGGGCGGCCAGCACGCCGATCTTGCCCAGGCCCGGCTTCACGGCCGAGTGGACATAGGTGGCGACGGCGCCCGACCCGACCGAGAGCACCCGGGCGCGGCGGATCGTCATGTTCTCGCCGATCGTGGCGATCAGGCGCGTCAGCTCCTCGGCCACCGTGTGGCCGGCACCGGGGAACTGGGCGGCCTTGATGGCCTCCACGCTCTCACCGGCCTCGAGGGCGATCTTCGCGACCGTCTCGACGAAGCCCTGGAACTGCTCGTTGCGGGCCACGAAATCGGTCTCGGCGTTGATCTCGACCATCGAGGCCTTGGTGCCGGCGGAGGCGACGCCGATCAGGCCCTCGGCGGCCACGCGGCCGGACTTCTTGGCGGCGGCGGACAGGCCCTTCTTGCGCAGCCAGTCGATCGCGGCCTCCGCGTCGCCATTGCTCTCCACCAGGGCCTTCTTGACGTCCATCATGCCCGCGCCGGTCTTCTCGCGCAGGTCGCGGACCATGGCTGCCGTGATCTCGGCCATCTTTGTCTTCCCGTCTTCTGGCGCGGCGCAACCCGCGAGGGATCCCCCGCGAGTCCTGCCGCCGCTGTATGCGACACGCCGGGGCAGCGATGCCACCCCGGCGCGTTCAGGTCATTGCGAGCGCGGCCGGGTCAGGGCCCGGCCGCCGCCCGCAGGCGATCAGCCCGCGCGGTTGCCGTCGTCGCGGTTGTTCTGGACCATCGCCTCGAGGCTCTCCGTGTCCACGCCCGCGGTCGGGCTGGACTGGGCACCCTCGAGCACCGGGCCATCGGCCACCTCGGCGCCGCCGAGCGTCTCGGGGATCGCGCCGGCGCCGGGGAGGACGTCCTCCTCCGGCAGGGCGTCCACCGGAAGGTCGGCCTGCGCGCCGACATCGACGCCGGAGGCGGAGAGCTCGGCGGAGATGCCGTCGAACACGGCCGCGGCCATCATGTCGCAATACAGGTTGATCGCGCGGATCGCGTCGTCATTGCCCGGGATCGGGAAGGCGACGCCCGAGGGGTCGGCATTGGAGTCGCAGACGGCGACGACGGGGATGCCGAGCTTGTTGGCCTCCTCGATCGCCAGCTTCTCCTTGATCGTGTCGATCACGAAGATGATGTCCGGCAGGCCGCCCATCTCGCGGATGCCGCCTAGGGCGCGGTCGAGCTTCTCCTTCTCGCGCGTCAGCATCAGGACTTCCTTCTTGGTGAGGCCCTGGGTGTTGCCGGCGAGCTGCTCGTCCATCTGCTTCAGGCGCTTGATGGAGCCGGTGATGGTCTTCCAGTTGGTCAGCATGCCGCCGAGCCAACGGTGGTTGACGTAGTACTGGCCGCAACGGGTCGCGGCCTCGGCCACGTAGTCCGCCGCCGCCTTCTTGGTGCCCACGAAGAGCACGCGGCCGCCGCCGGCCACGATGTCACGGACGGCGCGCAGGGCGCGGTCCATCAGGGGAACGGTCTGCTGCAGGTCCAGGATGTGCACCTGGTTGCGGACGCCGAAGATGTAGGGCGCCATCTTGGGGTTCCAACGGCGCGTGTGGTGGCCGAAGTGAACGCCGGCCTCGAGCAGGCCGCGCAGGGTAACGTCGGGCATCGCCATGGTGGCGGGTCCTCTCTTCCGATTGATCCGGTTGGGCCTCCGCGGTGCTGAACGCCCCCGGCCTTCCCGAAGGAAATGCCGTTGGACGACCGGACCCTGCCGCTTATCTCGGAAGGGCGCGCCGCGTGCGGATTTGCCGGGCGCGGGAATGCCCCGCGACCGGCGCGCGCGATATGGCATGCTCCGCCGCCCCGGGCAAGGGCGCGCCGCTCCCCCCGGGGGAGCCCGGAGCCCCTTCCCGCCTAGACGAAGGCGGCCTCCAGCTTGGCCAGCGCCCTCGCCTCCGCCTCCGAGGTCCCGCGCAACAGGCCGAGCAGGCCACCCGCCGCCTCGGCCACCTGCCGGGCGCGGCTCATGACCCTGGGGTGCAAGGCGGCCCGTGCCTCGGGCTCGAGCGCATGGACATAGGCCGCCCAGGCCGCCAGCAGCTCCGGCGGCGGCGCGCTGCCCAGCCAGCGCGAGAGGAGCTGCCCGCCCGGACCGTCGCGGCCCAGCCCCGCATCGGCCGCGGCCGAGAGGATCGCCGCCCGCTCCTTCTCCCCCACCACTCCATCCGCCCAGGCGACCACGACCAGCGGCACGATGGAGAGGGCGGCCAGGGTGCCGCTTCCGATCCCCAGCGCGACGAGCCGGTCCAGCAGGGCCTCGTCATGCAGCCCGGACGCCTCGGCCAGCTTCTCCTTCTCCGGCCGGTCCCGGTCGGTCGCGTGCAGCCGGCGGATCAGCTCGTCATTGTGGCGCGCGAAGAAGGCCTCCTCCAGGGCGCGCCGGCGTTCATCGAGGAAGTCCCTGCTCATCGCGTCTCTCCCTGACAGCGTCGGGGCCCCGATTCGGGCCCGGAGACAAAGATGGAGCGGCAGCGGCCCGCCGCCAACGCGGGTGCCCGAACGAGGATGCCTGAACGAGGGTAGCTGGGCGGGTCGGGGGAAGGATGGCAGTCTCCGCGCCCTTCCCGCCAAGAGCAGCCGAGCCGAGATGACAAACCCGCCCTCCCCCGCCGCGGCGCGCTACGGCATGCCGCTTCCGCCCGGCCCGAGCAGCCCTGTGCTGGAGAGCCTGCTCGCGCATCGCTCGGTCCGGGCCTTCCTCGACCGGCCGCTCGACCCCGGTACGCTGGAAAGGCTGGTCGCCGCCGCCTCCTCCGCCCCGACCTCCTCCAACCTCCAGGCCTGGAGCGTGGTGGCCGTGGAGGAGCCGGAGCGCCGGGCACGGCTTTCCGTGCTGGCGGGGAATCAGGGCTTCGTCCGGCGCGCGCCGCTCTTTCTCTGCTGGATCGCGGATCTGTCGCGGCTCGAGCGCCTCGGCAAGGCCCGGGGCCAGCCGCTAGAGGGGCTGGCCTATCTCGAAGCCTTCATGGTCGCGCTGGTGGATGCCGCCATCGCCGCGCAGAACGCGCTGGTGGCGGCCGAATCGCTCGGCCTCGGCACGGTCTATGTGGGCGCCTTGCGGAACCGGCCGCGCGAGGTCGCGGAGGAGCTGGAGCTGCCGCCCAATGCCTTCGCCGCCTTCGGCCTGGCCGTGGGCTGGCCGGACCCGATCGTGCCCAACGCCGTGAAGCCCCGCCTTCCGCAATCCCTGGTCCTGCATCGCGAGACCTATGCGCTGCGCGACGAGGCAGCAGAGATCGCCCGCTATGACGAGCGCCTGGCCGATTTCTCCGCCGCGCAGGGCATGGGCCGCGCCGACTGGTCCGGCCGGATGCTCAAGCGGGTGGCCGATGCGGCCGCGCTGCATGGGCGCGACACCATGAAGGCCACCCTGCGGGCGCTGGGCTTCGGGCTGAGGTAGCGGGGCGACCCGGGCGGCCTCCGTTCAGGCCGCCTCCACCGCCTCCACCCCCGGAATCACCTTCAGCGCCTGGGCCAGGCGGGGCGAGACGTTCCAGCGGCCGGGAAGGGTCAGCTCCACCTCCTGCCCCGGTCCGGTGCGGGGGATGATGATGACCTCTCCCTTCCCCCTGCCCTCGCGCTGGAGCAGGTTCCGCAGCGGCTCCAGCGCCTCCATCGCCGCGATCTCGATCCGCAGCCCCTGGCCGACGGATTGCGCGGCCCGCTCCAGCGGCTCGCAATCCAGCGCGGTGAGGCGCACCGCCTCGCCATCGACGCGCACCTCCGAGGTGAACATCACCGCATTGCCCTCGGTCAGCATCTCCCGGCACTTGCCCAGCATCTCGGAGAAGCAGGTCACCTCCGTGCTGCCGCTGGCATCCGAAATCCGGACCCAGGCCATGCGGCTGCCGGTCTTGGTGGTGCGCTCCTTCGTGCCGATCACCGTGCCGGCCAGCTTCAGCCGCCCGGCCCCGCCCTGGGCGCGCTCGGTCATCGTCGCGATCGGGCAGACGCCGAGCTTGGCCAGCACCTCGCGATAGGCATCGAGCGGATGGGCCGAGAGGTGGAAGCCGATCGCCTCCGCCTCCTGCGAAAGGCGGTCGAGCTGCGGCCAGTCCGGCATGTCGCGCAGGCGCAGGGGTGGCGTATCCGTCGCCGCGCCGGGCATGCCGAACAGGCCGATCTGCGCGCTGCTCCGGTCCTCCGCCGCAGCCTGGGCGCGGCGCAGGATCTGCTCCGAGCCCTCGGTCACGCGCGCCCGGTTCTTGTCGAGGGATTCGAAGGCGCCGGCGCGGGCCAGGTTCTCCAGCTGCATCTTGTTCAGCAGCTTGGGGTCCACGCGATCCGCGAAATCGGTGAGGGACTTGAAGGGCCCGCCCTCCTTCCGCGCGCGCACGAGGTCCTGCATGGCGCCCAGCCCCACGCGCTTCACCGCGGCGAGCGCGAAGCGGATGGCCTTCTTGCCGTCCTCCTGCACCTCCACCGCGAACTCGGCCTCGCTCCGGTTCACATCCGGCGGCAGGACCTTGATGCCCAGCCGCGACGCTTCCGAGAGGTGGGAGGCCAGCTTGTCGGTGTTCGTCATATCCAGCGACATGATGGCCGCCAGGAACTCCACCGGATGGTTCGCCTTGAGCCAGGCCGTCTGGTAGGAGACGAGCGCATAGGCGGCGGCATGCGACTTGTTGAAGCCGTATTCCGCGAAGCGCTCCATCAGGTCGAAGATCTCGCCCGCCTTGTCCTCGGGGATGCCGTTCCGCACGGCGCCCTCGGTGAAGATCTTGCGCTGCGCCTCCATCTCCGAGCGGATCTTCTTGCCCATGGCGCGGCGCAGCAGGTCGGCGCCACCGAGCGAATAGCCGGCCAGCTCCTGGCTGATCTGCATCACCTGCTCCTGATAGACGAGGATCCCGTAGGTCTCCTCCACCAGGCTCCGCATCGCGGGGTGCACGGGTTCCCAGGCCTGGCCGTGCTTGCGGGCGCAATAGGCCGGGATGTTCGCCATCGGGCCCGGGCGGTAGAGCGACACCGCCGCGATCAGGTCCTCGAACCGGTCGGGCCGCATCATGCGGAGAACGTCCCGCATCCCCTGGCTTTCGAACTGGAACACGCCCGCCGCGTCGCCCTTCGCGAGCATCTGGTAGGTGGGCGCGTCGTCCAGCGGGATGGTCGTGATGTCGATCTGCACGCCCTGGCCGGCGAGGATGTCCAGCGCACGCTGGATCACCGTCAGCGTCTTCAGCCCGAGGAAGTCGAACTTCACCAGCGACGCGCTCTCGACATACTTCATCGAGTATTGCGTCACGAGCATGTCGCTGCGCGGATCGCGGTAGAGCGGCACGATCTCGATCAGCGGCTTGCGCCCGATCACCACGCCCGCGGCATGGGTGGAGGCGTTGCGGTACAGGCCTTCCAACTGGAGCGCCGTCTGCATCAGCCGGTCGACATTCTCGTCCGTCTCGCGCATCTCGCGCAGGCGCGGCTCGCCGTCCAGCGCTTCCTGGAGCGTGGGCGGCTTGGCGGCGTTGAACGGGATCAGCTCGGCGATCTTGTTCACCTGGCCGAAGGGCATGCCCATCACGCGCCCGACATCGCGCACCACCGCCTTGGCCTGCAGGCGGCCGAAGGTGATGATCTGGCCCACGCGGTCCGGCCCGTATTCGTTGCGGACGTAGTTGATCACCTCCTCGCGCCGGTCCTGGCAGAAGTCGATGTCGAAGTCCGGCATTGAGACGCGCTCGGGGTTCAGGAAGCGCTCGAAGAGCAGGCCGAAGCGCATCGGGTCGAGGTCGGTGATGGTCAGCGCCCAGGCGGCGACGGAGCCCGCGCCCGAACCGCGCCCCGGCCCCACGGGAATGCTGTGCGCCTTCGCCCATTGGATGAAGTCGGCCACGATCAGGAAGTAGCCGGAGAAGCCCATCTTCTCGATGATGCCCAGCTCGAAATCCAGCCGCTCGCGATAGGCGGGGCGGGCATCCTCGGGCGTGCCCTGGGCATCCAGCCGCTGCTCCAGCCCCTTGCGCGCCATGTCCTGGACGATCTCGGCCTCGGTCAGGCCGGCCTCGACCTTCCGGCTGACCGGAAGCTCCGGCTTCTTCGTCTCGGCCATGACGGCGCATTTGCGCGCGATGGCCAGCGTGTTGTCGCAGGCCTCCGGCAGGTCCCTGAACAGCTCCCGCATCGCGGCGGGCGGCTTGAACCAGTGCTCCGCCGTCAGGCGGCGGCGGTCGGGCTCGGCCAGGGTGCGGCCCTCGGCGATGCAGAGCAGCGCGTCATGCGCCTCATGGGCCTCAGGCTTGGCGAAGTAGACATCATTGGCGGCCACGATGGGCACGGCGGCGGCATCGGCCAGGGCCAGCAGGCCCGGCTCCACGGCGCGGTCCCGCTCCGTGCCATGGCGGGTCAGCTCTACCGCCAGGTTGTCGCGGAAGGATTCGCGCAGCGCGGCCAGCAGCCCCTCGGCCATGGGCCGGCGCCCCTCGGCCAGGAGCCGCCCAAGGGGGCCGAGCGTGCCGCCGGTGAGCAGGAAGATGCCGGAGGCATGCGCCCGCAGCTGGTCCAGGTTGATGGCCGGCTTGCCCGAGGGGTCCTCCCCCAGCCAGCCGAGGGAGGACAGGCGCTGGAGGTTCTCCAGCCCCGGCTTGTCCATGGCCAGCGCCACCACCGGGTCCGGCGGCAGGCGGGCGGCCTCGGGGCGCTCGGGTTCCTTCGCCCGGGCGAGCCAGAGCTGGCAGCCGATGATGGGCTGCACCCCCTCCTTGGTGGCGTATTGGCTGAACTCCAGCGCGCCGAACATGACGGCGGTGTCGGTCAGCGCCAGGGCCGGCATCCCGGCCTTCTTCGCGAGGCCGGGAAGCTTGTCGGCCTTCACGGCCCCTTCGGCGAGGGAATAGGCGGAGTGGACGTGGAGATGGACGAAGCTGCCGGACATGCCCCGCTTATATAGGCAGCCGGCCCCGCCGCCGCAGGGGATTCGTCCCACGGCCGCGGAACGGTCGGGGCTGTGGCTAGGCGGGGACGACCATCCCGTCGCGCAGCGTCACGGTCCGGTCCATCCGGGCCGCCAGCTCCGGATTATGCGTGGCGATGAGGGCCGCGAGGCCCCTGCCCCGCACCGCCGCCAGCAACTCGGTGAACACGCGGTCCGCCGTGCCGGTATCGAGATTGCCCGTGGGCTCGTCGGCCAGCAGCACCTTGGGCGCGTTCGCCAGGGCGCGCGCGATAGCCACGCGCTGCTGCTCCCCGCCCGAGAGACGGCTGGGCCGGTGGTCCCGCCGATGGTCCAGGCCGAAGGCGCCCAGCAGCTCGCGCGCCCGCGTCTCGGCATCCCGCCGGGGGCGGGAGGCGGCGAGCTGGGGCAGGACCACATTCTCCTCCGCCGTGAATTCCGGCAGCAGGTGGTGGAACTGGTAGACGAAGCCGATGGTCTCCCGCCGCAGGGCGGTGCGGGCGTCGTCGTTCAGGTCGCCGGAATCGCGGCCCTGCACCAGCACCCGGCCACCATCCGGCTTCTCCAGCAGGCCGGCCACATGCAGCAGGGTGGACTTGCCGGTGCCCGAGGGCGCGACGAGGGCCACGATCTCCCCGGCATGCAGGTCCAGATCGGCGCCGCGCAGCACGGGCAGCTCCCCGGCCTCGGAACGATAGCGGCGTTCGACGCCCCGCAGGGCGAGCGACGGCTCAGGCATTGCGAAGCCCCTCCACCGGGTCCAGCCGCGCGGCGCGCCAGGAGGGATAGATGGTCGCCAGCAGCGAGAGGCCGAGCCCCATCCCCACCACCTGCGCCACCTCCATCGGGTCCACCACCGCCGGCAGCTTGGTGAGGAAGTAGATCTCGGCGTTGAACAGCTCCGTCCCCGTCAGGGACTGGAGGAACTGCCGGATGTTCTCGATGTTGAGGCAGAAGACGAGGCCGATCGCGAAGCCGATCAGCGTGCCCGCCACCCCGATCGAGGCGCCGGCCAGCAGGAAGATCCGCAGGATGGCCCCGCGCGTGGCGCCCACCGTCCGCAGCACCGCGATGTCCCGTCCCTTGTCCTTCACCAGCATGATGAGGGACGAGATGATGTTGAAAGCGGCGACGATGATGATGAGGGTCAGGATGAGGAACATGACGTTCCTCTCCACCTGAACGGCGGCGAAGAAGGAGGAGTTAGAGGCCTGCCAGTCCAGCACCCGCACGGGGCGGCCGCGCATGGCCTGGAAGATCTCGCGCGTCGCCAGGTTCACGCGGTCGGGGTTCTGGACGAAGACCTCCACCTGCGTCGCCGTGTCGCGGTGCTGGAAGTAGAGCTGCGCCGCCTCGAAGGGCAGGAAGACATAGCCGGAATCATATTCCTGCATCCCGGCCTCGAACATCGCGACGACCTCATAGGCCTTCAGCCGCGGCACGGTGCCGACGACCGTCGCCCGGCCCTGGGGCGAGACGAGGGTGATCTTGTCCCCGACCCGCAGCCCCAGCCGACGCGCGAGCCGCGTGCCGATGACGATGCTGTCCTCCTTCCCGAATTCGGAAAGGTCGCCCGCCCGGATGTTGTTCGCGATCAGCGGGCGCGCCCGCAGGTCCTCCGGGCGGATGCCGCGCGCCAGGCCGCCCGTGGCACCCCCGCCCTCGCTGGTGAAGAGAACCTGCCCCTCCACGATCGGCGTGGCGGAGGTGATGCCGGGAAGCTGGCGGATGCGGGCGGCGATGTCGTCGAAGTCGCGCAGCCCGCCATTATCGGCGGCATAGACGCCGAGATGCCCGTTCAGCCCGAGGATGCGGCCCAGCAGCTCCTGCCGGAAGCCGTTCATCACGGACATGACGATGATGAGCGTCGCCACCCCAAGGGCGATGCCCACCAGCGAGAAGATGGCGATGACCGAGACGAAGCGCTCGCCCTTGCGGGCGCGCAGATACCGGAAGGCGACGGCGCGCTCGAAGGGCGAGAACATCAGGCAATGCTGGCCTTGATCTTCGCCACCGCCTCCTCGAGCGGCAACTCCAGCCGCTCGCCGGTCGCGCGGCGCTTCAGCTCCACGATGCCCTTGGCGGCGCCGCGCGGCCCGACGATGGCCTGCCAGGGATAGCCGATCAGGTCCGCATCCGCGAACTTCGCGCCCGCGCGCTCGCCGCGGTCGTCATACACCGCCTCGCCGGGCAGGGCGGCGTAGAGCTGCTCGCAGAGCGCGTCGGCCGCCGCGTCGCCGGGCTTGAGGTTCAGGATGGCGCAGGCGAAGGGCGCCACCGAATCCGGCCAGATGATGCCGTTCTCGTCATGCCCGGCCTCGATGATCGCGGCCAGCAGGCGGGAGACGCCGATGCCGTAGGAGCCCATCTCCGGCACCACGGGCGCGCCGTCCGGCCCCGAGACCGTCAGCCCCATGGGCTTCGAATACTTGGTGCCGAAATAGAAGATGTGCCCGACCTCGATGCCGCGCTCCGTCACCTGGGATTCGGCGGGGATCGCGTCCCAGGCCGCCTCGTCGTGCTTCTCGTCGGTCGCGGCGTAGCGGCTGGTCCAGAAATCCACCACCGACGAGGGGTCGCCCGTGCCCGTGGGGTCCTGCGCCAGCACGTCGAAATCCAGCAGGTCCTTGTGGAGATAGACGACGCTCTCGCCCGTCTCGGCCAGGATGATGAACTCATGCGACAGGTTGCCGCCGATCGGGCCGGTATCGGCCTGCATGGGGATGGCCTTCAGCCCCATGCGCGCGAAGGTGCGGAGATAGGCGCGGAACATGCGGCGGTAGGATTCCCGCGCGCCCTCGGCGTCGATATCGAAGGAATAGGCGTCCTTCATCAGGAACTCGCGGCCGCGCATCACGCCGAAGCGGGGGCGGATCTCGTCCCGGAACTTCCACTGGATGTGGTAGAGGTTGCGCGGCAGGTCCCGGTAGGACTTGGCGTAGGTCTTGAAGATGTCGGTGACCATTTCCTCGTTGGTCGGGCCGAAGAGCATCTCCCGGTCATGCCGGTCGGTGATGCGGAGCATCTCCTTGCCGTAGTCGTCATACCGGCCGCTCTCCTTCCAGAGCTCGGCGGGCTGGATGGTCGGCATCAGGATTTCCTGCGCGCCGGCCAGATCCTGCTCCTGCCGCACGATCTCCGAGACCTTGCGCAGCGCGCGCAGCCCGAGTGGCAGCCAGGCATAGATGCCGGCGCTGGTCTGGCGGATGAGGCCGGCCCGCAGCATCAGGCGGTGCGAGACGATCTGCGCCTCGGCGGGCGTTTCCTTGAGCGTGGGCAGAAAGGCGCGGGAGAGGCGCAAGGGGATGGGCTCCGGGTCGGGTTCGGGGCGCAACCTAGAGCAAGATGCGGGGGGCGCAATCCGCGACGGAACGGGGGCAAAAAAGAAGGGCCGCCCCGAAGGGACGGCCCGAGTTTAGGGAGGAAACGCCAGTCACACGGCGGAAGAGGAAAAGCCCTCTTCCATGTCCGAATGATGCTGCACCGCACCCGGCCAGGGAAGATTTCTTTGCGCTCGTCCGATGAAAAAATAGGCTTCTCAATCCGCGCCCGCCTATTTTCTATCCTCTAAAGAGACGTTCCGGAGCATTTGCCCACTATTCAGGCATCGAGAAGTAGCCATGGCGGAAGGACATCCATTCCGACCGGACCAGCCATTCGATCCCGAACCAGATCACGACCGTGACCAGCGTGGTCACCAACACCACCCGGAGCACCCGCACCCGGGTCGGCGCGCCGCGCCAGCCACCCGCCGGGGCAGCCTCGGGGTCGGGGGTGATGCCCAGGGGCAGCACGGCGAACAGGACCGTCCACCAGATCAGGAAGAAGACCACCGTACCCGCGATCGCGCCCATCAACCCTCTCCGCCCTTACCTCGCCGTAATCCCGCCGGCCCGCCGCGCGTTCTGGTCCCACGCATGCACCAAGGAGACCGAGATGCGACGCGTGACCCTCCTCGCCGCCCTCAGCCTGGCGGCGCTGCCGCTCCTGCCCTCCCCGGCCGACGCTCGGCCGCCCTGGGAGCGCGACCACCGGCACTGGGAACGGCATGAGCGCCGCGAGGCCATGCGTGAGGAGCGGTGGCGCCGCGAGCGCTGGCGGGAGGCCCGCCGCCGGGACTACGAGCGCCGACATTACTATGCCGGCCCCCCGGTCGCCTATGCGGCGCCGCCGCAGCCCGGCGTCACGCTCCAGTTCAACCTGCGCTGAGCCGCCTCAGACCCGCAGCAGGTGTAGCTCGACCAGCGGCCGCTTCTTCAGCCGCCGGCCGATCGCCTTCCGCAGCGCGGAGCGCGCCGCCTCCCGCAAGGCCGAATCCTCCCGGCGCAAGGGCGCCGGCAGGTCGTTCACCAGGCGGGCCAGATCGGCGGCGATCTGCGCGGGTGCTTCCTCCCCCTGTTCGAACAGGCCAGGGGCGGAAACCTGGGGCGTTCCCCGCACCCGGCCGTTGTCATCCACGGCCAGGGAGCCGACGACGACGCCGTTGAACAGCATCCGGCGCCGCGCCCCGAGAACCCCGCCTTCGAGCGGAAGCAGGCGCGGGCCGTCCACTGCCAGCTTGCCGCTCGGCACGGTCTCGCAGACCTCGGCCGGCTCCGGCCCGAGCCGGAGCACGTCCCCGTCCTCGATCAGATGGGGTATGGAGCCGAATTCACGGGCCAGGGCCGCGTGTTCCTGCAGATGCCGCCATTCGCCATGCACCGGCACGGCGTGGCGCGGCTTCACCAGCTCATAGAGGCGCCGCAGCTCATCCTTCGCCGGGTGTCCGGAGACATGGACGGGGTGCTCGGAATCCGGGGTGATCACGCGACAGCCCGCGCGATACAGCGCGGCCTCGACATTCATGATCGCCTTCTCGTTCCCCGGGATCATCCGCGAGGAGAAGATGACCGTGTCCCCCTCGCCAAGGGAGATCTGCGGATGGGTGTCGGCGGCGATCTTGGCCAGGGCCGAGCGCGGCTCGCCCTGGCTGCCCGTGCAGATGATCAGCAGCTCGTCATCCGGCAGGTAGCCCGCTTCATCCTCATCGATGAAGGGGGGCAGGTCCTTGAAGTAGCCGGTCTCGCGCGCCGCGGCGTCCGCGTTGCGGAGCGAACGGCCGAACAGGGCGACCCGCCGCCCGGCCGCCAGGGCGGCACGGGTGATGGAATCGACGCGGGCAATATTGGTGGCGAAGCAGGCCACGGCCACGCGGCCCTTGAGGCTGCCGATCACCTCGAACAGTGCGTCCCGCGCATCGGCCTCGCTGCCGGAATGGCCGTCCACCAGGGCATTGGTGCTGTCGCAGACCATCGCCAGCACCCCTTCCCGCCCGAGCGCGGCGAAGCCTGCCTCGTCCGTGGGCTCGCCGACCAGCGGGTTGGGGTCCAGCTTCCAGTCACCCGTGTGCAGGACGATGCCGTGCCGCGTGCGGATGGCCAGGGCCTGGGCCTCCGGCACGGAATGCGCGACCCGGAGGAACTGGAGGTCGAAATTGCCGACCTTCACCCGGGAGGAGAGCGGCACCGTGTGCAGCGTCACCTCATGCAGGAACCCCGCCTCGCCCAGCTTGCGGCGCAGCACGGCGCTGGCGAAGGGGCTGGCATAGATCGGGCAGCGAAGAAGCGGCCAGAGGGAGGAGACGGCACCCAGATGGTCCTCATGGGCATGGGTGATCACCAGCCCGACCAGGCGGTCCCGCCGCTCCGCGAGCCAGGCGGGGTCGGGCACCAGGATCTCGGCCTCGGGCGCTTCCGCGCCGCCGAAGCCGATGCCGCAATCCACCGCCAGGAGCTGACCGTCCAGGCGATAGACATTGAGGTTCATGCCGATCTCCCCCGTCCCCCCTAGGGGGAGGAAGGCGAGGTCGTCGGTCGTTTCGAAGGTCATTCGTTCTCGTTCTTGAGAGAGTCTGGAAGCGTTGTCTTGTGGAAGATGGGGGGTGGGTTCCGGGCCGCCAACAGGCGCAGGCCCTCGAGCGTGATATCGGGATCGGTATGTTGAATGACGGTGGTGCCCTCCGCGAACAAGGGGGCCAGCCCCCCGGTCGCGATCACCTTCAGGGGACCGCCATGCTCGGCCCTGATCCGGGCGACCAGACCTTCCACCAGCCCGACATAGCCCCAGAAAATACCGGACTGCATGGCCGGGACGGTGTCCCGCCCAATGACCGACTGGGGGCGGCCGATGCCGATGCGGGGCAGCCGGGCGGCGGCGCGGTGCAGCGCCTCGATGGACAGGTTGATGCCCGGGGCGATGATCCCGCCGATATAGGCGCCCCCCTCCCCCACGACATCGAAGGTCGTCGCGGTTCCGAAGTCGATCACGATCAGCGGCGCGGTGTAGTGATGATGGGCGGCCAGGGCATTCAGCAGCCGGTCTGCGCCCACTTCCTTCGGGCGGTCGACCTGGATCTCGAAGCCCCATTCGACGCTGCCGGCGCGTGCGACGAGCGGCTCGCAGCCGAACCATTCGCGCGCCAGGCGGCGAAGGTTGTAAAGGGCCGCCGGCACCACCGTGCCGATGGCGCAGCCCGTGATGTCGCTGGGCCTCAGCCCGTGCTGGGACAGGAGGGTGACGAGGAAGACGGCATATTCGTCGCTGGTCCGGTCCGCCCGGGTGGCGATCCGCCAGCGGCCTCGCCACTCCTCGCCGTCATGCACCGCGAAGACGACATTCGTATTGCCCGCATCGATGGCCAGGAGCATGTGGCGCGTTCCCCTCGGCCGTTAGGGACTCACCTCCCCGGCCATGACGGTTTCCATGCCGGTTGCAGTGCGAAGACGCAATGCACCCCTGTCGTCCAACCCATCGAAGAGCCCGGAACGGACCCCGCCCGGCGCGAAGACGGTGAGCGGCGCGCCAGGGGCGTGCCCCCTCTCGAGCCAGGCCCGCCGGATGGCGCCGAAGCCCTCCGCGCCAAGGACGGCCCGCCAGCGGTCGAGCGATTCCATGATCGCGGCGGCCGCCGCCTCCGGCGCCAGGGCGGGGGCCGGCAGCGCGGCGGTCAGGCGGCCCGGAACGGATGGGGCATGCGCCAGGTTCACGCCGATGCCGAAGGCCAGCCAGTCCAGCCGCCCCTCGGGGTCGATCCCCGCCTCGGAGAGGATGCCGGCGCATTTCGCGCCGCCCAGCAGGAGGTCATTCGGCCATTTCAGCGAAAGCCCCGGCCCGGCATGGGGAAGGAGCGCCGAATGGACGGCAACGGCCACGAGGAGGCTCCATTGCGGCACCTCCCGGGCGGGCGCCTCGGGCCGCAACAGCACGGAGAGGAAGAGATTGCCCGGTGGGGATTCCCAGGAACGCCCATGGGTCCCCCGCCCGGCGGTCTGCCGGCGGGCGAGAATGGCGAGGCGCTCCGCCTCCCCCGCCTCGGCCGCCGCGCGGATCAGGTCGGCGGTGCTGGGCAGCTGGTCATGGACCTGCAGCCGCCAGCCCGCCGGTCGCGTGCTCACCCCGCCAGGGCCGCGACGGCCGCGGTGGCGGCCGCGACGATCGGGGCGGGGAAAAGGAAGAAGAGCACGTTGAACAGCCCGGAAGCCGCCAGCACCATCGAGACCGCGGCCGGGCGCGGGTCGAGCGCGCCGGCCGGCGTGTCGAAATACATCACCTTGATGATGCGCAGGTAATAGTAGGCACCGACCACGCTGGTGAGAACGCCCACCGTCGCGAGCACCCAGAAGCCCTCCTGCACGGCCGCCAGGAAGACGTAGAGCTTCGAGAAGAAGCCGGCGAGCGGCGGAATGCCCGCCATGGAGAACATGAAGACCACCATCGCGATGGCCATGGCCGGATCCGTACGGCCCAGCCCGGCCAGGTCCTCCACCCGCTCCAGCGAACGCCCCTGGCGCCGCATGGAGACCAGCACCGCGAAAACGCCCGCATTCATGACGAGGTAGATCGTCATGTAGAGCATCACGCCCCGCAGGCCGGTGTCGGTCGCGACCGCAAGCCCCATCAGCGCGTAGCCGACATGGCCGATGGAGGAATAGGCCATCAGGCGCTTGATGTTGTTCTGGCGGAGCGCGGCGAAGGAGCCGAGCAGCATGGAGCCGAGCGAGGCCAGCCAGATCACGCCCTGCCAATGGGCCGCGAGCTCGGCGAAGGGATCCGCCAGCACCCGGACCAGCAGCGCCACGGCCGCCACCTTCGGCGCCGAGGCGAAGAAGGCCGTCACGGGCGTAGGCGCCCCCTCATAAACGTCGGGCGTCCACATATGGAAGGGAACGGCCGAGATCTTGAAGGCGAGCGCGGCGACCACGAAGGTCATGCCCACCATGACGCCCATCGAGGCGCCCCCTTCCGAGGAGACGGCGGTGCCGATGGCGGCGAAGTTGGTGGAGCCGGAGAACCCGTAGGTGAGGCTCGCGCCATAGAGGTACAGGCCCGAGGCCAGGGCGCCGAGCACGAAGTACTTGAGCCCGGCCTCCGCGGAACGCGCATTGTCCCGGTCGAAGGCCGCGATGACGTAGAGGGAGAGCGAGAGAAGCTCGAGGCCCATATAGAGGGTGATGAGATCGGCGGCCGAGACCATCACCAGCATGCCGATGGTGCTGAACAGCACGAGGATGGGGAACTCGAAGCGGGCGATCCCCTGCTTCTCGTTCCAGTCCAGCGCCAGCATCAGCCCCGAGGCCGCGCCGAGCAGGATGAGCACCTTGGCGAAGCGCGAAAAGCCGTCCGAGACGAACTGATTGCCGAAGGCCATGCCATCCGGCGCGGCCATGACCATCACCGCCGCGACGAGCAGCGCGCCGAGCGCCCCCATGGTGACGGGGAAGGTCGTGTCCCGCTTCGGGATCACGCCGGCCAGCAGAAGCACGAGGCCGGCGGCCGCGAGCAGGATTTCAGGAAGGGCGAGGGTCCAGTTCATCGTCTCGCTCACAGGCCTGCCACGCGCGGCGCCGCCAGGGCGGCCTCATGCCGCTCCACCAGCGCGGCAACCGAGGCTTCCCAGACATGGGTGAAGGAGGAGGGGTAAATCCCCATCCAGAGGGTCAGGACGATCAGCGGCACGAAGATCGCCATCTCCCGCGGGGAGAGGTCGAGCAGGTTTCGCACCTCGTCGCGCGTGACCTTGGAGAAGATCACCCGGCGGTAGAGCCACAGCATATAGGCCGCGCCCAGGATCATGCCCGTGCCCGCACCCAGCGCCACCCAGGCGCTGGAGCGCCAGGCGCCGGTGATGACCAGGAACTCGCCCGGGAAGTTCGCCGTGCCCGGCAGGGCCACGCTCGCCATGGTGAAGAGCATGAAGACCATCGCATAGGCCGGCATCACCTTCGCGACCCCGCCATAGCGCGCGATCTCGCGCGAATGCACGCGGTCATACAACACGCCGACGCAGAGGAAGAGCGCGCCGGAGACGACGCCATGGGCGAGCATGGTGAAGAGCGCGCCCGAGATGCCCTGCTGGTTGAAGGTGAAGAGCCCGATGGTGACGATGCCCATATGCGCCACCGAGGAATAGGCGATGAGCTTCTTCATGTCGGTCTGCACGAAGGCGATCATGCTCGTGTAGATCACCGCCACCACGCTGAGCGCGAAGACCATCGGCGCGAAATAGGCCGAGGCTTCGGGGAAGAGCGGGATGGAGAAGCGGAGGAAGCCGTAGCCGCCCATCTTCAGCAGCACGCCCGCCAGGATCACGGAGCCGGCGGTCGGCGCCTCCACATGCGCGTCCGGCAGCCAGGTATGCACCGGCCACATCGGCACCTTCACCGCGAAGGAGGCGAAGAAGGCGAGGAACATCCAGTACTGCCAGCTGGCCGGCACCGGGCTGTCCATCAGCCCGGCGATGTCCGTGGTGCCCGCGCGGTACCACAGCGCCAGGATGGCCAGCAGCATCAGCACCGAGCCGAGCAGCGTGTAGAGGAAGAACTTGAAGGCCGCGTAGACCCGGCGCTGGCCGCCCCACACCCCGATGATGAGGAACATCGGGATCAGCACGCCCTCGAAGAAGACGTAGAAGATGATGAGGTCGAGCGCGCAGAACATGCCCACCATCATCGTCTCGAGGACGAGGAAGGCGATCATGTATTCCCGCACCCGGTTCTGCACCGCCTCCCAGGAGGCGAGGATGCAGATGGGCGTGAGGAGCGTGGAGAGCAGGACGAACAGCATCGAGATGCCGTCCACGCCCATGTGGTAGTTGACGCCGAATTCCGGCAGCCAGGCCACCTGCTCGACGAACTGCGCATCCGCCACCCGCGGGTCGAAGCGGAACCACAGGATCAGCGACAGCACGAAGACGATGAGGCTGGTCCAGAGCGCGGTCCAGCGGGCGTTGGAAGCGACGGTCGCCTCATCCCCCCGGACGCAGAGGATCGCCACCACCCCTGCCAGGGGCAGGAAGGTGAGAAGGGAGAGCAGCGGGAAGCCGGCCGCGTTCATCGGGTGAAGCCCAGGAAGATGACGGAGACGAAGACCACGAGGCCCGCGATCATGGTGAAGGCGTAGTTCGCCACGCGTCCGGTCTGGAAGCGCGCCACGCCACGCGCGGCATCGACGGTGATCGCGGCGACGCCGTTCGGCACGCCATCGATGATGGTCGCGTCCCCGGTCTTCCAGAACACCTGCGAGAGGCGCCGGAAGGGCCGGACGAAGATCGCGTCATACAGCTCGTCGAAATACCACTTGTTCAGCAGGAAGCGGTGCAGGCCCGGGAAGGTCTGCGCCAGCCGCGCCGGAATGGCCGGGGCGAACATGTAGAAGAGATAGGCCAGGGCGATGCCGGCGATGGCGATGACGGTGGGCGCCAGCGGCACCCATTCCGGCACCTCATGCGCCGCGTGCAGAACGTGGTTGTGCTCCGCCGTGAAGATCGCGCCGTTCCAGAACTCGCCCTGATGGTGGCCGACGAACAGGTCGTAGAACACCGCGCCGGTGAAGAGCGCGCCCACGGCGAGGACCAGCAGCGGGATCAGCATCACCGCCGGGCTCTCATGCACATGCTCCATGGTGTGGTGATCCGCCCGCGGCTTGCCGTGGAAGGTCAGGATCAGCAGGCGCCAGGAGTAGAAGGCCGTGAGGAAGGCCGCGATGAGGCCCATGATGAAGGCGTACATCCCCGCCCCGGTATGGGCGGCGAAGGCGCTCTCCAGGATCATGTCCTTCGAATAGTAGCCGGCGAAGAAGGGGATGCCGGCCAGCGCCAGGCTTCCGATCCACATCACCGCATAGGTGATCGGGATCTTGGTCCAGATGCCGCCCATCTTCCGGATGTCCTGCTCGTCCGACATGGCGTGGATGACGGAACCGGCCGAGAGGAAGAGCAGCGCCTTGAAGAAGGCGTGGGTGAACAGGTGAAACACCGCCGCCTGATAGGCGCCCACGCCGATGGCGAAGAACATGTAGCCAAGCTGCGAGCAGGTCGAATAGGCGATGATGCGCTTGATGTCGTTCTGCACGCAGCCGATCGTGGCCGCGAAGAAGGCGGTCGAGGCCCCGACGATCGTCACCAGCGTCAGCGCGTTCGGCGCGTATTCGAAGATGGGCGACATGCGCGCCAGCAGGAACACCCCCGCCGTCACCATGGTGGCCGCATGGATGAGGGCGGAAACCGGCGTCGGCCCCTCCATCGCATCCGGCAGCCAGGTGTGCAGGCCGAGCTGGGCGGACTTGCCGCAGGCGCCGAGGAAGAGGAGGACCGAGATCACCTCCAGCGCCGGCAGGCCGGCGAAGGTGGCACCGCGCATCTCCTCCACCCGGGTGAAGATGTCGCCGAAGTTCAGCGCGCCGAAGGTCCAGAAGGTCAGCGCCATGCCCAGCATGAAGAACAGGTCGCCGACCCGGTTCACGATGAAGGCCTTCATCGAGGCGCGGTTGGCGCTCTCCCGCTCATACCAGTAGCCGATGAGCAGGTAGCTCGCGAGGCCAACGCCCTCCCAGCCGAAGAAGAGCTGGACGAGGTTGTCCGCCGTCACCAGCATCAGCATGGCGAAGGTAAAGAGGCCGAGATAGGCGAAGAAGCGCGGCGGCGTCGCGTCATGCGACATGTAGCCGACGCTGTAGAGATGGATGAAGGTGGAGATGAAGGTCACCATCCCCACCATCATGGCGCTCAGCGTGTCGTAGCGGAGCGCCCAGTCGACGGTCAGCCCGCCGACATCGATCCATTCGGAAAGGGTGATGGTGCGGGGCGCGGAGTGCAGCCCCACCTCGACGAAGGCCGAGACGCCGCAGATGGCGGCCAGCACCATGCAGCCGACCGAAACCCACATGGACAGGCGGTCGCCCAACCAGCGGCCGAAGAAGCCCGCCAGGCAGGCGCCCAGGAGGGGAAAGAAGACGGCACCGACGAACATGGCGCCTAACCCTTCAGGGTGGACACGTCTTCCACCTCGATGCTGCCGCGGTTGCGGAAATAGATGACGACGATCGCCAGACCGATCGCCGCCTCGGCGGCCGCGACGGTCAGGATGAACATGGCGAAGATCTGCCCGGTCAGATCCCCCAGGCTGGACGAGAAGGCGACCAGGTTGAGGTTCACCGAGAGCAGGATCAGCTCCACGGACATCAGGATTACGATGATGTTCTTCCGGTTCAGGAAGATGCCGAAGATGCCGAGCACGAAGAGGATCGCGCCCACCGTGAGGTAATGGCCCAGGCCGATCTCGAGCATCAGTGGTGCCCTCCATGCCCGTGATCATCGTGGCCGTGGCCATGCCCATGGGCGATGGACTTCGGCTTCTTCTCCTCCGGCGGAAGCGGGCGAAGGATGCCCAGCTCCCCGATGGAGGCGCCGACCGGCACCGAGGCCATGTCGAGCTGCGTCCGCCGGGCCACCTGCACGTCGATGTCCTGCCGCCTGCTCCGCGCCCGGTCGCGATGGGTGAGGACGATGGCGCCGATCATCGCGACCAGCAGGATCAGCCCCGCGGCCTGGAAGAGGAAGACATAGTCCGTATAGAGCACCCGCCCGATCGCGGCCGTGTTGTGCACATCCGTGGGCACGGGGTTCAGCCGCAGCGAACCCGCCTGCCCGCTCGACTGCCAGGCGCCGAGAACGAAGACCAGCTCCAGGAACAGGATCCCGCCGATCACCGCCCCGATCGGGGCGTAGCGCTGGAACCCCTCGCGCAGCCGCGCGAAGTCGATGTCCAGCATCATCACCACGAAGAGGAACAGCACCGCGACGGCGCCGACATAGACGATGACCAGGATCATCGCCAGGAACTCGGCGCCTGCGATCAGGAAGAGCGCGGCGGCGTTGAAGAAGGCGAGAATCAGGTACAGCACGCTGTGTACCGGGTTCCGGCTCGTGACCACCATCACGGCGCTGGCGATCAGCACCGCCGAGAAGGCGTAGAAGGCAAGACCAGCGATCATCGGTAGGGCGCATCCGCCTTCAGGCGCGCGGCGAGCATGGGCTCCCAGCGGTCGCCGTTATCAAGCAGCTTCTGCTTGTCGTAGAAGAGCTCCTCGCGCGTCTCGGTCGCGAATTCCAGGTTCGGCCCGAGAACGATGGCATCGACCGGGCAGGCCTCCTCGCAAAGGCCGCAATAGATGCATTTGGTCATGTCGAGGTCGTAGCGTGTCGTCCGCCGCGAGGCGTCCTCGCGCGGCTCGGACTCGATGGTAATGCACACGGCCGGGCACACCGCCTCGCAGAGCTTGCAGGCGATGCAGCGCTCCTCCCCGTTCGGGTAGCGCCGCAGCGCATGCTCGCCCCGGAAGCGCGGGCTGAGCGGGGAGCGCTCGTACGGATAGGAGATCGTGGCCTTCTTGGAGAAGAAGGCCCTCAGCGTCAGCCACATGCCGGAGACGAGCTCCGACAGCAGGAGGCTGCGCGCCACTCGGTCTAGCGTCGCCATGACGGGCGGACCTTTCCGCTTGCAGTGTTGGGGCGGGTCATGCCGGCAGCCACCCGAAGATCTTCAGCGCCGCCGCGGTCAGCACCAGCCAGACGAGGCTGATGGGCAGGAACACCTTCCAGCCCAGCCGCATCAGCTGGTCGTAGCGGTAGCGCGGGAAGGTGGCGCGGACCCAGACGAAGACGAAGAGGCAGAAGCAGACCTTCAGGATGAACCAGATCGGTCCCGGCACCCAGTTCAGGGGCGCCACGTCGAAGGGCGGCAGCCAGCCTCCGAGGAAGAGGATGGTGGTGAGCGAGGACATGAGGATCATGTTCGCGTACTCACCGAGGAAGAAGAGGGCGAAGGTCATCGCGGAATATTCCACGAAGAACCCCGCCACCAGCTCCGACTCACCTTCGGGCAGGTCGAAGGGAGCCCGGTTCGTCTCCGCCAGGGTGGAGATGAAGAAGATGATGAACATCGGGAAGAGCGGGATGAAGAACCACAGGCCCTTCTGCGCCAGCACGATGTCCGTCAGGTTCAGCGACCCCACGCAGAGCAGCACGGTGACGATCACGAAGCCCATCGAGACTTCGTAGGACACCATCTGCGCCGCCGAGCGGAGCGCGCCGAGGAAGGCGTATTTCGAGTTCGACGCCCAGCCCGCGATGATAATGCCGTAAACGCCGAGCGAGGAGATGGCGAAGAGATAGAGGATGCCGACATTGATGTCGGCGATCGCCCAGCCCTCATTCACCGGGATCACCGCCCAGGCGATCATCGCGAGCACGAAGGTGAGCATCGGCGCCATGATGAAGAGGACGCGGCTCGCGCCCGTGGGCACGATGGTCTCCTTCATCAGCATCTTGCCCGCATCCGCGAAGGGCTGCAGCAGGCCGAAGGGCCCGACCACGTTCGGCCCCTTCCGCAGCTGCATCGCGGCCATGATCTTGCGCTCGGCCCAGGTCATGTAGGCCACGCCGATCAGCAGCGGCACCAGCAGCGCCAGCGCCTGCGCGACGGTGAGCGACAGGACCCCGATGGGGGAGTTGAGGAAACTGTCCATCACTCAGCCGCCATCGCCGGGGTGTGCACATAGGTGCGAGCGCATTCCGCCATCACGTCGCTCGCCCGGCTGAAGGCATCCGCTTGGTAGTAGTTGGTCATGGCCTGGGTGAAGGGAGCGGAACCGAGCGCGCCCGCATCCCCCGCCGGGGCCGCCGAGACAACCGCCGGCTGCGCGGCCTCATCCGCCCGGGCGAAGACCGGGTTCACGGCGGCCAGCCGCGCGCGGATCGCGAAGAGGTCGTCATAGGGCAGCGCCCCGCCGAGCAGCTCGCTGGCCGCCCGCAGGATGCGCCAGTCCTCCCGCGCCTCGCCCGGCGGGAAGACCGCCCGGCGGCCGCGCTGCACGCGCCCCTCGGTGCTGACATAGGTCCCGTCCTTCTCCAGGTAGGAGGAGCCGGGAAGGATCACGTCGGCCCGGGCCGCGCCACGGTCGCCGTGATGGCCCTGATAGATCACGAAGGTTTCCGGCGCGATGAGCGCGGGGTCCAGCTCATCGGCCCCCAGCAGCCAGAGCGCATCCACCCCGCCGCCCAGCATGGCGCCGATATCCTTGCCGCCCTGCCCCGGCAGGAAGCCGAGATCGAGCGCCGCCACCTGGCCACCGGCCGTGTGGAGCAGGTTGAAGCCGTTCCACTCCGCGTTGACGGCGTTGATCGACTGGGCGAGCGCCCAGGCCGCCGCGAGCACCGCCGCCCCGTCCGGACGCGCCAGCGCGCCACGGCCCAGCAGGATCAGCGGCCGCTTCGCATTGCGCAGCACCTCGCCGAAGGCGCCGTCGAGCACGCCGCGCAGGGCGTCCGGGCCATTGCCCAGATGCTTCGCCGGATAGGTGAGGTTCACCTGCGGCCCGATCAGCCCCACCGGCACGCGGCTCATCGCCCGCTTGCGGATCCGGGCGTTGATCACCGGCGCCTCGACGCGGGGATTGCTGCCGATGACCAGCACCGCATCCGCCTGGTCTATCCCGGCGATGGTGCTGTTGAACAGGTAGAAGGCCCGGTTGGAGCCGTCCAGCGCCGCACCATCCTCGCGGCAGTCCAGGTTCCGCGAACCCAGCCCGGCCATCAGGTCCTTCAGCGCGACGATGCTCTCCGCATCGGCCAGACCGCCGACCACGGCGCCGATCCGGTCGCCGGGCAGGCCCTTGAGCCGCGCCGCGATCGCCTCCAGCGCCTCCGGCCAGGTGGCCGCGCGCAGCTTGCCGTCGCGCTTCACCCAGGGGCGGTCGAGGCGCCGGTGCTTCACCGCATCGAAGGAGAAGCGGCCGCGATCGGCCATCCACTCCTCGTTCACGTCCTCATGCACCCGGGGAAGGATGCGCAGGATATCCGGCCCGCGGCTGTCCACGCGGATATTGGTGCCGGTGGCATCCAGCACGTCCACGCTGTCCACCTTCGCCAGCTCCCAGGGCCGCGCCATGAAGGCGTAGGGCCGGCTGGTCAGCGCGCCCACGGGGCAGATGTCGATCAGGTTGCCCGACAACTCGGTGGAGATCGCCTTCTCCACATAGTTGGTGATCTCCATCGCCTCGCCACGGCCGACCGCGCCCAGCTCCGGCACGCCCGCCACCTCGGTGGCGAAGCGGACGCAGCGCGTGCACTGGATGCAGCGGGTCATGATCGGCTTGATCAGCGGGCCGAAATACTTGTCGGTGACCGACCGCTTGTGCTCGCGGTAGCGGCTGATATCGCCGCCATAGGCGACCGCCTGGTCCTGCAGGTCGCACTCGCCGCCCTGGTCGCAGATCGGGCAGTCCAGCGGGTGGTTGATGAGCAGGAACTCCATCACGCCCCGGCGCGCGTTCCGCACCACCGGGCTGTCCGTGATGATCTTCATGCCGTCCATCACCGGGAAGGCGCAGGACGCGACCGGCTTCGGCGCCTTCTCGACTTCGACGAGGCACATGCGGCAGTTGCCGGCGATGGACAGGCGCTCATGATAGCAGAAGCGGGGGATTTCGGCCCCCGCCAGCTCCGCCGCCTGAAGGGCCGTGGCGCCCAGCGGCACCTCGACCTCCGTGCCGTCCACCGTGACCTTGATGAGCTTCACATCGCTCATGGCTTCACTCCGCCGCCATCGGGAAGACCCGGGCGGCATGGTTCCTCTTATATTCGGCGATCCGCTCTTCCATCATCGGGCGGAAGTGGCGGATGAGGCCCTGCACCGGCCAGACGCCGCCATCGGCGAGCGCGCAGATCGTGTGCCCCTCGATGCGCCGGGTGACATCCTCCAGCACGTCGATCTCGTCGATTTCGGCGCGGCCCTCGACCATGCGGTCCATCATGCGGCTGACCCAGCCCATGCCTTCGCGGCAGGGCGTGCACTGGCCGCAGCTCTCATGCTTGTAGAACTTCGACAGGCGGGCGATGGCGCGGATCAGGTCCGTGGACTTGTCCATCACGATCACCCCCGCCGTGCCGAGGCCGGACTTGTGCTCGCGCAGCGCGTCGAAGTCCATCAGCACGTCGTCGCAGATATGCTTGGGCAGCAGCGGCGTGGAGGAGCCGCCGGGGATGACGCAGAGCAGGTTGTCCCAGCCGCCGCGCACGCCGCCGGCATGGCGCTCGATGAGCTCCCGCAGCGGGATGCTCATCTCCTCCTCCACGTTGCAGGGCTTGTTCACATGGCCCTGGATGCAGAAGATCTTCGTGCCCGCATTCTTCGGCCGTCCGAAGCCCGCGAACCACCCCGCGCCGCGGCGCAGGATCGTCGGAACCACGGCGATCGTCTCGACATTGTTCACCGTCGTCGGGCAGCCATAGAGGCCCACCGCCGCGGGGAAAGGCGGCTTCAGCCGCGGCATGCCCTTCTTGCCCTCGAGGGATTCGATGAGCGCCGTCTCCTCGCCGCAGATATAGGCGCCGGCGCCGCGATGGACGTAGAGGTCGAAGTCATAGCCCGACCCCGCCGCGTTCTTGCCGAGCAGCCCCGCCGCATAGGCCTCGTCGATCGCGGCCTGCAGGATCAGGTGCTCGTTGTAGTACTCGCCGCGCACATAGATGTAGCCCGCGCTGGCATTCATCGCGACGGCCGCGATGAGGCAGCCCTCGATCAGCGTATGCGGATCGTGGCGCAGGATGTCGCGGTCCTTGCAGGTGCCCGGCTCGGATTCGTCGGAATTGACGACGAGGTAGGAGGGGCGCCCATCCGGATTGGACTTGGGCATGAAGGACCACTTCAGCCCCGTCGGGAAGCCGGCGCCGCCGCGGCCGCGCAGGCCCGACTGCTTCACCTCCTCGATGATCCAGTCCCGGCCCTTGGCGATCAGCCCGGCCGTGCCGTCCCAGTTCCCCCGCTTCTGCGCGGCCTGCAGCCCCCAGTGCTGCACGCCATACAGGTTGGTGAAGATGCGGTCCTTGTCCTGAAGGGCCATGTCAGTTCCCTCCCCGCTCATCGAGCATGGGCACGTCGAGCAGCGTCAGCGGGCCACCCTCCGGCGCGCTGGTCTGGCGCCCGATGGTGCTGCCCGGCGCCGGCCGCTCGCCACGCTTGAGAGCTTCGATCAGCTCGACCGTGCGGTCGTAATCCAGGTCTTCGTAATAATCGTCGTCCACCTGCAGGATCGGCGCGTTCACGCAGGCGCCGAGGCATTCCACCTCGGTCAGCGTGAAGAGCCCGTCCTCGCTGGTATCGCCATAGCCCTTGAGATGGCCGGCATCCTTGCAGGCGCGCAGCACGTCATCCGAACCGCGCAGCATGCAGGGCGTGGTGCCGCAGACCTGGAGGTGGAACTGCCCGATCGGCTTCGTGTTGAACATGAAGTAGAAGGACGCGACCTCGAAGACGCGGATCGGCGCCATGTCCAGGCGCTCCCCCACCTTCTCCATCGCGATGCGCGGCACCCAGGCGCTGCCGGTCTGCCGGCCCATCTGCTTCTGCACGACATAGAGCAGCGGGATGACGGCGGAGGCCTTCTTCGCCTCCGGATAGCGCGCGAGGATCTTGGCGATCTGCGCCTCGCTCTCCGCGTCGAATGCGAAGCTCTCCGGCTCCGCCCGGCTGTTCCGCCAGTTCGGGTCGAGATGATCAACCGCCGCTTCGGTCACCGGTCGATCTCCCCGAAGACGATGTCCAGGCTGCCGATCACCGCCACGGCATCCGCCAGCATATGCCCCTTGGAGAGCACCTCCATCGCCTGGAGATGCGCGAAGCCGGGCGCCCGGATCTTGCAGCGATAGGGGCGGTTGGTTCCGTCGGCCACGAGATAAACCCCGAATTCGCCCTTCGGCGCCTCCACCACCGTGTAGGTCTCGCCGGGGGGCACGTGGAAGCCTTCCGTATAGAGCTTGAAGTGATGGATGAGCGATTCCATCGACCGCTTCATCTCGCCCCGCTTCGGCGGCGTGATCTTGTTGTCCTCCACGCGCACGGGGCCTTCCGGCATCTGATCCAGGCACTGGTGGATGATCTTCAGGCTCTCCCGCATCTCGGCCATGCGGACGAGATAGCGGTCGTAGCAGTCGCCGTGGCGGCCGACCGGGATCTCAAACTCCATCCGGTCATACACGTCATAGGGCTGCTGGCGCCGAAGGTCCCAGGCCATGCCGGAAGCGCGGAGGCAGGGGCCCGAGAAGCCCCATTCCATCGCCTGCTCGGCCGTCATCACGCCGATATCGACCGTGCGCTGCTTGAAGATGCGGTTATGCGTCAGCAGCCCGTCGAGGTCGTCGATGAACTTCGGGAAGCCCTCGGCCCAGCGGCGGATATCCTCGGCCAGTCCCGCCGGCAGGTCGCGGTTCACGCCGCCCGGACGGAAGTAGTTGGCATGGTAATGGCTGCCCGAAACCCGCTCGTAGAATTCCAGCAGGATCTCGCGCTGCTCAAAGCCCCAGAGCGGCGGGGTGATGGCGCCGCAGTCCAGCGCATAGGTCGTGATGTTGAGCAGGTGGTTCAGGATGCGCGTGATCTCGGAGAAGAGCACGCGGATGTACTGCGCCCGCAGCGGCGGCGTGATCCCGAGAAGACGCTCCGTCCCCAGGATGAAGGCGTGCTCCATGCACATCGGGCTCACATAGTCGAGCCGGTCGAAATACGGGTTCGCCTGCAGGTAGGTCTTGTACTCGATCAGCTTCTCGGTGCCGCGATGCAGCAGGCCGATATGCGGATCGGCGCGCTCCACCACCTCGCCCTTCATCTCAAGGATGAGGCGCAGCACGCCATGGGCGGCCGGATGCTGGGGGCCGAAATTCAGGGTGTGGCTGTCCACCTCGATCCGCCGCAAGCCGGGCGCGGAGGCCTCGGCGCCGGTCTCGGGGATGTCAGCGGCGTTCAGGGCGCCGGCGGTCAGGCTCATGGCAGCTTCTCCGCTTCCGGCTTCTCCAGAAGCGATGCGGGCGGCGGGGCGATACGGTTCAGATGCACCTTCTCGTCGCCCGGAAGGGTGGTCATGCCCTCCCAGGGAGAGAGGAAGTCGAAGCTGCGGAAATCCTGCTGGAGCTTCACGGGCTCATAGACCACCTCGCGCCGCTCCGCGTCGTAGCGGACCTCGACATGGCCGGTCAGTGGGAAGTCCTTGCGCAGCGGATGCCCCTGGAAGCCATAATCCGTCAGGATCCGGCGCAGGTCGACATGGTCCTCGAAGGCGATGCCGTACATGTCCCAGGCCTCGCGCTCGAACCAGCCGGCCGTCGGCCAGATGGCGGTCACGCTCGGCACGGAATGGTCGGCGTCGGTCGTGGTCACGACGCGGATGCGGTGGTTATGCGTGAGGGAGAGCAGGTTCCACACGACATCGAAACGCTCCGCGCGCTCCGGCCAGTCCACGCCGCAGATGTCCATGCATTGCTCAAAGGCGAAGCGCGGGTCCGCGCGCAGGATCGCCATAACGATGCGCACCGAATCGCGGCGGATGCGAAGGGTCAGCTCGGCGCCGCGGGCCACGGAGGCCTCCAGCACCGAACCGGCCGGCAGGGTGGCGGCGACCTGCTCGCCGAGAAGGGTGAGGTCAGCCACGGAGGATCGTCCCGGTCCGGCGGATCTTCTTCTGGAGCTGGAGGATGCCATAGACCAGCGCCTCCGCCGTCGGCGGGCAGCCCGGAACATACACATCCACCGGCACGACACGGTCGCAGCCGCGCACCACGCTGTAGCTCCAGTGGTAGTAGCCGCCGCCATTGGCGCAGCTGCCCATGGAGATGACCCAGCGCGGCTCGCTCATCTGGTCGTAAACGCGCCGCAGGGCGGGGGCCATCTTGTTGGTCAGCGTGCCCGCCACGATCATCACGTCCGACTGGCGCGGCGACCCGCGCGGGATCACGCCGAAGCGGTCCAGGTCGTAGCGCGCCATATAGGCGTGGATCATCGGCACGGCGCAGCAGGCCAGGCCGAAGGTCATCGGCCACAGGCTGCCCGTGCGGGCCCAGTTCACCACCTTGTCCAGGTTGGCGACGACGAAGCCCTTTTCCTCGATCTCACCCGTCACGCCCTTCAGGACCGCGTCCTGATCGGGCCCCGGGGGAAGGGCCTGGCCGTTCCAGGCCACCTGTTCCGTGCTGACGCCGCTCATCGCATCGTCCTCCGCGCGTCACCGCGCGTCATCATCCTGCGGGCCCCGGGGCCCGTCTCGCCACACCACCCGGCGCGGCGCATGCCGCGGCCCATGGCGAGGCTCATTCCCAGTCCAGCGCGCCCTTGCGCCACTCATACACGAAGCCGACCGTCAGCAGCCCCAGGAAGCCCATCATCGAGAGGAACCCCACCCAGCCGATTCCGCCGAGCGACACCGCCCAGGGAAAGAGGAAGGCCACCTCTAGGTCGAAGATGATGAAGAGGATCGCAACGAGGTAGAACCGCACGTCGAAGCGGTGCCGCGTGTCCTCGAAAGGCTCGAATCCGCACTCATAGGTCGAGAGCTTCTCCGCGTCCGGCTTCTGCCGGGCAACGAGCACGGAGCCGCCCACCATGGCGATGCTGATCACCGCGGCGATGCCCAGGAACACCAGGATCGGAAAGTAATTGGCCAGCAGCGGCTGGGTCATCATGCCCCTCGGAGCTTCGGAACAGCCGAGGCCATGAAGACGCCCGGATGCACCCATTGGCGCCGCGGCGATGCCGCAGCGCAATGCGCGATACATATAGGCTGGGCGAAGCTTCCGCCATAGGGGCCCCGCCCCAGGGTCGCACAATGGATGCAGCTTAATCAACACCTGCGAGCCATTCGCAAATCCAGCCAGCGAACACGAAAGCACCAGCCCGAAATGCAAAACGCCGCCCCGAAGGGCGGCGTTTGAACGCATCGCGTGGCGCGAGTGACGGGGCTCGAACCCGCGACCTCCGGCGTGACAGGCCGGCGCTCTAACCAACTGAGCTACACCCGCGTGCTGCGTGGGGGCCGTTTATGGCCTGCCGCCCCCCCTGTCAACCGCTCGTCACCGATAGACCGCAACCGGAACGACGACGATCCACAGCGAACGGGTCTCCGCCTGCTTCATCGCGAGTGCCCGCTGGAAGTCACGCTCCTGCCGCTCGGCCCGGTCTATCTCGGCCAAGTCCCGGCGTGCCTGCCGGTCCCCTTGTGCGGCCGCCATCCCCAGCCACCGCCGCGCCTCCTGCAGATCCTGGCCCATCTCCTCCAGGCCGGTCATGTAGAGGCGCCCGACGGCACGCTGCGCCCGCACGTCGCCGCCCTCCCCGGCCCGCCGCATCCATTGCAGCGCGGCATAGGACTGGCTGGGCGTGTCGGGCGTGCCGCGGAAAAGCAGCGTGGCGAGTCGGTACTGCGCATCCGGCACGCCCCCCTCCGCCGCAGCAGCAAGGCCGCGAAGCGAATCGCCGACCTCGGGCGAACGGGGCCGGGCGGGGCCTTCCTCCAGCACGGAGGTAACCATCCCGACCGGCTGCACCCGGCAGGGCGCGCCGGGCGGGCAGACCACCACCCCCGGGGGGCCGGCCGGCTGCGCGCAGCCGGCCAACCCGATTCCAGCCGCCAGAGCGGCCAGCCGCAGAGCCTTCATCGCGCCCTCAGTTCACCCGAAGCCGGCCGCCGGTGCCCATCCCGCCGCGCACGTCCTGCGCCTGATAGTTCTGCAGGGCGACGACCATCTTGTTATAGGCGTCCACGAAGGCGGCCACCGTCGCCTGGCCCGCGGGCGTCCGCTGATAGCCGCCCAGCGCACCGGCCGCACCGCCGCCGAAGCCGGCCATGACCGCGCCGAAATTCGTGGCGGTGGAGGAGCCCTCGGAGGCCGCGATCTGCGTGCCCGCGCGGATGCTGAAGACGGAGAGCGTGACCTGGGTGGCGGAGGTGGACATCGCGGCCCCGGCCAGCCCGGCGGCCAGCCCGCCCCAACCGCCAATCCCCGCGCCCATCCCGCTCAGATCCTGGTTCGAGAAGAGAATCGCCGGCTCCATGAAGTAGTCGGCCGCGACCCGCTGGCCGCGTTGCATGTTGGACCCGGCGCGGAACTCACCGCTGTTGCGCATGTCACCCATCATGTTGCGCATCCGGCCCTCCAGCCGGCTGTTGCCCATGGCGGTGATAACGAAGCAGTTGGACTGCTGGACGATCAGCCGCACCATCGGCTCGATCGTCGTGATCTGCGTGCGCTGGGTAAAGGGGCCGAACCAGGCCTGCTCGCGCCCATCGTCGATGGCGATCGTGCCGAGCGTCTCCGGGCAGCGGATGATGCTGCCGCCCACGCTCGTTCCGCCCGCGGCAGCGCCCGTGACCGGCCCGCTCGCCGTGCCTTGCTGAAGGCAGCCACCAAGCGCGACAGCGGCCACGGCCGCCAAGATGCCATTGCGGAACAACATGGATGCATCGCCTCTAGTTTCGCCGGGCTCATTCTCCGACGGGCGAAAACCTTACCGGGAGGCAGCTTAATGAAGCAATATTGCGTAACAGGGGCGGGAATGCCGCGTATGGGCGCTGAGGGATTCGAACCCCCGGCATCCTCGGTGTAAACGAGGCGCTCTACCGCTGAGCTAAGCGCCCACAGGCACGGCCGCGAAGGGCGCCGGCGGCCGGACAGTATTCAGCCCTCCTCCACCCCGTCAACGGCGCCGGCCCAAACGGAAACGGGGCGCCGGCTCATCGCCGGCGCCCCGCCCAAGGCTCAGGAACCCCCTGCCCTCAGTGCGGCAGGCTGGCCGCAGCCGGATCGCCCGCCGCCGGCTTGGCCGGCGTGACCTCCTCCGGCTCGATCCAGTCGATCGGCTCCGGACGGCGCACCAGGGCCTGGGAGATTACCTCGTCCACATGCGAGACGGGAATGACCTTCAGCGTCTTGGTCACGCTCTCCGGGATGTCGGCCAGGTCCTTCTCATTCTCCTTCGGGATGAAGACTGTGCCCACCCCGGCGCGCAGCGCCGCGAGAAGCTTTTCCTTCAACCCGCCGATCGGAAGCACGCGACCCCGCAGCGTGATCTCGCCCGTCATCGCCACATCCTTCCGCACGGGAATGCCCGTCAGGATGGAGACGATGCTCGTCGCCATGGCGATACCCGCGGAGGGCCCGTCCTTCGGCGTCGCACCCTCGGGCACGTGGACATGGATGTCCCGCTTCTCGAAGATGGTCGGCTTGATGCCGAAGGCCGTGGAGCGGCTGCGAACATAGGAGACGGCGGCGGAGACGCTCTCCTGCATCACGTCGCCGAGCTTGCCCGTGTGCTTCACGGCGCCCTTGCCGGGCAGCAGCACGGATTCGATCGTCAGGATCTCGCCACCGACCTCGGTCCAGGCGAGGCCGGTGACGGCACCCACCATGTCCTCGGCCTCGGCCTCGCCGTAGCGGAACTTCCGCACGCCGGCATACTTGCCAAGGTTCTCGGCGCTGATCTCGACCTTCGTCGCCTTGCCCGAGACGATCTCCCGGACCGCCTTGCGGGCCAGGCCACCGATCTCGCGCTCCAGGTTCCGCACGCCGGCCTCGCGCGTGTAGTAGCGCACGAGGTCGCGGATGGCGTCGTCCGACACGCTCCACTCGTCCGGCTTCAGCCCGTTCGCCTCGGTCACCTTGCGGATCAGGTGGCGGCGGGAAATGCCGATCTTCTCATCCTCGGTGTAGCCGGGGATGCGGATGATCTCCATGCGGTCCAGCAGCGGCTGGGGCATCTTCAGCGAGTTGGCGGTCGTGATGAACATCACGTCCGACAGGTCGTAATCCACCTCGAGATAGTGGTCGTTGAAGGTGGCGTTCTGCTCGGGGTCCAGCACCTCCAGCAGGGCCGAGGACGGGTCCCCACGCCAATCGGCGCCGAGCTTGTCGATCTCGTCCAGCAGGAAGAGCGGGTTGGAGGTCTTCGCCTTTTTCATGCCCTGCACGACCTTGCCCGGCATGGAGCCGATATAGGTCCGCCGATGGCCGCGGATCTCCGCCTCGTCCCGCACGCCGCCCAGCGACATGCGCACGAAGTTGCGGTTCACCGCCTTGGCGATGGACTTGCCGAGCGAGGTCTTCCCGACACCGGGCGGGCCCACGAGGCAGAGGATCGGGCCACGGATCTTCTTCGAGCGGCTCTGGACGGCCAGATACTCAATGATCCGCTCCTTCACCTTGTCCAGGCCATAGTGGTCCGCATCAAGGACGCGCTGGGCCTCCTCCAGGTCGATCCGCACCTTGGTGCGCTTCTTCCAGGGGATGCTCACCATCCAGTCCAGGTAGTTCCGGACGACCGTGGCCTCGGCGGACATGGGCGACATGCCGCGCAGCTTCTTCAGCTCGCCCTGCGCCTTCTCGCGCGCCTCGGCGGAAAGCCCGGCCTTCTTGATCTTGGCCTCGAGCTCGGCGATCTCGTCCTTGCCCTCTTCGCCTTCCCCAAGTTCCTTCTGAATGGCCTTCATCTGCTCATTCAGGTAGTACTCGCGCTGGGTCTTCTCCATCTGCCGCTTCACGCGGTTCCGGATGCGCTTCTCGACCTGAAGGACGCCGATCTCGCTTTCCATATGGGCGAAGACGCGCTCGAGCCGCTCGGGCACGCCGACGGTCTCCAGCAGCTCCTGCTTCTCGGCGATCTTGAGGTTCAGATGCGCCGCGACCGTGTCGGCCAGCTTGGCCGGCTCCTCGATCTGGTTGATCGAGACCAGCACCTCCGGCGCGATCTTCTTGTTGAGCTTGATATAGCCCTCGAACTGGCCAACGACCGAGCGGCTCAGCGCCTCGACCTCACGCGGGTCGGGGTTGGTCTCCTCGATGGTCTCGGCGAAGGCCTCGAAATGGCTGCCGGTCTCCTTCCAGCCCACCACGCGCGCCCGGCGGCCGCCCTCGACCAGCACCTTCACGGTGCCGTCCGGCAGCTTCAGGAGCTGGAGAACGGTGGAGACGGTGCCGACCTCGAACAGGTCCTCGGCGCCGGGGTCATCCTGGGCGGCGTTGCGCTGCGCCAGGAGGAGGATCTGCTTGTCCTCGCGCATCACCGATTCCAGCGCGCGCACGGACTTCTCTCGCCCCACGAAGAGCGGAACGATCATGTGAGGGAAAACAACGATATCGCGGAGGGGAAGGACGGGCAGAGCCTCGCCCCGAACCAGTGCCGCTTCGGAATCCGCCATGGGGACCTCGCTTGGACAGTCGGCGCGGGAACGCCCCGATCGGGCACGTCCCCGTCACCACGGGTAGAGCCCTCATGTGGTGCCGGGGCGCCCCTCCCACAACGGCGGGAAGGCCACCCCGGCTCTCAGGGCCATGCAATAAAGAGGCCCTCCCATGTCTCCACGGGAGGGCTGCCCGGCTCAGGCGCTAGTCTGCTCCGCCGGCCGTTCACCATAGATGAACAACGGCTGCGCCCGGTTCTCGGCCACCTCCTTGTTCACCACCACCTCCTCGACCTCATCCAGGCCGGGAAGGTCGAACATGGTCGAGAGCAGGATCCCCTCCATGATCGAGCGCAGGCCGCGCGCGCCGGTCTTGCGCTGGATGGCGCGGTGGGCGACCGACTTCAGCGCGTCCTCGGTGAAGGTGAGCTTCGTCCCCTCCATCTCGAAGAGGCGCTGATACTGCTTCAGCAGCGCGTTCTTCGGCTTGGTGAGGATCTCGATTAGCGCCTTGTCGTCCAGGTCCTCCAGCGTCGCGATCACCGGCAGGCGCCCGATGAATTCGGGGATCAGCCCGAACTTCAGCAGGTCCTCCGGCTCCACCTCACGCAGGATGGCGCCCTGCCGGCGCTCATCCGGGCCCTTCACATCGGCGCCGAAGCCGATGCCGGAGCCCTTGCCCTTGGCCGCGATGATCTTCTCCAGCCCCGCGAAGGCACCGCCCACGATGAAGAGGATGTTGGAGGTGTCCACCTGCAGGAATTCCTGCTGGGGGTGCTTCCGGCCGCCCTGGGGCGGGACGGAGGCCACCGTGCCCTCCATGATCTTCAGCAGCGCCTGCTGGACGCCCTCGCCCGACACGTCGCGCGTGATCGAGGGGTTGTCCGACTTGCGGGAAATCTTGTCGACCTCATCGATATAGACGATGCCGCGCTGCGCTCGCTCCACGTTGTAATCCGCGGCCTGGAGCAGCTTGAGGATGATGTTCTCCACGTCCTCGCCGACATAGCCGGCCTCGGTCAGCGTCGTCGCGTCGGCCATGGTGAAGGGCACGTCGAGGATGCGGGCCAGGGTCTGGGCGAGCAGCGTCTTGCCGGAGCCGGTCGGGCCCACGAGCATGATGTTGCTCTTGGCGATCTCCACCTCGCCGGTCTTGGCGCCATGGGCCAGCCGCTTGTAGTGGTTGTGCACGGCCACCGAGAGCACCTTCTTCGCGTGCTCCTGCCCGATGACATAGTCATCGAGGACCTTGCAGATCTCCTTGGGCGTGGGCACGCCATCGCGGGACTTCACGAGGTGCGTCTTGTGCTCCTCGCGGATGATGTCCATGCACAGCTCGACGCATTCGTCGCAGATGAACACCGTCGGACCGGCGATGAGCTTGCGCACCTCGTGCTGCGATTTCCCGCAGAACGAGCAGTAGAGGGTGTTCTTGGAATCGCCGGACTTGCTCATGCGCGCTCCTCGCCCCTGGCCGGGCCGGATGGCGGCGCGTCGGGGGCGTCAGATGGCCAGAATAACCCCCCTCCCCCCTTGGGGGAAGCGTGGGACGAAATTGTGACGGGCACACGCCCCGGCCTGCGTGAACATAGCACGAACAGGCCGGGGCGGCACCCACCCATCAGCTGCGCGGGCCTTCGACGGCCGGGGTAGCCACCCCAGCGCCGGCGGGAAGCTTCGCCACCACCTGGTCGATCAGCCCGAAGGCCTGCGCCTCCTCGGCCGACATGTAGGTGTCGCGCTCCAGCTTGCGCTCGATCTCCTCCACCGGCTGGCCGGTGTGGTGGACATAGATCTGGTTTAGCCGCTTGCGCAGGTCGAGGATCTCGCGGGCCTGGATCTCGATATCCGTCGCCTGGCCCTGGGCCCCGCCGGAGGGCTGGTGCACCATGATCCGGCTGTTCGGAAGGGCGAAGCGCTTGCCCTTCTCCCCGGCCGTCAGCAGCAGCGAGCCCATCGAGGCCGCCATGCCGAGGCAGACGGTCGAAACCGGGCTGCGGATGTACTGCATGGTGTCGTACATCGCGAGCCCGGCCGAAACCACGCCGCCCGGGCTGTTGATGTAGAAGGCGATATCCTTGTTGGGATTCTCGCTCTCGAGGAACAGCAGCTGGGCGCAGATCAGGGACGAGACCTGGTCATAGACCTGGCCAGTCAGGAAGATAATCCGCTCCTTCAGCAGGCGCGAATAGATGTCGAAGGCGCGCTCCCCGCGGGCGGTCTGCTCGACCACCATGGGGACCAGAGAATTGTTATAGACATCAACCGGATCGCGATCGACGAAAACGGAGCGGGTCATCGTTTATCCTTCCCCGCCGGCGGAGAAGCGCGTCCCCGATGGCACCGCCCGGATGGCCGCCCGGCTAGGCCGCGGCGCCCGTCCGGCCCCCTTCGCCGGCAATATTCCACCCCAAGATGGGGCAACCCGCCCCCCCGCGAAAGGGGGGCGGGGCCGGATTGTAGAGGGTCAGGCCGCCTGCAGGTCCGCCGGGGTCACGGTGGTGTCCGTCACCTTCGCCAGTTCCAGCATGAAGTCCACGACCTTCTCCTCGAAGATCGGGGCGCGGAGGTTCTCCAGGGCCTGCGGGTTCTTCTGGAAGAACTCGAAAACCTGCTTCTCCTGGCCGGGATAGCGGGAGGCCTCGTTCCGCATGGACTGGAACAGCTCATCCTGCGTCACCTGGATGTTGTTCGTCCGCCCGATCTCGGAGAGCAGCAGGCCCAGCCGGATGCGCCGCTCGGCGATCTTCCGGTACTCGGCGCGCAGCGTCTCCTCGTCCTTGCCGGCATCCTCGGCGTCCAGCCGGCCCGCCTGGCGGTCCTGCTCCACGCGCGACCAGATCTGGCCGAACTCGGCCTCCACCATGCCCTCCGGCACGGGGAAGTCGGCCCGGTCGGACAGCTGGTCGAGCAGGGCGCGCTTCACCCGCAGGCGGGTCAGCCCGTCATACTCGCTCTGGATGGACTTCTTCAGCTCCTCGCGGAGCTTCTCGACGCTCTCCAGGCCCAGGGACTTGGCGAACTCGTCATCGGCCGGGGCCGCCGCGCGGGTCTTCAGCGCCTTGGCGGTGATCTCGAACTCCGCTGGCTTGCCGGCCAGCTCGGCCGAGCCATAGCCCTCGGGGAAGCTCACGCGGATCTTGCGCGTCTCGCCCGGGCGGATGCCCTCCAGCCCCTCGGTGAAGCCGGGGATGAAGCCGTCGCCGCCCACCTCGATCGGCATGTCATTCGCCGTGCCGCCCGGGAAGGGCGCGCTCACCGCACCCTCGCCGCTCTCGCGGGTCAGGCTCACCGCGTCGATGCGCAGCGTGAAGGCCTCCGACGTCGGCTCCTGCAGGGTGATGCGCAGGCCGGCCTGCACGGAGGCGAGGCCCTCCAGCGCCGGCACGGTCCAGCGGAGGGAGACCTCCTGCGCCTCGGCGGTCGGGCCGGCGACATTCGCCACCTCCTCGCCCACGGCCTTGTTCTCGGCGTCCAGGGCCGAGAGGGAGATCCGGGCCGAGGCGATCGCCGGCGCCTTGCCCGCGGACACCTTCCAGCGCAGGGACAGGGTGAAGGTCTCGCCCGCCCGCGCCTGGAAGCCCACCTTGCCCAGCGTCGCGCTGATCCGGCTCAGGGCCTTGTCGCCCTCGCCCGGGGTCGCGTCGATCTCAGCATAGGCGCCGCCATCCTCCGTTCCGGTGGCGCCCAGCCGGGCGCCGCCGCGGGGGTTGGTGACCACCGCCCAATCCTTGCCGGGGGCGCCCATCAGGTTGCCCGAGACGCCCTCGGTCACCAGCCGGCCGATGAAATCGGCCATCACGATGTCACCCTTGGCGGCCGGGCGCTCCTCGGTCACGTCCTCCAGCTTGGCCTGGCGCGTGGCGAGCCCGTCCAGCGCCTTCTGCACCTCCTCCTCGGAGGGCTCGGCGCGGGGCCGCTCGACCTCGATCCCGGAGAAGTCCGGCATCGGGATCTCGGGCAGGACCTCCATCTCGATGTTGAAGGCCAGGTCCTGCCCATCGGCGAAGTCGCCGACCAGCTCCACCTTCGGCTGCAGCGCCGGGCGCAGGCCGCGGTCGTTCAGCAGGGTGCGGGTCGCGGTCTGGACCTGCTCCTCCAGCACCTCGCCCGTCACGGCCGTGCCGTAGCGCTTCTTCACCACCGACGCCGGCACCTTGCCGGGCCGGAAGCCCGGGATCCGCAGGTCGCGGCCCAGGGCGGCAAGCCGCTTGTCGCGCGTCGCCTCGATCTCCGCCGCCGGCACCACCACCGAGAAGGACCGCTTCAGCCCCTCGGCCGAGAGCTCCGTCACCTGCATTCGCTCAGTTCCACATCCAGGACAAATCTAGGGCGGCGCCAGGCTTCTTGGTGCGGGCGGAGGGATTTGAACCCCCACGGCTTGCGCCACTGGAACCTAAATCCAGCGTGTCTGCCAGTTCCACCACGCCCGCCTCGCAGCGGCGCCGAAGGGGGCGGCCTTAGCGCAATGGCGCGGGCTTTCCAAGCGCCGCCCGAATCAGAAGCGGCCCGGCCCGCCCCCATGGCCCAGGCGGAGGCCCCTCGCCAGGGCCGCCGGAAGGCCCGCCACCACATCCTCGGCCACCACGCCGGGCCCTTCCGGCGCGGCCTCGCCCTGCAGCCAGGCCGCCGCGCAGGCAGCCTCGAAAGGCGCCAATCCCTGGGCCAGCATGGCCCCGGCGATGCCGGCCAGCACGTCCCCCGTCCCGGCGGTGGCGAGGCTCGGCGGCGCATTGTGGTTGATCGCCGCCTGCCCGTCCGGCGCCGCCACCACGGTGTCCGGGCCCTTGAGCACCACCACCGCCCCCACCCTCGCCGCCGCCTGTCGGGCGGCGGAGAGCCGGTCCGGCCCCGGCGGACCGAAGAGGCGGGCGAATTCCCCGCCATGGGGGGTGAGGATCGCGACGCCGCGCAAACCCTCGGGCTCCCCGGCGAAGGCGCCCAGGGCCCCGGCATCGGCCACCACGGCCCGGCCGGCGCCGACCGCCCCGGCCAGCAGCGCCCGCGCCGCATCATCCGGCGCCAGGCCGGGCCCGACGACCCAGGTGCCGCGCCGCGCATCCCCCAGCAGGGGCGCCGCCGGCGGCCCGGCCACGATCGCGCCCGGCTCGCCGGTCCGGAAGGCGGCGGCCGCTTCCTCGGAAAGCGCCGCCAGCGTCACCAGCCCCGCCCCGGCCCGGCGCGCCGCCGCCGCCGCCAGCCGCGCGGCGCCCGGCATGGGCCCGCCGGCCACCACCACATGTCCGCGCCCGTATTTGTGCCCGGCCGGGTCGCCCTGGGGCAGCTGCCAGAGCCCCGGCGCATTTCGGAAGCTCCGCGCCGCCTCGCCCTCCAGCCCCGCGGCCAGCGCGGCACCGGGCAGGCCGATATCGGCCAGGTGCAGCGCGCCGCAGAGCCGCCGGCCCGGCAGGAGCAGGTGCCCCGGCTTCAGCCGGGCGAAGGTCACGGTCACGGCGGCGGCTGTCACCTCGCCCAGCGGCTGCCCCGTCGCGCCATCCAGCCCGCTCGGCACGTCCACGGCCAGGATCGGCCCGCCTGCCGCCCGCAGCACCGCCACCGCCTCTTCCGGCAGGGGCCGGGTGGGCGCGGCGCCCAGCAGGGCATCGATCACCAGCCCCGCGCGGGCCGCCTCCTCCGGCCGGAAGGGGAGCACGGGGCCGGACCAGCGCACGGCCGCCGCCGCGGCGGGCCCACCCGGCCGCGGCGGCGCCAGCGCGGCCACCGCCACGGGCCAACCGGCCTCATGCAGCAGCCGCGCTGCCACATACCCGTCCCCGCCATTATTCCCGGGCCCGGCCAGAACCACGGTGCGACAGGGCCGGAAGCGCGCCATCGCCGCCCGGGCCACCGCCCGCCCCGCCGCCGCCATCAGGACCTCCACGGGCACGGAGGAAGCGGCATCGGCGCGGGCCATGGCCGCGGGGCTGAGCAATTCGATCGGCCAATCGGGGGAAGGCTGGTTCCGCTGCATGAGAGAAGGATATGATCCGATCGTGCGGGATTGGGCAGCAAACCTTCTCCCGCACCCCAATCCGCGGCGAAGACCGCATCGAGGAAACCAGGCCATGTCCCGCGAACGCTCCTTGCAGGAACTCTATGCCCAGGACCCGGAGCGCGCGGACGCGCTCGCCTTCGGGCGGCGCGGCGCGCTGAAGGGCCCGGCGCTGGCCGCCATGGGCGCCGCGCTCGGCGCCGCGATTCCCTTCGCCGGCCGGATGCCCCAAGGCCTGCTTCCCGCCGCCCTGGCCCAGCCCGCCGGCGGCACCCCCACCCTCCGCATGGACGGCAAGGCGCCCCTTCTCCTCCTCGGTGAGCGCCCCCTGGTGGCCGAGACGCCGGAATCGATGCTGGACGACGACGTCACCCCCACGGACAAGTTCTTCATCCGTAACAACGGCGGCATCCCCGAGCGCTTCGCCGCCGACCCGAAGACCTGGCGCGTGAAGATCGAGGGGGAGGTGAACACCCCGCTCGACCTCACCCTTGGCGAGCTGGAGAGCCGCTTCGAGACGGTCACCCTGCGCCTGCAGATGGAATGCGGCGGCAATGGCCGCGCCGCCTTCACGCCGGAAACCCGCGGCAACCAGTGGGGCAACGGCGCGATCTCCAACGGCGAATGGACGGGCGTGCGCCTGCGGGACGTGATCCGCGCCGCCTCCCCCAAGGAGAGCGCCCGCTTCACCGGGCATTACGGCGCCGACCCGCATCTCTCCGGCGACCCGTCCCGCCCCTCCATCAGCCGGGGCATGCCCATCGCCAAGGCGATGGAGGACACCACCCTCATCGCGCTGCGCCTGAACGGCGAGCCCATCCCCCTCCTCCACGGCTATCCCGTGCGGCTGATCACCCCGGGCTGGCCGGGCAGCCTCTCGCAGAAGTGGCTCACCCGGATCGTGCTGCGCGCCACGCCGCATGACGGGCCGGGCATGGGCGGCACCTCCTACCGCGTGCCGGTGAAGCCGATCGTCCCGGGCAGCAGCAACAACGGCGCCGATTTCATGGACATCGCCTCCATGCCGGTGCGCGGCCTGCTGACCAACCTCGCCCATGGCAGCCGCATCCCCGCCGGCACCCGGCGGCTCGACCTGCGCGGCCATGCCTGGGCGGGGGACCTGACCGTTCGCGCCGTCCATGTCTCGGCCGATTTCGGCGCGAGCTGGACGGAGATGCGGGTGAACGAGGCCCCGAACCGCCACGCCTGGCAGCGCTGGCAGGGCTCGCTGGAACTGCCCTCCGACGGGTATTTCGAGATCTGGACCCGCGCGACCGACAGCCAGGGGCGCATGCAGCCCCATGCGGCGGCCAATTGGAACCCGCAGGGCTATGCGGCCAATGCCATGGCACGGACGGCGATCCTCGTCGGATGAGCCTCTCCGCGCTGGAAAAGGGAGCCCTGGGCGCGGTCTGCGCCCTCGGCCTCCTCGTCATGGCGATGGACGTGCCGGCCCTGCGCCGGCCCGTTCCGCACGCCCCGCTGCCGCCCACCCCGGCCGCCCTGGCCACGGCCGAGGCCGATGCCCGCGCCGCCGCCATCCGTGCCGAGGCCGGGCGCCAGGAAGCCGAGCGCGCCGCCGCCGCGAAGGCCGAGGCGGATCGCCTCGCCGCCATCCAGCACCCGGCCGAAACCGAGGATGTCCTCCCGGCCGGGAATGGGCGGGAAGAGGTCTTCGCCCGCTGCACCGCCTGCCACAGCACGGCGATCATCCGCCGCAGCGGCTTCTCCCGCGCCCGGTGGGACGAGCTGATGGACTGGATGACGGAAAAGCAGGGCATGGCCCCGCTGGAGGGGGATGTGCGGGTGCTGGTGGTCGATTACCTCGCCCAGCACTTCGCGCCGCGCCGTGGGCCGCGCAACGCAAACCCCTTCCTCAACTGATCCGGTCTAGGCTCCTCCGCGAATCGACGGGGAGGCACCCATGGCCTTCGTGGTGGCGGTAGCCCAGCGCAAGGGCGGGGCGGGAAAGTCCACGGTCGCGGCCAACCTGGCCGTGACCCTGGCGACAGGCGGCGCACGCACCGCCCTGCTGGACACGGACCCGCAAGCGACCCTCACCCGCTGGCACGGGCTGCGGGACGCCTCCCGCCCCCTGCCCTTCGAGAACCCGTCGGGCTGGCGCGTGCCCCAGGCCGTGGACCGGCTGCGCCGCTCCATGGACTTCATCATCCTCGACACGCCACCCCATGCCGATACGGACAGCCGGGTCGCCATGCGCGCCGCCGACCTCGTGCTGATCCCGCTCCAACCCTCCGTCCCCGACCTCTGGGCCATGGAGGCAACGCTGGAGGTGGCGGCGGCGGAAAAGCGCAGCGTCGCCCTCATGCTCAACCGCGTGCCCGCCCAGGGCCGGGCCGCGCAGGAAGTGGCCGCCACCCTCGCCTCCCGCAAACTGCCCCTGCTCGCCGCCTCCTTCGGCAACCGCACCGCCTTTGCGGCCGCCTTCGCGGAAGGGCTGGGCGTGACGGAAGCCGCGCCGCGCGGACAGGCCGCAGCCGAGGCACAGGCGCTGGCGGAGGCGATCCGGCGGGAGAGCCGGTGATCCTGCCTGGGGGTTGTTCTGAGGTGTCGGTCTGTCCCGGGGAGAGGAAGAAGGAATTCTTCCTCTCCCCGGACCCCTCACCATCATCTTTTTTTAGAGGTTTGGAGTCACTCGGCTGACGGTGCGCCTCGGGTCTTAGACCCGAGGCGACTGCAAAGGCAGGAAAGGCACCCTCAACCAGAGACACCTTCAATCCGGGGTATCCACGGCAGTCAGACGGGGTTCCAAGGGCCTCAGGCCCTTGGCGGGTGGAGGGCAGAGCCCTCCTCAGGCCCCCCCGAAGACAGAAAGCCACAGGGTACCCCGACCCGCCCTCAGCGCGCCGAGACCTCCATCCGCCAGATCGCGAGTCCCGCGCCGACCAGGACCAGGAAGCCGACCAGATCCCAGCCATCTGGCACCTCGCCCCAGAGCAGCACGCCCAGCGCCGTGGTCCAGAGGATGGCGGAGTATTCGAAGGGCGCGACCACAGTCGTATCGGCGGAGCGATAGGCTGCCGTCATCAGCAGCTGCGCCGCCACCGAGACGATGCCCACGAGCAGCAGGAGCCCCCATTGTTCCGGCGTCGGCCAGACCCAGACGGGGATGGAGGCGATCCCGGCCACCAGCGCGGCGCCAATCGCGAACCACAGCACGATGGTGATGCCGGCCTCGCCCGCCTCGCCCATGCGGCGGATCGAGACCATCGCGTAGGCCCAGCCCAGCGCCCCTGCCAGCACCGCGCCCACGGCGCCCAGATGCAGCGGCCCTCCGCCGCCGGGCTGCAGCATGATCAGCACGCCGCCGAAGCCGGCGAGCACCACGGCCAGGCGCCGCCACCCCACCGTCTCGCGCAGCAGCATGACGGACAGGGCGGTGAGGAAGAGGGGCATGGTGAAGTTCAGCGCGGTCACCGTCGCCAGCGGCAGATGCACGTAGCCGTAGAAGGAGCCGTACATGCCCATCAGCCCGCCGATCAGCCGTTCCCCGTGGCGGGCGGGGTAGCGCGTGCGCAGGGCCGCGCGCAGCCCGCCCGCGGTGGTCCAATGCGCCAGCACCAGCATCGCAGGCAGTGCCAGCAGGTTGCGGAACAGCACCACCTCGGAGAGCGGCAGCGCGCCGTGCAGCGCCTTCACCGCCGCGGCGGCCAGGGCGAAAAAGCCGGCCGAGCCGGTGACGCAGGCAATGGCCCGGGCCCGCGCGGCGCGCTGGCCGCGCGTGGGCGCGGGCGGGGTGGGGGAACTCATGCAGGCCTGGGGCTTCGTGTGACCGGCCCATTCTCCGCCCCCTTGGCATGGGGGGAAAGGGGTTGGCCCGTTTCGGCCCGGGTGATTTCAACCGCCCCGGTTCCGCTGTAGCGTCCGCGCCGCATGACAGAGCCTGACGGCGCCCCTCGGCCGCCCAACGCCCCGCCGGTCCCGCCCCACCCCCTCTACCTGCCCGAGGCCGATGAGGTGGTCTGGGCCGGCCGCTTCCCGGTCCAGCGGGTCCGCTTCCGCTACCGCAAGCGCGACGGCTCCCTCTCCGGCCCCATCACCTGGGAGCTGCTGCGGCGGGGCCAGGGCACCGTCATCCTGCCCTGGGATCCCGAGACGGAGCGGGTCGCCCTGATCGAACAGTTCCGCCTCCCCGCCCTCGCCGCCGGGGAGGAGCCGGTGATGACCGAGCTGCCCGCCGGGCTGGTGGAGCCGGGCGAGGACCCGGCCGAGACCGCCCAGCGCGAGCTGGAGGAGGAAACCGGCCTCACCTGCGGCCGGATGCAACCCATCGGCGCCTTCCTGCTGATGCAGGGCTCCGCCGATGAGCGGGTGCATTTCCAGCTCGCTGAGGTCTCGCTGGCCGTGGCGCCGACGCGGGCCGGCGGCCTCGCCTTCGAGAACGAGGAAACCGTGGTGCGGGTGGTGGACACGGCGGAGGCCTTCGCCATGGTGGCGGAGAACCGCATCCGCAACGCGCCGGCCGCCCTTGCCCTGCTCTGGCTTCAGGTGAACCACGCGCGGCTGCGCGACGAATGGACGAGATGATGCAGACCCAAGCCCTGTTCCGCGAAGACGCCTATGCCGAGGGCAATTCGGCCGTCGTGCTCGAAAGCTCCGAGGCCGGCATCGTCCTCGACCGCAGCGTCTTCTACCCCCGCGCCGGCGGCCAGCCCGGCGACACCGGCGTCATCCTCTGGGAAGGCGGCGAGATGCCCGTGGCCGACACGGTGAAGGCTCCGGACGGCTCCGCCCTGCATGTGCCGGCTGCCGGCGCCGCCATCCCGCCGGTGGGCGCCAAGGTCACGGCGAAGCTCGACTGGGCGCGCCGCCACCGCCACATGCGGATGCACACCACCCTGCACCTGCTCTGCGCCGCCATGCCCGGCATCTACGCCACCGGCAACCAGATCGGCGCCGAGAAGTCCCGCCTCGATTTCGACCTGCCCGACCCGCCCGCCAAGGAATGGGTGACGGAAAAGCTGAACGAGCTGATCGCCGGGGACCACCCGATCGGCGAGCGCTGGATCACCGAGGCGGAGCTGGACGCCAATCCCGGCCTCGTCCGCACCCTCTCCGTCCAGCCGCCGCGCGGCGCGGGCCAGGTGCGGCTGGTGCGGATCGGCACGGAGGAGGCGCCCGTCGACCTCCAGCCCTGCGGCGGCACGCATGTCCGCCGCACGGGCGAGATCGGCCGCGTGGAGGTCGTGAAGATGGAAAGCAAGGGCAAGCAGAACCGGCGCATCCATATCGTGCCGGCGGAGGACGCGAAGTGAAGAACATCGTCTCGACCGAGTGGCTCGCCGGGGAACTCGGCAAGCCCGATCTCGTGGTGCTGGACTGCTCCCTCGTCCTGCCCGGCGAACCGGGGGACAAGAAGGCCAGCTATCGCGAGGCCCGCATCCCCGGCGCCCGCTTCTTCGATATCGACCTCTTCGCCGACCCCGATACCGACCTGCCGCACATGGTCCCAACCCCCGCGCGCTTCGCCAAGCTCGCGGGCGCCCTCGGAATCTCGAATGACAGCCGCGTGGTCTTCTACGACCAGGCGCATGGCCTTCGCGCCGCCGCCCGCGGCTGGTGGCTCATGCGCCTGATGGGCCATGAGGCGGCCCATGTGCTCGACGGCGGGCTGCCCAAGTGGAAGCGCGAGGGCCGCCCGACCGAATCCGGTGAGCCGAAGGCCGCGCCGACCGCGACCTTCACCCCGGACTTCCGCACGGACCGCCTGCGCGGCATCGGCGACATCAAGCGCATCGTCCGCCAGGGTGGCGGCGAGGCGCTGATCATCGACGCCCGCTCCGCGGGCCGGTTCGACGGCACCGCGCCCGAGCCCCGCCCGGGCCTGCCCAACGGCCACATGCCCGGCGCGGCGAACATCCCCTTCACCGAGCTGCTCTCCCCCGAGGGCACCATGCTTCCGCCCGAGGCGCTGCGCGCCCGCTTCGAGCGCGCGGGCGTGGATGGTGAGCGGCCCGTGATCCTCTCCTGCGGCTCGGGCGTCACCGCCTGCGTGCTGGCCCTCGGCCTTGTCGAGTCCGGCCTGCCTGAAGGCTCCGTCTATGACGGCTCCTGGACCGAATGGGCCCTGCGCCCCGAGACCCCCAAGACGACGAAAGAGCCCGCCTGATGGCCGACCGCCACGACAAGTCCCTCGGCTTCTCCACCCGCATGTCCCATCACGGGCGTGCGGGGGCGAAGGTGCATGGCTTCGTCAATCCGCCCGTCCATCGCGGCTCCACCGTGCTGTTCCCGGATTGCGAATCCCGCAAATCCGCCGCGAAGCAGCGCTACGAGCAGGTGCTGACCTACGGCACCGCGGGTGGTCCCACCCACCACATGCTCGAGGACATGATTGCCGAGATCGAGGGCGGCACACGCTGCGTGATCGTCGGCACCGGCCTCGCCGCTGTGATGGTGCCCCTGCTGGCCTATCTCAAGGCGGGCGACCACTGCCTCATGCCCGACAGCGTCTATGGCCCCGCCCGCAACCTGGCGGACGGGCTGATGACGGGCTTCGGCATCGAGACGACCTATTACGACCCCTGCCTGGACGAGGCGGGGCTGCGCGCGCTCATGCGGCCGAACACGAAGGTGGTCTACACCGAGAGCCCGGGCAGCCACACCTTCGAGGTGCAGGACATCCCCGCCATCGCCCGCGTGGCCCATGCGGCCGGCGCCAAGGTGCTGATGGACAACACCTGGGGCTTCCACACCTTCCAGCCCTTCGCCCATGGGGTGGATGTCTCCATCCAGGCGCTGACCAAATACGCCGGCGGGCATTCGGATGTGCTGCTGGGCAGCGTGACGGTGAACAGCCCCGAGGACTGGTCCATCGTGAAGGGCGCGGCCAGCCAGCTCGGCCAGTTCGCCAGCGCCGATGATTGCTGGCTCTGCCTGCGCGGCCTGCGCACCCTGCCCATCCGGCTGAAGCAGCAGGCGGAGAACGGGCTCGCCGTCGCCCGCTGGCTGGAAGGCCGGCCGGAGGTGCTGCGCCTCCTGCACCCGGCCCTGCCCTCCCATCCCCAGCACGCCCTCTTCACCCGGGACTTCAGCGGCGCCTGCTCGCTCTTCGGCGTGGTGCTCCAGCCCCGGTACTCCGAGGCCGACGCGGAAGCGGTGGTGGATGCGCTCGCGCTCTTCGGGATCGGCGCCTCCTGGGGCGGCTATGAAAGCCTCGCCCTGCCCACCGCCCCGTCCATCACCCGCACGGCCCGGGACCCGGGCCTCGGCGGTCCGGCCATCCGGCTGCATATCGGGCTGGAGGACACGCAGGACCTGATCGCCGACCTGGCCCAGGCCCTCGACCGGCTGCCGCGCTGAGGCGGCGTTGGGTTCTGGGCTGACGGTCTGTCCCGGGGAGAGGAAGAAGGAATTCTTCCTCTCCCCGGACCCCTCACCTTCTTCTTTTTCTTCGAGTCTGGAGTCACTCGGCTGACGGTGCGCCTCGGGTCGATGACCCGAGGCGACTGCAAAGGCAGGAACCGCACCGGCCAGGAGAAACCCCTTCGATCATCGTATCCACGGCAGTCTCATGCAGGTCCAGGAGCCTCAGGCTCCTGGCGGGTGAGGTCCGGAGAGGGCAGCGCCCTCTCCGGGAAGCCCGACATCCCAGAACCCCCGCATGCCGGGTTCAGGCCGCGCGCCGTGATGCCTCCTCGCGCTCGGCCCGGCGTCCCAGGGCGTAGCCGGTGGCGGCCCAGCTCGCGGCGATCGCGGCGCCCACCACCATGGCCGCGACCGGGCTGGTCGAGACCGCGTCCACCCCGGTCTTGATCCAGGAGCTGACCGCGTCGCCGCCGCGATAGACCACCGTGTCGATGGCGTTCTTCGCCTTGTACTTCGTCTCGGCATCGACCGTGGTGAACAGCATCTCCCGCCCGGGCCGCACGAGCGCGTATTCGCCGACGCGGCGCAGCACCATCACCACCACCAGCACGCCGAAGGTCGGCGCCAGCGCCAGCGCGCCGAAGCCCACCGCCATGCCGAGCGGGACGGCGGTGAGCAGGACGCCGACGCCGAGCTTGCGCGTCAGCCGCCCCGTGACGAAGACCTGGATCAGGATGGTGAGCGTTTGCACCACCGCGTCGATGGTGCCGAAGACCTGGGTCTGCTGGACGCGGCTGGGGAAGGTGGCGCGCACCAGCCGCGCCTGCTCGAAGTAGAGGAAGGTGGAGACGGAGGCGAGCAGGATGACGAACAGCGCGATGCCCAGCATGTAGGGCGAGCGCAGCACCAGGGTGAGCCCCGCGAGCATGCTGCCGCGCATGGCGCGGTCCGCGCTCTCGCCGGTCGGCATGGCCTTCCAGCCCTGCCGCTCGCGCCAGCGGAACAGCCAGGCGGCGCAGAGCAGCGTGCCCAGCAGCATGGCCGCGGAGAGGAACAGCAGCCCCGCCAGGCCCAGCGGCGCGACAAGTGCCGTGCTGAGCAGCGGCCCGGCTAGCCCGCCGAGGCTCGCGCCGGCAGCGATCTGCCCGAAGAGGCGCTTCGCCTGCTCCGGCTCGAACACATCCGCCATCACGCTCCAGGCCAGCGAGATCACGAACAGGTTGAACACGGACAGCCAGACATAGAAGACGCGCCCGGCCCAGACATCCTCCGGATCGATCAGCAGCACGAAGCCGAAGCCGACCAGCGTCGCGGCCGAAGCGCCGTAGCACACGGCCAGAAGCAGCCGGCGGGGGACGCGATTGCTGAGCCAGCCATAAGCCGGCAGCACGACCAGCGTCGCCAGGAAGGTGGCGAGGAACAGCCATTGCAGGTTGTTGACGCCACCCGCGATGCCGAAGGTTTCGCGGACCGGGCGCAGCATGAAGTAGCTGGCGAAGAGGAGGAAGAAGAGCAGGAACCCCACCAGCACCGGAAGGAGCTCGCCCGGCGCGGCGACGAGCACCCGGCCAAGCCAGCCGCGATCCCCGGAGGGCCCCGGCCCAGGGGCAGCCGCGCCCCCGGGCGCGTCAGAGCGCATCGATGAACTGCTCCATCCGGCGGCGCAGCGCGGCATCCGGCATGCGGCCCTGGGCGGCCTTGAGGTTGTCGTCCACGTAGCGGGCCTGGGCCATGCCCGGCACGGCGCAGGTCACCGCGTCATGCGAAACCAGGTACTTCAGCATCACCTGGGCCCAGCTCGTGCAGTCGATCTCGGCTGCCCAATCCGGCAACGGCTTGCCCTGGGTGGCGCGGAACACGCTGCCACGCCCGAAGGGCAGGTTGATGAACACCGCCATCCCCCGTTCCTTCGCGAGCGGGATGATGCGCTCCGCCGCGTTGCGGTTGTCCAGCGCGTAGTCGATCTGGATCGCGTCCAGCGTCTCGCGCCGCATCATCGCCTCGAAGGCCTCGTACTGCCGGTCGAAGGAGGTGGTGGCGCCGACATAGCGGATCCGCCCCGCCGCCTTCAGCTCCCGCAGGATGGCCAGCTGGTTGGTGATGTCGCGCAGGTTGTGCACGGCCAGCAGGTCGATCCGCTCGGTCCGCAGGTTGCGGAAGGACTGCTCGATCTGCGCCCGCCCCGCCTCCGGATTGTCCGCGCCGACCTTCGTGCAGATGAACAGGTCCCGCCGGATGTTCAGGTCGGCGACCAGCCCGCCCATGATCGCCTCGGCATTGCCGTATGAGGGGGCGGTGTCCACCACCGTGCCGCCCAGGGCCTGGAAGCGGCGGAAGGTCTCGCGCAGCGGCGACAGATCCTCCTCCGTCTTCGCCTCCTCGTAGCGCCGGGCGGAGCCCAGGCCGATGACGGGGATCATTTCCCCGGAGGAGGGGACGGGCTTGCGGATGAGGGCGGGCTGCTGCGCGGCGGCCCTGTCTCCGGCCAGGCTGGCGGCGAATCCGGCGCCCAGGGCTGCGAGGGCCGTCCGGCGGGTGGCGTGCATGGCGTCATCTCCCCAAGGCGCGCGATCCTGGCGTCGGTCGCCAGATCGCATCCTGACCATCTCGGATGGGGAGTGTTACGCGGATGAGAGGTTTTGGAAATCTTTCACGGCCAGCCGGAAGGCCCATGCCAGCCCGGCCGGCTGGCATGGGATCGGCCATGCGGGCGTGGCCCCGGCGCAGAAGCCGGAGCCAGCCCTGGACTATTCGGTCACCGCGCGCGTGGTGCCGTTCTGGCGGTTCCAGAAGAGCGTGACCTTGGAGATGGTGCAGAGGTCCAGCCCCCGCCATTCGGACTGGTCGCCATCCGCATAGACCACCTTCATGTCCCAGCTGCAGGTGGAGGCGCGGCGGTTGAACTGGATGTCCACCGAGCGGCCATTCGGCAGGGTGCCCTGCCCCAGGACGTCATTGCCCCAGGAGGAGGAGCTGGACGGGCCAAGATAGACCTCGTTGATCTCATAGCCCGTGCGGTTGACGAGGCTGAAGTCGAGGCGGCTCTGCGCCTGGGCAAGGGCCGGCAGCCCCACCGCCAGGGCGGCGGCGAGCACGGGTAGGAGGCGACGACGCATGGAAGGTCTCCGATCAGGCCGACCAAGCCCGATCGGCGCGACAGGATAGATAGCGCGCTGTCGCGATAATGTTAACGCCGAAACGAAATTGGGACTCAGGCGGCCGCCGCGCAGGCCTCGCAGGTTCCTTCCACCTCCACCGTGGTCCGCGCCGGGCTGAAGCCCGCGGACCGGGCCGCCGCCGCCACGGCCGCCGCGACGGAATCGTCCGACAGTTCGGCGGTGCGGCCGCAATTCCGGCAGATCAGGAACTGGTGCGGGTGCTCGTGGTCATGTCCATGCGCCGCCTCGGTGCAGGGGATGAAGGCGTTCAGCCGCTCGATCCGGTGGATCAGCCCCTGGGCCAGCAGGAAGTCCAGCGCGCGATACACGGTCGGCGGCGCGGCGCCCGGCCGCTCGGCCCGTAGCCGGTCCAGCAGGGCATAGGCCCCCACAGGCTGCCCCGCCTCCAAGACCATCTCCAGCACGCGGCGCCGCAGCGGCGTGAGCTGCGCGCCGCGGCGCAGGCAGGCCTCCTCCGCCTCGCGGAGCGAGCCGGCGCGATCGGCGGGCGGGTGGAGATGTTCGCCGTGGGGCATCAAGGGCACATCACGTTTTCGGGGGCGGTCCTGGATGGCGCGCGGGGGACGCCGGCGCCGCTGCGACCTATATAGGGCGGATGGCCACGCCTCCCAACCGCCCCGCCGACCTCCCGCCCTGGACGCCCCCTTCCCCCGAGGCCCGAGCCCGCTTCGTCGCCGCGCTGAAGCCCGATGCGAACGGGCTGGTCGCCGCCATCGCGCAGGCGCATGGCACGGGCGAGGTGCTGATGCTGGCCTGGATGAACGCGGAGGCCGTGGAGGAAACCCTCCGCACCGGCCGGGCCACCTATTACAGCCGTTCCCGCAAGGGCCTGTGGCGCAAGGGCGAGACCTCCGGGCAGGTGCAGCACCTGATCGACCTGCGCCTGGATTGCGACGGCGACGCGCTGCTGGCCACCGTTCACCAGGATGGGGTGGCCTGCCACACCGGCCGCCGCTCCTGCTTCTCCTGGGGCCTTCGGGCCGGTGAGGTCGCGCCGCTGGAACCGGTGCTGGCCGACCCCGCCGCGCTATACGGAACGGGCCATTGAGCCGCGCCCTCCCGCGTGGCGATTGACGCTCCCGCCCCGGGGGCGCTTCCTTTGCACCGACGTCACACGGATTCGGGGTTTTCCATGCCGCTCACCATGCCGGAGGAGCTGATCCTCCTGATGCTGGACGACCGGAGCGGTCGGCTGAACGAGATGGCCGGCCCCGCCTCGGGCTACGCCATCGCTGGCGCCATCCTGGCCGAGCTGGCCCTGCACAACCGCATCGACACGGACACGCAGCGCCTCTTCGTCACCAACCCGGCCCCGACGGGGGACGACATCCTCGACCCCGTCCTCGCCCGCATCGCCGCCGATCCCGGCCCGGGCCCGGATGAGGACGACGCGCCGCATGGCAGCCGCTGGTGGATCGAGACGCTGGGCCGCGAGTCGGACAGCTTCCGCGACCAGATCTTCGCGCGCCTGGTCGGCCGCGGCATCCTGCGGGAGGAGCAGGGCCGCTTCCTCTGGATCTTCCCCGAGCGCCGCTACCCCGTGATCTCCGACAAGGAGGAGCGCGAGGTGAAGGCCCGCCTGACCGGCGTGATCTTCAACGACGACATCCCCGAGCCGCGCGACTCCCTCCTCATCGGCCTCTGCCGCGCCGCCGGGCTGCTCCCGCTCATCCTCGCCGAGGACGCGCTGGAATCGGCCGAGCCGCGCATCGAGCAGGTGACGAATCTCGAGGAGCTGAACCGCTCCCTCGGCAACGCGGTGCGCGACATCTTCATCGAGATGGCCCGCTACACGCCGCTCATGTAGCGCCCGCCCCGGCGCCCGCCCTTCCGCGGGCGCCGCGGCCCGCCTATGCAGGTCCCATGTCGGACCTCCCCTCCCGGGCAGCCCCCGCCCCCCTGCTCTACCTCGTGGCCGGCGAGGCTTCGGGGGATGTGCTCGGCGCCCGGCTGATCGCCTGCCTCCGCACCCTCCGCCCAGAGCTCGCCTTCGCCGGCATCGGCGGGGAGCGCATGGCCGAGCAGGGCCTCACCAGCCTCTTCCCGATGCGGGAGCTGGCCCTCATGGGGCTGCTCGAGGTTCTGCCGAACCTCCGCAGCCTCGCCCGCCGCATGGACCAGACGGTCGCGGACATCACCGCCCGCCGCCCCGCCGCCCTCGTCACCATCGACAGCCCCGGTTTCGCCCTGCGCCTGGCCAAGCGCGTGAAGCCGCTGGGCATCCCCGTCATCCACTATGTCGCCCCCCAGGTCTGGGCCTGGCGCCAGGGGCGGGTGAAGGAAATGGCCCACCGGCTGGACCGCATCCTCGCCCTGCTGCCCTTCGAGCCGCCCTTCTTCGAGAAGGCCGGCATCCCCGTCACCTTCGTCGGCCATCCCGTGCTGGAAAGCGGGGCGGATCAGGGGAATCCCGCCCGCTTCCGCGCCGCCCATGGCATCCGGCCGGAGGAAAAGGTGGTGCTGGTCATGCCCGGCAGCCGCCGGACCGAGATCCGCCGCCTCCTGCCCATCTTCGGCGAGGCGCTGCGCCTTCTCTCCTCCCGCGTGCCGGGCATCCGCCCGGTGGTGCCCCTGGCCGGCCCGGTGGAGGAGGCGGTGCGCGCCGCGGCCCTCGGCTGGAAGCCCGGCCCCATCCTCATCCGCGACCTGGCCGAAAAGCACGACGCCTATGCCGCCGCCACGGCCGGCCTGATCAAGTCCGGCACCTCCTCGCTGGAGGTCGCCATGGCGGGGGTGCCCATGGTCGTCGGCTACCGGGTGAACCCCATCACGGCCGAGATCGTCCGCCGGCTGGTGAAGGTGCGCTACGCCAGCATCGTGAACCTCCTGGCCGATGCGCCCGTCATCCCCGAATACATCCAGCAGGACTGCCGCCCGGACCGCCTGGCCGAAGGGCTGGAACGGCTGCTGACCGGCGGGCCGGAAGCCGAGGCCCAGCGCGCCGGCTTCGCCCGCGTCATGTCCCAGCTCGCCCCGCCTGGCGGCGGCAGCCCGAGCGAGGCCGCGGCCCGGGCGGTGCTGGAAGCCGCCCGCCTCGCATAGAAAAAGGGCCGCGGCGACGTGCCGCGGCCCCTCCTTCCGGCCAGAGCGGCCGGGCTGTTCAGACTGGCGTAATCAGACGCCGGCGGGACGCTTCGGCGTGCCCGTCGCGCCGGCGGTGCGGTCGTCCTCCACCTCCACCTCGGTGTGGCGGACCGTGTCGCTGACATTCTGCGTGCGCTGGCCCATATCCTTGCGGATCACCAGCTCCTCCTTCACCCGCGCCTCCTTGGAGACCACGGCCTCCTCGGAATGCTCCACCGCCTCGATGGTGCGGTCGCGGAAGGCATCGTCGGCGGCCGAGAGCGGCAGGTCCACCGCGCGCCGCTCCACATGCACATGCTCGTCGCGCAGCGTGACGGATTCGCTCACCGGCGTCTCCACGACATAGGAGCGCACGCGCACCCGGCCGCGATCCGTCTCGCGCTTGCCGACCCGCAGCTGCTCCTCGACGATGGGGATGCGCTCCTCCTGCGTCTCGGTCCCGCGCGCGGCGTTCATGCCGCCCATCGCAGCACCAGTCGTGGCTCCCGGCGCCGTGCCAGCCGCCGCCATCCCGGTGTTCCCGCCCACGGCGGGGGTGGAGGTGCCGCCCATGGTGGCGGCCCCGACGGCGGCGGAGCTGTTCATCGGCAGGCCCGTGCCGGCCGAGTTATCCGCGCCCATGGCGCCCGCCTCGTAGCCCGACCAGCCCGCGTTGCGCCACTCCGCCTCACGCGTGTCCAGGTCCACCGCGCCATGCTCCTCGAATACGTCCAGCGCGTGCTCGACGATCGTGTCCGGCACCTCGGCCGAGACGACATAGCCGCCGCGGCGGATGCCCTCGGAATAGGCGTAGCGGTCCTCGTCGGGGATGAAGAGGTCGCGCAGCGAGGCCCAGAAGCCGCGATCCTCGGTAGTGGCGGCCGAACCGGTGGAATCCGTCTGGCCGTGGATGGTGATCCGGCTTGCGTCGATGCCGTCATGGCTCCGCAGATGGGCGATGACCGCCTCGGCCTCGGAACGGCTGTCGAACAGCCCCGTAATGGTGCGCATCATGCAGGCTCTCCTTGGGGGGACGCGGAAGGGGGAAGTGGCGCTCAGCGATCCGCCGGGCCGGAGGCGGGCGGCACCCGCTCCACCACGGCATGTTGCACCCGACGCGTGGCCGGCTGCTCGACGGCAACGTCCTCATCCGTCAGGCGGAGATGGATCTCCTCCTTCAGGACAAGCCGCTTCTCGACGACGAGAACCTCCTCGACGACGGGAATGATCAGGAGGTTCCCCTCCTGCCGGACACGCGGCATCTCCGACACCTCGCGCCCGACCGGAAGGCGCTCCACCTCGGCATGGCTCCGGCGAAGCGTCTCGCGCAGCACCTCCTCCTCCACCTCGGTGGAGAGGGAGACCCGCACGCGTCCGGTTTCGACCACCCGCTTGTCGAGGCGCAGGGTTTCCTCGACGACGGGCAGCACGGTTTCCTCGGGAACCTCGCCCGGCATCACGACCTCATCGCGGGATGCCAGGAAAACGGGCGAGTCGCGTGGGAGTTGCGGGACGGTCCGGTGACAGCAACGGGGCCAGGGGCAACTCCGCGCCGCCCCTGGCCCCGTTTCCCGCGCCTGACTCCCGGCCTAGCGGGCGTGCCGCTTCGGCCGCGCCTTGCGGCGAAGCTCCATCAGATCCGCCTCCTCCCGCGCCGCGCTGCGGAGCAGGGCTTCCTGGCCCCAGCGATATTGCGGCGGGCAGGCGGTGCGCACGCCGTAGCGGGCGGCGGCCTGCAGGGTGAAGGCCGGATCGACGAGATGCGGCCGCGCCAGCGCCACGAGATCCGCCCGCCCGGCTGCGAGGATGGTGTTGACCTGGTCCGGGCTGGTGATGCTGCCGACGCAGATCGTGGCCACCTTCGCCTCGTTCCGGATCATGTCGGACCAGGGCACCTGGAACATGCGCCCGTAATGCGGCGCGCTGCGCGCGACCGTTTGGCCCGTGGAGACGTCCAGCAGGTCGCATCCCTCCTCGGCGAAGGCGCGCGCGACGGCGAGCGTCTCCTCATCCGTGATGCCGCCCTCCGCCCAGTCCGTGGCGGAGACACGCACGCTCATCGGCCGGTTCGCCGGCCAGGCGGCCCGGAGCGCCCGATAGACCTCGAGCGGGTAGCGCAGCCGGTTCTCCAGGCTGCCGCCATATTCGTCCGTGCGGTGGTTCAGCAGCGGCGAGAGAAAGCTCGCCATGAGGTATCCATGGGCGCAGTGGAATTCGAGCATGTCGAAGCTCGCCCGCGCCCCACGGCGCGCCGCGGCCACGAAGTCGTCCCGCACCTTGTCCATCTCCGCGCGGGTGATCGCGCGCGGCACCTGGCTGTTCGGGAAATAGGGCTGCGCGCTGGCCGAGACGATGGGCCAGGCCCCCTCCTCCAGCGGCTGGTCCATCCCCTCCCACATCAGCTTCGTCGCGCCCTTCTGCCCGGCATGGCCGAGCTGGAGGGCGATGCGGCTGCCGCCATGCGCATGGACGAAATCCACGATGCGCTTCCAGCCCGCCTCCTGCGCATCGTTCCACAGCCCCGTGCAGCCCGGAGTGATGCGCGCCTCTGGCGAGACGCAGGTCATCTCGGTGAAGATCAGCCCCGCCCCGCCCGTGGCGCGCGCGCCGTAATGCATGAGGTGCCAGTCATCCGGCATCCCGTCCTTCGCCGAGTACTGGCACATGGGCGAGACGACGACGCGGTTGGGCAGCACCATGCCCCTGAGCCGGAAGGGCTGGAACATGGGCGGCGCGCCCTTCACGGCGGGCAATCCCGCGGCCGCCACCTCGCCCTCGAACAGCGCGCGCGATTCCTCCACGAATTCCGGCGCGCGCAGGGCCAGGTTGTCCCAGGTGATGGCCTTCGAGCGCGTCATCACCCCGAAGGCGAAGCGCGTCGCCGGCATGTGCCAGAACCGCTCCACATGCTCGAACCAGACCAGCGACACATCCGCCGCATGCTGGATCTTCTCCACATCCTCCCGGCGGCCGGATTCGAAGCGCGCCAGCGCCTCCTCCACCGTCCCGCCCCGCATGAAGGCGCCATGCAGCGCGATGGCATCCTCCATCGCCAGCTTCGTGCCCGAGCCGATGGAGAAATGCGCCGTGGCCTTGGCGTCGCCCAGCAGCACCACATTGCCCCTGGACCAGCGGGCACAGCGCATCATCGGGAACTGCCGCCACATGCTGCGGTTGGTGACGAGCCGGTGGCCCTGAAGCTCCTCAGCGAAGACCTCCTCCAGGAAGGCGGCGCTCGCCGCCTCGTCCATGGCGCCCAGCCCCGCCCGCTCGAAGGTCTCGGGGTCCGTCTCCAGCACCCAGGTGCTCGCATCCGCCTCATACTGGTAGCAATGGGCGATGAAGATGCCCTCGGGCCGCTCCTTGAAGAAGAAGGTGAAGGCGTCGAAGGGCCGGGTGCTGCCCATCCAGGCGAAGCGGTTGGGGCGCAGGTCGATCTTGGCGGCGAAATGCTCGGGGTCGCTGTTCCGCACGGCGCTGTTGATGCCGTCGGAGGCCACGATCAGGTCCGCATCCGGGAAATCCTCGGGCCGTGCCTCGCGCCCGAATTCCAGCTCCACCCCCAGCGCGCGCGCCCGCTCCTGCAGCAGCATCAGCAGCGTGCGGCGCGAGCAGCCGCAGAACCCGTTGCCGCCGATCCGGTGTACGGCGCCCTTGGCGTGGATCTCGATGTCGTCCCAATAGGCGAAGGCATCGCGGATCGCCTCGTAGGAGGGCTGGTCCGCGCGCTCGAAGGTCTCCAGCGTCTGGTCGCTGAACACCACGCCGAAGCCGAAGGTATCGTCGGCCCGGTTGCGCTCCACCACCGTGATCCGCGCCTCCGGCCGGTCCCGCTTCATCAGGATCGCGAAATAGAGCCCGGCCGGCCCGCCGCCGATGACCGCGATCCGCATGGGAAGCCTCCTGGATGCCCGAACCGGAAATAGTTTAGGCTTCAACTTTCGGGGGGTTCAACAGGCTTGCGGCGGCCGTCCGAAACATTTTAGGCTTCAAGCATCATGGACGGCATTTCCGGGCGGCAGGCAATCGTGACGGGGGGAGGCTCAGGCATCGGCCTGGCCATCGCCGCCGCGCTCACCGGGGCGGGCGCCGCGGTCACCGTGCTCGGCCGGCGCGAGGCGCCGCTGCGCGCCGCCGTGGAGGCCGGCAAGGCACAGGGCTTCGCGCTGGCCGACATCACGGAGGAAGGCGCCTTCGCCGCCGCCCTCGCCCGCTGCGGCCACCCCGCCATCCTCGTCAACGCGGCCGGTGCCGCCGAAAGCGCGCCCTTCCTCCGCACGGATGACGAGCTCTGGGACCGGATGCTCAGGGTCAACCTGCTCGGCGCCGCCGCCGCCACCCGCGCGGCGCTTCCCGCCATGCTGGAGGCCGGCTGGGGCCGGGTGGTGAACATCGCCTCCACCGCCGCCCTGCGCGGCTACCCCTATGTCACCGCCTATGCCGCGGCCAAGCACGGGCTGCTCGGCCTCACCCGCGCCCTCGCGCTGGAAGTGGCCAGCAAGGGCATCACCGTGAACGCCGTCTGCCCCGGCTTCACGGAAACCGACATCGTGGCCGAGAGCGTGGCCCGGATCACCGCCAAGACCGGCCGCAGCGAGGCCGAGGCCCGCGCCGAGCTGGCCCGCCACAACCCCCAGGGCCGGCTGGTGCAGCCGGAGGAGGTCGCGGCCGCCGTCCTCTTCCTCTGCGGCGACGGAGCCAGCGCCGTGAACGGCCGTGCCATCGCGGTGGACGGGGGCGAGGTGCCATGAGCCCGCCCGACACGCATGTGGACGCCGAGACCGCGCTGGACCACGCCCCGGCCGGCCATAAGGACGACCTCCGCCTCTGGCTGCGCATGCTCTCCTGCGCGCGCCTGATCGAGGCCGAGATCCGCCGGCGCCTGCGCATCAACTTCGACACCACCCTCCCCCGCTTCGACTTCCTCGCCCAGCTCGAGCGCGCCCCGGACGGCCTCACCCCCGGCGAGATCAGCCGCCGCATGATGGTCACCGGCGGCAACGTCACCGGCCTCGCCGCCAGGCTGGAGGAGGAAGGGCTGATCGAGCGCCGCGCCGTGCGGGAGGACCGCCGGGCCGTCACCCTCCGGCTGACACCCTCTGGCCGCCGCGAATTCGCGCGGCAGAGCGCGGCGCATGAGGACTGGGTGGCGGAGCTTCTCGGCGGCCTGTCCGCCACGGATCGCGGCGCGCTGCTGCGGCTGCTGGACCGCACGCGGCGCAGCGTGCGCGGCGCCATTTCGGAGGGCGGAGCATGAGCCTCAAGGATTTCGCGGCCAGCCATGTCCGCCTCACGGTGGAGGGCAGGACGGCCTCCATCCTGCTGGACCGGCCCGAGCGGAAGAACCCGCTGACCTTCGAGTCCTATGCCGAGCTGGTCGCGATCTTCCGCGCCGCCGTGCAGGACGACACGGTCGGCGCCTTCGTCATCTCCGGCTCCGGCGGCAATTTCTGCAGCGGCGGCGACGTGCACGAGATCATCGGCCCGCTGCTGGACCGCGACACCAAGGGCCTCATGCAGTTCACCGCCATGACGGGCGACCTCGTGAAGGCCATGCGCGCCTGCCCGCAGCCCATTCTCTCGGCGGTGGACGGCATCGCGGCCGGCGCCGGCGCCATCATCGCCATGGCATCCGACCTCCGCATCGCCACGCCGCGCGCCAAGGTCGCCTTCCTCTTCAACCGCGTGGGCCTCGCGGGCTGCGACATGGGCGCCTGCGCCATGCTGCCCCGCATCATCGGCCAGGGCCGCGCCTCGGAGCTCCTCTACACCGGCCGCTCCATGTCCGCGCAGGAAGGGCTGGAATGGGGCTTCTTCTCCCGCACCGTGGAGCCCGAGGCCCTGATGCAGGCCGCCGAGGACCTCGCCCGTCAGATCACCGAGGGCCCCGGCTTCGCGAATGCCATGACGAAGCGGATGCTCGCCATGGAATGGGCCATGTCCATCGAGCAGGCCATCGAGGCCGAGGCCGTCGCCCAGGCGCTCTGCATGACCACCGCGGATTTCCGCCGCGCCTACGAGGCCTTCGCGGCCAAGCGCCGCCCGGTCTTCGAGGGCAACTGATGCCCGACCGCGACTTCCTCTCCTGGCCCTTCCTCGAACCCCGCCACCGCGAATGGGCCGAGGAGGTCGAAGCCTGGGCGGCCGCCCATGCCGCCGGCCTCTCGGAAGGCGACACGGACGCGGCAGTGCGCGCCCTCACCCGGGCCATGGGGGATGCCGGGCTCCTCCGCATGGCGGTCCCCGAGGATGGCCGGCTGGACGTCCGTTCCCTCTGCATCGCGCGCGACACCCTCGCCCGCCATTCCGGCCTGGCCGATTTCGCCTTCGCCATGGCCGGCCTCGGCACCGGCTCCGTCACCCTCTTCGGGGATGACGCGCTGAAGGACCAGTTCCTCCCCGCCGCACGCGCCGGCACCGCCCTCGCCGCTTTCGCGCTCAGCGAGCCGGAGGCCGGCTCCGACGTCGCCGCCCTCGCCACGACCGCCAGGCGGGATGGCGCGCATTGGGTCATCGACGGCAGCAAGACCTGGATCAGCAACGGCGGCATCGCCAGCACCTATGTCGTCTTCGCCCGCACCGGCGAGGCGCCGGGCGCCAAGGGGCTGACCGCCTTCCTCGTGCCCGCCGAAACACCCGGCCTCACCATCGCCGAGCGCATCGAGGTTTCCGCCCCGCATCCCCTCGCCACCCTCCGCTTCGAGGGGATGCGCATCCCCGACACCCACCGGCTGGGCAAGCCCGGGGAGGGCTTCAAGGTCGCCATGGCCACGCTGGACGTGTTCCGCTCCACCGTCGGCGCCGCGGCCCTGGGCTTCGCCCGCCACGCGCTGGACCTGACCGTGGCGCGCGCCTCCCGCCGCCATCTCTTCGGCGGCCCGCTCTTCGACCAGCAGATGACCCAGGCCGCCATCGCGGAAAGCGCCGTGGATGTGGAGACCTCCGCCCTCCTCGTCTACCGCGCCGCCTGGCTCAAGGATTCCGGCACGCCCCGCGTCTCGCGGGAGGCGTCCATGGCCAAGCTCCACGCCACCGAGGCCGCCCAGCGCGTGGCGGACCGCTGTGTGCAGATCCACGGGGGGCACGGCGTCGTCCGCGACCACCCGGCCGAAAAACTCTACCGGGAGGTTCGCGCGCTGCGCGTCTATGAGGGCGCGAGCGAGGTGCAGCGGATCATCATCGCCCGCGCGGAACAGGCGCGGGCCGAGGGGGCGGCATGACGCAAACCACGACGATGACGGCCGAATGGTCCGGCGCGACGCAGGACCTCGCGCCCAGCGCGCATATCGACACCTTCCCGCGTGACAACCTGCCGCCGCGGGACCAATGGCCCGAGCTGCTCTTCGACCTGCCCGACTACCGCTACCCCGCCCGGCTGAACTGCGCGGTCGAGCTGCTGGACCGCAATGTCGCGAACGGCCGCGGCGACCACCCCGCCATCATCACGCCCGAGGAAACCCTCACCTACCGCCAGCTGCAGGACCGGGTGGACCGCATCTGCAACGTGCTCACGCGCGAGCTCGGCATGGTGCCGGGCAACCGCGTCATGCTCCGCAGCGCCAACAACGCCTGGATGACGGCCACCTACCTCGCCGTGCTCAAGGCCGGCGGCGTCGTCGTCGCCACCATGCCCCTCCTCCGCGCGAAGGAGCTGGGGCAGATGCTGGAAAAGGCCCGCATCACCCACGCCCTCTGCGACGTGAAGCTCCGCGAGGAGATGGAGAAGGCGGCCGCCGAGGCGAACCACCTGAAGCATGTCGTCTACTGGGGCGAGGGCGATCTCGAATCCCGCTGCGCCGCCCAGCCCGCCGGCTTCACCGCCTGCGACACGGCCGCCGACGATGTCTGCCTCATCGGCTTCACCTCGGGCACGACCGGCCTGCCCAAGGGCACCATGCATTTCCACCGCGACATGCTGGCCATCTGCGACGGCTATTCCCGCCACGTCCTCCGCCCGACGCCGGAGGACCGCTTCATCGGCTCCGCCCCGCTCGCCTTCACCTTCGGCCTCGGCGGCCTCGTCCTCTTCCCCTTCCGCATCGGCGCCACCGGCATCCTGCTGGAAAGGGCCGGGCCCGACGAGCTGCTTCCCGCCATTGAGAAATACCGCGCCACCATCCTCTTCACCGCGCCCACCGCCTATCGCGTGATGGCGCAGAAGGCGGAGGGGTTCGACATCTCCTCCCTCCGCAAATGCGTCTCCGCCGGCGAGACCCTGCCGCGCGCCATCTTCGACGCCTGGGAGAAGGCGACCGGCCTCCGGCTGATGGACGGCATCGGCGGCACCGAGCTGCTGCACATCTTCATCGCCGCGCCGGAGGAATCCCTCCGCCCGGACTGCACGGGCCTGCCCGTGCCGGGCTACCAGGCGAAGGTGATCGACGTGGATGGGCGGGAGGTACCGCGCGGAACGCCGGGCTGGCTCGCCATCCGCGGCCCAATCGGCTGCCGCTACCTCGCCGATCCCCGCCAGTCCGATTACGTCCGCCACGGATGGAACGTCACCGGCGACGTCTACATCCAGGACGAGGACGGCTACTTCCGCTACCAGGGCCGCGGCGACGACATGATCGTGGCCGCCGGCTACAACATCGCGGGCCCCGAGGTGGAAGGCGCCCTCCTCACCCATCCCGCCGTGCGCGAATGCGGCGTCGTCGGCGCGCCGGACGGCAAGGGCGGCATGCTCGTGAAGGCCTATGTCGCGCTGAAATCCGACTTCCTGCCCAGCGACGCCCTGGCCAAGGCCCTGCAGGACCATGTGAAGGCCGAGATCGCGCCCTACAAATACCCCCGCATCATCGAGTTCCTCGAAGCCATGCCGCGCACCGAATCCGGCAAGCTCCAGCGCTTCGCCCTGCGCAAGATGGCCAATCCTTGACGTCCCGCCCCTCCCCCATCCCGGCCTCCGACCTCCCCGCCGCCGCCTATCGCGCGGCGGCGCGGGTGCGCTTCGGCGACTGCGACCCGGCGGGGATCGTCTTCTTCCCCAACTGGTTCGTCCTCGCCAACGCGGCCATCGAGGACCTGTTCCGCGAGCGGCTGGGGATCGACTTCCACCAGCTGCACGGGGAACGCGGCATCGGCACGGGCTTCGTCCACGCCGCCGCCACCTTCATGCGCCCGGGCATGATGGGGGACCAGGTGATGCTCACCCCCCTCATCCGCCGCGTCGGCGGCGCCTCCTACGCCATCGACCTGCACATCCACCGCGGGGAGGAGGAACTGGCGCGGCTGGACCTCGTCACCGCCACAACCAACCTCGCCAGCCGCAGCAGCGTGCCGGTGCCGCCGGATCTGCGCGCCGCCCTGCTGCGCTACCAATCCGAATGCGGCCCCGTGGCGAGCCAGGAGAACCCCGCATGAGCGGCCCGCTCGACATCCTCCAGCCCCCGGGCTGGCCCGCCCCGAAGGGCTACTCCAACGGCGTCGCCGGCCGCGGCCGCGTCGTGCTCGTCGGCGGCCAGATCGGCTGGGACGAACAGGGCCGCCTCGCCCAGGGCTTCGTCGCCCAGACGGAACAGGCGCTCCGCAACATCCTCGCCGTGCTGGGGGAAGCCGGTGCAGGGCCGGAACATGTCGGCCGCCTCACCTGGTACGTGGTGGACATGGACGAATACCGGGCCTGCCTCCCCGAACTCGGCCGCGCCTACCGCGCCGTGATGGGACGCAACTTCCCCGCCATGGCCCTGGTCTGCGTCGTCGCCCTCGCCGAACCCGGCGCGCGGGTGGAAATCGAGGCGACCGCTCTCATTCCGGATTGATCTTTGCCCGTGACGAAGGGCTCCGCCCTTCACCCGCCAAGGGCCTGAGGCCCTTGGAACCCCATCGGACTGCCGTGGATACCGTTGATCAAAGGGTTTCTGGTTGAACGGCGCCCTTCCTGCGTTTGCAGGCGCCTGAGGTCCAAGACCTCAGGCGCACCGTCAGCCGAATGTTTCCAACTCGAAGAAAAAGATGATGGTGAGGGGTCCGGGGAGAGGAAGAATTCCTTCTTCCTCTCCCCGGGACAGACCGACACCCCCAGAACGCCCCACCCCACAGAACCCCCAGGGGAGCAATGCCCCGCCCCCACCCCCAAAACACCCGCCTCAACGCAGCAGGAAGGCAGCGCGTGCGGCGGGACCGATTCCTCGACAGCCCGGCCCGGTATGGCCTGGTCAGCCGGGTGCTTCACTGGGGCATGGCGGCGCTCTTCGCCTGGCAGTTCACCGGCATGGGGCTCCGGCTTCTGCTCGGCCGCCATCCCGTCTCGGCCTTCTTCGTCGGCACGCATGCGAGCGTGGGCACGCTCCTCTTCGTGCTGGTGCTGCTTCGCGGCGCCTGGGGCCTGCTGAGCGCGCGCCGCCGCCCGCCCCATGGCGCGGGCTGGCTGGGCCGGGCGGCACGGCTCGGCCATCTGCTGATCTATGCGCTGATGCTGACGGTCCCCAGCCTCGCCCTGCTGCGGCAATGGGGCTCCGGCCGCGCCTTCGCCCCCTTCGGCCTCCCGCTCTGGGACGCCCGGGAGAGCACGGCGCCAGCGCTGGTGCAGGCCGGCAACGCGGCGCATGGGGAGCTGGCCTGGGCTCTCCTGGCCGTGGTGGCCGGGCATGTGGCGATGGTCATCGTCCACCGCCGCCTGCTGCGGCATGACGTGCTGCCCCGCATGGCCGGCCCGCTGCGCCCTGCGGAAGCGCCCCCCGCCTAGGGCCCGCCGGGCCTCCCGCCCTTCGCCGCCTCCCACCCGCTCCCTCCGGCCCCGGGCGCGGTGGCCCGCGGCCCCGGCAGTTCGCGTTCCGCCGCGCAGGAGCACACCACCTGCCCATCCGCCAGGCGGTTCGGCACGGTCGGCTCCCCGCAATGCGGGCATTCGCGGATCGGTTCCATGCGGCCTCCCGAAGCCCTCCCCTCCATCTGGGCGCGCGGGGCGGGCTGAAAAGCCCACCCCCGCCTTGAACCGGCGGGGCCCGGATGCGAATGTCCGGCCCGCCGCCGGGGGGGCACCCCCGGCCCAGTGTTCGCCCGGCGGGAACCGCCCGCCCCCTTAGGTAACGAGGATCGGAATGGCCAAGATCAAGGTGAAGACCCCAGTCGTCGAGATGGACGGGGATGAGATGACCCGGATCATCTGGGGCTTCATCAAGGAGAAGCTGATCCTCCCCTATCTCGACATCGACCTGAAGTACTACGACCTCGGCATCGAGTACCGCGACCAGACCGACGACCAGGTGACGGTGGATGCCGCCAACGCCACCAAGCAGTACGGCGTGGGCGTGAAGTGCGCCACCATCACCCCTGACGAGGCGCGGGTGAAGGAGTTCAACCTGAAGAAGATGTGGAAGTCCCCCAATGGGACCATCCGCAACATCCTCGACGGCACGATCTTCCGCGAGCCCATCATCTGCCAGAACGTGCCCCGCCTGGTGCCGCACTGGTCCAAGCCCATCGTCGTCGGCCGCCATGCCTATGGCGACATCTACCGCTCGGTCGAGATGAAGGTGCCGGGCGCCGGCACGGTGAAGATGACCTACATCCCCGAGGGCGGGGAGCCGCAGGAGATCGGCGAGTTCGCCATGCCCGCCACCGGCGGCGTCGCGATGATGATCCACAACCTCAACAAGTCGATCGAGGGCTTCGCCCGCGCCTCCTTCAACTACGGCCTGGCCCGCAACTTCTCCGTCTACTTCAGCCACAAGAACACGATCCTCAAGGCCTATGACGGCTCCTTCAAGGACATCTTCCGCAAGATCTACGACGAGGAGTTCAAGGCCGAGTACGAGAAGCGCGGCCTGACCTATGAGGACCGGCTGATCGACGACATGGTCGCCTCCGCCCTGAAGTGGGAAGGCGGCTATATCTGGGCCTGCAAGAACTACGACGGCGACGTGCAGTCCGACATCGTGGCCCAGGGCTTCGGCTCCCTCGGCCTGATGACCTCCGTGCTGCTCTCTCCGGACGGCAACACGGTCGAGTCCGAGGCCGCCCATGGCACGGTGACGCGCCACTACCGCGAGCACCAGAAGGGCCGCGAGACCAGCACGAACCCGATCGCCTCCATCTTCGCCTGGACGCGCGGCCTCGCCTATCGCGGCAAGTTCGACAACACGCCCGATGTGGTGGACTTCGCCAACCAGCTCGAGAAGGTCTGCATCGAGACGGTCGAGAGCGGGCACATGACCAAGGACCTCGCCATCCTCATCGGCAAGGACCAGCCCTGGCTCAACACCCAGGCCTTCCTGAACAAGCTGGACGAGAACCTGCAGAAGGCCCGCGCCTGACGCGACGCGCCGGCCCTCTGGCCGGCGGCTTGCTTGTCTCCGGGGCGGGTGCCGAAAGGCCCCGCCCCTCTCTTTTTCCGGCGGTTCCCATGCCCGGCTTCATCACCCCGCTCGACCTCGCCGCCCTCGCCGTCTTCCTCCTGTGCTGGGTGGGCTACGCCACCGTGGTGGACCGCGTGCCCTCCATCCACCGGCGCAGCGTCATCCACGCGATGAACGAGCACCGCCGCCGCTGGCTCCGCAACGCCGTCCCCAAGGAGAACCGCATCGCCGATGTGGGCATCGTGGGGAACCTCATGTCCTCCACCTCCTTCCTGGCGAACACCTGCATCTTCATCATCGGCGGCGGCATGGCGCTCCTCGCCGCCCCGGATGTCGGCCGCCGCGTGCTGAACGCCATGCCCTTCGCCGAGACGCCGATGACGGACGGAGGCTGGGAGGCCCGCGTGCTCCTTCTTCTCGTCATCTTCGTCCGCGCCTTCTTCGAGCTCACCTGGGCGCTCCGCCAGTTCAACTATGGCTCCATCCTCATCGGCGGGCTGGGCCGGACCGAGGCCGCCCTCCCCGCCGCCGACATCGCGGCCGAGGTGGTCAACCGCGCCGCGCGGCACTTCAACACCGGCCTGCGCGCCTATTACTTCGGCCTCGCCGTGCTGGGCTGGATGGTCCACCCCGTCGTCTTCATGCTCGCCTCGCTCTGGGTCGTCTCCGAGCTGCACAGGCGGGAATTCCGCTCCGCCGTCCAGGCCGCCCTCGCCGCGGGCGGCTAGGCACGAGAATCACGCTCGCGCCGGCCGGGCGGCGCGGGCATGCTGCCGGCGTGAACGGCCCCGAAACGTCCCGACCCGATTCCATGCCGACCGCCACCCAGCCCGACGCCGCCGCCCTCCGGCGCGAACGGTCGATCCTCATCGCCTGCCTGCTCGACTGGGCGATGATCATCCCCTTCGTCCTCTTTGGCCTCTCCGCGAACTCCCTCACCATGGTGGCCGAGGCGATGCGCGGCGGGATGATGGTCTCGCTGGAGCTGGTCCTCCTCGTGGTGCTCCGCCGCATCCACCGGGGGCGCACCACGGAATACGACTACGGCGTCGGCAAGCTGGAGCAATTCGCCAATCTCGCCATCGGCATCGCCATGGGTGCCTGCGGGCTTTGGCTTCTCTTCTCCGCCGTCACGCGCTGGTGGCATCCGCCGGACCAGGCGGGGCTGGGGCTGGTCGTCGGCACGGGGCTCGCCCTGCTGAACCTCGCCCTCAACGCCCTCGCCCTGCGCGGCCTGTGGCTGGCGGGGCGTGACGGCACCTCCGCCATCATGACGGTGCAGATCCGCAGCCGCGTGGTGAAGCTCCTCTCCTCCGGGCTGGTCGCCGTTGCCATCGGCGTGAACGCCGCGGCGGAGCTGCTGGGCAACGCCCCCGATTGGCTGGCCCCCCTGGCCGAAGCCCTGGGCACGGGCTTCGTCGGCATCGTCATGGTCCAGCTCTCCGTCAGCCTATGGCGGGAAGCGGTGCCCCATCTGCTGGATCGCAGCCTGGACGAGGCGAGGCAGGCCTCGATCAACCGCGCCCTGGCCTCCCACTTCACCGATTACGACGCCATGCTCGGCGTGAAATCCCGCATCGCGGGCAAGCAGGCCATCATCGACATCGCCCTGGGCTTCGAGCCCGGCCGCCGCATCGGCGAGATCCAGGCCGTGGCCGATGCCGTCTCCACCGAGCTGCAGGCCCTCATCCCCGGGGCCCTGGTCACCGTCACCCCCGTCGCCCTCTCCCACTGAACGGCACCCGCGCCACAGGGCGCGGAATTCGCCGTCGTGGCGACCACCCCCGGTTGCGGAACCATCCCGCCGACGCAACGCTGGCGCGCCCGGCGCCCAAAGGAGTCCGCCGCGCACCATCGCAGGCCAGGAAGACGCCCCCTCATGCAGCGCCACATCCGCCTCATCGCCGCCGGCGCCGTGGGCAATGCCATCGAATTCTACGACTTCCTCATCTTCGGCTATCTCTCGCTCCAGATCGGCGAGGCCTTCTTCCCCGCGGGTGACGACGTGGCCGCCATCCTCGCCTCGCTCGCGGCCTTCGCGGTCGGCATGCTGATGCGCCCCCTCGGCGGCCTCGCCTTTGGCCTCCTGGCGGACCGCGGCACGCGGATGCGGGCGCTCGTCACCTCCGCCGCGATGATCGCCGTGCCCACCTTCATCATCGGCCTGCTGCCGGGCTACGAGACCATCGGCGTCTTCGCCCCCGTCCTCCTCGTGCTGCTCCGCGTGATCCAGGGCCTCTCCCTCGGCGGCGAGTTCCCGGCCTCCCTCGTCTATCTTGTCGAGAACGCGCCGCCCGGACGCCGGGCGCTGTTCGGCAGCTTCGCGACCGCGGGCGCCACGGGCGGCATGCTCCTCGGCACCGCCACCTGCTATGTCACCGCCAGCCTGCTGGGGAGGGAGGCGATGACGGAATGGGGCTGGCGCATCCCCTTCCTGCTCAGCGCCGTGCTCACCGTCGCCGCCGTGCTGCTCCGCCGCGCCCTGCTACGGGACGACCACACCCCCGCCCCCGTCGCCGAACCGGTGGCCCTGGTCCTGCGCCGAAACCTGCCCGGCCTGGTCGGCGTGTTCTTCGCCAACATCCTCACCGGCACGACCAGCTTCGTGGTCTTCATGTTCATCGTGCCCTGGCTCATGCAGGCCGCCGGACGGGCCTATGACGACGCGCTGGCCGTGAACCTGCAGACCCTTGTCCTGCTCTGCCTGGCCATGCCGGTCGCCGGGCTGCTCGGCGACCGTTTCGGCCATCGCCGTATCGCCCTGCTCGGCGTGGCGGGGCTGCTCCTCGGTGCCCACCCGCTCCTGGCGATGATGCGGAGCGGGGATCCCCTGACCGATACGCTGGGCGAAGCCGGGCTGGCCTGCGCCTTCGCCCTCCTCGTCGCCCCCATGGGTCCGCTGATGACGGGCGCCTTCCCCGCCCATGCGCGCGTCACCGGCATCGCCCTGGCCCATGGCAGCGCCATCGGCATCTTCGGCGGCCTGGCCCCGATGGTGGTGCAATATCTGATGCGGGAGGCGCATGACGTTATGGCGCCCGCCCATGTCGTCATCGGCACCAGCCTCGTCTCCGGCCTCAGCCTTCTCCTGGCCCGGTACTGGCAGAGGCGCCCGGAGGCGGAACCGGCCGCCTCCGCTACCGCGGCGCGGAGCACCAAGCCGGCTCTTCCATGAACCGCGCGGCACCATGCCACCCGGCCCGCCCCCTCCGCGTTAGCGCGCCGAAGATGGGAGGACAGGATGACGCTGCTCGTGGCCGGCTGGCTTCTGCCGCAGGAGGAGCGCGCGCCGCTCCTCGCCCTGTTCCCGCCCCGCTATCCCCGGGTCGTGGCCCATCACGTCACGCTCAAGCCAGGCGCGCGGAAGGAAGACCCCCTGCCGCGCGAAACCTCCGGCCGCGTGGTCGGCCTGGCGGATGACGGAAAGGGCGTGCAGGCCCTGGTCGTGGAGATCGGCGGCACCACGCGCCGCCCGGACGGCTCCACCTGGCACATCACCTGGTCCCTCGGGCCGGGCCGGAAGCCGGTGGAGAGCAACGAGGTGATCCGGCAGCATCGCTGGACGCCGCTGGAAGCCCCACGCGACATCCGGCTCGAACCCGCCATCTTCGGCAGCACGCAATAGCGGCGGATCAGCCGCCCACCGGGCCCTCGCCGGAAAAGCCAAGCTCGCGCAGCGCGGCGATCGACCGCTCCGCCGAGACATGGTGGACGAAGATGCCGCCCTTCGCCTCCCAGCCCTCCCGGGCGGAGGCGCGGTCATCCACCAGCACATGGCCCGGCCCGGACCAGCGCGGCTTCTCCCGGCTCATGCAGGTGATCACCGGCACATGCGCGCCCAGCATCCGCGCCACCCACTGCTTCTTTTGCGCCGGCGCCCAGCTCCCGAGCGGCAGGCCGGTGAGAATCGTCGGCCGGTGCGGCTCGCAGAAGCGCCACAGCGCCTCCGCGTCATGCATGAAGTCCAGCGTGTCGAAGAAGGCGGGCGCCTTGGCCAGCGCCGCCCACATCCGCTTCAGCGGCAGCTCCTCCGGCCGGCGGCCGGTCACGGCCTTCACGCCCCGGTCGAAATCCGCGAGCACGCCGTCGAGGTCGAGGAAGAGCGTGTGGCCGCTCATGCCGCCCCCCGGCTAGGCCGCCGCATGCTGCTCCCGCAGCTTGAGGAACTTCAGCATCGGCCACTCCTCCTCGGCCCGGTTCCGCCGCCAGTCGCTGGTGAAGAAGGCGACCAGCGCGCCGTCATGGTCCTCGGCCGTGTCATGCGGGGCGGACTGCCGGAACTTCTCCATCGCCGCCTTATCCTCGGACACGACCCAGCGCATCATCCCCCAGGGCGTCGCCTCGTAGCGGCTGGGCACGGAGTATTCGGCCTTCAGCCGCTCGGCCAGCACGTCCAGCTGCAGCGCGCCCACCACGCCCACCACGGGCGGCGTGCCGTCCAGCGGCCGGAAGAGCTGCACCACCCCCTCCTCGGCCAGCTGCTCCAGCGCGGTGCGCAGCTTCTTGCCCACCATCGCATCCTCGATCATCACCCGGCGCAGGATCTCGGGCGCGAAGCTCGGCACACCCCGGAAGTTGATCTGCTCGCCCTCGGTCAGCGTATCGCCGATGCGGAGGATGCCGTGATTGGCGATGCCCACCACGTCGCCCGGCCAGGCCTCCTGCGCCACCTGCCGGTCCTGGGCGAAGAAAAACAGCGGCGCGTTCACCGGCACCTGCTTGCCCGTGCGGGTCTGGCGCAGCCGCATCCCCTTCTCCAGCCGGCCGGAGCAGATGCGGAGGAAGGCCACCCGGTCCCGGTGGTTCGGGTCCATATTCGCCTGGATCTTGAAGACGAAGCCAGTCAGCGCCGCCTCGTCCGGCTGCACGCGCCGCGTATCCGCCGGCCGCGCGCCGGGGTGGGGGGCGAAGCGCGCCAGCCCCTCCAGCAGGTGCCCGATCCCGAAATCCCGCAGCGCCGAGCCGAAATAAACCGGCGTCATCGTGCCCTGGCGGAAGGCCTCCAGGTCAAAGGCCGGGAAGGCGCTGGCCAGCTCCGCCCCCTCGCGCAGCGCCTCCGCCTCGGCCGCCGGCACCAGCTCGTCGATCTTCGGATCGTCCAGGCCGGACAGCTTCACCGGCCCCGACCCTTCGGCCAGCAGGTGCAGCGCCGGCTCCAGCATGTCGTAGGTGCCCAGGAACCCGCGCCCCGAGCCCACCGGCCAGGCCGCCGGCGTCACGTCCAGCGCCAGCGTCTTCTCGATCTCGTCCAGCAGCTCGAAGACGTCCCGGCTCTCCCGGTCCATCTTGTTGATGAAGGTGATGATCGGGATGTCGCGCAGCCGGCACACCTCGAACAGCTTCCGCGTCTGCGCCTCGATGCCCTTGGCCGCGTCGATCACCATCACCGCCGCGTCCACGGCGGTGAGCGTGCGGTAGGTGTCCTCCGAGAAGTCCTCGTGGCCTGGCGTATCGAGCAGGTTGAACACCACCCCGTCCCGCTCGAAGGTCATGACGGAGGTCGCAACCGAGATCCCGCGATCCTGCTCGATCTTCATCCAGTCCGAGCGGGTGCGGCGCCGGTCGCCCTTGGCCCGCACCTGGCCGGCCAGCTGGATGGCGCCGCCGCGCAGCAGCAGCTTCTCCGTCAGCGTCGTCTTGCCGGCGTCGGGGTGGGCGATGATGGCGAAGGCCCGGCGGCGCGCCGCTTCCCGCGCAACCGCCGTGGCACCCGCGGCGGCAGCCGGCAGGGCCTCGATAGGGGTGGTCTGATCCATGCCCGCTATCTGGCGTTCTTGCGCCCCCGGTGCAACACGAAGCTGTGGAGCGGGTGCTAACCGTAGCGCCGCCGGAGCCCGTTCAGCGCCAGGGTCAGCACCGCCCCGAACAGGATCACGGCCGCCACCGGCCGGGGCGAGCCATCCGCCAGCGCCCCGACCGCCATGCTACCCACCGCCGCCACGGCGAATTGCAGCGTCCCCAGCATCGCCGAGGCCGTGCCGGCCCGCTGCCCGTGCCGCGCCAGGGCGCCCACGGCGGAATTCGGCATGATGAGGCTGCTCGCCGTCAGCATGATCAGCACGGGCGGGAAGAAGCCCCACATGCCGCCCCAGCCCGTGAAGGCGAGCAGCATCAGCACCCCCGCATCCGCCAGCAGCACCAGCGACGCGACCGTCAGCACCCGCCCCGGGCCGAAGCGGGCGGAGAGCAGCGGATTCAGCTGCGCGCCCCCGATGAACCCGGCCGCGCTGCCGCCGAAGATGATGGCGAACTGCCCCGGCGTGATCCCGAAATGCTCGATGTAGATGGCCGGGGCGCCGCTGATATAGGCGAAGATGCAAAACATCACCGCCGCCCCCATCAGGGCATGGGTGAGGAAGACCGGCTCGGCCAGCACCCGCCCGAAATTGCGCAGCAGCGCGGCCGGCCCCAGCCGGAGCCGCTTCTCCGGCGGCAGCGTGTCCGGCAGCAGCCACCAGACCAGCAGCCCGGACAGGGCGCCATAGCCCGCCATCACCCAGAAGATCGAGCGCCAGCCCGCCACCCCGAGCAACCCGCCGCCCAGCGAAGGCGCGAGGATGGGCGCGGCCCCCATGATGAGGATAAGGCGGGACATGATCCGCGCCGCCTCCAGCCCCGTCACCTTGTCACGCACGATGGCGCGGGGAATAACCGAGCTGGCCGAGGCGCCGAAGGCCTCCACGAAGCGGAAGGCCGCCAGCCAGCCCATGTCCGGCGCCAGGGCGCAGCCGATCGTGGCCGCAGTGTAGAGAACGGTCCCCACCATCAGCGGCCCGCGCCGGCCGAAGCGATCCGACAGCGTCCCCTGCATGATCTGCCCCACGGCCAGCCCGAGGAACCAGGTGGCGAGCGTCAGCTGCGCGCTGCCCGCCCCGCTCCCGAACTCCGCCTCCATCTGCGGGAAGGCGGGCAGGTACATGTCGGTCGAGATCGGGTTGATGGCCGTGAGAAAGCCGAGAAGCAGGGGAAGCCAGACCGGCATGGGATCCTTCATCGCAGCGCGGCACCCTTGCTGCGCCGCGAAAGCCGGCCTGGGAAGCCCCATTCCGCGCAGACCGCCCCTGCGGACCGGCCGGAAATCACTTGCGAACGATTATCATTCCAGGCAGCCTGAGCCGACCAACACCGCCGGAGATTCCCCCATGGCCACTCGCGGCCTTCCGAACTGGCCCTGGAACGGCGCCGCCCCGGACGAGCTTCCCCCCGCCGAGGCCGTGCTGCTCGACGCGATCCGATCCTGGGTGGAGGCCACGCGGAATGGCGGCGCCCCGCTCGTCGCCCTGCGCCTGCCCCTGGTCACCGAGGGCCTCGGCGAGGCCGCCGGCGCGCTGGATGCCGTGCTGCGGGCCCTGGCCTGCCCGGGCTCCATGGGATGCCGGCTCTGCCCCCGCATCACTCCGGCGGAGGGCACGCTCCTGCTCGGCCTCGGCCTGGCCCAGCGCGCCACGCGGCGCGAGGCGCTGGCCGCCTTCCTCCAGCTTGCCCCGCCCGCCGCCGCCTATGCGGCCATGGGCCCGGCCCTGGCGCTGGGGCTGATGATGCGGCGCTCGGGCCTGCTGCTGGCCAACCCTCTCCGGGCGACCTCATGAGCCACTGAAGGGCCGGCGGGAAGGTGGGCTCAGCCGCCTTCCCGGGGCAGCGTCACCAGCGGCGGGACTGCCCGCAATCGAGATGGACGAAGCCGTCCCGGCGATACAGCCCCACCCCGCCGAGCCCCATGGATGCCGCCAGCCGCGCCATCTCATAGGAGTTGCGGCTGGGCAGCCGCATGTCGCCCGCCATGCCGGACATGTGCAGCGAGACGGTCGAAACGCGGCCAGAACGCCTCGCATTCGCGGCATTCGTCTCAGGCGAACGGTAGCCGCTGATCACCTCGAAGGCCTCGGTCGCCTCCATCCGCGCCGCCACCGCATGCATCACGTCGAAAAGGCGCGGATCCATCGGCGTCACCTCCTCGCGCGAGAGATCGCGGAATACCCAGTCCAGCCGGCGCAGGGCCTCGGTGACATAGCGGCCATCGGCGAAATACACGCCGGAGAAGGCGTCGCTCGTATAGGCGCGCTTCACGTTCAGCCGCCGCGCGCCACGCGCCACCTGCGCCTCGGCGGGCGCCACGGCGGCGCAGGCCAGCAGGCCGATCCCGGCCCCGATCAGCGAACGCCGCCCGAGCCGCGCATCGGCGCAGCACGGGCATTCCGGCTCATGCGGCCGGTTGCCGGAAAGCACGCGGATCATCGGGCCGCCCCCCCGGAGGAGGCCATCCGCACCCCGCCCCGGTCCATCTCACGCACATAGGCGGCGTCCAGCCCATAGATGTCGGGACGCAGCCGCACCCGCCCGCCCTCGACCACGGCCGTGGTGTAGTGCAGCCGCACGGGAAGTGAGCGGCGCAGCCCCACCGACTGGGTCTGGCGGCTGTCATAGGCGCGCTGGATGCGCCCCGCATCCCAGCCCATCCCCTCGAAGGCGATGTTCAGCAGGTCGTTCGGCTGCCCCAGGCGGATGCAGCCGGAGGAGAAGGCCCGGTCGGGCCGGCCGAACAGGTTCCGGTCCGGGGTGTCATGCAGGTAGATGTCGTCGGAATTGGGCATGATGAACTTGATCCGTCCGAGCGCGTTGCCGTCGCCGGCATCCTGTCGGATGAGATAGGGAAAGCGGTCCTGCCGAACGCTGGACCAGTCCACGGTGGCGGGATCGACCTCCACCCGCTCTCCGCCCACCACGCTGTAGAGGCGGAAGCCCTTGGCGGTCATGCCCGCCGGGTCGCGGCGGAAGCGGGGCAGCAGATCCTCGCGCGCGTTGCGCTCGGGCACGCCCCAGGTCGGGTTGAACTGGATGGTGGTCAGCCGCGCCCGCATGGTCGGCGTCGCCCGGGCGGGTTTGCCGACGATGACGTTCATCTTCAGCAGGACCCGCTCGCCCTCCTGCACCATCAGCACGAAATCGGGGATGTTCACCTCGATCCGCCGCTCGTCGCCGGGGCGCATCGGGTTGCGGCGCATGTCCAGCGCGGCGCGGAGTTGCCCCAGCCGGGCCGAGGCCGGGCGGTTCAGCAAGCCCTGGCTGATCGGGCCGACCTTGCCGTCCACCTCCAGCCCGCTCGCGGCCTGCCAGCGGCGCACGGCCGCCTCCAGCGCCGCGTCATAGGTGGCGCCGCCAACGGCTGCGGCGGCCAGCACCGGGTCCTCCACCTTCAGCCGCGCGCGCAAGGCGGGAATCCGGGCGGCGTCGGTCATGCCCGGCTCCAGCGTCCCGCCGGTCGGGATGGGCTGCCAGCCGCCCGCGGCCACCAACCCGGCGGCCTTGGCCAGCTCCGCCCGCAGCGCGGCCGCGCCTTCGGGGAGGTTCGCCGCCCGGTCGATCAGCCCCGCCGGCTCCGCGGCGCCGACCAGCTCCGCCTGCCAGCGCGCGAAATCAGCGCCCGCCGGGTCGCGCAGGATGTCGCCGCGCCCCGTCGGCTGGCGAAGCCGCCCGAGCACCAGATCCCCCAGCGCCGCATTCGCCGCGTGATACACCGCCGCATGGAAGGCGGCGGGTTCGGAGCTGCCCATGCTGTCCGACGGAATGGCATAGGCGGCAACGTCCAGCCCGTCCTGCCCCAGCCGGCGCAGCCGCGCGGCCAGGCGGAACACGGAATCCCAGCTCCTCGGCCCAGGGCCCGCGGGGATCACCGGGGCCGAAGGCTCCGCAGCCTCGGGCGCGAGGGACTGGGCGTGGCCGAGCGTCGGCACCAGGCACGCCATGAGGCCGGAAAGCGCATCGCGTCGTCGCATGAGCGAAGCCATAGCCTCCGGGGCGCCGCACTGCAAAGCCGAAAGCAGGCCGTTTCAGAGGGAGATCAGCCAGCCGATCAGCATCACGATCAGCGCGCCGATCGCGACGGCCTTGAGCAGCGCCCACCATTCCCCGCGGCCACCTTCCCCCTCCTCCGGATGGGAGATCGGCCGGGGGCCGGGATAGCGCGGCTCGGCCGCCTCGGCGGCGGGCGGGTGGCCGCTCTCGCCGTCCGGGCGGGGTTGCATCGGGTGATCTGAGGACCGAGACATGCCGATGACTCTCTTTATGGGAGATTTGGATCGAAGTTTGCCCCACATCTCACGCGCGGAGCAATGCGAAGTGTTGTTCAGGCCGTTCTGCGCCATCGCATGGCACGCGCCGGCCGTGGGCGCCGGTCTCCCGTCATCACAGATGCGACCGGGCTGCGGATCCCGGCGCGACGCGGCTTGATCGCGTCGCGCAACGCCGTAAGCCTTGCTGCATGTCACACACGACTCCTGGCGAGGATCTCGCCGCCGACCCGGCCTTCACCGGCGCCGCCCGCTTCCTCGAGGGCCGCATCCCTCCGGGCCTTCGTGTCGTGGCCCCCGACATCTTCGCCCCGCTGCTCGGCACGTTGAGCGCACCCGACGCCGAGCCCCTGCCGGACTGGGCGGTGGTCGCCACGGGCGGCGCCCAGCCCCTCCCCCTGCTTCGCCGCCTGCTCGCGGAGACCACGGCCGTCTATGCCAATGACGGCTACATCGTCTTCGCCCGGCGCCCGACCTTTGGCCTCGCGGACATGCGGAACGCTGGCCCGGTCCGCGCCCTCGCCGAACGCGTCCGGACCGCGGGGGCGGAAACCCCCGCGACCCCGCCAGCCCCCCAGCCCGGCCCGACCTTCCTCGAAGCCAGCGTGCCCAAGGCCGACCACCCGCCCGAAGCCGCCATGTCGCCGGTGACGCCGCCTCGCGCGCCGGACATCCCGCGCGCCGCGCTGCCGCCCGAGGCGATGGCCCTGCAGATCCCGCGCCCGCCGGGTATGGAGGCCGCGCCCGCCCCGGCGGCGCCGCGCCCCGTGCCGCTGCCCCTTCCGGCCGCAGCCCCGCCCCGGCTCGCACCCTCCACCGCGCCGCGCTTGGCCCCCGCTCCCGTTACAGCGCCGGCCGTGCCGCCGGAGCCTGACGCCCATCCCGCACCCGCGCCAGAGCCCCGGACCGCCGGTTGGGGCACCCTTCCCGCCCGCGTCCTCGGCCTGCTCGGGCCCGCCGCCGGGCAGCGCGTGGCCGGCTTCGGGTCTGCCGCGCCCGGGCTCGCGGCCGCCGCCTTCGCCAGCTCCGCCCTCTTCGCGGATGGCAGCGAGCCGCTGCCCGCCTCCAGCCAGGACCTGGCGCTGCTCCTGCCCGGCACCGCCTCCCTGGCATCCGACCTCGCCGCGGCCGCGCAGGCGCTCCGCCCCGGCGGCCTCGCCCTCGTGGTCGCGGAGAACCAGGAATCGCTGGGCCGGCGCCTTGCCGCCGCCCTGGGCCGGCCGGGTGTCGCGCCTGGCCTGACGGCCGCAGCCATCCGGGGCGCCATCCAGGCCGCAGGGCTCCTGCCCCAGCGGTTGGAAGGCCATTCCCTCGATCCCTGGCGCGCCACCGCCGACACCGCGCCACCCGGCCTGGACAGTGCCGATCCCGCCGCGGCGCTGCTGGAGGAGGCCGGCGAGGCCGCCGGTCCGCGCCACGCGGCCTGGCTGCTCTTCCTCGCCCGCAAGGGCTGAACCGGACGGCTGGTGGCGGGTCAGGGCGGGTGTAAGCTCCCCCGGCCCCGCGCAGGGAACGCAGCAACACCATGACCTGGTCCATCGTGGTCCATGACCCCGCAAGCGGCGCCTTCGCCGTGGCGGTGACGACCTGCAGCTTCGCCGTCGGCGCCTCCTGCCCGCATGTCCGGGCGGGGGTGGGCGCGGTCTCGACCCAGTCCTTCACCAACCGCTATCTCGGCCCGGCCGTGCTGGACGGTATGGCGCGCGGCCTCTCCCCCGCCGCCGCCATCGAAGGCGCGCTGGCCGGCGACGAGGGGCGCCATCTTCGCCAGATCCACGCGGTGGACCGCTTTGGCCGCAGCGCGGCCTTCACCGGCCGGCACTGCGTGGAATGGGCGGGCGAGCGAACCGCGCAGAACCTCTCGGTCGCCGGGAACATGCTGACCGGGGCTGAGGTGGTTCTCGACACCTTCGAGACCTTCACGGCAAGTGGTGACCTGCCCCTGCCGGAGCGCCTGGCTCGCGCCCTCCAGGCCGGCGAAGCCGCGGGCGGCGACCGGCGCGGTCGGCAATCCGCCGCCATGCGCCTGGTGACGACGGAGGACTTCCCCGACCTCGACATCCGGGTGGATGACCACGCGGAACCCCTGGCCGAACTCAGCCGCCTGCTTGCGATCTGGCGCCGGGACCGGGCGCCCTATCTCGACCGCCAGCCCCGGAAGGCGAACCCGTCCGGCGTGATCGACATGCAGGCCACCGAGGCCGCCTGGCAAGCCGCCGGACTGGATCTGCGCTTCGGCCGCTAGAGGCGGCCGGCGGGCTCAGGCCGCCTGGCTGTCCTCCCGGCCGACCTGGGCGTGGAACTCGGCGGCGGACATGGGCCGGCCGAACAGATAGCCCTGCGCCTCGTCGCAGCCCTCCGCCCGCAGGAGGGAGAGCTGCCCCTCCTCCTCCACCCCTTCGGCATTCGTGGTCACGTTCAGCGCGCTGCCCAGCGCGATCACGGCCCGCAAAAGCGCCACGGCCCGCGCATCCTTCGCGAGGTGGCGGATGAAGGAGCGATCCACCTTGATCTTGTCGAAGCGGAACCGCTGGAGCGTGGCGAGGGAGGAATAGCCGGTCCCGAAATCGTCCATGGCCAGGCGGACGCCGAGCGAGCGCAGCCGCGACAGGATGCCCATGGTCTCCGCGCTGTTGGCCAGCATCGCCGCTTCGGTGATCTCCAGCTCCAGCCGGTGGGCCGGCAGGCCGGAGCGTTCCAGCGCCTGCTCCACCGTCGCGACGAAGCTCGCCTGCCGCACCTGGATCGGCGAGACGTTCACCGCCAGCCGAAGCTCCCCCCAGCCACGCGCCACATGGCAGGCCTGCTCCAACACCCAGGCGCCGATCGGCACGATCAGGCCGGTCTGCTCGGCCAGGGGGATGAAGGTCTCGGGGCTGATCAGCCCGCGGGTCGGGTGATGCCAGCGCAGCAGGGCCTCCGCCCCCGTGATCCGGCGCGTCGCGATCGAGACCTGCGGCTGGAACAGGATCGTCATCTCCTGCCGGGCCATGGCGTGACGGAGATCCGCCACCAGGGCACGCCTGGTGCGCAGCCGCTCGTCCATCGCCGGTTCGAAGACGCGCAGGCAGGAGCCGCCTTCCGTCTTCGCCTGGTACAGGGCCAGGTCGGCATCCTGCAGCAGCACCTCCGGCCGGCCGTCGAAGCGGCCCGGCGCCATGATGGCGGCACCGATCGACAGCCCGACGGACCGGTGGTCCGAACCCACGGGTACCGGATCCTCCATCGCCGCCAGCAGCCGGGAGGCGAAGGCGGCCAGGGGCTCCGGCCCGTCCAGCCCCGGCGCGACGAGGACGAACTCATCCCCGCCGATGCGCGCCAGCGTGTCCGTCGCCCGCAGGCAGCCGCGCAGCCGCGCCGCCACCACGCGCAACACCTCGTCACCGGCGGCGTGGCCCAGCGTGTCGTTCACCTCCTTGAAGTGGTCGAGGTCGAGCGCGAGCACCACCAGCCCCGTTCCGTCCCGCTGCGCGGCCGCGAAGGCCAGCTCCAGCCGGTCCCCGAGCAGGGCGCGGTTCGGCAGGCCGGTCAGGCCGTCGAAATTCGCCAGCCAACGCAGCCGCTCCGAAAGGCGGCTCCGCTCCGCCGCCGCATCCCGGAAGAGGATGCAGGCATTCGTCAGCTCGACCACCTCCCGCGGGGCACCCGGTGGCGCGGCGGGGATGGGCGCGGCCAGGTCGCCCCGGGCGAGGCGGCGCAGGGCGTCGCTCAACGCGGCCAGCGTGCCGCCCAGCCGGCGCGCGGCATGCGCGGCGCAGCCCATGCTGAAGGCCAGCACCAGGGCCAGCACCATCACCGAACCGGAGAGCGCCATGGCCAGTGTCTCGTCCATGGCCATGGCGCCGGACGAGGCGGGCAGAAGAAGCAGGATCGCCGCGCGGCGATCCGAAGGCCCGCCGGGCAGCGGCAGGCTCCGGCCCAGCCAGTGCTGACCCCCGATCCGCAACGAGCCGCTGCGGGCGCGCCCCTCCGTGACAGCCTCCCCCAGCCAGGACGGCGCCCAGGCCGAAAGCGGCCCGGATGGCAGCGGGACGGTGCTCACCAGCGCCTCCCCCTCGGTGAGGAGGGCGAGGACCGCCTGCTCCTCGGCCGCGAGTCCTTCCGTCAACTCAGCCCCGAGCGAGGCGGAAATCCGCACCTCCTCCAGCCCACCGCCGGGCAGGATCGCCCGGGAAAGGCCGGTGACGGTCGGAAGCCGCGCCAGGTCGCAGGGGCCTGAGGCCGAGGCGCCGCATTCCTCCTCGATCCGTCCCACCCGAAGCGGCCGGCCCGCCTGCTGGACCCGCAGCTCCAGGCTGCGGATCTGCGGCTCGCTCCGCTGCAATTCGGAGAGCATCTGGCGCAGGATTTCGTGATTCAGCGCCTGATCCGCGCCCAGCGCCTCCATCAGGCGCTCGTCACGCAGCAGGAGGCGCCCCACCCCCTCCAGCCGGCCATGCAGCTCCGCGATGCGCCGCTCGATCCGGGTGCCCGCGCCATCCAGCGCGTCCTCGTCGCGGTCGCGCTGGAGATGGCCCGCCAGCCAGGCCAGGGCCAGCGCCGTGACCAGGAGACACAGCAGGGAGGGTGCGACGGACAGCAGGAACAACCGCGACCGCAAGCCCTGCCAGGGGAGTAGACGCCCCGCCATCCGCCCAGTTCCCGCACCGTTCCGCGCGGACCCTAGGGCGGGGCGCCTTGCCCGATGGTTAAGCCGGCCCGGGACGCGCCTTCACGAAGCGCGGCGCACCGGCTCCGGCCCGGGGATCTCGACCGCGATCGCGAGGGTGGACAGGTCCCCGCCCCGCTCCAGCGAGACATTCACCCGGCCGGGATCGATAGAGACATGCCGGGCCACGAGCTCGATGATCTCCTTCTGAAGTTTGGGGAGGAAGTCCTCGCCCTTGCGGGAGATGCGCTCATGCGCCAGCACGATCTGCAGCCGCTCCTTGGCCTGGGAAGCGGTCTGGGGGGCCTCCGCCTGCTTGCCGCGGAAGAGCTTCAGCCAGCTCATGCGGCCCTCCCACCGAACAGCCGGGAAAGGAAGCCCTTCTTCTCGGCATCCACGAAGCGCATCGGCCGGTCTTCCCCGAGGAACCGGGCCACAGCGTCACGATAGGCCTGCCCGGCGGGCGAGGGCTCGTCCAGGATCACCGGGTTGCCGGTGTTGGAGGCCTTCAGCACGCTCTCGCTTTCCGGGATCACGCCCAGCAGCGGAATCCGCAGGATCTCCTGGATATCCTCCAGCTTCAGCATCTCGCCCTTCTCGACCCGGGTCGGATCGTAGCGGGTGACGAGGAGATGCTCCTTCACCGGGTCCTTCTTCTCCTCGGCCCGGCGGGACTTGGACTGAAGCACGCCCAGGATGCGGTCGCTGTCCCGAACCGAGGAAACCTCGGGGTTCGTGACCACGATCGCCTGGTCGGCGAAGTAGAGCGCCAGCAGCGCGCCCTTCTCGATGCCGGCGGGGCTGTCGCAGAGGATGTAGTCGAAATCCTTCGACAGCTCCTCGATGATGGTCTGCACGCCTTCCTTCGTCAGCGCGTCCTTGTCCCGCGTCTGGCTGGCCGGAAGGATGGACAGCGTCTCCACCCGCTTGTCGCGGATGAGGGCCTGGTTGAGCTTCGCCTCGCCGCTGATGACGTTGACGATGTCGAACACCACGCGCCGCTCGACGCCCATGATGAGGTCGAGGTTCCGCAGGCCGACATCGAAGTCGATCACCACGGTCTTCTTGCCCGCCTGGGCCAGCCCGGTCGCGAAGGCGGCAGATGACGTGGTCTTGCCCACGCCCCCCTTGCCCGATGTCACCACGATCACTTGCGCCATGCGCCGCTCCCCAACCCCTCATCCCGCCGCCCGCCCCTGTTCGGCCGGCGGGGCGAAACATTACACTCCATCGCATGCCCGGCGCCGGCCCTGCAAAGGGGATTCCGGCCCGCCGGGCAGGCTCAGCCCAGCTTGTCGAACCGCATGCTCTCCCCGATGAGGCAGACCTGCACGGCCCGCCCCAGCGGCGCATCGCCCATCCCGTCCCGCACGGCGTAATAGCCGGCGATCGAGACCAGCTCCGGCTCGAAGTTCAAGGCGAAGATGCGGGCGGACAGGTTCTCCGATCCCCCCGCGATCGCCCGGCCCCGCAGGGCCCCGTACACATGCACATTCCCATCCGCGATCACCTCGGCGCCCGGATTCACGGTCCCGCGCACAATCAGGTCGCAGCCCTGGGCCCAGATGCGCTGCCCGGCGCGCACCGCCTGGTCGACCACCATGGTCGGCTGCCAGCCCGAAGGCGGCGGCGGCTCGGGGAGCGGCTCGGGCACGGGCGCGGGGGCCGGGGTTGGCGCCGCCAGCGGCTGCTCCCCCGCCGCCCGCAGCGGGGGCAGGCCGGCGGCCTGGGCCGCCGCGCGCAGCTCCGGCCCGCCGCCCGTGGTGCCGATAGGAGCGATCTGCACCCCGCGCAGCTGGGTGATCAGATGGCTGAAATCCGGCGCCGCCGCCGGGTCCAGGTCGTCCAGCCCCAGCACGATCGGCGCGTTCCGCAGGAAGCCCGGCGCCCGCCGGAACTGATCGGCCAGCGCGGGAACGACCACCTCCACCCGCGGGTCGAGCAGGCGCAGCACCAGGAGGTTGAAATTCGCCCCGCGCAGCCGGAACGGCTCCAATCGGGCTTCGGACGCGGGAGAGGACATACCGGGCTGCGTGATCCTGAGGGCGGGGGTCTCGCCCTCACATTACAGGGAAGTGTCCGGCAGGCGAAGCCTTGCGCCACCTGCCCGACACAGGGACCCTGCGGCGCGGCCCCAGGGCCACAACGCAACCCACAGGCGAGGCCCCATGAGCGGCAGGACGCGCCCGACCCGGGCGGATTACCGGCACTTCCTCGAAATCCCGACCCGCTGGGGCGACAACGACGCCTACGCCCACATCAACAACGTCGTCTATTATTCCTTCTTCGACACGGTCGTGTCCCGGTTCCTGCTGGAATCCGGGGCCATCGACCTCAAGACCTCGCCCGTCATCGGCGTGGTGGTCGAAACCGGCTGCCGCTACCTCGCCCCCATCGCCTTCCCGGACCTCGTGACCGCCGGCCTCCGTGTGGCCCGCATCGGCAACACCTCGATCCGCTACGAAATCGGCATCTTCAGCAACGCCGAAGACCAGGCGAGCGCCGAAGGCCAGTTCATCCATGTCTATGTGGACCGGGAGACCCAAACCCGCCCCACCCCCCTTCCCCAGGCGCTGCGGGACGCCGTGGCGCCGCTGGTTGTCGGGTGAGGAGGAGGAGGGCTCTGCCCTCCACCCGCCAAGGGCCTGAGGCCCTTGGAACCCCGTCTGACTGCCGTGGATACGATGATCGAAGGGGTCCCCGCCGCTGATCCTGCCCCTGCAGTCGCCTGAGGTCCGAGACCTCAGGCGCACCGCCAGCCGAGCGATTCCAAACGTCTAAAAGAAGATGATGGTGAGGGGTCCGGGGAGAGGAAGAATTCCTTCTTCCTCTCCCCGGGACAGACCGACACCCCAAAAACCTCAGGGCCGCTGTTCCGGCACAAAACGCACCCCCGGCCGCGCCAGCCCCCCGCCGATCCCGACCGGCGTGCCGTCTGCCCGCCAGCAGGCCGCGCCCGTCAGCGTGCCGTCCGGCCCGAAGGCCACGGCCCCCATGCCGCCGCCCACCGTGGGCACGCGCAGCGTCCGGTGCCCCCGCGCCACGAGCGCCGCCTCGGTTTCGGCGCTGATGCCGGGCTCCAGCTCCAGCAGGTGGCCCTGGCTCCAGACCCGCGGCGCCTCCACCGCCTCCTGCAGCGACATGCGGTGGTCCAGCAGGTTGATGATGGCCTGCATGGCCGAGCCGAAGATGCGCAGGCCGCCCGGAAGCCCGAGCGCCACCACCGGCTTCCCGTCCTTCAGCACCATCATTGGCGCCATGGAGGTGAAAACCCGCTTTCCCGGCGCGACCGAGAGCGCTTTTCCCGGATGCGGGTCGAAGTTGTACATGTAGTTGTTGGCCACCATCCCCGTGCCCGGCACGGTGAAGCGCGCCCCGAACAGGCTGTTGATGGTCTGGGTGGTGGCGATGATCGTGCCCTGCCCGTCGGCCACCGTCACATGCGTGGTGTTGGCTGATTCCATCAGCCCCGCCCCGGGCGCCCAGTCCCGCGCATGCGCCATGTCGATCTCGCCGCGCCGCGCCTCGGCATAGTCGCGCGCGGTCAGCCGGGCCACGGGCACCTCCACGAAGGCCGGGTCGGCGGTCGCCACCGCGCGGTCGGCGAAGGCCATCTTCAGCGCCTCGGCCAGGAGATGCACGGCATCGGCGGAGCCGGCCCCGAGCGCGCGCAGGTCGAAGCCCTCCAGCACATGCAGCATCTGCGCGATATGCACCCCGGCCGAGGAAGGCGGCGGCGGCCCGATCACCTCATACCCCCTGTAGAGGGCGCGGATCGGCTCGCGCTCAACCGGCGCGGCGGCGCGCAGGTCCCCGGTGGTGATCAGCCCGCCCGCCGCCCGCATATGCGCCGCCAGGGCATCGCCGAGCTGGCCGTCATGCAGCGCATCCGGCCCCACGGCCGCGATCAGGCGCAGCGTGTCCGCGTAATCCGGGCGCAGCACGCGGTCCCCGGCCCGGATCGGCGCGCCCTGGGGCAGGAAGACGGCCGCGAGCCCTTCATCCGTCGCCAGCTCCCGCGCATTGTCGCCCACCGCATCGGCCAGATAGGGCGTGGCGCGCCATCCCCGCGCGGCGCAGCGGATCGCGGGCTCCAGCACGTCGGCCAGGGGCAAGGTGCCGTAGCGCGCGAGCGTGTGGCACCAGGCCCGCAGCGCGCCGGGCACCGCCATGGCAAGCGGCCCGAAATGGTTCTGCCGCCCCACCGTCTCCTGATAATCCGGCAGCACGTCGGACACGGTGCGGTACATATCCGGCCGCGCGGCGGCGGGGGCGGTGGAAAGCCCGTCCACCACCACATGCCGCCCATCCGGCAGGCGCAGATGCGCCACCCCGCCCCCGAGGATGCCGACCATCATCGGCTCCACCACGGTCAGGGTGAACAGCGCCGCGATCGCCGCATCCACCGCGTTGCCGCCCGCCAGCAGCATCTCCGACCCCGCGGCAGAGGCCAGCGGATGGTTGGTCACCACCATGCCCCTGCGGGCCGTGACGGGGTGCTTCTCGGTCATGGGAAGGCCTTCGGTAGGAGCAGCGGCGCGCGCCCGGCGGGGCCTGGACTCATGCCCCATCGCCGCGCCCGCGTTAATCCCTGCGCTGCCGCCGCAAGGCGAGGTCCAGCAACAGCAGCAGCACCGTCATCGCCACGAGCAGCACCGCCACGGCCGCCATGGCAGGGTCGAGGTTCTCGTTAATCCCATCCCAGATCTTCCGCGGCAGGGTGAAGACGCGGCGGGAGGCGATGAAGAGCACCACCACCAGCTCGTCCCAGGAATGGATGAAGGCGAAGATGGCGCCGGAGACGATGCCGGGCGCGATGCGCGGCAGGATCACCCAGCGCAGCGTCTGGCCCAGCGAGGCCCCCATGCCCCGCGCCGCGCTCTCCAGCCGCGGGTCGAAGGCCGCCAGCGCCGTGGAGACGGTGATGACGACATAGGGAATGCCCGTCACCCCATGCGCGATCACCACCCCGGTGAAGCTGTCCAGCAGCCCGAGCTTGGCGAAGTACCGGTACAGCCCGATGGCATAGGCGATGCTGGGGATGATGATCGGCAGCAGCATCAGCGCGCGCACGAGCTCGGTGCTGCGCCGCGAGAGCCGCCAGCACCCGATCGCGCAGAGCGTGCCCAGCACCACCGCCAGCACGGTGGAGGCCACCGCGATGAAGGCCGATTGCAGGATGGCGTTCGTCCAGGCCGGCGTCGTCAGCAGCCGCAGGTAGTGTTCGCCGGACAGGGCGTGGACGGGCAGCGAGAGGAAGCGCTGATCGGTCAGCGAAACCGGCAGGATGATGGTGATGGGCAGGATGAGATAGATCACCGTCGCCCAGGCGACCGCCCCGTTCAGCCAGCCCGGCCGGTACCCGCCCATCGCCTCAGCCCCCCGCCCCGAAGAGCCGCCGCAGGTTCACCAGCCGCGAGAAGACCGCAAGCGTGGCGAGGATGGCGACGACCAGCACGGTCGCCATCATCGCGCCCAGCCCCCAGCGGATGAGGTCGAGGATCTGCAGCTTGATCCACTCCGCCACCATCAGCGTCTTGCCGCCGCCCAGGATGGCCGGGGTGATGTAGAAGCCCAGCGAGAAGATGAAGACCAGCACCCCCGCCGCGATCACCCCCGGCAGGGAAAGCGGCAGGAACACCCGCAGGAAGGCCCCCGTCCGGCTCGCCCCCAGCCCACGCGCCGCCGCCAGCACCCGCGGGTCGATCTCCCGCATGGCCGAGAGCATCGGCAGCACCGCATAGGGCACCATGTAGTGCACCATCCCGATGATGATGCCGAACTCGTTCCAGACAAGCGAAAGCGGCTGGTCGATCAGCCCCGCCGCCAGCAGTCCCTCATTCACCAGCCCCTGGCGCCGCAGCAGCGTCACCCAAGCGAAGGCGCGCACGAGCACGGAAATCCAGAGCGGCACCAGCACGGCCAGCAGCCACCAGCGCTGCGCCCGCGGCCCCGCCAGCGCGATGCGATAGGCCAGCACATAGCCGAGCAGCAGCGCGACCACCGTGGTCACCACCCCGATCCGCAGCGTGGTGCCGATCACCCGCTGCACGCTCTCGCTGGTGAAGAGGCGTTCGTAATTGCCGAGGCCCGGAGAGGGCTCGGTGACGCTGATCGCCAGCACCTGCAGGATCGGCGCGACGTAGAAGGCGGTCATCAGCAGGAAGGCGGGCAGGATCAGTGCCCACCACCCCGCGGCATGGCGGCCCTTCGGGCTCAAGCGGCGTGGCCCTGCGGCGCCATGGCGGCATCCTCCGCCACCACCACCGCCGCATCCCGCGACCAGCCGAGCCGCACCGCCAGCCCCTCCGCGGGCGCGACCGGCGAGCGCCAGGCCGGCAGATGCACCCGGATCGCGCCGAGATCGGGCGTCTCCACCGTCACGGCGAAGCCGGTGCCGAGATAGGACCAGGCGGCGATCCGCCCCTCCACCACATTGTCCTCGGCCAGCGCGGGCGCCCCCTCCACCGGCAGCAGCACGATCTTCTCCGGCCGCAGCGACAGCACGGCGTGCCCGGCCGGGGCCGTGCCCCGCGCCACCACCCGCGCCCGGCCGCGCCGCAGCGCCATGCCGCCCGCATCCGGCTCCGCCTCGCCCTCGATGAAGTTCGACTTGCCGAGGAAATCCGCCACGAAGCGCGTCGCCGGCCGCTCATACAACGCCTCCGGCGAGCCCACCTGCATCACATGCCCATGGTTGAGGATGGCGATCCGGTCGGAAAGGCTGAGCGCCTCCTCCTGATCATGCGTGACATTGATGAAGGTCCGCCCGATGCGGCGATGAAGCGCCTTCAGCTCCTCCTGCAGCTCCGCGCGCAGCTTCTTGTCGAGCGCCGAAAGCGGCTCGTCCAGCAGCAGCAGCGCGGGGTCGAAGACGAGCGCCCGCGCCAGCGCCACGCGCTGCTGCTGCCCGCCCGAAAGCTGCGAAGGCCGCCGGTCCGCGAAGCGGTCCAGCTGCACGAGGTCCAGCGCCGCCCGCACCTTGGCATCCCGCTCCGCCCGCGCCATCCGCCGCACCCGCAGGGGAAAGGCCACGTTCTCCGCCACGCTCATATGAGGGAACAGCGCATAGCCCTGGAACACCATGCCGAAGTCGCGCCGCTCCGGCGGCAGGGCGGTGATGTCCCGCCCATCCAGCAGGATCTGCCCCGCGCTCGGCTCCACGAAGCCCGCGATCATCATGAGGATCGTCGTCTTGCCGGAACCGGAGGGGCCGAGCAGCGTCAGGAACTCGCCGCTCGCCACCTCCAGCGTGGCCCCCTGCACCGCGGTGAAGTCGCCATAGCGCTTCGCCACGCCCTGTAGCGAGAGCGCATGGCCGGCCGGCCCGCTCACGACGCGTAGTCCGGCTGCTCGCGGTCCAGCTTCCGCCGCAGCGCCTGCCAGGGCAGCCAGCCCTTCACGGGGCTGTCGCCCATCTGCTCGCGCGCCCGCACCACCACATCCTCCGGCGGAATGTCGAGCGGCGCGCCGCTGGACTGTGCGGCGAGCTGGATGCGGCAGGACTGCTCCAGATAATACATCCAGTAGAAGGCCTCCGCGACCGTGCGCCCGACCGTCAGCAGCCCATGGTGCCGCAGGATCATGCAGGGCTTGTCCCCCATGTCCCGCACCAGCCGCTCCCGCTCGCCCAGATTGTCGTCCGCCGCGATGCCCTCATACTCGTGCACGGCCACGCGCCCGTGGAATTCGGTGCTGATCTGGTTCAGCGGCAGCAGCCCGCCCTTTTGCGCGGCCACCGCCATGCCCGCCAGCGTATGCGTGTGCATCACGCAATGCGCGCGCGGCGCGCCGAGATGCAGCGCGGAATGGATGACGAAGCCCGCCGGGTTCACCGGCCAGCTCGTCTCCTGCGCCGGCTCCCCCGCCGCATCCACCAGCACGAGGGAGGAGGCGGTGATCTCCTCGAACAGCAGCCCATAGGGATTCACCAGGAACCGGTGCCCCTCCCCCGGCACGCGCACGGAGAGATGCGTGAAGACGAGATCCGTCATCCCGAACAGCGCGAAGAGACGGTAGGCCGCGGCCAGGTCACGCCGCAGCTCGGCCTCGGTCGGCACATGGTTCGGGTCCGGCCGCACCGGCGGCGGGGGAAGCGGCATGTCAGTAGCCCCGCTCGGGATCATAGAGGTTGGGCAGCGGCGCCCCCGCCTCGAAGGCGGCGATCGCATCCGCCACGTAGCGCGCCCGCTCCCGCCGCCGCGCCACGCTCGCCACATGCGGCGTGACGGTCACCTTCGGATGCGACCAGAGCGGGCTGTCCTCCGGCAGGGGCTCGGGGTCGAACACGTCCAGCACCGCGCCGGAGAGATGCCCGGAATCGAGCGCCGCGATCAGCTCCGGCACCACCACATGCGAGCCCCGCGCGGCGTTCACCAGCGCGGCGCCTTCCGGCAGCTTCGCGAGCAGCCCGGCATTCACGATGCCCGCCGTCTCGGGCGTCGAAGGCAACAGGCAGACCAGAACGTTGCTGCGCGCCAGGAAGGCGTCCAGCTCCGCCTCCCCGGCAAAGCTCTCGGCACCCTCCACCGCCTTGCGGGAGCGCGACCAGCCGATCACCTCGTAGCCCAGCCCGCGCAGCATCGGCACGGCGGCCGCGCCCAGCGTGCCCAGCCCCATGATGCCCACCGTCAGGTCGCGCGCCGTATCCTCGCCCACCTTGTAGCCCCAGCGCCGCTCGGCCTGCTGGCGGGCGAAGTCCCGCCCATGCCGCAGCAGGGTCAGGCAGGCCCAGGCGACATACTCGCCCATGCGCTGCCCCGTCTCCTCGCCACCCATCCGCACCAGCGGAACATGCCGGGGCCAGGCCGGGTCGCGCGTGATATGGTCCACCCCCGCGCCGAGCGAGAAGATGGCCCGCAGGTTCGGAAAGCCCGCCAGCCAGCCCGGCTCCGGCTCCCAGGCCAGCACATAGGCCGTGTCCTCGGCCCGGAGGCCCGGCGCGTCGAAGGGCTTCGCCACGAGGCCCGGCCGTAGCTCGGCCAGCAGCTCGCACCAGTTCTGGCGCACCTTGGCGCCCTCGGCCTTTACCAGAAGCATGAATCAGCCCGTGATGATGTCGATCACGTCCTGGTTCAGCTGGGTGTAATTGTCACCCCACCAATTGCCGTCCAGCGTCACCTGCTGCGCGGCATTCGCCGGGTCCGTCGGGTTGAAGCGCTTGAACTCCTCCGGCACCAGCGCGGCCGCGCGCGGATTGGTCGGCCCGTTGCCGAGGAACTTCAGCAGCTCCACCTGCGGCTCGGGGTTGGCCAGCATGCTCGCCAGCAGCCGCTGCGTGTTCGCGCCGCCCGGCGCGCCGCGCGGGATGACGAAGATGCCCGCCTGCAGCAGCCCCTGGTTCCAGACAAACTTGATGCGGCCGTTCGTCTCCTGCTCCAGCACCTTGGCGCGGGTGTGCCAGATCTGCCCCATCACCGCCTCGCCGGTGCGCAGGAACTGCTCGCTTTCCGACCCGTTCGCCCAGAACACCGCGTTGCGGCGGATCTCCTTCAACTTGTTCAGGCAGGCGCGGGTGTCCAGCGGATAGAGGTTCCGCGGATCCTTGCCCAGCGCCATCTGCGCCGCATCCAGCACCGCCAGCGCGTCGCGCCGCATCAGCCGCGTCCCCGGGAACTTCCGCAGGTCGTAGAAATCCGCCCAGCTCTGCGGCGCGCCATTCGGGAACTTGCTGCTGTCATAGGCAAGCACGGAGGAGAAGGAATAGGGCGCCGCCCCGTGCTCCAGCGTGAAGGCCTCGGAAATCGCGTCGCTCTTCTTCACGACGGCGTAGTCGATCTTCTCGATCAGGTTCTGCTTGCCGAGCACGCGCGCCGAGGTCGAGGAGCTGTCGCACAGGTCCCAGGTGACGGAACCGCTGTCCACCATGCTCTTGATCCGCCCGGCCGAGGGGCCCGTGCTGTTCTGGATCACCTTGAAACCCGCATTCGCGGCCTCGAAAGGCGCGCCGTAGAACCGGCCGAACCCGTCATTGGCGATGCCGCCCCAGTTGACGATCACCAGCTCCCTCGCGCCCTGCGCGCGGGCCGGCCCGCCAGCCGCCAGCGGCGCCAGGCCGAGCGCGCCGAGCGCGCGCAGCGCGATCCGCCGGTCCACGCCGCGCCGCAGGGCACCCTGCGCGCGTTCGACGCAATCCTCGTGAAAGCTCTGCAGCATCGGTGCTCTCCCCCTGACCAGCGCCCCTTGCCGAAACCCCGGCCCGGCGCAACCCTGCCATGTCTGGGGAAAGTAGCCAGCAATTTTGATACCAGCGGGGGCACCGGAAGCCATGAGCCACTCTCTCCTTGCCGAAGGGTTCCGGACGACGCCGTGGTGGTGGGAGGCCGCCGAACCCGCCTCCCGCCCCGCCGAGCTGCCCGACGAGGCGGCGGTCGCCATCGTCGGCGGCGGCTATGCCGGCCTTTCCGCCGCCCTCACCCTCTCCCGCCTCGGCCACCGGCCCGTGGTGCTGGATGCCGAGCGCATCGGCTGGGGCGCCTCCTCCCGGAATGGCGGGATGGTCTCGGGCGGGTTGAAGCTCGCCACCTCCGACCTCGCCCGCGCCCATGGCGCGGAGCGCGCCGCCGCCATCGCCCGCGACGCCGCGGCCTCCTTCCCCTTCCTCGAGGAGCTGATCGCGCGCGAAGGCATCGATTGCGACTACATCCGCTGCGGCCGCTTCGCCGCCGCCTGGACCCCCGCGCATTACGAGGCACAGGCCGAGAAGCTCGCCTTCATCGAAAGCATGACCGGCCTTCCCGCCACCATGCTCCCGCGTGAGCGCCAGCGGGAGGCGCTCGGCAGCGACCACTATCACGGCGGCATGCTCGCGGACGCCACCGGGAGCCTGCATCCCGGCAAATACGCCCGCGGCCTCGCGGCCAGCGCCGCCGCCGCCGGGGCCATGCTGGTCGACTCCACCCGCGTGGAGGGCATCGCGCAGGAGGGCAGCCGTTTCGTGCTGCGCACCTCGCGCGGCCCTCTCCGAGCCGGTGCCGTGCTCGTCACCACCAATGGCTACAGCCTCGACGCCGAGGGCCGCAGCGCCATGCCCTGGCTCGCGCGGCGCCTCATCCCCGTCGGCTCCTACATCATCGCGACCGAGCCACTGCCCACGGAAACGATCGACCGCCTCTTCCCCGGCCGGCGGATGATCAGCGACACCAAGCGCGTGCTGAACTACTTCCGCCCCTCGCCGGACGGCACGCGCGTGCTCTGGGGCGGCCGCGCCTCCTTCGGCCCGACCACACCGGAAAAGGCCGCCCCCGTGCTGCACGGCTTCATGACGGACGTCTTCCCCGAACTGGAGAAGGTCCGAATCACCCATGCCTGGACGGGGAACGTCGCCTTCACCTTCGACTTCCTGCCGCATCTCGGCACGCAGGACGGCATCCACTACGCCGCGGGCTGTCAGGGCTCCGGCGTCGCCATGGCCAGCTGGCTCGGCCATCGCGCGGCGCTCCGCATCGCGGGGGCGGAGAACGAGCCCTTCGCCCTCGCCGATCTCCCCTTCCCCACCGCCCCCAGCTATGGCGGCCGTCCCTGGTTCCTACCCCTCGTCGGCGGCTGGTACCGGCTGCGCGACCGCATGGACCGGATCGCCGCCTGATGCCCGCCCCCGACCTCATCCTCCTCAACGGCCGCGTCGCCACCATGGCCGAGGGCGGTGATTGCACCGCCTTCGCGGTGCTGGATGGCAAGTTCATCGCAACGGGCGGGGACGCCGAGATCGCCGCCCTCGCCGGCCCCACCACCCGCGTGCTGGATGCCCAGGGCCGCCGCGTCATCCCCGGCATCGTGGACGGGCACAACCACCCCGATGCCTATGCCGTGCGCCTGCTGCGTTGGACCCTTCTCTCGCCGGACCGCATCCGGAGCCGCGACGAGCTGCTGGCCACCATCCGCGCCCGCTGCGCCGAGCTGCCGCCCGGCCGCTGGTTCGCCGGCTACCGGCTGAACGAGCGCGCCAGCGGCGGCTATCCCAGCCTCGCCGAGCTGGACGCGGCGACGGGCGGCCGCCCTCTCTTCATCCTGCGCACCGACGGCCATCTCGGCCTCGCCAACTCCGCCGCCTTCGCCGCCTGCGGCATCGGGCCGGACACGGCGGACCCGCCCTTCGGCCGCTTCGACCGCGACGGCGCCGGCTTCACCGGCCTCGTGCGCGAAACCGCCGCGCATGTCTTCCTCAACGCCGTCCACGCCCAGGACACGGAGGAGGACATCGCCGACGGCATGGAGATGGTGCAGGACCAATGCCTGGCCCATGGCATCACCTCCATCGCGAACTCCCTCTGCCCCTCCAAGGCCATCCGGGCCTACCAGGCCATGAAGCGGGAGGGCCGCTGGCGCCTGCGGATGGGCATCATCGCCTCCGGTCGCGAGGAGGGGCTGATCGAGGCCCTCATCGCCGCCGGCATCCAGTCCGGCTTCGGCGATTCCACCCTCCGCCTAGTCGGCGTGGAATGGTGCCCGGACTGCTCCACCTCCGGCCGCACCGCCGCCTATTACGCGCCCTATCTCGGCACCCCCGTCCCGGGCGAGCCCGTGCCCAATACGGGCATGCTCCTCTATGACCGCGACGACCTCACCCGCCGCGCCACCGCCGCCCATGCCGCCGGGCTGCAGGTGATGATCGAGGGCGTGGGCGACCGCGGCATCGACTTCGCCCTCGACGTGATGGAGGCCGCCCTCGCCGCCCATCCCGTCGCGGACCACCGGATGCGCGTGGAGCATTGCTGCAACGTCACCCCGGAGATCCTCGCCCGGCTCCGGCGCGGCGGCTTCGTGGACAGCTCCGCCACCGGCTTCATGGATGAGCTGGGCGAGGCCTATGTCGCCCATCGCGGCCAGGAGGAGATGGCGAACATGTGGCCCCACCGGGCGCTCATCGATGCCGGCGTCCCCGCCCCCGGCCATTCGGACTTCGCCGTCTGCCGGGTGAACCCCTTCACCGCCCTCTCGGCCATGGTCACCCGCCGCACCGCCAGCGGCGCCGATCTCGACATCCGCCAGGCCGTCACCCCGCGCGAGGCCCTGGCCGCCTACACCACCCTCGCCGCCTGGGCCCAGCGCGAGGAGCATGAGAAGGGCCGCATCGCCCCCGGCCTCCTGGCCGACTTCGCCATCCTCGATACCGACATCCTGGAGGGCGATCCGGGCGCGATCGCGGGCACCCGCGTGCTTTCCACCCATGTCGGCGGCGTGGAGCGGCACCGGATGGAGGCCTGAGGAAGGCAAACAACCACGCCGGACCGGCGTTGAGCCCGGGCCCCTCCCGGAGACCCCGCACCATGCTGACCGTCGGCGACCGCTTCCCCTCCTTCAAGCTCAACGCCGTCGAGGGCGGCGCGCGCGGGCTGGACCCGAAGACCGCCTTCCGCACCCTCACGGACGCGGATGACAGCACCCAGTGGAAGCTCGTCTTCTTCTGGCCGAAGGACTTCACCACGCTTTGCCCGACCGAGATCACCGCCTTCGGCCGGCTCGCACCCGAATTCACGGCGCGCAGCACGGTGGTTTACGGCGTGTCGCTCGACAGCGAGCTGGCCCATATGAACTGGCGCCTGACCCACCCGGATCTGCGGGACCTGCCCTTCCCCATGCTGGCCGACACCAAGCGCGAACTCTCCACGGCCTGCGGCATCCTGGACCGCAACGAGGGCGTGGCGCTGCGCGCGACCTTCCTCGTCGATCCCGAGAGCATCATCCGCCATGTGAGCGTGAACGACCTGGCGATCGGCCGGAACCCGCAGGAGGTGCTCCGCATCCTCGACGCGCTCCAGACCGGCGCGCTCTGCCCCTGCGACTGGCAGAAGGGGGACGAGGTGCTCCGCGCCGCCTGATCCGGGCCGGGGCGCAAGCCCCGGCGGAGCTGCTCAGGCCGCCTGGGGCGGCGCGGCCCGGGCGAGTGCCGCCCGGAAGGCCTCCTCGATCTCGCTCCAACCGGTCTCCACATGGTCCGCCGCCAGGGTCAGCGCCTCGGGCGAAAGCACCATGCGCAGATCGAACTCGTTCCAGTTCTGACGCTGGCTGCGCTTCGCGAAGCCGTGGACGAGGCCGCGCACCATGCGCGTCACCATCGCCTGCTCCGCCGCGAGCCTCGCCGCTTCCTGCACCGCTTCCTCGCCGGCGGCCGACGCAGGCATGCCCGCGACCAGGGCGCGCGCCGTCTTGGTCACCACGGCATAGGCCAGGTTCACATGCAGCTGGTGCGTGTCCGGATAGTAGATGCCGGCCCGATGGGCGAGGCCGCGATCGGCGATCTCCGCCGTGTCCCGCAGCAGGATGATGGCGGGCGGCGTCTCCAGCGGCGCCTCGGCGGCCACGCCCTCCCGCGGGAGGCGCGGCCCCGCTTCCGTCGCGGGGCGGCGGCGCGGCCGCTGGCGGGTCACGCCCAGCCGCTCCATCATCCAGCGCATCTCCGCCGCGATCCCGTCCACGTAATCCGGATGCGGCGCCGCGTCGCTCAGCAGCTTCGCCAGCCAGGCCGGCTGATGCGCCACCACCATGGAAGCGAAGTCGTGCAACCCCACCCGGTCCTGCCGGCCAAGGCGGTAGCGCAGGAAGTCGCGATAGGCTTCCGGCAGCACGGGATACTCGTCCGGAAGCTCCACGAGCACCGTCACGGCCCGGGCCAGGAAGGGAATGCCGAAGCTGGGCGATTCCCGCAGCCATCCGCGCCCGCGCTGGATGGCGTAGAACTCGTCCCGGTGCAGCAGCCCCGCCAGCGCCTCCGGCTGGCCCGGCAGCGCGGGCGCCGCCGCCAGGGCGGGATCGAAGCCGTAATGGAGCAGGATCCCGTCCGGGCCGGGCACTCGCTCGTAATGCGGCAGCACGCGGAGGTGATCCTCCACCGTCGTCACGCGGCGCGGCTCGGTAGCGCCGCCGAGGCCCGGAGCGAAGACCACCTCCACATCGGCCGGCAGCCGCGCGAAGCGCGCGCGGATCGCATCCAGCAGCCAGCCCGCCGCCACACGCGGCTGCCGGTCATAGGGATCGAGCACCGTGTTCTGTCCCGGCGCATTCCCGAGCAGCACCACCTCGGTCCAGTCGGATCCGGGGTCGCGGCCCTCGGCCACCGCCTCAGCCGTCACCTCCAGCACCTCGGTCGGGGTGCCATCCGGGCCCGGGCGAAGCAGGCGGCCATACACGCCGTCATATTTCCCGATCACCACCTCACGCACCACGCCGTCGCGCGCGGAGCGGTAGCGCATGCCGTGCTGGTTGGACGGAAGCGAGGCGACCTTCGCCCCCATTCCGAAATTCCGGTCCAGCCCCGCCTCCTTGTGGATGGAGGTGGCGATGTTGCACATCCGGCGCAGTTCCTGCCCGTTCAGCCCGCGCCCGCTGTTCCAGATGGCCAGCTTGGGCACGCCCTCCACCGGCAGGGCCCGAAGCTCGACGCGCCGCTGGCCCGGTTCCGCCCCGGCGGCGGCCTCCAGGGCATTCTTCAGCAATTCGCGGATCATCATCGTCTTGGGGCAGCGCTCGATCATCGAAGCGACGAGGAAGTCCTCGTTCCCCACGCGCAGGCGCGTGACGGTGTTGCTCATGCTACGGATCTCCATCCGGAAGCCCGCCGGCCAAGGCCCGGCTATCGCCGGGCAGAGAGGCAAGATTCGTTCCGCCCTTCTACCATCCGGGGAGACCCGCACTCCAAGCGATCATTCCGGACAAGGAAACAAATCGGATGGAGGGCCGCCGAGGCGCGGGGCTAGTACCCCGCTAGGCGCGGCAGCCAGAGCGCGATGCCGGGAAAGGCGATCAGAAGCGCCGTCCCGGCCGCCAGCATCAGCATGTAGGGGATGATGGAGCGATTCACCTCGCTCAGCGGCGCCCCGGTGATCGCCTTGATGACCACGAGGTTCATCGCCACCGGCGGGCTGATCAGCGCCATCTCCAGCGAGAGCGTCAGCAGCACCCCGTACCAGACCTTGTCGATCCCGAGGATCGCGAGGGAGGGCAGCACCGCCGGCATGGTCAGCAGGATGATGCTGAAGCTCTCCAGCACCAGCCCCAGCACGAAGAGCAGCACCATCATCGCGACGAGGAAGCCGGTGCGGGACAGCCCCATCTCCGTCACCAGCGCCGCCAGCTCCTGCGGGATGCGCAGCTTGGTCAGCATGTAGCCATAGACCGCCGCGCCCGCGATGATCATCAGCAGCATGGCGCTGGTGCGCGTGGCATCCTGCGCGCCGTCCCACAGGTCCTGCCAGGTCAGGGTGCGGTAGATCAGCGCCGCGATCGCGATGGCATAGAGCGTGCCGGCGCCCGCCGCCTCGGTCGCGGTGAACACGCCCATATAGATGCCGCCCAGCACGAAGACCGGCAGCGTCATCGACCAGCCGGCCCGGCGGATGGAGGTGCCGATCCGCTCCGGCGGCGGCTCGTCCGCCGGCGCCACCGCCTTGCCCTCGGTGACGAAGACATAGAGGGCGAAGATCAGCGCCATCATCAGCCCCGGCACCAGCCCCGCGAGAAAGAGCGCGCCCACGCTCGTTTCCGTCACGAAGGCATAGAGCACCATCGGCGCCGAGGGCGGGATCAGGATCCCCAGCGTGCCGCCCCCCGCCACCACGCCGAAGGCCCCCTTGCGGGACATGCCGTAGCGCAGCATCTGCGGGATCGCGATCTTGCCGATGGTCAGGGCCGTCGCGACGGAGGAGCCGCAGATCGCGGCGAAGACCGTGCAGGCCAGCACGGTCGCGATGCCCACCCCGCCGCGCACGCCGCGCAGCAGCGCGAAGGCCGCGCCGTAGAGGTCGTTCACCACCCGCCCGCGCACCATCACATGCGCCATCATCATGAAGAGCGGAATGGCGACGAGGAGATAGCCGTTGAGGTTCCCGATGACGATCTCGCCCAGGGCGGGGATGCCGCCCTCGACCCAGAGCAGCACCGCCAGCGGCAGCAGGAACAGCGCCGCGAACATCGGCAGGCCGAGATAGAGCAGGCCGATCAGCACGGCCATCAGGATCAGGAAGGACATCGGGCCCCTACTCGCCGCGCGCCAGCGTGTCTCGCGGCAACTCTTCTTCGCCGGTGGGCAGGTTCTCCGGCGTGCCGCCCGTGAGCAGCACCAGGCACTGCGCCAGCGACACCAGCAGCAGCACGGCCGAGCCCACCGGCAGCAGCACCTGGATCCACCATTCCGGCACGCCCGGGATATCGGTCATCAGCCCGACCATCCGCGAGAACTCGACCGCCTCCCACCCCGCCCAGAGCAGGATGGCCGCCACAACCGCCACCGAGGCGGCGCCGACCAGATGCGCCACCCGCGCCAGCCGCGGCCCCAGCCGCCCCACCGCCACATCCACGCCGATATGCTCGAAGCGCCGCTGCGCCTCGGGCGCGGCCAGCAGCACCAGCGCCACCACCAGCCACCCCGCCACCTTGTCGATCCAGGGCTGCGGCGTGTGGAAGACATAGCGCGCCACCACCGACGCCCCGATCAGCAGAAGGCAGACCACGGTCGAGACAGAGGCCAGCCCGCAGGCGAAACGGGAAAGGAGGGCGACGGCGCGCTGCACGCTCAGACCGCCCGCAGCAGCTCGATCACGCGCGCGCCGCCCTCGGGCGCCTGGCGCAGGAAGGCGTCCATGACCGGCTTCTGCATGGCATCCCGCCACTGCGCCACCTGCTCCGGCGTCTGCTCATGCACGGTCATGCCCTTCTCGCGCAGCTCGCCCACCGCCGCATCGGCGGTGCGGACGGTGACATCCACCGCATCCGTCTCGGCCTTGGCCAGCGCTGCCTCGATCGCGCCGCGCGCCTCGGGCCGCAGCCCGTCCCACCAGCGTGGATTCACATAGACCTGGGTGGAGACGCTGAAGAAGGGCGACACCGTGCCGAACTTCTGCACCTCGTAGAAGCGGCGCGACACGGCGGCGGAGACATCCGTCAGCCCCGCATCCAGCACGCCGGATTGCAGCGCGCCCACTACCTCGGGCGCCGGCGTCGCGGCTGGCGCCGCGCCCACCGCCGTCAGCGCATTGTCGATCAGGCTGTTGATGCCGCGGATCTTCACGCCGCGGAAATCCTCCGGCGTCAGCAGCGGCTTGCGGGAGGAGGTGAAGATCGCGCGGTTGGTGGTGAACAGCCAGCCCACCGAGCGCACGGCGCGGCGGGCGGTGAGCCCGTCCAGGAACTTCCGCGCCTCGGATTGCGGGAAGCGCCGGTTCTTCTCCAGCTCGGCGAAGAAGTAAGGGATGGTCGGCCCCGACATTTCGGGAATGGTGTTGCCCCAGGTGAAGTTGGTGGCCACCGCCGCCTCGAAGGCCCCGCGCGCCACGCCGGGGAAGTTCTCCGCCACCCGCGCCAGCTGCTCCGCCGGGAAGACCTGCACATCCACCGCGCCGTTGCTGCGCGCCTTCACATCGGCGGCGAAGGCATTCAGCACCCCGGCGATATGGTGGGAGGGCGGGTACTGGTGCGACAGCCGCATCACCGTCGCCGCCTGCGCGGCGGCGGTGCGGATCACGGGCAGCGGCAGGGCCGCGGCCAGCGGCAGGGTCAGAAAGTTGCGTCGCGAAGCCATCGGGCGCCCTCCGGATGTCGTTCAGCCGGGTTTGCGGCGACTGTTCCCGCCGGTCAAGCAGGGTTCAGCGCCCCTCCTGCGGGGTCAGCAGCCCCCGCAGGGCCCCAGGCGCGAGGATCGAGAGCGGGTCGAGGGAGATATCCGGATCGTCCAGCTTGCCCGTCACCCGGAAATTCGCGGCAAAGAGCCCGCCATTCCGTTCCGCCGTGAAAAGCCGCCCGATGCCGGGCAGGCGGCCCAGGGCGCTGTTCAGCGCGTAGGAGGGCACCACCGTCCCCCGCAGGTCGAAGCGCTCCGCCCGCCGCAGGATCCGCCCCTCCACCGTCAGCCCCAGCGAGGCCGAGACCGCCCGCGCCTCCTCCAGCGTCAGCGCCTCGGGGGTCAGCCGGAAGGGCGCGCTCGCCACGGTAAAGCGCAGCCCGGGGCCCCGCACCGCCTCGGGGATGCCGTAGATCGAAAGCGCCTGCAGGAACTTCCCGATCGAGGCCGCCTCCCGCACGCCGAAATCCCGCAGCTCCGCCACCCCGCTCAGGGGCGAGTCCGCCGTGTTGCCGGGCCAGGTGCCGGAGGCATGGAAGGTCCCGCCATCCACGGCATCGAACACGCCCAGGTCGCGCAGCAGCGTGCCGAGGCCCTCCACCCGCGCCTCCATGGCCCGCCCGGCGCCGCGCGGCACCACCACGGCTTCGAAGCCGCCCCCGCGCACGCCGCGCCCGCTGGCACGCAGCTCGCGCAGCACGCCCTGCGAATCCATGAAGGCCAGGGCCTGCACCGGCGCCAGCTCGCGTCCCTCGGCCAGCATCACGCGGTCGAAGCGCGCATCCAGGCGGAAGGGCGTGGAGCCGCCCCCGCCGCCGCCGGCCCCGTCCAACTCCTCCAGCAGCCCGCGCGCATCCAGCATGCTGCCCTGCACCCGGACATCCCACGGCTCCCCGGGGCGCGCGGGGGATGCCACCTGCCCCGCCAGCCGGCTCGGCCCGATCCGCGCCTCCAGCAGCTCCGCCCCGCCGAACGCCCCCCCGCGGCGGAAGGAGAGCCCGCCGCGCACGGAAAGGTTCGGCCCCTCCACCCGCACGCCCTCCACCGCCGTCAGCGTCTCGCCGCGGAAGCGCACCACGCCCTGGGCGCTCGCCGCCACCCCGGCGGGCTTCGCATAGCCGAAGGGCCGCAGCGCCAGCCGCGCCTCGCGCAGGTCCGCGCGCAACGAAACCTGCGCCTCGCCCGAGCGCCGCCGCTCCGCCTGCACCGCATAGCCGAAGGCCCCGGCCAGATAGGGGGCGGGGTTCACCCCCAGCCGCGCCAGATCCGCCGCCGCCGCCCGCCCCTCCAGCTGCACCCGCTCCGTCACCTGCGCCGGGGGCCCGCTGCGGAAGTCCAGCTCGGCCTGCACCCGCGCGGGAATGGCGCCCAGCCGGGCCGTGCCGGCCACCTTCATGCCGGAGACATCGACCGCCACATCCAGCTGCGCCGCCTCGACGGACTGCCCCGCCACCACATCCGCGATCCGCCCGTTCGTGACCTTGCCCTGGGCCGAGATCCGCAGCTGCTCGATGGGCAGGTCGTTCAGCAGCGGCAGGCCGATGGAAAGCCGCGCCTCCACATTCCCCCCGGCCGCGCCCAGTTCCAGCGGGCGCTTCTCGAACAGGTGCAGGCGGGGGTGGCGCACCAGGTTCAGCACGTCGTTCAGCGGGCCGGCCACCCGGGCATCGATCTCCAGCTTCTCCGCATCCGGCTTGGGCACGCCCAGGTCGAAGATCCGCACCCGCGCCTCCGGCACCGTCAACCCGGTGCCGGACTGCCGCGTCGCCCGGGCCTGGATCACCACATCCTCCCGCGAAAAGGTGACCAGCCCGTCCACCCCCTCCAGCGGCGGGATGGGGCGGAGCCAGTGGACGTTCACCCCCTCCGCCCGCAACGTCCCGCCCGCGGCGGTGATCCGCCCGGTGGAGAAATCGGCGGAGGACTCCCCCTCCAGGAACCAGCGCCCCTCCCGCGCCCGGCCCGCCGTCAGGTTCTCGGTGATCCAGACCCGCGCGCCCTCGGCGACGCCCGGCGGCCAGTAGAGCGCGAGATCCGGCACGGCGATCGCGTCCAGCCCGATCTCCATCCGCCCCTGCCACAGCGCGTCGCGCCGGTCGGCCTGGGCCTGGGCGGTGATGCGGGGCGCCGGAAAGCCGGGGCGCCCGGCCGGCAGGGCCAGTTCCAGCCGCTCCAGCCGCATCCGCCGGCCATCCCCGGTGAGCGCGATGGTCGCGCCCTCGAAATCCGTCCGCCGCTCCCCCGCGACGATCCGCCCGGCCGAGGACCGCACCTCCGCCCGGCCCTCGAACTCACCGTTGCCGAAGTCATAGCGCCCGCCGAACCGCGCCCCGAGCTGGGCATCGAGCATGGCGAGCGGCCGCAGGGAGGGCAGCGCGGTCGCCAGCGCCGGCGGGCTCACCGAATCGATCTCCAGGGAAACCTCGGCCACCGGCGGGTCCCCCGCCGCGCGTCCGGAGATCCGCACCGGAATCTCCTGCCCGCTCAGCCGCAGCCCGCCCGAGCCGCCGAGCACCGTCGCCCCATCCTCCGCGCGCGTGACGGAAAGCGCCGCCCGATGGATGGCCCAGGCGAGCTGCAGCGGCTCGTCCCGCACCTGCACCACGCCGCCATCCACCCGGATCTCCCGCAGCGCCGCCAGGGGCGAATCCGGGTCCGCGCCGCGCAGCAGCCGGGCGATCGTCTCCGTCGTCGCCTCCGGCTCGGAATCCGCCGGGGCCTCGGCGCCGGGCGTCTCGGCCGGGCCGGAGGAGATGCCGAGGTCGATCGACAGGTCGCCGGCCATGTCCCGCCGCAGCAGCGCCACCGGGTCGCGCAGCACCACCCGCACCGGCGCCACCACGCCGCGCAGCAGCGGCGGCACCGCCACCGACACCTCGGCGGAGGTCAGCGAGGCGCGGGTGCTGCCCGCCCCATCCACCGCCCGCAGCCCCTCCAGCCGGAGGAAAAGCGGCTGCGGCGCGCCGTCCTTCCACCCCTCCCAGGCCACCCAGGCCTGGCCGAAATGGATCCGCAGCCCCGGGGTCAGCCCGGCCAGCCGGGCCGCCACCGCCTCGTTCACCGCCTCGATCGAGGGAATCGGCATCGGGCCCTGGGCCAGCCGCCAGCCCAGCGCGGCGACACCCACACCGAGGAGCATCACGAGCAGCATCGTGAGCCGAAGAAGGAAGGAAACCCCCTGGACGAGAAGCCGCCCCACTTGACCGGGCAGGCGCCTCACGCGTTGCCTTCCCGCGCATGTCCGACGCCGAGCCCTCCCGCCGCCGCCCGCCCACCCCCTTCGACACGGCCGCGGCCGGACGTCTGGCGGAGGACTTCGCCGCCAAGGGCGCCGCCGAGGCAGCCTTCGCGGCCTCCTCCTCCGGCGCCGCCCTGCTGGCCGCGCTCGGCGGCCACAGCCCCTTCCTCGCGGACCTCGCCCTGCGGGAGGCGACCACCCTGCTGCGCTTCGCCGAGCGCGGCGCGGATGCCGCCTTCGCCGGCGCGCTGGCCCCGCTCGGCCGCGCCGACCCGGCCGCCAGCTTTAACCAGCTCGGCGCCGCGCTGCGCCAGGCCAAGCGGCAGGCCGCGCTCATCGTCGCCGCCGCGGACCTCTCGGGCGAATGGGCGCTGGACGGGGTCACCGGCGCCCTCTCCACCCTCGCCGAGACCTGCATCGACCTCGCCTGCGCGCATCTCCTGCGCGAGGCCGCGGGGCGCGGCGAGATCCACCTGCCCAACGCGGCCAAGCGCGACCCCAAGGCCGCGAGCAAGGGCTCCGGCCTCGTGGTGCTCGGCATGGGCAAGCTCGGCGGGCGCGAGCTGAACTATTCCTCCGATGTGGATCTGATGGTCCTCTTCGATCCGGCGGCCGCCGTGGATCCCGACCGCGCGCAGGCCAGCTTCGTGCGCCTCGCCCGCGATCTCGTCCGGCTGCTGGAGGAACGCACGGCGGAGGGATACGTCTTCCGCACCGATCTCCGCCTCCGCCCCGACCCGGCGGCGACGCCCCTCGCCGTCTCCATCCCCGCCGCCATCTCCTATTACGAAAGCTTCGGCCAGAACTGGGAGCGCGCCGCCATGCTCAAGGCGCGCCCCGTCGCCGGGGACCGCGGGCTGGGCGAGCACTTCCTGGCCGAGATTCGCCCCTTCGTCTGGCGACGGCACCTCGATTTCGCGATGATCGCGGACATCCATTCCATCAAGCGCCAGATCCACGCCGTGCACGGCAGCAAGCGCGGCGCGGGGGCCGAGATCGCAGTGGCCGGCCACGACGTGAAGCTCGGCCGGGGTGGCATACGCGAGATCGAGTTCACGGCCCAGGTGGCCCAGCTCATCTGGGGCGGCCGCGACCCGGCCCTGCGCGACCCCACCACCCTCGGCGCCCTCGTCGCCCTGGCGGCCGCCGGCCGCATGGACCGGCGCGCGGCGGCCGACCTCGCCGACGCCTATGTCTTCCTGCGGGACGTGGAGCACCGCATCCAGATGGTGGCCGACCGCCAGACGCACAGGCTGCCGGAGGACCCGGACGGCCTGGCCCGAATCGCCTCCTTCATGGGCTTCCCCGACCCTGATCTCTTCGCCTCCACCCTCACCGGCCATCTCCGCCGCGTCGCCAGCCAGTATTCCCGCCAGTTCGAAGCGGGCCCCGCCCTCAGCCTGCCCGGCGGCGAGGGCTTCGAGGGCGGCAACCTCGTCTTCACCGGGCCGGAGAACGACCCGGGGACGCTCGAGACGCTGAAGCGCATGGGCTACGCGAATCCGGCCGGCATCTCGGCCATGGTCCGCGCCTGGCACCACGGCCACCGCCGCGCCACCCGCACCGAGCGCGCGCGGGAGCTGCTGACCGCGCTCATGCCCACCCTGCTCGCCGCCTTCGCCCGGCAGCGCGAGCCCGATGCGGCCCTGGCCCGGCTGGACACGCTGCTGGACCGCCTCCCCGCCGGGGTGCAGGTGCTCAGCCTCTTCCACCGCAACCCCGCCCTGCTGGACCGCGTGGCCGGCGTCCTCGGCGCTGCCCCGGCCCTCGCCGACCACCTCGCCCGCGATCCCGCCGCCCTGGAAGGCCTGCTCGCCGGCGGCCACGGCACGGCAGCCGCCTCCCTCCCCGCCCTGGTCGGCGCCGCCCGCCATTACGAGGAGGCGCTGGAATCCGTCCGCCGCATGGTCACCGAAGGGCGGTTCGAGGTGGATGTCGGGGCGCTCGAGGGCAAGCTGGATGTCGATGCCGCCGGCATCGCCCGCAGCGAGCTGGCCGATGCCGCCATCACCTGCCTCCTCCCCCAGGTGGCGAAGGACTTCGCCACCCGCCACGGCAAGGTGCCCGGCGGCGCCATGGCGGTGGTCGGCATGGGCAAGCTCGGCGGGCGCGAGATGCTGCCCGGCTCCGACCTCGACCTCGTCCTCATCTACGACCATGCCGAGGACGCCACCGAGAGCGACGGCCCCAAGCCCCTGGCCGTGCCCACCTACTTCTCCCGCCTCGCCCACCAGTTCGTCGCCGCCCTCACCGCGCCCGGCGCGGAGGGCAAGCCCTATGAGGTGGACATGCGGCTCCGCCCCTCGGGCAACAAAGGCCCGGTCGCCGCCAGCATCGCCGCCTTCGAACGCTATCACGGCCCGAAGGAAAGCGAGGGCGGCCAGGCCTGGACCTGGGAGCGCATGGCCCTCACCCGCGCCCGCCCGGTGGCCGGGCCGCCCGCGCTCCGCAAGCGCATCGCCGAATGCTGCCGCCAGGCCCTGGCCGTCCATGCCGGCCCCCAGGCCATCGCCGATGCCCTGGCCATGCGCGCCCGCATGCTGCGCGACCTGCCCCCAGACGGCCCATGGGACGTGAAGGCCATCCCCGGCGGGCTGGTGGAGGTGGAGTTCATCGCCCAGGCGCTGCAATGCGCCCATGCCGCCGAGCACCCGCGCATCATCGCCCCCACCACGCGCGACGCCCTGGCGAACCTCGCCCGCGCCGGCCTGCTGGACGCCGAGGAGGCGGCCATGCTGATCCGGGCGGAACGCTTCTGGCGCAGCCTGCAATCCCTCCTGCGCCTCACCGTCGGCCGGGTGCGGACGGAGGAACTGCCCGCCGCCTCCGCCCATGCCCTGCTGCGCGGCCTCGCCTCGGCCTGCGAAACGCCGCCCGTTGACCTCCCCGCCCTTCGCGCACAGATGCGTGAGACCGCGGCCGGGGTGCGCTCCTCCTTCGAGCGCCGCCTCGGCCCATTGCCTGTGAAGGGGGCCGCATGATCGCTGTCGGGGACAAGGCGCCGGAATTCGACCTGCCGGCCGCGGGCGGCGGGCGCGTCAGCGCCGCGCTGCTGCGGGGCCGGCGCTACGCGCTGTATTTCTACCCCAAGGCCGACACCTCGGGCTGCACCGTCCAGGCCCAGGGCGTGCAGGAGAACCTGGCCGCGCTGGAGAAGGCGGGCATCACCGTCATCGGCGTCTCGCCGGACCCGGTGAAGAAGCTGGACGCCTTCGCGAAGAAGTTCGGCCTCACCTTCCCCCTCGCCTCGGATGCCGACCAGTCCCTCGCCCAGGCCTATGACGCCTGGGTCGAGAAATCCATGTATGGCCGCAAGTACATGGGCATGGAGCGCAGCACCTTCCTCGTCTCGGCCGACGGCACGGTGGAGGCCATCTGGCGCAAGGTGAAGCCCGCCGAGCACGCGGCCCTGCTTCTCAAGGCCGCCTGAACCGGCCCGGCTGGGCGGGGCAAACCCACCCAGCCGCGCGCCCCTGCCCTGCGGCGCGCGCGATGGACCCCCAGCCCTGCCCTCGCTAGCCTCGCCCGGGAAACGATCCGGGGAAGTGACGCACATGCAGGGCCGGTCGCTCGCCTTCCTCCTCCTGCTCGCGGTCAGCTGCGCCGCCCTCGCCATGGGCCTCCGCCAGTCCTTCGGCCTCTTCCTCGCCCCGATGACGACCACCCTCGGCTGGTCCACCAGCGGCTTCGCCCTGGCCATCGCCCTCCAGGTGCTGGTGAACGGCTTCAGCCAGCCCCTCGTCGGCCAGCTCGCGGACCGCTTCGGCGGGCGCGTCGTCGTGATCGGCGGCGCGCTGCTCTACGCCGCCGGCATCGCCGGCATGGCACTCTCCCCGGGCCTCGCGAGCTTCACCTTCTTCGCGGGCATCGTCATGGGCGTCGCGGTCTCGGCCGCCGGCATGCCGGTGATCGTCGCCTCCCTTACCCGCCAGCTCCCGGACTCCATGCGCGGCCGGGCCGCGGCGCTCGGAACGGCCGGTTCCTCCCTCGGCCAGTTCCTCGTCGTGCCGCTCTCCGGCGTGGCGCTCGCCGGCTTCGGCTGGCAACCCGCCCTCCTCACCATGGCCGCCGCCGCCCTCCTCATGGTGCCCCTCGCCCTCTCCCTCGCCGGCCGCCCCGCACCGAAGGCCGCTAGCGCGGAACCGGAGGAAACCGCCCGCGCCGCCCTCTCCCGCGCCCTCGGCTCGCGCCTGTTCTGGTGCCTCTTCTTCGGCTTCTTCGTCTGCGGCCTGCATGTCTCCTTCCTCGCGGTGCACATGCCGGGCTTCGTGGCCCTCTGCCACCTGCCGCTCCAGGTCGGCGCCTGGTCCATCTCGCTCATCGGCCTGTTCAACATCATCGGCTCGCTCGGCGCCGGCGAACTCACCCAGCGCTGGAAGCGGCGGGAGCTGCTGGTGGCCATCTACGCGCTGCGCGCCCTCGTCATGGCGGTCTTCTTCTTCGCCGCCGAGAAGACCACCGGCTCCGTGCTCGTCTTCTCCGCGCTCATGGGCGTCCTCTGGCTCTCCACCGTGCCGCCCACCGTCGCCCTCTGCGCCCGCCTCTTCGGCACGCGCTGGCTGGCCACCATCTTCGGCCTGGTCTTCCTCGGCCACCAGGTCGGCGGCTTCCTGGGCGCCTGGCTGCCCGGCCTCATCTTCGACCGCACAGGCAACTACGACGCCATGTGGCTCCTCTCCATCGCCGCCGGCATCTTCGCCGCCCTCATCCACCTGCCCCTCCGGGAACCCACCCCGAGCCCAAAGCCCGTCACGGCTTGATGCCGTCCTGAGGGCGGTCCCGTCGGAGGGCTCCGCCCTCCACCCGCCAAGGGCCTGAGGCCCTTGGAACCCCGTCTGACTGCCGTGGATACCCTGATCGAAGGGGTCTCTTGTCGAGGGTGTTGATCCTGCCGTTGCAGTCGCCTGAGGTCTCAGACCTCAGGCGCACCGTCAGCCGAGTGACTCCAACTCGAAGAAAAAGAAGAAGGTGAGGGGTCCGGGGAGAGGAAGAATTCCGTCTTCCTCTCCCCGGGACAGACCGACAGGCCCCACTCCAGAACCCCCTCCCCGTGAAACGACCCGCCGCCGGGGTGGACAGGCGCCCCGTCCTCCCCTTTTCTGCGGCCGGGTTTCCGGTTGAGGAGCGTGGCATGCGGCGGGCTTGGGCGAAGTGGATTCTCGTGGCGGCTCTGGCTGCCCCCCTGGCCGCCGCGGATGCGCAGCAGCCTCAGGCCCAGGCGCAGGCTGCCCCGCATGCCTGGCTGTTCGGCTCCTGGACCGGCGGCATCTTCCCCGCCACGGAGACCGAGGGCGCGGCGTGCGCCGCCCAGCCCACCGTGATCTTCACCCGGGACGTGATCATGCGCGTCTCGGTCCTCGACGTGGCCTATCGCCAGCGTCTGATCGAAACCGTCGCCGGCGGGCCGGAGAGCGTGGAGTTCCGCCTGGCCCCTGCCGCCGCCTCCATCGCCCCGCTCGGCGGCCGGCTGCCGCCCGACAGCGCCTTCGGCTGCGCCAACCCGAACAACCTGCGGGTGGAGCGGCGTGGTCCGAACGAAATCTTCTTCCCCGACTGCGCCGAGTTCCCCAGCCCGCTGAAGCGCTGCGTGGCGCGCTGAACCGTCCCGCGCCGATCGGCATGCCCCTTCCGGAGCTGCCGCCCGGCCCGGTCCTGGCAGCCACCGTCGCCGCGGCCGCCCTGGCCGGCCTTGCCCGAGGCTTTTCCGGATTCGGCGCGGCGCTGATCTTCATCCCCCTGGCAAGCGCCATCCTCGGCCCGCGCGTTGCCGCGCCGTTGCTGATGGTGGTGGACAACCTCACCACCTTCCCGCTCATCCCAGCCGCTTGGCGCGGCGCGGCGCGGGCGGAGGTCGCCTCCCTCACCGCCGGCGCCCTGCTGGGGGCTCCGGCCGGCGCCTGGCTTCTCCTGCATCTCGATCCCCTGGCGCTGCGCTGGGCCATGTGCCTCCTCGCCATCGCCATGCTGGCCCTGCTCGCATCCGGCTGGCGCTATCACGGGCGCCCGGCCCTGCCGCTCTCCATCGGGGTGGGGGCCAGTTCGGGCCTGTTCTCCGGCGCGGCGCAGATGGGCGGGCCGCCGGTGGTCGCCTACTGGCTTGGCGGCGCCATTCCCGCCGCGCGCGTCCGCGCCAACATCGTCCTCTTCTTCGCCGCGAGTGGGGTTATCAGCGCCGCCACCTACCTCCTCGGCGGGTTGCTGACGGCCGAGGTTCTTCTCCTCTCCGGCCTCGTGGCGCCGGCCTATGGCCTCGGCATCTGGTGCGGCAGCCGCCTCTTTGGCCTGGCGAGCGAGGTCCTGTTCCGCCGCGTCTGCTTCCTGCTGATCGGCATCGCCGCGCTGGTCGGGCTGCCCATCTGGGGCTGAGGGGAGCGCGAGGGCCAGGCCGCCGCCCTCAGGCCGGCAGCATCACCTCCGCGCAGAGCCCACCCTCCGGCCGGTTGCACAGGGTCACGTCGCCGCCATGCGCCCGCAGGATATTGCGGGCGATGGGCAGGCCGAGCCCCACCCCGCCCGTCTCGCGGTTCCGGCTCGCCTCCAGCCGCCGGAAGGGCTGGAACACCGCTTCCTGGCTTTCCTCCGGAATGCCGGGCCCGTCATCCTCCACCCGCAGATGGATCTGCCCGCCCTGGGGCGGCGAGAGCACCACCCGCGCCGCGCCGCCATAATTCGCGGCATTGGCGACGAGATTGGCGAGCGCACGCTTGAGGGCGATCGGGCGTCCGCGCACCGTCAGCCGTTCCGGCCCGGCATAGGCGAAGTCCTCCGCATCGGCATGGGGCCGCGCATCGGCGGCCTCATCCAGCACGGTGCGGCAGAGGGCCGCGAGGTCGAGCGGCACGGAGGGCTCGGCCGCCGCGTCGTCGCGGGCGAAGGCGAGGGTGGCGTTCACCATCGCCTCCATCTCCTCCAGATCCGCCAGCATCTTCGCCCGCTGCTCGTCGTCCTCCATGAACTCGGCCCGCAGCTTCAGCCGGGTGATCGGCGTGCGCAGGTCATGCCCGATGGCCGCCAGCATTTGCGTGCGGTCGCCCACGAAGCGGCGGATGCGCTCGGCCATGGTGTTGAAGGCATGCGCGGCGGTCGCGACCTCGAAGGGACCGTCCTCCGGCATGGGCGGCGCGTTCACGTCGCGCCCCAGCGCATTGGCCGCGCGCGCCAGGTCCCGCACCGGCCGCGTCAGCCGCCGCGTGGCCCAGACGATGAGCAGCGCCGCCGCCGCCGTCATCAGCAGGAAGGCGATCAGGAAGGTCTCGGAATGCCAGGGCCGCAGCGGCGGCATGTGCAGCACCACGTTCAGCCACTGCCCGCCATCCGGCATGCGGAAGGAGACGTAGAGCGTGCCGAAGCGCATCCCCGCCTGGATCTCGCGCGGGCGCAGGCGGGGTGGGCCGCCGAGCAGGATTTCCGGCCGGATCATCCGCAGCACCGGCGGGGGCGCGGGCAGCATCCCCACGCGCACCGCCGGCTGGTCATCGAGCGACGCATCCAGCCCTGTCGGCAGCTCGATCTCGGACAGCACCAGCCCGCGGCGCTCCGGCGTGGCGAGCACCATGGCGCGCCACAGGCCGAAGACCCGGGCCGACATCTCGCGCTCCGTCGCCGCGCGCTGCAGGTCCACCCGGTCCAGCGCATGGATGGTCAGCCCCGCCGCCTGCACCGCCATCAGGGCGAGCAGCAGGAACAACGCCGTGCGCGCGGCCAGCGTGCGCGGCAGGATCCGGCGCAGCAGCGCCCTCACGCGCGCCCTCACAGGGGGGCGCGCATCAGGCGGCCCGCTCCACATCGGCGGCCAGCACATAGCCGCCGCCCCGCACGGTCTTGATCAGGCTGGGGTTGCGCCCGTCATCCTCCAGCTTGCGGCGGAGGCGCGAGACCGCGACGTCGATCGCCCGGTCGAAAGGCCCGGCCTGGCGGCCGCGCAGCAGGTCCATCAGCATGTCGCGAGTCAGCACGCGGTTCGGCCGCTCCACCAGCACGGTCAGCAGCTCATACTCGCCGCCGGTCAGCGAGACCTCGGCGCCATCCGGGTTCAGCAGGCGCCGCCGCTGCGGCTCCAGCGTCCAGCCGCCGAAGCGGATGGACGAGGGCAGCGGGTCCCGCCGCGCGCCCTCGCCATGGGCCCGCCGCATCACAGCCCGGATCCGCGCCAGCAGCTCCCGCGGGTTGAACGGCTTGGCCACGTAGTCGTCCGCGCCCAGCTCCAGCCCGACGATCCGGTCCGTCTCCTCCCCCATGGCGGTGAGCATGACGATCGGCACGTCCGACTGGCCCCGCAGCCAGCGCGCGAAATCCAGCCCGGACTCCCCCGGCATCATCAGGTCCAGCACCACGATGTGGTAGCGCCCCAGCGGCCAGGCGCGCCGCGCCTCCCGCGCCTCGCGGGCCGTGGTCACGCGAAAGCCCTGCTTCTCCAGGAAGCGGGCCAGAAGCTCACGGATCTCACGGTCATCATCGACGACCAGGATGTGCGGGGCGGGTTCCATGCCTTGTTACATAGCGCGGACGCGGCCCCTGTCGCCCCGCTCGTTGTTACAATCCATGTCGGAACGGCTTCCCGTTTCCAGCTGTTTCACCCACCGCGCCCCGCCGCCTGGAAATCCGCCCGGCAGGCCCCAACTGCAGGGGCAACGGCGCGGCCCTTCCCCCAAATCCCCGGGGCCGCGCCGCGGAAACGGCGGCGGGCGGATTCGCACCCCCCCTTGTCGCGGCCCCCGCCGCCGTTCACCACCTTCCCCATGCTGAACCCGCCGGAATGGGCCGAACGCGGCCTCGCCGCCCTCGCCATCGCCGATCCGGCGCTGCACGGCGCCATCGCGCGCTGCGGTCCCTTGCCCTGGCGCCGCCGCCCGCGCGGCTTCCCCGGCCTGCTCCGCACGATCTGCGGCCAGCAGATCAGCAACCGCGCGGCCGGCGCCATCTGGTCCCGGCTGAAGGCCCTGCCCGGCGCGCTGGAGCCGCTGGGGCTGCTGGCGCTGGACGACGCCGCGCTCTGCGGCGGGGCCGGGCTGTCCCGGCCCAAGGCCGCCCATGCCCGCAGCCTGGCCACCGCCATCGCCGAGGGTCGGCTGCGGCTGGAGGACCTGCCCGGCATGGCGGATGAGGAGGCGATCGCGCATCTCTGCGCCGTGCGCGGCCTTGGGCGCTGGACCGCCCAGGTCCACCTGCTCTTCGCCGAGGACCGGCCGGACCTCTTCCCGGAGGGGGATATCGCGTTGGCGGCCTCCCTCGCCCATTTGCGCGCCCTGCCCACCCGCCCGGCGCCGAAGGCCCTGGCCGCCCTGGCCCTGGAATGGGCCCCCTACCGCTCCCTCGCCGCCCGCCTGCTCTGGCACCATTGGCGCCACGCGACCGGCCGGCCGGGCGCCGATCCGGAGGATGACGGCTGATGCCCCTATCCCAAACCAGGCCCCAACTAGGCGATGGCCGCACCATCACCTTCCTCTACACCGACCACCTGCCCCGCCTGACCGCCTTCTACGAAGGGGTGCTGGGGCTGGAGTGCGTGGTGGACCAGGGCGCCTGCCGCATCTTGCGCGCCAGCGCCACGGCGCTGATCGGGCTGTGCGACATTCCGGGCCGCCCGCGCGGCACGGCGGGGGTGCTGGTCAGCTTCGCGGTGGCCGATGTGGATGCCGCCATCGCGTCCCTCACCGCCCGGGGCGTGGTGTTCGAGGGCCCGGCGGCGGAGGGGATGGGCGGCACCGTGCGCAGCGCCTTCTTCCGGGATCCGGAGGGCTACCGGCTGGAGGTGCAGTCCTTCCTCGGCGCGGACGGGGCGGCCTGGCTGCCCTGAGCCGTCAAAGGCCCAGCGCCACCGCCACCTCTCCCAGGGCCCAGAAACAGGGGAAAGCCACCACGAAGGCCAGCATGGCCTCGCGCAGCGCATCGTTCGGGATGATCGGCCGGGTGGCCGCGTGGATGTATCGCATGCCCAGACATGAACAAAACACGAACAACAAACGCTACTCACGAATCCGTGTGTCGTGTCCCATCCCTCCGCCCGTGATGCCGGTGCCACAGCGTATTCTCTCCCGGGAAACTGTCCGGTGCCGCCGCGCGTCTTCCTGCATGCCGCCCGAGGCGGGGGAGGAATGCCGCCGCGCCTCCCCCCTCGCCCGGCACGCGACTTGCTGCAACCATGGCGCGGCGGCCCCTCCTGGCCGCGCCACACGGAGGACAGGGTGCCGGCCTTCGACGAGATGAGTGAGGGGGGCCGAATCCGCCCCGCCTATGCAGGAATCGCCCGCTACCTCGAAACCGCCGGGGGCGAGGCGCTGGAGGCAAAGCGGCGGGAGGCGGAGGTGCTGTTCCGCCGTATCGGCGTCACCTTCGCCGTGTACAACCAGGGTGGCGACCCCGAGCGCCTGATCCCCTTCGACGTCGTCCCCCGCGTCATCGCCCGCCAGGAATGGGAAAGGCTGCGCCGCGGGCTGGAGCAACGCGTCCGCGCCCTCAACGCCTTCCTGGCCGATATCTACGGCCCGCGCCGCATCCTCAAGGAAGGCCTGGTCCCGGCCGAGCTGGTCCTGAAGAACGAGGGCTACCGCGAGGTGATGGAGGGCTTCACCCCGCCGGGCGGCGTCTACACCGTCATCTCCGGCATCGACCTCGTCCGCACCGGCCCGGAGGAGTTTTTCGTGCTGGAGGACAACTGCCGCGTCCCCTCCGGCGTCTCCTACATGCTGGAGAACCGCGAGGCGATGATGCGCCTCCTGCCCAATCTCTGCGCGGCCCACCGCATCGCCCCGGTCAGCCACTATCCCGAGGAGCTGCTGGAGACGCTGAAGTCCCTCGCCCCGCCGGCCTGCCAGGGCGAGCCGACCGTCGCCGTCCTCACCCCGGGCCCCTTCAACTCCGCCTATTACGAGCACTCCTTCCTGGCCGACGAAATGGGCGTGGAGCTGGTGGAGGGCGCCGACCTCTTCGTGCGGGACGACACGGTGTTCATGCGCACCACCGCCGGCCCGCGCCGGGTGGACGTGATCTACCGCCGCGTCGATGACGAGTTCCTCGACCCCCTCGCCTTCCGCCCGGATTCCATGCTCGGCGTGCCCGGCCTCATGGCCGCCTATCGCGCCGGCCGCGTCACCCTCGCCAATGCCCCCGGCGCGGGCGTGGCGGACGACAAGGCCGTCTATCCCTTCGTGCCGGAGATGATCCGCTTCTACCTTTCGGAGGAGCCGATCCTGCGCAACGTGCCCACCTATATGTGCGAGCGCGACGAGGACCGCGCCTATGTGCTGGAGCACCTGCACGAGCTGGTGGTGAAGCTCGCCCGCGGCTCCGGCGGCTACGGCATGCTGGTGGGCCCGCACAGCACCGCCGAGCAGCGCGCGGACTTCGCCGCCCGCATCCGCGAGAAGCCGGGCGACTACATCGCCCAGCCCACCCTCGCCCTCTCCACCGTGCCCACGCTTTGCGAGGCCGGCATGGCGCCCCGCCATGTGGACCTGCGCCCCTTCGTCCTCTTCGGGAAGGAACAGGTGCGCATCGTCCCCGGCGGCCTCACCCGCGTCGCGCTGCGGGAGGGCTCGCTGGTCGTGAACTCCTCCCAGGGCGGCGGCACCAAGGATACGTGGGTGCTGGAACAGGACCCGCCCCCCATGACGCAAAGCATGGAGGACGGCGGCATGACGCAGAGCATGGGCGGGATGACCCAGACGATGAAGCCGCTCGGCGGGGACCAGGGCTGATGCTGGCACGCACCGCCGACAGCCTCTTCTGGCTCGGCCGCTACATGGAGCGCGCGGGCAATGTCGCGCGCGGCCTGAACGCCACGCTCCGCATGGCCTCCCTCGCCGCGCCGCGCGGGAACGAGACGAGCGAGTGGAGCGGCCTGCTGGTCGCGACCGGCACCGCGCCCCATTACCAGGAGCTCTATGGGGATCCCACGCCGGCCCAGGCCGCGCGCTGGCTCACCCTGGACATGCTGAACCCCTCCTCCGTCGCCTCCTGCTTCGAATCCGCCCGGCGCAACGCCCGCGCGGTGCGGACGGCGCTGACGGTGGATATGTGGGAGGCGGTGAACGACGCCTGGATCGACCTGCGCAAGCTTGACCCCGGCGAGGCCGGCGGCGACCGGCTGATGGGCTTCAACGACTGGGTGATGGCCCGCGCGGTGCTGTTCAACGGCGCCGCCATGGACACGATGCTGCGCGACGACGCCTGGCGCTTCGTCCGGCTCGGGGTGATGCTGGAACGCGCGGACAACACCGCCCGGCTCCTCGCCTCCCGCGTCTCCGCCTTCGGCCCGGGCGCGGAGGAGGATGCGGCGAACCATGCCCAGTGGCAGGCCCTTCTCCGCTCCGTCGCGGCGCTACGCGCCTATCAGCACCTGTTCCGGGAACGGCTGCGGCCCAGCCGCGTGGTGGAGCTGCTGCTGATGCGCCCGGAACACCCGCGTTCCGTCAGCGCCTGCTACGAGGAGGTGAACGACATCCTCAGCGTGCTCGCCATGTCCGAGGGCGAGGACCGCGTGGCCTGCCGCCGCCTGGCCGCCTCCCTCCGCGGCCGCTGCGTGGAACACACGCCGAGCCGCCTGATGGATGGCAGCCTGAAAGGGCTGCTGGCCGAGGTGATCGAGGGCAATGGCCGGCTGGGCGCGTCGATCGGGCGCTGCTTCCTCATCGGGTAGGAAACCGAAGACCGGGAGGAGGAGGCACCTCTTCCCGGTCCGGATTCAACGGTGCCCCAGGATCAACGGAAGGGCCCGGTCGCGTCGAAGCTACTTCTGCAGCGCCTGGACGATCTGCTGGGTGACCTTCTTCGCGTCACCGAACAGCATCATCGTGTTGTCGCGGAAGAACAGCTCGTTCTCCACCCCCGCATAGCCCGAGGACATGCCGCGCTTGACGAAGAAGACCGTTTTCGCGCGGTCCACGTCGAGGATCGGCATCCCATAGATGGGAGAGGTCTTGTCCGTCTTCGCCGCCGGGTTCGTCACGTCGTTCGCCCCGATCACATAGGCCACGTCCGCCTCGGCGAATTCGGGGTTGATCTCCTCCAGCTCATGCACGTCGTCATAGGGCACGTTGGCCTCGGCCAGCAGCACATTCATATGGCCGGGCATGCGGCCGGCGACGGGGTGGATGGCGTATTCCACCGTCGCGCCTTCCTTCTTCAGCAGGTCCGCCATTTCCCGCACCACCTGCTGCGCCTGGGCCACCGCCATGCCGTAGCCGGGCACGATGATGACCTTGCCGGCATTCTTCATGATGTAGGCCGCATCCTCCGGGCTGCCGGACTTCACCGGCCGCGCGGGCTGCGCCGGGCCACCGGCCACCGCCGCCCCGCCCGCCTCGGCGCCAAAGCCGCCGAGCAGCACGTTGAGGATGGAACGGTTCATCCCCTTGCACATGATGTAGGACAGGATGGCGCCCGAGGCGCCCACCAACGCGCCGGTGACGATCAGCAGCAGGTTGCCGATGGTGAAGCCGATGCCCGCCGCCGCCCAGCCGGAGTAGCTGTTCAGCATCGAGACGACGACCGGCATGTCCGCGCCACCGATCGGGATGATCAGCAGGAAGCCGAGCGCGAAGGAGAGGATCGCGATCAGCCAGAACAGCCCGGTCGGCCCGCCGGTCGCGACGAACACACCGATCAGCACCAGCAGCAGCACGCCCAGCGCGGCGTTCAGCAGGTGCTGGCCCTTGAAGAGGATCGGCGCGCCGGACATGCGGCCGTCCAGCTTGGCGAAGGCGATGACCGAGCCCGAGAAGGTGACGGCACCGATCGCAAGGCCCAGCGACATCTCCACCAGCGACTGCCCATGGATGTTGCCTGGGGTGCCGATGCCGAAGCTCTGCGGCGCATAGAGCGCCGCCGCCGCCACGAACACCGCCGCAAGCCCCACCAGCGAATGGAAGGCCGCGACGAGCTGCGGCAGCGAGGTCATCTGGATCCGGTTGGCGATGACCGCGCCGATCCCGCCGCCGATCGCCAGCCCCGCGATGATCAGCCCGATCCCGCCCGCGCGCATGCCGGGCGTGGCCAGCGTCGCGAGGATCGCGATCCCCATGCCGACCATGCCCAAGAGGTTGCCGCGCCGGCTGGTGGAGGGGTGCGAGAGCCCCTTCAGCGCCAGGATGAAGAGGACGGAGGCGACGAGATAGGCGAGTGTCGAAAGGGTGTGGGACACGGTCTCAGCCCTTCCGCTGGAACATGGCGAGCATTCGCCGGGTGACGAGGAAGCCGCCGAAGATGTTCACCGCCGCCAGCGTCACGGCCAGGAAGCCAAAGGCCTGGGCGAGCCAGGATTCGCCCAGCCCCGTGGCGAGCATGGCCCCCACCACGATCACGGAGGAGATGGCGTTCGTCACGCCCATCAGCGGGGAGTGCAGCGCGGGCGTCACGCTCCACACCACGTGGTAGCCCACGAAGCAGGCCAGCAGGAAAATGGTGAGCAGCAGCAGGAAGGGCTCGGCCGCGGCCGCCCCGTGCTCGATGGCGGGCATGGCCTCTCCGGCCGCGGCGCGTGCCTCCATGGCCAGGGCCATGGCGCGCTCGGCCATGGCCTGGGCGCGGAGGGCGAGTTCCTCAGCGTTCATCTGTTCGGTTCCCTCAGCCGGCCGTGAAATTCGGATGCACCACCTGGCCGCCGCGCGTCAGCATCACGCCGCGCACCAGCTCGTCCTCCGCCGGCAGCATCGGCTTCGAGGACTCCTTGTCCCAGAAGGTGGTCAGGAAGGTCAGGAGGTTGCGCGCATAGAGGCTGCTGGCCGCCGCCGGAATGCGCGCGGGCCAGTTGCGATAGCCCAGGATGACCACGCCATTCGGCGTCACCACGCGCTCGCCCGGCCGGGTCAGCGCGCAGTTGCCGCCGGCGTCCGAGGCAATGTCCACGATCACCGAGCCCGGCTTCATGGAGGCCACCATGGCCTCCGTCACCAGCGTCGGCGCGCGCCGCCCCTGGACGAGCGCGGTGCAGACCACGATGTCCATCTTCGCGATCGCGCCAGCCACCACCTCGGCCTGCTTGGCGAGGAATTCGGGGCTCATGGCCTTGGCGTAGCCGCCCGAGGTCTGGGCCGCCTTCGATTCCTCGTCCTCATAGCCCACGAAGCTGGCGCCGAGGGACTTGATCTCCTCCTTCGCCGCCGGGCGCACATCGGTCGCGGAGACACGCCCGCCCAGCCGGCGTGCCGTGGCAATGGCCTGCAGCCCCGCCACGCCCGCCCCCATCACGAGCACATTCGCCGCCGGGATGGTGCCGGCCGCCGTCATCAGCATGGGGAAAGCGCGGTCGAAGGCACCCGCCGCCTCCACCACCGCGCGGTAGCCCGCCAGATTGGCCTGGGAGGAGAGCACGTCCATGCTCTGCGCCCGCGTGATGCGCGGCAGCATCTCCATCGCGGCCGCATCGACGCCCGCCGCCGCATACCGGCCGGCGGCCTCCTTGTCGGCGCCCATCGTCCCGATCACCAGCGCGCCGCGGGGGATCAGCGCCAGCTCGTCCAGCGCGCCCTCCCCCGCCGCCAGCGGCGCGCGGACCTTCAGGACGATCCCGGCACCGGCCAGGGCCGCGCCCGCATCCGGCGCCAGCTCGGCTCCCGCTTCGGCATAGGCGGCGTCGGGATAGCCGGCGGACAGGCCGGCCCCGCTCTCCACCGCCACTTGGCAGCCCATCGCGATCAGCTTCTTAGCCGTCTCCGGCGTCGCGGCCACGCGGGCTTCATCCGCCCGGCGCTCCTTCAAAACGGCAAGCCGCATCATCGTTTCCGTCGTCCCTCGTCCGGGCGCGAGGATTGCGGCAGGTTCAGAATGGCGCAAGCCTCATCCGATTGCGTGCGCCGCGCGCCCTGCGCAATCCAGACCTGCTTCGGCGCCGCCACGCGCAAGAAAATGGCGCGGGCGCCACCCGCAGGGCACTTCCGCGTTATCCCGCCATGATCCTGCGTGACCCGGAGGATGGCGCGCGCCTCCTCATCCCCCAGCCCGCCCACGCGCTGCTCTCGGGCCAGATGCTGGCTGCCTGGGGCGCCCCAGGTCTCGCCCGGCCGGAACCCGCGCCTGAGGTCATCCTCGCCGCCGCCCAGCACGACATCGCCTGGATGCCCTGGGAAGCCGCGCCGACCCTCGACCCGGAAACGGGCCTGCCCCACAGCTTCATGGCACTCGGCGCGGCCACCCACGCGCCCATGTGGGCGCGCGGCGTCGAGCTCGCCCGCGGGGCCTGGGGCCTCTGGCCCGCCCTCCTCATCTCCCGCCACGGCACGCTCATCTACACGCGCTACGCCAACCCCGACCGCGAAAGCGCGGCCGACCGGGCGGCCACGGAGCACTACCAGGCGGAGCAATCCCCCCTGCAAACCGCCTGGGCCGAGGCGCTGGGGGCCGATCCGGCCCTGGTGGAGTCCAATTCCGCCCTCATCGCCGCGACGGACGCGCTCTCCCTCGCCCTCTGCTTCGGCCGCCCCCTCTTCGCCCCGGAAGCCCCGACGATCGATGGCGGCCGGGCCCGGCTGGAACTGGCCCGCAGCGACGAAGGCCTCTGGTCCCTCTCCCCCTGGCCCTTCCAGGCAGACAGCCTCACCCTGCGCTGCGAGGCCATCCGCATCCCCGCGAACCAGCGCTGGACGGAGGAGGACACCATGCGCCACGACCTCCGCGACGCGCCCCGAACCACTCTGACGAATACCCTCCACCCCGGCTGAGATGCCGTAGGCGGGCGGGGCTTCCCGGAGAGGGCTCCGCCCTCTCCGGGCCTCTCCCGCCAAGGGCCTGAGGCCCTTGGAACCCCGTTTGACTGCCGTGGATGCCGTTAATCGAAGGGGTCTCGGGTTGCTGGGCGCTCTTCCTGCCTTTGCAGTCGCCTCGGGTCATGGACCCGAGGCGCACCGTCAGCTCCCCAAATCCAAACTTGAAAAAGAAGATGATGGTAAGGGGTCCGGGGAGAGGAAGAATTCCTTCTTCCTCTCCCCGGGACAAACCGACCGATCAGAACCAAGACCCGGCACTAAACCGCCGGCGTCTCCGTCGGCGGCACGCCCGCATCGGCCAGCGCGGCCGCTTGCCTCGCGGCGAGGTCCGCCTCGCGGTAGTCGTCGATGAGTTCGTGGAACAGGTTGTGCCAATTCATCTCGGCCTTGAGGCGGAGGAACACGCTGCCCAGCCCCACCGCCGCGCGGTCCATCAGCACGAATTCGCGCGGGGGCCGCACGCCGCCCACGCGCTTCAGCCCGGCATGGACCTCCTCGGCCACCTTGCGCCCGAATTGCGGGTCGTTGGTTTCCTGCACGGGCCGCACGCGGTCTTCCAGCAAGGGTTCGTAGAGGAAGCGCGCCCAGCGCAGCAGCACCTCCATGGTGTCGCGCTTGAGGTCCTTGAAGCCCCAGAGCTCGAAGGCATGGGCCGCCTTGTCCCGGTCCTCGTCGCGCACGGCCTCGTAGAGGGTGAGCGTTCCGGTGATGAAGCGCGGCGGGAAGACGCGGATCGCGCCGAAGTCGAGGAGATTGATCCCGCCTTCCCCGTCCGGCCCGGGCTGGCGCACCTGGTAGTTCCCCAGATGCGGGTCGCCGTGGATGACGCCGTAGCGGTAGAGCGGGACGTACCAGGCGTGGAACAGCGCCTTGGCATAGGCGTTCCGCTCCTCGAGCGACGGGTTCTCCTCCAGCCGCGTGAGGATGGAGCGCCCCTCCAGCCAGGTCATGGTGAGCAGCCGCTTCGTCGTCAGCGCCTGCACGGGCGAGGGAACATGCACCTGGGCGACGTCGCGCAGCATGATGCCGTACATGCGCATCTGCGCGGCTTCGCGCTCGTAGTCCAGCTCCTCGCGCAGCCGCTCGCGCAGCTCCTCATAGACGTCGTCGTGCTGGATGGTGTTGTCCATCCGCGCATAGAGGCCCATCGCCATCCGGAGCTGGCGGAGGTCCGCTTCCACCACGCTCGGCATGTCCGGGTATTGCAGCTTGCAGGCCACGCGGGTGCCATCCGGCAGCAGGGCGCGATGCACCTGCCCCAGCGAGGCCGCGGCCGCTGCCTCGCGGCCAAATTCCTTGAACCTGCTCTCCCAGGCCGGGCCAAGCTCCGTGCCCATGCGCCGGCGCACGAAGGCCCAGCCCATCGGCGGCGCATTTGCCTGCAGCGAGGCGAGCTGCTGCGCATATTCCTCCGGCAGCGCGTTCGGCACGGTGGAGAGGAACTGCGCCACTTTCATCAACGGGCCCTTCAGCCCGCCGAGGATGGATTTGAGGTCCTCCGCATGCGCCGCCTTGTCGGTCTTGATGCCGAGGAAGCGTTCCCCCGCCACCCGCGCCGCGATGCCGCCCACGGCACCCGAGGTGCGCGCCATCCGGCGGATCTCGCCGAACAGCGTGTTCTCCCGCTCAGCCATCGGTGCGCCCCGGTGCGGCTTCCAGCTCGTCGATGAAGCCCGCGATCACGTCCAGCCCGCGCTTCCAGAACCGGGGGTCGGAGGCATCCAGGCCGAAAGGCGCCAGCAGCTCCTTGTGCCGCAGCGTTCCGCCCGCGCGCAGCAGGTCGAGATACTTGGCCTCGAAGTTCGGCACCTGCCCGTCCTGGTACACGCCGTAGAGCGCGTTCACCAGGCAGTCCCCGAAGGCATAGGCATAGACGTAGAAGGGCGTGTGGATGAAATGCGGGATGTAGGACCAGTACACCCCGTAATCCGGCGTGAAGTCGAAGGCCGGGCCCAGGCTCTCGCGCTGCACCTGCATCCAGATCTCGGCGATCCTCTCGGCGGAGAGCTCGCCCTGCCGCCGCTCGTCATGCAGCAGCGTCTCGAAGCGGTAGAAGGCGATCTGCCGCACCACCGTGTTCAGCATGTCCTCCACCTTCGAGGCCAGCATCAGCCGCCGCCGCGCCGGGTCGGTCTCGGCGTTCAGCATCGCGCGGAAGGTCAGCATCTCACCGAAGACGCTCGCCGTCTCCGCCAGGGTCAACGGCGTGCCGGACATCAGGTAGCCCTGCTTCGCCGCCAGCCGCTGGTGCACGCCATGGCCCAGCTCATGGGCCAGCGTCATCACGTCCCGCGCCTTGCCGTGATAGTTCACCAGCAGATAGGGATGCGCCGAGGGAACGGTGGGGTGGGCGAAGGCGCCGCTGGCCTTGCCCGGGCGCAGCGCGGCGTCGATCCAGGGCTTCTCGAAGAAGTCCCGCCCCAGCGCCGCCAGCTCCGGGCTGAAGGCATGGTAGGCCGACAGCACCTGCTCCCGCGCGTCGCGCCAGGGAATGCTGCGGTCCACATCGCCCGGCAGCGGCGCGTTGCGGTCCCAGTGCTTCATGCGGTCCAGGCCGAGCCAGTTGGCCTTCATCGCGTAATAGCGGTGCGACAGGCGCGGGAAGCTTTCCACGACCGCCGAGACGAGCGCGTCCACCACCTCGTCCTCGACCATGTTGGCGCGGTTGCGGGAGGTGCCGGGCCGCGGATAGTTCCGCCAGCCGTCGATGATCTCCTTGTCCTTCGCCAGCGTGTTGGTGATGAGGGAGAAGAGCCGGGTGTTCTCCCCGAAGGCCTGGGAGATGCCGGTCGCCGCCGCCTCGCGCACCGCGCGGCTGGGGTTCGAGAGAAGGTTGAGCGCCGCGGAGACGGTCAGCTCCTCCGCCTTTCCGTCCCGCGCGACCGAGACGCGCATATGGGCGATCGTCTCGTCGAACAGCCGGTTCCAGGCCGAGCGGCCCGTCACCTCCTTCTCATGCAGCAGCTTCTCCGCCTCGTCGGAAAGCTGGTGCGGGCGGAACACCCTGAGGTCCCGCAGCCAGGGCCGCCAGCGCGCCAGCGCGGCGGAGGAGGCGATGCGCCCCTCCAGCAACGTGTCGTCGAGCCGGTTCAGCTCCAGGGTGAAGAACAGCAGGTGGCTGCCGATCACCGTCACCCGCTCCTGCATGGTCTGGTAGAAGCGGCCGTTCTCGGCATTCTGCGCATCGCCGCTGAACAGCAGCTGCGCATAGGACATCACCCGCCCCAGCACCTCCTCGATCCGCTCGTATTCGCGCAGCGCCGCCTCCAGCGCGTCGCCCGAGAGGGAGGCGAGCTTGCCCGAATAGCTCCCCTCGAAGGCGCGGGCGGAGGTTTCGGCGGCGTCCAGGTGACCCAGCAGCTTCGGGTCGTCAGGGCGGGCATAGAGGTCCCGCAGGTCCCACTCCGGCAGCGCCTCACCGGCCGGGACGCCCCCGAGCCGGGCCTCGGTGTCGCGGAGGGAAAGCGGGGTGATCAGGTTCATTCGGACGAAGTGCCTTGTGGAATCGGGATTCGCCCACCCGATATAAGCCCCTGAGAGGGCGAGCCAAGGCCGCCCCAGGGGCCGATCACGCAAAGCCCGCGGAATGGAGCGGGCAAGGGAGCGGAATGAACGAGGACACGGCGCGCTGGACCAGCCTGCCCGGGATGATGCTGGGGCTTGCCGCCCGCAACCCCGACAAGCCCATGATCCGCCATTGGGAAGGCGGCGCCTGGCGCCGGACCACATGGCGGGACTTCGCCCTGGCGGTCGCGAATGTCGCCGCGGGGCTGCGCGCCCAGGGCGTCTCCCCCGGGGACCGGGTGCTGCTGGTCAGCGACAGCCGGCCGGAATTCCTTGTCGCCGACGTCGCCATCATGGCCGTCGGCGCCGTGACCGTGCCCACCTACACCACCAACACGGTTTCCGATCATGCCCATATCCTGCGCGACAGCGGCGCCCGCGCCGCCATCGCCAGCACCGCCCGCCTGGCCGAGCGCCTGCGCCAGGCGGCCGGCCCGGATGGGCTCGACCTGCTGATCTGCCTGGAGGAAGCGCCGGATACCGTTCCCTGGTCCCGCCTCGCCGGCACGGCCGGGGACCTCGCCATGCTGGTGGCCGAGGTGCAGCACATCCCGGAGGGGCGGCTCGCCTGCCTCATCTACACCTCCGGCACCGGCGGCCTGCCAAAGGGGGTGATGCTTCCCCACCGCGCCATGCTGGCGAACACCGAAGGGGTGCGCCCCTTCATCCGCCGGCTGGGCCTGGAATGGGCCGGGGCCTGCTACCTCTCCTTCCTCCCCCTCTCACATGCCTATGAGCACACGGTCGGCGGCTTCCTCTTCCCGGCCTGCGGGATCGAGGTGGTCTTCTCCCGCGGTGCCGAGCGGCTGGCGGCGGAGTTCCAGGAGATCCAGCCCTCCCTCGTCACCGCCGTGCCCCGGCTGTTCGAGGTGCTGCGCGGCCGCATTCTGGCCGGGCTGGAAAAGGAGAAGCCCTGGAAGAGCCGCCTCTTCGAGCGCGCCGTCACCCTCGGCCTGCGGCGGATGGACGGCCCGCCCCTTGGCATGCTGGAGCGCATCGAGGACGCCGTGCTGGAACGCCTGGTCCGCGCCAAGGTCCGCGCCCGCTTCGGGCCGAAGCTGGTCGCCATGGTTTCCGGCGGTGCCCGGCTGGACCCGGACCTCTCCGGCTTCTTCCTCGCCCTCGGGGTCACGGTGCTGCAGGGCTATGGCCAGACCGAGGCCGGCCCCGTCATCTCGGTGAACCTGCCCTGGGACAATCATCGCCGGACCGTCGGCGCCCCGGTGGAGGGGGTGCAGGCCCGGATCGCCGGGGATGGCGAGCTGCTGGTGCGCGGCCCCCTGGTGATGGACGGCTATTGGGGGGACCCGGAATCGACCGCCCGCGCCCTCACCACCCCGCCCGGGGAGAGCGAGCCCTGGCTGCACACCGGCGATGTCGGCCAGATCGACCAGGCCGGCCGCATCACCATCACCGACCGCAAGAAGGACTTCATCAAGACACTGGGCGGCGACATGGTCAGCCCCGCCCGGATCGAGACGCTGCTGATGGCGGAACCCGAGATCGCCCAGGCCGTCGTGGCCGGAGAGGGCCGGCCGGGTATCGTGGCCCTCGTCGTCCCGGCCGAGGGTGCCTCGGCGGAGAAGGCCGTGCAGCGCATCAACGGCAAGCTCTCGGGCCCCGAGCGCATCCGCAAATGGGCGACGGTGCCGCCCTTCAGCGTGGAGGACGGAACCCTGACCCCCACCATGAAGGTCAAGCGCCGCATCGTGCTCGAACGCAACGCGGCGATGATCGAGGAGCTGTATTGAGGCGTCGCCGGGCGGCACCCCGCCGCCCGGCGATCCGATGACCGGCCCCGTGCCCCCTGCCCCCCTGCCCCGGCGGGCCCTGGGCCGTTGGCCCGGACCTAGCTCGCCTTCAGGCCGGAATTGGTGATGGTGATCGTGCTGGCCACGCAGACATTGATGCCGCGGAGTTCGGCGGCGCGACCATTCGCCCAGACGACGCGGAAGTCATAGGCGCCCTGATTCGCGGCCTGATAGGAGGTCGCCCGCCCCGGCGGCAGCACGTTCCGCCCGAGCTGGTCGTTGCCCCAGCTTCCGAGGGAGGAGGAGCTGAAATAGAGCTGCTCCACCGTGTAGGACGACTGGTTCACGACATTGAAGCGCGTGTCGCACCCGGCCCGCGGGGCGGTCTGGACAAACACGACCTGCGGCTCGGGCTGCACGCAGCCCCCGAGCGCGAGCAGGGCGACGCAGGGCAGAAGACGGCGAAGCATGGCATTCCTTCTCGACTTGGACGCCGGAAAGCGCCGCGCGGAAGGCTAGGGGGCGCGGGATTCACCGACAACGGCCGGTCCGCGCATCGTTCTATTCAGGAAGCCAGCAACCGCATCCGCCTCCGTCACAACTTGCGGAGGCTCAGGGCCGGCCGGTTGGACAGGGCACTCCAAGCCCCGCGCCCCCCCCGGGCAGCGACCTCAGGGGATCGTGTAATCCGAGCACTCGGGCAAGGGCCGGTCGGGCTGGTACCGGCCCGACGCGGGATCGAAGCGGAATCTGCGGACGAAGCTGCAGGCCGGGTCGCGTTGCCACGCCAGGTCACCCGCGCCGAGCGCCGGCATGGTGTTGGAATCCCGCGACCGGGACACGCCGCGCGGGAAGGCCGATGCCTCCGTGGCATAGGTCAGGATCGGCCGCCCTGCCGCGCTGCCCGGCGCCAGGGCGATCCGGCCGCCGAAGCGGTACTCGTCATGGCATGCCCCCCGGCGCCTCCGCATCTCCCGCTCCCCGAAGCAGGCCCGGATGAGCAGGGACGCTTCCAGGGGCAGGCTCAGCACGGGCCCGGCGCCGGGAACCTCCCCCGCCGTCACCTGGAAGAGGCGCAGCTCCGTCGCGCTCCCGCCGCCGCCCGAATAGGCGGTGCTGACCTTGTGACGAACCCCCGCGAGGAAGCCGCCATCCGGCAGGACGATCAGAACCGGCCATACCGCATCAGATTCGTCGGAGGGGGCCCCTGAGACCGCGCGCCCCGGCGCGCCGCCGGCCTGAACGACGGGCACGCGCGGATCATCGCCCCCCGGCGGGGCCAGCGTGACGCACCAGCGCCCATCGGCCGTGCACGCGCCACCCTCGCCCGCGGGGGCGAGGCGCACCATCCGCGCGGCGGGCGGGGCCTTCGCCTCCGCCGTCGCCGCATGGCCGGTCACGGCCAGGAAGGCAGCCAGGGCGATCGCCCGGAATGGGAACATCACCAGCTCCAGCGTGGCGCGACGCCACCGTTCAGCACCCATTGAACCACGGCCCGAGGGGGGCGGCGCGCCCCGTGGCCGGCACCCGGCAACTAGCCGCGCGGCGGCAGCAGCGACGGATCCTCCTGACAGCGCGAGAGCGGCAGTGGCTCGGCGGAAAGCAGCCGCCGCACGCGCCGCCCGGCGCGGTCCGTCTCCACCATCAGGCAGGCGCAGCCATAGCCATAGGCACCGTTGGTGGCGACCCAGCCCCGGGTCGTCATGTCGGGGATGTCATCCATCCCCGGCACCCCGGCCGCGCCCAGCGCCGAGAGCATCCAGCGGCCGTCACGGTCCTCCAGCCAGAAGTTCCCGGGTGTCGGGTTCCACAGCCAGCCGCAGCGGCGTTCCGCAGCCCCGGCCGCCCCGGCCAGCAGGACCAGGGCGGGCAAGGCCAGCAGGGCCGCGCGGCCGGCCAGGCGCATCACATCCCGAGCGCGCGGCGATAGAGGTCGAGCAGCGTCTCCTGCTCCTCCACCTCGGCGGGCTCCTGCTTGCGGATGCGGATGATCTGGCGGATCACCTTCACGTCGAAGCCGGCGCTCTTTCCCTCGGCGAAGATGTCCTTGATGTCGTCGGCGAGCGCCTTGCGCTCCTCCTCCAGCCGCTCCACGCGCTCGATGATTGAGCGGAGGCGATCGGCCGCGATCCCGCCCACATCCGGGTCCGGATCGGCTTCCTGCCGGGCGCGGCTCGCGGCGGCCTCATCGTCGATGTCGAAGGGTACGTCGGACATGGATCTCTCGGTGCGTCTGGTCGGAAGTCGGTGAAGGGGTTCGGCTGGAGGCGCGCGGCATGGCGGGCCCGCGATGTCCCGGTCCTCCGCTCGTCACCCCTGCCCCCCTCGGGCGGAGCCGCGGGTCATACCCTTTCCGCCCCGCCCGCCTCAATGCCTTGACGCGTGAGGGGAGAACCCTTCAGGAACGGCGTGACCCTCACGCCACGGGCCCCTCCGCCCCCCGGTGCAGCAGATGGGTCATGGCCGCCGTGCCCAGCACCGGCACCAGCAGGTTGGCGAAGGGCACCAGGGCCAGCAGCGCCATCACGCCGCCGACGGCCAGCACCGAGAACTCCCGGCGCTTCCGCAGCAGCCGGGCCTGGGCGACGCCCATCCGCCGCTGCGCCACGCCCTCGAACAGCCCATGGCCGAGCGAGACCGCCGCCACCATCCAGAGCAGCGCGCCGCCCACCAAGGGCAGCAGCAGCGCCACCGGCAGCAGCACGAGGTTCAGCCCCAGCACCTTCAGCGCCAGGGTGACGTTGAACACGCCCTGCGCCGCGAGCGAGGCGCCCCGGGCAGGCGGCAGGCCGGGATAATGCCGCCGCTCCACCGCCGCCGCGGTCTCATCCAGGAACAGCCCCGCGATGGCCAGCGCGAAGGGCACGAAGAGCCAGGAGGCCGCGAAAAGCCCCGCGACGCCGCCCAGCACCCCGGCCGCGGTCGCCAGCCACCCCGTGCCCCCGGCCAGCGCGTCCATCGCCCAGCCGGCCAGCGCGATCAGCCCGGCGAGCGAGAGCAGCGCCCCGAGCATCCCCTTCAGCAGCGGGCCGCGGAAACCCCGGTCGAAGACCTGGTCGAGCGGCAGGAGCAGGCTGGCGATCACGGCGGACACGCGCGCTCAATGTCCCGGATTGGCCGCGGCGAAGGCCGCCTTCTGCTCCGCCGTCGCCTCGCGCTGGTGCTTCGCCTGCCACTCCTTGTAGGGCATGCCATAGACGATCTCCCGCGCCTCCGGGTCCGGCAGCGCGATGCCCTGCGCCTCCGCCGCCTCGCGGTACCAGCGGCTCAGGCAGTTCCGGCAGAAGCCGGCCAGGTTCATCATGTCGATGTTCTGCACGTCGGTCCGCCCGCGCAGGTGCTGCACCAGCCGGCGGAAGGCCGCCGCCTCCAGCTCCGTGCGGGTCTTGTCGTCGATCTCGGTCATGGGGCCCCTTCCCTCAGCGGGTTGAACGAACGGATGGCCAAGATGGTGGCGCGGGCCGCGCCGCGCCATCCCGGGGCGGCGGGGCTTGTTCTGGGCTGGGGGTCTGTCCCGGGGAGAGGAAGAAGGAATTCTTCCTCTCCCCGGACCCCTCACCTTCTTCTTTTTCTATCAGTTCTGGAGTCATTCCGCTGACGGTGCGCCTGAGGTCTGTGACCTCAGGCGACTGCAAGGGCAGGAAAAGCGCCCGGCAACCCGAGACCCCTTCAATCCGGGGCATCCACGGCAGTCAGACGGGGTTCCAAGGGCCTCAGGCCCTTGGCGGGTGGAGGGCGGAGCCCTCCTCTGCGGCGCAGGCCCCGCCCTCCCCTCAGTCCGCATAGACCCCGGCGGACTGGATGATCGGCCGCCAGCGCGCCACCTCCGCCGCCAGGTGCTGCCGGTGCGCCGCCGGCGTCGCCTGTTCCGGCGTCGCCACCTCCGTCACCAGGTCCGCGAAGCGCGCCCGCAGACGCTCCTCCCGCAGCGCGGCGCGGATCGCCGTCGCCAGCCGCTCCTGCACCGCCTCGGGCGTGCCGGCGGGCGCATAGACCCCGTGCCAGGTGCTCATCGCAATCCCCGGCGCGCCTGCCTCGGCGGTGGTGGGCAGGCTCAGCCCCTCCACCCGCCGGTCCAGCGTCACGGCATAGGCCTTGATGCGGTTGTCCCGGATGAAGGGCGCGGTGTTGGTGGCCTGGTCGCAGAACACATCGATGCGGCCCGCCATCATCTCCTGTAGCGCGGGCGCCGAGCCGCGGAACACGACGGTGGTCAGCGCGCGCCCGGCCGCCTGCTGCACCAGCATGCCGCAGAGCTGGTTCGCGCCGCCCAGGCCCGAATGCGCCAGGTTCAGCCCGTCGCCCTGCGCCTTCAGCGCGGCGATGAAGGCGGGCAGGTCGGTTGCGGGAAAGTCCGGCCGCGCGACGATCGTCATCGCCGCGTCGGAGACGAGGCCGAGCGGCGCGAAGGACGTTTCCACATTGTAGGGAAGCTGCCGGTAGAGCGTGGCGGCGGTGGCGTGGCCGATATGATGCACGAGCAGCATGTGCCCATCCGGCCGCGCCTGAGCCACGCGCGCGGCCGCGATGGTGCCGCCGGCGCCGGTGACGTTCTCCACCACCACGGGCTGGCCAAGGTCCTTCGCCATCCCCTCCGCGACCAGCCGCGCGATCACGTCCGTCGGCCCGCCGGCGGCGAAGGGCACCACCACCGTCAAGGGGCGGCTCGGGAAGGGTTGCGCCAGCGCGGGCGCGGCGGAGACGGCAAGGGCGGCCGCGAGGATCGCGCGGCGGAACAGCTTGGACATGGGACGTTTCCTCCTTTTGTTAGGTTCAGCCTCGCACGGAATTCAGGCGGGCGCGTTCCCTCCTTCGATCGCGGCGATCACCGCGCGCGTCACGGTTTCGGTATCGGCCGAGCCGCCGAGATCGGCGGTGAACACGCCATCCGCGCAAACCTGCTCCACCGCGCGCATCAGCGCCTTCGCCGCCGCGTCCTCGCCCAGCTGCTCCAGCATCATCGCCCCGGTCCAGAAGGTGGCCACGGGGTTGGCGATGCCCTTGCCCATGATGTCGAAGGCCGAGCCATGGATCGGCTCGAACATGGAGGGCGCGCGGCGCGAGGGATCGAGATTGGCGGTCGGCGCCACGCCGAGCGAACCCGCCACCGCACCGGCAAGGTCCGAGAGGATGTCGGCGTGCAGGTTGGTGGCCACCACCGTGTCGATGCTGGCGGGCTTGCGCACCATGCGCGCCGCCATCGCATCCACCAGCTCCTTCTCCACCGTCACGTCCGGATAGTGCTTCGCCACCTCGGCCGCGATGTCGTCCCACATCACCATGCCATGCCGCTGCGCGTTGGACTTGGTGACGACAGTCAGCAGCTTGCGCGGGCGGCTCCGCGCGATGTCGAAGGCCACCCGCATGATCCGCTCCACCCCGGCGCGGGTGAAGATGGAGGTCTCGGTCGCCACCTCCTCCGGATGGCCGCGATGCGCGCGCCCGCCATGGCCGGCATACTCGCCCTCGGAGTTCTCGCGCACGATCACCCAGTCGATGTCGCCGGGCTCCACCTGCCGCAGCGGGCTGGTCAGCCCCGGCAGCACGCGCGTCGGGCGGATGTTCGCGTACTGGTCGAAGCCCTGGCAGATCTTCAGCCGAAGGCCCCAGAGCGTGACGCTGTCGGGCAGGTCCGGGTCGCCCACCGCGCCGAAATAGATGGCGTCGAAGCCGCGCAGCGTCTCCAGCCCGTCCTCCGGCATCATCACGCCGGTCTGGCGGTAGTAGTCGCTGCCCCAGGGCAGCGTCTCGACATCCAGCGCGAAGCCCCCGTCGCGCCGGGCGAGCGCTTCCAGCACACGCAGCCCGGCGGGAATGACCTCCTTGCCGATGCCGTCGGCGGGAATGGCGGCGATGCGATGACGGCGCATGGTTCTAGGGACTCGTCCTTGCCTGTTGGAAAACCGGGCGCCGGCTGGCATGCCGGGCCCGATGAGTGACGACCCGGACGCGACCCCGCGCACGAGCCTCGGTGAATCCGCCTATCGCGCCCTGCGCGCGCGGCTGCTCGAGATGACCCTGCCGCCCGGCCACCAGGCCAGCGAAGGCGAGCTCGCATCCCAGCTCGGCATGAGCCGCACGCCGGTGCACGAGGCCGTGCTGCGCCTGCAATCCGAGGGCTTCCTGGAAGTGCAGCCGCGCCGCGGCATCCGCGTGCGGCCCATCGACCCGACCGGCATGGCCGAGACCTATGAAATCCTGATCGCCCTGGAGGGCGCGGCCGCCGCGCGGCTCGCCCACCATCCTAACCGGGAAGCGGTCGCGGCCATGACGGAGGCGACCGAAGACATGCGAACCGCCCTCGGCGCCGGGGACCGCCAGGCCTGGGCGGCGGCCGATGACCGCTTCCACCGTGCGCTGATCCAGGGCTGCGGCAATGCCCGCCTCTCCCGCCTGGCGCAGGAGGCGGCCGACCTCGCCCAGCGCGCGCGCCTGGCCACCGCCGCGCTGCGGCCGGAGCCGAAGGGATCGGCGGAAGAGCATGCCCGCATCCTCGGCGCGATCGGCGCCGGCGAGGCGGAAGCCGCCCGCGCCGCCCTCTCGGCCCATCGCCAACGGGCCAGCGCGGAGATCCTCCGCACGCTCGCCCTGCCCTTCATGCGCCTCGGGGGGTGATGCCGTCCGGTTTTGGGCTGACGGTTTGTCCCGGGGAGAGGAAGAAGGAATTCTTCCTCTCCCCGGACCCCTCACCATCATCTTTTTCTTCGAGTTTGGAATCGCAGGGCTGGCGGTGCGCCTGAGGTCTAGGACCTCAGGCGAC